>Ga0209200_1000057_pt1 | contig 128150 bp, 108 predicted proteins | sample AD_UKC033_MetaG_FD_184406 | JGI IMG/M metagenome (GOLD analysis project Ga0209200, IMG submission 184406) | Active sludge microbial communities of municipal wastewater-treating anaerobic digesters from USA - AD_UKC033_MetaG (SPAdes) (version 2) | ecosystem: Engineered > Bioreactor > Anaerobic...
GTCTCTGAACAATCTGGCGACCCTGCTGAGCGAGTTGGGACGTCGCGAGGAGGCGTTGGCCGCCGGACAACGCGCGGTGGAGATCCGAGAGAAGCTGGCGGCTGCGCGGCCCGATGCCTTCCTGCCGTATCTGGCGATGTCTCTGAACAATCTGGCGACCCTGCTGAGCGAGTTGGGACGTCGCGAGGAGGCGTTGGCCGCCGGACAACGCGCGGTGGAGATCCGAGAGAAGCTGGCGGCTGCGCGGCCCGATGCCTTCCTGCCGGATCTGGCAAGGTCCCTCGGAATGCTCCATTTGTGCTACCGGGCGATGGACCGCCCCCAAGAGGCGGTGGATTGTCTCCGAAGCGCAATCCGCATGGTTGGACCATTCGCGAAACGCTATCCGGAGGCGTTCCGCCCGCTCGTCGGTGCGTTGGTTGGCGGTTTTCTATCGCTCATGAAAGAAGAGAAGGGAGTCGAGGCGTCCGCAGAGGATGTCGAACTGATCACGTTGGTAATCGGGGACGCTGGAATCCCAGGGAAGGCAACCGATGGGCCCCAGTGAGATCCAGCGTCTTATCGAGCTTCTGCCACGGCTGGGCCAGCAGGAATCGTTCAATATTATGATCAACATCGTGGAGACTCAGAACATCGTGGTGACAGAGTCCGGAGGTACAGGACATATGGATGCAATGGATTTGTCGTCGGCCCAGGGGGCCGCTGCGTTTATCCTCAACACGGCGGCGCCGTATGCACTTCGCCAGATGACCGAAGGGGCGCTGAAAGAGCTTGGCAAACAGGGTCTCGCCAAGATCGAGACCCAGGCGAAGGCGGTCTGGGAGCGCCTGCGAGGCATGTTCAAGGATAGGCCCCGCCTGACGACGGCCCTGGCGGACTACGAGAAAGCCGTTCAGGGCACCTCGCCAGGAAACGAGCTGGCCGAGGCAGCAACGAACCTGGAGAATGATCTGCGAACGCGATTCGCGCACCATCCCGACGAGTTGGCGGAACTGACTCCGCTGTTGAAGGAACTGTTCGCCGCACTGCCTTTGGGACAGCCGAGAAACCATGCCCCGCAGATCGTCATGGACGCGAGAAACTCGAACATCGCCCAGATCCAGGGGGACGGCAACCCCTGCAATCAGGGGTAGCCAAGGTCAATGCCGGAAGTGGCGTTTGCCGGTGAAGACCATGGCGATGCCGTACTTGTCCGCGGCGGCGATCACCTCGTCGTCCTTCTTGGAGCCGCCGGGCTGGACGATGGACGTGATGCCGCCTTCCGCGGCGTTGTCCACGTTGTCCGGGAACGGGAAGAAGGCATCGGAGGCCATGGCGGCGCCTTTGGCTTCGTTGCCTGCGTGCTTCATCGCGAGCAGGCCGGACTCGACGCGATTCATCTGGCCGACGCCGATGCCGAGGATTCGCTTGCCCTTGGCCAGGACGATCGTGTTGCTCTTGGCGTGCTTGGCGACCAGCCAGGCGATCCGCAGGTCTTCAAGCTGCTCGGCCGTCGGGCGGGCCTTCGTCGGGAAGGTCAGCGAGTTTGGCTCCCAGCCGACGAGGTCGCGCTTTTGCAGGAGCAGGCCGCCCACGATGTGACGGACGTCGAACTCGTTGGCGTCGATGCGGGCTCGGTCGATGGGACCGGTCTCGACCAGTCGGACTCGGCTGCCCCAGACCTTGAGGGTCCGGATGATCTCGATGGCGTCCTCGTTGAACTTCGGCGCCACGATCACTTCCGCGAAGAAGCCGCTGGCGCCGAGGGCCTTGCCGAACCGGCTGTAGGACTCCATGATGGTCCTCGCCAGCTCGACGTCCACCGGGCGGTTGACCGCGATGATCCCGCCGAACGCGCTGACGACGTCGCCTTCATAGGCCTTGCGGTAGGCGACGTTGATGTCCTCATCGATGGCGCAGCCGCAGGGATTGAGATGCTTGACGACCACCGCGGCGGGCTCGTCGAACTCCTTGGCCAGCTCGAAGGCCGCGTTGGCGTCGAGCAGGTTGTTGAAGCTGATCTCGGTATCGCCTGCCATGAGCTTGCCGGCGCTGACGGAGGGCTCGCCCGTTCGCGGCTGCTTGTAGAGGGCCGCGGTCTGATGGGGGTTCTCGCCGTAGCGGAGGGCCGCCTGTTTCGTCAGGGCGATGGAGATGCGGTCGGGGAACTCGACGCCCGCCTGGGCGTTGAGATACCTGGCAATCGCGGCGTCGTAACCTGCGGTCAGCGCGAATGCGGCCCTCGCCAGTTCTTCCCGCAGCCTGCCGCCGACGGCGCCGTTGTTGGCTCGCATCTGTTCGAGGACGCGAGCGTACTGGTCGGGGCTGGTGACAATCGTGACGAACTTATGGTTCTTGGCGGCCGAGCGGACCATGCTGGGACCGCCGATGTCGATGTTCTCGATGGCCTCTTCGAGCGTGCAGCCGGGCTTGGCGACCGTCTGCTCGAAGGGATAGAGATTCACGCAGACCAGGTCGATGGGCTCGATGCCGTGCTTGCGCATGGCCTGGACGTGGTCGGACTTGTCCCGCAGGGCCAGCAGCCCGCCGTGGATCTTCGGATGCAGCGTCTTGACCCGCCCATCCATCATCTCGGGGAACCCGGTGACCGCGTCGATCGTGACCACTTTCACGCCCGATTCCGCCAGCTTGCCGGCGGTGCCCCCGGTGCTGATGATCTTCACGCCCATCTGGGCGAGCGATTTGGCGAATTCGACGATCCCTGTCTTGTCGGACACACTGATGAGCGCGGTCCTGATCGTGACATCCATCTCTTGCATCTCCATTAGCTGTCTGAGTTCTCCGTCACCGCCCCGGCGCAAGACACGCGATGCGCCCTCGCTCGTCGGCGATGTAGATTCGTGCATTCTCCGTATTGCAGACGTGGGCGACGACCGGGGCGCTGTTGAGCGAGAAGACCCTGGCGCCCGTGACATTGTCCATGACGGCCAGCGTGCGGACCTTGGTGATGACAAAGGCCTTGTTCTCCGATTCCGCGAGCAGGTCGAGGCCCTCGGACAACGACCACACGGCTTTTCCGGTCTGCTTGTCGATGGCGGTCAGTGCCCGGCCGGGAGCGTATTGGTAGACGTGTCCCTGTGTCACTCGGGGGCCGCGATCCAGCACCGCCTCGGTCTGGAATTTCCAGGCCATCGAGACAGGGGGGGTGCCTGTCATGTCGAGTCGGTAGACGTTCGTGTCCTTGCTGGCGAAGAAGATGGAGCTGCCGTCGCGAACGATCGTCCCCGCCACCGCGCCGGCGGCATCGAATTGCCACAGCTTCCTCGGCGCGTCGGCCGCCATCGCCACGACGTTGCCCTCGCTGGTTCCGAAGACAGTCACGTTCTCGTCCGCCAGGACGGTCGTGATCAACGAGTCGTTGTCCGCAGCCACCCTGAAGACCCGCACCAGGTCCTGGGCGCGAAGCACGTGCAGACGCCGATCGATCGCGGCCACGTAGAAGTACTGGCTGTTGCGGACCGGGGGCGCCACGATGCCCAACTCCAGGTCGGCGACCCGCTGCTCGGCGCCGGTGATCACGCTGCACTCGGTGAGCTGGTTGCCGACGACCGAGATGAAGCTGTCGCCGTAGGAGACCAGGCCCAGCACGGGAATGCCCTGCGGCGCCACGGACCGGCTGAAGGCGATGTTGCCCGAGGCGGCGTCCAGCGACCACATGTAGTTGCGATCCGACCGGAGGTACAGGCGGTCACCCAGCAGGGTGACCGTGTTGAAGGCCTCGCCTTTCTTCAGGGGCAGGGTCTGCTGCCAGACGATCTTCAGACGCGCATGATCGAGCAGGTCCGGCGAGAGCAGCCAGTTGGAATCTCGTGCACCGGCAGACGAAGAGACGCTCTGGCCGGCGACCACCGGCACCGTCCATGCACTTGACAGGAAACACATGCCCAGAAGGATCAGGGCCCCCGGCCGCAGCGTGAGTTGCATATGCCAATCCTCGTAACAAAAAGAACTTCGATCTCCCGGTCGGAAATCCTGAATTGAGTCCAGAAACGCTCCTCCGACCACCGGATTCCGGCCGGGCAGGAACACCCATCCCCGGTCTGCCATCCGGCAAAAGCACTGCCGAACGCCCCGTCAGGTCAACTCCACATGATCCGCCAGATCCACCCTGTGTGCGGCTTCGAACTGCCGCATCTCCTCGATGCGCTCGATGTCGTCCTGAATCCGATGGACCAACTTGAAAATATAGGGCTTCCCTGCCAGACGATTGCGCAAGTCGTCCAGCATCGGTTCCCAAGAGCCGCCGTACAACTGGGCCTTGAGCGCGACGAGCATCTTGTGCTCCTCGCTGAGTCGGTTGACGTAATCGATCACAGCCTGCTCGAGCTTCTCGTTCGGGCTGCTGCTCATTGGGGCTGGCTCAGCCATAAGTGACTCCAATCCCCTGGATCGTAACGGTTTTGCCGTCGGGATTCAATACTTTTTCCCGAATTGGCGCGACGGCACAGCAGGGGGTTGCCCCTCTTGACGCGGCATCAAGACGGTGGGACCCGAGGGGACGCTGCGGTAGCACGGGTCCGCGGGACTTCCCCGACAAGGCAAGCCTCCGGGTCCGGCAGGGCCCGTGTCCGGCGCCCGGGCGCGGGGGCTCATCTGCCTCTTCCGATCACCCAAAATGCCTCTTCCCTCGGCGCGGTTCTCGCCTCGAAGCTGTCCGGGGCGTGCCCGTATACCTGGGTGAGGACCTGGTGCTTTCGCTGCCAGATGTCCTCGGGCAGACGGATGCAGACGTCGGAATTCACAGCGGGGCGGGGCAGATGTCTGCCGCCGTCGTCTTCGTAGGCGAACATCCAGACGTCGCCGGTGGAGATGCGCTGGCTGTCTCGCAGGGCCATGACCGCTCTGGCCACCTCCTCGTGCCGACGGTTGCGGGTGTACTCCCCCCAGAGACTGTGCGTGAGGATCAGGTCGTACCGGTGCGAGGGCAGCAGGGCCATGATCGCGTCCTCCACATCGATGGTGCGCAGGGGCTTTTGCTCGGGCCCGTCGTCGAGGTCCCCCAGGATCCCTTTGGCGGTGTAGGATTCCAGGGCCCTGTGGAACCTGGAGGCCCGGTCCGCATCGCCCTTGTGTGTGAGTGCCACGACCGTCCAGCAACTGTCCGGATGCAGCAGGAGCGTCCCGCCCGCCCAGAGGGTCTCATCGTCCGGATGAGCGACGATCACGGCGCAGTTGACGTGCTCGTATGTCAGTCGGCCAACCGCAGTAGAAGCCATACCCTGCCCCTGAATCTGTCATCTGCTCTGCTATTCTGCCATTCTGCGACTGCGAAACTTACATCCGGGGAGCATCGTTTGCCCCGGCGGGTCTCAATGGCAAGTACGCAACAACGGGTCATCGGTTCCCCTTTGCGCGACCCCGCCAACCTCCCGTCCATGCCTGGCCCGTCGATCCGACGCCAGGAACGGATCAGACCTTGACCAGCCGCTCCACGGGACTGTGGCCCGCGCCGACGGCTTGAAGGAACCGTTCCTCGACGGCCTTTTCGATGGCCTCGCGTTCTGCTTTCGTGCCTTTTGCCAGAGGGATCTGCCCGCCGGCGTAGGTGGGGTGCCCGCCGCCCGTTCCTTTTCGGCCCACCATGTGCTTCATCACCTTCCCCGCAAGGTTGCTCTCGTCGGATGTGCGAAGAGAGATCAGCAGCTTGCCGTCCCAGCAGCCGGTGCACATCGTCCAGGACGTCTCATCCGCGCGAAGGAGCAGGTCCGCGACTTCCGCGATCATGTCGGGATTGTCGATGTCCCCCAGTTCGGTGATGATGGCGGGCCCCAGCACGCGGGCATTTCGCAGCGCGTCGGCAAGCATCTGGTAGTATCCCCTCGGCACCTTGCCTCGCTGGATCGCGCCGAGCATGCGATTGTTGGCGAGGGGATAGAGGAACTCGATGGCCTCGATGTCGAGTCGTGACGCTTCCCGTCCGAGATCCTGGGTATCGGAGCGAATCCCATAGAGCAACGCGGTCGCCAGGGGCGTCTCCGGCGTGATGCCCGCCTCGATCAGGTATTCGACGAGGATCGTCGAGGTCGCCCCATAACCGCTGCGGACATCGGTGAATGCGACGGTGCGCGTCCGCCGGCGGATCGGATGGTGATCGATGACGATGTCGGGCAGGACGCCTTCGTGCAGCGAGTTGTTCCCCGCTCCCGGCTGCGTGTCCACCATCGCCACCAGGTCATACTTGCCATAGTCGATCTCGCCGTAGCGGCGCAGGTTCAGGTCCAGGTACTTCACAAGGGCGCGGTTCTCACCGCGACCGACCGTCCCGCCGCACGCGATGGAGCATTGAAGCGTCCCCAGGCTCTTGGCAAGCCGACGCAGGGCAACAGCCGCAGCCAGACTGTCCGGATCGGGGTTGTCCTGCATCGCGATCAGCAGGTACACCTTGCCCGTGAGCAGCTCGGTCAGCCTCCGGAGTTTCGATCGGGTCTTCTCGGCAGCTACAGCCATTTCTTCCTTCTGAAGTAGGTGACCATGATGCCGCCAACCGTGGCCATCACGAGCAGCACCATCGGGTACCCCCATCGCCACTTGATTTCCGGCATGTGCTCGAAGTTCATCCCATACACGCCGGAGACGAATGTCAAGGGGATGAAGATTGTCGCGATCATCGTCAGGACCTTCATGATCGCGTTCGTGCGGTTGCTGATGCTGGACAGGTAGATGTCAAGCATGCCGCCGACGATGTCGCGAAACCCCTCGATCGCGTCGATGATCTGGATCGTGTGGTCGTACACGTCGCGCAGGTAGATGCGGGTCTGGTCGCAGATCAACGGGGATTCGTCCCGTTGCATGGCGCTGATGAGCTCCCTCATGGGCCAGACGGAACGGCGGAGCGACATCATCTCCCGCTTGAGCGCGTGGATCTGTCGGAGGAGGTCCTCGCTCGGCTGCTCGAGCAACTCGTCTTCCAGACTCTCGATCCGTTCTCCGATCTTCTCCAGGATGCCGAAGTAGCTGTCCACGATGGCGTCGATCAGGGAATACGCCAGGTAATCGGCTCCCATCTTGCGAACCCTGCCCTTGGCCTGGCGAATCCGGTCTCGAATCGGACCGAAGATATCGCCCACCTCTTCCTGGAAGGACAGGACGAAGTTCGTGCCGAAGACGATGCTCATCTGCTCGCTCCCGATCGTATAGGTCGCGTAGTTGTAGGTGAGCATTTTGAGCACGATGTAGGCATACTTGTCGTAGTTGTCGAACTTCGGGCGCTGACCGACGGTGACGATGTCCTCCAGGATCAACGGGTGCAGGTCGTACGCCTTGCCGATCTTCTCGATGATGGGGATCTCGTCAATGCCGTCGATGTTGATCCAGGTGGTCGTGCTGGTGTCTTTGAACGGGAAGCACTCCTCGACCAGGGCGCCCTGCTTCTCCTGGAAATGCTGTTCGTCATAGTCCATGTACGTGATGCGGACGGCCTCCTCCCGTTTCTCGCCGATGTGGATCAGAGTCCCCGGCGGAAGGCCCGCCTTCTTGGTTCGTCGGCTCAGAGCGGCATTCCGACGTTTGGATTTGTTGCCCATCGTCCATGCCTTCCACAAAAGAATCGTGTCCGCCTGATTTCGCACTTCGCAGTCGCATCACAGTTCGCGACTTGCCCTCCCACGGCGCGGGCTGCGATTCATCTGGTCGTCGGGCGGGCGGCGACTACTGCTCGTTGGGCTCGACCGAGGGTGTCTCCTCCGTCGGCTCGGCGCCCGCGTTCTTCTGTAACTCCTCGATCAGCTTCTGCTGGTCGGCGACCAGGGCGTTCAACTCGGCAATCTGCTGCTGGAGCGCCGCAGTCGCACCCGCCTGACCGCTGGATCGGGCCGCCAGCGCCTCCTGGATCTTCTGTGCGTACTCCAGAGCGGTGTCCCGCTCCTGGATGATCTGGTTGATCTTGCCCTGCAACTCGTCTCGGCTCTGTCGAACCGCGGCCAGCTCCGCTTTCGTGCCGGCGATTTCCTTCTCCGCCAGACCCAGGTTGTGCTTCAACTGCTGCACCGCGGTCTTCGCTTCTCTCGCTTCCTGTTGAGCCTCCTCCACGGCCTTCTTGTCGCATCCCGCGAGGAAGACGAGGAGACTGCAAACAAGGGACACAGGACCGAGCACAGAGAACCATCCCCCCAGCTCTTTCCCGTCGTCCGTCCCCCGCGCTGTGTGATCCATCATCACGTTCATCCATGCTCTCCTGCTATCACCGGCGCCATCGATTTCATCGAAGCGAAGTTCCTTGCGCCTTTTATCGGCCGTCGTCGGACTTCCTCTGTAGTGGCGACGCCTCGGACGCCGAAAAAAGCGAGGTCCCCTTGCGTCCAAATCCCATCATCGCTCCCGGCGGGATTCGCCTATCCGCCGATGCGGCCCAGGAATCGATAGCTCAGGATCTTGTAGACGAGCTTGGCCGCCAGGAACTCGGGGGCCCACTGGTTTGGCGTGGGGCACATCTCCACCACGTCGAGACCCACGACCTTCCTGCGGCGGCACACCGCCTTCATCAGCGTCAGCACGTCATACCACCGCAGGCCGCCCGGCTCCGGCGTGCCCGTCGAGGGCATGATGGATGGATCGAACACATCCAGATCGATGGTGATGTACACCTGCTCGGCCAGCTTCCCGACGACCTGCTCGATCCAGGCCCGGCCGTCGTAGATGTGCTCGGCAAAGAAGATTCGGTCCCGCTGGAGGCCCTGCGTTTCGGAGATGTCCATGCTGCGAATGCCCACTTGGACGATCGGGCAAAGCTCGCGGGCTCGCGCCATCACACAGGCGTGGTTGTTGCGGGAGCCCTCGTATTCCTGCCGCAGGTCGGAATGGGCGTCGAGCTGCAGGACGCTGACGCCGGGGAACTGGCGGACGTGGGCCTGGATCGCCCCAATGCTGACGGAATGCTCGCCGCCGAGGACGACGACGAACTTGTCGTTTGCCAGATGGCCCTGGACCCGCTTCCGCACGGACTCGACCATCCGCTCGACCGAGGAGGCCTCCGTCACCGGCGCATCCGTAGCGATGCCGTGCAGGTAGACCTGCGAATCGGTCTCGATATCGTACAGTTCCATGTTGGCGGAGGCCCGAATGATCGCCTCGGGGCCTTTGTCTGCGCCCTTGACCCACGTGCTCGTCCCATCGTATGGAACGGGTGTCAGGACGATCTTCGAGTTCGCCAGTTCGCTGTATTGGGGCGGCAGACCGCCGAAGTTGCTGCCGGGTTCTGTCATGGTTTCGACTCCAATAACGATCCACGTCCCTGTCTATGCGGGCGAGGAGCGGACATGAGAATGGGTGCGCACACACCCGGGTCGGATGGACGACCCGGGCAATAGACGGCCTACTCCTGCTGCGCCGAGACCGTGTTGTCATCGAACAGGAACATGGCAATCGCCACGGTCGTGGTCCAGAGGTCCCGCTGGCCCGTTGCGGTCTGTGTGATGTTCGACGTGCGGATGATCAGGCCGCTGGAGCGATAGACCTGCTCTTTCTCCCGCCAGGCCTTGTTGGGGTCCACTTCCAGGCCGAGGGTGGTTCCGAGCATGTTGGCGGCGAGGTCTTCGGACATATCCGCGGCTTCCCTCTCGTTCATGCCATGGCCATGCACCTCGCTGAGATAACCCCACTTGGTCTCATCCTTCGGTACCGCGATCCCCACCGAGGAGGCGATCAGGCGGCCATGTTCGTCGGTGTCGGCCCGGGCCATAACGCAGTAGCAGATCCCGCCGGGGGTCAGCAGCTTCAATCCCTTCTCTCGGCTGATGATCTTGCACCTCGGCGGCAAGATGGACGAAACCTGAACCAGGTTCTGCTGGGCCACGCCGGCTTTGCGCAGCGCTTCCTCGAAGCTCTTGAGCTGATATTTGCTCCGACCGACGCCCTTGGTCAGAAATACCCTCGAGGGAACCAGGTTTTTCATTTTCACCTCCCGCAATCTGCACTGGGTTGACGCTGCGTTGCCATATCTGAATTCAGCTTGCGAATTATAGGCCGAAGCCCGCCGTTGGCAACGAAAATCAAGCCGAAGTTGCACAAAATGGGAGATCAGACCTATATTCTTCAAGGAAATCTCATTCTTCAATTTCCTTGAAGAACCGACCCACATTGCCTCCTGTGGAACGCTGCCGTTTGGGAAGAGAGAATCGAGGATGGAGGTTCTTCCTTCCCAAAGCAGGTCTGATCTCCCATTCTGCGGAACTTCCTTCAAAATGCCACGTACTGACGAGCCTTCTCCAACCTCGCTCCGACTCGCCCGATCTGATCGAGGCTCTGCACCCGCTGCGTCCGGCGGAGTTCGAGGATGCGATTCACCGTCGTCGGACCCAGACCCGGCACGCGAAGCAGCTCCAGACGCGACGCCCGATTCACCTGGACCGGGAAGAACTCCGGATGACGGGCGGCCCACGCCTCCTTCGGATCGATCTCCAGGGAAAGGTATCCCCGGTCATCGCACGGGATGTCCACGTCGGTGAACCCGTACTTGCGCATGAGGAAGTCCACCTGGTAGAGGCGATGCTCCCGCATGAGCGGATCGCCCGATGTGGCGAGGGCATCTTGCCCTCGTTCTTTCGTGTCGAGGGCGTCCCGCCCTCGAATCGCGGGCAGGATGCCCTCGCCACCACTGTCCGATAACGATGCCACTCCCAGGCCCTTCTGATAGGCGCTGAAGTAGATCCGCTGCATTCGCAGTCGGTCGTAGAGTCCCCACATGTACTTGACGATCTCTGCGTCCGACTCGCCCGCCGGACCGACGATGAACTGCGTTGTCTGCTTGACTCGCTCGAACCGCGAGCCCTTGGCCGTCAATCGGCTGATGCGTTTGATCGGCTCGATGATGTCGCGGAGGTAGTCCTTCCGCGTGGAGAGCTTCGCGAGATGCGCCGCGCCGGGCGTCTCGATGTTGAGCGAGACCGCGCTGGCGAGCGAGACTGCCTCGTCGATGGCGGCATCGCTGGCGCCGGGGATGATCTTGAGGTGGATGTAGCCCTTGAACCGGTGCCGGCTGCGGAGGAGTCGGGCGGTGGCGTTGAGCCGGTCCATGGTCGCATCGGGCGTGCCGATGACGCCCGAGCTGAGGAACAGGCCGAAGACGTCGCGCCGGTTGAAGTAGTCGAGGAAGACGCGAGCGGTCTCTGCCGGGTCCAGCGTACACCGACGGATGTCCTGCTCCTGCCGGAGCGGGCAGTACTTGCAGTCATTCGAACAGACATTCGAGATCAGCGTCTTGAGCAGGACGCTGGTGCCGCCGTTGGGCAGCGCCACCGGATAGATCCATCGCCCGTTCCCGCCACGTCGGCGATGCTCCTCGTCCCGTGTGCCGCAGGCGCAGGCCAGGTCGTACTTGGCGTCGTCGCTGAGGATTCCCAGCTTCTGCTGCGTGTCCGGCTTGGAGATCACCCCTACCATCGTTGCTCGAATCCATTCCCCAGAAACCTGGGCATTTCTCGATACTGGGTGCGCGACCGCGCCCACCGAACCGGCATTCTAACACCGTCGAGGGCCGTCGAGAAGCCGGATCGGCGTCGTGAAAACCTCAGACGCGATTGAAGTGTCGGGTTTCGTGCTTCTTGCCTGTCGGCTCGGGTCCGCTCCCGCTTCGACAGACCCCCTCGGGTGCGGCCTTGCGCAACGCAGCCCGGGCCGTGTGGGTCAGAAGGAGGGTGACCGCAATCGTTACCGCCAGACCGATCCAGAAGAACGCGCGGAGGGCGGGCGTAGTCTGTCCCTCTCCTCGTGCGTAGGTGGCGATGTCCGCCAGCGAGCGCAGACCCGCGCCGACGTAGACGTACATCACCATCGGGGGCAGCACGCCGATCACAGTGGCGACAATGTAGTGGCGGAAGGGGACTTTCGTCAGGCCGAAGGCGTAGTTCAGAATCGCATAGGGAAAGACCGGGCTCAGGCGGCTCAGCAACACGATTTTGAACCCTTGCTCGCCCGCCGCATCGTTCAACGCGCTGAGCCAGGGATTGCGTCCGGTCCGATGCCCTGTCCTGCCGTTGGCGGCCAGCCGGCCGATCCAGAAGGCCGCGACGGCGCCGGCCGTGCTGCCGACCATTGCGGCGATGCTGCCGGTGAGAACGCCGAAGAGGAATCCGGCCGCCAGCGTGGGGATCGACGCGGGAATCAGGAGCACGCAAGAGATGGCGTAGAAGCCGCCGAGTGCGACGGGACCCCACGACCCCATGTTTCCGATCCGCTCGAACACGTTTGTCAGCCAGGGGATGACGGGGAACGTGCCGCACGCCATCGCCACGCCGGCGACAACCACCGCGATGAAAGCGATCAGCTTGACCCTCTGGACTGCCATAGTCCCCGTTCACAGCGTCACGACTTCTTCTGGTTCGGCCTTTCCCGCACGAGCATACCCGGATTGTTCCCCGTCTGCCAGAGCCATCTGTCCCTTTCCGCAGTTTGCCCTTGAGAACCGCCCGTCGGCGGGGTATATCGAATACCGAATCTATCTTTCCGAAAGGAGAGCTGACATGAACGAGAGTCATGGTCGTCAGACAGCGGTTGTGTCGCGTCGAGAACTCATGCAACGGGCCGCAGCGGTCGCGGCGTTCACCGTCGTGCCCAGCCACGTTCTCGGGACTCGGGCGCAGGCGGCCCCGAGCGAGCGGCTCAACATTGCCGGCATCGGAATCGGCGGGGTCGGCCGGTCCTTCCTGAAGGGCTGTGCATCTGACCCGACGGCACGTATCGCTTTCCTGTGCGACGTGGACCACGAGTACGCCAGGCCGGTCTTCGAGGAGTATCCGCAGGCCAGGCGATACCGCGACTACCGCGAGATGTTCGACAGGGAAAGCGCCGGCATCGACGCGGTCCTGGTGGCGACGCCGGACCACACGCACGCGGTGATCTCGATGGAGGCGGTCCGTCGGGGCAAGCACATTCTGTGCGTCAAGCCGCTCACGCGGACCGTCCACGAAGCCCGCACGCTGGCCGAGGCCGCTCGCAAGGCGGGAATCGCCACCCAGGTGACGACCGCATCCTCTGTGAGCGACCGGGCGTGCGACCTGCAGGAGATGATCTGGGACCGCGCGGTCGGCGAGATTCGCGAGGCCCATTGCTGGTCGAACCGTCCGCTGTGGCCGCAGGGGATGATCCGCCCGGAGGGCTCGGACCCGGTGCCGGCACACCTGGACTGGGACCTGTGGATCGGTCCGGCGCCGATGCGTCCCTTCAAGGACAAGTGGGGGCGCGATCATCTCGTGATGCAACAAGCCAAACACAACTACCCGTACGACGCCGTGTATCACCCGTGGAACTTCCGCGGCTGGTGGGACTTTGGAACGGGCGCCCTGGGCGACATGGGCTGTCACCATCTCAATACGCTTTTCAAGGCCCTCAAGCTCGGTCATCCGACGAGTGTGTGGGCGAGCTCGACCCGGGCGATGCCCGAGGCAACCCCGCTGGCGTCGACGGTCGCCTGGGAGTTTCCCGCCCGCGATGGGCTGGCTCCTGTGACGGTCTACTGGTACGACGGCGGGATCAAGCCGCCCAGGCCTGTCGAACTGGAGGAAGGCAGGGACTGGCCGGACGAGGGCAATCTGTACATCGGCGACAAGGGCAAGATCCTCGGCGACACCGAGGGCGGGCAGATCATCCCCGAGTCGAAGATGCAGGCGTACAAACGTCCACCGCGGACGTTGCCCCGAGTGACCTTCCAGAGCATCGCGACGGGCGAGTGGATTCGAGCCTGCCAAGGCGGCGAGAAGGCAAGCTGCAACTTCGACGTCGGCGGTCTGCTGGCCGAGGTTGTGCAGATCGGCAACATCGCCATCCGGCGGGGCAAGAAGCTTGTTTGGGACGGCCCGAACATGCGATTCACCAACGACGACGAGGCCAACAAGTACATCCGGGAGTCCTACCGGTCAGGCTGGAGCCTGTAGGAACTGACTCGTTGTTTCTGACCGGTGCCGTAGGTCTATTCCTCGTTGGCCTGCTTGCGGGTCTGCTCCTTGAGGGTGTGGACCAGGCTGCCGAATGAGCCGAGCTTCGACGCGCCTTCGATGGCCTTGACCGCAACGTCCTGAATCTTCTGATAGGCCGCCTCCTGCTGCTGGGAGAGCTTGACGAGCTGCTCGGCCTGTTCTTTCACCGTCTTTTCCAGGGATTGGATTCGAGCGGTCAAGACGTTCTTCTGTCCCTCGAAGTCCTTCTGCACGAGATCCTGCTGGTACTTGGCTTCGCGTCCCACCCGTTCGGTGGTCTCCTTGACTGCGGCCGCCACTGCGGCGTCGAGCCGCTTGGCGAATCCCTGGACTTCGGTTTGCAGCGACGCGAATTCCTTCTCTCGCTCGGCGATCTGCTTCTCTCGTTCCTGGAGGCCCTTTTCCGTCTGCTCCTTGAGGGCCTTCATTTCCTTGTCGATCTGGCCCTTCTCCGCCAGCATCTTGGCCTTCTCGTCTTCGAACTTGTCCCTCGCCAACTGCTGCTCCCGCTCGAATGCGTACTTGTACTCTTCCTGCTGGCGCTGGCGGCGCTTGGCCTCGATCGCGTCCTGTTCTTTGACCAAGGCGTCATGCTCGGCCTTCTCGTTCTTCCATTGGTCACGGATCGATTCGATTTCCCCGGTCAGGCGTTCCTTCTCTTCGGCCATCTTCCGTTCGAATTGCTCTTGTTCCCGATGTTGCGCCTCGATTAGCGCAGCCAGGGTCCCGGCGGCCTTGTCGATCTCAAAGACCTCCGCCAGTTCCTTTTCCTTGATCTCGATGGCCTGCTGGACCTGGTTGCACTTGTCCACCTCCGAGGCCAGCTTTTCCCCGAGATCGGCCAGGGTCCTCGTCATTTCCTGCTTGAGTTGGCCGATCTTCTGGAGAACGCCGTCCGCCGTCATCGCCTGCACGGCGGTCAGGACCTGTGCCTCCTTCTTCTCTTGTATCTTCTGCTCGGGTTTCAACTGCGTCTTGTCTCTCTCCTGCAGTTGTTGCCGCATCTCAGCATAGGCATCGAGCAGTTCCTGTTTCGTGCTCTTGAGACTGGGTTCGACGGCATCCGCTTTCTTCTGGACGGCCATGTCACTTCTCCTCGATTGTCGTGCGTCACGAATGCGCCCCGGCCCGCTATCGCCAGGACAAACGCATTATACGTCCTTCGCAGGGAAGTTCAACGTTCTTCTCGACCGAGGAAGACGCGGTGGATGCATGGCTGTTGTCGCGAGGTTTGGAGTTCCGCCTTCAGGCGGCTCAGGACCGCGTGAACGCGGAACTCCGAACCAGGGAGACGAACCGCGACTCCCGCACGATGCCGTGTGAAGACCGATCACTGTATTGGGGAAATTCGCGAGGGTTTGTAGTGACGCCGCGAGGCGTCATCTTCCGCGTCCTGGAAGACAACGGCTCACGGGTGTACTGCAGACTGTTTGGACCTGTCTGCACGCGATTGTTGATTTCTGCAGACGCCTGTCGAGACGGGGTTCAGTTGGCGCCGATCACCGTCACGGTGGGCGGCCGGAGGGACGCGATGCGGGCCTCCAGTTCCCCGACCCGGCGGTTGGCGATGTCCAGCGTCTCCTGGGTGATGCGGATTCTGGCTGCCTCGGGGTCGAAGGTCGACGCCTGTGTCAGTTGCCCTTGCACGTCGACAAGCTGCTTGCGGAGTACGTCCAGTCTGGCCCGGCTCTCGGCTTCATCGATGGCCATCTTGCTCAGTTCGCTCTCGTATTGCTCGATCCGTCCGCCGCCGGTGAGTTTGGTCAGTTCTTCCCGCCGACGCGCCAGCTCGATCCTTGCCCTCGCGACGCTTTCCTGGGCCGAGGCCAGCTCGGACTGGGGGATCTGGCCGGCGGCCGCCTGCCTCTGAAGCAGTTCGAGATGGGAGGTGCTGAGCTGGACGAGCTTCTCCAACTCCTGGGTGACGGTGTCCTGTGCCAGTCTCTTGTCCGCCTGCTTCATGGCCTCCTCGATCTGCATGTACATCGCTTTTCGACGGGCCTCCATGCTCACCTGATTCAGTTCCAAAGTCTGGACGGTTCTGGCCAGTTCATCCTTCTGGGCTGCCAAGGTCCTGATGTCGGCTGGGTTCTTGACGCCCGCGGCGGAGTTGCTCGGCATTCCCATCGCATTGGATGTCCCGATCACGATCACGTTGTCTTTGATCCTGTGCACCACGGGCGACGAGTTGGGAAGCGGGTCGGATATGCCCTTCAACAGGAGGTCGAGGGCAGTCCCCAATCGAACGGAAGACATGCCGTCGATCTGGATCGGCGAGGACGGCAGAGTGCCCGCCCACTCCTCCAGGTCCTTCCACAAGGCAACGATCTCCAGAGGCGGCTGCACGGCGTTCTTCAGCACCTCGATGGCTTCGCTCACCGGCGTATCGGGCGACAAGGCGGAGAGATCCACGAATTGATCGAGTCGTTCTCTGACGCTTGCGCTCTCGGGCGACGACGCTGCGCCGGCGCTCTGAATGTTCCGCTCTGCCTGATCTCGCTGGGACGTGACAGACACGAGCAGTCTGTTCAAGCCTTCAGTGTATTTGTCGTGTGTGTCGACGAGGCTGTTTCGCAGGTTCACCACAAGGGCGGCCAGGAGTTCCTGGGCGGCCGGCTTGACACTACCAGGGAGGTCCACGGTCAGTTTGATGACCGCGCTGTGCTCGACGGTCGGGCTGCTCGCGAACCTTGTCGTCACACCGCCAAAGCCGCCATAGTTGCTGAAGTTACTGGCGCCGCCCATGCCGCCCATGCCCGATCCCATGCCGCCACCCGTACGACCGCCCACTATCCCGCCGCCCACGCCTCCGCTGCTCATGCCGCCCATCTCAGGGCCCGTCGGTGTCGTCGCGCCCATCATCCCGCCCCCCATGCCCCCAAAGCCGCCCATACTGCGGCCGGACGTTGCGCCGCCTTTCTTCTGCGATGTCCCTGAGGAGCTGCTCATCATTTGGGCATACTCCGGTCCATAGATGGCCTCCAGTTCCCGCGATATCGCCGTGTCCTGTTCTTGTGTTGCGTCCGCCCGGGTCGTTTCTCCCGAGAGCCATTCGACCAAGACGAATTGCAGAGGATCCCCGGGCTCGACGCCCAGGACTTCCACTATGGCTTTGCGCCGCACGCCGGAACTGCAGATGAGACTAGCTACGGTCGCCTCGTTCAGGGGGACGATGGCGGGATCGGCTGTGATTCTCACGAGGCAATCCGCTGTTCTCGTGTTCGATGGCTTCCGTGTGGCGTTGTCCTGTCCGGAGGCTGCGGTCACTGCAGCGGCGCCGACTAGAGCTACGGTAAGAACGATGACTACACACTTCGCGGTTCGCATCTGGTTTCTCCTTTATCCTCGGATTTGTTGATCCGTCGTTGTTCGATCTGGCTCAGTCGCTCGCGGGCGACATCGGCCCATTGGTTCGTCGGGAACAGTTGGATCACTTCCTTGTAGGCCGCGACTGCCGACTCGGTCTGGTTCAGCTCCTTGTAGAGCCGGTCCGCCTGGTAGACGAGCAGAAAGGCACTCCTGTCCACCTGCTGCTCCATCCGCCGGACCGGATCGGGGATGCTCGCCAGCTCCGCTTCGAGGGCGTCCAAACGCTGCTGCTGGCGGTCCCTTTCGAGCACTTCCTGAACCAGCTTCAACGTCGCGTCGGTCTGGGCCTTCAACTGGTTGACCTGCTCCTGGAGCGAGGCAATCTGCTGTTGCGGCTGGGGCTGCTGCTGCGGTGTTTCCACCTGCCCGGACCGGGTCAACAGCGCGATTGCGATGGTCACTGCTGCTGCCGCCGCCAGGGGGACCGCGGTGCGGAAGACCCGTCGTCGCTGAAGCCGCCGGCGAATCCGAACCGCACTGACCGTGCTGAAAACGGGGTTTCCCGCGATTTCGTCGGCCCTTTGGAGCAGCGTCTTGACTTGCTCTTCGCTCACGATTTCTCCTCGAACAAATCGCCCAACTGTTCTTTCAGTCTTGCCCTGGCCCGATTCAGTCGGACCTGCATGGCGTTGGCCGTGATTCCCAACAAATCACAGATTTCCTGTGTCTGGAGCCCCTGGAGGTACCTCAGCACGGTCACTTCACGGTACTTCCGGGGCAGGGTCTGCACTGCCCGTCGGACCATGGCGAAGGTCTCCTCGTCCATGGGGACCTGATCGCAGCCGGAACCCGAGCCGGCCGCCGCCTCGGGATCATCGATGGCCACGCGGGCCAGTACGCGCCGTCGGCGGAATCGGAAGCTCCGGCATCTGTTCACGGTGATGGTGAACAGCCAAGTCCGCAGGCGGCACTCGCCTCGGAACTTCTTGAGTCCGAGAAAAGCCGAGAGAAAGACCTCCTGCACGACATCCTCCACATCTCCGGGCCATCCGAGCAGACGATTGGCCAAGGCCGCAATCTCGGCTGAATGCTGCTCCACGATCCTGTCGAACGCGGAGTCATCTCCCTGGCGGAACTGCGTTGCCAGGTCCAATTCCTCGGATGTCCGCACCATGGCTGACATATTAGACCTGCCCGGCCTGGGCACCTTACAGAAAAATGGCATGGTTGAGAGGTGGATCGCGTCGACGAGGGCAAAAAATAAGCCCCTGAGCAAACGGAGGGAGAGGAAGCGAGACTACCCAGGGGCTTGAAGACTTATTTGGGCTGATTGTACGCAATATGTGGTTGGGCGTCAAGACCTGTTTTGGCAAATTTCTTCAGAATATGCGGGTGGCAAGCTGCCAGGTGCGGTTTTCGATTGAACCACGCGGGCGTTGCCGGGATAATAGGCAATTGAACAGGCGTGGCTGGCTCCTTCCCAAGGGCGGGACCGGCGGTAGGTGACATGGCAACACGATGGCTGTGGGAAAGGCGATAGGATGTACATTGCATCGCAGTTTTCCGTGTTCATGGTCAACAAGCCGGGAGTGTTGGCCTTGGCGTTGGCCGAGTTCGCAAAGGTCAAGGTCAACATCGTGGCGATCACCATGATGGATTCGGTCGAGAACGGCGTCATGCGGGTCGTCTTCGAGGACCCGCAGAAGGCCCGCGATGTGCTGGTTCGCCTGAACATGCCCTTCAACGAGACGGAGGTCTTGTGTGTGAACCTGGCGAACAAGTCCGGGGCGCTGGCCACCGTGGCTGAGAAATTGGCCAAGGGGCACGTCAACATCTCCTATGCCTACTGCACGGCTGGCGCGGCAGGCGGTCGGACGACGGGAGTGCTGAAGGTCTCCGATGTCAAGAAGGCGATGAAACTGCTGCAGGACCACAACAAGGAGAGCCGGGATCTGACGGGCGTGCGACGGTCCAAGGCAGCCAGACCCTGATCCCCTGGCGGGGTGATCGTGACGTAAGCTCTTTTCCCAAAGGTTTTTACGTCAATTCGTCTGGCTGCCGGCCGGCTGGATTGCGGACGCACGATCCGGGTACAGGCGGAAGATCCTGTCCAGGTTGGTGATCTTGAAGACCCGCTGCAACTGCGGACACAGGGAAGTGACGGCGACGTCGCCATTGTGGGGTTTGAGATGAGCTCTGGCCTCCAGCAGGAGGCCCAAGACCTGGGAGGAGAAGAACTTCACGCCGTGGAAGTCGAAGACGATCCGCAGCGGGGGGTCGGACTGCAGGTACTGCCTGAGTTGAGTGGATGCGTTGGCGATCTCCTCCACGTCGCTGATGCAGGCGTTTTTGAACGATGCGATAGCGACGTTTCCTTCGCGAGCGATATCCAAACCGGCGTTCGTTTCCATCTGCTACTTGCCTCCGGCGATGCCTCCCAGAGGGAGCGCCTTGGTCTTGAGATTCGGCGAGAGTTGGTGGTCCTTGAGTCTAACGTAGCCGCGGCCCTCCATGCAGCCGTCGAAGGCATTCTGCTTATAGAGTGCCCCCCACTCCGCCTTGGCCTGGACTGCGGGGTCGACGGACTTCTTCCTCTTGGCCGGTGCTTTCTCACCGTTTGCCAGAGCACTGGGGGACCGCAGCCCATCGAAGTACTTGTCTTCCAGGACTTCGAGGGCCTTCTCCTTGGCTTGGAGCTCGCACTCGCAGTAGTCCTCTTTCACCTCGCGGAACGTCTTTTCAGGGTGATACCAGTAGAACTCGGGCTTGGGATTGGAGCATCCCGCCGCGAGAAACAACAGTGTCGCCAGCAATGGAGCCTGAGATCTCATAGTGTATTCCCCCCGTGATATCGGCCACAGGCGCTCGTTGCCTACAGTGGAACCGGGCATTGCTCCCGATCTCTACGGTTGGGCCGAGGGTTGTGCCTCCGCGGAGGCCTTGTTCTGCTTAGGTTCGGGCAATGCCAGAGGCGCCGTTCGTGCGGCGCCTGCGGCGCCATAGGAGAAGTTGAGCCTGGTGGGAAGGACTCCCGGCTGATTGGACCCGCCCAGGAGCCGGTCGTGTTCCGCCTGGAGTGCGTTCAGGTCCCCGCCTTCGAGCGCCCGTCGAATCCCCGTCTGCGTCCCGCCCAGCAGCTTGCCGAGGCACTGCTCTTCCGTCTCGATCAAGACCGACGCCAGGTAATTCTGCGACATGCCCCGGAGCATGTTGTTCTGCATTCCGCGGATGTAGCGCTGGATTGCGTAGGAATAGAGCTGGGCGAATGCCTTGGCGGCCTGCTCGTTGGAACTGCCGGTGGAGCCGATCTTGTTGCCGAGCAGTCTGAGGATCGTCTTGTCCACGAGCTCGTATCTCACTGCCCAGTCGGCATAGTCTTTCGCGCGGACGTCCGCGATGTGGACGAGCAGGTTCACGGCCGTTGGGGTGTCATACCGTCCTGCGAACTGGGCCATCACGTTCAGGACTTCCGCGCTGCTGGTCTGGACAGCTTTGTCGCAGGCCTCGAGGATCTTGCTCGATGCCGTTGCTGCGGCTGCCTGATCCTGGCTGAGCTTCTCCCACATGGCCGGGCTGGTCGCCGCACGGACCGCCCAGTACCGGACCGCATCGGCTTCGTGTCCGATCATACGAATGCCCACATCCACGAGTCGGGGATCGTTCATCTCATGGGCGAGGATCAGCAGGTTGGCGAAGACCTTGAATCGTCTCTGCGGGTCGGTGATTTCGTTCGTCGCGTAGTCGAAACCCTTGAGGATCTCGCGAAGGCATGCCTCGGAGAACCGCTGGGCGTACTGGGCTTGGGCGCTCTGGTGGCTAACGATCGAGGCGCGTGTCTTCGCCACCTCCGTGAAATCGACGGTCCGAACCAGCCGTCCGATGGCGTCGGCAGCAAAGGCGTCGATGATTTCGAAATCCTGCTGGGTCAGGACGCTCTTCTTGATGACCTCGTCGATCCGCCGGCTGTCCACTTGAGCATTCGAGATCGAGAGCCACGTCAAGACCAGACAACCAACCCCCAGCACCGCTGTGCGGCGGGCCCGCAGCGCCGCTGCGCGTCGGGCTCGGATGGCAGAAAACGCACGTCTTACTATCATTTCGGTTGCATCCCTTTCAACGATCCTCCGGCCATTTTATCCAGCTTAACGTATTCCGGCCCTTTCTGTCAAGCGAAATCGAGGCCTCACGACCTGTTCTGTCCCTCAGGACCGATAAAGTCGTTCTTGGCGGGGGCACCCCCTTTCCTATCACCAGCGACCCTGTGCACCGGCCGACCGTCAGAGGCTCCGGCAGGATCACTCGCGGAAATGCCTTGACTGCATTACGCATCGTGGTAAGCTGATGGATGAAAGGAGCGGTGAAGAATGAGGCCATCGCGTCGCATCGCCGCCGTGCACACCCCGGACTACTCCGCATTCCTGTCCTGATGCGACCACTCTCTCTGCGTCTGCCTTGATTCCGCTTCCTGCTCGATGACACCGTACAGTCTGATTTCACGCGGCGGGAGAGAAAGGGTGGTGTCTACTCAGTTACTGAGGAGTCATGCACCGAGCGTATCTTGCAGCGTGTAGCCATGACGTATGGCAACCTGAGACGAACACTGTGGATCGACAACTCAAACGGAGGATCAACCATGGGCGCAAGACACTCTTTGTGGGTCGGGACAGTAATGACGTCGTTGTTTCTCTATCCCGCATTTGCCTGGGCCAGGATGTACAGCCTGACGGTGGCAGGCGAGCGGCTGGAGTTCGTGCCGCAGCCGGAGAGGGGATATGTCGTCAAGCTGGTCGAGAAAACAGGTGGCATCCACGCACTGGCTGGCATTTCGGCCATCGACGCCGAGGACACAACACCGGTCGGTGGGTCGGATCGTCGTGGTGTCTGGGTCGTGGAGAACGACGGCCGGGGCGGGGAGAAGGAAGAGATGATTCGCTCGCTCCGAACCAGCAGGCAGATTGCTTACGCCACACCCCTGTTCTCGTCGAATGGCGAGACCGTTGCCATCCTCCCGGAGATCGTCGTACGGGTGAAGCCGGGCGTGGCGATGGGCGAAGTCCAGAGGCTCTGCGAATCCACCGGATGCACAATCCGAAAGCGGATGGAATTCACGGAGCAGGAGTACCTCCTGGAGGTTCTCGGGCCGGATGCGGAGTCGGTGTTCGCCGCCGTAGAGGAACTGGGCCAAGTTCCAGAGGTTGAATGGGCCTGCCCTAACAGGGCATTTCAGCCCAGATTGTGTGGCCAATCCGTGTCGGCGGTTCGTGCTCCTGCCGGAGAACTGTGTCTTGCATCGGCAGGAGAGGACGCCAACGCTCCCGGCGTGTTTCCGAACGACGAGTATTTCCCGATGCAATGGCATCTGCACAACACCGGTCAGTCCGGCGGCACACCCGGTGCTGACATTCGCGCTCCCGCAGCCTGGGAGATCACAACTGGTGACCCGAACATCGTGGTTGCCGTGGTTGACGCTGGCGCGGACAGCAAGCACCCTGACTTGGTGAACAACCTGGGAGCCGGGTATGATTTCATAGATAACGATGATCAGCCGGATCCGGTGCTTGACGAGCCGGGTAATACCCACGGCACTATGTGTGCCGGGCTTGTGGCTGCACAAGGAAACAACGGCATCGGTGTCAGCGGGGTCACTTGGGACTGCAAGGTCATGCCTGTCCGAGGATTTTGCGTGCAGCCTGTTGGCACCTACGTGATTCTCACGGAGGCTGATTTCGCAACAGCTTTCCGGTGGGCGTCAGATCGAGGCGCCGATGTCCTCAGTAACAGCTGGGATTATAGTTGGTCCCCCACGCCAATCATCCAGTCTGCCATAGTTGATATCACCAGGATTGGCGGCACGGGCCGTGGTGGGAAAGGGTGTGTTGTGTTTTTCGTCGCGGGTAATGACTCGCGTCAAATGCCGTCATACCCGCCGAAGTACCGAGAAGTCATTAGCGTGGGGGCCACGGACCACAACGATCTGCGTTGTTACTACAGCAACTACGGATCGGAGCTGGACATTGTTGCTCCGAGCGGACCGGGATACACAGACGATGATTGGCTCGTGACCAAGGGAATGGGGTGGACTTGGACTACAGACATCAGCGGGCCTCAGGGATGGAACATGGATCCATTTGACCCCAATGTCGTGGACTACACGGCGATGGGCGGTACGTCAGGGGCCTGTCCCGTCGCCGCCGGCGTGGCAGCCCTGATTCTGTCTATCGAGCCCAACCTGACCAGCGACGAGGTCCGCCATTTCTTGGAGCGATCTGCAAAAGACTTGGGCGATCCGGGACGTGACGACTACTACGGTTGGGGGCGGGTGGATGCGAGGGCTGCGCTGGATATGGTTCTGGCCTACCGCTGCGATCTGAACAAGGACTGGAAGGTGGACGAGCAGGACCTCGCGATTGTGAATGCGGCCACCGACAGCAATGACCTCTTGGCTGATATCGCTCCTGCGAAGAAACGCGACGGCGTGGTCGATGCCAACGATGTTGTGTTTCTGACCCAGTATCTCGGTGCGCAGATCCCCGAGTTGGGCCTGATCGCCCACTGGAAACTGGACGAGAGCGAGGGGGATATTGCCCACGACGGCATCAACCATCGCGACGGTACCCTACATGGCGGTGTTACCTGGCAGCCGACCGGCGGGATGGTGGGCGGAGCCCTGCAGCTTGGTGGCGTGGATGCCTATGCGAGCACGCCTTTCATTCTGAACCCTTATTCCGGGCCGTTCAGCGTGTTTGTGTGGATGAAGGGTGGAGTTGCTGGGCAGGTCATTCTATCCCAGAAGAACGGTGCAAATTGGCTCTTGGCCGATTCCGGCGGAAGACTTGCGACAGAACTGAAAGCACTCGTCAGTCAGTCCGGGCGGACACTTGCCTCAAAGGTCGTCATCACGGATGGCAACTGGCACCGGATAGGCCTCCTGAGGGACGGCACCGACAGGATTCTCTATGTCGACGATGTGGAAGTGGCCAGGGACACCCAAACCAGCTTGGTCGGGGGTATGAACGGTTTCTGCTTCGGAGTCGGCAAGGGCCTGGAAGCCGGCACTTTCTGGTCGGGCCTGATCGACGACGTGCGGATCTACGACCACGCGGTTGCCCCGTAGTCAGGCACGATTTGCTGTTGACGATTTGGCGCCAACAACTTACTATCTTGCTTCGCCCATCGTGGGCGCTCGCGCAGAGAAGGGTCTCTGCCTTCGAATTGAATCGTGGACTCTATTGAGGATACCCCAGGGGATGGCAAAGAGAATGAATTCGACGAACCCCAACTGCGACATGCACAACTACCTGTTCACCAGCGAGTCGGTGACGATGGGCCACCCCGACAAGGTGGCGGATTGCATCTCGGACTCCGTCCTCGACGCGATGCTCGCGAAGGACCCGTTCAGCCGGGTTGCGTGCGAGACGCTGGTGAAGAACGACATGGTCGTTGTCGCCGGCGAGATCACCTCGAAGGCCTCGGTGGATATCGCCCAAGTCGCCAGAGAGGCGATCAAGAAGATCGGCTACGACGACCCTGCGATGGGCTTCCACTATGACGACTGCGCCGTCCTTGTGTCGATCTGCAAGCAGAGTCCCGATATCTCGCAGGGCGTAACAGAAGGGCAGGGGCTCCATAAGGAGCAGGGCGCAGGCGACCAGGGCCTGATGTTCGGTTTCGCCTGTAACGAGACGCCGGCCCTGATGCCGTTGCCGATCCAGTTGGCCCACAAGCTGACGCTCCAGCTCGAGAAGCTCCGCCAGACCGGCAAGCTGCCCTGGCTCCGTCCGGACGGCAAGAGCCAGGTGACGGTCGAGTACAAGGACGGCAAGCCGGTGCGGGTGAACACGGTGGTGGTTTCCACGCAGCACGCCCCGGACGTCAGCCACCGGGAGCTGCGAAAGGAAGTGATCGAGAAGGTCATTCTGCCGGTTATTCCTTCCAAGTTCATCGACAAGACGACCAAGTACCATGTGAACCCGACGGGCCGGTTCGAGATCGGCGGTCCCAAGGGCGACTGCGGCCTGACCGGGCGCAAGATCATCGTCGACACCTACGGCGGCTGGGGACGTCACGGCGGCGGGGCCTTCAGCGGCAAGGACCCCACCAAGGTGGACCGCACCGCCTGTTACATGGCCCGCTACATCGCCAAGAACGTCGTTGCTGCCGGCTTGGCCGACTGTTGCGAAGTCCAGCTTTCCTACGCCATCGGCGTGGCCGAGCCGACGAGCGTGCTCGTGAACACCCAGGGCACCGCCAAGGTCAGCGAGACGAAGATCAGCCAGGCGGTTCGCGAGCTGTTCCCCCTGACGCCCAAGGGCATGATCGATCATCTGAAGCTCCGTCGGCCGATCTTCGCGGAGACGGCTTCCGGCGGCCACTTCGGCCGGAACCTGCCGAACTTCACCTGGGAGAAGACCGACATGGTCCGTGCTCTTCAGAAGGCTGTGGGGTTCAAGCCCGGCAAGTAGCCAATCGTACAACGTGTTCTATCCAGAAGCCCGGTCCTGCGCCGGGCTTTTCTTTCGCCCAGTCCATGCGACGGACTCGATGGGACAAGCTCCTTGGTGCTGCGACGGTATGTTTGAGAAGATCCTTTCCATCTACACGCGGTACTTCGCGATTTGGGTGGTCGTGTTTGGAGCCGTGGCCTATGTCTGGCCGGCGCCGTTCAGGCTTCTCGAACCTGGGAACAAGTGGTTCTTTGCCCTGACCATGTTCGGGATCGGGGTCGTGCTCCAGATGGAGGACTTTCGCCGCATTCTCAGGAGTCCCACGATTGTCCTGATCGGCTCGGTCGCCCAGTTCACGATCATGCCGCTGGGGGCATTCGTGGTTTCGCGACTGTTGCGGCTGCCTGACGAGCTGGCGATCGGGCTGATCCTGACCGGCGCGGCGCCGGGAGCCATGTCCAGCAATGTGATGAGCTACATAGCCAAGGCTGACACCGCCTATTCCGTCTCGCTCACGACGGTCTCGACCGCGTTGTGCCCGGTTCTGACGCCGACCTTGACCTTTCTGCTGGCCAGCGGCACGGAGTTCGACGTCTCGATCGTCAGCATGATGGTCGATCTGATGCTCATGGTCATCATTCCGCTGTTCGTCGGGTTTGCGGTGCGGCACTTCCTGGGCGAGAGGTTGCGGAAGGTCCTGCCCATCTTCCCGGCTATCTCGGCTACCTTCATCGTTTTCATCTGCTCCCTGGTGATCGCGCTGAACCGGGACCGGCTGCAGGAACTCAGAGGGATTGTCCTGATTGCCGTAGTGGTTCTCAACCTCCGCGGCATGTTGAGCGGCTACGGCGTTGGATCGCTCTTTCGCATGGACGTGGCCCGTCGTCGGACCCTGACAATCGAGATCGGCATGCAGAATGCGGGTCTCGGCACCGTGCTGGCGCTCAAACATTTCGGCCCTGGAGCCACCATGCCGACGGCCGTATTCGTCTTTGTGTGCATCATCACTGCATCGATTATGGCTTCGATCTGGCAGAGGCACGGATCGTCTGCGGTTGCAGAAGCAAAATGAATGCGAGATATTAGGCCTGTGCGTCTTGCACTCTGCGGCTTCATATTGTATCTTGAAGGTTTATTTCGATTCCGCGGCAAGACCCTGTGGACGGCCATCGTTTGGCTGCTCATCCGCCGGGTTTCACGGTTCTGAGGAGTGTTCGAGCATGGCGTACAGACTGGCGATTGCAGGCGTGACCGGCGCCGTCGGTCAGGAGTTTCTGAGCATCATCGAAGAGCGCAACTTCCCCTTCCAGTCGCTCAAGGTGCTGGCGAGCAGCCGGTCCGCGGGAAAGACGATGACCTTCAAGGGCAAGACATATACCGTCGAGGAAATGACGAAGGATAGTTTCAAGGGCATCGACATCGCGCTGTTCAGCGCGGGTGCTTCGCGGAGCCGGGAGTTCGCCCCTGCGGCGGTCAAGGCCGGCGCGGTGGTCGTCGACAATTCGTCCGCCTACCGCATGGACCCCGAGGTCCCGCTGGTCATCCCCGAGATCAATCCGCAGATGATCCAGAAGCACAAGGGGATCATCGCGAACCCGAACTGCTCGACGATCATCGGGATCGTGCCGGTCTGGCCGCTGCACAAGGTCAATCCGGTCAAGAGGATGGTCGTGAGCACCTACCAGGCCGCCAGCGGCGCGGGCATGTCCGCCATGCTGGAGCTGGAGGCCCAGAGCCGGGAGATCCTGGAAGGTAAACCGCCGACGAAGAACGTGTTCCCGCACCAGATCGCGTTCAACTGCTTCAGTCACAACTCGGCGCTCGGCCCCAACGGCTACAACGAGGAGGAGACGAAGCTGGTCAAGGAGACCCGCAAGATCTTCGATTGCCCGACCATCGCGGTGACCGCGACGTGCGTTCGCATCCCGGTGATGCGGGCCCACTGCGAGAGCATCAACCTGGAGTTCACGAACGCGATCACGCCGGACGAGGTCCGGAACATCCTCAAGACCGCGCCGGGCGTGACGGTCCTCGATGACCGCGAGCACAACCGGTTCCCGATGCCCATCGACGCCAGCGGCAAGGACGACGTCCTTGTCGGACGTATCCGACAGGACGAGTCGCTGCCGGGCAATCGCGGCATCAACCTCTGGGTCTCCGGCGATCAGCTCCGCAAGGGCGCCGCCCTGAACGCCGTCCAGATCGCCGAGCTGTTGTAGATCGGAGTTCTGACCGTTGTCACGTTGTCATTCGGAGCCGCTCGGGAGATCCGCCTGGGCGGCTCTGTTCTTTATCGAAATCCGAAATTCGAAGTTCGAAATCCGAAACAAGCACGAATGGCCGAAATGCGAAATCCAAAACGAATCATCCGACGTGCGATAGCGTTTCGATCATTTGGGTTTGGATCCTTTGGATTTGTTTCGGATTTCGATATTCGGATTTCGGATTTGAGGCCTGGAACCTTGTGAGATGGCCCTTCGGAACGTGATACTGACGATTGCCTACGACGGCTGTGACTATCACGGCTGGCAGATCCAGCCGGGAGAGGTGACCGTCCAGGGGGTGCTCACCGAGGCGATCCACAGTCTCCTGGGTCCGAGGGCCCGGGTCTGCGGCGCCAGCCGGACCGACGCGGGCGTCAGCGCCCTGGGCCAGGTCGGCCTGCTCCGCGTCGATTCGCCCATCCCGACGGAGAACCTGGCCAGGGCGATCACCGACCGCCTGCCGGAGAACATGGTCATTGTCAAGGCGGAAGACGCCCCCGTCGGTTTCGATGTCATCGGGGACGTTACCTGCAAGCTCTACCGCTATACGATCTTCTGCGGCCCGGTCCGGCCGGTCCTGTACATGAGACACTGCTGGCACATCGCGGCGAACCTGGATGTGCAGCGAATGAACGAGGCGGCGAAGCTGCTCGTGGGCAAGAAGGACTTCAAGTCCTTCGCCGCTGCGGCGGATCGTCGAGAGGACTCCGTCCGGACGGTCTTTCGATGCGAGGTCACCGAGAGTCCCGCCACCGACGGCCGCTGGATCTACGTCGAAGCCGAGGGCGATGGCTTCCTGTATAACATGGTTCGCAATATTGTCGGCACGTTGGTGGAGGTGGGCCTGGGACGTTGGCCGCCGGAGAAGATCCCGGAGATTCTCGAAGCGAGAGACCGCAAGGCCGCAGGACCGATCGCACCACCCAACGGCCTGTGCCTGATGTGGATCAAGTACCATGCTCGTTGAACGAGATCACATTGGCATATTCGGGAAGATGAACTCCGGCAAGAGCAGCGTGATGAATCTGCTGACTCAACAGCAGACGTCGCTGGTCGATCCGACGCCGGGGACGACCGCGGATACGAAGATCGCGTTGCAGGAGATCCACGGGATGGGCCCGGTCAAGCTGTTTGACACCGCGGGTCTGGACGAGGCCGGCGGGCTGGGCCTCAAGAAGCGGGCCAAGGTCCTGGCCGATCTGAAGGAATGCGACCTGATCCTGCTGGTCATCGACCCGGATACGAGTGACTTCGCGTCGGAGAACGAGATTCTTGCGGAGGCCCGTGAGCTCGACAAGCAGATCCTGGTGCTCTTCAACCTGTTCCGCCCGTCGGCGGAGCAGCGGATCAGCGTCGTCGAACAGAGCGTTCCGCTGCTCAGGTTCCACAAAAAGATGAGCCTGGCGGCTCCCGACGCGACCTGGCGGCAGCCCCTGCTGAGCTTCATCCTTGCGAACTTCGTTTCCAAGAACGCGAAGATGGAGCTGCTGCCGTTCGTCGAGCGGGACGAGTTCTATGTGCTGAACATCCCGATGGACGACGAGACGCCGCCCGGGCGGTATCTGCGGCCTCAGGCGATGGCGGAAGAGTACATCACGCGACGGTGGGCGTACCCGGTTTCCTACCGCATGGACCTGGGCAAAGCCCGCAGCGGGGACGCAGGCGAACGACGTCGCTGGGATGCGTTTCTGGGCGGCTTCGGCCGGCGGCCCAAGGCAATCATTACGGACTCCCAGGCGATGGACTTGATGCACACGTGGACGCCGGACGACGTGATGCTGACGACCTTTTCGATCATGATGATCAACTACGTCAGCCGAGGCAGGCTCGCCCGCTTCGCTGAGGGGATTCGGGTCCTGAACGACCTTCAGGCAGGCGACAAAATCCTGATCGTCGAGGCCTGCAACCATTCCCGCATCGCAGAGGACATCGGAACGGTTCAAATCCCAGGTTTCATCGGGCGTCGCTGGCCCGGCGTGGTCGTCGAGCATAACTTCGGACGCGAGTTCCAGGACAACGAGCAGCTCCAGTCGTACAAGCTCGTGATTCACTGCGGCGGCTGCATGATCTCCGCGCAGAAGCTGCTGGCCCGCATCCACGACTTGGACTCCGTGGGTGTTCCGTACACCAACTACGGCGTCTTCCTGTCCTGGATGCAAGGGTCCAGGGCGATGCAACAGGTTCTGCGGCCTTGGGGGATCGAGTTGGGCGACCTGTAGGTCCGATATGGTGCAGGGAAGGTCCAAAAAACACGGGGCCTTTCTGCCGTCCATGGCTGGCCCCGCGGCGCAATCTAGCGGGTAGTGGAGTCCGTCAAATGCCGAACGTGAGCAGATTCTCTGCTGCGGACCGAATGTTCTCGGGCGTGGTCAGGCGGTTGGTCTGAAGCAACTCCCTGGCCTTCTGCACGGCATCCACCTCCGTCTCGTCGGCCTGTAGCGCCTGGTTGACCATGCCCGCGAATTTCATCTGCACTGTGGCGTCCAAGTCGCTGGCCGTCGGGCGGTTCGATGTATCGGCTTGGGACACGGAATTCATCCCCATCCTGTGGGTGATGTGATTGTTCTGCACGTTTTCAATCATGTTGCGGTTCCTTCATGGCCCTTTCTGCTATTAGTTTTCGCACGATTCCAGGGAATCTTAAGGATTTCCAGGGGAAAAATGCGTTGCTAATACTGCTGGACGCCACATTTCCTCCGCTGCCTCGCGGCGGGGGTCATTTGCGCGTGGATTGTAGCGTGACAGCCGTCTCATAGGCCACGAACTTGCAGAAGTTCAGCGAGCTGACGGCGACCAGTTCCTCGTTCAGGGAGGTGTGCCCGGCCCGAACCTGCCGTCCACGATATCTGCGGATCCGTTTCTGGATCGTCTTGTCGGTGCAGTCCCAGACCTGTTCCAGCCCCCAGAGGATTCGACCATCGGTCAGATCGAGCAACTTGAGACGCAGGCCGATCACCATGTGAGGATAAGGTTGATACTCGGTGATCGTGCCCAGCAGCAGACCGTTGCTTCGCAGGGTGTCCTTCAAGGTCGCCAGTTGCCGCATGGCCTGAAGGCTGTCGAGGTTGTCCTGCAGACTACGCCACGCAGGATCATCCTGGCGAACCACCGTCAATCCGAACAACTGCTGCTTCTGGGCTTCCAGATAGAGCGCCTGCGTGATTTCCGAGGAGATCTGCGGGTAGCTGGTGGTGTTCTCCAACTCCACCAGGGCGACCCGGCCGAGGGTCCTCAGGTCTTTGCTCGGATCGAGGAAGTAAGCCCGCGCCATCCCTCCGTTCTGATGGCTGGACCTGCACCCGCAGATCATGCCCAACGCCAGGACCAACAACAGGCAAACTCCCGCCCGCCTGCGTCTCTCGATCTCAGGCGTGTTTCGACCACTCTTCATCGGAGTCCTACCGTACCGCATTCGAGTCGCTCTCCTGTGGGTTCGCCAGCTCTTCCGGTGCTGCTGCCGCGCCGTTGGCATCCGGGTTCAATGTCGTCGTATGGCGCTGCCCTATGGCGCCCGCTTCCGCTTCGCCGCCCAGGATCTCGAGAACCTTCAGCAGCGCCTCCAGTTGGGCGCTCGCCGCCTCTCGCATCTCGCCGCGAAAGCCCAGGATGTTGCTCTTCCAGTGGTTCAGCTCTGTGAGCATCTCGATCAACAGGTCGTTGGCTTCCGTGAGTTCCTTCTGAGTCTGTTTGAGCTTGGCGTCGAGCGTGGCAACCTGCCCGCGCAGGTTCTCGTTTTCACTCGTGAGCCGCTGGTTCTCCTGTCGCAACGTGACGCTCACGTCGGATAGCTTGGCGTACTTTTCCGACAACTCGATGGCGGACTCGACGGCCGTGCGCCCTGCGAGCGGCGTATCCCGGAATCGGTTGGCTGCGGCGTCGCTTGGCGCCTCGGTCCTGGCGTCCGCGTCGGCGGGGCTCGTCGGCGTCGCGCATCCGGCGATTCCCACGGCGGCAATCGCGAGCGCCCACGCTATCGATCTCATGGTTCGGATCATCTCGATTCTCCATCGGAACGGTCGATGCTCCTGCCGACCGCGTGTCTCATCGTCTGTTGGGAATGAAGTCGTCATGGCTGTGTCGGCCCCGGCCCTGCGCCGGAAGAACTCCCGGCTACGTAATCGCAACGCACCTGCACCGTTCGACCGCACACGCAGGTTACCTCGATCACAGCATATTCCGGACAGCTCTGCGCGATTCGTGCAACCGGGCCCGCCGGCGCCGATCTCGCGGGGCTGCAACCCGTCGTTGCGCTCGGGTCGATGCTCAGTTGAACCGGGTCCTCCAGGGTGACCTCGGCGGCTTTCAGAACATGTCTTGCGGTCTTGGGTGTCATGTTGTCGACCTTCGGTGGATTGGCCCGGCGGATGCCCCGTCGTCAGGCGCAGTAGTCGATGGTGTGGGGGGCGTCGTCCGGATTGGGCGTCGATTCTTCAGGCGTCTTCTTCGAAGGTTCCTGGCCCGATGGCGCCGGCTGTTCCGGCGGCTTCTGCCTGCGTTTCCGCTCCCCTTGCTGTTCGGCTGGCGTCAGACTGTGGACGCTGTGAACGTTTTCTACGGGCTGGATGAGATTGAAATTGCTATCCGTCATCTTTCCACTGCTCCAATCGGGTTGACAGACTGAACAGGGCACTCGCGTGCAATTGACTCACGCGGGATTCGGTGATCTCCAGTACCTCCGCGATTTGCTTCATGGTCAGATGCTGTTGGTAGTACAAGACCAGGATCTGGAGACGACGCTCATCCAGTTCCTGCATGGCCTTGGTGAGCTGCTCGATGAGCTCGCTCTTCTCCAGTTGTCCGTCGGGACTTACAGTGTCGACGGATGCCAGGACGCTTCCCAGAGCCGACTCATCCTGCTCGAGGGTGTCGATCGAGACGAAGTGCTGGGCCCGAGCGCTCTCGAACAACCCGCAGACCTCCTCCACGGAGATGTCGAGCCTACGGGCCAGCTCCTCATCGGTTGGAGCACTGCCGGTCTGCTGGGCAATCTGGCGACACATTTCGCGGGCCGCGCGGATCTGACGAGTTACGCCGGAAGGCAGCATGGAGGCCTTGCGCAGCTCGTCGAGCACGGCGCCCTTGATTCGGATATAGGCGTAGGTCTTGAACTCGGCCTGATGGGTGGCGTCGAAGTCCCGGGCCGCCTTGAGCAGCCCGACGGTGCCGGCAGAAACCAGGTCCTCGAAGGACAGTGGCGGTTTGATGTAGCTCACCGCCCGGCGGGCGATCTTGCGGACCATCGGCAGCAGTTGGACGATCTGGTCGTCGCCGATACGGGGATGCCGGTGCCCGTTGTAGGTTCGCACCGCCACGGCCTTGAGATGGTCGTCGTTCTCCGGGCGTTGTGCCTCTTCCACGATCTGTCGGGCGTTGGGGATGCCCGTTTCGAGACCGCGCGGACCGGCGGTTTCCGCGGCGGGGCCCTGCGCGGTTTTCCGTTCACTGACCTGTGCCATATCTTTAGTTTCCGCTGTCACCCGGGTTCTCCATCTTCTTGATCTGACTGGCAATCACGGCCTGGGTGAGAATCGCGTTGACGGCTCGCACACCCGTGTGTGCCACGACGTACGCCACGATCGCGCCCAGCACAGCCCGCTTGCAGCAAACGTGCGGCGACAGGTTGCCGAGAGAGCCGATGATCCCTATTCCAAAGAAACAGAGAACGCTCGTGCTGACCGCTATGGATCGGACTGGCAGCAGCATTCCTACTCACTCCTTATCGTCATTTCGCTGGGTGCAACTGAAATCGTGGCGATGGGCTGCACTTCGGTTCCCAGGACGATCTCGTCATAGGCGACGACCGACAACATGGGCAGGCTCCGCGCCAGCATCTGTGCCAGCGGGGCGCGAAGACGAGCGTCGCACAGGAGAACTGCCTTATCTCGTCCCTGGTCCATGGCGGACTTCCAGGCGTCGGCCACCTTGCGATTCAGGTCGACGGCCGTCTCGGCCGGGATGCCCAGGATCAGTTCTCCGCCCTCCTGGCGCAGCGACGAGGTCAACTGATGCTCGAATGCCGGGTCGAACGAGATGGCCGTGATCTTGCCCTTGACGTCCCGATGCAGTTCCGTGATGGTCCGACTGAGAGATTTTCGGACGATCTCGGTGAGCGTGGTCACATTCTTGGTCTTCGACGCGTTCTCGGCCAGGGCCTCGAGGATGACCGTCAACTCGCGGACCGGGATCCCGCTGCGGAGCAGATTGCGGAGCACCCGCTGCAGCACGCCGGCGGAGATTTCGCCCTCCGCGCCGACGACCTCGCCGACCAGAGACGGCTGGTTCTTGCGGAGCCGGTCGATCAGCAGTTGGACGTCCTCGCGGGTGAGCATCTCGTCGGCATGCCTCTTGAGCGTCTCGGACAAATGCGTGATGAACACGGATTCCGGGTCGATAACCGTGTACCCGTTCAGTTCGGCGGCTTCCTTCTTGGCGGCCGGAATCCACAGGGCCGGCAGCCCGTACACCGGCTCGGTGGTCTTGATTCCATCGATCTTCTGTTGTACGACCCCGGAGTCCATGGCCAGGAACATGTCGGGTTCCAGAGAGCCCTTGGCGACCGGGATATCCGAAAGGCGGATCTCGTATCCGTTCGGCTCGATGTTCAGGTCGTCCCGCAGGCGGACCAGCGGAATGACGATGCCGAACTGCTGGGCGAATTGCCGTCGCAGGGCTCCGATGCGGTCAAAGATCGTGTTGCTCTTTCGCGGATCGACCATGGTGATCAGACGCACGCCGACATGGACGGAGACGCGGTCCACGTCGAGCAGATCTTCCACGGGTTCCTTGTCCGACTTCTTCTTGGCGACCGGGGCGGACTTGACGGGCATCTTCTCGATCTTCTTCGCCATCTGTCCGACCATGGCGGTCCCTGCGGCCAGCAGGAGGAATTGGATCTTGGGCATGCCGGGCACCAGCGCCATGGCTCCGATGATGAACGCGGCGGTTGTGAGCGGCTGGCCGCTCTTGAGGAACTGTCGCGAAAGGTCCTGTCCGACGCCGTTGTTCGACGAGATCTTCGTGACGAGAAAGCCGGAGCTGATGGAGATGATCAAGGAGGGGATTTGGCTGATCAGGCCGTCGCCGATGGACAGGATCGAGTAGGTCTGGATGGCGGCTGTGACACCCATCCCGCGGGAATACCCCATGGCGATGCCGCCGAGAAGATTGATCGCCGTGATGATCAGGCCGGCCTTGGCGTCGCCGCGAATGAACTTGCTGGCGCCGTCCATGGCCCCGTAGAACTCGCTCTCCTTGACGATCTTGCCCCGGCGCTCGTTGGCCTGCGTTTCCGTGATGATCCCGGCGTTCAGATCGGCGTCGATGGCCATCTGCTTGCCGGGCATGGCGTCGAGGGTGAATCGCGCGGACACTTCGCTGATGCGCTCGGCGCCTTTGGTGATCACGATGAACTGGATGATGACGAGGATCAGGAAGATCACCAGGCCGACCACGAGACTGCCGCCGGCGACGAACTCACCGAACGTCTGGATGATCTTGCCGGCGTCGCCCTGCAGGAGGATCAGTCGCGTCGATGCCACGTTCAGGGACAGGCGGAACAGCGTGGTGAACAGCAGCAGGGAGGGGAAGGTGGACAACTCCAGAGCCTCTCTGGACGACAGCGTTACGATGAGGATCGCTGTCGCCAGGGAGATGCTGCAGGCCAAGAGCAAATCCAGCAGCATGGTCGGCAGCGGCACGATCAGGGTGGCCAGGATCGCCACCAGGCCCAAGGCCATGATGATATTGCTGTGCGACGCGAAGGGGATACTCGATGCGTCGTCGCCGGCGGGAAGATTCGCTGCTATGGATTGGTTTGCGGCCATATCTCGATTGGTAGCTTACGATGGATGACTTGTGCCTTTGCCGAGTTTCATACGCGTTCTATCCCTGTGTGGCGGCCGGCGCGCCGGCGCCGACGATCTGTCGGATCCGCACGGCGAATCGGTTCTCCACGACCACCACGTCGGCCTCTGCGAACTTGGAGTCCTTCATGAACAGGTCCACCGGCGTCTCGACGGGTTTCTCCAGTTGCAGAACCGACCCGGGTCCCAGTTGCAGGAGGCGTCGCACCGGGATCTGCGTGGTCCCGATCACGACCGTGATCGGGATGTCCATGTCCAGGAGGATATCCAACTGGCCGGTTCCCGCCGCGACGGCGCTCTGCGGTGCCGACGGGAACTCGACCGATCGAACCTGCGTCTTGCCGTCGCCCTGTGGGGTCGTCTCCTGGGGATCCTCTTGAACTGGGCTTTCCACCGGTGCGTTGACTGCGGTGTTGGGCATTGTGGTTCTATCCTTTCTTCGGTTCACCTGGTGTTTTCGGCTTGGAGGTGTCCTGTGCGTGGATGGCCTGAGACTCCTTGATGACTATCGCGTATTGCCCATCGGATTGGACCGGGCGACCGCAGAACGCCGTGCGACCCTCAACGACCAGTTCCACCATTTCGTGAATCGGCTTGTCCAGCAGGAGGATGTCGCCGGGCCCGAGGCCCATGGCTTCCCGGAAGCCGATCTGGGCCGTCGCCAGTCTGACCGCCACGGTCACGGGCATCTGTTGCAGATGCTCCATCAGCGTCTTGGAAAGTTCCTGAGGAGTGGTCCGAGGGGCCGGCGAGGATGTCCGTCCTACCAGAGCGCCCAACCGGCTGCACGACAGCACGAACGTGATCTCCTGCGGCTCGCCCTTGTCTGCCTCCTTGACCTGGAATGCAATCCGGCAGATCTCCTCCGTCGGCTCGAACTGGACGCTGGGTCGGCCTTTCTGGAATCGTTCGCTGCTCTTGAGAGTCTCGTGAGGGCGCAGAGAGGCGAGGAACGTGTCCGCTGCGGCCAGCACCAGATCGCAGACCAGGGATTCCTCGAGAGAGGACAACGGGCGATCCGGATCGCCGGCCGCCTCGGCGTCGCCCAACAGCCGGGCGACCCAGTCCATGGTGGTTGGGGACGAGACGGCAAGGAATCCGCAGAGCGAGCGGTCGTCCGGGCCGAATGTCAGGCAGTGGATGCCGTCCATCGAGATCAGACGAGGCAAATCGTTGGCGAAATGCTGGGTGACTGCGGTGGGGGAGACTTCGACCTTGCGGCTGAAGTATCGTGTGAACACGTTGGCGAGCTTGGCGGCCACCTGGCTCATGACCGCAGCCAGACAATTGACCTGGTCGGCGTTCAGCCAGTGCGGATCGCGCCAATCGTACGGCTGGGCCTTGCCGGCCGTCTGATCCTGCGCCGGGGTCGAGCCCACTGCCGCCAGAAGCTGGCGTATCCTTTCCTTGCCCAGAGAATCGGTCAAAGCGTCCGTCATTGAATCGCGAACTCCTTGAACAGGACGTTGTTGATCCGGGCCTGGCTGTTCGGGAAGAGTCCCTGGTTGAATACGTCGCGGATATTGCTCTGCATACGCAGCAGGTTCTTCTCGCCTCGCATGTCCTCGATGGTCTGGTTGGACAGGTACAGGGTCAGCCAGTGCTTCATGAGGGGCTTCTTCTGATCCAGGAAGGGCTTGGCCTCCTCCTGGGCCCACGCCCGTGTGACATCGAGGGTCAGGCTGATCCGAACGTATCGCGTCACGCCCGGCTCGTTCAGGTTCGCGACCGCCGGCTCCATTTCATAGAACCAGCCATCGTTCTTGTCTGCCACCCGGTCGAGTTCCTTGAGCCTCAGCTCGTCTGAAGAGGCCTGATCCGCGGAAGCCGTCCGGGCCTGGCCTCGCGTTCCAAACAGCCGGCCCACGACGAAGCCCCCTCCGGCAAAGACGATCACTGCCGCGCCGATGACCGCCATAGGCATGGCCTTGGCCATCATGCTCTTGTTCGGCGGCAGCGCCGGCCCGGCGTCTCTTCCCTTCTCGACCTTCTCTGACTCGGCCATCTGTCTATTCCTTCGTTCTCACAGGGTTCTCATGGTTTCTGTCTCACGACACCGGCTGCAGCGACCTTCCGGCGCGATGGGATGCATCGCAGGTCTGGGCGTCCTCCTGCTGTCGGTAGCGACGGATCTTCTCTCGCAATGTGCGGTCGCTGATGCCCAGCACTCTGGCCGCTCGCGTTTGATTGCCGGAGGTCTGCCGCAATGTCTGGAGAATCGCCTGGCGTTCGATCTCATCCAGTCGGATGCCCCCAAGGCCGGTGGGCCCTGCGGTGACGCCGGCATCGGCCGTCGAGACGGAACTCGTCCGACGAACGCTGTGCAATCCGCTCTCGACGCTGTGCTGCGCCAAAGGCTGAAGCTCGTCGAAGAGCCAGGAGACGTCGGCCAGCGACAGGACCGGGCCGGCGCCGAGGGTCAGCGAGGTGATGACGACGTTGCGCAATTGCCTCACGTTGCCCGGCCAGTGGTAGTTGGCGAAGATCTCGAGCATCGTCGCGTCGATCTTTTCGATCCGACGCTGGGCCTCTCGGGCATAGAGATTCACGAAATGCCAGATCAGATCTCGCAGGTCGTCCCGCCGTTCCCGCAGCGGGGCCGCCACGATTCGCGTGGCGCTCAGACGGTAGTAGAGATCCTGGCGGAAACGGCCCATCTGCACCTCGTGAAGCAGATCGCGGTTCGTGGTGCTGATGATCCGGACATTCACGCGGATGTTCTCGTTGCCGCCGACCCGCTCGAATTCCTGCTGCTCGATGATCCGCAGCAGTTTCGCCTGGAAGGTCAGGGACGTCTCGCTGATCTCGTCCAGCAGCAGCGTGCCGCCGTGGGCCATCTCGAACCGGCCCTTTCTCTGTGTGTAGGCGCCGGTGAACGCACCCTTCTCGTGCCCGAACAGCTCGCTTTCCAGCAGGGAGTCGCTCATCGCGGCGCAGTTGACTCGAACGAACGGACCGAGGGCCCGGCGGCTCTTGTGGTGAATCAGCAGAGAGAGCAGCTCCTTGCCCGTTCCGCTCTCGCCGCTGATCAGCACAGGCATCGACGTCGGAGCGATCCGCTCGGCCAGGCTGACCACCTGGAGCATCCGCGGGCTTCTGCCCACGATCTGGTAGAGACAGCGGTCGCCCTCCCGGGCGGCGGCGGCGGTTGCCACGGAACGGTTGGGCAGCGCGGCGTCGAGGACGCCTTCGACGGTCCGCCGGTCCAGCGGCTTGAGCAGGAAATCCCGGCAGCCCGCCTGGATTGCGCGGACCGCAGCCTGTGTGCTTCGCTGGAGCACATGCCAGTCCGTCGTCGACTCCATGGCCTCGCCCATCATGACCACGGGCATCTCGGGTGCGACGGCCCGAATCGCGACGAGCAACTCGAAGGCGCTCGAACGATCCTGCGGGTCCGCCGTCTGCTCGCTGAGAAACGCCAGATCGCAGGCAGTGCGGTCCAAGGCGTCGATGGCGTTCTTCTTCGTCGTCGCCAACCGGGCGCCGATGCCCCTTTGCGCCAGGAGTTCCAGCATGAGTCGAATCGTCTGCGGCTCGTTGTCCACGATCAAGACGGTCGCATTATCGCTGCGTTGCTGCATCCTGCCTCTCTCCTGGTTCTCGGTCTTGCCCATGTTCGCTGCTTCTCATTCGCCGGTTGGATGGCTGTTTCACGACAGAGGATGCGGTCGGCTACAGTTGAGGCGATGCCGTTGTTTGTGCCGACGGGTTCTTCTGATACCACGTGAGGAGTCGGCCATGGGCCTTCGCCAGTTCCGTCCACGGCGAGGTGGGATACTCGGCAACGAGCTTCATGTACGTCTCCTGGGCCTTGGCGGTGTCGGTTTCACGCAGACAATTGCCGAGTTGGAAGAGGACCCAGGCTCGATCCGCCTCGGTGGCGGGATCGCCCGGGCTGATGTTCTGCAGCGCCTTGGCATAGAACGGCGTCGCTTCCTTGGCCCGCCCGCTGAGAAACAGCAGCTCAGCCATTTCGAGAGGATCGCGGACTTGGTCGGGATTCTGGCGGAGGGTGTCGAGAGTCCTCTGTGTCTTGGACGACGCCGATCCCTCGGCGGAGGTGGCCACCGCGGGACTCGCAGATGCTGTCTTCCCCATGGTGTTGACTTCCGCGAGCTGCCTGTCGAACGTCACGCCCGGCGAATCGGATTCGGCCGGCGGCTGGAAGGTCGGACCCGCGCTGTTGTCCTCGAACTTGACGGATCGAACCTGTCGGACCAGGCGCTTGAGGGCCAGACTGGCCTCGACTTCCTTGGTCTGCTCGGGGGCAGCGACCCGGTTCGACCACAGCGTCTGTGCGAGGGGACTGCCCTTTCCGGACTCGGTGCGTGCCGCCGGGCCCTCGCTCTTCATGCGGCTCAGGAGGCTGGACAAAGGGATGGCCGAGTCGGGGATCGCGGCGCCTTCCGGGCCAGCCAGTGCCATGGGCCCGACTGCGCACGGGTCGCTCAGTCCTCCCTTGGCAAAGGACGTCCCCTGAATCCGAGGAGGGGTCCGGGGCCGGGTGGGCTCCGCCGCCCGCAGTGCGCCCACGCAGGCGAGCAGGGACAGGATCGTGCAGGCTCTGAGCCACGATGAATGGGATATGTTCGTCGTCATGGGTTCTTCGTCCTTGTCCATTCGGTTGTTTGTCGTCATGGCGCCAGTTTCGCGTCTGGCGCGACCCGAACGAGATTCGGGTCCGTCGTGTTGTCATACTGATTCAGCACGGCGGCCATGGCGCGATCGTACTGCCCTTGTCTGCGATGGGCCTCGGCCAGCAGAGTCAGGACCGGGGGTCTCTCCCTCGCAGAAGCGTGCTCGAGCAACTGCGAGCAGACCGAGATGGCCTGGTTCATCTGCCCGAGGCGCAGGCACATGCGGGCCAATTCCCGGCCGATCTGCTGGGCCTGGGGTCCCGGCCCGACCAATGCGAACGCATCGCTTAGCGTCTTCCTGGCCGATTCGATGTCGTCGTTGTCGTAGTAGCAGGCCGCGAGTTCCAATGCGACAGCGCCCTTGAGTTCCGGACTCGGCAGGAACTGTCCTTTCTCCTGCAACAAGGCGATGGCCTTGTTGACCAGGCCGATCGAGCGGAGGATTTGCACCCGCAACAGGAGCAAATCGATGCTCTCCTGCTGCGAGAGCTGCCATCCCGCCGTGCCTTCGATCGTCTCCAGGGCCTCCAGCAGGAGTCCCTGCTCGATGTACGCTCTGACGAGCACCGCGACGGTTTCCACGTATTGCTCGCGGGAGAGGTTGCCCTTGATTGCCAGGTTCAGTGCGGCGTGTGCCTGCTGCGGCTTGTGCTGGGCGAGATACGCTTTCCCGAGCAGCAAACAGGCCGAGTGGAACTCCGGGCGGCCCTGATCCCGGACAAGCGTCACATAGCGGTTCAGCCATCGGGCTGTCTCCTCGCTGTTGCCCATTTCGTGGAAGCACCGGCCCGCGCCCAATGCGGAACTGGCCTGAGACTCCACGGACAACCCCAGGTTGTAGACCTTGCGATACAGGCCCGACGCCTCCTCATATTGGCCCGCCTTCATCGTGGCATCGGCCAGGTGAAGACACGCCGTATCCGCCAGGTCGGTCTCCGGATACACTTCCACGAGTTGCTTGAGATCGGCGTGGGCCCCCACGTAATCCCGCAGACGCACCTTCAGTCTGCCCGACTCCAACAACGCGTGCGGCGCCAGCGGGTGTTTCGGAAACCGGTTCGCGACGAGTTTGTACTCGGCGATGGCCTCGTCCAACTGCCCGCGAACGGTCTGGAGCAATCCCAGGGCGAAATGCCCGTTCGGGGCCCGTTGGTCCGTGTCCGCCGTCAGCAGAAAACGCTGCCACAGCGAAATGGCCTCCTCGGTCAGGAGTCTCGTGTGCTCGGCCAACGAGGAATAGGATGTCGGGTCCAGCACGTTGACGTTGCGGCCGCTGGCGTCGAGCTGGGCGAGCAGGTCGACGCTGCCGGCGGCAACGGTGACTACCTGTTGGGCTGTGGCGGACGTCAGATACAGATAGACGGGTCTCTTGCGCATGTTCTCTTCGGAGGGGGCCGTTTGTCCGTTGTCCGCCCACCGCAGATTGAGTCCGGCGTTCGCGGCGAATCGCGCCAGCAGTTCCTCGATCGACGCGCCATTACAGATCACGGACCATCGATCCACCGCATTCATTCCCGTGGCGGCGCGAATCTGCGGGCTCAGTGCTGCCTCGTCGAGTTTCTCGGACCCTGAAGTCAGGAAGACGCGCAGTTGCGGCTCGTCCATATTGACGAATGGATCGACATGGGGATGATGACCCCACAGGTCGCTCGGCAGGTTGGCGTCCGCATCGCTCAGCGACAGCAGGTTGCGGGTGACCGTCTCGGCCACGAGGAATCCACACTGCTGTCGGACGGCCGAGACCCATTTCTCGTCGATATCCGCCACTCCGATCAGGCTGATGGTCTGGTACGCCCTGGCGGCCGCTTCGAGATACCGCTTTCGCTCCACCAGGATCGTGCTCTGGTGGTATCGGGCCAGTGCCCGAAGGATGGGCAGGCGGCTCAAGGACACCGTCCGAAACAGCGTGTCGGCCTGGCTGGCGTCCCCGCTGTGATGGCTGCACATGGCCATGCGCAGCAGCAGGAAGTCGCGGAGGGGCCGATTCCCCTCGGTCGCAGCCAATCGGCGGTAGAGCTTGTCGTACGCGACGAACGCGTGTTCGTACTCTCGCTTCTGATACAGTTTGTCGGCCAACTGCAGCGACAGGGGCTCGGGACTGGGGATGCTGAGCTCAAGGATCTCGGTTGTCTCGGGCTGATTGGGTGAGGAGGTGCCCAGACGCGGGCCGTCCCCGCGCGTATCCCAGACCGGCTGCGGCCGGCGCGGCGCCTCAGGGGAAGGCTGGCCGGGCATCGATGGCAACTCCGCCCTCTGCTCCCCGCCCGACGTTGCGCCCACCTGATCCCGGTGGCCCATGGTGGCCGAGAAGGTGTAGAGGAGCGATGCGGCGATCATGACGATCCCGAGCAGGAGGATCTTCTGCGTCTTCGACAGGCGGCTCAGATGCACGGGCAGCCGGCTGGTGCGAACGGGGATCTCGGGCAACGGATGGAGGCCGCGTCCGCGATGCGGCAGCGCGTCCGACGGAACGAACTCCGCGCCGAACTCGACGTGCGAGGAGAAGACGTCGCCATACTCCGGCTGTTCCGGCAGCGGAACGCCGAACAGATCGCCCTCCGACGGCGTCTGCGGCTGCCCTTTTCCTTCGCGATTCGGTTGTGCCTTTTTTCTGAACATTCCGTTGTCGGTGTCCTGAGGACGCCCATTCATGAGAGCCGGCGCCGCCCCGATTCAGCCGGCGCGGCCCAGAACCCGCTCCTTCTTTAGCAACCGTTGTGCCAAATGGAGTCGCGCGCATCAATGAAGGGAAACTGGATGCGAACCGCCGACCTTATGGCGGCGGGACCTCATCCGGCGTGTTCTTTCTCCGGACCTGCCGAAGGCCGCGGTGTCAGGATTCTATACGGCCCGGCGGATTTTCTGACGCGCCGGGACCCGGCGGGGGAAGGAAGGCTCCGCCTCTCTCGACTGCTGATGCGGCGCAAGGGCGAGTCGCTTCGTGCAGCCTTGCGGCTGGGTGGGTGGCGCCCGACGCGCGGCGCACCGCCCGCGCCGTTGCGCGAAAGACACCAGAGAGAATCGGCCGATTCCTCAGTCGACGGCCACGGGGAGGGCTTCAGCCGGACTGGCGGCGGCCTCTAATTCGTCTTCGCCGCCTTTGTCTCTGTGCAGATTGTACTGTTTGACCTTGGCGTAGAGCGTGGCACGCGTAATGCCGAGCAATGCTGCGGCCTGCGTCTTCTGCCAGCCGGTTTCGTGCAGAGCGCGGGCGATCAGTTCCCGTTCCGCCTTCTCCAGCGAGAAGTCCCGCATGTGTCCCTCGGGGGCGCGCCGCGGCGACTCCCGGCTGTCGATGGGATCGATGATGATGCTCGACAGCCCGATCTTGTCGGTGGTCTCGAACACGATTGCCCGCTCGATGACATTGCGCAGTTCCCGCACGTTGCCCGGCCAGTCATGGCGGCAAAGCGCCTCGAGTGCGAGCTTCGTGATGGAGGTGACGGGCGTTGGCCTGTGCGAGCAGATGCTCGATGTCTGCAGGAAGTACTGTGCCAGCAGTTGGATGTCCTGCCTCCGTTCCGGGGAGTGAAGCGGCGCCATCGCGATCGGGCAGATGTTCAGGCGATAGTAGAGGTCCTGGCGGAACCGTTTTTCCCGGACCTCCTTCTTGAGGTCGCGGTTGCTGGAGGCGATGATCGTGGCCTTGCACTCGATGTCCTTGAGCCCGCCGACCTTACGAAACACCCGTTCCTGAAGGACACGCAAGAGCTTGGCTTGGAGTTCGAGCGGCATTTCGCTGATCTCATCGAGGAAGATCGTCCCGGATCCGGCCATCTCGAGCAGCCCGGTCTTGTCGCGGTCGGCGCTGGTGAACGAACCTCTGACGTGTCCGAACAACTCACTTTCCAGCAGGTTGGCGGTGAGCGCGGCGCAATTGACAGCGACGAACGGATCGTTCGGATGCCTCAGCCTGTGCACCGCCTGGGCGGCGACCTCCTTGCCGGTGCCTGTGTCGCCGACGATGAGAACGGGGTTGCACCGACTGGCAGCGACCAGCTTGATCATCTGGAGGGTCCTGGCAATCGCCTCGCTGCGACCCGCCATCTTCACTGCGGCGGCGATCTCATCCTGGAAGAAGACGGGGTCGTTCCGTTCTGCGGCCTGGTGTTGCGCGGTCTCGAGCGTAGCGGCGACGAGGTCTCGCAGCCGCCCGCCGTTCTCTTCTCCTCTCGGGCAAACCAGGACGCCCGCCTGTTCGTACTCGCTGTCTGCGAAGGGACTGGCACACGCCGGAATCACGATTGCCAGAGGCGGCCTCTGCATGTCCGTTTCGATGTTCCCGAGGCAAGCCTGCACGTGCGCTGGCGCGAAGACGCCTTCGAACACCACGAGACTCGGGGACACCGTGGCGACGATGTCTCGCGCCTCGGACAGGTCGTCGGCGGCGAATACTTCATGCGCCAACTCCCTCGCAACGGCGTGGATCTGAGGCTTCTTGCTGACGACAACGATCCTTCGTACCAGACTCATATCTCCTCGTTGTTTCATCGATTCACTTGGGTCCATCCAACAGCTTCGATGAAGATACCCCCCACATCGGCCGGTGGTCTGTGACATCTTTAATCTTTATTGGACGCATCGCGCATCGCTCGCGGCAGTCGATGTCACTCAGTGACATCGGCTCCTCCTTTTATGGGACGGTCCGGGAACGGATACGTGATCGGACGTCGAAAGAGAGGTTTCGATAGGAACCCGGCCATGGTTCTTATGGGACGCGAGGATGTCACTCGGTCGGTGCTGTGCCGTCCGGTCGGGGCGGACCCCGCGTGGATGAAGGCAGGAAGAATTTTCTGCCGGGGGGAATATTCTTCCTGGTCGTTCGTCGCGTGGGAGCGGATGTCGTCGAAGCCCGTTGCAGGGCCGGATCGATGAATCAGTATCCGCACTTCGGTGGACGCGACTTTATTCTCTCCGATTCGCGCGGCGGCCCATTTGCTGGCACGGGGGTTGCTATAGTGCATTCGTTGGATTGCCGCGTGCGTCATCATGCGGCGGATGAACGTGTGCCGGATTGCCATAATAAGGAGTGCAGACCTATGAGCACCGTGTCGACATCGACGACCGCGTCGGCCAGCGATATTCAGTTGAACTACATGACGCTGCTGGTGACGCAACTGCGGAACCAGAACCCCCTGGAGCCGATGGACAATCAGGAGATGGCGTCCCAACTGGCGCAGTTCAATCAGCTCCAGCAACTGGAGACGTTGAATACGTCCTTCAGCGGAGTGCTCGACCTCGTGCAGCGCAGCTATGCCAGCTCGCTGGTCGGCAAAGAGGTCTCGTTCGATGCGACGCTGGCGAATGGCACGACCGAGACGGTCACAGGCAAAGTGACGGAGGTCACCGCGGGGAACGGCGGCGACATCGTTCTCACCGTGGGGGATCGGGCAGTCAGTCTGTCGGGTGTAACATCAATTCGGGGTTGATGGCGTATCCACAGGATTGAATAGGATAAGGAGAATACCTCTATGTCATATGCGTTGTCTTCCGGCGTAACGGGAATGCAGGCCCATCAGCAGATGCTGGACGTGGCCGGCAACAACTTGGCAAACGTGAACACAAACGCGTTCAAGGCCAGCCGGGCCAATTTCAGCGAGTTGCTCAGCCAGACTCTCTCCCAGGCCTCGCAGCCGACCGATACGGTCGGCGGCACCAACGCGCTGCAAATGGGAAGCGGCGTCGGCGTCTCGAGCATCATCGCGGATATGACCCAGGGCAGCATTGTGGACACCGGCAACGCCTTGGACATGGCCATCGACGGCGAGGGGTATTTCGTCGTCAGCAGCGGCGAGCAGCTTCTCTACACGCGGGCCGGCGCGTTCCGCGTGGACGCAGGCGGCTACCTGGTCGATTCCGCCACAGGCTACCGCGTGCAGCGTATCGGCAAGACCGGCGAAGCGGCCGGCTTCCAGGTCTCCGGCAACAACGGCATCCAGATCCCGTACGACGTGGCCCTACCGGCCTCAGCGACCTCCGAGATCGCTTTCACCGGGAATCTCAGTTCCGATGCGGTCGGGACGGAGACCGCCCAAGTGCTGACGTCGAGCCTGAGCTACACCGTCGATGGGGAAGAGGCCACGGAAACCACGGAGCTCGACCAGCTCGACCAGTTCAGCGGAGGTTCGGGAACGGGCGGCCAGTTAGGCGCCGGCCAGACGGGGACCATCACGATCTCCGGTTACAACGCGGACGGCACCGAGTTCAGCTCGGGTCTGACCATGACGGTCACCGGCTCGACGACGATCCAGAATGTGATCGACCATCTGAACAACAATGTCCTGACGGATGCGACGGCGTCCTTCGTCGACGGCCGGATTGTTATCACGGACAATGAGGCGGGATACAGCCTGTCCGACATCGCGATGTCGTACTCGGGCAGCGGCTCGCTGCAGACCCCAGCCTATTTCGAGATGACCGCCGTGGGCGGCGATGAGGTCCAGACCGCCAACATCGCCATTTATGATGGGCAAGGCGGAAAGCACGTCTTGTCGGCGGCTCTGGTGCGCAGCAATGAAACGAACACGTGGGACATGGTCCTGACCTCCGTCACGGGAAATGTGGAGGAGATCGGTATTGACACTCGCCGGATTATCGGCCTGACATTCAATTCGAAGAGCGGCGCCTTCGCGGGAATCCCGGATGGCGAGACGGCCGAGTTCACCATGTCCTTCACGCATGATCCCGGCAATACGCAGACGATCGCCCTGAACTTCGGGACCATCGGTTCCTTCAATGGTCTGACCCAGTTCGCAGGCGACTCGACGGCCGTGGCCCGAGAACAGGATGGATACGCGTCGGGGAGCCTCTCGTCCGTGTCGGTCCGTGAGGACGGCGTCCTGGTCGGCTCCTTTACGAATGGCGTCAAGAAGGACATTGCGACTCTGGCTCTGGCCCTGTTCCGGAACCCCTCGGGCCTCGAGAGCGCCGGCAGCGGCTACTTCAAGGCTTCCGCCAACTCCGGCACCGCCGTCCTTACCCAAGCCGCGAGCATGGGCGCCGGCTCGATTCAGGGCAGCGCCCTGGAGAAGTCCAATGCCGACATTGCCACGGAGTTTGTGACCTTGATCGAAGCCCAGAACGGTTTCCAGGCGAACGCGCGGACCATCAGTGTCGCGAACGACATTCTTCGCGAGTTGACGAATCTCATTCGGTAGGGCAGCGCATTGCGACACCATGCAGGGACCTGAGCACATCCTGTTGGCATTGACGGTCATGGAACGATGGGAAGCCGCCCGTCAGTTGAACCAGGGGCGCGTGCCGGCGCAGAATCTCACGCTGCTGGCTCTCGTTCTGCTGGTTGTGCTCGTCGTGTTGCTGTTGTGGGTCAGTTACTCGCGATGGGCGCAGAGCCAAAGCCGGACGCGAGAGGTCTTCACGGAGAACGCACTGCGTCGAGGTCTGGGGGCGCGCGATCGCCAGATTCTCCTGGCCGTCGTCCTGAGGAGCGGGCTGCGACGGACCCATGACGTGTTCACCGCCGTCGACGCATTCGATCGAGGCGCGGTCAAGCTTCTGGCTGAGTGCACGCGGACCCGCACCCTGCAGGAGAACGAGCGTCTTCGAATGGAAATCGGCCGCCTGCGGGAGAAGCTGGGCTTTCAGATCGCTTCCGTCGCAGGCGAGATGGCGGGACTGGGACCGGTCAGCAGCCGGGATGTTGCCCCCGGCAAGACCATTGAGCTGACCCGTACCAGGCCCGCGGATGGCCTCGTGGTCCGAGGCGAGGTCGTGCGAAACGACGAAATCGAGTTTGCCGTGCAACTGGCAAGCCCGATCCAGACAAGGGCGGGTGATTCCTGGCAGGCCCGGCATTACAGCGGCCTGTCGGCGTGGGAGTTTGACACCTCGACCGTGCATTGCGACGGGAGCCGGTTGACCCTCAACCACAGTGAAACGGTCCAGTTCACGAATCGTCGGCGATTTCCCCGCGTGGCGGTTCGCGGAAACGCCCTGATTGCCTATCTGCCTTTCCGTCAACACCGGTTCCCTTCCGGCGCTGTGGGGACTTCCGTGGAACCGCCGGCTCCGTCGTGGGCCGGCGTCGCGGCGCCGGCCAGCCAAACGCCGGCCAGCCAGGCGCCGGTCTTCGCCGAGGGACGTGTCACGGAACTGGCGGGACCGGGCCTGCGGATCCAGACTGCCTTGTCGGTTCACCCGGGAGATCGAGTCCTCGTGGTGTTCACTCTCGATTGCGGCGGGGCTGAGGTGCCTGGAGGATGGGGCACCGTCACAGGAATCGGCCGGGTGAGGCACTGCTACGGCGCCGATTCGGAGAGGTCGATTGCGGTGGAACTGACGGGCTTGAGCGATGCCGAGATCGACGAACTCGCGCACATCACGGCCGCCATGTCGTCTTGGGAGGAAGAACACGGCGGGCAAGGCCCGATCCCGACGGCAGGCGCGTCCCCCTTGGTGGGCGCGACCACGGAATTGACATAACCCAGGGAGTTTGACGTGACGGATATTGGCGCCCAGGTTGGTGCGAGTCTGAATGCTCTGACACAGCAACTGGACGTCATTGCGCACAACGTGGCCAACGTCAGCACCGCGGGTTTTAAGCGCCGGTGCAACAGTTTTACGCAGGTCCTCGCGGCCCAGGAGGCCGCACAGGGCGAAGGCGAAGGCAAACAGGGGGAGTCCCAGGGGCTCTTTGATTTCTCTCAAGGCAGTCTGGTGCAGACGGCTCGGACGCTGGACTTCGCGCTGCACGGAGACGGGTTCTTCGTGATCGAGACCCCCGCAGGACCGGAGTTCACTCGCCATGGCGTCTTCACCACGAATCAGAACGGGCAGATCGTGGATACGGCAGGCCGCCTGGTCGCCGGGACGGCAGGACCTCTGATCCTCCCTCCCGAGGCGGACATTACCGATCTCTCCGTCTCCGACAGCGGACTGGTCGTTGCAGGACAGACGACGATCGGCCAATTGCGGATCGTGGACTTCCCGGGAGAGCGGGACAAGCTCGTGCCCGTCGGGCAGAACTGTTTCAAGACGCCCGAAGACGTGGACCCGGTGGAAGCTACCGACGTGGTTGTCAAGCAGGGCTACCAGGAGGCGTCCAACGTCAAGCTCATCGATGAGCTGGTGAACATGATTCTCGTCTCGCGGATGTACGAGTCCAACATGAGACTCGTTAGCGTGAAGCGGGAATCGACGACTGCTGCGCTGGGCGTCGCCATGGGATGAACGGAAGGATAGACGACGAGTGAGAAAGGATTCGCACATGGGGGCGACTCAGATGGCTGATCGATTATCCGCAATCCAGGGAGAACGCCTATGATACGGGCATTTTCAACCTCCGCTACCGGGATGATGGCTCAGGAGACTCTGGTGGATGTGATCGCCAACAATTTGGCGAATGTCAACACCACGGGCTACAAACGCAGCCAGATTGAATTCCAGGACCTGCTCTACTCGAAGATGAAGGAACCAGGCACGGAAATCGCGGCAGGCGTCAATTCCCCGACCGGGATGGAGGTCGGCACGGGTGTGCGGATCGCTTCCACCCTGCGGATCTTCAGTCTGGGCGAGTTCACGAATACCCAGCGAGACCTCGACCTGGCGATCCGCGGGAACGGGTTCTTCCAGGTGCTCATGCCGAACGGGAATCTTCGGTACACGCGAGACGGTTCCCTGATGTTGAACGCGAACGGCCAGCTCGTGACGCAGGCCGGATATCAGATTGAACCGGCCATTTCCGTCCCGACGGATGCGGCGTCGGTCAGCATCGGCACGGACGGCAGCGTCAATACCACCGACTCGTCCGGGCTCAGCACCGTCGTGGGCACGATTCAAATCGCACGCTTCGTCAATCCCTCGGGACTCATCAGCCAGGGGGACAACCTCTACACGCCGAGCAACGCCAGCGGCGAAGCCATCGTCGGGACCGCAGGCCAGGAGGGCTTCGGCGAGATCCAAGCCGGCTTCCTGGAGAAGTCCAACGTCAACATGGTGAATGAACTGGTGAACCTCATCACCGCTCAGCGGGCTTATGAGATCAACTCCCGAGCCATTCGGGCCGGTGATGAGATGCTCCAGAATACGAGCAACCTCTTTCGGTAGGATCTGGTCATGGATTGTAGATTGTCTCAGTTTGTTCTCCTCGCGGCGATCCTGTGGCCGACGGGCTCTTTCGGTCGGGCTGCGGATCCGGCGTCGCCTGCCCGGGAGGATCTGCTCCAGGTTCATCTGCCTCGCGAGGTGACGGTCCAGACCGGACCGCTGACGCTGGGGCAGATCAGCGTTCTTCACGGCAATTCGTCCCTCGTCACGGCGGCGGCCGGGATCGGTCTCGGACAGATTTCAACGCCGGGACAGAAGGCCGTGTTGGATCGTGTCACAATCCTGAGTCGGCTGGCTTCGCACGGCATCTCCGCCGATCAGGTGCGATTGACGGGAGCCCAGGCGGTTGCGGTTCGCCGGTACCACCGGAGCATCAGTCCGGATGAGTTCATCGAGGTCGGTCGGGAATTCCTCCGGCAGCATCCACCGGCCTCCATGATCCGCGAGATGATTCCCACCGCCAAGCCGCAGGAACTGGTCCTGTCGGCCCAGGTGGAGGACCTGCAGGTTCTGCCCCGTTTCGCCAAGAGCGGGGCGCGCGGCCACGTGGCCGTCCAGATCACGGTCATGGCCGACGGCAGGGAGATTGGCAAGCGCGACATTCTGTTCCGGCTCAAGTACCAGAGCCGGCGCGTGGTGACCGCCCGCGAGGTGGCCGAGGGGACGATTCTGACCCCGGCGGACCTGAGGATCGAGACGGTGGTCTCGGATCAGCCCGAGCCGGCGAATTGGCAGGCTCCTTATGGGCTTATGGCCGTCCGCAAGCTGCCGGCAGACATGGAAGTGCGGGCCGACATGGTGAGTGTTGCGCAGTCGCCGGTCGTGATCCGGCGCAATGAGACCGTCGTGATTCGCATCGAGCGGCCCGGGCTGGTCGTCACCGCGGTCGGCACGGTGCTGCAGGAAGGCCGGACCGGCGAGTGCGTCAAGGTGCGGAACGCCGATTCCAGCCGTGTGATCGTGTGCAAGGTGAATGCCGACGGAACCGTCGAACCGGTGCTCTAACGCCGGCGGACCCAAGGAGTGCTTATGAACGTGAAACGGGTGTTGATCGGTGCGATGCTGATCCAGGCGTCGTTCCTGAGCGAATCGCTGGACGCGGGCTCCATCTGGGGCAAGCGGGACAAGAACCTGCCGACCACGTACGCCGATGACGTCGCCCGCGGCATCGGGGACGTCCTCACGATCAAGATCGCCGAGGAGAGCACGGTGAACAACAAGTCGAAACGGGAACTCCAGAAGGAGACGTCCCGAACGAGCGACTTTGACGGGGAGCTGAACATCGATCATATTCTCCCGAGCATCCCGGGCCTGACGATGTCGGCGGCGGCGAGCAACTCGCTCTCGGGCAAGGCCGATTACAAGGACGAGCGGAGCTTCGAAGACCGCGTCAGCGTCGTGGTGCTCGATGTCCTGCCGAACGGGAATCTCGTCGTCCTGGGCACGCGAGATCGCAGCATTGCCGGGGATATCCAGACGATCGAGGTCAGCGGCATCGTTCGTCCCAGCGACATTGCGTTCGACAATACGGTCAAGAGCGCGCAGGTCGCCAACTTCCACATCGTCACGAGGAACAGCGGCGTCGCCGCCCCGTACACTCGCACGGGTTGGGTGGGGCGAGTCTTCGACTTGCTCTGGCCGTGGTGATCGGCTGCTCAGGAAGAATCCGATCCGCCGTTTTGGGCGGGATCAGGGGGTTTCTCTTGGAAAGAACATCGTTAACCAGATGGGTGCTCGCCGCCGGGGCAGGGCTGCTGTTGTCCCTCGGCATGGCGGGTGTCGGGCGTTGTGAGCGGATCAAGGACATTGTCGAAATCCAGGGCGTTCGCGGCAACCCTCTCACCGGGATCGGCCTGGTGACCGGTTTGGCCGGCACGGGCGACAAGACCCTGCTCTCGCGTCAAATGCTGACGAATGTGCTGCGGGATTCGGGTCTGGTCCTGTCCCCGTCGGACCTGACGGGGGACAACACAGCGGTGGTGATGGTGACTGCCGAGCTGGGCCCGTTCGATCGGGAGGGCATGCGGATCGACGTCGATGTCTCGGCCCTCGGCGATGCCAAGAGCCTCCAGGGGGCGATGCTGCTGCCGACGCCGTTGCGAGGTCTCGACGGCCAGGTCTATGCCGTAGCCCAGGGGGGCGTCTCGATCGGCGGCTGGTCCGTCTCCGGCAGCCAGGCCACCCTGTCGAAGAACCATCAGACCGTCGGTCGCATCCCGGACGGAGCTCTCGTGGAGAAGTCCGAACTGGCGACGTTCGTCGAGCAGGCGGCCGGCCTGCGTTATCTGACGCTCAGCCTCCGCAACAGCGATTTCACCACGGCGCAGCGAATCAGCGAGGTGGTCAACAAGGCCCATCCGGGGGCCGCCACGGTGCTCGACGCCGGCGCCATCCGGGTGGCCATACCGCAGGAGATCACCGCAGCCGGCGTTATCGGGTTCATCGACGAGATCACGCTGAAGGAGGTGACGGTCGATATGGCCGCCACCGTCGTCATCAACGAGCGCACCGGCACGATTGTGGTCGGCGAGAACGTTGGGATCTCCTCGGTCGCCATCGCGCAGGGCAGCCTGGTCGTCAAGGTGAAGGAAAGCGCCAACGTCTCGCAGCCGACGGCGCCGTTCGCGGAGGGGGCCACGACCGAGGTGGTTCCCGAGACGTCGCTCGACGTCGAGGAACAGAACGCGTACCTGATCCCCATGGAGCGAGCGGTGACCGTGTCGGAGTTGGCGAAGACGCTCAACGCCATCGGGGCCTCGCCGCGAGATCTGGTCGCTATCTTCAACGCGCTCAAGAAAGCCGGGGCTCTTCAGGCCAAATTGATCCTCATGTAGGAACCGCCGATGGATGATATCGAGTCAATCGGAATGCCCCTGTCTCTGCCTCAAGCTGCGGCGTCGGATCGAATGCCGAGCAGCGTTTCTCGTTGCCTGCGCCACGGGTCGGCGACGGGCAGCAGCGACGCGGTCTCCTCGCGGCAGCGCGACGAGCAAGAAAGGCAGATCGGAAAGGACTTCGAGTCCGTGTTGTTGACCAAAGTGTTCGAGCAGGTGCAGGCGTCGATCGAGGAAAGCAGCTTCGATGAAGAGGACGCGGGGGCCGGACAGGTCCGTGGACTCTTCTGGTTCTATCTCGCCCAGGATTTCGCCGACAAGGGGGGCTTCGGACTCGGGAACGACGTCTATCACTACATCAAACAGATGCAAGGCACCGACGACCCTGCGGGGTCCATTGACGAGGAATTGTAGCGATGGCATTGCGGAAGATGAAGGGGGACTGCCGACGCGAGGGACCGCGTCCGGAGATTCATGCGCAGGTGGCCGCCCTGTTGGACGTGCTCGACGAGGACATCCAGCACGTGGAAGCTTCGCTGGTGAGTCTGGATACGCTCCGCAAGCTGCTCATCAAGCGCGATGACGGCGCGCTCGGGACGCTGTTGGAAGAGATCCGCGGACAGGGGGAGGCACGCACGGCTGTGGATTGCAGACGGCAGGAACTCCGGCGGGAACTGGCGAGCGGTCTGGGGTGGAAGGAGACAGAGGTGACTGTGACGAACCTCCTGGCGCACGTGAAGGAGGATCTGGCGACGGCGCTGGCGGAACGACAGAAAAGACTCCAGAATCTTATTGTCCGGCTCAAGCGGGAGCACACGCTGACCGCCATGCTGATCCTGGATTGCCGGCGATTCAACCGGTCGCTGCTGCAGGTGTTTCTCGGTCCGGCCGGCCAGACGGGCACGACCTACACTGCGTCGGGGGCCGCGAGGCACCCCACCGGCACGACGATGTTGAATATGCAGTTCTAGGACAGGCTACCGGCGGAAGGGTCGTCGCCGGATCGGGATTGAGAGATGGCGAATTACACGATAGGACTGACGGGTCTCACTGCGGCCACCACGGCCCTCGAGGTCATCGGGAACAACATCGCCAATGCCTCGACCGAGGGATACCACCGTCAGCGGGTGGAACTCACCACAGCGTCGGGCGGCAGCACCGGGGCGGATGTCGTCGGCGCCGGCGTGGACGTAGCCGGGGTGACTCGTCTGGTGAACACGCTCCTGGAAGCGGAGATCCTGAGGCAGAAGTCGTCCTATGCCGAGATCAATCAGGAACTGTCGGTGATGACCTCCGTGGAGACCACCTTCGGGGAGTTTGCCGAGGGTGGCGGGCTGAATGCCACGATCGACAAGTTCTTCAGTGCCCTGGAGGGGCTGGCGGCACATCCCCTGGAAAGCGTGTACCGCAGCGACGTGGTCAGCGCCGCCGAGGTGATGTCCAGCGAGTTCCAGCGCTTGGGCAATTCCATCGAGGACCTGCAAACCCAGATTGTGATGGAGGCACAGACCGTCGGCGATTCGGTCAATTCTCTCATTGCGCAGATTGCCGAATTGAACGGGCAGATCCAGAACGCGGAGGTCAGTGGGGCGCAGGCCAACAACCTTCGCGATCAGCGGGACCAACTGATCACGAAACTGGGGCAATACGTGAGCGTCAATACGCAGTCGCGGGACTACGGAGTCGTCGATGTATCCATTGCCGGTCTGCCTGTTGTCACCGGGACGGTTACGCTCGGGATTTACGTGGGCGTCAACGATGACGGAACGTTGGGCGTCTTTGCAGAGGGCAGCCGGGGGCGCCATCTCAACATCAAGGGAGGGGAACTCGGGGGGCTGCTGGCGTTGAAGAATGATCTTCTCGATGACGTTGCAGGCAACCTGGATACGCTGGCCAAAGCGATCATCGACGCCGTGAATCAATACCAGGTCCAGGGGCTGGGCGCGGATGGGTCGTTTACTGAACTGACTGGCTGGGGTGTCGGCGATGGGGATCTGTCGTCGCTCGACACACCAGTGACGGACGGCGCGTTCTACGTCCGTGTGACCAACAAGGAGACCGGCGAGATCGAGCGATATGAGATCGAGGTGAATGTCTCGGGGTCGCCGCCGGACACGGTGGAATCGATCGCAGCCAAGATCAACGCGCTCGCCGGCGTCAGCGCCTCGGTCATCTCCGCTCAACTGCACATTGTGTCCGACCAGGGGTATGTCTTCGACTTCCTGCCGGCGGTTTTGCCCGAGCCGACGACGACGAACTTCACTGCCGCGTCGCCCGCGACGGTGTCCGTCGCAGGCGTCTACGAGGGGAATGAGAACCAGACACTCACCTTCACGGTCGCAGGTTCGGGATCCGTCGGCAATGGAACCATGCGTCTGGACGTGACTGACGAGGACGGCAATCTCGTTAGCACCCTGAACATCGGGGCCGGGTACGCCGCCGGGAATGCGCTGAGCCTGGGCAATGGGATCACGGTCGCGGTGAGCATGGGGCAATTCAATGCCGGGGACAACTTCGAAGTCGATGTCTTTGCGACGACCGATACCTCCGGTTTCCTGGCGGCAGCCGGGATGAACACTTTCTTCTCGGGGGCCAGCGCGTCGGAGATGCAGGTTTGCAGCGAGATCATCCGCTCCGCGGGTCGGGTTGCGACCGCCTACGGCAGCGACCTGACGGACAATACGGCGGCCTTGCGTTTGGCTGGCGTGCAGGACGAAGCGGTGGACAGCCTCGACGGAATGACCGCGAACGAGTTCTACCAGCGTTTGGTGACGGACGTCGGTCAGCGAGTGGCCTTGCTGGAGTCTCGCCAGGAGAACGTCGAGGCCATGCTCCAGAACCTGGAGAACCAGCGAGATGAGATCAGCGGGGTCGATGTGAACGACGAAGCTGCGGAGTTGATGATCTTCGAGAAGATGTTCCAGGCGATGGCGAAGTACCTGGCGACTCTCCAGAACACAATGGACATCCTGATGAACATGGTCTAAGAGGCGTTCATGAGTGGATCACTGACCAGCATATACAACAATGTCAGCTACGCCTTGAACCTGCACTCCAAGGCGATCACGCTGTTGCAGGAGCAGGCCTCGACGGGGAACCGGGTCAATCGGGCGTCCGACAGCCCCTCCGAGGCCTATCGGATCCTGGGATTGAACTCCCAGGAGCGGTCTCTGTCGGGTTACCAGGAGACGGTCGCGGAACTGATCGGCAATCTGGAGATCTCGTCGACCATCATCTCCGACATGTCGTCCGAACTGGCGTCCGTTCGGACGCTGATGACGCAGATCGTCGGCGGCGTCTATGACAGCGAGGGCCAGAAACGCATTGCGGAGAAGATCAACAGTACTCTGGAACAGGTGGTGTCCCTGGCGAACACCAAGCATGCGGGCCAGTACCTGTTCGGCGGTTGCAGCACGGGCACCGCGCCCTACGAGGTCGTTCGGGAAGACGGTGACATCGTCGCAGTCAACTACCGAGGAAGCGATGCCTCGCGGAGCATCGCTGTGGCGTCGGGGTTGTCGATCGAGACCTATCACGTGGGGGACGAGATCTTCCACTCGGACCATCGGCAGACCCCGGTCTTCCTCGGGGATACAGGCGCGGCCGCCGGGACGGGCACGTCCACGGTACAGGGCGATGTCTGGATGACCGTGGACTTCGATGGATCCAACTACCGGATCTCGATCGACGGCGGGGCCACGTACGTAACGGTTCCCACCGCCGGCGATTCGAATCTGGCCGTCACGAGTTCCACCACAGGCGAGGTTCTGTACGTTGACACGACCGGGATCACCGCCGCGGGTACGGAGCTGGTCCGTGTGCCTGGAACCTACGATGTCTTCACCACGTTGATCAACCTGCGGGATCTCCTCCTGAATGGACACGGATTGGAGACTCAGAAGCTGCTCGACTACGCGAACGAATGCCTGAAGGCGGTGGACGAGGTCTATAACCTCCTGCTCCAGGCCGAGGTTTCCACCGGGTCCAAGATCGGCTTCCTGGAGACCCTCAGCGACAACCTCGAGGACATGGAATACGACACCCAGGACGAGACAACGCGCCTGCAGGAGGCGGATATCGCCCAGATCACCATCGATCTGGCTCGCCGCGAGGTGCTCTACGAGATGTCTCTTCAGGTGGCGGGCACGCTGATGAACATGTCTCTGTTGGACTACATATAGGCAGCGATTCCCCGGTCGGCGGCCGGGGATGACGGTATCCCCGCCTCGTCCGGGCTTTCTGTGGCCCACATGGCTGGTTTGCATACGTGGGTGTTCGATTTCTATGCACAGGCCCGGGATGTCGCCGCATGGAGAGGATTCGTGCGGACTTCTCCGCGTCGGCATGGAGTTTGCAGCAAGGGCGGTGGATGACGACTGTCCGGTGACGGTTGCCCAGAATGGAGTGAAAAGGATGACAACGCAGACGAGTGTAGACCACTATCAGAGGGGCCTGGAGCTGGCTTCGGCCGGACGGCATCAAGAGGCGTTGAACTGCATGCGCGAGCATCTGCGCACGGCGCCGAACGACACGCAGGCGCTGAATGACGCCGGGGCGATCCTGCACTGTCTGGGTCGGTCTGAAGAAGCGATTGGCTGCCTTACGAAGGCCCGGAGCCTCCAGAGCGACAGCGCGGAGATCGTGTGGAACCTCGTGGAGGCATATCTGACGAGCGGACGGGCGGCGGAGGCCTGTTCCCTGTTCGACAGCATGGAACACATGAGGATCCTGAGCGTGGAAGTGCTGAACCGGACGGCCACGATGCTGCTGAACCAGGGCAAGAAAGGGCTGGCGATTGAGGTGCTCCTGCGTTCCTCCCGGCTGTGGCCCGAACAAGAGGTGCTTCGCCCGATGCTCGACGTCGTCCGCAGCAAACGGCCGCACGTCGCTTTTTTCCGCAACCTCGACACGGAGCAGGGCGGCGAGGATGGCGTGCTCGCGGAGGCATTTGAGTTCATCCGCCAGCGGTTCCAGACTGAGTTCTACCAGGGATCCCACGGGGTCCCGGTCCCGATGCGGACGGGCGATATCCCCGCCGAGGCGGGTGAGCCCGATAGTCGCCCCAAGAGCATTGCCGATCTGGTCCGATGGAGCGACATCGCGTGGTTCGATGGCGGGGGCGAGATGGCCGTGGAGGCCTCGCGCCTGGGCGAGAAATCCAGGATGGTCGTCAGTCTGCGCCGCTCGGATCTGCGAGGACGCTGGGCCAAGGACGTCTGCTGGGAGAACGTGAGCATTCTCGTCCAGATCGGGGGGCCCGCGACGCCGCTGTACGCCGGGTCGCCCGTGGAGGAAATGCTGCTGGAACAGGTGCCCGACATCCGCAATCGCACTCGCCTGGTGGTTGTGCCCAATGGCGTCGACCTTCGTCGCTACATGCTTCGGCGCCGGGAACGGGGCAAACACCTCGCATGCATCGGCTGCCTGACGACGGAGGCCAACCCGGCGTTTCTCATCCAGTGCATGCAGAAGCTCCACTACATCGACCCCGGATACAGGTTGTCCTTTGCCGGGGCGTTCGAGGGCCCGCTCCTGGAGCAGTACCTCCGTCACATGGTTCGGACGCTGGGTCTGGAGGACGTCGTCACATTCGAGCCGTCGTGCGGCGAGTTGAACCACTGGCTGAGCGATAAGCACTTCATCGTGGCCGCCGGGATCAGCGAGAACCAGGTCGAGGCCCTGCTGGCCGGGATGGCCTGCGGGCTCAAGCCCGTCATTCACAACTTCCCCGGCGCCGACAAGCTGTTCCCGCAGCGGCATCTGTTCAATATCGCGGAGCAGTTCTGCGAGCTGGTGCTTGCACGCGAGTACGAACCGGAGCGCTACCGCGCGTTCGTGGAGCAGCATTTCCCCATTGAGGAGCAGTTGGACCGCATCCAAGGCGTCCTCCAGCAGCTCGAAGCGGAAATCGAATCCCATCCGGTCGCAGGAACAGACCGCCTCGCGAATCCCTCGCCGGGGACCTCCACGAGGCGATAACGTGTAGTCGCAATACATGATGGCAGACTCCTTCGGAGAAACGACAGGTCGGGGACGCTCCAGCACGAGCATGGGCGGGGGTCCGCTGGTGAGCGTGCTGTTGCCGACCTATAACCGCCGGCGGTATTTGCCCGGCGCGCTGGCCAGCGTGCTGGCGCAGACGCACCGGGAACTGCAAGTTCTCGTCGTTCGCGACGGCGGCGAAGAAGTGGCCGACGTCGTTCGCTCGTTTCACGATCCGCGCGTGGTCTTCATCGACAGGAAGGAGAATCGGGGCAAGCCCCACTCGTTGAACGAGGCGCTGTCCCGGGCCCAGGGCAAGTACGTCGCCTATCTCGACGACGATGACGCCTGGTATCCCCATCACGTCGAGACCCTGGTCCGCGCCCTGGAGACCGAGACCGACTGCCAGGTGGCCTACAGCGATCTGTACAGGGTGTACTGCGAAACCCGCCCCGGGAGCGAACGGGTCGTTCGGAGCAAGTATGTGGAAATCAGTCGGGACTTCGATCGATTCCTGATGCTGTACTTCAACCACGTCCTGCATGTTTCGCTGATGCATCGACGGGACCTTCTCGACAAGACCGGTCCCTACACCGAGAGTCTCAACATCCTGATCGACTGGGATATCACCCGACGATTGGCTTTCTTTTCGGACTTTCACCACTCCCTGACGATCACCGGCGAGTTCTACTGTCCGCTGAATGAGTCGGACCGCATCTCGGATGTTCGGCGCAGAGACTCGGAGGACTACCTCCGCAACGTGTTGGCCATCCGAACGACGCACCCGCCCAGACCCTGGCCGAAGATCGGCGAACTGTCCATCATCCTGGCCACCGACCACCTGGATCAGCAAGTCGGGCAGACGCTCATGCGGATCTGGCGGCACACGTTCTATCCGTATCGTCTCTATCTGCCGCTTCCGGCGGCGGACCTGTCGCGTCTGAACATCGGGATGCCCAATGTGGTGCTTGTGCCGGTGGAACCGCAGAGTTCCGTCGACGAGCGAGTGGACGTTGCGCTGCAGCGGATCGAGAGCGGCTACGTGGGGATCATGCCGGCCGGCTTGCCGGTCGAGGACATGTGGATCGAAGACCCCATGCATGCGATCCTCCACAACGACAAGGGCCGGGAAGGGTTTCTGATCGAAGGGGCGTGCAACGGGCGATGGGGGGCGGTTGTGAGTCGGGCGGATCTCCAGTGGGCCAGACAGGCCCATCCGCACCTGTCGGTCGAGGCCTCCTTGATGGCGTGCGGCGTCCGGGTCCGGCGTCCGAAACCCGAGGAGCTTGCCTTCCAATTCGATGAGCTGCTCCGACGGGGCAAGCTGGCCTCGGCGGATGGCGACTGGTTGGTCGCGGCCCGTCTGTTCGAGCAGATGGGGCGGCAATACCGCAACGAGTTGTGGATGAAGACGATGGCGGCCCGGGCATATTGCGAAGCGGGCCAGCTTGAGAAGGCGGGGCACCTCAGTCGGGAAGTCAACCGGGTTCGTCCCACCATCGATACCCTGTTGCTCGAGGCCAAGGTGTGCCGGCAGGAGCGGGATTTCGCCGGAGCGATCCGGCTTCTGAGCAGGGCGGAGCAAGGACTCTCCGGCTGCATGGATTCGTCACCCATACGGCCTGGAACAACCGTGCAATACAGCCAAACCCCTGGGGGAGTGTAGGACTGCAACCACTATGGATACCACCAAAGGCAACGAGATCGAGGAGCACAAACTGACCCAGCACTACGAGGTGCTGCGCGAGCTGGGGGACTGCTACACAACGGTGGGCAACTACAGCCAGGCCCACCGCTGTTATGAGAAAGCCGCCGCGCTGGGACCGGACGAGCCGGGACCGTATGTGGGACTGGGGGTAGCCGCACTCCAGACGGGCAAGCTGGAAGATGCGGAAATCGCGTTCCGCGTTGCCTGTCGCCTGGACGCGCGGTGTGCCAAGGCCTACGCCGGTCTGGCCATGGTGGCCCAGCAACGCGGCGAATACCCGCAGTCCTTCGATCTCTACATGAAATCGCTCGAACTGGACACCAACAACATCACGGCTCTGCTGGGCCTGTTCCAGGTCTCGTGCGAGATGGGGTCTTTTGCCAAGGTGATCTACTACCTTCAGGTTTATCTCGAATCGCACCCAGGGGATATCTCGGTGATGTTCGCTTTGTCGGCCTTGTATTTCAGGGATGGTCAGACCGAGCAGGCCCGAGAGATGTTGCAGAACCTGCTGGCGCTGGAGCCAACGAGTCAAGATGCCGCGGATCTTCTCGAAGAGGTGGAGCACACGCTCGCTGGAGGGGCCCGTGTATGACGATGGAACGCGACCGGCAAACGAGTTCTGATCAGGACAGGAGAAGGGAACTGGCAACAAAGCTGCGTCAGCTTCTGGAGGAGCAACTGGCTGCCGGTCGGCAGGGGAATCTCGCGGGGGTCGAGCGCCTGGGGGTGAGGGCGAATGCCGTCGTCGAGGCCCTCGTCCAGAGCGGAGGCCGCGTGCCGACCGATGTGGACGGAGGGAACGACTTCGGGAGACTGTACAGTGAGCTGATCCTCCTGCTGCGGGCCCAACAGGCCGACGTGCAGGGCCGACTCCAGCAACTGCGTCGGGTGAAACGAGCCCTCAGTGTGTATGGAGGGAACGACAAGAGTACGAAGAGACCGTCTTGTGAGCTTGGTTGAGAATGGAGTGCATGCCATGAACATCTCGTCTATCGGCTTAGGCAAGCTGGGGCTCTGCTCTGCGGTGTGTTTCGCGAGCAAAGGGCACCATGTGATCGGCGTTGACTCCGATGAACGGCACATTGACGCCTTGGCCGGCGGCGGGTGCCCCATCGATGAGACGGGTCTGTCCTCTCTTCTGGCCCAATGCCGGCACAATATGGAGTTCACGACGGACTTCGGGCACGCCGTGCGGAACAGCGATATCACGATGATCACCGTCCCGACTCCGAGCAATCCCGACGGCCGTTTCTCCAACGCCTCTGTGGAGGCCGTTCTGGACCGTATTGCTCCCGCGATTCAGGCCAAGCGGGACTTCCACATCGTGGGTGTGGTCTCCACGGTCATGCCCGGCACGTGCGAGCGGGCCTTCCGGTCTCGGCTCGAACGCTTGACCGGCAAGGTCTGTGGACGGGATTTCGGCCTGCTGTACAACCCTGAGTTCGTGGCCCTCGGTTCCGTCATCCACGATTTCCTCAATCCGGACATGCTGCTGCTCGGCGTTTCGGACGACCGATCCGCCCAGGCAGCCAGAGACTTGTATCTGTCCGTTGTGGAGAGCAGTCCCTATTACGCTGTGATGGGCCTGACCAACGCCGAGATTACCAAGCTGAGTCTCAACTGCTATGTGACCATGAAGATCAGCTTCGCGAACGAGCTGGCGGCCATTTGTGAGCGGATTCCCGGCGCCGACGTGGACGTGGTGACCACGGCCATCGGCGCCGACGCGAGGGTCGGACGCAAGTACCTCAAGGGGGGTCTGGGTTTTGGCGGACCGTGTTTTCCCCGGGACAATCTGGCGTTTCAGCGTTGTGCCGAGGACGCCGGGACCTGCGCGCACCTGAGCCCTCGGGTGGTGGAGGTCAATGGCGAAATCGTGGACCGATTGCTTGCGATGATCCGTGAGCGAAGTGCCCCCGGATCGACCGTTGCCCTGCTGGGTCTGTCCTACAAGCCCGGCACGCACATCGTGGAGGAATCCCAGTCCCTGATGCTGGCCGAGAGGCTCCTGGATGCAGGATATGTCGTTCGAATGCACGATCCGAAGGCCCTCCCGAGCGTTTCGACCGCCCTCCAGGGCCGCGGCACGTACTGCGATTGTCCGTACGATGCGGTTTCGGATGCGTGCGTCGTCGTCCTGCTGACGGCCTGGCCCGAGTACAGTCGCCTGGACATCGGCCGACTGGAGGAACGAGCGAAGCCGTCGGGGCTTCTGATCGATTGCTGGCGCGTCTATCGGAACACCACCTTCCGGAGGCTGGAGTACCGCGCGTTTGGGACCGCGGCGCAGCCTTCCGCCGGCGCCGTGTGCGATCCGTTCGCCGACCTGGTATTGCCGCACGACTTGCCGCGCACGTCTGCGCCGGCGCATCCGTCCGCGCAGCACCGGGTGCTCGCCGGGGAGCGAAGATGAGAAAAGTGCTCTTGATCAAGCCTCCGTTCCATTTCATCCCCATCGGTATGGGGTATGTCCTCGCCTGCCTTGAGCGGTCGGGGATTCCCGTGGACTTCCTCGATATGCACAAGCCGGCCGGCCCCGTCGAGCAATACATGAGGAGACTGGCAGCGGGGGAGTACATGGCCGTCGGGACGGGAGGTTTCGTCTACAGCACCAACTGGTTCCGCGAGACGCTGATCCGATTCCGATCTCTCTGCCCGCAGACGCCGATCATTCTGGGCGGCAACATCACCAAGAACGTCCGCATGGACCTTCTCCTGAATCATCTGCCCATCGATTTTGCCGTCGTGGGCGAGGCCGAGTCGTGTTTCCCCCAGCTTCTCCACGCGCTGGCGGAGGGGACCGACTACCGGTCCATCCCCGGTCTGGCCTTCAAGGACCGGGACGGGAATATCGTCAAGAACCCCTACCGTCGGGTTGCCCTGGATCAAGAGGACTATGTGCCCGCCTACGAGGCGACCGACCTTCAGTACTACATCGATTCCTATCGTCACCACGTGGTCCCCGGTCTGGGTCGCATGATGCCCGTGTTGACCGGGCGGGGGTGCAAAGGGGGGTGCAGCTTCTGTTCGCCGACGGTGGGCCGGTTCCTGCCGCGGCGGATCGACAACATCCTCCGTGAGATCGAAACGTGGAATCGCCGCTATCAGTTCGATTGGATCACCTTCGCGACGGAAGTGTTCTTCACCTCGGACGAGGACATCCTCGAGTTCTGTCGGGAGTACAAGAAGGCGGGATTCAGGAAGCCGTGGGGTTGCTGTTTCCGCATGGACCAGTCGCCCGAATTGCTGCCGATCATGAAAGACGCCGGCTGCGCCATGATCTGTGCCGGCCTGGAGAGCGGGTCGGAGAACATCCTGCCCAAACTCAAACACGGGTGCACCGTCGATCAGTTCAGAAAGACCCTCGATGCCGTTCGGAAAGTCGGGCTGGTCGTGGACTCGCCCTTCATGATCGCCAACGAGGACGAGACGGAAGAGGATTTGAACAAGACCGTCGATTTCCTGATCGAGAACAGGATGGACGCCAACTTCGGACTCGTGGGCACCTACCCTGGCACGCCCATCTACGTGCGGGCGCTCAAGAAGGGCCTTATCGGAGATGAGTGGGAGTACATCACGAAGCGGCTGATGGAGTGGGCCTGGCGCCATCCCTCGCTTCTGGAACTGTCCTATATGAACATCAGCGCCATGCCGGCCCCGGAGATGTTCACGACGATATTCCGGCAGATCCGCCGGTTTCTCACGTTCCAATACCGCGAGTTTCGGGCGCACGACCAGTCCCTGAACGCCTCGTCGAACGGCAACGGCGCAAAGGAGATCAGCATCGCCGGGCACTGCCTCAATTGTGGAACCAGGCACTCGCTGGCGATCCGCGATTCCGGCGCCGTGAGCGTCGTCGAGTACCTGTTTCGCTGCAATCGATGCCACCAGAAGAACTTCCTTCACTTCACGGACCTCCCCCAGACCCGCGAATACTACAACGCCTTGGCCGCCAAGCTGCGCGAGGCCAGGAAGATCATGGTTCTGGGGACTGGCAAGAACGCGATGGATTTCTTCTTCTACGACCTGTTCGGCCTGGACTTGGACCAGATCGTGGGATTCGTCGATCTCCGCGGCTCGGCGACGGAGAAGAAGTTCTATCATCTGCCCTGCTATCGCCTGGCGGATCTGGAGAGCGTGGACTACGACGCCATCCTGGTCGCGGATGTCAGGCACGACGTGGCGAATCTGCTCCTGGGAACCAGCACCGCCGCCCAGCACAAGCCGACCTACTTCCTTGCGCCCTCCGAACTGACGTAGGCTGCCCGATGTCGGAGTCGTCCTTGCTATGAGCCAGAATCACAAGATACTTCCATTGAGCGAGTTGCCCCGCGTGCTTCAATCGCATCGCGACGCGGGTCGCAAGATCGTCCATTGCCATGGCGTGTTCGACCTGCTGCACATCGGTCACATCCGCTACTTCGAGCAGGCCCGCACGTTTGGCGACGTGCTCGTAGTGACCCTGACGCCCGATGTATACGTCGATAAGGGTGACAAACACCCGGCCTTTCCCGAGCAGCTCCGCGCTGAAGCCCTCGCTTCTCTGAGCGTCGTCGATTACGTCGCGGTGAACGAGTGGCCCACCGCCGAGCAGACGCTGCACAGGATCAGGCCCCATGTCTACGTCAAGGGCTCGGACTTCAAGTCCGCGGACGGTGACCGCACCGGCAAGCTGGCCCTGGAAGAACAGGTCTGCAGGGAACTCGGAATCGAACTGCGATTCACCGAGGATATCGTCTTCAGCTCGACGAACCTCATCAATCGTTTCTTCTCCTCCTTCTCGAAGGAATTGCAGGACTATCTCGATCTGTTCCGCAGGCGGTATTCTCTGGATCAAGTTCTGGAGGTGGTCGACGCCATGTCCCGGCTCCGCGTGATCCTGGTCGGCGACGTGATCATCGACGAATACTGCTATTGCAACCCCCTGGGGGCCTCCGGCAAATCGCCGGTGCTGGCGGTCCAGTACGTCTCGCAGGATCGTTTCGCCGGCGGCGTGCTCGCGGTCGCCAATCACCTGGCCAATTTCGTGGAGAGCGTCAGGTTGCTGGCCGTCATCGGCGAGCATGACGACTACCGCTCGTTCATCGAATCGGCCCTGCACCCGTGCGTCCGTCCCGAGTTCTGGGTCCAGGAGGGCGCCCCGACCCTGGTCAAGAGGCGTTATCTCGATGGGTACAGCCTGCACAAATGGCTCGAGATCTACACGATGGACGACTCCGGCCTGTCGTCGAACAGGGACCACGATCTCGCGGAGACGTTCCGACGCGAAGCCCCAGGGCATGACCTGGCGATTTCCGCCGATTTCGGCCACGGGGCCGTGAGCACGTCGCTGTGCGAGTCTCTCGTGAGTCATTCTCCCTTCCTGGCGGTGAACACGCAGTCGAATGCAGGCAACGCCTCGATGCATACGATCTCGCGGTATTCGAAGGCCGACTACGTCAGCCTGACCGAGCGGGAACTGCGCCTGGACTCGCGGGACCTCAAGACCGATCTTCGCCTGCTGGCCTGCGATACCGCTCGACGTTTCCGCAGCAGGGCCCTGGCGGTGACCCGCGGCAGAAAAGGGGCCTGTATGGCTGCCACGGACGGGGCCTTCGTCGTCGTGCCCGCGTTCGCCAGCAGGGCGGTGGACAGCATCGGCTCCGGCGACGCCTTCTTCGCGATCAGCTCCCTGGCCGCCCGACTCGACGTGCCCCTCGAAATCGTCGCCTTCCTGGGTAATGTGGCCGGCGCCCTGGCGGTCCAGATCATTGGCAACCAGAAGGCCATCGACAAGCCCGGCCTGACCAAGTATGTGACCTCCCTGCTGAAATGAGATGCGATGGCCGGCCGATACCCCCTATTCGACAGATCCCAGCTTGCTCTCCAGCCTCTGGGACAGCGCCGACATGACCTCGGAGCGGACCAGGTCCTTCCGCTCGCTGCGAAACCGGTTTCCTCGCCGGAACTGGCTGCGGTGGCTCGACAGATCCTCGATGCCCGCAGACAAGGCGCCGAAGTGATCCTGATGATGGGCGCCCACGTCCTGCGGTCCGGCGTTCAGCGGTACCTCATCGATCTCATGGAACGGGGTTTCATCACCGCACTTGCGGGCAACGGCGCCTGCGCGATCCACGACTATGAGTTGGCCCTCATCGGCCAGACCACGGAGAGCGTGGCCCGCTACATTCAGGAAGGCCAGTTCGGGCTCTGGCAGGAGACGGGCCGGCTCAACGATGTGATTGCCAGAGGCGCAGCGGAGGGTTTGGGTTTCGGCGAAGCGGTCGGACGGGAGATCGCCCAGAACGACTATCCCCACAAAGAGATCAGCGTGCTGGCCGCAGCCTACCGATTGGGCATCCCCTTCACCATCCACGTGGGCATTGGCTACGATATCATCCATGAGCACCCCAACTGCGACGGTGCCGCGGTCGGCGCCGCCAGTTATCGCGACTTCCTCATCTTCGCCAAAGTGCTGGAGCGGCTCGAACACGGGCTGCTGATGAACTTCGGCAGCGCCGTCATGGCGCCGGAGGTCTTTCTCAAGGCACTGGCCATGGTGCGGAACGTCGCCCTCCGCCAGGGTAGAAAAATGGGCGGATTCACGACCTTGGTATGCGATTTGCACGATTTGCCTTCTGATTATCGACAGGAGGCTGCCAGGAGCAGCCCGGATTACTACTTCCGGCCTTGGAAGACGATGTTGGTTCGTACCATCGCTGATGGGGGCACGAGCTATTATGTTAAAGGACGCCACGCAGATACGATTGCCCAGCTTTGGACCGCAGTTGGAGACGAGCGAGGGGCTTAGCACCGCCGTGCCATCCCCCTGGGCTCAACATATCCTTGCGCTGAGCCGCTGTCTGAGCGGGATGCAGGCCACTATCAACGGCGATATGCCCGTCAACTGCGACCAGGCCTTCGATCTATGGTGCGACAGCACCGAGGACGTCCGCCAGGCGGAACGAGTCATCTACCTGATGGGCAACGGCGCCAGTGCCTCCATGGCCAGCCATTTCGCGGCCGACCTGGCCAAGAACGCCGATCTGCACACGCAGGTCTTCACGGATGTTTCGCTGATCACCGCGGTGGCCAACGACCTGTCCTACGACATGGTGTTCGTGGCCCCGCTCCGACGACGTCTCAAGGCCGGCGATATGGTCGTTGCGATCAGCAGCTCGGGCAGCTCGCCCAACGTGGTCAAGGCCGCTGAGTTTGCGGTGTCGCGGGAAGCGACGCTGGTCACCCTGACGGCTATGCAGCCGACCAACGCTCTGAGGCAGTTGGGCACGCTGAGCTTCTGGCTCCCGGCCGACACCTACGGCATGGCGGAAACCGGCCACGCCGCGATTCTGCACTATTGGATGGATCAGGTATCTCTGGAGCACTGATGCTGATGTTGAGACTGGACTTCCGCAAAACGGACATTCGGCCTATATTCTTCAAGGAAATCTGTTTCTCGATTTCCTTGAAGAATCGGTCTAATTCATTCCTCGCCAAGAATTTACGATTTGAGAGGGAAAAATCGTGAAGCAGATTTTTCCCTCTCAAAGTAGGCCGAATGTCCGTTTTGCGGAAGTCCAGTTGGCTCCCGCAACGAAGCAGGACGCTGACTCGCTGCGGATCGACCATCACAAGCTCATGTTCCACCCGGATCGGGTGAGCGACTGGCTCAAGGGCGAGAGGGTCTATCCTATCTATATGGAGATCTCCCCCACGGGGGCCTGCAACCACCGCTGCATCTTCTGCGGTCTGGACTTCATGGGCTACCAGCGTCGTTCTCTCGACGCCGATCTGCTCATGACTCGTCTGACGGAGATGGGTTCGCTCGGACTCAAGAGCGTCATGTTCGCCGGCGAGGGCGAGCCCTTCCTGCACAAGCGGATGGTCGAGATCATCCGGCACACCAGGAACAGTGCAGGCATCGACGTGGCGCTGACCACCAATGGGGTGCTGATGCGTCCGGAAGTGGCGGAGCAGATCCTGGGCTGCACTGCCTGGATCAAGATCAGTCTCGACGCCGGAACGCGGGAGACGTACGGCGCCATTCACGGCACCCGTCCCGAGGATTTCGACAAAGTCTGCGCCAATATCGAGCAGGCCGTCGCGATTCGCAGGAGACAGGGCGCCTCGTGTACGCTGGGTGCACAGCTTCTCCTGCTGCCGGACAACAAGCACGAGGTGGTCTCTCTGGCCGAACGCTGTCGCGAGATGGGTCTCGACTACCTGGTCGTGAAGCCCTATTCCCAGCACCCGCAGAGCCAGCACCACGGATTTGAAGGCGTCTCCTACAGCGAATGCGACGGTCTGGCCGAGCAGCTCGACCAGGTCCGCGGCAACGGTTTCAACGTCATCTTCCGTCGAAACGCCATGGACAAGTGGGATGGCAAGACGAGGTCCTATCGGTGCTGTCTGGCCTTGCCCTTCTGGTCGTACCTGGATGCCGGCGGCAACATCTGGGGGTGTAGCGTCTATCTGGGCGACGAGCGGTTCCTTTATGGGAATATCGCGGAGAGCACCTTCGCCCAGATCTGGCAGGGCCGGAGGCGCATGGATTCTTTGCGCTGGACGACAGAGCAGCTTGACGTTTCCTCGTGCCGGGTCGGTTGCAGGATGGACGAGGTCAATCGGTATCTGTGGGAGCTGAAACACCCCCACCCGCATGTGAATTTCATCTGACGAGGACCATGGGATACCGATACATCATCTTCGATTTTGATGGGGTCCTGGCCGAGAGCAACGAGATTCGGTTCCAGGGCTTCCGCGAACTTTTCGGTCATCTGGCGGAGGACCAGATGGCCCGGTTCATGGACTTCGTCTGCGCCAACGGCGGGCTTTCCCGGTATGGCAAGATCCGCCACCTCTACGAGAACATCCTCTGTCGGCCCATCTCCGACGAGGAGGTCGCTGCGCTGGCCCGACAGTACTCCGCGATTGTCATGCAGAAGGTTATCGCAGCCCCGCCTGTACCGGGCTCGCTGGAGTTTCTCGGCGAGCACAAAGGGCAATTCGAGTTCGCGGTGATCTCCGGATCGGATCAGGAGGAACTCCGCCAGGTGTGCAAGGCCAGGGGGATCGATCAGTACTTCCGCGAGATCCTCGGGTCGCCGAGCGAGAAGAGCGAGAACATCGAAGGCTTGCTGGCCCGGGAGAACTGGGACCGTCGAGCCTGTCTGTACGTGGGGGATTCGCAGAACGACCATGACGCCGCGGTCGAGGCTGGCATCGGTTTCATCGGGCGCAATTCCGGCGTGAGGGATTGGAACGGGCCGGACGTGGTTTCCATCGCCAGTCTCAGGGAACTGCCGGTAGCGATAGAAGAGCTGTCCCGGCGCAGGAGGAACCCATGAAGAGAGTCGTCATCATCGTCGCGCAGAACTTCCAGGACGAGGAATTCGTGTACCCGTACTACCGAGTGCAGGAAGAGGGGATGCACTTGGAGGTGGCCACGCCGGGCGGGCAGAACATGATCGGCAAGTATGGCGTCCCCGCTCGGGCGACCATGTCCACGGATAACCTGAAGGCGTCGGATTTCGATGGTGTCATCCTGCCCGGCGGATTCGAGTCCCCCGACCGGCTCCGCGTCCGGCCCGAGGTGTTGCGGTTCGTCCGCGAGATGGACGAGGCCGGCAAGCTGGTCGCCGCGATCTGTCACGGCCCCTGGGTCCTGATCTCCGCGGGCGTCGTCAAGGGGCGCAGAGTGACTGGGTACATGTCCATCGCCGACGATCTGAAGAACGCCGGAGCGAAGTACGTCCAAGAGGATCTTGTCGTGGACGGCAATCTGATCTCCGCTCCCCACTACAAGAACAACGGCGTCTTTATGAAGGCGGTCATCGAGGCCCTGCAAGACTGACCATGATCTACGAAGTGACCAGGAAAACCGCCGACGAGCAGCACATCGGACGGGCCGGTGTGTCCGCCGGGTGTGCACTGCGCACCGACGCCTCGTCCCGGGGTCAAGAAGGTGTGCACAGCACGCCCTATGAGGATGTGATCGTCAAGAAACCCTGGGGATACGAGTACCTCGTCTTCGAGAACGAGCACGTGGCCATCTGGATGCTCCAGATCGTTCGCAAGCGCAAGACCTCCATGCACTGCCACCCCCGAAAGCGGACGGGACTGATCCTGCTCTCCGGCGACGCGAAGTTCCACCACCTGGAGGGAAGCCTTCCGCTGGGCCGGCTCCACGCGGTGAACATTGATGCCGGCACGTTCCATTGCACCGAAGCCGCGAGCCTGCTGCCCATCGATCCGGTCTCCGAGAACGGCATCTGGGTCATGGAGATCGAGTCGCCTCCGCTCAAAGAAGACCTGTGTCGGATGAGCGACGCCTACGGTCGGGCCGGCGCCACGTATGAAGGGGCCGATCATATGGTCCCCCAGCCCAGGGAGATTCTTAGACTCCAGGAGCCCGAGGAAGGGGAGACGCTCCATCAGAAGACCTTCCAGAACCTGGTCTTCACGGTCCGCAGGGGACTGATCCGCAGGGATCGTCACTTCCCCGCCGCAGATTCCCTCGTTGCCGTGATCGGCCGCGAGCCCGGCAGGGAGTGCGCGAACCCCCACATGGAAGTCGGGAAGGTCTTCTCATTCCAGGAGTTCCACGAGCACACGAAGGCTGAGGATTTCACGGGAGTTACTGTACTGACCGTCGAGCAGGAGACCAAGGTGGTGAAGATATCCGACTACATTGCGACGAGCATCGCCGACCTCGGCGTCCGACACGTCTTTGGCGTCTGCGGCGGCGGGGCCATGCACCTCGTGGACTCCTTCGGCGGCAGCGACCGCCTGGAGTACATCGCGACTCATCACGAGCAGGCGGCCGCCATGGCCGCCGAGGGGTACGCCCGCATTAGCGGCGTGCCCGGCGCGACCCTGGTGACCTCCGGCCCGGGCGGCACCAACGCCATCACGGGTGTCTACGGCGCCTGGGTGGACTCCATCCCCGCTATCTTCGTCTCCGGCCAGGTCACGCAGGACACCTTGATCCGCGAAACGGGCCTGCGCCAGTTCGGCATCCAGGAAGGCAATATCATCGACATCGTCCGACCGATCACGAAATACGCCGTGACGGTCACCGACCCGCAAACCATCCGCTATCACGTCGAGAAGGCGTGTCATCTGGCGACCACCGGCCGGCCGGGCCCGGTCTGGATCGACGTGCCTCTCGATGTCCAGAACAAGCTCGTCAATCCCGAGACCCTGCGAGGATACATCCCCGAAGAGCCTTCGCAACCCTGCACTGCCCACGTTCTGAACGGACTCGTCACCGAATGCGTCGCGATGCTGACGCAGGCGAAGCGGCCCGTCCTGATCTTCGGCTATGGGGTCCGACTGTCCCGTGCGGAGACCTTGCTCCGGGACCTCGTGCAGCGTCTGCAGATTCCCTGCGTGTCTTCGTGGACCGCCTCCGACATGGTCCCGACGTCGGACGAGAACTACGTCGGTCGCAGCGGCATCATGGGCGACCGGGCGGGGAACTTCGCGGTCCAGAACGCCGATCTCGTGCTCATCGTCGGCTCTCGAATGTCGATTCCGCAGGTCGGATACAACTACAAGCTCTTCGCTCGTGCGGCCAGGAAGATCATGGTCGATATCGACGAGGTCGAGCTGAAGAAGCCCTCGCTGCGTCCCGATCTGCCGATCTGTGCGGACGCGAACGCATTTCTTCGCTCGCTGCTGGCGAAGGTCGAAGCGGATGGAACGTCACTGGCGATCGACGACTGGCGGGCCCGATGCAGGGGGTGGAAGCAGAAGTACCCCGTCTGCCTGCCCGAGTACCGGGACAATCGCGACAAGGTGAACTCATTCCACTTCGTGGACCGCCTGTCGGCCAGGCTCGGCTCGGACGCGGTCGTGGTGACGGACATGGGCACGAGCTTCACGTGTACCATGCAGACATTTCAGACCAAGGCCGGCCAGCGGCTCTTCACGTCGAGCGGTTTCGCCTCGATGGGGTTCGGACTGCCCGGCGCGATCGGCGCCTGCTTCGCCCAGGGCCGGCGCAAGACCATCCTCATCACCGGCGACGGCGGCCTGCAAATGAACATCCAGGAACTGCAAACGGTCGTCCACAACAGGCTTCCGCTGATCATCTTCGTGCTGAACAACGGAGGGTACCTGACGATCAAGCTGATGCAGCAGAACCACTTCGGCCGGTACATCGGATCGGACCCGTCGAGCGGGCTGACGTGCCCCGACATCATCAAGCTGGCGGGCGCCTACGGGATCGAAGCCGAACGGATCGGCGACCAGGAGACGCTGGAACGCAGGCTGAACGCGGTCCTCGCCCATCCCGGCCCGTACTTGTGCGAGATCCTGATGCCGCCGGAACAGGCGCTCATCCCGAGGGTGTCCTCGCTGAAGCTGCCCGACGGCCGGATCGTCTCCAAACCCATGGAGGACCTGTTTCCCTTCCTGGATCGCGAGGAGTTCCGAGAGAACATGATCGTCGAGCCCGTGGAGATTCTGAACCGATGATGGAACAGTTCGACATCGGATATCCGCACAGCAACGTCCAGCGGGTCCTGAAGAAGGGCTTCCGCACCATTCATAACCGAATGGTGGCCGCCGGTCTGGATCGGGAATACTACGACGGCCGGCGCGAGAACGGTTATGGCGGTTTCCGCTACGACGGCCGGTGGGCGCAGATCATTCCCCGTCTCGTTGCGCGGTATGCCCTGACCTCGAACTCTGCGGCCCTCGACGTGGGCTGCAAGAAGGGTTTCTTCCTGCACGATCTGAAGCAGGCCCTGCCCGGCGTTCGTGTTCGAGGGGTTGAGAACCACCTCTATCCCCTGGAGCACGCGATGGAGTCGGTGAAGGGCGATCTGCTCCTGGCGCCATATGAAGAACTGCCGTTTGGCGACGGCGAGTTCGATTTCGTCATGGCCTACGCTTCCATCTACATGCTCAATCTGCGAGGCGTGATGCAGGCCCTGCGGGAGATTCAGCGGGTCGGCAAGGGACAGAGCTTCGTAACGCTCGGCGCATACACGACCCGCGAGGGCCGGGACCTCCTGGAGGATTGGACCCTCCTGGGAACGACCGTCCTGCACGTGGACGAGTGGCAGGAGGTCCTCCATGAGACGGGCTACACGGGGGATTATGCATTCACGACCGCGGAGTCGTTGAATCTGGTGCGAGGGTGAGGAAGGATCGACACGCATGGGGCTGCTGTACACGAAAATGAAGGTGTTCCACTACAAGGACAAGATCGACTCGCTTCCTGCGAGCGTTTCGGACGTCCTGCCCCCTCTGCACGTCCGCGTCAAGCCGACGAACGTGTGCAGCCACAACTGCTGGTACTGTGCCTATCGCAAGGAGAACATCCAACTGGGCAAGGACATGGCCGCGAAGGACCAGATCCCCAGGGACAAGATGCTGGAGATCGTCGAGGATTTCGCGGTCATGGGTGTCAAGGCCGTCACCTTCAGCGGCGGGGGAGAACCCCTGTGCTATCCTCACCTGGCGGAGACGGTGCAAGCCCTCGCGGACAAGGGCATCCGGTTCGCCACGTTGACCAACGGGTCGGCACTGCGGGGTCGGATCGCGGAGCTGTTCGCACACAAGGGGACCTGGATTCGCGTTTCCCTGGACGGCTGGGACGGCCCGAGCTACGCCCGCTATCGCGGGGTCACCGAGAAGGAGTTCGCCAAGGTCATGGGCAACCTGGAGGGATTCCGCAAGCTCGGCGGGCCCTGCTATCTGGGCGTCGTGCTCATCGTGGACCGCGACAACGCGGCCCACGTATCTGAAATGATCGGCAGGATCAAGGACACCGGCGCCGACAGCGTCAAGGTGTCGCCCTGCATCGTGAGCAACGACGGCAGCGAGTGCAACGCCTATCACCAGCCCTATTTCGCTTCGGTGGGCGAGCAGGTCGCCAAGGCCGCCGCGGATTTCGCGGGCGAGCGATTCGAGGTCTTCAACGGCTACGGCGAGCAACTGACCACGTTCCAGAAATCCTATTCATGGTGTCCCTATATCCAGATCAATCCGGTCATCGGCGCGGATCTGAACGTCTACTCCTGCCACGACAAGGCCTACAACTTGGACGAGGGACTGATCTGTTCTATTCGCGACCGGCGATTCCGCGACGCCTGGCTCGCGGACAAGTCGCAGTTCTTCCGAATCGATCCGAGGAAGCACTGCCGGCATCATTGCGTGGTGAACGACAAGAACAGGATGATCCTGGAGTACCTGGACACGGACCCGGATCACGTGATGTTTGTATAAAGTGGAGTTCTGCAAAATGGAAGATTAGGCCTGTATTCTTCAAGGAAATCTCATTCTTCGATCATTTTGCAGAACAGAGTGTAAAGGGTTTTCATGATTTCCCTGCAGGGCAAGACGATTCTCATCACCGGGGCCTCCCGCGGGCTGGGGTCCGTCTGCGCCCGGGCGTTTGCCGAGCAGGGAGCGAAACTCGTCCTGGTGGCCCGCTCGAAAGAGGCATTGGAGGAGGTGCGAGTCTCGTGCAGCCGTCCGGCGGATCACCGGGCTCTCGCGGTCGATCTGACGGACGAGCCCGCGCTGGAGAAAGCTGTGCAGGAAGCGATGGCTTTCCTGGGCCGGATCGATGTGGTGCTCCACGTCGCCGGCGGGGGGCTGGGACTGCGGGAACCCCTGATCGGCTCGGGCGATCTGGTCAAGCTGTTCTCGCTCAATGTGGTCGCGGCGGCCCAGATCAATCGGCTCGTCGCGCCCTCCATGATCGAGCGAGGCAGCGGTCGTCTCGTGCACGTGGGGTCGGCGGCGTCCACTGAAGCAGTTGCCTCGGTCGGGTACAACACCGTCAAGGCTGCCTTGGCTGCCTATGTGCGAGGTCTGGGCAACCATCTGGCCGCACATGGCGTCGTGGTGACCGGGATTCTCCCTGGGGGATTCAACGCCCCCGGTAATTCCTGGCAGCGCCTGAAGGTCAACAAGCCTGACGTGGTCGACCGCTTCATCGCCGAGAGGCTGCCGCGAGGTCGCCTGGCCGAGGCGGAGGAACTTGTCCCGCTGATTGCTTTTCTCTGTTCCGATGCTGCCAGCATGATGGGCGGATGCCTGGTGCCCATCGACGCCGGCGAAGGGAAGACCTATGTGCGATATGACTGACAACCCGGTGTCGGAGGTCCGGCGGGATGCCTTCCAGGACTACGCTTCCCGACTGCGAGAGCGGTTCGGCTCCGCCAAGAGACTGCTTCTGGCCCAGGCGCCGCAGTTCCTCTTCGAGACAATCAACCCGGAGGTCGTCCGGAATCGCGGCTATTACGCCTATCCGCCCACGGGCCTTCAGCGCCTGGCCGAATCCCTGTCGGGCCGGGACATCGAAGTGAAGATCCTTGACCTGAATCTTGAAGCTCTCAGGCAGATTGCACAGGACGGCGCCTTCGATCAGCGGAAATGGCTGGGCGCACTCGACGAGTGCATCGACAGGTTCCAGCCAAATGCAGTGGGCGTGACCTGTCTGACCGTGTACACGGACCTGTTTGCGACGAATCATCCCCTGACGGCCATCCTGCGCCATCTGGCTGCCCGAAGGGATCATCTGGTTCTCATCGGCGGGCCGACCGCCACCAACGAGATGGACCGCTATCTACAGGAGGGTCTGTGCCACTTCGCGATCGAGGGGGAGGGCGAAGACCGGCTCAACTACCTCCTGGATGTTTATGAGGACACCGCCGATCCGTCCCAGGCGGTCTCAGGCATTTCATTCCTCTCCGAGGGGCATGTGCTGCGTACCGGCGGGACCTGCGCAAGCGTGGCATTGCGAGGCAGCCTGATCTCTTCTTACGCAGCGGTGGATGTGGAGCAGTACTGCCGTGTGGGGAGCCTCAATCCGTATTCCCGCATGGCCGGGCAGAACACGGTCTATGGCGTCTTCCAGTTGAGCCGGGGATGCCGGGGCAACTGCAAGTTCTGCGGTGTCCGGCCCTTCATGGGCAAGGGCGTCCGCACGCATCCCGTACCGGAGCTGATCGAGGAGGTCCGTTATCTCGTCGAACAGCGATCCGTCCGCCATTTCGAGGTGCTCGACGACGATTTCCTCGCGGACCGCGAGGCGGTAACGGAGTTGCTCATTGCGTTGGGCGATCTCCACAGGCAATACGGGATCACCTGGGCGGCCAACAACGGCCTGATGACCCACTCGATCACGCGGGACCTGCTCGACCTGATGCGCGACTCCGGCTGCCTGGGTTTCAAGATCGGCGTCGAATCGGGGAACGCCAAGATGCTTCGTCGAATTCGAAAGCCCGGCTCCCTGGAGTCGTTCGCCCATGTCGCGGACCTGCTCCAGGACTATCCCGAGCTGTTCGTGGGCGGCAACTACATCATCGGCCTGTTTGGCGAAGAGACGTTCGCCCAGATGCTGGACACGTTCACTTTCTCAGTCCGGCTGAATCTCGACTGGTCCTCGTTCACGGCCTTCCAGTTCACCAGCAAGCCGACCGCGGTCACGGAAAACCTCAAGACCGACGGCGCCGGCGCCACCGATTTCATCCCCGGCAAGGACAGCCCGAACCGGGAGATCCAGGACGACCGCAGCCTGCCTCTCGGGCCGGAGATCTTCTCGCTCCCAGCCGATGCCGTGCCTTCGAGGGCGTTGACCAAGAACATCTGGCTCACTTTCAACTTGCTGGGCAACTACGTCGGCAACAAGAACCTGCGTCCCGGCGGGCGGCCCGAGAAGTTCGTCGCCTGGCTGGACGCCGTGCGGATCGCCTATCCGAAGAACCCCTACATGCTCCTGTTCGCAGGGCTGGGCCGGGTCCTGATGGGCGAACCCGCCGAAGCTGGCTCGCTGATCCGTGAGGCGAGAGCGATTGTGGATGGCTCGCCGAACTGGCAGTATCGCTTCGCCAAGTTCGGACTGGACGAACTGTTGGACAAAGTCCCCGGCAGGGCAGGTCAGATCCAGGATGATCTGGCCCAGGTGTGGGAGACCTGCATACCCTCCAGCCTGTGGGATCGGGAATGTGCAACGAGAACGCTGAATGGATGACGTGACATAGTCTGCATGGCAAGACCGAAGATATACGTAGTTCAGTTTGGCACGGGCGCCAGCATCAACCTGCTGCCCTTGGCGGCGGGCCAGCTCTATTCGCGGCTGCGGGTCGATGACGTGATCCCGCGTCATTTCGATCTGCCCGAGATCCTGTTCCGACGGCCCCGCGATCCGGCCGAGTTTGCCGCCGGGCTCCAGGATGTCTCCGTCATTGGGTTCTCGTGCTTTCTGTGGAACGTAAACGCGAGTATGGCCGTTGCCCGGGCCGTGCGGGAGAGGTTCCCCGACGCCTTGATCGTGCTGGGGGGGCCGTCCATTCCGAAGGACCCCGATTTCTCGGCCGAGTTCATCCGGAAGAACCCGTTCATCGATGTCATCGGCTGCGGGGAGGGGGAAGAGGTGTTCGCCTCTCTGTGCCGCCATCATCTGGAAGGACGCGACTTCGGGGACATCCCGGGGATCATCATCCACGATCGTTCCAGCGGCGAGATCCGTCGGACCGGAGTGGAGAGGCTCCCGGTGATCGAGCAGCTCCCGTCGCCCTACCTGGACGGGACGTTCGACTCGATCCATGGGCAGTATGCGAGTGAATTCTCCGGGACCATCTGGGAAACCAATCGGGGATGCCCGAATCAGTGCTCCTTCTGCACGTGGGGCAACACAGCCCACCGGGGCATTCGGGAGAAGCCCCTGGAGCAGGTGAAGGCGGAGATCGACTGGATCGGAAGGAACAAGATCAAGTACGTGGCCATGTCCGACTCCAATTTCGGCATACGCAATCGAGACGTGTCCATCGCGGAGTACCTCGCCCAAACCCGGCAAACCTACGGGTACCCCGAATTCATCTCCGTGAGTTGGGTGAAGAACTCCTCGGACAAGGTGCTGAGGATCTCGGAGATTCTGCAGAGCGCCCGCGTGGGTTTCCGCGTGACGCTGGCGCTGCAGTCTCTGAACGAGGACACGTTGAGGGCGGTGAACCGGATCAACTTCAAGCGAGAGTTCTACGAACGCATTCGCAAGGCCTATCACGACGCATTCCTCTACTCTTACATCGAGCTGATGCTCGGCCTGCCCCTGGAGACATACGAATCTTACATGGCCGGCCTGGAAGAGCTGATGAGCCGCAGTGTGTTCGACCAGATCTACTCCTATCCGTTCCTGCTTTTTCCGAATACGCAGGTCGCCTCCAGCGAATCGCGGCGGAAGTACGGCATCGTCGGCAGGGTGATGGAGGGCAGGTACACCAAGAGCAAGGTGAGCACCGCGATCGTCGAGAACATGGAGGTGGTGATCGGGACCGAGGCGATGCCGCCTGTGAAGTGGATCGATGCTTTCGTGGACGGGTACTACACGATCGGCCTGCACGACGACCGGCTTGCGTTCTTCGTCTTCTGGTACCTCAAGAACAAGCACAGCGTGCGAATCACGGACCTGGTGGTATGGATGCGAAAGGAATCCGCCAGGATGCCCCAGATGTACCCCCTGATTCACAGGGTGTTCGAGAAGCTCGCGGACTGTGCGAGGAACGTGCAGGACAAGGGGTATTCCCAACTGCTGGAACCCGAGGGGTATGGCGGCATCCCGTACGATCCGCCCGACGGCGTGTTCCTGGAGTTGCTGATGCACAAGGCGGACTTCTATACGGAATTCCAGGCCGCGGTCCGGACGTTCCTGGGGGAATCGGGCGTGCGCTACAACGAAGCAGAGCTGGCGGACCTGTTCGTATTCCAGAACGTCGTCCTGGCCCATCCGAACAACCGGGAACAAGAGACGAATGTAAGGTTCCAATATGATTGGGTCGGTTATTTCTCCGAGGCGTTCAACCTGGAGCCGGCCGGTGATCTGGTGGAACGCCCGATGGAGTATCGCGTCCGCGACGACGCCCCCTGCGCGGGGGATGCGAAACGGTTCCTGGAAACGCACTTCCGGATACGCGGCGTTCCGCCCTTCAACGAACTGTACGACGGGAACGGCCGAAAGGTCTTTCCTCCCGTGAACATACGAATGACCGAATAGGTGTGGTGACCCATGAGCAACAGATCCGCAGATGACGCAGTTGTCGAAAAGCTGACGCCGGAATTGATCGGCAGGTACGATATCCGGGCATCCTACTTCACGGCGTATCCGCCGACGGGAGTGTGGGATGAGACCTTTGCCGGCGAGCAGACGCGCGACGTGCTCTCCTCCCTGGCCGAGGTGAAGGAACAAGGGTACCCCATGTCGCTGTACGTGCACTTCCCGTACTGTCACTTCCAATGCTATTACTGCCAATGCTATTCACTCGTTTCGAGAGACCCGGACAAGAAGAAGGCGGTGCTCCAGAGCCTCTACGATGAGATCGACCTGGTCGCTGAAACCTTCAAGCGAAACCGTGTCAACGTGTCCTTCAAGGAAGTGCATCTGGGCGGCGGCTCGCCCTCGGTGATCGAGCGGCAGGACCTCGTCGAATTGATCGCCCACCTCAGGAAGATCGTGCGGGTGGAAGAGCTCGACGAATTCGCCATCGAGATCGATCCCAGGACTGTGGACGAAGACATGATGCGTTTCTACCACGAAGTGGGGATCAACCGAATCTCCTTCGGGGTCCAGGACTTCGATCCCGTGGTGCAGAAAGCGGTCAACCGCGTGCAGCCGTTCGAGCTTGTCGAGCGACTTTCGCATCCCGAAATCCGCAAGCTCTTCAAAGGACTGAACTTTGACCTCATCTACGGCTTGCCCAAGCAGACGCGGGAGTCATTCCTGCACACGCTGGAGCTGACCAAGAAGATCTCTCCCGACCGACTGGCGGTATGCAACATGGGGTATAGGCCGGATGTATTCCCGCACAACCGACTGATTCACCAGGACGATCTTCCGAATCCTTATGACCGGACGATGATGTGGTACGACGCCTGCCGATTCCTGACGACCAACGGATGGACGCGGATCGGACTGGACCACTATGCGAAGGATACCGACGACCTGGCCATCGCGGCCCGGGCCAGGAGACTGCATCGCAACACCATGGGCTACACTCCCGGCGTGTCGCACGACACGCTGGGGATCGGGCCGTCGGCGCTGAGCCGGATCAACAGATACTACTCTCAGAACTGTTACGATCTGCAGGAATACGCCGATTTGTTGCACGCCGGGCGATTCCCCACGATCCGAGGGTTTGAGCTGTCGGACGACAACTTGATCCGAAGGGACGTGATGTTCAGCATTCTGTCGTACTACGGCCTGGAATACGCGTATTTCGAGCGAAAGTACGGGATTCGGTTCAGGGAATACTTCCGCCGGGAATTGCAGTCCAAGGCCCTTGCAGAGCTGGTGGACGACGGGATTGTGACGGTGCATGACGACCGGATCGACGCAACGGAGCTGGGGAAATTCTTCCTGCGGAACATCTGCTATGTGTTTGACAATCTGGAGTTGGGCTACAAGCACAACATCGAGTACCTCCAGGAGCACGAGACGCGGGAAGAAGGAAATGGGGGGGCGGTCAACCAGGGGCTCTCGGCGGTGAAAGGTGCGTGAGCCCGGGGGCTCTGGAGGCGATTCTGCCGACAGGGTACGGGTCCGTGAAGGGCTGAAAGGTGTGATACATGAGTTTTCTTTCGGATACGAGCTACAGACAGTTCCTCGATGAGCGCATCCGCACGCTCGATGACGCCACGACGCGGGAGCACGTTGAGAAGATGTTCGAGCTCTGGTATCAGCAATATCGCGCTCATCGGCTGGTGGAGCGCATGATCGAGCTGCTTGCCAGCGAGACGGACCGTCCCAACATGCTGTATCTCCGCTGCGAAGCGGACGTGCAGCTCCTGCACATGGTGGCCCAGCGTCATCGCTTCGACGCGCGGGTGTTCCGGGGCTTCCTCGCGGCGGACGATCTCCGGGACAGCCTCAGACCTGAATGGTTCTCGCCTTTTCCGTTGCATCGCGCCGGCGAGTGGCGGGACTCCGAAAACACGGTGGTCTTTACCCTCTCCTCGGATGCTCCCTTCCGCAACAATGGGAGGGACCGGGGCAACGACTACATGTCGCGATTCATCGACCTGTCGCGGCTGGCCGATGGGGAAGAGATCCGGCGCAGGCACGCCGGACGCTCCATCGTTCTCTACGCCGACTATCGCAAAGTGCAGACCATCGCGGCCATTTCGCAGCAGATTCGCACAAGCACGGATCTCGTCACCGTTCTGCTGGCGGATGCGGCCCAAGGCTCCTACGCGGGCATGTTCGACCACGTGGTCGAGCAGCCCTACTACCTCTGGCCGCTTGTTTTCAAGACGCTCCAGGCGGATATCGTCCATGTGGACGTCGGCTGGGGGACCCAGGGACTTCCGTTCATGCCCTTCGTTCCGGATGCCCGGAAGGCCGTCGTGGACTTCTACGACGTGACGGAGCTGGTGCCCCAGGACAGGCAGGAGGGATCGCTGGAACAGCGCGTCCTGGCGCGTGCGTCGGAACGCCATCTCTGGGCGAACTGCCGTCACTTCGTACACCGCTGTTTCGACCCGGTTACCGAGCAGCTCCAGCAAAGGCACGAGGACAGGGACATCGTGTCGCTCGTGGAGTACGTGAAAGACCCGGTATACTCGCACGCAAGCGACGCAGGGGCGGACCTGAAGATCGTATACGCGGGCATCATCATCCAGGATGCCGCCGATACGGGATCGGTGTACTACCGCCGGTTCATGGACATGGCGAATTCCTTCGCGAGAGACAACCTGCACCTGTACATCTATCCGTCCCCTTATCTGTACGGCTTCGGGAGACCGAAGGCGGTCGAGGAACTGATCCGTACCCACGGGCTCGCCAATGTGCACGCCTGCGAGCCCCTGGAGGAGGACGAGTTTGTTCGGGCGATCTCGACATGCGACTACGGGATGAGCCCGCCGCCGGACAGCCGGCCCTGCCCCTATCCCGACAGCCTGCCGTACAAGGTTATCGCGTACTTGAGGGCGGGCCTGCCCATCGTGGTGCCGGAGGACCTGACGTATCTGGCCGAGCTGGTGAGGAAACACGACATCGGCGTGGTGTACCGACATGAGGATCTCGACCACATGCCGGAGATTCTCAGTCGCCAGGACGTGCGGACGCAAAAGGAGAACGTCGCGCGGTTTCGTTCCCTGTGGAGCATCGCCAGGGGCGGCGAGAAAATGGCCGCCATGTACCATCGGATTCTCCATGCGACCGCGGAGACGAGCAGGACAGTCGTGCAGGTTCCCCAGGCTGCCGAAGCACCGACCGTTGCCTTGCGATCGCCTTCCCCGCCGGATGCAGCCCTCTCGCTAGAGGGGCGGACATTCATTTCCCAGCGGGAATACGCGCAGTATCTGGAAGAGGCAATCGAGCGGGCCGAAGCCACCATGGACAAGGAGTACGTCCGTCGGAAGGTCAACGAGTGGTCCCAGATCTACCAGGTCGAACGGATGCGGGATCGGGCTGAGGAAAAGCTCGCCGAGCTGCAGGGCAAGCTCTACGCTCTGTATGTGGACGACGCGAGGAGTCTGCACGTCGTGTCGCTGATCCTCCGCGGCGCGTCTGCGGAGCGGTTCGCCGGTCTCAGAGGGCTCGTGATCGAGGACGACTTCCTGGCGACGCTCGACGTTCGACAACTCGGATCATATCGCATCGTTCCGGCCAGCCGGTTGGGGGAGATCGGGACTGTGATCTTCAGCGTCTCCGGGCAGATTCCCGGCGGCGGCGCCGACTGCGTGTGCAACGACTATCTGGAGAGGTTCATCGACCTGCGGCGTTTCGACGGGCTCCACGAGATCCGGCGCCGCTTCGCAGGACACGACACAGTCCTCTATCCCCTCTACCGGGAGATCCAGACCGTCCCCATCATGGCCCAATTCGTCCGCCAGAAGGATGACGGGCTCCGCAGCGTGTCCCTGTCGCCGGCGCCTCTTCTGAACGCGGATTTCGATGCGACCCTCGTGGAGCCGTTCTTCTACCTGTGGCCGCTGATTCTCCGGATCATGGATCCGTCCCTGGTGCACCTGAACGTGGGATGGGGGATTCAGGCTCTGGCCTTGTCGGCATTCCTGCCCGATCGCGCCCGGACGGTCGTCGATTTCTACGAAGTGCTTTCCTTCCTGCCCGACGGATTCTTCGAGCGGACGCACAGCACCGCCCGGCAGGTTCGCGGCGCGGAGGAACACTTCTTCCGAAACTACGACCACATCATGCACCTGTGTTCCGAGGAAACCTCGGCGAAGCTGGCCCGAAAGTACGACAGTCGCGGGTCCATCGTCTCCGTGACCGAATACCTGCAGGAGCCGACGTACGATGTGCCGCCTCGCAACGACGGCGAGATCCGCCTGGTCTATGGCGGCGCCATGCTGGCGGTGAATTCGCCCGACAATTTCTACTACCGCCCCTTCCTCAACGTGGTGCGCCACTACACGAAGGAGAACCTGCGCCTCTACATCTACAACTCCCCTTACCTTGACGGAACGGGCGAGAACAACGGTCTCAAGGAGGTCATCCGAGAGCAGGGGCTCGCCAACGTGTTCGCCTGTCGGCCGCTGCGACTGGAGGAGTTCGTCAGGACGATCTCGCAATACGACTACGGCACGTTCCTGCTCCTGGCCAGGGACCTGAAGGCCGCAGAACACTATAACTACTACATGGCCTACAAGTTCCTGGCCTATCTCCGCGCGGGCCTGCCCATCGTGATCGACGCCGACAACCGCTATCTGGCGGGCCTGGTCGAGCAGCATCGCCTTGGGGTGGTGCTGGGCGAGCAGGACATGGAGAACCTGCCGACCATTCTGAACAGCCAGGATCTCGTCGCCCTCAAGCGGAACGTCGTGGAGGCCCGCGAGCGATTCAGCATTGAACGAGGGGGCGAGAAGGTCCTCAGGATGTATCATGAGATTCTCCGGAAGACGGAGGATCGTTCCGCGTGCAGAGTGCCCGTCGCCAAGGCGTTGCCCTCCGCGCCCGATGCTCCGCCCGACGTGGACTTCGACGAGATGATCGACGTCATGGCCCGCAAGGAGAATCGGCTCTACTACCGAGACCAGTCGGCTCATACGATGGCCTCTCTTGCGGGTCTCGCGCGACAGTTCGATCCGTCCGTCATCGTGGAGCTCGGGACGCTCGGCGGGCTCTCTCTGCGAACGTGGATCGCATCGACGAAGGCGACCCGGATCTACGCGGTCGATCTCAGTTTTGCCACGCTCCGCGAGACCATGGAGTTCCTGCCCGCCGATCTGTCCCGAGTGACTCTCCTGGAGCAGGACATCCTCAAGACCGACTTCCCCCGTCTGTGGACGGCGCAGGACAGGGTGATCTTCTTTGTGGACGCGCACGATCTGCCAAATGTGCCGATCATGACGCACGTGCTGACGACGGCCCTGCCCACGCTGCCCGATGGAAGCGTGGTCGTCATCGACGATCTGTGGTTCAGCGAAGAAAGACTGACCGCCGACAATGCCCGGCAGTTCCTGGAAACCAGCGTGCTCCCCGGGATCGACGAACTCCAGTGCTTCCACGGGCATTTCGCTCCCTACCATGAAGGCGGCTCATTCCTGGGCTTTGCCGAAGCCATTCCTCTGCTGAAGTTCGTCAATGAGCACGGGATCCCGCTCATCCACGACCGCAAGGGCAAGCACGCCTTCTTCGTCTGGAGGCAGGCATACCTGGAGCAGCATCCATCGCCCGGCGAAGGGTGCGGCCCATCCGACGGAGGCTTCGGTTCGGTGCTGTACAACCCGATGGAGTCCGTGCCTGTCCGCGACGCACACAGCGAGACGATGCGTCGAGTCGCAGCCCTGTACCGGCAACGCAGCATCCAGGCGGCGGCGGAGAACCTCTCGAAGGCTCTCTCGCAGGACCCGCAGGACCCGGGCCTGTCGTATGGCCTGGCGGTCTGCCTGGCCCGAGGCGGCATGCTCTCGCAGGCAAGGGACGTCCTGGCCCGGAATCTGAGTGATTCGAGCCACCCGAGATACCGACGGCTCTCCGACGATCTGGCTCGACGGGCGGGGGCTCCCGAGACGCGGCCGACTGCCACGCCACGTCCGCCATCCAAGGCTTGCGGTCTCACCCTCTTCGCGATGCCCAAGGCCTTCGTCGGCCATACCGCGACGATTCAGAAGAACGCCATCCGCAGTTGGGCAAGACTCGATCCGAGGCCGGAGATCCTCCTGTTCGGCGACGAGCCCGGAATTCGCGAGATGGCCCAGGAGATCGGCGCAAAGCACATCGCCGAGATCAGCCGCAGCGAGTTCGGCACGCCCCTCGTGGACAAGCTCTTCGCGGCCGCCCAGGACCTTGCCTCCCATTCGGTCCTGGCCTATGTGAATGCCGACATGATCCTCATGCAGGATTTTGCGGAGGGCGTGCAGAAGGTGCAGGCCGGTCTGGCCGACTTCCTGCTCATCGGACAGCGATGGGACCTGCTCGTCCTCGACGAGATGGACTTCCTCGCACCCCGCTGGCGGGAGACCCTCGTGCAGCAGGTCCGCGAGCACGCCATGCTTCACGCAGAGTGCGGGCTGGACTACTTCGTGTTTCGCAAGGGACTGTGGCCGCAGATTCCTCCCTTTGCCATCGGACGGACGGCCTGGGACAACTGGCTTGTCATGGCCCCCCAGAAGCGAGGGGTCCCGGTGGTCGATGGCACGGCGTTCATCACGGCGGTACACCAGGAACATGACTACGCCCACGTCCGGGGAGGACGACAGGAGGTGTGGAACGGGGAGGAAGCCAGGCGGAACCGGCTGCTGGCCGGCGAGATCGATGACTCGGCCTATACCACCGGCGCCACGTGGGCCTTGAGCAGAGAAGGGCAACTGTACCGGGTGCAGCCGCGACCGTGTGAGGTCGGCAGTCTGGGTTATAGGAGCAGGCGAATCGCCTGGTTGGCGAAGCAAGCGGAACAGTTGATGGCTCGTCGCGAGTGGGTGCTCGCCGCCAACAAATGGGAAGAGGCGCTGACCGTTCTGGACAAGTTGACGCCCGTGGGCGGACCCGGATGCGCGACGTCTCGCTTTCCGGACGACAGTCCCGTGACAAGGTCGTACAAGGCTGCTTGTGTTTCGCTGGCGAGGTGCTATGAGGAGTTGGGGAATCCCCAGCAGGCTGCGGCCGGCTACGCGAGGCTTCTGGAGACGCCCTCCATCGAGATTGCCCAGGTCCAGAGCGAGGGATTCGTGCGGGAACGGGATCGATTGCTGGCCGGCGCGTCGCGCGACCAGGCTTCGTCTGGATGTTTGCCCGTTCACCGGGACGATCCGCCCGTCGCAGATTCATGCCGCCGCCCGCAGGAGCGGTCGCACGGACAGGACAGGCGAATCGCGTTGATCGTGTCCATCCCGGAACGGTCTGCCAGTCTGCGGGACGTCCTTCGAGACATCGAGAACCAGGTGGACGAGATCCGCATTCTGCTCAACGAGTTCGAAGCGGCGCCCCAGGATCTGTACGGGCACAAGAAGGTCTCGACGGTCCAGACGAATCGGACGGGAGAGTCGTTCGCCAGCGGCGTGTGGAACCTGCTGAAGCCTGACGACGAGGGATATGTATTCGTTGTGGACGACGACATCGCGTATCCACCTGACTATGTCGAGCGCATGACGTCGAAGATCGAAGAACACCAGCGTCGTGCCGTGATGGTGGTCCACGGCATCGATTTCTGCGAGCCGTTCGAGGACTACGTTCGTGACAGGACGGTGTATCGCTTCGAGGTCAACCGCAGCGGGGACGGTGTGGTGGATGCCGGGGGGGTGGGGACGCTGGCCTTCCACACGAGCACGATTCGGCCCTGCCTGCGGGATTTTCAGAATCCCAGCTTTCGCGATCTGTGGTTTGCCGTGCTGGCGACCCGGCGTGGCGTGCCCATGATCTGCGTCGCGAGAGAGGCGGGTTGGCTGCGCGCCCGGGCGACCGAGGGCCGGCAACTGTGGTTCCAGTTCGGCAACGGGAAATGGAAGGACCTGAAGAATGAGGTCTTCCGCCAGAACCTGCTGCCTCTACTGGACAGGGGGTGTCGCGAAGGCCGTGCGAGGAAACGCGACTTCACCATCTTCTGCTTCACCAACGGTCGCAGCACGTTCGAGTATTCCGTCCGGTCGATCATGGGTTCCCAGGATCTGCAGGATCGGGTCCAAGCGATGTCGGGCATGCACTTTCTCGACGCCGCGGCGAAGTGCGTCGAGATCTGCGACACGCCGTACTTCTTCAAGGTGGACGACGACTTCATCCTCCATCCCGGCGCAATCGCCTACGTGCGAAAGAGGGTGCTGGAGCACCCGCAGCCGGAGAAACTGGGAATCTACTACTGTCATCTGTGGGAAGACTGGACCTCTCGCGTCCGAGAGAGCGTCAAGGTCTACAACGTCGAGGCGCTGAGGAAGATCGGCGGCTTCAAGGCCGATTCCAGAGGCAAGGTCGATCGAACTACCCTGGCCAGGCTCCAGGAGGCGGGATTTCAGATCGTCGCAGACCCCAGCGTCGTGGCCCTTCACGCCTGTGGCACGTGGGAAGAGCAACTGGAGTACGAACGACTGTGGAGCTCCATGGCCCGCGAACCCTACCGTAAGCCCACACACGAGGCTATGAAGAAGTACTGTGGGACCAGGTCCCTCGACGAGCAATACCAGATGAGAGTCGGATTCCTGGAGCAAGTCAATCGGCAGTTGAAGACTCCGTTCCATGAGTTCCTGGCGGACGGGGCGGTCTTGCCTCGGACCGCGTCGAGGACGGAGACGTCGGCGTCGAAGGCGGATGGGGTCCCGGTCCTCTCAAGTCCGACCCCAGCCCGGGTGCAGCCGTCGCCGGGCAGCAGGATGACCATCTTCGCCATGCCCAAGCCGTTCACGGGTCGCACCGCCATGATTCAGAAGAATGCGATCCGCAGTTGGGCCCGGCTGGACCCGACGCCCGAGATCCTCCTGTTCGGCGACGAACCCGGAACCCGGGAGATGGCCGAGGAGGTGGGAGCGCGGCACATCCGCGAAGTCGGTCGCAACGAATTCGGGACGCCCCTCGTCAACGAGTTGTTCCAGGCTGCCCAGCACCATGCCGGCCACGATGTGCTGGCCTACGTGAATGCGGACATCATTCTGTCCGAGGATTTCGTCCAGGGAGCGCAGAGGGTGGGGATGCGTCTGGCGAGTTTTCTGCTCGTCGGCCGACGCTGGGATCTACCGGTCCTCGATGCCATTGATTTCGGCGAGCCCTCCTGGCACGATTCGCTGATGCGACAACTCCGCGAGCAGGCGATGCTCCACGCGGAGTGCGGGCTGGACTACTTCGTGTTTCGCAAGGGGTTGTGGCCGCAGATCCCTCCGTTTGCCATCGGGCGCACCGCCTGGGACAACTGGCTGGTGATGGACCCGAACCGGCGCGGAGTGCCGGTAGTTGACGGCACCGAGTTCATCACGGCGGTGCATCAGGACCATGACTACGGGCACGTGGCTGGCGGTCGCCAGACGGTATGGGGAGGCGAGGAGGCTGCGAGGAACCGAGATCTGGCGGGGCCGGTCGATCATACCGGATTGACCTCCGGCGCCACGTGGATTCTGCGAAAGGACGGCGAACTGACCGAGACGTCGCTGCGAATGCCGCGGTACAACGGCGCGGAGTACCGGGAGAAGCGAAGCGTCTGGCTGCTGCGACAGGCGCGCAGGATTCTGGACGTCGGAGCTATGGAACTCGCGGTCTCCTACTGCGAGGAGACTATTGCGTGTCTGGACATCTGGTTCGGACTGGAGCGACAGGGGTACCTGTCGTCGGACCCCGCTTGTCACATGCGGATCGCCGAGCGTTGTGTCGCCGCCCATACTCTGCTTGCCCAGTGCTACATGCAGTTGGGTCGTCCCGAGCAAGTGGCGGCGACCTACACCCGGCTCCTGGAGCATCCCGCTGCCCGGATGCCAGCGGCGCGGAGGAATGCGATCATCCAGATCCGGGACCGGCTGGCACGCCGATTGAAGGTCGTGACTGCGCGTGGGGATCTGACGGGCGGATCCGTTCGTATGGACACGGGTCCGGGAAGGAGTCCGCCGCGGGATACCGAATCCCCGACGGCTCGCCCCGTGCCGTCTTCGACCGGGGGCCATTTCGCGGTCCACCCTCGGCCGAAGGTCACCGTGATTACGACGTGTTACAACAACCAGCGGTATCTCAAGGAATGTGTGGACAGCATTCTGAGCCAGACGATGACCGAGTGGGAACTCTTCCTGATCGATGACGGCAGCACGGACGGAACTCGCGTCCTGATCGAGGACTATGCTCGACGGGACGCTCGAATCCACCCCTGCTGCTTCCCGGACAACCGCGGGCCTTACGTGAGACGGAACTCCGCCATCCAGCGAGCGGCCTCGGACTTCATCGTGATCCACGACGTCGACGACATCATGGCGCCGACGAAGCTGGAACGGCTCTACCGGGAGATCAACACGGATGGCCGCCTGGCGATGGTTGGGTCGTTTATCCGGACCTTCCTGGACGAATTCCGGGGGCCGGAGTACACCGAGGCAGGCATTCTGCCCGTCGACAGCACCACGATCATCAACAGTTGCGCCGCGTGGCAGGCGTCGATCAGTCACGGTGCGGCCATCATCCGCAAGGCCCTGTTCGACACCATCGGCCTTTACGATGAGAACCCCTTTGCGGCGGACGCGTTCTGGTCCGCCAAACTGGCGCTCTACGCACAGAGCGGCGCCGCGGTGAAGATGGCGAACATCCCGGACTACCTGACGCTGATCCGCATTCACGCGGGCAGCCAAACGCAGATGCTCCCGGTGTTCGACCCGCGCGGCCGACGGATGAAATACCGGTACTATGGGGAGTGCAGGCTCGAGAATATCCGGGAGAAACGGCAGATGCAGCCCGACCTGGACGTGGCCGCGGAGCTCCGCCACTGCGATTGCTCCGACTTCCTGACGCGGTTCAAGGCCCAGATCCTCCTGTGGGAGAGCGAGGCCTTGCCCGTTTCCTTCATGAACGACCTTCTGAAGGGCGCCGTAGTGTCCTTGCGGTCGGAGGCCTATGTGAGCTGCGTGACGATCCTGAGCGGGCTGGAAGTGATGCAGCGGGATATCGCCCGGCGCGTGGCGGGCTTCGATCTGCTCCGTGCGATGGCCCTGCACGCTTCGGGGCTGCCTGATCTCGGGCGGACCTATCTGGAGCGCGAGATCGAGAACCACGACGGTTCTGTGGCCCGTCGGCTTCTCCGCGATTCGCAAGAACAGGGTCCGTCGATGGATGTGTACCGCTGGTATATGGAGAACGTGCCGGACCTTGAACTGAAACTGATGGACGGCGAGCCGGAACGAGCCCATCTGACGTGCGTCTGAAAGAACAAGCCCGAATTGCAGAAGACTCCGCTTCTGACCGATAATGGGAAGTGGGTCCGTGTGCCCCGTCGCGGGGGCACGGAGGCCATAAAGGTTGTCAGAAAGGTAGGTTTCCAATGGGTGAACTACGGCTCTCCGGACTATCCACCGGCATCGATACGACGACCCTGGTCAAGCAGCTCATGGCGATCGAGCAGAAGCGGCTCAATCTGTACAAGACGCGCCAGGAGACTTACACGGAGCGCAAAGAAGCCCTCAGCGAGCTGAAGACCAAGCTCGAGGCCCTGCAGAACGCGACGGAGAAACTGTCCAATTCCGGGGATCTTCGGGCCTACCGCACGGCCTCCAGTGACGAGGACGTCCTGACCGCGGAGGCGTCCAGCACCGCCCATGAAGGCAGCCATTCCGTCACCGTGAGCCAGCTTGCCAGTGCCGAGCGCTGGGTCCACAGCGGCGGCCTCGAGTATGCGGAGAGCCTCGTTGGGGCCGGCACGTTCATCTACTCCTACAACAACGAGGAGATGGTCATCACCACCACCGAGGAAACGACCTTGGAAGATCTCGTGGGGCTCATCAACAACGACGCGAACAACCCGGGAGTGACCGCCAGTCTATTGTCCTATAACGACGCTTATCATCTCGTGTTCAACGGCAACGACGCCGGGTCGGACTACGAGATCAAGATCAACACGAGCAACACGGAAGTGTGGCAGGCCGGCTCTCCCCTCTCCGTGGGCACCGAGAACGCATCCCTGTCCGATCGGATCCGGAGTCTCGATCAGTTCAGCGGAGTGCTGGCGGGCGACGAGTCGATTACCATCTCGGGCACGAAGCACGACGGCACCGCGGTCAACTTCAGCATGGACGTCAACGAGCACACAACGCTCAACCATCTCATTGGGGAAATCAACGATGCATTTGGGGACAGTGCCACGGCCACACTGGTCAACGGTCAGATCCGGCTGACCAGCAGCACCAACGGCACGAGCCAGATGACGCTGAACCTGACGTACAATGCCGGATCGGGCTCCACCACGCTGGACCTCCCGACGGTTAGTCAGTCCACGGCGGGCGGCAGCATCAGCGCGAGTCTGGCGGGTTTCGCCGCAGGGGATTTCATCGAGACGCAGTCGGCACAGGATTCGCGGATCAAAGTGGACGGCTTCCCGGTCGGTGCGGATGAGTGGATCACCCGCAGCTCGAACACGATCGACGACGTTATCTCCGGCGTGACGCTCCACCTATTGGATACCGGGACGGTACAGGTGAGCCTGACTCGGGACACCGAGTCGGTCAAGACGAAGCTCGCCACGTATCTCGAGGCCTACAATGAGGTCGTCTCGTTCCTGGACAAGAACACCAGCTACGACGCGGAGACGAAGAAGGCCGGTGTGCTGATGAGCGACCTGACGATGTCGAGCCTCCTGAACAACCTGCGAGGCTCCCTCGTCCGGCAGACGAAGGGGTTTGTCATCGATGTGGATAGCTTCCTCATGCCCGGTCAAATCGGCTTGAAACTGGACAGTGACGGCCTGTTGAGCCTCGACAGCGACGTATTCGATAAGGCTATCTCCAAGAACTACCTGGGCGTGCTCGCCCTCATCGGGGCCAATAAAACGGGCAGTTCCGATAGCAATACGGTCAAAATGTACGGTGCATCAAGCCGCAACACGACCGCCGGCACGTACAACGTGCAAGTGACCGTCGCAGGGGGGGCCATCACCAGCGCCAAGATCAAGCTCGCCGACGAGACGACCTGGCGAGACGCCACGATCGGCGGGAACATGATCATTGGCGACAGCACGTTCGACGAGTACAACGTCGCGATGTATCCCGAAAACGGGCTGCAACTGAGCGTCGACCTCAGCAACGACGGCACGTATGCCGCGACGGTCAGGGTCAAACAGGGGTTCACCGGGGCCATGGAGGACGCCCTGGACAGCATCTTGAACAAGACGACCGGCATGCTCGCTCTGGACCAGGACCAGGTCCAGGATCAGATTGACCATCTCCAGGACGCCATCGACCGAGAAGAAGAGCGTCTGGAAGGGGTGGAAACACGACTCATCGCGAAGTATGCACGCCTCGAGAAGATGCTCACCTTGCTGCAGAACCAGTTTGCGGGTCTGAGTTCGCTGAGCAGTTAGGCAGTGTCAGGAAATAACTGAATGCATTGGTGCTTCTGTCCCAGCCGAATCATGCTGTTTCTGCCGGGGTGGAAAGCACAGCCAGGCAGGCTGAGTCATTCACTTATTGTCGGACACTGCCTTAGGAGAGGTTCCCGACCGGCGGTTGAGTCGGTCGGGAGCAATCGGATGGAGTTGCCTGGCTCCATGCGATTCCGGAGAGGGCTGATTCCTACTTCGACATCCGGCGTTTCTGACGGAGGCGGTAGATCAATGCGAGCACCTCCGCGACCGCCATGTAGAGGGCCTCGGGGATGGGTTGGCCCGGCTTGACGGTCGCGAAGATGGCCCGGGCAAGCGGAGGCCGCTGGATGATCGGGATCCCGTAGGAACGGCCGATCTCGATGATCCTCTGGGCCATGTGGTCGGCGCCCTTGGCCACGAGGAGAGGGGCTTCCATGGTCTTCGGATCGTAGCGCAGCGCCACCGCCACGTGCGTCGGGTTCACGAGAATTACGTTGGCCTTGGGCACGTCCTTGCGAAGCCGTCTCATCGACATCTGGATCTGCAAGCGACGGATACGCGCCTTGACCTCCGGAGATCCCTCCGTGTCCTTTCGCTCCTGGCGAACCTCATCGCGCGTCATTTTGAGTTCCTGGATGTAGTTCCACTTCTGATAGACGGCGTCGGCCAATCCGAGGATCAGCACCGCAAGGCTCACGCGGAGGAACACACCCAGGAGGATTTCCCCGGTTGCCGTGATGATCTGGGTGGACCAGGCCCATCGCAGGGCCGCAAAGGCCTCCAGGCTGTCTTTCAGGTAGGCCCACACGATCATGCTGACGAACACGAGCTTCAAGATGGAGAGCAGCAGGTGGACGAGGGATTGCTTGCTGACCAGCTTGCCCAGCGCATTGGCGGGAATCAGGACGTCCCAGCGGAACTGAATTGCGGCGGGCGTGAGTGTCACGCCGCCCATGAGGATGCCGGCGATCACGCCCCCGGCCGAGAGGATGGCGAGAATCGGAATCAACACCACGAGCGTGTCGATGGTGCTGTCGTGGACGAGATGGAGGAACGCCTGCGCGTCCGAGAATGTGGAGGAGGGATTCGTCGTCGACAGGCCCTCCTCGAGCTCCATCTTGCACCAGCGGAACAGCCCGGGACCCAGCGTGACCAGCGCCGCCAGCAGGGCCAAGAGCGTGAAGGCGGCGCCCAGTTCCTGGCTTTGGGGAATCTGGCCGCCTTCTCGCGCCTTGCTGAGCCGACGGGCGGTTGGTTGTTCTGTTTTTTCGGCTGCTGGTTTCTCGGCCATCTTCAGATTTACTATTTACAATTTTCTATTTGCGATTGGACGGGCCATGTTGCTGAGACGGTCCTCTTGAAATCGCAAATCACAAATCGCAAATGCTAAATGGGCAAGAGCTTGCCCATCCAATCGGCCAGTTCCGTCACGTATTCTCCCACGAACGGCATGAAGATCGCCACGAGGAACAGGCCCAGCGCCACGCGGGCCGGCATGCTGACCATGAAGATGTCCATCTCCGGGACCAGACGCGAGAGCAGCGCCAGGGTGACCATCAGGACCAGGAACGCGCCGAGCAGCGGCGCCCCCAGCCGCAGGCTGGCAATGAACATGGCCGAACTGGTTTCCACCACGCCTGCGACGAGCACATCGAGCGTCGGTGCCGTGCCCGGCGGGAACGCGTCGTAACTCCGCGAGAGGACCTGGAGGAACACGTGGTGACCGTTGACGCCGAGGAACAGCAAGATGAAGACCATTTCCATCAGGTTCGACAACTCGCCGGTCACCTCCCCATTGAACGGATCGACGATCTCGGACATGGTCAAGCCCATCTGTTGTTCCGCGACGTGGGCGCTCATCCGAACGACGGAGAACAGCAGGGCGACGATCAGTCCGAGGGCCAGGCCGTAGATGGCTTCGCCCGTCAGCAGGAACATCGCCATCGGCAGGGAGATCGCCGTCGGGTCGACAGCCAGCGGCTTGCAGATGCAGAAGAACACGGACAGGAGCGTCGCAATAATCACCTTGATGTGCAGCGGGATCGTCTGCCACCCGAAGACCGGGAGCACGAGGATGAAACTCGATGTCCGCGTCAGAATCAGGATCAGGCCGAGCAGGGCGGGGGGCATGGCGTCACCATGGATGACGGATGATGGAGGATGGATGATCCCATCGCCCATCGGACGCTTCTTTCAGTAATCCACAATCCATCATCCATTACCTCCGATGCCCTGGATCAATGAGAAGATCTCCGCCGTGAAGCGCAGGACCACCTGGAGCATCCACCCGCTGAAGACCAGCGTGATGAGTCCCAGGGCCAGCAGCTTCGGGATGATCGTCAGGGTCATGTCCCGCATCGACGTGACGGCTTGAAACAGCGTCACCGCAATGCCGACGACCATGCACGTCAGCAGAATGGGCGCCGACAGGATCAGGGCGGTTTCCAGCGTGTGTCTTCCAATGTACAGGGCGAAGCTGCTGTCCATACGTCTTCATTCTCCGTTGTTCGTTCTCAGCGGAACCCCAGACTCAGGCTCTTGGCCAGCAATCCCCACCCGTCGACGAGGATGAACAGGATCAGCTTGAAGGGCAGCGAGATCATGACGGGGGGCAGCATCATCATCCCGGCGCTGAGCAGCACGCTGGCGATCACCATGTCGATCAGCAGAAACGGGATGAACAACAGGCACCCGATCTCGAAGGCCGTGCGGAATTCGCTGATGATGAAGGCCGGCACGACGATGTGCAGCGGGATATCCGTCGGGACGGTCGGCATGGGAGCCTTGGCCATCTCGACGAACAGGGCCACGTCGCCCTTGCGGCTCTGGCGGAGCATGAAGTCCTTCATACACTCGCCCGCCTTGGTTGCTGCAACGCCCAAGGAGGCCTTGTCCGTCAGGTACGGCTGGATGGCCTCCGCGTTCATGCGGGCGTACGTCGGCGCCATCGTGTACATCGTCAGGAACAGGGCCAGCCCGATCACCGCCACGGTTGGCGGGATGCTCTGCGTCGACAAGGCGCGACGCACAAACGACAGGACGATGACGATCCGCGTGAAGGACGTCATCATTACGAGCAGGCTGGGCAGAATCGCCAGGCCGGCGAAGATCACCACGAGCTTGACCGGGGTCGCCCAATCGCCGGCCGCCGGCTCGGATGCCTCCGACCCGTTTGGCGAGGGGGCTGTCGCCTTCTCGAACACGGTCACGAGCTCCCCGACGCTGGGCATACTGCCGCCGGCCGACGCGGACGGGGTCTGGACCCCCGTCGCAGGCGCCACCGGGGAGGTGATGTCCAGCCCGGTCTGCCCTCCGACCGGCGCCGCCGCCGATGCGACGATGACCAACAGGACGCCAATGGTTCCTCGTATCCGTGCCATCTATGACTCCACCGCACTATCCAACGGCTCTCTGGCAGGCACATCCAGCCAGGCATCCCCCACCGGGGTCAACATGGTGATTCGGTCGCTGCTGCTGCCGATGAGCAGACGCTGCCCGCCGACCTCGATGAGGTGCAGCGCTTTGCGCGGTCCCAAGCATGCGGTTTCGACGACTCGGATCTCCCGTCCGGCGGGATGGGCGATCCGCGGCAGGACCCGCTTGGACAGGTACACCGCTGCGGAGCCGAGCCCGAGCACGATGCACACCGCGAGTATCATCCGCCCGATTACCCCGTCGCTGTCCAGGTCCATGCCGGCTACAGTCGGGATGTTGGGATCGCCCGCGAGAGAGCCGGCGCCGGGGGCGCTCTGGGCTCTCACGGCCGAGCCGGTATACCGCGAAGCCAAGCCAGCCCAACCGCCTCCCACAACCAGCAGCAGGCACAGGGCCGCGATTCTCTTTCGATTGGCGTTCATGAGCAGGGGATGCAGCAAATGGCGTGCCGTCGCCGGCTGAGTGGGCTCAAGAGGGGTGCCGGGGCGCGCAAATCCCTCCGCCGAGGGCAGACCCCCGGGGGTGTCGAGGATCTATACACTCAGGCGCATGTCTTTGCTACAAGTTCTCGACGAAGTCCGCTTCGCGCTGCGTTCAGCGGCTGGTCTTCATCGCGGCGATGAGGATCTGGGATTGCCCGGGGGCGGGGGCGTCCTGTCCGCCCCAGGTGGCGCCGGGACCGGCGCCCCACCAGAAGATCCGCCAGGGCGATCCGCTGCCTTGGGTCTCGGTGCCCCGCCCGGCCGTTGGTGCAGACATCGCCTGGCGGACGAAGGCCGCGACGGCACGGGATCGCCGGGCCGCGAGCAGGCGGGATTGAGTCTCGGAGGCTCCCCGGTCGGGCACTCCGACGACATACAGCATGGTGGAGGCCGGGTCGAGGTTCTGTCGAACATTCAGGCAGTACCGGGACAGCCATTGTTGAGCGGCTTCGTCGAGCACGGCCTGGTCCGGCGCGAACTTGATATTGGCCACCGAGAACTCGACCCGGTCGCCCTTCAGTTGGGAAGGCATCGTCTGCACGGACCGGCGCAGGTTCTCGAAGAGCCTTCGCGTCTGTTCCTCGCGGGCGTCTTTCGTGATTCCCTCCGCCCGGTCGGGTTGGTCTATCGAGTATTTGACCTTGGCGTAGTCGAAGTCCGTGCTCTGGCGGAAGCCGAACCCCGCCTTGACGGACTCCAGAAAGAGCATGGACATCCGTTGTCCGTCGTCGAAGAGGGTGTCGTCGCGGATGTGTCCCATGCTCAACAGGAGCACGAAGAACGTCAGCAGATTCGTGGTCATGTCGGAAAACGTGATGATCCAGAGGGGCACCCCCGGAGCTGATTCCTCCCGTCGTTTGCTCACTGTTGCACACCCCCTTCCAACAGGACGATCTCGAGCATCCGCTCCTGTCGGTGATAGGCGGTTACGGAGCCGCCGGTCCCCTCGGGAGGGGCGATGCTCTCCGACGCGATGCTGAGCCTCTCGCGCCCCAGGTTCTCCAGGGAGACGAGGTGTTCGAGCACGGTCAAGGCCCGCGACAAGCCGAGATCCGCGGCGCCGGCCCGATCGTCCGGGCCGTTCTCGCTGATGACCACGCTGCCCGGCACTTCCCGGAGGAAGGCCGCCATGGTGGCCAGGAAGTACCGTCCATCGGGGGACAGTGCCCTGCCGCGGGCCAGGAAGACCTTCGCGGAGGGGATCAAGAACACCTTGTGATGCCGGTAGTCGGCGGCCTGGAGGTCTTCATTCAGCGATCCGCTGCGCGTCGGAGATTGGCTGTGGGTTGGCGTGTCGCTGCCCTGTTCCGGCTGTTCCACGTTCACCACTCGTCGGGTATCGACCATCGAACCCTCGTCTTTGACCCGTCCGGGATCTACAGGGCTTCCGAGAACCGTACGGATGGCGTTCCCGAAGTTCATGATCCGCTCTTGTTGTTCCGGGCCGAACGCGGAGAAGGTCACCAGCAGGACGAAGAACGTCAGCAGCAGATTCATGCAATCGCTGAACGTGATCATCCACTGCGGGGCGCCTGAGGCTTCCTCGGGCGGCGACTCTTTCTTCGTTTTGCCCATGGTCGGCCTACGCCTTCTTATCCGACCGCTTGTGCTGGGAGACGAACACCTGGAGCTTCTCTCGGACGATCGTCGGGTTGTCGCCCCTGGAAATGGCGCACACTCCCTCGACGATCATCTCCTTGGCCGTCGTTTCCGCCTTGGAATAGAGTCCGAGCTTGCCCGCCAGCGGCAGGAAGATCAGGTTCGCCAGGAGGGCACCGTACAACGTTGTGATCAGGGCCACCGCCATGCCGGCGCCGATCTGGTCGGGCGAGGAGAGATTCCGGAGCATCTGGACCAGTCCGATCAGGGTTCCGACCATCCCGAACGCCGGGGCAGCGGCGCCCATGTACTCCAGGATCTTCTTGCCGGACGCGTGACGATCCTGCATGTATTGGATTTCCATCGAGAGGAAATCGCGGATGTCGTCCGGATTCTGCCCGTCCACGATCAACTGCAGGGCCTTGGCGAAAAAGGCGTCATGGAGCTTGCCGATCTCCTGTTCCAATGCCAGGGCGCCGTCCCGCCGGTTGATCGTCGCGTACTCCACCATCCTCTTCATCAGTTCCGAGGGCGTCGGGATCTTCACGACAAACGTCTTCTTCACGACCGAGAAGATGCTCAGGCACTGGGGCAGGGAGAACTGGATGAACGTCGAGGCGAGCATGCCGCCGACGGTAATGGCGACGGAGGGCACATCCCAGAAGATCACCAGGCTCCCGCCGAGCGCCATGGCCCAGATGATGACCGCGCACCCGGAGACAATGCCCACGATGGTTGCGATATCCATACGATCACTTTCCTTCCTGGACCTGCTTGAGCTTCTGGGACAGCAGAGCCGCCAGCGCCGGCTCCTGATTGGCGATCTCGGCCAACACCTTGGCCTTCGTTCGATCCTGCATGAAGAACAGGATCTTGACCGCGTCGTCCAGGTTGGCGACGGCGCTGCTGTTGTTCCGCGCGGTGCCTGTGGCCATGTTGGTCAGGATCTGGCCGGCGCCGACCGGGTCCATCTTGTCGTAGGCCGCTGCGATCGCGACGAGATTGGCCTTCTCCGCGGCCGCCACTGCGACCCTTGCCTTGAGAAGCTGGTCTCGCTCGTTCTTCACGTCGGCTACGCTGGCGGCCAAGTCCACGCGCAGGTTGTTCAGGGTCTCAATGTCCTTCTTGAGGGTTTGCTGAGCGATCTGGAGCCGCTCCTTCTCCTTCTCCAGCTCCGCCAGCTTGCGGTCGTATTCCTGAATTCTGTCGCGGACCTGGAGGATCAGCTCCTTGAGCTGCTCTTCGCTCATCGAGCGGGCGGCCGGGGCCTGATCGGTCGCCAGGGCCAGCGTCGGCGAGAGGGTCGGCGGCGCGGTCTGACGTGACGCGTTGGTCGGACTGGCGGCGCTGGGCCGATTCGGTTCGGCTGCGGCGGCTGCGGCCGGCGGCCGGGTGAACCAGCCGGTGGCGAACGCGCCGACGAAGCTGGTCAGTCCCAACCCCACCGCGAGGATGATGACCTTCTTACTCACCTGTTGGACTCCTCATTTCGGGCGAACGCCATCGTCGTGTTCTCGTCCAATTCCCGCTGCTCCAGACGTTCCTGTTCTTGAATATACTCCTCTTTGGCCTGGTCCCGGAGCTTCTCCAGACCCTCCTTGAATCGTCTGACAGCCAGCAGTTCGGCGGTCTTCTCCTGGTGCCGCGTTTCCAGATCCGCGATCTGTGTCCGGAGAGTGCGGATCTGCTCGTCATCCACGGCGGCGCTGCGAAGCAGGAATTCCTGTGTGTTCAGCCGCTCCGTGGACGGGTCCTTCCCGATCTCCGCCAGCAGGTCTTGAAGGACCTGCTGACGCATGAGCAGCTCGCCCCGTTTGGCGGCGATCTGCTCGGTGAGCCGGAACAGCTCGGTCTGCTTGATCTGTTCTTCCTTTGTCTTGACGTCCAGCACCCGCTGGAGACGCCACACGAATCGCATCATCTATGCACCGGCGCTAGCCTTTCCCGCCCAGCAGCTTGTCCCAGGCCCGCGTGATCGTGACCAGACGTTTGACGGTTTCCTCAAACGGCGTTCTCTGCCGGACAGGCTGGACGAGGAATTCGTTTATCTTGTCGATGAGACTGATGGCGCCGTCGATCCGTCGGTTGCTGCCCGGAGCGAAGGCGCCGATATTGATCAGGTCCTCGGCGTCCGCGTAGGTCGCGTAGATCTCGCGGAATTTCTGGCCGGCGGTGCGATGCTCGTCGCTTGCCACGGTGGACATCAGCCGGCTGATGCTCCGCAGGATGTCCACGGCCGGGTAATGGCCCCGGTCCGCGAGCTTCCTCGACAGGACGATGTGCCCGTCCAACAGGCTGCGGGCGCTATCGGCGACGGGGTCTGTCAGGTCGTCGTTTTCCACCAGCACGGTCAGAATCCCTGTGATGCTGCCGGTCCGAGAGCAGCCGAGCCGCTCGATCAGGCGAGGCATCAGCGCGAAGACGCTCGGGCAATATCCTTTGGTGGCGGGCGGTTCCCCCGCGGCCAGCCCGATCTCCCGCTGAGCCTGCGCGAACCGCGTCAGGGAATCCATCATGAACAGGACGTTGCCCACTTTCTCACGGAAGTACTCGGCGATGGTCACCGCGACGAAGGCGGCCTTGACTCGCTGGATGGGCGGCGTGTCCGACGTGGCGACGACCACGACGCTCCGCGCCAGGCCTTCGGGACCCAGGTTCTCCTCCAGAAACTCGCGGACCTCGCGACCTCGCTCTCCGATCAGGGCGACGACGTTCACCGCCGCGTCGCTGGAAACCGCGATATCGCCGAGCAGGACGCTCTTACCCACGCCGCTGCCCGCGAAGATGCCCACCCTCTGGCCTCTTCCGCAGGTCAGGATGCCGTCGATGGAGCGGATGCCCAAGGCCAGCGGCTTGGTGATCTTCTCGCGGCTCAAGGGTGGCGGGCTGCTCACGTCGAGCGGGCACTTCTCGCCGCCCGACAGGGGGCCTTTGCCGTCGATGGGCTCGCCCAGGCCGTTCAGGACGCGTCCGAGCGTCTTTTCGCTGAGCAGGATGTGTCGCGGCGTCTTGCGGGCCGTCACGGTATCGCCCGGCGAGATGCCCTGGATGTGTTCGAGAGGCAACAGGATCAGATGATCGTTGCGAAATCCCACCACTTCCGCGAGGACCCGGCGGCCGCCGCGGACGTGAATGCCGCACAGCTCACCCAAGCCGAGCACGGGACCCGCCGATTCAACCGTCGAGCCGCTGACGCGGACCACGTAGCCCTGGCAGCTCATCAGATCCACGGTCTGGAGGGCCGAGTGAAACTTGCCGAAATCGATGGTGCAGTCTGCGGCCTGTGCCATAGTCTATTCCACTTTCTGGAGGGCCTCTGCGATACGCTCCAGGTGCTCTTCGATGAACGACTTCACGATTCCCTTGGGGGTCTCCACGAGACACTCGCCGCGACTGACGCTCCAGTCGGCCGCGAACTCCAGCCTGGCGAACGGACTGTCGGGGTTCTCCTGCTGATACTGCTGGCACGGCGGCAGATCCTCCGGATTCAGGCGAACCACGATGCCCTCGTGAGCGGGGGCTCGCTTGAGTGCCTCTTCGACGATGGCCTGGATGTCGTAGTCCCCCTGGGCGACTCTCTGCGCGAGGATCTTCCTGGCGATCTCGACTGCGAGGCGGGCGATCTCGGCGCGATTGTTCGCCACGGTGTCCTGATAGAGTCGGTCCAGGTTCTTCACGATGTTGCCGGCCGTCTCGCACTGCTGGGCGAACTGGCCCTTCTGCCGTTTGAGCTCGTCCGCCATGCGGGCTCTCTCGGCCTGGATGACTCCCTCGAGCCGCTCGGTGGTCGTCCGGTCCTCTTCCGTCCCCTCGCCGCGGGGATGGTCCCGCAGGGCGCTCGTCACGCCCAGCACGCGGACTCTCGCGATGGGAAGAGCAAATTGGAGGGTCGGTACTTCCGGCATGGGCTCACTCTTCCTCGAAGGTCATCTCTCCCTTGCGGTTCAGCTCCCGCAGGGCGTTGACGATCTTTTCTCTGGCCTGGGCGACGTCTTCCTTCTTGGGGGCCGACATCAGCGCCGTCTCTTCCGCCACCATGGTCGCCGCACGCTCGGAGATGTTGGACTTGATCTTCTCGACGATATCGTTGGGGGCCTCGTACAGCGCCAGGGCCAACTGGCGTTCGTCGATGCCGCGGAGCGCCTGCTGAAGCGAACGCCCGCCCACCAGTGCGACGTCCTCCCAGACGATCATCAGATTGGCGATCTTGTCGCCGGCTTCCTGGTCCTTCTGTCGAATCGCTTCGAGCACGCCGTCGCGGACCTCTTTGTCGAGATTGCGCACGATGATCGCGACCTTTCGCAGCGATTGCTCCGGGCTCACCTGGATCGTGGTCCCGGCACTCTTGGCGGCTCGGGCGTCCTCCAGGCGGGTGCGGACCATCTGGGCGATTCTCATCTTGGCTTCCGGCGTGACGCTGCTGACGCTCGTCATGCGACTGATCACGCTGACCCGCACGTCCTCCGCGAGCAGACCGATGATCGTCGAGCCCCGCTTGGGCGGCAGCTCCGACAGAATGACCGCGATCGCCTGCGGATGCTCCGTCTGCAGCACACTCGTGAGAGACTCGATGTCCGCCTCGCGAATGGACATGAACGGGTCCCGCCTCTGGAGCAGACTGCCGATCTCCTGCTGGATTCGCCTGGCCTGGTCCTCGCCGACGGTATTGCGGAGCATCTCCTTGAGGAAGCTCTTGAAGGCGAACCCCGATTCATTCTGGAGAGACCTGCAGAACTGGCGTGCGATGTCCACGGTCTGTCGAGCGTTGCGCTGACCTGCGGCGTCGAGGTAGGTCAGCTCCACAGCCAGTTCCTGCACGGTCGCGGCGTCGATGCCTTTGAGCAGCTCCGAGGCGGTCGCAGCATCCAGGCTGGCCAGGAGCAGTGCGGCTCTTTGTTTTCCCGTCAACGGCACAGTGGTTCTACTCCCTTTCTTCGATCCAACTGAGGAACATCTGTCGGACCTGGTCCGGATTCTGTTTCAGGGCATGGGCGATCTGGCGGCGCACCAGCAGCGGCTCAGCGACCGTGGGCTCGCCCGACATCAAGGCGCCAGCGGAGGCGCCCCCAGACGGCAGTTCCCCTTGGGCAGCGGCCTTGCCCCGCGCCCGGCTGAAGATCCGCAGGACAACCACGGCGCAGACCGCCATGATGCCCAACGAGAGCTGGCGGGCCACCGCCAGATACCACGGCCAAGGCGAAGACTCCTCCTCGATCAATGCCGCCGGCGACCGGTGGAACCGAGTGTTGACGACCTTGATGGAATCGGTCTCTTTCAGACCCAGGGCCGTGCGGATGATCTCCTCGACCTCGGCAACCGTCATGGCCGTCGCCGGCTGGCCGGTCTGGCCCGGCTCATCGGCGGCCACCGACAGGTCCACGAAGGCCGCCACGGACAAGGACCGGATCTCGCCGGGCAGGACGCTGTGCTGCTTGACGGTCTTGCCCACCTGGTACTCGGTCGTGGTGGTTTCGTCCTTCTTGGTTGCGCCCGGCGAGGTCTTCTGTCCCGCGGCGGCCGCGCCCAACTCCGATTTGCTGGTGATCTCCTCTTTTGTCGCCACCTTGCCGGTGGGGTCGTAGGTCTCTGTGATCGTGTTGACGCTGTTCATGTCGATCACGGCACTGACCTGCACGGTGGCGCGACCGGGGCCAAGGACCATGCTGAGCATGTCTTCGGCCTTGCGAACGAGACCCTGCTCGACGCGTTCCTTGTAATCCTGGGCGGTGCTGGCGCCGGAGGCCAGCGTGGAATCCCCCTTGCCGGAGAGCAGTCGCCCGTCGCTGTCGATGATCGTGACGCTCTCGGCCTTGAGGCCTTTGACGCTGCCGGCGACCAGGTGCGTGATGGCCGCGATGTTCACTCCGCTCAGCCGGTAGCCCGGGCGCAGTTTCAGGACCACCGACGCGCTCGTCTGCTCTTCGTCCGAGACGAAGAGCTTCTGCTCCGGACTGACGATGTGGACTCGGGCGTGCGCGACGCCGTCGATCATCTGGATGCTCTTGGCCAGTTCGTCCTGGAGGGCTCGCTTGAGGTTGACATTCTGCACGAAGGGACTGATGCCGATCTTCTCGTCGTCGAAGAGCTTGTATCCGTTCTGTTCCGCGACGGGCAATCCGTCCTTGGCCAGATCCAGGCGGAGCTGGTAGACGGACTCTCGGGGGACGTAGATCGTCGTGCCGCCGTCGCGCAGCTCGTAGGCGATTTCCTTGCCGGCGATCTTCTCCGTGATCTTGGCCGCCTCCGTGGGGGGCAGCTCCTGGTACAGCATCCGCATGTCCGGCTTCTGAGCCCAATAGACCAACAGGGCGCCGATGAGACCGGTCGCCAGCACGATGGCGGCCAGCAGCACCCGCTGCACCAAGCCGATTTTCTGCCAGATCAGAAGTAACTTTTGCAGGATCTCCATGGGGACCCATCGGGATGCGCGACGCTGGATCGTAGAGGGAAGGCGGGCGGTGCGTCAGCTTCTTCCCATCGACGGTCCTTCGTCCGCCATCCGGAACCGTCTGATTCTAAAGTTGCATGTTCATCGTCTGTTTGTAGGCTTCGATGAGCTTGTTTCGCACGCCGACGAGGACTTTGAAGCTGACATCGGCCTTGGCCACGGCGGAAACGACCGACGTGATGTCGTTGTTCTTGCCTGTCAGCAGGTCCTGGATCGAGGTATCGGAAGCCTTCTGCAGGTCGTTGACCTTCGACACGTAGTTTCCAGCCACCTCGACAGCCCGCATGAAGTCCGACTTGACCGGAGCGCTTGCCGGGCTCTGCGGTGTCGGTCCGTTGACGTTCGGCTGGAGGGAACTGACGTTCGGATCGAAATTGACCATTCTGAGGTCCTCTCAATTACCGGAGCAACTCGAGTGTTGTTTCCACCATCTTCTGGTAGCGCTTCAGGATCGCCGCGTTGGCCTGGTAGGCCCGGCTGGCGACACTCAGATTCATCATTTCCACAGGCAGTTGGACATTCGGCATCGTGATGTATCCGCTGGCGTCCGCCTTCGGATTGCCCGGCTCGTAGATCCGCTGCAGGGCACTCATATCCTGCACGATGTCGCCGACGACCACGCCGCTGACGCCCTCATTCTCACTCTGCAGAATGGTCTGGAGTCGGCGGTAGGGCTTACCCTGGCCGGCATCCAGCGTGCGGGCATTGGCGATGTTGGAGGAGATGACCTCCATGGATTGGTCGTGGGCGCGCATGCCGGAGACCGAGATGTCTACCGGGCCGAATACACTATTGATTGTCATTGGGATCGAATCCTTTCCTTGCCTGAGCCGAGCGCGTCTCGCGCCCCGGCGTCATGGCGCTGACCGGGCCCTACGCACCCACGGCTCTCTCCATCTGGGCGAACTTCTTTTGCAGGAGCCGGATGTAGGCTGTGTGGCGCAGGGAGTTCTTGAGCATTTCCCCGATCTCGGCCTCCAGGTTGACATCGTTGCCGTTGGATCGGACCGGCGTATTCAAGGGCTGGTAGATCTCCGGTTCGAGGTCTTCCATGTCTATCGTGTCGGAGGAACTCAAGGCCTTGGCCAGCAACTGCTCGAAGTTGACATCGAGCCTTCGGTAGCCTGGCGTCTCGATGTTGGCTGTGTTGCTGGCAATTGCCGTCTGGCGGAGGCTCTCGGCCTTGATCCCGGCTTCCAGCAACCCGACGATATCCACTGAATTCGACATATCCCGGTCCTTCCCTGTTCTGGGTCGGCCGCCCGCGCAGAAACACGCGGGTCGGACCTCTGTGTACACACTGTGCCGGCTTGAAAGCAGCAACAGGCGTGCCAGAAGAGCCATTTCGGCGCGGTGTGGTCCAACCGTGCATGGGAAAGGGCTGTGGACGGTCGAGCGGCCGTCCTCCATGGCGTGCGCCACTGTCAGGTTTCTATACACGCGGTCGGCTTATTAGACACCAGCTACAGGAGACGACAGCGCCTCCTTGCGGAAGATTCTTCTGCCCTCTGGAACAAACCTCCTGTGACCGGCAGGTCCGTGCGGTGCTGTCGTGTGGGTGCGCGAGTCATAAGTTCCTTTAGAATAAGATCTTAGTGCCAGTGCGTTCGTGCGGGTCTGTCTGCTCTGGCACGCCAGTTGCTCACTGGGCGTCCATGCAAACGACAGTGGACATGAGCAGTGTGATGATGATTCGCGAAAGCGCGCCAATGGGGGTCTCTTGCGAGGGCGGCAATCGCAGCAGAGCGGCCTCAGACTCGACAGGCGAAGGTGTGCCACAGCGATTCGCGGAAATCTTGCCTATCGCCCAGGCTGCGTTGGAGCAACCGTCGGAGGCAGACGCGCCGGTGCCCGAAGGCGAGTCGGCCGACGCGCAAGTCGGCGAGGAGGCGTCCGTCTCTTCGGATTGCCCGGAGGCGGAGCAGGACCAGACGGGATCGGAGAATCCTGAGACCGCGGCGTGGGCGTTTACCGGGATCATCCCACCTGCGATGCAACCGCGGATGGAAGCGGATGCTGCTGTCGCTCAGTCCACCACACCCACTGTCGACGGGCAGGCCGTCGAATCTGCACAGTCTGCACAAGGAGCGGCAGGGCAGACCGCAATAGCCGCTCCGTCAGCGCAAGAGAAGTCCCCACATGAATTCCAGACGATCCCGTCCGGGCCGCCGGAATCAGCGCAAGTAAATGGCGATAAAGAGATTACGAGTTCCGCAGCGGGAGAGGGAGTTCTCGGCGATGCGGCGATAACGACGCCAATCGAGGGTGGTGGCAGGCCGACCATGCCGCAACAGGCTCAAGAGGTTGCGCGGGCCCCCGATGGGCAGACCCCGCCGGCATGGCGACCGGAGCAGGCGGCAGCCGAGGTTGCGTCTGTGACGAGCGCACCGTCCACGCAGACTGTGGTTGCATCACCCGATGCGGCCGAAGTCGGCCAAGCAGTAGATGCAGACGATGGACGAATGCCGGCCATGACAGATTCTCTGTCCGCCGGCGCTCCCGATGCGGACACGGTGATGGAAGTCAAAGGGCAGGATATGCCTGATGCACTCACGTCAACGTCCGAGGGTAAGCCAGGCAAGGCTCTCGGAAGGGCAGGATCTGTCTCGGAGGGATCGTCGTCTGTCGTCTCGGATGCGACCACCGATGCCGATGCGTCCGCCAGGTCGGCCGGGTTAGAAAGGAAGGCACTGGATCGTGGTTCCTTATCGAACGATTCGCAGCACAGCGCATCGGAGCGTCCGGAGATCGTCTCAGGCGAGAGTGTGAAGACCGAACCTGTCCAGTCCAGGATGAAAGATGTCTTCGCGACCGTTGCCAAGGACGCCGCGATGGCGTTGTCCGGTTCGCCCGTCTCCTCCGGCAGCGAGTCTGTGACCTCCTCGCCGCGGCCTTCGGCTCCAACACCACCGCAGACGCAGGCGAACGCCGATGCCACGGTTGCCCGGCCCACGCTCCCGAGCATTGGCGAGCAGATTCTCGATTCCGTGCAAGCTTCCGCGACTCGCGGCGATAGACAGATCCTCGTCCGGCTCACCCCGCCCGAACTGGGAACCGTCCTTGTGCGGTTCCAGCAACAAGGGGATCAGCTCACCGGCACGCTGGAGGTGAGCAACCAGGATGCTCGTCGAGAAATCGAGCAGGCCCTGCCCCAGGTGGCGCGCACACTCCAGGAGGCCGGGGTCCAGGTCCGTCGGCTCGAAGTGGTTGCCTCCGATCAGTCCGAACGAGATCCGGGGCGGGAGCACTCGATGCAGGATCCGTGGTCACAGCATCAGGGGGCCGGCCAGGGGAGGGACCAGTCTCATACATTTCCGCAGACGCGATGGTCGCAGAATTGGGGCGAGCACGCTGCTGCCCACAGGGGCGCGTCCCAGGCCCAGCAACAAGCTTCGACCGCACAGGACCGGCTCGACCTGTTCCTGTAGTTCGCCGCCAGCGTCAGGCCGGGTGCGCGGGTGTCAGGGAGACCGCGGAGGGATCGACCGTCCGTGTGTACCATTTTCGTCGGGCGATCTCAATCGACCTGAGAAACGCGTGCTTGAATCGACCGAGGGAGAACCGCTCGATGACCGTCTGTCTCGCCTGCTGGCCCATCAGACGCGCCAGATCCCGATCCTCCAGGAGGATTCTCGCGAAGTGCTGCAACTCTTTGGGATTGTCGCTGAGAAAACCGGAGACGCCGTGTTTGACAGGAGAGGTCGGATGCCGGTTCCCCAGGACAGGCAGTCCGGCCGCCATCGCCTCCGCGGTGGCCATATTGTGTCCGGCCTCGAATCGTGGATCGGCCGTGTGGATATAGAAACGGTGGCTTCGCAGGATCGCCTTGAGATGATCCCAATTGTCCGCTGCCCGTACGCCCGGCAGATCCGGGTTATGTCCCACCAGCGTGACGGGAATGCCTTCGAACGCCTGTTCGTGGAGGTCCCACATCAAGATATGGCGGCGACTGTTGACGAAGTTGCAGATTCGAAGTCCCTGTGGCTTCTCTCCCTCGTTGAGTGGATACTCGTCGACATCGATGCCGAAGTGTACGATGTCGTCTGTGAAACCCCAGGATTCCCCCTTGAACATGGAGGTTGCCACGACGTGTCCGCCGACCGCGTCGATATACCTGTGCAGCATATCCTTCATGGCCGGGGGATCGATGTCGCAGCCCTCTTCCCGCAGTCGCCCCTCGAGGGTGTGATGGAGCACGAGGAGTCTGGGCTCCGGGCGGTGTCGGATGTCGAGCAGGTCGGTGATGTTGTGCGCGATGAGGCAATAGTAGCTCACGGCGGGGTCCAGAGCCTGCGACAGGGTGATCAGTCTCGCGCGGGCGGGCACGGGTCTCATGTGCTCGTCCCAGCCTTTGTTGTACTTGCCCGGCAGATCCACGATGATGTCGAGATCGTAGCCCAGCGAGTCGAGCTGGTATACCCAGGGTTCGTGACAGTTGAATACCAGCAGTCTCTTCTTGCCCGCTGAGCACATCTCGCTTTTCATCCGAACAGGATGTGTGGACCTCTTCTCAGTGTTTTCCTGTGCCCGTCGCGGCGGTTGGCTGCCTCTCCATGGGGAGAGCGAGCCCGCTGCGCAGGCGGCGTGGATCATCCATATCGACCACGATCTCATCTGCATTATCGGCCATCAGGGCCGATCCGCATGAGAAAAGCCGTGCCCGTCCCGCTCAGGCCGAGGATGCGACCCGTTCAATCGGGTTCCCTGCGTTGAAACAGGATTCCGGGATCGATGCGCGGAGAGGGCAGAATTTTTTTCCCGGTTTACACCGCGGTATCGAGTGGGGGATGGCCCTATCAACCTCATCTCGCCGCATTTTAGTGGTCTGGCCCTTTTTGTCCAGATCCGAAGTGTGCATCCCCCTTAAGTCTCCCATCTTTCCATCGATAATCAGCAGTAAAGGGCAACACCCTTGGTGTGTACTGGAATAACTGAACGCTCTCGTAAGGGCCATATTGGGGTCTTTCTTTTAAGGAGTCGTAAGCATGTTAGCAATCAAGAACAACCTCATGGCGGCAAACGCTGCCCGATATCTGGGCGGCAGCTACGATGCCTTGGCCACCTCGGTCGAGAGGCTCTCGTCGGGCCTTCGCATCAACACCGCCGCCGATGACGCTGCGGGCATGGCCGTACGCGAACTGATGCGTGCCGATATCGCCGTGCTGGAACAAGGTGCGAGAAACGCCGAGGACGGCGTCAGCATGCTGCAGACCATGGAAGGCGCGATGCAGGTCATCGATAACATCCTCGTTCGTATGCAGCAGTTGGCTGAGCAGGCGTCTACGGGTTCGTATTCGTCCGCCCAGCGGGTCATCATGGACAACGAATTTGACCAGTTGGCCAACGAGATCGAGCGTATTGCCGGGGCAACGGACTTCAACGGCATCAAGATGCTCGACAACTCGGCCACCGTGTCGGTTCACTTCGGTGGCGCCACCGACAAGATCGACATCGTAGGCAGCAAGATGACAAAGGCCGGCCTGGGGATCAGCGGCCTGGCGGTCACGACCGCCGCAAGCGCCAGAGCGGCCCTGACGCAGTTGGACAGCGCCATCAACGCCAAGGATACGGCCCGAGCGAAGTTCGGTTACAACATCAACCGTCTGGAAAGCACGGGACAAGTGCTCGACATCCAGGCGGAGAACCTCAGCACGGCCGAATCCCGCATTTCGGATGTCGATGTGGCAACCGAAATGGCGACCCTCACCCGCAACCAGGTGTTGTCGCAGGCGGGCACGGCGATGCTGGCACAGGCCAACTCCATTCCGCAGATGGCCTTGACGCTGTTGCGGTAGTCGGCGAGGTAGAATCGCCCGGTAACAACAACCACGGGAGATGGCTGGCGTGAACAGCGCCAGTCATCTCCCTGTTGATACTCTGCCCGCAGGGTGTGCCGCGCGGCGAGATCCCCCACGCCGCAGACGATGAAGCCATGGATGGCGGGGTCCCCTGCCCACGATTGTGCTGGTGACCCCAACGGATGTTCTCGCTACGGGAGACATGTGTATGAAAGCAATGGATGCGTACCAGCAGGTGGCCGTGACAACGCAGAGCAAGGGCCGCCTGATCGTCATGCTGTATGATGGCGCGATCAAGTTCCTCAAGCTGGCCATCAAGGAGTTGGAGGCGGGGAACTACGCGGCGAAGGGGCAGTACATCAATCGAGCCCACGACATCCTCAACGAACTGAACGGCGTGCTGGACATGGACAACGGAGGCGAGATCGCTCAGAATCTCCGCAGTCTGTACATGTTCATGAATCGCCGTCTTCGCCAAGCCAACACGAAACGGGACCCCCAGATGATCCGGGAAGTGATCGCCCTGATGGAGGAATTGAATCAGGGCTGGAAGACCGTCACCGGATGATCGGCGATCAGAACCGTCGCACGAACTGGAGTTGAAAGACGTGGTTGTCCTGTGCGTCGGGTCCTTCGCCGTTCTCATACCGATAGTCGGCGCCCACCCGCCAATTGTCTGATGCGAAGAATGTCAGACTGCACTCATAGATGTGAACCTCCGGGTGTGTCTGTCCCGAGAGGTTGTGCGTCTGACGGTCGTAGGTCAGGTCCAGGATCAGGCTGTCGCTGAGGTAGTGCGAGAGGCGTACAAACACGTCTCGCGAGTCTGTCCCCATGAAGTGACCGATGATCCTGCTTTCGTACGTGTATCCGGACCTGTACACGCTATGGTTGTAGAAGACGTCCGGCTTGCCGCCGACGTGGTTGTCTGCGTACTCGACACGCAGATCGGTTCGTCCGGTCTTGAACAGGTCATTGAACGACAGGCCGCCCAGCAGTCCCCAGTTGCTCGGCAGGTTGCCTGCCTCATCCTCGCCGGCGGCGTCCCCATAGAATTTGACCGACCGCAGGGGGAGGCTCTTGCCGAACGGGAAGCGGTCCATGGGCAAGAGCAGCGACGCATCGAATCCTGCGAGTTGATTGTTTTCCGCCTGCTCGTCCGTGGCCACGAACATCTTGGCGTAGTCGTACAGGTCCACCCTGGGAACGCCACGGCCCCCAAACATCACCACCCTGGAGGCCCCCAGCTCGACGAGCGGATGGGGTTTGGCATTCAGACGGATGCCGGAGAGCTTCGCCTCCGGGATCGTTCGATTCTCCTCCAGCTCCGTAAGGAACCACTGCGCCTTGACCGGACCGATGGTGCGGAAGATCCAGGGAAGCTGGATGGGCTGCGGATTGGTCACCTTGACCAGGGTGAAGGGCTGTGTGTTGTTGCTCATGAGGATCGAGCCGCCGCGTGCGGGTCCCCACCAGAGAGAGTCCTTGCCGGCCTCGACTTCGAGCGGGCCGACCATGGCCTTGCCGTAGGCTTCGACCAAGTCCACGTCGCCGTCGATTTGTGAGGAATCGGCATACTCCGGATGCAGATAGAAGGCGAACAGATTCCCTAGTGTCCCCCGCGTGGCGAGGCCGGTCCGATAATTGGACTTCCGCTGGAACTCGTCGCCGCGCATGTTCTCCAAGTCCGGCGTGCGGTCTGCGTACAGATATCGGACGTAGAGGTCGTCCACGGGCTTGACGAACGACTCGCTGTGCCAGCCGTCGAGCAAACCCATGAGCATCAGTTCGGGCTCGTATTCCTTCTTGAGTCGATTCACGATGGACACCAGGATCGGGGGTGTGTCTTCCCTCTGGGCGATGGTCAGCATTGCCTGGCCGACGTGGCGAGCCATCTCGACTCGGGAAATGGGGCGGATGGTGAGCATGGAGCTCTCGATCAACCCGTAATCCGCCAGCTTGTCCACCGCAGCGTAGCTCCAATGATCGAGCGGGACATTGGTGGACACCAGAGCAAACAGCGGCGCGTTCAGAACCAGCAGCATCGCAATCGCTGCAGTCTGTCGCATCATTCGAACTGTGGCATCCCTGTTGTGGTACTCCATAAGGCAGTCAGGAGGCTAATCGATCCGCTTGTCGTGGTCAAGGACTATGCTGTGGTAAGGCCGTTAGGCGGTTATCAGTACTGGGAAAAGCCTTGACAGGAGTGCCGGAGCCTATAAGATGAGAGATCCGAATCGACTGGCGTACGACGATAGTGATGACTGAGGAATGCCGTGGGGGGTCCGTCGTTTCGATGAGTCCCTGGAGTTCTGTGCGGCTCCCTGGGTTGTCTCGTGAACGTGCAAAGGAGTGTGTGGGCAATGAGAGGCTGCGTACCTTCAGCCATGCTGAGAGCTCGGTCTTTGCGGGGTGCGAACGGAGTGGGCGGATCGTCTGCCTGGGAGGGATCCGAGGTGAGACGGCTTTCTGCATTTGCAGGATTGCGGCGAGGGGGGATCTTGGCCGTCGCGTTGATGGTCTGTCTGGGAGCGAGACCCTCGCCTGCCGTGGCGCAGTCGCTCTTGGATGTGCCCGGGCTGAAGTCCTCCGCGCCGAGCCCGTCCCGGGCCAGACAAGGCGATCCGACGAAGGACCAACTGGCGAAGCTGGCGGCCGCCCACACGCTGTCCGAACCCTGCGAGCCGGGTGAAAGGGCGCCGTCGGAGACTCGCGTGCCGCGCGGACCGCAAACGCCGTCGAGGATTGAGTTGCTGCTGTCCCGACAGGTCGAACCGGGTGTCAAAGAGGTGTCGCTCGAGATCAAGCAGTTCGGATACGACGTGTTCGGCTCACCTGCGACGACCTTCGCTCCGGTAACCAATGTGCCGGTCGGGCCGGACTATGTGATCGGGCCCGGCGACCAGTTCACCCTGACTCTGTGGGGGCGAACCGACGCGCAGCATTCCGTGCAGGTGGATCGCAGCGGTCAGATCGTTCTGCCGGAGGTGGGGGCTCTGCGGGTCTGGGGCATGAAGTTCGGCGAGATGGAGAACTATCTTCAGCATGAGTTGTCCCGCAAGTTCACGGATTTCAAGATGTCCGTCGCCATGGACCGGTTGCGGACGATCCAGGTCTTCGTCGTGGGCGAGGTCGCAGTGCCGGGGACGTATACGGTCAGTTCGCTGTCGACCGTGCTCAATGCCCTGTTCGCCGCCGGCGGGCCTTCGAAGAACGGGACACTGAGAAGGATCCGGCTGTCTCGCAGCGGCCAGGATCCGGTTGAAATGGATCTCTATGACCTCCTTCTGGGGGGAGACAGGAGCAAGGATCAGCGTCTTCAGGACGGTGATACGATCTTCGTTCCGTTGATCGGGTCGGTTGTGGGGGTTGCCGGAAACGTGAAGAAGCCGGCCATCTACGAGATGGCTGGACCCATGACGCTCGAGCAGGTGCTCGATCTGGCCGGCGGCATCACCTTCGCCGGGTGGCTCCAGCGCGTGCAGGTGGAGCGGGTGCAGAATCACGAACGGCGAGTTGTTGTGGACTTCGACCTTTCCCGGACCGGCCAGGGAGGTCAGCAGCCCGGCGCGGAGGCGACGATCCTGCAGGATGGCGACGTCGTCAAGGTTCTGGCGGTGCCGGTCCGTGAGGAGCGGACGGTCTATCTGGACGGTCACGTGGTCCGCCCCGGCAAATACGAGTGGGTATCCGGCATGCATCTGAGCGACCTCCTGACCTCGTACGATGTTCTCCTGCCCCAGCCGAACGCGGAACGCGCGGAAATTGAGCGGCTCATCCCGCCGGATCTGCATCCTGTCATCATTCCCTTCCAGCTCGGCGCGTTGCTTGCCGGTGATCGATCCCAGGACCTGGAACTCGTCCAGTACGACACGATTCGCGTGTTCCGCTGGGACGAGAGGATCTCGCAGAGCGTGACTGTAACAGGTCTGGTCTTCGACCCCAATCAATACCGTCTCGTGCCCGGCATGAAGGTGAGTGACCTGATCGATGCCGCCGGCGGACTCCGGAAGAACGCCTATCTTCGCACGGCGGAAGTCACGCGCAGCCACGTCAGCCAGGAGGGGCTGACCACGGAGCAGATCGACATCGACCTGGAGAAGGCCCTGGCCGGCGATCCGGAGCACAATCTGGCGCTGCGCGATTACGACCGCCTGGTCGTCCGTCCGATCCCGGATCTGTTGTTTGACGTCAGTGCCACGATCTCTGGCGAGGTGCGGTTCCCTGGAGTCTATCCGATTCGAAAGGGCGAGACGCTCAGCTCTCTGATCGAGAGGGCGGGAGGCTACACCAAGGAGGCGTATCTGCGCGGTGCGGTGTTCACCCGCGAGAGTGCCAGGATCGTGCAGCGCCGTCGGCTCGAGGATCTGATCCGACAGATCGAGGAATCCATGCTGTCGAGCGCCCAGGAGCAGATCAGCGCGTCCCTGGAGGCCGACACCGCCAAGACCGAGCAAGCGGCGCTCGAGACGAAGAAAGCCTTGTTGCAGAAACTCCGCGCCGTCGAGATCACCGGGCGGGTCGTCGTGCGTCTGACGCCCCTGATCGAGTTCATGGGGTCCAAGTACGACATCGAGCTGGAGGATGGGGATGTGTTGACGATCCCGCAGACTCCCGGCGTGGTGCACGTGGTCGGCGAGGTCTTCAACCCGACTTCGCTGTTGTACGACCAGGAGGGCACGGTGAGCTACTACCTGAATCGCGTGGGAGGCATGACCAGAGAGGCCGACAGAAAGCAGGTCAGCGTAATCAAGGCCGATGGAACGGTGTTCAGCATGACGCAGGGCAACCGCGGCAAGCTGCTGTTCTGGGATTCCCAGCACAATTCCTGGTTCTTCGGCGGATTCATGAGTCATCGGATGGAACCGGGCGACACGATCGTGGTGCCCAGAAAGATCGACAAGTACCTGCGTCTGCGGCTGACGAAGGACATCACGCAGATCATCTTCCAGATCGCCGTCGCCGCCGGCGTGGTGTTCGCGATATAAGCAAGTAGGAGACGTTGGATGGTCGCCAATCGGCAACAGGAGGATCGGGTGCCTCCGGCCCAAGCCAGCATCGCGGAGGACGAATTGGACCTTTTCAGCTATATTCAGGTCCTCGTCAAGTACAGGTGGACCATGCTGCTGGTCTGCTTCCTGGCCATGGCGACGTCGGGAACGATTTCTTTTCTCTGGCCGCCCAGCTATGTTGCCAAGGCCTCGATTGTCCCGCCGATCGAGTTGTCCGGCGGCAAGACCGGGCTGAGCAGCCTGCTGGGAGGCAGCGAAGGGGCGTTGTTGCGCAGCATGATGGACACGACCAGTGTGGCGGACCTCTACGTCGGGATTCTCGAAAGCCGCACCGTGGTCGATGCGATCATCGACCGGTTCGATCTGGTCCACGTGTACGACGTGAACGAATCGCGATATGAGACGGAAAAGGCTTTGCGGAAACGTACGAGAATCGACGCGTCCGAAGAGGGGATTGTTACCATCACGGTCGAGGACCGTGACCCCAACCGCGCAGCGGCCGTGGCCAACGCCTACGTGGAGGAGCTGGACAAGCAGAACAAGAAACTGTCCGTCGGTCAGGCGACCAGCAAGCGGGTCTTCCTGGAGAACCGGCTCAAAGAGGTGGAGCAGAAGCTCAGCCGGATCGAGAGTATCCCCACGCGCGAGGCGCAGATTCAGGAGATGCTCTATGAGCTGCTCATGCGCGAACTGGAACTTGCCCGGATCGAAGAGGCCAAGAGCATGCCCACGATCCAGGTTCTCGACGTGGCCCAGCCCCCCGAGAGGCATAAGCCCAAAGGCACGGTCAGCAAGGCCCTGCTCGCGGGGATCGTGTCGTTTCTGTGTGTTGTCTTCTTCGCCTTCAGCCGCGACTACTGCACTCGTTGTCGCCAGCGAGAACAGGGATGTCTGAGGACAGCCGAACCCGCCGGGATCCAGGCGGCGGTGAAGGCTGCTGACGCCGGGTAGGGGATCGACCAGACCCGATTCTGTTGCGGGCCATCCTTCTTGCGGAGGCCCTTGTACATCGGTTCCTGCAACCGACGGGGACGGAGTCTGGACTAGACTGATCTGTCCGCTTGCCGCGTTCACGCGGGGAATCAGGGCGAGATCTGGGGCCTCGCGATGTGTCAAATCCAAGACCTGGAGCAGGATAGAAAAGAAGACATAGCTCTCGGGTGGCCCTCTGGGCCGGGCCGGAGATCCATGCTCCGGCCAGTGGGAAACGGTCGACTTTCGGGCGACAAGATCTGTGAAGTGCTGGTGCCCGATGACTATGGCGCCCACAGAGCCACCTGCCGGATGTATATGGGCCTTTCGGGATATGGACTGTATGGTCTGTGACGGACACTCCCGCCGAAAGCACGACTATTCCACTGGCCGATCGTAGAATTCGTTCGTGCCATGATCTTGTCGTCAGGTTGTCATTCACAATTGGACCATGTGATGGTCTGACGTCTCGACAATCCATCTGTTGAAATGCAACGACGGGGCGTGTAGGAGCTTCTGCCTATGAGCGAGTTTCGACGGGAGAAGTGAAGACCCCTATGAATGTGTCCTACAATCCACCTGAATCCAGAAACCAGTCTCTCACCAGGAAGATCGGGTGGAGTGCTATCGCCAGTGCCTTCGGTTCGTTCGGGCGATTGATGGCGCACGTTGCTGTAGCTAGGATGCTGGGGCCGGATGGTGTCGGGCAACTTGCCTACATATTGTGGCTGATTGAAGTTGTGAATGTACTCTGCTCTTTTGGACTGCCCAACTGCCTTACACGATATGTAGCCGAGTTGAACGGTCGCTGTGAGGCCATTCAGGCATCAGTATTTGCCCGCTGGTTGTTTCTTCGCTACCTGATACTTGCCCTGGTTGGGTCGATAGTGGTTGGTGTTCTGTTCGGCCATTCCTCTCAACACACAAACCAGCGACCGTTGCTGCCGGTTCTGATGCTCTATTCCATCGTTCGCAGTCTGCAGGTTCTGAATCAAGCTGATCTGGCAGGGAAACAGCGGTTCGATTTGCTGGCGCGGATCAACGTCGCGGCTACAGTCAGCCTGATCCTCGGTGTGGTGATTGGCACTCGTTTCTTCGGCGTACTTGGCAGTGTCTGTGGCTACACCGCAGGGGCCAGTCTGTCCGCGGCATACACTGTCGTCATGTTTCGCCGCCCTACGGCGAATCACGGTGTGTCTGTGGAACTCCGTCGCCGGGCGACGAGGTTCAGCTACGATACATGGCTTGCCATGGTTGTCTCAGTGTTTATCTGGTCACGGATGGAGGTGTTCTTTCTGGAACGCTACTGGGACAATCGTGAGGTCGGCATGTTTACCATCGGGCTGACGTTTGCTTCGTTGATTCGCCAGACGATTGAACTATTCACGGGTGCCTTTACGGCCCACTTTACTCAGCTCATGGGTGCAGGGGACCATGAGACGATTCGCCGCCAGTATGTCTGTACAATCAAGCTGATGGCCCTTGTGGTATTCCCTCTCGCGTTTGGGGGGGCTGCGATCATGCCGGTGATCATACCTTTGGTCTTTGGGCGCGCCTTTGTCCCCGCTGTGCCATGTGCTATGGTGATGATGCTGGGTTCCGCAATGACCGTATCTGCGATCGGGACGAACCTGATGTACGCGAAGGAGCGCTCTCGCTTCATTGCTTTGTGCGGCGTCGTCGGTGCGGTCCTATCGGTCACCGCGGGATTCATGGTGGTGTCAAGATTCGGCGCATGGGGGGCCGTGTGGTCGCGGGTGGTCGTGCAAGGGCTGATGGTTGGTGTTGGCACGTGGTACATCATCACAAGTCTGCACTTCGGTTTTCCTTTCCGGAGTCTGGCACGCACATTCGTCGCGAGCGTTCTTTCAGGAATCTTGGCTTTCTGTGTATCGTGGTTCTTGCCTGATTCTGTGGTCACTCTTCTTGTTGCCATCTCGGTGGCCTTGGTTGTCTATGCAATCTGTGTCAGAGTGTTTCAGGTATTGGGATTGGATGAGGTGTGCCAGCTTGCGAGGATAATGAGTGTGCTGCCAGAGAGAGTGCGATGGCTTCTGATGTTGTTCTGCAACGCATCTATGAGAGAACGGTGCCAATCGTGAGACGTGTGTCTTGCTCGCCGAACTGGGCGTTGTAGTCTGGCATGACATCAAGGTGCTCTTCCTCTTGTCATGGAGGAGAGTCCTGCTCTTTTGCGAGGAAATCTGATAATTACCAGCCCGTTCGTCTCATTTGTGTTTGCGGAGGGGGCTTCCGCGAGGAGAAGCGGCCCTCGTGGATATCTACTCCACAATCCGGGCCGTGTTTCCGGCGATTGCGTGGTCGATGAGTGAGTGGAAGCTGGCAGAACATGGTCTCGGAGTTGCCGTATGGATAGCTACAGAAAGCGGGTATACTCAAACTACGTCGAGGCAATATATGAGAACCACAATGCCTTTGACGAATTGTCATTCAAACGGCTTGAGAGGGTTCTGAGGCAGGTGTATTCAAAGTACCTTCCGAAGGATCGCACGGCCAGGATTCTTGACATAGGTTGTGGGCCGGGATACCTCGTTTCCGCATTGCGGGCGATGGGGTATGTCAATGTTGAGGGAGTCGATGCGAGTGAATCTCAGGTGGCCATAGCGAGATCTCGCGGGCTGAATGTCACCCAATGTGACCTGTTTAGATTTCTCGCGGATCACAATGACGCGTATGACGCGATTGTCGCCACCGACGTCATGGAACACCTATACAAAGATGAGATCCTGTCGCTGTTGGACGTCGCGAATACATCGCTTACATCGGAAGGGGTATTCATATGTGCAGTGCCGAACGCGAATAGCCCTTTTGCCGCTCGGCAACGATATGTTGACCTGACGCACGAATTGAGCTTCACAGAGGAGACTTTGAAAGAGATCTTCACAATCACGAATTTCAGCGTTTTGCAGATCTGCGGCGAGCGAGTGACACCTCGAACGCTGAAGGCCGTGATTCGATATGCTATGAATGCACTTTTCAAGGCCGCATGGAGACTCTTCATGATCGCCGAATTGGGCAGCCATGTCATGAAGGTGCCTCTCGAGTACAAGCTGATCGGAGTTGCGGGAAGAAGACAACATGCGTAACAGTGATCGATGGAATCGTAGGCTCAAGGTTGCGTTGTTGGGCGAGTACCCTACGGTGAGGGATCAATCCTGTTCTGGCCCTCAGCGGGTGTGTTACAACCTCTATCGATTGCTGCGAGAATCTGCTGATGTGGATGTCACTCTGTTTAGGCCACTCAATCTGAAAGGGACAGTCAAGCACGCTATTCACTTGCTCGCTGGGAACGAGGATGCGGGGCCTTGTCGATGCGTCTTTGGATTGTCCGTCCTGTCAACCCTGTTGTCCAGGGCCTTTGACGTAGTTCACTTCGTCACATTTCCCGCGAGCATCACATCTGCGGTATTCTTGAGGAGACTGATCCGGGGGAAGATGGTGTACACGGCTCACGGTTGCGTCTGCGCCGAAAGGAAGATGGGTTACAACCACCCATGGCTCTATGAGCGAGCAGAACGCGAGCTCATTAACGAGGTAGATCGGTTGGTTGTTGTGTCGGACTCCCTGCGGGATGTGCTGAGCCGAAGCTATTCAGCTGATCTGCATGCGGCCACAGTCATACCGAATGGTGTGCAAGCCGAATTCCTGGAAACACTCCCGTCGGCGGGAATTGAAAGAGACATCCGCAGCGAGTATGCTCTGCCGCCTGACAGCGAGATTGTGTTCATGGCCGGCGGTACCAGAGAGGTCAAAGGCATCCCCCTGTTGCTGGAAGCGTTCGACCGCATGGATCGAGAGGGGGCATTTCTGCTTGTGAGCGGCCCGAAAGGAAGTCAGCATCATCTTCTCAGCAATAGGCCTTCCGAACGAACACGATACTTGGGAAACCTGGATCAGGCTCGGCTGAGGGCCGTCTATGCCGCCAGCGATGTATACGTGCAGACCAGCCAGTATGAATCCTTTGGCTTGGCTCCCTTGGAAGCAATGGCTTCAGGATGTCCCGCCGTCGTATTCGACACGGTTGGGATGTCCACCCTGATCGAAGACGGCGTCAGTGGGTTTGTCGTCAAGTATGGAGACGTAACCGGCCTTGCCGACAGAATGACGAAGCTTCTGGACGACCATGAACTCCGTCGTCAGATGGGAGGGCACGCACGCTCCGTAGCTGGAAGTCTGTCGTGGGAAAGGGTCGCGCACGAATACATTGGCTTGTATAGGCATCTCCTGCACTTATAGACCATTGCGTCGAATTACGAAGTGATTCAAGATGGTAGTGTTGTGCAGCCTGTGTTTGATACTGGTGTACGTCTTTGTGGCTGGCGTGTGCTTCCACAGCAAGCATATGGCAGAAAAGGCGTGCAATCGTCGGGGATTGTTCCATCTGTTCCTTCTTGCCTTTGCTGTACGACTACTGTTCTCGTTGGCGATGACTCTGAATCATGGCGACTTCTATCCAGATGAGACCTTCTATTATCAACAAGGGGTCAGGATCGCGGAGACGTTGCGGTTTCCTTACCTGCATCAGATGGGACAGTTGGTACGCTATGTGGGCTCCGCGAATATCGCGTATCCTGTCATCAACGCATATCACACCTTACTCTATCCTGATCCTTTTCTCTGCAAGATAACCAATTCCTTTCTTGGCGCCATGGTGTTGCTCCCAGTGTATTGTCTGGCGGAGAGACTGTTTTCGCGGCAGGTTGCCCTGAGTTCTGTGGTGATCGTGACTTTCTGGCCCAATCTGGTTTATTGGTCTGCCGTGAATTTGAAGGAGACACTGGTTGGTTTTCTGATCGTGTCGAGCATGCTGTGCTATCATCGCAGCTGTTTCAGCAGAGTTGCCCTGCTGGATGCCGGCATGTTAGGATTCTCGATAGCTGCGCTGATGGCTCTTCGGATCTATGTCGGGGTCCTGCTCGTCAGTTTGATTATCGTTCACTTCACGGTTCTGCTGCGCCCTGTGAGCGGGTTGAGAAGAGTTGGCGGGATTGTGCTGTTGCTGTTGCTTGTCCCGGCAATCGGAAAGACCACGCATGTGGTGGCTGTGCTTGACTCCGCGATGGGCTTGAAAGAGATTCAGCGGCTAAGCGAGCAGTCATTTTCTGCGGCAGCTCGTCATGGTTACTCAATGGGCAGATTTGATCCCCAAGACCCAATTGCCGTACCACTGAGTGCCGCCCATTTTCTGTTCACGCCCAGTCCACTGCGGATTACGTGCGACGGGGTTGCGGATCTTCTCAAGGTCAGCAATCTCTTCTGGTATGTTATGTTTCCTTTCTGCGTGGCCGGCGGATATAATCTGTGCAAATCGGATTTCCAGGGAGCATTTCTCATCATATTCCTTGTTCTCGGATTGGTGCTGTTCTACTCTCTGTTTCCTTTTCTCGGAGGGGTCAGGCACCGCGATCAGGTCACACCTCTCCTGATCATGTTGTCGATATTCGGGTACTGTGGCCGTCTGAGGCATAAACAGGCATTGGTGTGGAGCATATGGGTTGCCCTGTCTGTGGCCATACTGAGCTTTGACATAAAGCACTACTTCGATCTGTTCTGAGTCAGAATGAAGGTCTCCTTGATAGTAGGCACAACGGGACGGAGATGCGAGCAGATCGGGAGGCTGCTGGAGTCGATTGCAGGTCAGACGCACCGAGATATAGAGGTTGTCATCGTCATACAAGGGAGTCACGAGATCGACGAGGTTGTTGGCCCATTCAGAAGCAGTGTGGACGTCAGAGTAGAACGCATTCAGCGGTACGGACTCTCTCATGCGAGAAACGTGGGGAGCAGAATTGCGTGCGGTGAAATCCTTGCATTTCCAGATGACGACTGCTTCTATGGCGTGGATACGGTTGGCGCTGCTGTTCAGCGTCTTGTTGAATGCAATCGAGATGTTGTGGTTGGGAGTATTCACGACCCATGTTCGCTGGCGCCTTTCTTCCGATATCCAGGCGAGTGCATCTCCATGAAGCGGAGACAACTGTGGTTGGCTCCGTCAATTGCGATCTTCATCAGAGCCCACAGCTTTGAGAGAGTACGCGGTTTTGATGAGGACTTCGGCCTTGGTGCATGCTATCCAAGCGCCGAAGAAACGGATCTGCTCGTTAGAGTCGCCGCGTGTAGTCCCGTGGGTTCGGTCGTGTTTGATCCCATGATCAGGGTGTATCACAGGAAACAGGGCAAGTGCAAGTCTGACTTGTTTTACGAGCGGCGCGAGAGAGCATACGGGATGAATCGAGGATGGGGCGCTCTCATTCGAAAGCACTTGAGAAGAGACTATGTCTATTGGCTTGGGATGTTGTGGGTTCTCCTAGCAAGGAGATTCTCCGGAATGGTGTATCATGGCATCCTGAAGGGAGACTCCCATGCGTTGCGCTACTATGCAGGCAGTTGTCGCGCCCTGATAACTGGGTTCATGGGTTATCGTCCTGCGGATGGCCGTCGAGTGTGAATCCTCGGTATTGTGTGAGCACATGAGCAAAGAACAGTCGTACGGGGGTAATTTGCCGATGATGTTCGCCGTTCCCGAGACAGGGGACACGCACTGATGAGGGTCCTCTGGGATGGAACGGGGATTGCCGCAGAGAGAACCGGTATGAGCAATTACTCTGCCAGCATCATCGAGAACATTGTGAAGTTGTACCCGGCTAACGAGTATCATGTGATCCTGAAGCCGGGGGGGTGTGGTGACTACGCCGTACCCCATGGTGTCACAGTATTCGAGCGGAGAATTCCCAATCTTGGCATTCGTCGGGAGCTTGAGTACCTGCGATTGGGTGGGACCATTGCCAGCCATTTCGATGTGTTTCACTGTCTGACAGGGAACTGGCCCTTGGCGATGAAGAGGGGTATATGTACGTTTCACGATGTTCGGTACTTTTCACGGCCGAACAGCTACGATGGTTTCTCTTGGGGTAAGAGCCTTTATCTTCGCGGCGCGATGAGAAATGCGATGAGGAGATGCAGCAGGATTATCGCCATTTCCAGTGCGACGCGGGACGAAATCGTCAGGTATGGGCGACTCAAGGATGCAAACCATATCTCTGTTATTCATCATGGTTTCACACCGCAGGTTGACATGCCTGCCTCGGATCAATTTCTCTCCAGGATGAGGATTCGGAAGCCCTATATTCTGTATGTCGGTGAACTGAAGAGACACAAGAATGTTGTGGGATTGGTGAGAGCTTTCAATGCCTTCAAAGCCAGATATGACAAATCCGTTACACAACTGGTCCTTGTCGGCAAGAAACATGCGGCAACGCTGGAGGAAATCGAACGGATCAAGTCTGAAGACGTTAGAATCATGGGGCACCTTCCTGCGGGGAATCTGGCGTGTCTGTATCAGAATGCCTCCTTGTTTGCGCTACTGTCGTTCATTGAAGGGTTTGGGTTCCCTTTGTTGGAAGCGATGCACTATGGCGTGCCGATCATCTGTTCGAACATCCCTGCTCTTACGGAGGTGGCTGGCGATGCCGCTGTTGCTGTCAGTCCGGAGGCTACTCATTGCGAGCAGACGGCTGCTGTCTTTGCGCGGGTCTTGAATGACCATGAATTGCGTCAGGAATTACAGAAGAAGGCAGAACAGCGGATCCGCATGTTCAGATGGGAGGAGACAGCGCGTCGAACGTATGCAGTCTATCAAGACTATCTTGCTACGGTCTCGCGGAAGGATTGAAGGAGAATGCCAATCCGGGTGTGTTATCTCATGCCTCGTTTGTTGCCGACGCCGTCGGGGGCGGCGGTGGGGGGGAGTGCGTCGAATTGCGTCTCACTGGCCCTGGAGCTGAAGCGAGAGGGACTGGACGTCGAGTTGCTCACCTCGATGTCGCAGGATGATGCAGGTCGATTGACGGGCAGTCCATTGGGGGAGATTGTGCGGTCGTCGGCGTGCGGCGGGAGCGGGCTCGTTCGCAAGGGGCTCGGGACCCTGTATTCCCTGCGTCAGAGGCTGAAGAAGCGTCTGCGAGAGACTCGCCTTGACGTGGTTCACTCGCACTCGGGGACGTTTCCCTATGCCATTCTCCCTCTGGCGGCCGACCGCAGGACTTCGGTCCGTTTGCATTCGCTCTACTGCCCTCTAGGGGCCAAAGGTGGAGTATACAGTCGGTGGTGGGAGAGGCCGCTGTTGGCTCGCTCGCTCCTTCGCAGGCTGGACAAGGTCGTGGCGGTCACAGGCAACGTCCGCCAATCCATCGAAGAGGTGGGCGTCCCGCCCGAGCAGATTGAATGCATTCCCATGTGTGTGGACACGCGGCGGTTTCAGCCCAAGGAGCACTGCGGGCCGCTCCGATATTTCTCCCAAAATGGCGGTTCACTTCGTGTCTTGTACGTCGGAAACACGTCGAGGGAGAAGGGCCTGATCCAATTGCTGCACGCGGTGAAGCTGCTGATTGATGAGCGCCTCCGGATTTCTCTTGTTGCGGCGATTGAGAACCAGAGCCGAATCAAGGAGTATGCAACCGGCTACGATCAGGTCCACAAGCGGATCGGGGAATTGCAGATCGGCGGGTGTGTGCATCTGGTTGGCGTCGTGGATCGGATCGAGGATTTGTACGCGGAATCGGACTTCGTGGTGATTCCCTGGGAAACCAGCCGCGGACCTTCCGACTATCCTATGGTGGCCATGGAGGCCATGGCCATGGGCAAATGCGTTATTTCGACCCCGGTCGGCGGATGTCCCGAACTCCTCGACCATGGTACGGCCGGGATTCTGACCGACGGCTTCTCGGCCGCGAGTCTTGCATCCGCCATTCGGTCTGCGGCGAGCAACGTCGAGGTACGTCGGGCGGTCGAGCGCGCCGGCGTGCTCAGGGCTGCGGAGTTGTCTTTGAATGCCGCCGCGAGGAAAACGATCTCGCTCTATGAGCGTATGGTGGGGGCTAAGGATCGCCGTGGCTGAGAAACCGATATCGACTGCCGCCGATTACCTGTTGTACGAGAGAACCGCGAAGCAGTATGACCGCGTCCGTTTTGGCGGCCTGGCGGGCCATTGGGGTCATCGCAGGCAGATCGAAGTTCTCCGGGGCTTCTGCGAGGATTGGCGGGGCAAGAGGGTGCTGGAAATCGGTTGTGGAACCGGGCGAATCACGGAATCGCTCGCCCGCTGGGGAGCAATCATCACGGCTACGGACATCAGTAAGGAAATGCTGGAGGTCGCTCGGAGTCGTCTTCATTCACAGTGCGATGTCAGGCAGCCCGAATTCCGCGCCATGTCGGTCTTTGATTGCGACATCGACCTCCGCATCCATGACTATGTTATCATGGTAAATGTTCTGGGCCGGTTGTCTGATCCCAGTCGGGCGATTCGAGAACTGGCCTCGCGAATGGAGACGCGCGGCCGTTTGATCTTCTCATTTCCTTGTCTGACAAGTGTTCTATTTCCCGCTGCCCTTGTCGTTAACCTGCGGGGCAAGAGCCTGTCTCGCGATGTGACCTCGCGGTGGTATGCGCCCGGGAGTATCCGCAGTTTCTGCTGCTCTGCAGGTTTGGAGATCATCCGATGGCGCGGCAATCACTATGTGCCTGTCCCTCGGGTGCTGTTTGCGACGTTACCCTTGTTCTGGGCATGCGATAGAGTGATTGGGCGGCTTGCTCCCTGCCGGTGTCCGAGCGTGTTCGTCGAATGCAGACGCGAACGTGGTTCGACGGCTGGAGGTTCCTCTGTGAAATAGGGGGCAGTCAACCAGAGCGACGCATCTGCCGTTTCCGCTCCGAACAGGATAGTATGAGGGTCTCCATCGTTACAGTCTGTTTCAACAGTGCCGCCACGATCGAAGACACGATCCAGAGTGTCTGCGATCAGGAATACGACGATCTCGAACACATCATCGTCGATGGCGGATCGACGGATGGTACGCAGGACGTCATCCGTCGGCACAATGGGCGGATCAAGAAGTTCATCTCCGAGCCGGACCGGGGCATCTACGATGCCATGAACAAAGGGCTCGCTTTGGCTGCGGGAGAGGTGGTTGCGTTTCTGAATGCGGACGATGTCTACGCCTCGTCTGCAGTGATCGGCGACGTTACCGCTGCCATACGAGAGGATCATGTCGACGGGGTCTATGGAGACCTCGTATACGTGAAGCGCCAGGGGTCCCATCGAATCCTGCGATACTGGCGGGCTGGCGAGTATCGTCCGATGGCCTTTTATCGTGGGTGGGTGCCCCCTCATCCGACGTTCTTTTGTCAGACTGCCGTGTATCGGAGGCTCGGTGGCTATGATCCTGTCTATCGGATTGCCGGGGATTTCGAGTTGATGCTTCGCTTCATCGAGAAGAACCGCATCCGCGTGCAGTACGTGCCGAGACCATTGGTTCGAATGCGTATGGGCGGGCAGGCCAATACGGTTCGGGGGATGATTCAGGGCAACCGCGAGATCGTCCGGGCGTTCCGCAGCAACGACCTGGAGTTCCCGACCCGGTTCTTCTGTTCCAAACTGGTTCACAAGGTGCGGCAGTTGGTGACTAGGCCGGAGGTGTCCGGCTGTGTTTCGCCGCAGCACGGATGCATCAGAAGACACGAGGACCCGAAGGCGGGCGACACCTCAGGGCCCTCCTGATGGAAGCAGCGTGTTCTGCGTTGGTTAAGGAATAAAACGGATCTGTTACATTTCCTTTCGCCGACGCCAGAATCGCACGCCTGCTGAGCCGAGCCAGGCCGGCAGGACTGCCCCTGGTGCTGGGGCTGACGGAATCTGGTCGAACTTCATGATACCCTGGATCCCATCGTACCCTCTGTCGAGCCAGGCAGTCGTGCTGTAGTCATTCCAAGAACTCACCGCGTCCTTTCGGATTGCTCCCCAGTCCTCGATGTGCTCTCCGGTGTCACGGATCGGGTTAAACCCAGCCACCGGGGATCGGGTCAAAACCAGCCAGTGTTCGTTCTCATTTCGTACCCGTTCTGTTCTCGCCCTGCAAGTGAATTTGTGGTAGCCGAACCATCCGATTGC
>Ga0209200_1000059_pt1 | contig 125541 bp, 106 predicted proteins | sample AD_UKC033_MetaG_FD_184406 | JGI IMG/M metagenome (GOLD analysis project Ga0209200, IMG submission 184406) | Active sludge microbial communities of municipal wastewater-treating anaerobic digesters from USA - AD_UKC033_MetaG (SPAdes) (version 2) | ecosystem: Engineered > Bioreactor > Anaerobic...
GGAGCCAGACTCAGGATCGGGCACAACGCACCAATGCGTCTTCGGCTATAGCTGTCGGAGCAAACCGGCACCGCATCATTATAACCGGTTTCTTCCCGACACCGGCCGCGAAGCGGCTGAGCGACTCAGGATGACAGAGCCAAGGCGATACCCCAGCTTCAGCAGACTGCTGCTGTACCGGAAACATCAGTCACACCTCGCGAAACGGGGTTTCACACGCTGGCAGGCGGACGGCCGATCTGTTATGCTGACGGACCTGTTGTGAAGGGTTCGTGCCAGGAGGACTACGGATGACTCTGTATCGCGTGTGGGGGGTCGCAGGGATTGTCGTGATTGCGGTTGCAGTTGCGTCATTGAAGGCGGACCAGCCGCAGTCGGATCTGAGACTCTGGTATGACAGCCCGGCGACCGAATGGACGCAGGCCCTGCCGATCGGGAACGGCCGACTCGGCGCCATGGTCTTCGGCGGCCCTGCCGAGGACCGCTACCAGCTCAATGAGGACACGCTCTGGGCCGGCCAACCTCGGGACTATGCCCACGACGGCGCCGCCCGGTACCTGCCGCAAATCCGCCAACTGCTCTTCGAGGGCAAGCAGAAGGAGGCGCAGGACCTGGCGATGGAGCACTTCATGTCCATCCCGCTGGGCCAGATGCCTTATCAGCCGTTCGGAGATCTGCGACTGACCTTTCCAGGCCACGAGCAGGTCGAGGGCTACCGACGGGAACTCGACCTCGACACCGCCATCGCGACGACGACCTACCGCGCCCACGGCATAACCTACACCCGCCAGGCATTCGCGAGTTGGCCGGACCAGGTGATCGTCGTACGGATCGAGAGCGATCGGCATGGCGCAGTGACCTTCGCTGCGACACTGAGCAGTCCGAATCAGGATGTGCAGATCCAGGCGACGGACGCGCAAACACTGGCCATCCGAGGACGGGCGCGCGACTGCAAGGCCCGCGGCGACTTCGGGATCGTCCCGGGCACGGTGCGATTCGAGGGCCGCTGTCGCGTGCTCCTCGACGGGGGCAAGGCTGCCGTCAATGACAATCAGATCACCGTCGAAGAGGCCGACGCCGTGACCCTGATGCTGGCTCTGGCCACGACCGTCAAGAGCTACAACGACCTCTCCGCCAACCCTGGCGTCACGTGCAGCGAAGTGCTCGCGAAGGTCGCGAACAAGAAGCCTCGCGAAGTGCGTGACGCCCATGTGGCGGATCATCGAGCCCTGTTCCGGCGGGTGTCGCTCAACCTCGGTCCGGCGACGGAGCCGAACCTCCCGACCGACCAACGGGTGCTGAGATCCGGACAGCAGGAAGATCCGCAATTGGCGGCTCTGTTCTTCCAGTACGGCCGGTACTTGATGATCGCCAGCTCCCGTCCCGGCGGTCAGCCCGCCAACCTGCAAGGACTCTGGAACGAGAGCGTCAGCCCGCCGTGGGACAGCAAGTACACAGTCAATATCAACACCGAGATGAACTACTGGCTCACCGAGCCGACCAATTTGAGCGAGTGCGGCGGGCCTCTGTTCGACGCCCTGGCCGATCTCGGCCAAACCGGTCGCTCCGTTGCCCAGAAGCACTACAATGCCCCCGGCTGGGTCCTGCACCACAACTTCGACCTGTGGCGCGGCGCCGCACCGATCAATGCCTCCAACCACGGCATCTGGCCCACCGGCGGCGCCTGGCTCTGCCAGCACCTCTGGTGGCACTACCTCTATACAGGCGACAAGACCTTCCTGCGTGAGCGGGCTTATCCGCTGATGAAGGGCGCCGCCGAGTTCTTCACGGCCTATCTCATTGAGGACCCGCGAAGCGACAAGCACTGGCTCATCAGCGGTCCGAGCAACAGTCCCGAGCTGGGCGGCCTGGTCATGGGTCCGACGATGGACCACCAGATCGTCCGCGACCTGTTCGCCAGCACCGCCCAGGCGGCGCGCGTGCTGGGCATCGACGCAGACTTCGCGGACAAGGTCGACTCGATGCGAAGCCGGATCGCGCCGAACCAGATCGGCAAGCATGGCCAGCTTCAGGAATGGCTCGAAGACAAGGACGACCCGAAGAACGACCACCGGCACGTCTCCCACCTGTGGGGCTTGTTCCCCGGCGAGGAGATCACGCCGGAGACGCCGGAGCTGTTCCAGGCCGCTAAACAATCACTTGTCTTCCGCGGCGACGGCGGCACCGGCTGGAGCCGCGCCTGGAAGATCAATTTCTGGGCCCGCCTCCTAGACGGCAACCACGCCCATCTGATGCTCAAGAATCTCTTGACGCTGACGTGTTCCCCGCTGACGACGTACAAAGGCGGCGGCGTCTATCCCAACCTCTTCGACGCCCACCCGCCCTTCCAGATCGACGGCAACTTCGGCGCCACCAGCGGCATCACGGAGATGCTGATGCAGAGCCATCGCCGAGACAGTCACGGCCGGTACGTCATCGACCTGCTGCCCGCCCTGCCGGACGCCTGGTCTGGTGGTTCCGTCAAGGGTCTGCGGACTCGCGGCGGGTTCGAAGTGGACATCGCGTGGAAGGACGGGCGGTTGACCGCCGCGACGATCCAGTCTCGACTGGGCGGGGACTGTCGGGTCCGTACGCACGACCCCGTGGGTGTGCAGGTGGGTGGCCGGAGCATCCGCCCGTCGCACCCTGTGAGGAATCTCGTTGAGTTCGAGACAAACCCCGGCGTGACGTATACCCTCATGCCAGCAGAATGAAACCCTCTTTGAAAGGGAATATGCATGAAATCTCAGAAACGATATGCGTGGTCTCTGTGTGCCGCCGCGATGATCCTGATTGGCGCGGACTTCGCTTCAGCGGACGATAACAGCCCCTGGGCAAGCCTCAAGCTCTGGTACCGTCAACCCGCCAAGGAGTGGACCGAGGCACTGCCGGTGGGCAACGGCCGGCTCGGAGCCATGGTCTTCGGCGGCATCGAGAAAGATCGGCTCCAGTTGAATGAGGTGAGCCTGTGGTCGGGCAGTCCCCAGGATGCGGACAATCCCGAGGCCCTGGGCGCAATGCGGGAGATTCGCCAACTGATCTTCGACGGCAAGTACGTCCAGGCCAATGCCCTGGCGAACAAGACATTGATCTGCAAAGGCAGAGGATCGGGCAGCGGCGCAGGCGCGAAGTGCCCCTACGGCTGCTACCAGACGCTCGGCGATCTGTCGTTGGCTTTCGAGGGCCTGGCGGGCGCAACAGACTACCGTCGTGAGCTGAGCCTCGACACCGCAATCGCCACAGTCACGTTTCGCCAAGGCGACGCGACGTTCACCAGAGAGGCCTTTTCCAGTGCCGCCGATCAGGTCCTGGTCGTACGTCTGACGTGCGACAAGCCCGGACGGATCACCTTCACGGCCCAGTTGTCCCGGCCGGAGCGATTCACCACCGTCGCCGACGGACCCGACGCCTTGACGATGGCGGGACAGATGGACGATGGTCTTAACGGGACCAGCGGTATCCAGTACGTCGCCCGCCTGCGTGCGACAGCCGAGGGCGGTAAGACGAGCACGACCGGCAACAGCCTCCGGATCGAGGGGGCCGGCGCCGTCACGCTGCTGCTGGCCGCCGGGACCGATTACAGACTCGAGCCGCCCGACTATCGCGGCGACGATCCGCAAAGGACCACCGCCGCACAGCTTGCCCAGGCCGCAGCGAAGTCCTTCCAGGACCTGCGATACAGGCACGTCGCAGACCATCAGAGGCTATTTCGACGCGTCAGTCTCGACCTGGGCGGCGGCGCAGCCGTCGCGCAACTACCGACGGACGAACGAATCCTGGCTGTGCGCGGCGGCGGCGAGGACGCGGACCTGATCGCCTTGTACTTCCAGTTCGGACGGTACCTGCTCATCGGCAGCTCGCGTCCGGGCAACCTGCCTGCGAACCTGCAGGGCATCTGGGCCGACGGCGTTCAGACGCCCTGGAACGCGGACTACCACACGAACATCAACGTGCAGATGAACTACTGGCCCGCGGAGGTCTGCAACTTGTCGGAATGTCACAAGCCGTTGTTCGATCTGATCGACTCGCTCCGTCCCAGCGGCCGCAAGACCGCCAAGATCCACTACGGCGCCGACGGCTGGACGGTCCACACGATCACGAATGTCTTCGGGTACACTTCGCCGGGCGAGTCGCCGGGCTGGGGACTGTTCCCCGCCGCGGGCGCGTGGCTCTGCCAGCACCTGTGGGAGCATTACGCGTTCACAAACGACAGGCAATTCCTCGTCTGGGCCTGGCCTATCCTGGCGGAGTCGGCTGAGTTCCATCTCGACTTCCTCACGGAAGACCCCAAGACCGGCAAGCTCGTCAGCGGCCCGGTGAACTCGCCCGAGAACGCCTTCATCACCCCCGACGGCCAGCGTGCGTCGCTGTGCATGGGACCTGCGATGGATCAGCAGATCACCTGGGACCTGTTCACGAACGTCCTGGAAGCTGCGAAGATCCTGGGCATCGACGATGAATTCGTCGGACGAGTCCGCACCGCCCGCGAGCGGCTGCTCGGGCCGCAGATCGGCTCGGACGGCCGGCTCCTCGAATGGTCGCAGGAATTCAGAGAGGCGGAACCGGGGCACCGTCACACTTCGCACCTGTTCGCCCTGCACCCGGGTCGACAGATCACAGTGACCGGGACGCCGGAACTGGCCGCAGCCGCCAGGAAGTCTCTGGAATTCCGGCTCGCCCATGGCGGCGGCCATACCGGCTGGAGTCGCGCCTGGATCATCAACTTCTGGGCCCGTCTGCGCGATGCCCAGAAAGCCCATGAGAACGTCGCGGCGCTGCTGGCCAAGTCCACGCTCCCGAATCTGTTCGACACCCACCCGCCCTTCCAGATCGACGGGAACTTCGGCGGCACGGCAGGGATTGCGGAGATGCTCCTGCAAAGCCCCGCAGGCGAAATCCACCTGCTGCCCGCCCTGCCGAGCGCATGGCCCAGCGGCCACGTCCAAGGGCTGCGCGCACGAGGCGGCTTCGGGGTGGACATCGCCTGGCGGGACGGCAGGCTCACCGAGGCCACGATCCGCGGCATGCGGGACGGGCCCGCGGTCATACGTTGCGGAGACAAGACGACACAAATCGACGTCAAGAAGGGGCAGACGGTTCGTCTGGACGCACAGCTCAGCCCGAGTTGAGCAAAAAGCCTAAAGAACCGTTCGCTCGGGAATCGATAATATCTGTGACCCAAACCGAGTAAGTGTGAAACTGCACCCTTTGGTCAAGGTCGATAGTCTGCAGTTGCCCGAGGCAACGAAAGGAGGATTCGCACAACAAGGCGCCTGAGTACTTGGCCCGCTGCACAGCGGCATCGCTGCGCCGGGCGGGGGAGGAGATGATGACAAGGGATTGTTGGACTTCATCTTCTTGAGGAAAGGACTGCCCCATGAAAAGGACTTCACTCTGGCTGGCGATGCTGATTTTTGCTCCCGGCATCGTCGAGGCGGTGGACTACGTTCCGCCGCGATACCGCACCCATTACTCTCCTTACGCGTTCAGTTACCGCAACTCCGGCATGGTCCCAGGCGGCCTGGACTACTCCTCGCAGGCCTTCAACTACCGGCATTCGGGCCTGGTGCTCGAGGGCGTGCGGTATACCCCCTACCGCCTCCGCTACGGCCATTCCGGGCTGGTCATCGACTACTACGGGTACTGGTCGCCGTCTGAGCGTTGCGGTCCCGCGTATCACGATAGTTCCGTCCGTGTCCCCGTGCCGTGCGCTCCTGGGGCCAGCCCCCGGGTATGTGCGGCCGAGAGCCGGAGACCCAGCGAGATCGAAACGATCCGACGCTGCCTTCAGGCCAGGGGCCACGACGACGTGAACATCAACCAAGTCCTGATGATCGACAGCAAGCTCGTGAGCGCGGATTTCTTCCTGAAAGACCGCAACCTCATCATCAAGTACTGGAATCCCAGCGAGATCGAATCGCTGAAGACGCAGCAGAAATACAAGCAGACCGGCTACGAGAAGTACCGGGAGAGATGGATGGAGGTGGCCGCCCAACACGAACAGAACGGCGGCCGAATCCACTACGTGGAAGCCTCCGGCGCCGAGGCAATCGTCGCAGCTCTCGACTCCTGCGACGAGTTGAACGCTAGTCCCGAGGAGACGGATCACGCAGTTCTGTACGCCAGGGACTGACAGGGTCTTGTCGTGTCCCGAGTCGCAACCGAATGGCTTGGCCTCTTCGGCTGCGCTCAGGGTCTGCCTGGGCTGGGCTGCAATGCCTGCCAGTTCGCCGGATCGTTCCACGTCACAGGCTTGGCTCGGGGGTCCCTGATCGTCAGGGATTCGCCATGGCCGTCCGTGGAGGGATACCACGTGTCGGCATAGCGGAACCGCAGGATCGCCGCATCGAAGGGCGCGGCCAGTTTCAAGACCAGTTCCTCTCCCCCGTCGTTCAAACGCCCTGAGTACTGGCCCGCCACGGGAATGGCCGTCCCATAGTGAGACCGGAACGCCCCCAGATCGGCCGCCACAACGGTGCACTCGCCTGGAGCCAGCGACATCGACGGGAAGCGGAAGTCGATCCCCGATGTGAACCGCACGCCCGTCAAGTCAAGGGGTTCCGTCGTGACATTCAGCAGTTCAACGTAGTCCAGCGCATCGCCCTGGGGGGCGTTGTACATCAATTCAGTCACCCGAAGGCTGTCCAGCAGGACCAGAGCATCAAGGTACGGATACTCCTCGTCGGCGGTCGCGGTGCTCTCGCCTTCCAGGAGAGCCGTGATAAGGAAATCGCTGCTGGCGGTCGAGTTGTTCATCGCCTGGATCGCGAGCAGGTTGCCGCCCGCGCGGAGCAGGTCCACGTGATCGGAGAGATCGTAGATTCCATCGAACCCCGTGCCGCTTGATTCATGACTGGCGGTCGCCTGCGAATCCCATTGGAGCGTCTCCTGGGCATTGGCCCGAGCCGCTTCCTCGCCGTTGAGGTACGCCACGAAACCGTCGTCGTATCGAACGCTGAGATACAATCCGCTGAGAGCCTCCAGCCGGTCGCTATCGACGACAAACGGAATGCGAACATAGCACGTCGTGTATTGTCCATACATGACCTTCTCGACGTCCAGGCCGATCAGATCCTCATACCCTGTGCCGCGTTCGTACCCGACCCCCCCAGGGGCCCCTGAAACGCTCAGCCAGGCCGAGTCATCGAAGTCCAGCCGGGACTTCCAGTCGTCTGCGATCTGATCCGCCGACGTCGGAACGATGGCGCGTTTGGCCGCATCTTCGGGGACCAGGTCAAACCTCGTGACGGTGTCTTCAGGCCGTGCAAGACTCGGCAATCCGGGCGTCGGGAGAACGAAATACTCGAACCGCCAGGTCCCATCAGGCAGCCTGCCTTGCGAGACATCAGTTGTTTGCGGAAAGAAGACGACCGCGTCGACCGGCGCGTACGAAGCATCGTACAAGGCGATCAGATCGCCATCGGAGGAGAGCTTGAACCCGAGGTGGCCCGGATCGGTCTCGTCATCCGCCACAAAGACCGCGTATCCCTGGGCGCCGATGAAGCTCAGGGGCCTGAGCCGATACGGGCAAGGATCGACGGAAGACAAGTCCGTCAGGTAGAACTCCCCGATGGCAACCGGCAGCGGGTCCGGATTGTACAACTCGACGAAATCCGATTTGAAGAGAACTCTCTCGCTGGCGAGCCACTCGTTGATCCGGATCGCAGCAGGGTTGCCGAGCGGTTGCCAGACATTGGCCCGACCCGGCGTCGGAACCGTCAATCGCCATGCGCCGTCGGGCCCGATGCGGCCGACGGACAAATCGGGGATCTGCGAGCCGAATTCGACCGAATCGATCAGTGCGCCGGTCGCGTCATACAGGTAGAGGCCCTCGCCCTCCGCGTCGAGCCCGAAGCCCAAATCGCTCGCGGACGCCGCCAGGCCGTCGTCCGCAGTCAGGACCAGGTACTCGCCGGGGTTCAGTATCGTGCCCGGAGGAAAGACGAACCTTGCCGGCTCCTGCGGATCGTCGCTGAGACCCATGCCGGACAGGCTGATCGTCTCTGAACCCTGATTGTACAACTCGACAAGATCGGGGAAAGCCCCATCCCTGGCAACGGCAGACTCATTGTTCGCCAAAATCTCATTGATGACCAACGGCCCGGAGACCGCCGTCGTCACAGATGAATCGCCGCCGCCCACATTGAGATCGTTGGCATCGTCCTGCGGGCCAATCTGGACGAGCACAGCCGCACTGCGATTCGCCGCGAACCGCTTGATGTTGTTGAGCACCTGTTCAGGCGTCCAACCGCCGAGCACGTGGTCCACGAGCGGATCGAACCGTTCGGGCGAGAAGACCGTGTCGATCAGATCGGCCAGTTCGCCGCAGTAGAGGGCGACGATTTCGGGATGACTGAACAGCCGCTTCAACCCGTCGACGCCGTTGCGTCCGGGCGTTCCCTCGACGATGGACAGCACGGTCAGGTCCATGCTCCCATGGGCGTTCCCCTGGTCCAGGATGGTGTCCAGGTCGTGCGGGATCAGCATGAAGCGACGGTCCTCGACGCCGCGATACAGATAGTAGTCGTCTCCGATGCCCATGTTCAGCCCGGTCTCGTAGTTCAGCAGGAGCGAATCAATTGCGATGTATCGCAACCACTGCCGGAGATGGATGACTTCTTCGACCTCCTGCAGATACGTGGCCTCCGGTGCGTTGTTGAGCACGTCCACCATGTGGATCAGGTCCGACCAGTCGTCCTGTGCGACGTGGTTGGCCTTGAAGTAGCGGTTCCGGTACACATTCGGATCGGAGCCTTCATAACGCAACTCCGCCTCGGCCGCCCCCGAATCGAGGCGAAAACACGAGTACAGATTGCCGTCGGGATCGTCGCGAAAGTGCTTCTTGGCGAAATCGTCATCGAACGCGTCCAGGCGTGCGTACACGCCGTACATGGGGCTGGCCGAAGAGGCCAGATCGGCGCCGTTGATCCGCAGCTCCGCAGGCACAGCGCCGGCAGCCGCGATACCCGCCAGGCGAAAGATCACGCTGCCGAGGATCTGCGCGTGCGTATACCGGCAGTTGAAATTGACCGCGCTGCGGTCCTTCCAGAGACCATCGCGAGAAAACGACACGTGGAAGTTGTTGGGGGGCCCGGTCCGCGTGCCGTGACCGCGATTGCGGACCGCCGCCCGGTAGCAAAACGTCGTGCCCGTGCCGTCGATGCTGATGAACGTGCAGTTCATCGCGGCCTTGGTGTCTTCTTCTCCATTGCTGCGACTGCCAATCCGAGCGAGGCGCCCTCGCTCCATCTCCGTCATCACGACGTAGTAGAGCGGCTTGCCTCCGATCTGCCAGTAATCATCTGCGTCCAGCGCCGAATCCACGCGATAGAGGGCATTCGTCACCTGCTCCCATTGCCCATCCATGAGACTGGGGGCGGGCCACGTGCGGCTCCGGCCGCCCTCGTTGACGGCCTCGACATAGAACTCGATGACGACCCCGTCCGCGTGGGGCGGGATTTGCATTCCGTACACGCCGTCACCGGCATGGCCATCACCATGCACACCATCGTCGAACATCTCGACAACCGTGAAATCATCCGGACTCGCCTGGGGGTAACTGTCGGCAGCCGTATAGGAGGAGTGGTCCTGACGGTATCGCAGTCGAACCGCTGCCTCCGGGACAGATCCATCGATCACCCGCGCCGTGACTGTGACGGAATCGCCAGGCTTCGGGATCAACGGGCCATGCCGCACGTCCGTGATGATCGGCGGGCTGTCGTTTGTCGCGACTGAATTGGCTCTTCCGGGCGTCCCGCCGTTCTCCAGGCTGGCCGCCCAGTTCTGCCCGAACTCGTTTGGCAGACCCGCGTCGACCAGTTCCAACGACTTGCCCCCGCCGTCAGTTTCGTCCGACCACTGCCATCCCCGATGCCCCCGGTCCTCCGGTCCAAGCTCGCGCGCCGCCCAATCGCCTTCGTCGGCATACCGGATCGAATCGACTACCACTCCGGCGGCGTTGGCCAGCGCCAGCCTCTCGCCGGAATTGCTCAGCCAGCCGGTCCAGCCCCCCACCACATTCGTCACGTCGGGAAAAAGGGTCCGGAATGCATCCACATCCGCCGCCACCACAAGGTATTCGCCGGCCCCCAGCACCACATCGGGAAATGCGAAACCGACCGCATCGGCAAGCCTCCAGCCAGCCAGCGCAGCGGGCTCGGCCCCGCGGTTCAGCAATTCGATCCACTCCCGGGCGGTGTTCTCGGGAGTGAGGGACTTGTGGTAGGGATGGTACATGATCTCGGAGATGACGACGCCGCCGGGGTCCGTGCCGTTGGCCCGTCCCGGCGTGGGGACGGCGCAGACCTGCCACGAGCCATCCCCGTCCGGGAAGCGGGCATACGACTCGTTGGGGGCCTGTTCGCCGAAAACGACCTCGTCCAGCAGAACACCTTGGGGGTCGTACAAGGCGACGGATTCCCCGCCGGCAGCGAGCTTGAAATCCGCGTGGAGAGGCCCGTCGCCCGCCTGCTCATCAGCCCAGATGAGCAGCCAGCCGTGGCCTGGGATCGTCGTCGTCAGCGGGTCCAACGCGGGGATTCGCCATTTGGCGGGCTTGGACGGATCGTCACTCAGGCACCAGCCCGCGACATCGATCGCCTCCGGCCCACGGTTGTACAGCTCGATCCAATCGTCGTAATCGCCCTGGTCGTCGGAGACGGCGTTTTCGTTGTTCGCCATCACCTCGTTGAGAACCACGGACTGTGCCGCGACCCCGTTCCCCCCGCCGGCGAGGGCAACACAAGGGATCAGCGACGACAACAGGAGGGACAAACACACGTTGGCAGAGACACGCATCGTCGGCCTTTGCTTGCTGTTGAACACCCCGCCTTGTGGCCATTACGGCGACCCACATAGCCCGCTGTGAAACACCCTCGCGAGGCGCACGTGAAACAAACCCATTGTAGCCGAAATGGTGCTCCGCGTCAATGGTCGAGCGTTTCCCAGATCGTCCGGCCGTCGGCCTCCAGGCACAGAATCCGCTTCTGGATGTAGAACAGATCGGCCCGACACCAGGGAATGTCCAGACAGATCGACGGAGTGGTCCTAACCATGACGGAGCCATCCGGCGCAATCACGGCATGATAACCTCGGAAGCTGACGCCGCGGAGTCTCGCGGCATCGCCAAACACAACCTTGCCTCCGCCAACGGCACACGTGTGGGGGATTGCCCCGTCGCAGCGATGGACCCACGCGTCATGCCCCGTGTCCACATCCATCGCATGAAGCGATCCTCGCATGGTCCCGACAAACACCTCGCCGCCTGCGATCACGGGCTGCACACCTGCCATCAGGCCTTCATCGGGGAACAGACGGTACCATTTGCGTGCAAACGGCGGCCGGATTTCCGTGGCAGTGGCCCCCGACCTCGCACAATCGTGCCCCAGCATCGGCCAGCCATCATCCACAGCATACGCCCTTGCGGACAACAGCGTGAGCATCAGGCCAAGATACACCTGCGAGAGCACACGACCGTCGCGCAATCGGTCTTGGATCAGCAAAGACACAAGGACCATCTCAGTCCATCCCTCTTCATAGGGATGGAGTGCGTTCGCAGGCAATCTCCTCGATTGCCAGGGCAACGATGTAATCGGGCAGCTTCTGCAAGCTGGGTTGAGCCCGGTAGGTGCTGACGATGCTGCGGTCGGGAAACGCGCCGACCCGACGGATCAGCTCGCCGGCCAGAATCCCCAGCCGGTCGTCGGACATGCCCTCCTCAGCCAGGGCGCGAGCCGCCGCGACGAGGTCGGCGAACTCAGGCCGGCTGTCGTACCAGTTAAGCTGGAATTCCAGTTCCGCCGCGGTGCGCGACGGGGTATTCCCGAAGGTGTACTGGATGCCGATGGGGTTGTAGGTCTCCAGACGCTCATCGATGAAGGCCTCGCAGGTCTCGCGATAGGCGGAGAGCCGCTCCCCCTCCACGCCGGTGAAACCCCGCTTCTCGATCTCCTCCGCCAGCAACTCGTCAATTCGCCGCAGAAGGCGGGATCGATGCGTCTCCATCCGGTCGTGCAACTGCTCGTAGTAGACCTTCAGCAACAGGGACGCGGGCGTCATGTCTCTCAGGCTCCACCGGCAACGGGGCCGGTCGGCAGCGTGAAGGTGAAGATACTGCCGCCGCCGGGGTTGTTCTCGAACCAGATGCGCCCGCCGTGGCGCTCGACGACCTGTCTGGCAAACGCCAAGCCCAGGCCCGTCCCCTCGCGCTCGGTCGCACGGGCATTCTCGGCCCGGTAGAACTCCTCGAAGATCCGCGAGGCGTCCGCCTCGGGAACGCCGATCCCTGTGTCTGTGACCCGGATTCGCACGCGGTCTCCCTCCACCCCGGCCTCCAGCGACACCTTGCCGCCATCCGGGGTGTACTTGACCGCATTGAACAGGACATTGGCAATCGTCTCTTCGACCAGGACGGCTTCGCCCCAGATCAAGTCGACCTGCGGATCGATCCGGTGGCTCAGCGAGACCGACTTGCTCTGCGCCTTGTTCCGAACGAGCACCAGGGCATTGAGAATGGACTTCTTCAGGGAGAACTGCTCGACCTCCAGCCTGCCGGTCAGTTTCATCCGGGTCAGTTTCAGCAGGGCGGTGATGAACTCCAGGCATTTCGTCGTCCGATGGTGCGCCCGCCCGATGAAGTCCTTCTGCTTGTCGTTGAGCGGACCGAGCATCTGGTCGATGACCAAGTCCAGGCAGCTCAGCACGGCCGCCAGGTGTCCCTTGATGTCGTGCGTCACCCGCAGAACGTACTGGTTCTTGACCTGGTCCTTTTCCAGGAGCTGGGCGTTGGCCCGTTCGAGACCCTCCTGCTGACGCCGAAGCTGCTCGCTGATCGAGGTCGTCATGTACACGATCAAGTACAGCGTCACGGTGAACACGAAGAGCGTGCCGAAGACGTAAGTCCAGTCGCGATACAACCCGTGCCCGGCGAACCCCTCCAGGCTGTGGTGCTTCAGCCAGCCTGCGGCCTCCAGCACGACCAGCCCGCCGAACAGGCCCACCGCCAGCGTCGCCTGCAAGTAGCTCTGCCGCCGGGACCGCAGAATGCTCGCGATGATCATGTGAAAGGCGAAGAAGAACAGGAACGGATTCTCGATTCCGCCCGAAAAGTGCAGGATCGTCGCGAGAATGAGCAGATCGGCCGAGATCTGGAACGTGATGATGCCGCCGATCCGGGCCTCCGAGGGCTGCCTCGCCTCGCGTGTCCAGTGTCGAAGCAACCCGTGAAGCCCGAGATTATAGACAAGCAGCACTGCGACCATCGCGTACAAAGCCGAGGCCGCCAGGGAGACCCCCATGAACTCCTCGGCGCCGAACGTGGCGCAGCCCAGCGCCCCGATTGCCACCCATCGCAGGCGGATAAGCCACTGGGCCCTCTGGACCAGGCTGGTGCTCTTGACGAGGCTTTCCATATTCCATTTGCTGTTTACGATTTGCTATTTATGATTTGCCATTCTGATTTGGCTTGGCAACTCGGCGAGTCAACAGGACAAGCACGGGAGAGTGCACCCTCCAAATCGTAAATCGTCAATGGCAAATCGCAAATCCTGCGGTTCACGCCTCGCGAGCAGAGAGCAGGTCCTGAACCTTCTCGATCAGCATGTCCGGCTTGACCGGCTTGTCCAGGAACGCCTGGACGGGCAGCCAGGTCTCGTCGCCGGCCGCAGGCTTGAAATCCAGGCCCTTCTTCTGCTTGACTGCGGTCAGCATGAGAATGGGGATGTCCTGGAACTGCGCATCCTGCTTGATCTCGCGGGCGAACTCGAACCCTTCCTGCGAGGTCCTCATCATCACGTCGAGAATGATCAGATCGGGTCGGGACGCCTTCAGACGCTTCATGCCCTCGTCGCTATCCCTGGCGCAGCAGACCTCGTAGCCCTTGTTCTCCAGTACGACCGTCATCGCATCGGTGATGTCAGGATCGTCATCAACGATCAGAATCTTACTCTGTCCCATTGGGTCTCCTTGGGAATCCCCCACTGTTGCCCTTCACTGTGCATCCAGTTCAGCCCGAATCGCGGCCAAGCACCGGTCGATGCCGTTTGCCAGTGTCACACTCAGACCTTGCCGAAACTCGATCAGCTCCGGCTGGATGCCGAAAATCACGATTTCCTCAGGGGCTTGGCCGAGTTCCCGGGCCATGCCGATGATCCGCAGAAGGTCGGCATCGTGGAGCGACTGATGAGCCAGCACCTTCTTACTACGGACGTCGTCAGGCGAGAACCGCCGGATCGCCCCAGGCTCCTGTTCCATGTACGCACAATCGACCAAGATCGCCTTGCGACGGCCCGCCATGTGGTGCAGCACCGCCAACCCGCCCGTTCCGGCGTCGAGGAAATCCACGTCCGGGTAGTCCAACAACGACTCCGCGAGCCGTTCCACGAGGCACACCCCGATTCCTTCGTCCGCCATCAGCGGATTGCCCAGACCAAGCACCACGGTAGGCCGCTTCGTGGATTGGTTGTTCCTGATTGATGATGGATTGTCGGTGGAAGCCATTCTTCAATCATCCATCATCCACGATCCACAGTCAATCACCGGACGAACTGCACGTCCAGCATGTGCGTCGAGCAGGAGATACACGGGTCGTAGGACCGGACGAGCATCTCCAGCTTCAGGCGAATCTGGTCCTCGGGCTCGTCGATGATCTGCGGCACGAGGACCTCGAAGTCTTCCTGCATACTGGCGTGGTTCTGGTTCGTCGGAATGCAGATGTCGGCGCCGACGCAGTTGCCCTTGCGGTCGAACTCATATTCGTGGAACAGAATGCCGCGAGGGGCCTCGACGCAGCCGCTGGCCTTGCCGGCCTTCGGCGAGGTCCTGACCGTCTCGGGCTTGATCCCTTTGGTCAGCAGTTCGTCGATCATCTGGATGCTGACCTCGACCACGTGAACACATTCCACGAGCTGGGCGACCGTATTCATATACGGATTGCAGCAGCCCTTTTGGAGGTTGAACATCTTGGCCACTGCCTTGGCCGTCGGCGAGAGCAATTCAGCATTGTTGTTGAATCGAGCCAGCGCCCCGACCGCATAGGACTTGCGATGCCATTTCGTCCACTTGGCGGTGGATTGATCGCAGACGTACTCGTTGGCGACCGTCTTCCAATCGTTGATCGCGACGGCGCCGTCGTAGTCCGTCGAGGTGATCTCGCCGTGGTAGAAGGTATAGGTCGGCGGGTTGTCCTGCTTGAGCGAGACGTACTCCGTCGGACGCTGGAAATTCGGGATCTTGGCGGCCACGGAGAGCACGACCTCGGCAACCACCTTCAGGTCGGGCAGGCACTTCTTGAGACGCTCCTGCAGATCGCGAAGTTCCTTCTCCGTGGGGAACTTCGTGAGGCCGCCCGGCTTGAGGGTCACCGGGTGCGTCGTCCGCCCGGCAATCAGGTCGGACCATTCGTTCGCGAGCCGGTGCAGTCCGATGATCGTCTTGACCGCATCGGGGGCGATCCCCACCAGCGGGACAACCGAGGGCACGCCGAAGAAGTCCGGCGCCGCCAGGTAGCCGACGTGCAACACGTGGCTCTGCAACTGCTCGGAATAGTGCATCAGAATGCGGACCTTGTCTGCCTGCTCGGAGACGCGAATGCCCATGGCATTCTCGACCGCCTTGGTCGAGGCCAGTGAGTGCGTGATCGAGCAAATGCCGCAGATTCGGCTCACGATCGTCTGGATGTCCTCGTAGCTGCGCCCGCGGACCATGGCCTCGAAGAACCGCGGCGCCTCAGGCACCTGCCATTGCAGTTTCTCGATCTTGCCGTTCGTCGCATTCAGGACAATATTGCCGTGCCCTTCGACGCGGGTCACATGATGTACGTTTATGTTGACTGTGCCTTTACTCATAGATCGTCGGCTCCTGCTTGCTTCCAAAGAGAACCATCTTGGTCTTGAGATCGTCCACGTTCAGGCCAAATCGGTTGACCACATCCTTAGCCGCATCCACATTCGGATTGCTCGTATACCCTCGGCAGCCGAAGCAGCGGAACCCGTTCGACGGGCACCGCGCCCCGCAGCCGGCCCGGATGATCGGTCCCAGGCACACCTGGTCGTACTGCCACAGGCATGGATTGCCCTTGGCCTTGCACTCGACGCACACGGGATAGTCCGCAATCTCGGGCTTCTTGCCCAGCAGGAGGGATCGCACGATGAAGGTGAATTCCTTCCTGTCGATGGGACAGCCGTGAACGTAGAAATCGACCTGGACGACCTCGTCGACCGCCTTGGTCAGGCCGGTGTGCAGGTGCGGCTTGCTCGCGGCCTTGCCGTAGACGCACTTCTTCACCTCGTCGAGGTCGTCGAAGTTATTCTTGAGCTTGTTGACGCCACCCATGGTCGCACAGGCGCCCAGGGCGATCAGGACCTTGGCCCGGCTGCGGATCAGCTTGAGCCGCTCCTCGTCCTCCAGGCGGGTGATCGACCCTTCGATGACGGCAATGTCGTATTCGTCGCTCTTTTCGCTCATCGCCTCGCGCCACTCCACAACGTCGGCGCCCCCGAGGAGACTAAGGATTTCCTCCTCGAGGTTGACGATCTGGAGCTGACACCCTTCGCAGCAGGCAAAGTCGAATATCGCAATCTTGGGTTTTGCCATTGTTAAATCGCCTCCGGCAGAGAAGCCAAATCAGAATAACGGAACACCGGGCCGTCCATACAGACATATGCGTTGTTGATCTGGCAATGCCCGCACTTGCCGACGCCGCATTTCATCTTTCGTTCGAGGTTCACAAAGATATTGTTGTGCGGCACATCGTACTCCTCCAAGGCCATCAGCACGAACTTGTACATGACCGGCGGGCCGCACACCAGAATCTTCGCCGACTTCAAGTCCATTTCGACCTTGCGGATCAGCTTGGTCACGACGCCCACGTGGCCCTTCCAGGCAGGGTTTCCCTCATCCAGCGTCTCGAGCACCTGCGCGTCGCCGCGTTTGGTCCAGGCGTCGATCTCCGAGGTAAACAGACGCATGTCCTGGTTCTTGGTGCCCTGGAGAATCGCGACGTCGCCGTAGTCGCTGCGGTTGTCGAACACGTAGTTGATGAACGATCGCTGCGGGACCAGGCCCAGACCACCACAGACGAAGACCACGTTCTTGCCCCTGGCCTCCTCGACGGGGTAGATCCCCTTGCCGAGCGGGCCGCGAATGCCCAGCTTGGAGCCCTTCTGGAGATTGTGGATGGCGCCGCTGACGTTCCCGATCTTGCGCACGACGAGTTCGAACCCGTTCTTCTGCGTGGGGGACGAGCTGATCGTGATGGGGGCCTCGCCGATGCCGGCGATGGAGACCTCCACGAACTGGCCGGGGAGAAAGTCGAACTGGCCGCCATCCATCGTCAGCCGCAGGTACTTCTCCGTGGCGTTCATCTGGCTGATGTCCGCGACGGTCGCCAACTGCGGCAGGTAGATGTCCTTCTTCTCAACACAGCACTGACACATCAGTCACGCTCCTAAAATTGATGATGGATGATGGATGATGGATGATGGATTATTGACGACTGCGGCAAAAAGGCTCTTCAATCATCAATAGCCAATTATCCCTAATCAATTCTCACCCTATTCCCAGGTCGTCGATCAGACGGTTGTACACACTCACGGGGTTGGCGATGTCGGGCAGGCAAGCGCCGACGCATCGGCCGCACCCGACGCAGGCGATCTGGCCGTGAATCTTCTGGGGCACATACATCGCCTTGCGATAGAGCCGGTGACGGAAGCGGTCCGCCTGGGCCTTGCGGAACTCATGGTCCGGCGCGACCTTGGTGAATCCATCGAGCAGGCAGCCGTCCCAGGCCCGAGCCCGCTGGCCCGTCTTGAGGTCCCAGTTCACATCGTCCTGCACGTTGAAGCAGTAGCAGGTCGGACACACTTGGTTGCAGGACCCGCAGGCGAAGCACGTCTTGGCCCGCTCCTCCCAGACCGGGTGCTTGTAGGCCTTGGCCAGCAGGCGGGGCAGATAGGCGGGATCACACTTGAGCTGATGCTTGTTCAGCGATCTCTTGTTGTACGCCCAGACCTTCTCCCGCATGCTCAGAGCCTGGGGATCGGCCTCGACGGCGCCGTTGGCCTTTGCCAGCAGGTCTTCGCCCTTGGCGGTGGCGGCTTCCATCACGTAGCTGTCGCCAATGTCCGTCAGGAGGATGTCGTAGCCCTCCTTGACAACCGCCGTATTCATGCACGAGGCGAACACGTGGTCGGAAGCCTTGGCCACGTCGCAGGCGATGATCGTCGCGTTATTGCGCCGCGCCATGTAATGACTGTCGTAGTTGTCCTGTTGGAACAGTTCGTCCATCTGGTTGATGGCAATCACGTCGTACGGATGAACGCCCAGCAAGACGAACTTCTGCCCGTCCAGTTGGGACTTGTACGCCCCGCCGACCTCATAGGTCAGGAGCACTTCCGTCGGCGGCAGGAAGAACTTCTTGGGCGGCTGGAGCGTCACGTCATAGTCCAGCCGAAGGTGCTTTGCCGATTCCAGGGGGGCGAAATCAAACCGATCCCCCTTCGCCTGGACCCCGATGACGTTCTCCGTCCTGATCAGGGAATCGACGAAGCTCGCGAAATCACTCTTCGTTATTCTCTTCACACTCATGGGACAATCCGGCTCCAAAAATCTCGACCACAATCCTTCTGTTTCATCACGACGTCCCCTGCGACGAACCACCCTTTGTCGCAGGGTGTTCACTCGAACCGGCCGTCCGCATGTAGTACGGCAGACGGGCGAGTTCCATTGCGATATCCAGGGTGATAACCTTCGCCCGGCGGGGCAGGACGACGCTGCACGGGGCGAAATTCAGAATCCCCCGGACGCCGGCCCCGACAAGCTGGTCCACCACGGACTGGGCAGCCGCCCGGGGAACCGCGACGATTCCCAGCGTGATCCCCCGCTCGCCCAACGTGCCGAGATCGGAGAGACCCTCGATCCGAATGCCGTTGACCACCCTGCCGATCTTGTGCGGATCGATGTCGAAGGCCGCGACGACGTCCAGACCGTACCCTTCGAATCCCGGATACGCCAGCAGCGCCTTGCCCAAGTCTCCGATACCCACCACGGCCGCCCTGTGAACCACATCCAGACGAAGAATCTTCTTGATCTGGCGGGCCAGTCCCTCGATATGATACCCGACCCCTCGCGTCCCAAAATCACCGAAATGCGAAAAGTCCTTGCGGATTTGCCAAGACTGGACCCCGACGAAATCCGCCAGAGCCTGACTGGAAATGTGCTCCTGCCCCTGATCCGCGGAGACCCTCAGGCCTCGCAGATAGATCGGCAACCGCCGCACCGTCTCGTCAGGAATCTTGGGGTACCTCATTCCGAGCAACACCAACCTTCGTGCTTGTGTTCACATTCACAAAGTGACGATGAAGTCACTATACGGCAGGCCGGTGCGACGGTCAACTATCAAAGCCGAATCCCTTCGTCACAACCCCGATGACGCAATCCTAAATCCTTTGGCAATAGAGAGTTATATTATATTGCCAGAATCACAATAAATTACAGGATTCATATCTGCGACATTCAGGTTGATGCGATTTTCTCCGCAAGCAGCAACCGCTGCGTCAGTCGGCGACGAGCCGCCGCACCCGATCGACACGGAAATGAACCAGAAACTTGGGGGCATCCTCAGGTCCCCGCCCTCTGCGCCCGGTCCGCCGGACCGCGTCGATCTTCTGCGGGTCGGTCTCTTCCCTTGTCCGCGTGAGGTAGAGTCGCAGCCCATTGTAGCCGGCCTCCGGTTCCGCCGGATCTGCCGCCCCTCGTTCCAGGAACAGGTACGCGGCGTGCGGATTGGCCGCGACGTTGTCGTGACTGAGACGGTCCCCCATGATGAACGCGATCTCCCCATCCTCCATGACGTGAGGACGGGCATAGAGAGCCACGTCCACGCGGCCCTGAGCGTCCGCGGTCGCCAGAATGCCGAGGCCTGTGGTCTTCTCGAAGTAGTCAGTTAGATTCATATTTGTCTCCTTGGAGCAATGCTTCCAGTGCACCCTTCAACTCCGGATATCTGAACTCGAAGCCCGCGCCGACCAGCCTCTTCGGGATCGCCTTCTGGCTGGTCAGGAGCACCTCGTCGGCCATCCGGCCCAGGACAAGGCGGGCCGCGAAGCGAGGCATCCTCGTCCAGGCGGGTCTGTGAAGGACGGCGCCCAGGGTGCGAACGAACTGCTTCATGACGACTGGATGGGGCGACGCGAGATTGAACGCACCGGCCAGGCGGGGGTTCTCCAGCAGAAACCGAATCGCGCGGACCTCGTCCTCCAAGCCAATCCACGAGAGCCACTGGTTCCCGCTGCCGACCCACCCGCCCAGGAAGAACCGGAACGGCGCCATCAATCTGGGCAGCGCACCGCCGGACGGTCCGAGCACCATGCCCGTGCGAATCGCAACGTATCGCACCCCCGCGGCTGCGATTCGGGCGCCGATGGACTCCACCCGCTGACACACGTCGGCGAGGAACCCGGCGCCGGGCAGGGAATCCTCCGTCAGGATCTCGTCGCCGCGGGACCCGTAGTAACCGACGGCGGAGCCCTGAATCACCACCGTCGGTCTGTTCCTTGCGCCCGCGACCACGTCCGCGATGGCGTTGGCGCCGCTCGTCCGACTTCGCTCGATACTGTCGATCCTGGCCAGCGTCCATCGGCCCTTCGCCACGTTCTCGCCCGCCAGATGGACGACGCCATAGGCTCCGTCCACCTCCCGGGCCCACATGCCCGCGGTTCGCCCGTCCCACTCGATGACCCTGGCGTATTCCCCAACCGCCGCGGCAGCCCTCGTCGCATCGCGCGACACGGCAACGAGATCGTACGCGCCGTGCAGCGAGCGACACAACTCGCAACCGATGAATCCCGTCGCCCCGGTAATGACGATCCGCTGGGCCATATTCGCTACCCGCCAGTCTCCAATCGCTCGATCCTCCGGACGTAGGCGTCGGCATCGAACTTGCGGCGCAGGCCCGCGGCATTCATGTACCGGACCATTCCGAAGACCGGCCGCTCCCCCCACGGACGGTCGTGCTTCCCGAAGCACCAGGCTACGCCGGCAAAGCCGTTCGGGTCTCGCCCGTCCAGCTCGTACCGGTTGTTCAGGTACAGAGCGATCCGAAATGCCTCACGGGGCGCCCGCGTCCACTCCAGAATCTTCTTGCCCCAGTACATTCGCATGTAACCGTGCATCTTGCCCGTCCGCACCATTTCCCGCTGGGCGGCGTTCCAGTAGGGGTCGTGCGTCCGAGCGGCCTCGAATACCTCCAGGGAGTAGACGTACTCCCGCTTGTCCCGGCGGTGGGAGTTCAGAGTCCGCATGGCCCACAGCGGCAGGCAATCGAGACGGTCGTATCGGGGGTTGTGACAGACGAAGTTGTGACTCAACTCCCGCCGCACGATCAGTTCTTCTAGGAATGCGTCCCTGCCCGGGCCTGATGCCCGTCGAGCATCCAGCGCCGCCCGCAGGGGCGAGAGCTGCCCGAAGTGGAAATAGGGACTCAGGTGCGATTGCGCGTCGCAGTTCGGATCGTTCCGCCGGGCGGCGTAGTCGTCGAGTCGGTTCGCCAGAAAATCCTCCAGACGGCGTCGGGCCTCGGAGGCGCCGCCACGGAATCCGACCGCCCGGCCGACGGAGCCGTCGACCTTGAGGTCTGCGACCACGCGATCCGGATCGCGGAGATCCAGACCGGCCAGTCTCAGGCCCAGGGAATCCCCCCGTGGCTTTCGCGGTCTGAGCTCCACGAGGTACCGCTCGAGTTGCCGGTGAATTCTGGGTCGGAACGTTCCGGCGGAGAAGTTCTCCTGATCCGCGGCTTCGTCCGGCGGGACGATCAGGTTCGTCTCCACCTCCTCCAGGGCACATTGCACAGCCTGCCCCACCTGGTTTCGCCAGGTCCGCTGGACCTTGAGATGGCCCGCGTCGACCACCGCGCAGCAGGCCTCGCCGGCCAGGTCGGGAATGCAGGTCGCCGGCGGGCCGGCCAGCACGACCATCCGAATGCCCCGCTCGCGGAGGTCCGCCTGCGTTTCTCGCAGGCCCTCGAGCATGAACTGATAGTGACGTGCGTTCGCCTCGGGAAAGTTCGCGGTCAGACCGAATGCGACCACGACCGGTTTGCGCAGCTCGTTGCCCCTGTCGATCGCGTATTCGAGCGCATGGTTGCAGTCGGACCGTTGCGCCGCCTGCATCCAATACAGGACGTACCGGCCGTCCCGCACGGGCTGCCGATTCAGTCGTCTGATCCGTTCGGAATGGATCATCGTCCCACCGATCTCCCAAAGACCACGCTCAGACCCTGGAGCCCGGACCGAACCGGGGCACGAAGGTTATACATCGCCGGCCGCCACGAGTTCATCGTTGCCGTGCGATGCAGAGTGTCTGTGGAAGGAGTCCGAACCGCGTTTCTCTCGGTCTATTCGCGGACCTTGCCCAAGGGCCCGCAGGACCAGTATCCGAGTCTGCCGAACGGACCGCCTCCAGACGAGGATCGTCCGCGAGAGACCCCAGGCGGTTGCCATAACCGGAGCGGCCGCCTTTCTCGGACACTGGCGGGCCCTCGCCGGCAGTCGGATTCGCCCGCCCGGCGGAGGAGGACCATCCGAGGAGCCCCGCGTGGCATTCTGCTCCAGCGGGCCCACGGGAACGCCGATCCGATACGAGAGTCGGATGCCGCCGGACCTTGTCCAGGCACGGCCGGAGGGACTGCATCCGATCTGGAGCCCGAACCAGTCGAGAACCTGGGATAGGAATACAGACATGAGCTTGTTGAGAGTCTCCAAGTCGGTTCCGTGCGCCATCGCAGCCTTCGTGCTCCTCGCTCTACCCATTGCGCGGGCACAGCCCACCGACCATGAGGACCCCAGTGCCTACCCCGGGTCCTGGTATCGCATCGCCCTCGATCAAGACGGCAACTTCATCTCGGGCGACGGCCACGGCTACAACGACGGCGCGTGGTACTACTACCCCAAGACCGGCTGGTATCGCCAGTGGTTCTACAACGCGCCGTACAACCCGGACCGCAAGGGATATCTCAACTACGAGGTGTACATCAAGGCCGTCGACGCGAGCAAACTGACCTTCGTCGAGATCAACTTCAACTGGGCCAGGCCCGAGTGGTCGCAACTCGGCTACAGTCGCCCTCCCCTGCCCACGGACGCCGCGACCGCCGATCAGGAGACCAGGTACATGTCCTCCCGGCGGCTCTATGCCATCGACAACTGGTACATCGGGACCGTCGAGCCGGTCTTCAGCCACACCATTGAGGAGTACAATCCCGAATGGATCTCGATCGACGTGCGGGGACGCAACGCATACCTCTTCCGCGGTGCGATGCACGAATGCCGGGCCAAGGAGGGCGCGTGCTGCAATCCCCTCACCGGCGAGTGCTCGCTGACCCTGGAAGAGGGCTGCCCGTCCACTTGGCTGTGGCTCGGTCCCGGGACCACATGTGACTCCTGTGTCCTGGGAATCGCCGGGATGGATTTCGGCGACGCCCCCGACACGTATCAGACCCTCCTGGCCAACGATGGAGCGAGGCACACGAAGGTGGCCGGCGTGTTTCTGGGAACCGCCGTCGACGTCGAGACGGAGGGCAAGGCCAATCTCTTCGCGACCGGAGACGACATCCAAGGCATCGACGACGAAGACGGTGTCGCGTTCCTCGATCCCCTGCTGCCGGGCGAGTCGGCCACCATCGAGGTGGTCGCTTCGGTCGCCGGCTATCTCAATGCGTGGATCGACTTCGATCAGGACGGCACGTTCGACGACACGACGGACCAGGTGTTCTCCGACGAGCTGCTCGCCTCCGGCTTGAACACCCTGTCCATCCGGGTCCCGGCAACGGCCGTCACGGGAGTAACCTTCGCACGATTCCGCTTCAACACGCGAGGTCTGCTGAGTTGGCACGGCCTGTCCGACGACGGCGAGGTGGAGGACTACGCCATCTCGATCTCCCGGCAACTGCTGCCGCAGTCGAACTCCGGCAAGGGCGGGCTCCTGTGGAACCAGAAACCCCAGCCCACCGACTCGACCACCCCGTTCCTCTTCAACGCCTGGGACGAGCGGTCCGACCTGAGCATGCACCTGATCGCCGCCGACGATTGGCAGTGCGAGGACGACAGCCCGGTCACGGGCTTCCAGTGGTGGGGATCCTTCGACGGCTGGACGCAGCCGCTGCTCCCATCGCAGGTGCCCCTGGCTTTTCATATCACGATTTGGACGGACGGCTCCGGCCATCCCGGCACGCTTGTGTGGGAGAAGTACTGCACCACCTGGACGTGGAACGTCGCCGGCTACAACAGCGATCCCTGGGGTTTCACCAACGATACGTGCTTCCAGTTCACGTGCCTGCTGTCCCAGGATCAGTGGTTCCGTCCGACCCTGGCGGCGGACAAGAACGGCGCCTCGATTCCGGCGGTCTACTGGTTGGGCATCTGCGCCCTCTACGACACCGTCGCATCGACCGCCCAGTACCCCTGGGGCTGGACCACCCGGCCTCTGTCCTTCAACAACGGGGCCGCCCGGATCGCCACCGTCAGCACCGGAATCGGTGTCGCCACCACGTGGCCGCCCAGTATCGGCAGCACGTGGCTCTCCGGCTCGCCCATCGACAGTCCCGACAGTAGCGTCTGGGACCTCGCGTTCCAGTTGCTCACGACCGAGACTTCCGCCGCAGACGATTCCTCGCTGGCCCCCGTCTACCGGTTCTGGTCGGACAAGCTCTGCGCCCACTTCTACACGATCAACGAAGCCGAGAAGGAACTGATCATCAACAACTATCCAGACACCTGGACCTTCGAGGGGATTGCATTCTACGCCTATCCGCCCGACCAGGCGCCGGTCGGCAGCAAACCGGTCTACCGGTTCTGGTCGGGTGCCCTTGGGCGGCACTTCTACACGATCAGTGAAGCGGAAAGGCAGTTCTTGATCGACACCTACTCGGCGGTCTGGGCCGAGGAAGGGATCGCGTGGTATGCCTTCGATTAGCGGGCTCGCCTGGAACAAGACAGAACGGGTCCCACAGACCCGGGCAGAGCAGGGCTATCCGCTTGCGTTGGCCCTGATCTCATGTACACTGACGGCCATGCGCAACCTGGACCCGAAGTGTTCCTGAGTGAGACCGATGCGAATCCTGGCGCTCGAACCCTACTATGGCGGCAGTCACAAGGCCTTTCTCGACGGCTGGTCGGCGACCGGCAGGCACGAATGGTCCGTCCTGTCGCTGCCTGCGTACAAGTGGAAATGGCGGATGCGTCACGCCGCTGTCACCTTCGCCCGCCAGATCGAGCAGCAGCTCGACGCGGACACGCCGCCGGACGTGCTGCTGTGCTCGGACATGCTCAATCTCGCGGAGTTCGTGGGTCTGGCGCCGCGGCCCATCCGAGACGTGCCTCGCATCGTCTACTTCCACGAGAACCAACTGACCTATCCGACCCGGTGCGAGAGCGAGCGAGACTACCAGTTCGCGATGACGAACCTGACCACCGCGCTGGCGGCCGACGCGGTCTGGTTCAACTCCGCCTTCCATCGGGACTCATTCCTCGACGCGCTCGCGATCCTTCTGAACCGCATGCCGGATCACCAGCCCATCGAAGCCATCCAGAGAGTCCGCGACAAATCCGAGGTGCGCCCGCCCGGCGTCAGTCCCCTGCCCTGCCGGCCAGGCCGACCGTCCGGCCCTCTGCGAATCCTCTGGGCCGCCCGGTGGGAACATGACAAGAACCCCGACGACTTCTTCGCAGCGGTCGAACAGCTCGAAGAACGGCGCATTCCGTTCCGAATCAGCGTGATTGGAGAACAGTTCCGCGAGGTCCCCGAGGTCTTCGGCCGGGCCCGTCAACGGTTCGCGGACCACATCGACCGCTGGGGTTACCAGGCCGCCCGGGCCGACTACGAAGCCGCCCTCCTGGAGGCGGATGTGTTCGTCTCGACCGCGTCGCACGAGTTCTTCGGCATCAGTGCCGTCGAAGCCGCGCTGGCTGGGGCCTATCCGCTCGTTCCCCGGCGTCTGGCGTATCCCGAGGTCTTCGGGTTTCCGGACGACGGTCCGGCCAGTGGTTTTCTCTACGACGGCACGGCGGTGCACCTGACGGCTCGACTCGCCGATCTGGCCGCTCGCGTGGAGGCAACCGGCTCCCTCCTCCCGATGACCGAGGCATTGCGAATTCGTTTGCGACGGTTCGAGTGGCCCAACCTGGCTCCGCTTCTCGACGAGGCTGCCGAGCGAATCGCAGGTTGAGGCCGTCGCAGCACGAGGTCAGGACGCAACCGGCGTCAGGAGATGACCGACCAGGATCTTGATGCCGATGGCGATGAGAATGAGGCCGCCGAGGACCTCGATCCGACTCTCGAAGAAGTGGCCGAAGCGTTTGCCGATGTAGACGCCGGCGTAGGACAGGACGAAGGTGACGACGCCGATAATCGTCACGGCCAGCAAGATAAACGTCGTCAGCAGGGACAGCGTGATGCCGACCGCCAGCGCGTCGATGCTCGTCGCCACGGACAGGACCAACAGGACCATCAGGTCGGAGGGATCGCGGTTCTTCTCAACCGCTTCGATCCGGAACGCCTCGTAGACCGTCTTACCCCCGACAAAGGAGAGCAGGGCAAAGGCGATCCAGTGGTCGCACGCACAGATGTAGCTCTTGAGGCTCAGGCCGGCCAGAAACCCGATCAGCGGCATGACCGCCTGAAAGCCGCCGAAGAACAACGCCATGCGAAGTGCGTGTTTGACGTGCAGGTCCTTGTAGACGCTACCCGAGACGATGGAAACCGCAAAGGCGTCCATCGCGAGGCCTACCGCAATCAAGAGAACCGTTGCCAGATGCATTCGAGGTTGTCTTCCTTAGCTGGTTGTCACTCCTGTGCGGGCAAGATGTCGAAGACCGCGATTTCCGGTCGGGCGAGAAACCGCACCTGTGGTGCCGGGCGGGGCTCCAGACCCAATCCGCGATTGACGTACAGCACCGTGCCGCCAACACGGTACATGCCCGATTCGTACTTCTTCCCGAACTTCGAGAACGTGACCAGGGCGCCATACCAGGGCAGCCGGACCTGTCCGCCGTGCGTGTGGCCGCACAGATACAGATCGACGCCGCGATTGGCAAGATCCTCGACCAGATCGGGTGTGTGGAAAAGGAGAACATCGTATCGATCTTCGGGAAGGCCCTCGACAAAGCCATTCGCGGACTCAGAATGACCGAAACCCATACCCGTGATCGCGAGCGTGTCGGCCCCTTTGGCTACCAGGACCGTCTGTCGCTCCAACCTGCAGAACCCGGTGCCCTCGAATATCGAGGCATCCGACCAGCAGCGGACATCCCAATTGCCCGTCACGGCGAATTTGCCGAGCGGAGCCTCCAACGTACTGAGCATCCGGCGTAGACGAGGCAGCCCAGTCATGTCGTTGAGGTAATCGCCGGTCGCAACCACAATGTCCGGTTTGAGCCCGCTGACGATCCTCGCCACTCGTTGCTCGTTGAGGACACCCTGGTCGCAGTGCAGGTCGGAGATCTGGACGATCCGGAAGCCCGCATCCTTCAGCTTCGCCGTGCGCAGAGTCACCTGATTGACGTCGATCCAACGAGGTTCGATGAGCCATGCGTAGAGCAGAGAGAGAATCCCAATCAGAGCGACGGCGTGCAGGGCCAGATGGGACTTCCCAACCCGAACGCCCTTACACGATCCCTGGCGGATCCTGACCGCGAGGTAACCGACGAGATGGACGAACTCCAAACCATAGATCGCCACAATCAACAGGCCGAACAGGAGCAAACCGATTTCCTCTCGAAGCGACATCGTAATCATTCGGCTTTGATGATCCCCCGGTTGGTGACGTCCTCCGCGATCCGCTGGCCGGGCCGGACGACCAGGAACTCCTCGTCGCTCCAGAGGCCGTCGACGAACCGCTGCATCAGGCCCGAGTTGCCTGCCAGTTCGCCGTAGTTCCACTTCAGAAACGCGGCACATTCCTTGCTGAACGCCTTGTAGGCGTCGGAATCGGTCAGGCCCCAGTCGACGTACGCAGCCCACTGGTACTCCTTCATCCAGGTCTGCTCGACCTCCAGGAGGTACTGGGCGTTGTCCGGGCCGTACTTGCGGGTGTACTCTTCGAGCAGCCTCTCATAGCGCTCCTTGCCGGGCTGCGTGCCCGACTCGATCCAGCCGGGGCTGTACCAATAGACTCCGCGATGCGTGTCGAAGTACTCCTGGTAGCGGTCCTTGGACCCGAGCAGGAGCGTGATGCAATCGTGCCCTCGGGGCACGACAATCGGGATCTCGGCCGAGAGGCCGACCACGCCGTTGCTGCACAGGCCGTACCCGAGCAACGACGCGTCGTAGCGGCGCCCCTGGATGTCGGTCGTGCAGGCGAGCGCCTTCTGCACCTCACGACGGAGCCGGTCCGGCTCGTTGTGCAATCCCTGCGGCATGAGCACCACATCGACCACGTTCCGAGAGCGGGCCGCGCAGAAATAGGCTTCGCGCTGCAACACCTTGCAGGCGATCAGTTGCAGTCGTTTTGCGCCGCCCGGCAAGGCGGTGAAATCACTGGGTCCAATCATGTACACTCACTACTGCGCATTTCCATCATTGGTTCTGGAGAACCTCGATCATCGCGGCGAGGTTCTCGGGTTTCGCGTCGCCCGGGATGTCGTGCGAGGGCGAGGCGATGTAGCCGCCATCGGCACCGACCACGTCGAGGAGCCGACGGACCTCGTCTCGGACCTGCTGAACCGTCCCGAACGGGAGCGTCCGCTGGATGCTGATCCCGCCGTAGAAGGTCAGCCGGTCGCCGTACCGTTTCTTGACGTCGAAGACATCCATCACCTCCGGCTGGAAGGGATTGAAGATGTCCAGGCCGCACTCGATCAGGTCGTCGAACAGTTCATCGACTTTGCCGCAGGAGTGCAGCATAACAAGTTTCCCCTTGGATTTCACGAGTTCGCACATCATGCGAAACCGCGGCTTGATGAACCGACGCCAGAGGTCGGGTCCCATGAGGACGCCCCGCTGGTGGCCCCAGTCGTCGCCGAAACGGAAGATGTCCACGACCCGCGGGCAGGCTGCGTGAACCGAATATCGTAGGGGACCTTGTCGGGCGATTTGTGGCTCACTACCGCCAACACGCGTTCTCGATTCGTCACGATGCCGCCCTTCTGCTCTGCGACTACGGCTTGCACGATTTGCACGGGTTCTTGCCGCTGGCGATGGCCTCTTCCCGAGTCTGGTAGCGGACCAGGTTGTCCGCGGAGATGTTCTGCGCCCAGCGACAGTCCGGCCGGTGAAAGACCCTGCCATTCTTGGATGCGACAAACGCAGACGGGGAAGTCACGGCTGCGGCCTGCGATGCAGCCTGCGCTGACCCCTGCGCGACGCCCGGCGTGTCCTTCGTCACACCCAGCAGGCGACGGGCAGTCCTGTGGGCGTCGGCAAAGGCGCCCGTCTGGACCAGCGCAGCATCACGGATCGCACTGCTCGCCTGGGACTTGGCCACGACAGCCATGGTCGAACCGACCCGCCAGACCTCGGTCAGCAAATGCCGATTCCCCTGGCCGGGGACGATCACGAGCCGGTCCAGCGCCGTCTGCACGCGGAAAACGCACTGGTCACTGCCCGGCACTTCCATTCCTTCGATGTGTACAACCAGTCGCGGCGTGGTCTCCGTCCCACGCGGGACGACTCCGACGCCGGCCTCGCCGAGCTTCTGCAAGATCCGGGCCTTCACGTCCGCCACGTCGATCATCCGCTCGACGCCCGGCGTGTCCCGCGTCGCCAGGACCACTGTGAGCTGGTTGACATCCGCCAGGACCGGATCCGCCGAAACCAGCAGGGGTTCATCGTTCCGGTCCAGCAGCACATCGGTCGCCCCACTGGCGGAAGTCGCGAGCAAAATCGCCATGAAGCACGCGTGAACTGCCATATTCTCTCCCTTCATTGAGACGTTCTATGCTACGCCAATCGACTCCTCCACAGCCGCTTTCATCTTCGCCAGGCCGGTCCTGGCAACTTCCAGCGGGTCCTTTTCCCAGTACGCCTGGCTGAACAACTCCAGAGACAAGACCCGCGGGCCGCCGTTGGCACGCAAGGACGCAAGGATCTGCGGCAGCGGAGCAATGCCGTCGCCCGGCATGACGCGGTCCTTGTCGGCAATCCTGTCACGAGGCGGATCGGCCGGGTAGTCGTTCATGTGCAGCACAGGCATCGCGCCGGCGCTGAGCATCTTCAGCCCGGTGAAGTCCGAGCCTCCCTTGTAGATGTGGTACACGTCGCCCAGCAGGCACGCTTTCGGGTGACCGCTTTCGACGACGACAAAGATGCACTCGCCAAGCCGGTGCAGGTTCTTCGACGGACCCCACAGTTCCAACGCAGGCGTGACGCCCATCGAATCGCCAAGGTCCAAGATCGCTCGATATCGCTCGGCGACCTTCGCCAGATCGAGGATGGGGGCGTCGTTTCCATTCGCGCCGACCGGGGGCGCCGCAATCCGCCTGCCGCCGATCTGGGCCAGCATGTCCATCTCTCGCTTGAGCTGCTCCAGGGCGCCGGCCCGTCTGGCGTCGTCATCCACGATCCACGCGGAAAACGAGATCGCCCCTTCCACGGTCAGGCCACGGTGTTCGACTCGCTTACGGATGTCCGCGAGCTTGCCGCCGGCCTTCACGTAGTCCTGGACCGTCGAGACCCACGGCTCGATGGCGTTGTAGCCTGCCTCGGCCGCGACGTCGATCTCCTTCTCCAGACCGAGCTTCTGGCCGCGGATCGTGCTGGTGTTCAGACTGTACCGGAAGAGATCATCGCCCGCGGAATTGCTTGTACCCGACTCCGCAGCGGCCCGTGCCCGATGACCTCCCAGCAAGGCGACGCCGGACGCCGCAACGAAGCCTCGACGGGAAAGACGATCCTGCCTCATGCTCAACTCCTCATCTCATGCCGGGGCGCCGAGCTGCTGCTCGATCTCCCCGAACTTCTCCTGGAGCAGATCGCGGGTCTTGGCCTCGACGTTCAGACGCAGCAAGGGCTCCGTATTGCTCGGACGGCAGTTGAACCACCAGTCCTTGAAATCGACGGTGACGCCGTCGAGGTGGTCGATCTTGCCCTCGCTGTACCGACGGGCCAGCTCTTCCATCCTCAGTTCCTTGTGGTCCACACGGAAGTTGTTCTCGCCGCTGCAGTAGTAGCGCTTCAGCGGGCGGATGAGCTCGCTCATGGGCTTGTTCTTCTCGTCCACGACGTTGAGCGTGTGCATCAGCATAATCGCGGCCGAGTCCGCGTAGAAATTCTGCTCGAAGTAGAAATGGCCGGAGAGTTCGCCTCCGAAGACCGCGTGCGTGTCGCGGAGGGCCTTTTTCATATAGGAGTGCCCGACGCGCTCTCGTCGCGGCGTCCCGCCGTAGCGGATGATCTCCTCCATCACGACCCGACTGCTCCGCAGGTCGTACACGATGGCCGACTTGGGCTTCTTCTCCAGGAAGTACGGCACGAGCAGCGCCGTCAGCAGATCGCACGGGATCGTCTCACCATTCTCATCGACCATCATCATGCGGTCCGCGTCGCCGTCGAAGCAGATGCCGAAGTCGCATTCTTCTTTCTTCACGGTCGCCTTGAGATGGGTGAGGTTCTTCTCCTTCAATGGGTCGGGGTCGTGCTTGAACTTGCCCGCGTGCTCGAAGTTGATCTGGACCACGTCGATGGGGAGATCCGCCAACAGGATGGGGATCGCTTTGCCCGCCATGCCGTTGGAGGCGTCGATCGCAATCTTCTTGCGTTTGAGGTTGGGTCGCAGGAATTGCAGGACATGCTTTCTGTATTCGGGCCACAGGTCCCGCTGCTCGAGCCGGCCGGTCGGATTGCCTTTCGTATGGGGCAGCGCCGTGGCCATGTGCTTGATTTCCTTGAGACCGGTGTCGACGCCGATCGGGATGGCCCCCCTGCCGGAGATCTTGAAGCCGTTGTACTTGGCGGGATTGTGGGAGGCCGTCACCTGGATGCCGCCGCACGTTCCCAGGTAGTTGACCGCGAAGTAGATCTGCGGCGTATCGATCATCCCGATGTCGATCACGCCGACGCCCGCCGAGCGAATGCCCTCGATGAGGGCTTGCGCCAGCGGCTCGCTGTGCGTCCGCATATCCCGGCTGATCACCAGGGACTGCGCCTCGCGCAGACCCCGCTCGTATCCCTTGATCAGCGAGGGCAGGAAGCGGGCGGTCGCGTGGCCGATCTTCCACGCATCCTCTTCACACAGGTCGTCCGGGTAGACGCCCCGGATATCATAGGCCTTGAAAATCTCCGGATTCATCGAGATCACTCCTTTGGTCGGTCCATCAAACCCCGCACACAGCGTGGCTGCCCTATGGTACAGCCGGCGGGCCCGATGTCAATCGTGCAGTTTCGCGTTGCAGATCGTCGTGAGTTGTGATAGGGTTTCCCGGAATCGGGCCCCTCGTTGAGACCGGAGTGGAACCAGGCCGCACGAGATCGCCTGGAACGATCAAGAACCAAGGTGAGGAATGCCAAACAGGTCCATATCTGTTCTGTGGCTCGCGACGTTGATGGTCGCAGGAATTGTGACCGGCCGTCTCTGGGGCGCCCCTGCCCCCGCATCCGAGTCGGGCGGCGCAGCCGCGGAACCAGTCCCGAGCAGCCAGTCCCAGACGCCGGAGACGGTCGTCTTCGACCTGCACTACCGGGCGCTGACCGGTTCAGACGATCCTCTGAGCTACCACTCCTTCTGGGGATTCGGATCCAACCCTCCGCAAGGCGTCGCCTTCGTCGATGCGTGGCGTCCGCAGACATGGAATATGGCTGAGGCGGTCGCTGCGGGTTCTCGTGGCGAGGACCAGAAGACAAGCCGGGCAAGTACGCCGTCGTGATGACCCAGGAAACCGGAGCGTTCGCAGGCAAGATCGGAGGCAGGCTCGAAATCACAATCGAGTGATCCGGCGTCGAATGGCTTGTAGTGTGCCCGTCAGGGCATCCTTGGCAAGCGAGCACGACGGACCGTCGATCTTGCACGACCGTGTCGGGCGTGGTATCTGTGGTCCCATGGCGTCGTCGAATTCATCCTATTCGGATTGGCTTGCTGCATACCGCGAGACGACGCAGCGAGACCTGAACCGCTTTCGCAGCCTCCAGGCGCGGTGGTCCACGATTCGACTGGTCGCCTTCATCGCAGGCGTGGCAATCGTGGTCCTTCTGAGGCAGACCGCGCCGATGGCGGTGGGAGCTGCGATGGCTGGTCTCGCGGTCTTCATGGCCGCCGTGCGACGACACACGATCTGGGAGGGCAAGCGAGCGTTCGCCGAGCGGGCACTGACCATCGCAGGCGAGTCTCATCATGCAAGCACACGTCGGGATTGTCCCGCCCGTTCCTGGGAACGGCCTCAGGATGCCTTGTCCCTTCCGCAGATCGTCGATCCCGGTCCCACCTGGCCGCTGACGGACCAGGAGCACGACGATCTCGATCTGTACGCGCCCCCGGTGGGCATCTTCGGCCTGCTGAACCACACATCGACGCCCCAGGGCGCCCGCCGACTCCGCGACATCCTGGACTCACCGAGCCTGTCACCCGAACACATCCGCAGGCGTCAGGAGGCCGTTCGCTGGCTGGAGCACCACCCCGAACAAAGACTGGAGTTGATGGCCACCATCGCGTCGCTCCGCAGCCGCTCCAGACACCTGGACCGACTCGTTCTGCTCCTCCACGAAACCCAGCGCCCTCGCCAGTCCGCCGCGTCCGGCGTCATCAGACTGTGGTCCATCGCCAGCGGCCTGCTCTTTCTGGGCAGCGTGCTGGCTATCGCAAGTGGCAAGTTCGCGTGGGTCCGTCCCCTGGAGATGCTGGTGCTGATCAACGTCGCGATCTTGACCTTTGCCAGGTCCATGTTTCGCAGGCTGGGCGATGTCGTAGCGCCTTGGACGACCCTGCCGTCCACCTTGCGGTGCGTTCTGACCGTCTCACAGCACGGGGCGAAGGACCTGCCCGACCAGACGCAACTGGGTCTTCTGAAGGAGCGTTTTCGAGACGTCGCGTCCCACGCGCGCATCCCGTCGCTGTGCGGATGGCTGGAGTGGGCCGGCCTGCACGGCCTCGTCCGCGGAATTCTCAACCTGCTGGTGTTCTTCGATCTTCACATCGCGGAAGCCGTGCTCGCGAGGGTCGTGCCTCATCGTAACGTTCTCCTGTATGGCCTGTCGGCCATGGCCGAACTGGAGGCGTTGTGCAGTCTGGCCAGTCTCTGTGCGGAACTGCCGGTCGCCTGCTATCCGCAGCCCGGCGGGGACAGGACCCTCGACATCACGGACGGCTATCATCCCCTGATCCCGCAGCACAGCGCCGTACCCAACAGCATCCGCCTGGCTGCCGAAACAAGCACCTGGGTGGTCACCGGCCCGAACGCAGCAGGCAAGAGCACCTGCCTGCGGATGGTCGGAGTCAACGTCCTGTTGGCCCAGATCGGCGCCGCGGCAGCGGCCAAACGGATGACGTGGTCCCCTCTCCGCTTGATTACCGACGTGAGAATCCGCGACGACCTGGCCCACAACGAGAGCTACTTCCTCTCGGAAGTCCGCCGTCTGCGGCGAATCGTCCTGGACGCACAGCCCGGCCCACCGATGCTCGGACTGATCGACGAGCCCTTCCGAGGCACCAACTCCCAGGAGCGGGCCGCCGCGGGCATTGCCCTCCTGGAGCACCTCATGGCGTCGAAGAACCTGTTCCTGATCGCCACGCACGAGGAACTGCTGGCCCGAACCGCCGCGAACTGTGCCCTGGCGAGGAACTTCCACTTCCAGGAGCATCTGCTCGACGGCGGCATCGCCTTCGACTACCTGCTTCGCCCGGGCCCGGCCCAGACAAAGACAGCGCTGCGCATCCTGGAGCAGGAGGGCTATCCGCCGGCCCTGCTGGACCGGGCGAGACATCTGATGACAGACAGTACTCAGACCGGAGAACGAGGCTAACGCGGCACGAAGCTGCTCTGGTCCCTCGTCGCCTACAGCCTGGGCCGCACAGCCACCGACTTCCTCAGGGGCGATGCGGAAGGTCCCCTGCATCGCGGGCTGATGAGCCTGACACAGTGGCTGTGCGTCGTCGCTGCCGTCGGCGCGTTGGGCGCCATGGCCTTGCTCTCTCGTCGGTCCCGTCGAGCCGCGGAGCCGGCCGGCTGAGCCGCACGATCGCGGGCTCACTGCGGCAGGCCGTGCTCCGCAAGGTACTTCCGCACAGGACATCGGCAGAAGACGGAGTAGCCAAAGGGCATAGCAAAACCGCAGATCCGGTTCCGACTATCCTGGCACTCAACAAGGTTCGCGCCGGCCACGCTGCGAATCCGGACGAGCTTCTCGGCGCCCGGATCGCAGCACTCTCCCTGCCGCGGGCACTGGATCTCGCTGATCATCCTCCGAATCTCGGACTCGTGTTCGCCAGGAACCCCCATGATCTGTCCCCCTGCCAATCAGGATCGCCTGTGATCTACGTAAAGTATAGCACAGAAACGGCCGCTTCCGAGGAATCCGCAAAGAAGACGAACAATTCGCTTGCGGATCAGAGCTGGAATTCGTAGGCGCCCATATCGGCGCCCGCCCCGGCGGGACGCGGATTGCCCTCGCAGTCCGTGTCGGGGGCCTCGTTCGGATCGCCCGTATCGATCGCGGGCGATCCCGCAAGGAGGTGGAAATCGAGATTCTCGGCATCGACGAAGAGCGGGTCGGCGTCGAGGTTCCCGTCGCCCCAGACGACGGTGGACTGAGATCCCGAGACGGAGATGCCGTTCCGGCCCCCCTCGATGTCGCTATGCAGGATCGTCACATGCGAGCCCCGGTCGGCCAGCGAGGCATTCGAACTGTCGGCCAGTGTGATCGACTGGGAACAATCCCAGACGATGCAGTTGACGACGGTGGCGGTCCCGCCGCCGGGATTGAGATAGTACGGCGCGTCCCAGCGACCCAGATCGAACAGACGCAGACCCCGCCCGCAACCGACGATGGTGTTGTTCAGCAGATAAGCGGTGTTCGAGTTCTCGATGGCGATGCCGCCGCTGGCACAATCGACGACAACGTTGTTGACCACGATGGGAGAACCTCTGTCCCGCAGAACGATGCCGTGGTCGTCGGTCCCGACGATGAGATTGCCGACGATGACGGCCGAGCAGCGCGTCGGGTTGATCGCATCGTCGTGCTCGGGATACCAGAACACGTTTTGGCGGACCACCGGCGCGGGCGTGCTCTCGCCCCACAGATCGACGTCGTCGTTGTCGCCTCGCTTGCCGGTGAAGTAGCAGTTTTCGACCAGGACATGGGAGTAGCGGGTGTGGACGCCTTGTCCGATCCGGAGGAACCGGCACCCCTGGACGTGGGCGGATGCCTCGCCCGGATGATTCGGATCGTCGGAGATCACCGCGAGAGCGTCCCCCTCGGCCCTCGCTCCATCGTTCGGCATTTTCTGGAACGTGCAGTCGTTGACGTCGAGGTGACAGGCCAGGACGACCATCGCCTCGTGGTAGTCCCTGGGTCCGGCGACGTAGTAGTCCTGGTGCTCGCCCTCGCTGTCGGCGTACTCGAAGACGCAATGGTCGAACCGGCTGTCAACGGCCTCGACGAACCGGATCTGCTTCCACGTGGCGCCGTCGCCATAGTGGGTGAAGTGGATCGGCTCGTCCTGTGTCCCCTGGGCCAGGAGCTGCCCTTCGACAACAATGGAGGCCCCCGGTTTCAGGAACACGAACGTGCCGGGCTCGATGGTCAGCACGATTCCCGCGGGCACATGCACAGTGCCCTCGAGCAGCCATGCCCCTGACAGCGAAGCGTCTTCCGCCAATTGGCCGGTCAGGTGGTTCTCCGCCGGCAGGTAGACGATCTGCGTCGAGCCGGAATCGACCTCGTTGGCGTCCGCGTCGAAGGCCCTCGCGACAATCGTGTTCAGACCGGCAACCAGCGTCGCCTGGGCGCTCCAGACCCCGGCCTGCGTGTCGAACGCCGCCGCGACGTCCTGGATCGTGACCGTCGCAACACCAGGCACATCCGTCGCGGCCGTCACCTCGATGCAACCTGTCGCAACGATGACAAGGTCCCCGTTTCGGACAATGCCCGAGACAGTCCGAAGCGTCGGGTTCAACGAGAAGTCGGTGCTGCTGAGCGAGTTGTTGTGGCCCTCGATGGCCAGCACGTTGACTCCTTCGCGGAGCCACTGGCCAGCGGCTCCGAGTGCGATGACTTCCGGCGCGCCCGCCTCGTGAGACGACGAGGCCAGCGTCGCGTGTGTCGCAGCGCCGTCGGGCATGCACCGCCTCGCGACCTCTTTGCCATTGAGATAGGCGATGAAGCCGTCGTCATAGTCGATGGTCAGTTCCAGAGGCGCAGCGGCATCGATGGACGTGACAGCAAACTCCTTGCGAATGTAGACAGTCGCATAGTGGCCCTGCATGTCGTCGAGGACCGTCGCGTCATCGTCATCTCCGAAGCCGAATCCGGCGGTCCCCGTCTCCCATAGGGAGTCGTCGAAACCCGTCTGCGTCCAGGCATCCGCGGGGTCGCTGGCCGGGCCCACGCCGCGGAAGAAACGCCAGGGGTCTCCGGCCGATAACTCGCCGCCATCCGACGGAAGATCGAGCGTCATGGCCTGCCCACAGCAGCAGACCAGGATCGAGACCGCCAGCCAAGCCGTCACGAATCGGGTGCAGTACGTCGCCATGGTACATCCTCCACCGGCACGAGAGCCCCTGTGGGCGTCAATCCTTTAATTATACCATCAGAGACGTGGAAGACGTGCAACAAAACACCCGCAGCAGGAAGGGGTCGCCACGCGCGTGCGAAGCGTGAATCCGCGGGTCCGGCGCGACGATCCGCTACTGCTGGATCAGCGAGTACAACTGCCCGGCCATCTGGGGATTGAGACCCTGCAGAATCCTGTGCTGCTCCAGGGCCAGATCCTTGTCGCCCACCTGCAGATAGGCTTTGCCGAGGTTGTAGTAGGCTTGGGCGTGTCCGTCGTCGATCTGCACGGCGCCCTTGAGGCACTCGATCGCTTGCGCACACATCCCCGCCTGGAGGTAGGCCCTGCCGGTCAGGAGCTGGGCCTCGCTGACTCGCGGGTCCAGTTCCTTGGCCCGCTTGAAGGCTTGCATCGCTTCGTCGAACCGTCCCGAGTTGGACAGGGCGATGCCGAGAGCCAGGTGCGCATCGGCCGAGCCAGGCTGGATCCGCAGCGCTCGTTTGTACGAATCGATGGCGTCACTGTAACGACCTCGATCGAAATATGCGCCGCCCAGCCCAAGGTGGGCATCGAAGCAGTTCGGATCGAGCGTGATGGCTTCGCAGAAGCAGCAGATGGCTTCCTGAATCCGCCCGACTTCGGCGTAGGCGTCTCCCAGGAGGACTTGGGCCGTGGAGTCGGTCGGTTTGAGTTTGACCAGCTTCTCGCAGGCGGCCACGGTCTTGGCCGATTGCTCGGCCGTGGCGTAGTGTTTCTTCAGGAACGTGCTGGCACGAGCGCTGTCAGGATATGTGTTCGCCACCCCTGCGAGGACTCGGGCCTTGATGCCGCTGGAATCCAGCAGGCCGACGCAGACGACTCCGATAAAAACGAGCACGCCCACGACGCCGACCTGCATCAGACGGAACCAGCAGGACCTGCCTGTCCGACAGGGTCTGTGCTCGACGCATGGCGCGTCGCGTCGCACATCGTGCTGCGAATGCCGCCGAGGCAGCGAATAGTCATCGGTCATCATCGTATGCATCCATAACCCCTCTGAAAGCATACGAAACGCCCTGTGGCGCTCAAAACCGCGTCCAAGGCGACAGAGACCCTCTACCGCGGGCGGGCAGCGACGACAGGAATCGCGAAACTGCGTGACGCTTCGAAGGAGCGTCTTCCTTTGCGGCAGGACGACTCGATCCGGACGGTGGCCTTGCCGTCCTGAACGGCCTCGATCTGCACCGCCAGCCGGGCGCTCGGGCAGCCGAAGGCAGCGACGTCGAGATCGACCGTCTGCCCGACAGGCAAGTCCCCTCCCGCAGAGACCTTTTCGCTCGCCCAGGCCAGGCCGCTGGCGATCAGATTGCGTTCGACCGCACGGAGTTGCGCGCCGTCCGCGTGAAAGAGCATCGTGTTCGCGCCGTCCGTCAGGACGAAGGCGGCAATGCCGACGAGGATCAGCACCATGATGACGAATATCAGGATGAAGCCGCGTGGTCTGGTCATGGGATCTGGCCTCCCGCCGTCAGGCTGTGGGTGAAGAACACGTGGGCATTGACGAACTTCTGCATTGGGTGGCCGTGTATCCGCTGCTTGAGATGCGAATGGACCTCGACCGCGCAGGTGTTGCCGCCCCGCGTCCAGGGCTTCCACTCGATGACGGCGTCTCGCGCCGACCAGACCCGCTCGTCGCCCCCCTGCCCACCCAGGAGGGTTCGCACGACTCGCCCGCCGGCGACTCGATAGCAGACGACGCCTTCGGGCCGCTCGATGAGCAGCGAGGTCTCGTCCGCCTTCGTGTCCCCGACCTGCCCGGGCAACGCGGTCGCGTCGTCCACGTCCCGACGCACCTGATCGAGCAGGTTCTGCACCGTCGTATTCTGCTGGACCAGGCAGATCATCCGCGGGACATCGCGAATGAAATCCCCGAACAGTGCATTGATCGCGATCATCGCGAACGGCAGGACGACAATCACCACGAGGACTTCCACGAGCATGAAGGCCCTGGCCATGGATGATCGATGATTGATGATTGATGGTTGTACATGCATGGGGTTGCCCTCTTTCAGTAATCCATCATCCATCATCGATCATCCTTCCGAAGATACCGCGTCAGACAGACGACGACCGGACGCTTGCCGACCTTGCCGGTGGCGGTCACGCGAAGCAGCTCCAATCCATCCCAAGGCCCGCCCCCCGGCGTCCGCTCGGTTGCGACGCTCACAGTGGGCCAGAGCCGCTCGATCTCGGCGTCGGCAATCGGCTCGCCGGCGGCCGACAGGCTGTCGAGCTGCGCCGAAGCCGCCGCGGTGCATCGCTGGCGGGTCCACTGGTAGTGATTGAACCGGGAGATCCCCACGACCGAGATCGTCAGTCCCGCCATGACCAGCATGAGCAGCGCGATGCCGATGATGAACTCGGATGTGAAGACTCCCTTGTGCCTCGTTCGTTGTGCAATCCCGCTCATATTCCGTCCCCGGTTCTACGGATAGATATAGGCCGCCGTGGCGGTGAGGATCTGCATCATCGGCAGGAAGACAGCCAGAATGATGAATCCAACCATCAGACCCAGCAGCACGATCGCCACCGGCCACAAGATGAAGCGCGTCACATTCAGTCGATACAGATAGCACCAGCGGTAATGCTCCTCGAACATTCCCAGAACCGCCGGCGTGTCGACGCCGCGGTCGAAGGCCCAGGCCAGTGCCGAACCCAGACCACAGACCTTGGCGGACCGGGCGATGTCCTCGCCCCGCTCGACGCGATCCAGCCAGCACTGCAACCGGTTCCGGAAGAACCGGTTCACGTCGAGCGTCAACGTGGCGCGGATCGCCTCGTTCACGGGACTGCCCGCGATCAGGGAGATCCGCAGCAGTTCCAGCACCTGAACCATGGCCCGGCGCATCTCGAACCCTCTCACCAGCGGCAGCACCCAGAGCAGCGCATCGCCGAGCCAAAGGACCAGCCCGCCGCGGTCCCGCCGCCTGCGGCACGCAAGGTAATAGGAACGACACAGAATCAGGCAGGCCACCAGGATCAGGAGGAACACCCCGTCGTACCCGCGGGCCAACACATGGGTGATGTGCAGCAGCAGTCGCGTCGGCGGCGGCAGTGGCCGATCATACATCTCCGCGAACACCGATTCGAGCCGAGGGACAATGAACGTCATCAGGCCGGCGGTCATGAAGAAGATCAGGATGATGATGACGACCGGATAGAACGGGTGGATCGGACGCAGTCGCCGGGGTCCGACGGTCCGGGACTTCACGTCGGCCTCGATCGCGATGAGGGCCGCGGGAAGCTGGCCGATCCCTTCCGCCGACGCGATCATCGCCAGGGCGCCGGACGGACAACCCGGGTACCCTCGACGCACGGAATCCGCCAGGGAACAGCCTTTCACGAGCCACCCCTTAATGCCGCGGAGGATCACGGCCGTCCCGGACACTTTGCCGGCGGAGGCACAGTCCAGCGCCATGGGCAAGGGCAGGTTCTGCTTCATGATGGCCCGGAGCGTGGCGAACACGTCGATCGCTCGTCCGCGGCGGGAACTCATGCCGTAGTAGATCACCGACGCCACAAAGACCACGACGGAGGCAATGAGGATCACCAGCAAGGCATAGCCGCCCATGTTGATCCCGGTCTGGAATGCCGCGAGGATGAGCCCCATGACCAGCGCTGCCGTGATGCCGACCAGCAAGTACCAGGCGCCCCAGTGAAACCACTGGCGATTCTCCCGGTCGCGACCGCCGGCGGCTACGATCAACAGCGTGCCCAGGAACAGGGCGCAAGCGACGAGCAGGTTGTCCGGCGTATCCGTCATCACCGCGACGTAGACCACGAAGGCGGTGGCAATAGGCATCGTGGAGAAGGCAATCCCAGGCCTTTTCCAGGCCAGCAGAATATAGCCCGCCAAAATGCCCACACACAAGAACGTGCCGATCTCGGCCATGGCAACTCCTCTTATCCTGCGGACCCCAGACTCTGCACGACCTGCACCATGGGCAGGAACATCCCGACGACCGCCATTCCGATCACACCTCCGATAGCGACAACCAGCATCGGCAACAGGAACGTCTGGAGTCGCGACTGCCCCACGCGAGCCTGGTCGGCGTACATCTCGCCCAGGCTGTTGAGGTTGTCCTGCAGCTCGTTCCTCTGGGCGCCGAGTTGCATGGAGTATAGAAACAGTCGCGGCAGCACCCTGGCGCCATGCCCGGCCTCCAGGACGTTCACGCCGCGCTCGACCTGCTGCGAGACCATGTCGCTGTCCAGAACGAGGCTGTCACTGCCGGAACTGACGGCCCCCAGACGAAGGGCCTCCGGGATGTCGCAGCCCGCTCCGACCAGCACCGCCATCGCCTCCGCCATGCGGCTCAGGATCGTCGCATGATAGAGCCCGCCGAGCACAGGCAGCTTCAGGAACAGCGACTCTTTCGCTCGCCGCCCGCCCGGCGTGGTGGACAGACCCGCGAAGGCGATGACCGCGATTCCGACAATGACAGCGATCGTGATCCAGAACGGAACGATGTTGTCGGCCAGCGTGAAGAGCGCCGTGGTCAGAGGGGGCAGCCTGCCGCCCACCATCTCCTGCACGACCGCCTGGAACTGCGGGACCACGAAGGTGAACAGGCCGGTCAGGACAATGGCCCCCAGGATCAGGATCACGAGCGGATAGCTGACCGCCTCGATGACGATCCGGCGGGTGTGTCCTGTCAGCTCCAGATGCCGGTTGAGACTCGTAAGCATCTCGCTGAGCCGGCCCGTCTCGACGCCGGCCTTCAGAATCCGTCCATAGAGCGGCGGGAAGTTCTTCTGGCGCTTGCCGAACGCCTGCTCGATGGGCACGCCTTGTTCGAGGTCGCCCGCGATCTCCTCGATGAGCTTTCGCATCGACGGGGACACGATGTCCTGGGCCAGCTCGCGGAGCCCCCGCTCCAGCGGGACGCCCGCCTTCGCAATGGAGGCCAACTGCTGGTTGAACAGCAGGAACTCGTCCCGTCCCACCGAGGTCCTGGGCGGCTCCGCCTTGGCCTTCTCGATCGAGTTCACGTTGAGGTTCATCCCACGAAGCGTCTGTTCCGCCTCCTGGGGCGAGCCCGCTTCCACGGTTCCTCTCATCAGCCTGCCGGCCGACGTCAGTGCATCGTACCTGAAGGTCGCCATCTATCGTTCCTTTGGTTGCAGGTTCAACTCATGCCGCATGATGTCTTTCGCAGAGCCCCCTTCGGGCATCGGTCCCGCCAGAGTGGCTTGCGTTTTCGTGATCCGTCGGTATTCGAACGGCTTGTCCGTCACTGGATCGTTCGGGAGGGCCGGCTTGATTTCATCCAGCGTCTCGGGCCACTGGCCGGCTTTCCCGGCGTATCCCCGGAGAGCCTCGATGTACTGCATGGCGATCAGATGCCGATTGGCCCGTCTGAGGACCTGGCGGGGCCGAACCCGGTCGGCCTCTTTCATGCCGTAGAGTTCCGAGGGCTCCTCATCCATGAACGGCTGCGGAAGCGAGCGAAGCGCCGCCTCCAGGCTCGGCGCGTCACCCTGCTGGACGTACAGTTCCATCTCGCCGCAGGTTACACCGATGATCGCGGCGCCGACCAGTGTGTAAACCAGGGTCGGACCTTCACTGAGGTGCCGGGCCAGCGAGAATGCCATGCCCAGATTCTGCACACACGCGGCATAATCGCCGCAGGCAAGCTGGGACCGGACCTTCAGGGCAGTCAGGAATGCGACGTTGCGGAGCGACTGGAGATCGATGGCGGAGTTGCCTGCGGAGTTAATGGCCCAATTGCACCGCTTGCACCTGCCCGCCTGCTCCAACAGGGGCAGGCACACATCGTATGAACGGAGCACCGCTGCGACCTCCCCCTGCGGCAGGTCCTTCAACGGCAGCTCTCTCCAGCTCTTGATCTTTGCCCAATCCAGATCCTTCGGGAGCGACTCGACCGCGTTGACATACAGCGGAAACGCATCGCCCTCGGTCATCTCCTGCGGCCCGGGCAGAAATCGATTTTCGCTGCCTGATCCCTTCGGGGACAGAGGATGCAGAACCAGCTTCTTCGTCCCATCCTGGGACGGTCCGCCGGCCGCAGCCCAGCAGCACTGTCCGAACCAGAGCAACAGCAATCCGAAGACCATTCCCATGCGTTTTGCGTTCATGTCATTTCTCCCTTTCCTCGCTCGCGCCAATTTGTCGTTCGATTGCAGCCAACTGAGGTCCTTCCGCTCTGACGATGTGCGCGCGGTCCGCCAGGATCAGCCAGGGGAGGGACTGAACACCCCAGGTGAGCCGTATCGTCCGCTCGTCGGCAGCAATCGTGCGAACCGGGAAGGCGATGTGCTTGTCCGCGATCCACTGGTCAAGTTCGGCCTGATCCGTCTGGGCAGCCTGGATCGCCACGAGGACAACGTCCTGCCGCGAGAACTGATCGACCCGCTGTGTCAGTTCGGCGATCATGTTCCGCGACGGACGCTGCTGCCAATCGAAGAAGCACAGGAGAACCCTCCGGCCCGCCGCATCGTTCGGCAACCCGCCATCGCCAAGAGCCTCGATGGGTAGCGGTTTGCCCACGAGCGAGACACATCTGAGGTGGACTGAGTCCTGTCCCATGACGACCTTCACATCCCGGTCACCGCCTTCGGCCTGCAGCATCCCGCACTCCTCGCGAACGCTGGAGAACCCCGCCCGGATTCGCAGCGGGCCTCTGCAGACTCGCCGGACGAGGAATCGTCCCTCGGAATCGGTCACGGGGTACCTCGAAGGCTGGTTGACGCCATGCACAGCCATGGGCTTGCCGGCTACTGGATTGCCATCAGCGTCCACGACCATCCCGGTCACGGACTGATCCGCTGGCGACAAGACGATCGGATCGATCTGCACATGGGTCCCAGGCTCGCCCACTATCGAGATCTTCTGGTACAGTCTCGTTCCGTACCCGCAGGCGCTCACGGAGATCCGATACTCGACGTCGCCCCCCGGGGGGACAACCGCCGCGAGTTCAAAGCCGCCCTGGGAATCGGCAATGACCTCAGGACCGTAGGGCGACAGTTCCCGCGAAGCCCTCAAGTCCAGGGCGACCCTCGCTGCCGGGATTCCGATGCCGTTTGGATCGGTGATGCGCCCCGAGACCGCCAGCGCGGGTTTGAGCGTGACCCGGACGGCCACGTCGTCGTGCTGGACGTTGACGATTGCGGCCAGATTGTCCCTTGTCGAACATACGATCCAATTCTTTCCGAAGGGACTGACCTCCGACGGGAACGGTACCTCGAACCGGCCTGCATCATCGGTCACACCGTCGTTCACCGTCGCGCCGCTGACAGATCGTCCCTGTTCATCGACCACAACACCACAGACTCGCAGATACCGCCGCAGCGTGATCCGCGATTTCGCGGTTTGGCCCGCCGTGACATAGACCTGCCCTTCGTACTGCCAGGGAGAATAGCCGTCAATTGTCCCGCTGAATTTGCTCAAGCCGACAGGCGCGCAAAGCCGCACGACGCCGTCGGCCCCGGTCCTTGCGTCCTTGTAGAAACCGGACCGCTCGTCCTGGACGACCTCCCAGAAGTAGGAGGATAAGTCTGGGATCGGCTCCCCTGTCCGCTCCTCGCGGGCTTCGATCTCGACCACGCCGCCCCGGCGCAAAGCGACCGGGATCTCCTGGGTGTCCGGCCCCGCCGGAATCTCGAATCGCACTCTCCGATCCGCCAGCCCAGTCTCGTAAGGAGCGGAAGCATCGATGTAGTGCCAGCCGTGAGGGATGCCCTGGAACACGAATCGGCCGTCCTTGTCCGTAACGGTCGAGACGGGAAGATAGGGATTCACAGGGTCGTGATCGATCATATCCGCATGAAGGACAATGTGTGCATCCGCGATGGGTTCGTCGGTGCCGGCATCGACGACCAGGCCGCGAACTGCCGCTTCCTCAGGCACCACCAGTCGGACATCTGTTCGACCGGCCTCGAAGCCGGAGACAGTCAGCCTCTGTGGCGTGTACGTATAGATCACAGATCGACCTGGGGCTTCGACCCAGAAGTCCGAACTCACGTCGGCAGAGAAGCTGTCAAAACGGAATCGCCCCTGGGCATCCGTCTCGGTCGTGAGCCAGGCCGCGGGCCCCAGAATAGGTCTCTGCTCCAGGCGACGCAGATAGCTGGTCTTGGGGACCGCGAGCACCTTCGCTCCGCTCACAGGACGCCCGCTCAAATCGACGACCACGCCAGCCAGCACACAGGGTTGTTCCAGCACGATCACGTTGTCGGCAGATTGCGTCAGGACATCCCAGCCGAGGGCCAGTCCTTCCTTGCGGACCACAGCGAAGACGTAGTACAGAGGATGGACACTGCTCTGGAAGGTGAATCGGCCTTCCGCGTCCGTCCGTACGATCCGGTCCCTCAGGTAAACGAGCTTGCGGTCGGTCGAGGAATCGTGGACCTCCTCGTAGAGGGCGACCTCGGCCCCTTGGACCGGCCGAGCGAGGTAATCCACGACCCGCCCGGAGACGGTCTCCTCCTGGCCTGTTGGAGCCAATCCGCCCAGGCAGAGGGATAGAGCAACTGTGAATGCGCCTATGGCCGCTTGCATCCGTTCACCCGTGATCGATCTGGGTTTCCCCTGGTGCGACGACGCCGCACGCCTTGTGCAGCTCGCTCGTGGTGGTCACGCCGGACTCGACGAGGGCCTTGCCGTTCTCCAGAATGCCGGCGTGGCCTCTCGCCTTGAGCAAGACCTCCAGCCTGTCCAAGTCCGCCTTCGCGAGGATCGCCTTGCGGAGTTCCCCGTCGAGCTGGACCATCTCCGCAATCAGCATCCGGCCGTGGAAACCGGTGCCCAGACACGCCGGGCAGCCGACCGCTTCGTACCCGCCGCGGTCGCCCTGCTTCTTGCAGCGGTCGCACAGCCTGCGAACCAGTCGCTGGCTCACAACCGCGGAAATGCTCGACGTTACCTGATACGGCTCAATGCCCATCTCCAGCAGGCGCAACAGCGCGCCCGCGGGCGTGCCGCTGTGCATCGTGCTCATCAGCAGATGTCCGGTCAGGCCCGCTTCGATCCCGATCCTCGCGGTCTCCGCGTCGCGGATCTCGCCGATCATGAGGACCTGGGGGTCCTGGCGGAGCAGCGAGCGGAGGGCGGTGGGAAACGTCATCTGCCCGTGCGGCGTGATCGGCACCTGCGTAACCCCATCGATGCGAATCTCGACCGGGTCCTCCAGGGTCACGATGCTCTTGCCCGGCAGGGTCTTGGCGATGTACCGCAGCACCGCGGCCAGCGTGGTGCTCTTGCCGCTGCCGGCCGGGCCGGTCACCAGGAGAACCCCCTGGCTCTGGGCCGCGATGGCCTTGAGGCCCAGCTCGATGGGCGCCGCCAGACCCAACTGCTCCAGGTCCATCAGTTCTTCGTTCCGATAGAACAGGCGGACCACGGCCCGCTGCCCATACAGGGTGGGGAAGATCGCCAGGCGGACGTCGTGGACCTTGCCCGCGGCCTTGCCGTCCAGTTCGAGCCGGCCTTCCTGGGGGATATCGTTGCGATAAGTGAGCAGACCGCCCAGCACTTTGAGTCGGGCGACCACGTTGTCGGCCACCGCGACCGGCAGGCTCTCTACGGGATGGAGCACGCCGTCCAGGCGGTACTTCACCTTCAGATCGGCGCCGGTCGGCTCGAAGTGGATGTCGCTGGCCCCTGCGGCAACCCCCTTGGCCAGCAGTTCCTCCACGATCTCGACGACGTCCTGGGCCTGGGGCTTCGATTCGGGATGTTCTTCGCGGTTCTTCGTCATCGTGACACGCAGTCAGAACTCCTTGTCTGTCCTCTGTTCCGCTTGTACACCAGCTTAGACGCACGCCGACCTCTCGTGTTAATCAGCCGGATGTTTTTCTCAAGCGAGACGTTTTTCTCGACTTGGCACGCTTTTCGTGTTAACATGAATGGTCACGGCGCGTCCTAGTTCTTCGGAATACAGGATCGTAATACGGTGTCTATGTTCGACCGGGCCATCCAGTACAACCTCCTCGGCGCCTCTGTGTCTTGCGAGGCCGTGGAAGAGAGCCAGCGGTGGATTCTCACCGCCATGCACCGGTACGGCCACGAGCTGGTCACCCTCCTGTGGCGGATCCTGGGCAACGAGCAGGACGTCTGCGACGCGTACCAGACGACCTTCCTGCACCTGGCCCATCACGAGGGCGGTCGCAAGCCCCGATGGGTCCGGGCGTACCTGTTCCGCACGGCCAGCAATGTCGCCATTTCGATGTTGCGCCAGCGGATCGCCGAGCGAAAGACCCTGTCGAGCATGACGCCGGCCAACGAACAGGAACCGACGGCGGAAGTGGACTTCGACTCGAGGCATCTGGCCGAGAGCCTCCTCGCCCACATCGCGCAACTGCCGGAACACCTGCGAAACGTGATCACGCTTCGCGATCTCGGCGAGTTGTCCTATCCGGAGGTCGCCCGCATCCTGGGCGTATCGACCGGGACCGCGCGGGTCTATCGCTGCAAGGCCGTGCAGATGCTGGCGATGTGGGTGAATGACGAGGAGAATCGATGAGACCTGGCAAGCTTGGGCAGACAACTTGTTCGCGGGCGAGCGGCTCTGTGCCGGACCGGTGGGAGAACCTCCGCGAGCGTCTCGTGGACGCCGCACGCCGACGACTGGGACCGGATGCCCCCTGGGCGCAACGCCATATCGCCCACTGCCCGCGGTGCCAGGCGCGGATGGCCGCCCTGGGCAGGGTGGACTTGGCGATGTCGCTGCTCAAGTCGCAGCCGCACCGGCTCGACCTGCTTCGACGGGCCAACGACGCCGCGATCCACATGCTCAGCCGGCGATTGCGGGAGACCCCCGAGGCGGACCGGCTCAAGCAGGCACAGCCTGAACCTTCTCTGGCGGAACGCTGGGCCGGTCCCCAGAACGCGCTGGTCAACATGGCGGCATGTCTGGCCGTGCTCGCCCTCGCCAAGGCGGGGATCTTCGCGTCCCTGGACCAGGCCCACACCCGCGGCCGGGCCGCCGTGAAGCAGTACTACAACCAGGCCGGCCAAGACATCGCCGACGAAGTCTTCAAGACCTGAACCTACTCGATCAGGACCGTGATCGCCGGCAGCGGCCCGTCGAAGTAGACAACGCCGGAGCCCGAGGTGAGATCGGGCCATTCCCCCTCCACCAGGAACAGCGCTTCCGTGCCGTGTGGAGCGGTCGGTGTTGTAGGCTCCGTCGGGGTTTCCGGTTCCGGTTCCGACGTTTTCGACCGGTGATGGCCTTTGTCGTCCTTGAGTCTGTCCACCAGCTCGTCCACCATGCGATAGGCCAGGAAGGTCGAGCCGCCGAGCTCGACGATCGAGCCGATCACGCCCTTGTCCTCGAAGGCGGTCTTGTAATCGTCCATGTTCGCTATGCCTTTCATCTGCGAGGAGTTCGTGACGAACTCCAGGGGGACCAGCAGGATCCAGTCCATCGTCCGCTCGACGCCCTCCTTCTTGCCGGCGACCAGTCTCACCGGCGCACGGACCAGATTCGTGGCGGCCTGCCCGACGTGCTTGACCAGCTCCATGATGTCCTCGATCACGATGCCCACACATCCGGTGACGTTGTCGAAGTAGCCCCACGTCACGGCATTCCCGACCTCTTCGGTGGTCTTCCAGACGCCTCCGATGGTCCGGCCCGTGAAGATCAGCGGCCGAACGAGCGGATGGTTGTCCCCATAGGCATCCTTGATCGGATCGGGCAGCGAATCGAACGCGATCAGGTCGGCGAGCGAGTACATCCCGTCGGCGAAACTGACCACAGTCGTTCCCGCGCGTTGCGGCACTTTGCCGGGCTCGTCGAGGAGTCCCTTGCCGTCGTTGACCCGGAACGGCTTGGCGCGATCCGAGCCGTAGCCGAGAATGAACACGTTGACGCCGTCGCCGACGGCCAGACCCGCCTTCTCCAGGGCCTTCTTCAGACTCTGACCGCTGGAACGGGACCCTTCCTTGACCGCGTGAGCCCGATATTTGTCCAGGTCCGACCCCAAAGACCAGGCCTTCCGCTCGGGCGAAGCGTTCGCGTCGGCGCTCGCGACATTCGGATCTTGCAGCGCCACGGACGGGTCAATGATGATCTTCTCCGCCAGATTGGCGGGAGTCGGCGTCGTCCACAAGCTCAGACCGGGACCGGCCGACATGAGGGACTGATTCAGCGGACCAACCGCCACTTTCGTCTCCTGTCCGGCGGCAGCCGTCCGCGCTGCGGAAGCCGTCCCCTTGTCGCTCTCGACGGGACGGGACAAGGCCGCGACCCTGGCTGCCCGCGATGCCTCCAGTTCCTGCAGAGCCCGCTGGGCCGCCTGATTGCCCGGCGACAACCCATTCCACGCCGTCAAGCCGGGCACCTGCCCGAGCGAGTCGTTCCCGACGGGGCCCCCAACCGGGACGCTGGCGACACTGCCGGAAGAGACTGTCGAGGCAGCAGGAATCAGGATCGGACTGCGGATCGGGACCGCCGACGCAGCGGGAATGATCGTCTGGTTCGTGGCAGGCGCCGGCGCTGCCGCGGGGACCTTCGTCGCATGGTCGCCCGGCACCGGTGCGGTCGCCGGCGGGACAGCGGCTTTCGACGGCGCAGGGTTCGCCGGAGGAGACTCCGCCTTCTGGGCCTTCTTCTGGACCTTCTGCGTCTTCATCCCCTTCGTGAGAAGGTCCTTGCTGTCGGGAGAATCGAGGCGCGACGCCAGTTCCGACATGTACGCTTGCGGATTCAGCGGGTCGCGGATCGGCCCTTGGGCCATGCAGACGTTGGCCGTGCCGGCGAATACCAGCAGGCCGATGAGTCGGATCACGCACAAGACCCTCACCCGAGCGATGAGTCCCGCAGAACCGCCGGGACAAGGCCTGGCTTGCTGAAATGCCCCTTTTTCGTTCATCTACCCCCCTGCAGTGTCAGGTCGCCAGGCATATGACGCCGGGCCCCCAGACCTCGTTGTACCCCCGGTTTCGCACGTCCACAGTGGAGGATCAGCCACCACGGGCCTCGTTCCATACGCGGCCCCGAAGAATATGGGACGTGATATGCCATCCACCGGACCGGGAATCAGCCACCCCCAATAACAACCAAAGCCGAGCCTCCCTGCGAAACGCTGTGCCAGCTGCCTCAGCCGGTATCAATCCACCCCAATTCGATGTCCGCATTGTATCATTTCGACGGTCCCGAGTCAAGCGCAAACCCCGCCCGATGGCGGCCAAACTCGAAATCCGAAGCTCGAAGTCCGAAACAAATCCAAAACACGGAAATCCCAATGACGGAAACGCTGTCGCCGGCCCAGGGTTGTCACTGTTTGCCTTTGCTCATTTGCAGGCTGGTCCCTATAATAACGTCCCGAGATAGCCCTGCGCGAAGGGCTCGAAGACACTGCACGGCGTAGAAAGGAGATTGCTTTGTTCAAGAACGCAACGATGATCCCGGCGTATGGAAGAATTCTCATGGTCTCCCTCGTCCTGGCGCTCGCAGTGAGCGCCCAGATCCCGCCGCAGCCGTCCATCATCACGTCCGGCCCCTACCTCCAATATGCGACGAAGACGGGCATCACGATCCTGTGGGAAACTCGGGAGAAGGCCTCGTCCCTGGTCGAGTATGGCGAGCAGACCCCGCTGACCGGCCGGATCGCGGGACCCGCCGACTGCAACATGCACGAGGTACGGATCGAGAACCTCAAACCCCAGACCAACTACTTCTATCGGGTCATCTCCACAACCTCCTCCGGCAGGGAATCCGTCAGCGACCTTTACAGCTTCCAGACCGCGGTCGAGGAGCGGACCCCATACGCCTTCGGCGTCGTGAGCGACACGCAGACCAATCCGCCCGTCTGGGGCAAGATCGCGTCGCTCGTCTTCGCGGAGCGGCCCAACTTCGTCGTCCACGCAGGCGACATCGTGGGCGAGGGACCGAAAACAGAGCAATGGACGGACCATTTCCTCAGGCCGGCGCACGGGCTGATGAGCCGGGTGCCGATCTTCGCCATCTTGGGCAACCACGATCAGGACCACGCGAACTACTACCGCTACATCTGCAATCCCGCGCCGGAGTACCGCTACACCTTCATGTATGGCAACGCCCAGTTCTTCCTGCTCGATACCAAGCGAGACGTCGCCGTCGGGAGCGAGCAGTACCGCTGGCTCGAACAAGAGCTCGCCAAGTCCAAGGCGACCTGGAAGTTCGCGGTACACCATCATCCGCCCTATAGCTCGGACGAGAACGACTACGGGGACACGTGGAAAGGCCAGCAGTCCCCTCGCGGCGATTTGAAGCTCCGGCCCCTGGTCGGGCTCTACGAGAAGTATGGGCTCGACATCTGCTTCTTCGGGCACATCCACGACTACGAGCGGACCTGGCCCATCCGCGCCGACCAGGTCGATCCGGCGCACGGCGTGATCTACCTCCAGGTCGGCGGCGCCGGCGGCGGACTGGAGAACTACGCGCCGACCCGATCCTGGTTCACCGCCAAGGTTCATCGCGACCATCACTTCGCGCTGGTGAATATCTGCGGCAACACCCTGTACCTCCAAGCCATCGACCAGAGCGGCATCCTGTTCGATCAGATCACGCTGCACAAGTGAGGTCTTCCGACAAGAAGGACCGAGAGAATGCAGGAGGATGGAGCCGAAAGGAATGAAAGAGCGTGCAGAAAGAAACATCATGTGAGCTGCCTCTGTTTTTCCTCTTTTCGCTTCTTTTCGTTTCTTTCGGCAACCGTGATTTCAATTGCGGCCGAGGGCCGCGATACGAAGGCAGAATCTCGGATCTCGGACTTGTGGGCTTGCGGGCGGGTGCATGACCGTTTTCGCGAGGTTTGGAGTTCCGCCTTCAGGCGGGTGAAGACCGCGTAAACGCGGAACTCCGAACAGGCCATACGTCGATAGGCTGCCCACTGAATCAACGTGGACGAGGTACCAGTCAGATTCGTCGTTTGTGGGCGCCCGCAGGAGCCTGCCCCGTTCGGCTTCGCTCAGGGCGGGCTCTGAGCCCGTCGAAGGGACGTATTCTCGGATAACGCCTCACGGCGTCACTACGAGCAAGCACGCCGGATGCGTATCGCACGCGGCATGGCAGGCATCAATGACGGACGCGATACCTGCCATGGCTCGTCCCGCGTCTATCGCGGCGGCGGCCACCGCCACCCGCCACAGACGTAAAACGTCTTCGCGCTACCGGCCATCCGACAACTGGATCTCCCACGCGACGGCGCTTCGCGCTGCCAGTTCCACTTTTGCCTGTTGGACTGCCTCGATGGCGAGCGGGAGTCGGGTTCCATCGGGTCGGATCGCAGTCACCGAGACGGGCTTGCCGGCCAGGCCGTAGTCTTTGGGGTCCAGATCGAGACGCGAGGCGAAAGGACTGTCCGAGACGTTGGCGAACAGCAGCACGACCTTGTTCTCCCGGTCGATCCGCCAGGCGCCGGTCAGGACCGCATCGGTCGTGACCAGCCACTCGCCGCTCCACTGCCAGTCCGCAGTGACCGTCGGGACCTGTCCTGCCAGCCTCGGGGGACGGGCCATGTGACCTCGATAGAAGTACTCGCGGAGCAGCCATCGCAGCGCGATGCAGTCGCGAAGGAACGGGCCGGACTCCGCCCGCTCGAGGGCCTCCGGGCCAAACCAGCCGATCTGCTCTCCGTAGACGAGCTGCTGTCCGGCCTTCATGCGATTGGCGAGGTCCTGGGTCGGGCCGCCGCGATAGGCGCGTCCGAACATCTGGAGGGCCCCGCCGTAGACCGCGGAGAATGCGGGGACCATGTCCTGCTGCTGCCAGTGCCAGGTGAGGTAGCCGTCGAACCATTTGACGTAGGGCTCCGCGTTGCACTCGGTGGTGAGCATGCGGTCGGCGGGCTTGGCGGCGCGGATGGCGTCGAGCATTTTCCAGTAGCCTTCGGTCCACCAGTGTCCTCCGCCGAGATTGTGGCCGTGCGAGGCGTCGAAGCACAGTCGCGGCTGGGCCGCCGCGATCTGGTCGATGTAGACGCCACTGACGCCGTACTCGTTGAACAGACGCAGCACGATGTCACTGACCCGGCCCTGCCACAGAGACGTGGTCGGGCACATGACCGCCAGCTCGACGCTGTTGCCGTCGGTCTCCTTGCTGCCGTAGCTTTCGGTGCACGGGGCGCCCCCTTCCTCCTTGGTCGCGGCGGGCAGAGCGGTCCGCGTGAACTCCCAGTCATCGGCGCCCTTGTCGCGGATATCCCACAGCCGGCCGTTGATATAGGGCATCGGATGGACGCCCGCGGCCTTGAGTTCCGCGACGCCCTCGCGAAATCCGTCCTTCACCGGGAAGTAATGGGGATAGTCGTTGTCGAAGGGGATCTGGTGCCAGTTGTACCAGTGAAAGCCGGTCGGCACGCCGACTGTTTTTGCGAAGGCCTTGACTGGTGGCACGCACTCGGAGGCCGGCCCCCCGGTCATGACCCACGCCGGCAGCTCTCGCATCCATTTCGGCGTGTCCTCCCGACCCTCGGGCCCGAGCGCGGGCCACCATTTCGCCTCCTGGACGACCCAGGATCGGTAGATCATCGCGGCGTCGAACCAGTCTCCGCGCAGCAGTTGCCACCGCGCCTCGCCCGGCAGCTCGAAGCCGACGCCCGCCCTGCCCATGTTCGGGACCGGATGGTCGAAGGTGAAGGCGACCGCGTGTTTCTCGGGCCGGCCCTGGGCAAAGATATCCTTCGTGGAGCCGAACGGGTCGTGCATGCCCACGTACAGGCCGGTGCGACGGGCCCGGTTGTAGGCGGCCATGTACTGCATGGGGGTCCATCCGCCGGGATAGGCGCCTCCCCGTTTGCTGGCCTTGGTCCACATATCGGACAGCTCGACCCCTGACGTGACCTGCGCGAAGACCCTGCCGCCCTCGCCCAGGTCCCGCACAGCAACCTGAGGAAACACGACGCCCCACAGGACCCATTGCGGATTGTCGTTCGCGATCTTCAGATCCCAGATCAGCGCGCCGGCGCTCGCGTCGACGCGGAGCGTCACTTCGGCGTGGAGTCCCGCCAACCGCTCGTCGGTCGGGTCGCGAAACATGAGCGTGTGCAGATTCCGGGTCTCACTGTAGGCTGCATACGCCTGTCTCCAGCCGGAGTCGGCGGTTACGGTGAACAACTCCTTGCTCGTCGCGTCGCGCAAGGTCACAGCAAACAGCGGCAACGGCTCGGCGGCCAGCAATTCCTGGCCCGTCGCGGTGTCGGTCAGGCCGCCGACGCGGACGCCGTGCTCCACCTTCTCCAGGACGATCCGCAGGTCCCCTGCCGCAATCTCGACGCGGCCCGGCGCCGATGCATTTGGCGGCGATCCCGCAGACGCGCCGGCGCAGGGGCTGCCCGCGATCAGGCACAGCCACACCCCACAGACCAGCAATCCAGGGGAAACAAAACGCGAGCGAGCGATCTTTCGTTCTGTCATACGGAGTCCTCCACGTCATTGCCCTCCTCGCGGCAGGACCGACGAGGAGGGTCAGCTAGTCGCAACCGGCCGGCGGCCGAACGGTCCTGTCGAACCTGGAGCGGTCAACTGCCCTGCATCAATTCCACGATCTCCTGCGCGTTCTCGGCGGCGACCACCGCCCGGCAGAACGCCTTGGAGCGGGCGAGTCTTGCCACGTCGGCCAATGCCTGCACGTGCGGGCCGCTCTGATCGGGCGAGCCGACGAGAAGAAAGAACAGCTTCGTCGGCTGACCGTCCAGCGAATTGAAATCGATCCCCTGGGGCGCAATGCCGATGGCCAATTGGAGACTGGAGACCGCGGGGGTCTTGCCGTGAGGGACCGCGATGCCCTGCTCCAGGCCGGTGCTCTGTTTGTATTCTCGTTCCTGGACCGCGGCGAGCACCGCGTCGTAGTCCCCGATCCTGCCGGCGTCGCGGAGAATTCCGACGAGTTCCCGCAGCACGCCCGGCTTGTCCGTCGATTCCAACGGAGTCTTGATGACCTCCGGCACTACCAAGTCAATCAGCGCCATGACACGCTTCTCCTGATACTTCTGCTGTGAAGACCACTCTGCCCGTCCCCCATCCGCGTCACCCCGACGACTCGTACAGCTCGTAGATGCGGTCTTCGTCCTTGGCGATCAGCACGGAACAGGGGGCTCCGCGCATCGCCCGCTCGACCTCGTCGTAACACTCGTCTCGTCGGCTGCGGATGTGGGACAGTTCGCCGACGACGAGAAGATCCACGCCGTGCCTCTTGACGGCTTCCACGATTTCCCGGTGTACGCTCCCCCGGCCCTTCTCCCGAATCACCGCCACGCCCTTGCGGGCCGCCAGATCGCCGACGTAGTTGAGGTACCGCTCGGCGTTGGCCTCCATGTCGTGCTCGTATTCGACCTGCTCGTCCTGCAGGAAGATCCTCGCCCGGAGCAACTCCTCGACCGCGGTGGTGTTGACGACGTAGCAGACGACCAACTCCGCCCCGCAGGACGAGGCCAGACAGATGGCGTACCGGGCGCCCGTGATCGAAGGCTCGCTGCCGTCGATGTAGACCATGATTCGCTGGATGGGTTTACGCACGATCGGCCTCCCTGGCTTTCTGTCGTTTCCTGTCCAGATTCTGCTTGACCATCTTCATGAGGGTGAACATGTCGCGTTCGTTCTCCTCGAGTCGTCCCTCGATGCCGCACACGGCCTCCCTCAGGTCCGGAATGGCGATCTTCTCGAGGGCGTTGACCTTCCGGATCGTCCGCTTGACCTCGTTGGCCAGCCGCAGCAGGGAGATCTTCAGCTCGGCCAGCTTGCCGAGCAGTCGCAGGACCTCCTTGAACGACCGGATCGAGCCGTCGATCCAGAAGCTCGTGCCCATCGGACTGTAATAGGGACTGCGATCCGTGAACTGGGTCTCCACGACGGGCAGGTTGACGCCCATGACCCGCCGGGAGCGGACCGTGATCTCGGTCGCGATGTTCACCGCGCCGGTCAGGTATTGCATCTTGAGCCGGCCCATGTCGAGAATCGCCTCCTCCAGCGTATGATACGCCTGCGCCAGGGCGCGATCCACGCGCTCCTGGTGGTCCGCGGTCTGGTCCACCATGGCCAGCAGCTCGACGATGAGGATGTTCCGCTTCTGGTCCAGGAGCTCGTAACCCTGCTCCGCAAACTTCAGCTCGCTCCTCAGACGCAGCAGATTCGTCTTCGTCGGCGCTCGATCGGCCTGTGCCATAGGTATCCTTGTCTACACCCCGTAGTACTTTTCGATCTCCTCTTCGGTGATCCGGTGCAGCTCGCTGGCGGGCAGGGACCGGAGAACCTCCCAGCCCAGGTCCAGCGTCTGCTCGATGCTGCGGTTTTCATCTTTACGCTGCGAAATGAACTTCTGCTCAAATTCCTTCCCGAATTCGAGGTAATTGTGGTCCAGCGGCGTCAATTCCTCCTCTCCGATCACGGACGCGAGGTTCCGCACGTCCTTCACGTGGCTGTACGCCGCGAAGAGCTGGCTCGCCAGGTGCGGATGGTCGCCGCGGGTCATGCCCTCTCCGATCCCGTCCTTCATCAGTCGCGAGAGCGAGGGCAGACCCGCCACCGGCGGATAGATCCCCCGACCGTCCATCTCCCGCTCGAAGACGATCTGCCCTTCCGTGATGTACCCCGACAGGTCGGGGATCGGGTGCGAGATGTCGTCGTTGGGCATGGTCAAAATGGGCAGCGAGGTAATGGAGCCGGGGTGGTCCTTGATCATCCCCGACCGCTCGTAGAGTTCCGCGAGATCCGAGTAAAGGTACCCGGGATACCCTTTGCGGGACGGGATTTCGCCGCGGATGGTGGAGATCTCGCGCAGCGATTCGCAGTAGTTGGTCATGTCGGTCATGATGACCAGGACGTGCATGCCCTCGTCGAAGGCCAGGTGCTCCGCGAGGGTCAGAACCGTCCGCGGCGTGATGAGCCGCTCGATGGACGGGTCGTCCGCCAGAGACAGGAACAGCGCCACGTTGTCGAGCACGCCGCTCTCCTCGAACGAGTTCATGAAGAACCGCGCGACGTCGTGCTTGACCCCCATGGCCGCGAACACGACCGCGAATTCCGTTTTCGTCCCGCGGATTCGCGCCTGGCGTGCGATCTGGGCGGCCAGCTCGTTGTGCGGCAGGCCGTTCCCCGAGAAAATCGGGAGCTTCTGGCCGCGAATGAGGGTGTTCATGCCGTCGATGGCGGAGATGCCGGTCTGGATGAAATCCCTTGGATACTGGCGGGCGGTCGGGTTGATGGCCATGCCGTTGACGTCGCGTTCCACGCGGCCCCGGGGCGGCGGACCGCCGTCGATCGGGAGTCCCAGGCCGTTGAAGATCCGCCCGAGCATGTCGCGCGAGACCGGCAGCGTCAGCGGCTCGCCGCGGAATCGCACCCGCGTGTCGGGCAGCGCCAGGCTCGCGGTCCCCTCGAAGATCTGGGCGACGACCGCGTCGGTCGAGGACTCCAGGACGATTCCCAGGCGGATGTTCCCGTTCCGATCGACGCACTCGATGAGTTCACGGTACCCCACGGCGTGGGTCCGCCCGACGAACACGAGCGGGCCGTCGATCTTGTCGACGCCGATGTACTCACGTCCGGACAGCAGACGTCGGTTTCGCATCTCGGGCATGCAATGCCTCCAACTGGTCCATGGCTCGTTCCAGGTGGGCTTCGATCTTGTCGAAGCCCGCGAGATCGTCGTTGGCGAGCGAGAACTTCATTCGCATGATCTCCTGGTACACTTTCAGTTTCTTGACCTCCATCAGAGTCGCGCCGTCGCGGATGACGGCGGACCCGCGCTTCCAGTACGCGACGAGGATGTGCAGCATCCTCGCCTGTTTGCGGATCACCGAGAAGGCGTCGATCTTGTCGTAGGCGTTCTGCTGGAGAAAGGCGTTCTTGAACAGCGTGCAGACTTCCAGGATGAATCGCTGGGTGTCGGGCAGCGCATCGGGTCCCACCAGCTTGACCACCTGTTGCAGGCGGACCTCGCGGTGCAGCAGGTCCATGATCTCGGTCCGGTCGGCGGCCCACTCGGCGCCCACCTGCCGCTCCCACCAGGGGATCATATCCCCGAGGTACTCGCTGTAGCTGTCGAGCCAGGAGATGGCGGGATAGTGGCGTGCGTTGGCCAGGCCGCGGTCGAGGGCCCAGAAGCAGCGGATGAACCGCTTCGTGTGCTGCGTCACAGGCTCGGAGAAGTCCCCGCCCGGCGGAGAGACCGCGCCGATGATCGTGACGGACCCGCGTCCGCTGCCCAGGGTCTCCATGGAGCCCGCCCGCTCGTAGAATTCCGCGATCCGGGTCGGCAGGTACGCCGGGAAGCCCTCCTCCGCAGGCATCTCCTCCATGCGCCCCGACAGCTCTCGCAGCGCCTCCGCCCATCGCGATGTCGAGTCGGCCATGACCGCGACATCGTAGCCCTGGTCGCGGAAGTACTCCGCCATGGTGATGCCTGTGTAGATGCTGGCCTCCCGCGCCGACACCGGCATGTTCGACGTGTTCGCGATCAGGATGGTCCGCTCCATGAGGGACCGCCCGGTGCGCGGGTCCAGGAGCTTGGGGAACTCGGTCAGGACGTCGGTGATCTCGTTGCCGCGTTCGCCGCAGCCGATGTAGACGATCAGATCGGCGTCGCACCACTTGGCGATGGCCTGCTGCGTCATGGTCTTGCCGGTGCCGAAGCCGCCGGGGATGGAGACGGTGCCGCCTTTGGCCGCAGGGAACAGCGTGTCGATCACCCGTTGGCCGGTGACCAGCGGAATGTCGAGAGCCAGGCGGCTGCGAACGGGGCGCTGCACGCGGATGGGCCATCGGTGCATCAGGAAAAGGTCCTGCGCCCGCCCATCAGGGGCCTTCAGGACCGCGATGCGATCCTCGACGGTGTAGTCGCCCTCCGCGACGATGAATTCGAGAACGCCTTCGATGCCGGGCGGAACGAGGATCTTGTGCAGGACGTTTCCGGTCTCCTGGACCGTGCCGAGAATCGCGCCGCCTGCCAGGCGGTCCCCCGCCTTGGCGGACGGGACGAAATGCCACTTCTTCTCGCGATTCAGCGAGGGGACCGTGATGCCCCGCCGGATGTAGATGTCCGATATCGCACGAATCGCCTCCAGGGGCCTCTGAATCCCGTCGTAGATCGTGCCCACCATGCCGGGACCGAGTTCCACCGACAGCGGCATGCCCGTCCCGTAGACGGGATCGGAGGGCGCGATGCCCGTCGTGTCCTCGTAGACCTGGACGACCGCGCCGTCGGCTTCGAGCTTGATCAGCTCGCCGACGAGCCCTTCCTCGCCGACCCGGACCAGTTCGAACATCCGGGCGTCGCTGATCCCCATCACCTCGATGACGGGACCGTTCACCCGCCTGACACGTCCTATGATCCTTTGCGTCATATTCGTTTCGCTCGACTCCCAAGTGCCCCGCAAGACAGAGGACTAGGCATGACCGGGATTCGCAGAGCGTCGTGCGACATGTCTGTCATCCTGAACGAAGCGCAGCGAAATGAAGGGTCCGGTCTGCGAGCGAGAAAAACGTCTCGATCTCGGCCCAGATCCTTCGGCTTCGCCTCAGGATGACAGATTTGCGATCCCGCGAGTTCTTCCTTCGAATCCATAGGGTCTTCTATTTCGCAGAGTTCTGCTCTTCGACAAACAGACAATCGTGTATCATCGCGTGAATCCTGCGACGGTTCCGCAGCATCCGCGTCTTGACCTGGTTGTTGAAAGCGGTCCGCCCATCGGAGGCGGTCAGGACGACGCCCTGGCCCGCCAGGGGCGGCGCCGCGGACAACTCCAGAACAACCTGCCGCCCGGCGGCCTCCTGGACCTCCCGTGCCGCCTCCGCGAGCAGTCCCTCGTCAATCCGGGCACGCTCCTTCTCAGACGCGTTGACCTCCGCGCGGTGCGCGTCCAGACCCATGGCCGCCTGGGCGATCCAGTCCACGAGGGCGGACCGATACGCAGGCTCGTCGATCAGGGCCGCCAGGCGCTGCTCGACTCGATCCAGGACGTCCTGCGCGACGTCGGCCCGCCGGCGGAGCGACCGGCGTTTGGCCTCCCGCTGGGCGGCCCAGATCGCCTTTCTGCGGATCGTCTCCGCCCGATCCTGCGCCCGCACGCGGGCCTCGTTCAGGATGGACTCGACCTGCTGCCGGACGAACCGTTTCTTCTCGGCGACCCGGGTCTCGGCCTCTTTGACGATGGCGGCGGCCTCCGCCTTGGCGTCGGACTCGATGTCCGAGATCAGCGAAGTCTTGTCCTGTTCCTGTGGTTCCATGCGATGCTGCACCCTGTCACAATCGAATTCCGATGGCCGCGTTGACCAGTTCCCGGATTCCCGGCCGACCCGGCTCCCGGCCCTTGCGGTCCGGGATCTCCACGATCAACGGGAAGCTCGCCGTGAACAGGTACTTGTCCACGAGCGGGCGGATCATGTCCGCGACGCGTTCGGTGATGATGATGATGCCGGCCTCCCGATCCTCGATCATCGAGACGAAAGCGCGGTGCGCCTCCTCGGGGTCCCGGGCCGTCTTTCCGGACACCCCGACCATTTCGAAGCCGAGCACGGTATCCTCGTCCCCTAGAACCGAGTACTTCATGGGCCCTCTACACCTTGCCCAGAATCATCAGGGCCGTGATGAAGCCGAACACGACCAGACCTTCCGCCAGGGCGACGAAGATCAGCGCCTGGCCGGCGATCTGCGGCTTTTCCGCCACCGCACCCATCGCGGCGGCGCCGACGTGCGAAATGGCAATGCCCGCGCCGATCGCGCCCAGGCCGAAGGCGATGGACGCTGCGATCAGGCCGTACTTGACGTTCTCCGGCGCCTTGACCACCTGCGCCGCGGCCTGCTGCGGTTCGCCCGTGGCGCCGAAAACACTCGTGCAGAACACCGTCGCGACGATGGCCATCACCGTCGCCAGCAGGACCAGGCTCTGCGTAATGTTCAGTTTCAGCTTGCTTTCCGCATCATCCATAGGCTCGACCCTTTCCCTACCCCTCGCTGTCCAGCGAAATGGGCGTGTACAGTTTCCCGGTTCCGTGAAAGAACTTCGTGAAGAACTCATAGTAACTCAACCTCAACGCCTGGATGCCCGCCGAGAGGCCCTCCAGGGCAATCACCAGGATATTGCCGAGAACGAGCAGGAGAATCGAAGCGATCCCCGACGTCATCTCGGCCAGCGTGAAGAAGCTGACCATCAGGCACACGTGCGCGATGCCCAGCCCCGCGACTCGCATGAACGACAACGTGTTGGAGAGGTAGCCGCTGAAGATCTCGAGCAGCTCGACGACCCAGTGCATCATCGCATTGAGCGCCGCCAGGACGGGATTCGTCCGGGAGGCGGATGGCTCGCCCTCCCGGCGCCAACGGTGGTATGGCTCTTTCAACAACAGCAGGATCGCGGGCAACCCGACCAGCAACAGCAGGCGTCCGCGCGACGGGAACTGCCCGTAGTCGTGCGAGACCAGATAGAAGGCGACGTAGATCCCGCCGGCGTACATCCAGGCGCCGAGGACGCCGCCTTTGTCGAAGACCAGCTCCGCCCATTTGCCCGTGCGGATGATGTTGACCCAGTTGAACAGCAGGCCGATCCCGATGACGGTGATGCCGAAGTAGATCGTGATGGCCAGGATGTCGAACACGCTGTTCACGACCGAGCCCTCGGACCGATGACCCGCGACGATCCCGTGGAAGTCGAACCAGAGCGGCTTCAGGATCGCCATGCCGAAGAAGGAGCCGAAGAGCAGGCCGAAAAAGACCGAGGACAGGCCGCACCAGACAATCAGCCAGGAGAGCTGATGCCAGCCCCTCCCTGCCGCACGAATCCTGGGCAGAACCAGTCCCAGAACGCCCAGCGACATCAGGACGAGGCCCTGCCCGACGTCCGCGAACATGAGCCCGAACATCGCCAGGTACAGGGGCATCACCAGCGGCGTCGGATCGATCGTGCCATACCGCGGGACCCCGAAATTGCTGACCAGCATCTGGAAGGGCGCCAGCACCCGCGGATTGTCGAGACGCACCGGGACCTCGTCGCCGAGCGGGTCCCGCCCGGAGGCTTCGTGCCATTCCAGGTGGCATCGGCCCCCGCTCGCCCGACGGATCGCCTCCGTCAGGCGGGCCTGCTTCTCCGCGGGCAGCCAGCCGGTGAAGACCATCGTCCGCGACACCGGCGTGAAGTGCGTCTGAATCCGGTGCAGCAGCTCGCTGACCCGCAGATGGCTCCAGACCTCGCGCAGGTGCGGAACCTCTCGCTTGACCAGATCGTCCGCCTGCGTCTCCAGCTTCTTCTGCTCGTCGGCCAGGGTCTGGAGCTTCGCGGACAGCTCCTGGAACGCGTCCTCCTTGACGGACTTGAGCTCCGCGGGCAGCTCGATGGAGACCCACCCCGCACCGTCGAGGACCCGCTGCACCCTCTCCGCGTCCCGCTTCATGGAGATCAGCAGGTAGTGGACGCTGTCGCGCTCCCGACCGACCGGGATGCTCACCGAGGGGAACTCGCGGAGTCCCTCCTCGAATCGGCTCGCACTCGACGCTGCGATTTTGCCCGTCTGCATGGCGATGAAAGACTGCGGCGCCGACGCGGTGATGTCCGAGAGCCCCGCGCCGTAGAGCACCATCTGTCTGCGGATGTCCTCGAGCTTCAGAATCTCCTGCTGGAGCTCGCGCTGCCTCTCGCGAATGGTGGTTCGTTCCGTGTCGAGCCGGGCCAGCAGGCCTTTTTCCTTCTCCAGATCGACGGCCGCCCGGCGCGTCAGATCCATCTGGCTGGGCGGCGACGGGATGACGCCCGCCGTGTGCAGCAGCCCTTCGATCCGCTTGCGGAGGTCGGAGATCTCCGTGAGAGACGCCTGGACCCCAGCACAGACCGGCGCCGCGTGCTGCGCCGGCTCGCCGATCTCGGACGTGCTGATGAACTGCATCACGCCCTCGCCCAGGAGCGATTCGGTGACCCGCTCGGCGTCCTTCTGCAGGACCACCGCGAACAACTGTGTCATCCGGCTGGTGAATATCATATCAGGCCCTCGATCCGCTCCGGCTGGAGCCCCTGCTGGTGCGCGTTGAGGACGATGCGAACCCGATCCAGCTCGTTTTTCTTCAGCACGAAATACGCGACGATGATGCCGACCGTGAACGGATAGCCCGCGAGGATCCGCTGGACCTCCTGTCTCATGATCTCCTCCATGATCCGTCGGATCAGGAGCAGGCGGGAGACGCTGTCCGAGACCTGCGAGGACAACAGCGCGGACAGGCCCGGGTACCGCGTCTTGACGAACTCCCGCAGGATGGGCGTCACGTTCTGGGCACTGTACAGCTCGCTGATTGCGGCCTTGCTCAGATTGAACCCGCCGGGAACGATCGCCGCCAGGACCGTCTCCATGGGCAGATCGTAGAAGCTGCGAAGCCGGATGATCCAGTCCACGTTCTGCAGGTCGATCCGCACGCCCGCCAGGCGCTCCGCGATGGCCCGGTCCCGACGGTCCAGACGCTCGATGGCCGACAGGAGATTCGCGTAATAGAAGTGATCCAGGGCGATCTCCAGGCGGAACAGCGAGCCCTCCGACTCCGCGGTGTGGCTGTACTTGCGGATAATCAGGCTGTACGGCGTACCCTCGCAGACCCCCGCGATCTCGTCGAAGCCCTGGGCGTTCACCACGATGTCCATCGGAATGTCGTGGAGGATGGGCTCGTACAGGATGTAGTGGGCGCTCGCCTCCGCCGGCCGGCCGCGGACCACCCGGTCGAAAAAGACCCGGATCGCGTTCTTGAGATTGTCGATTTCGAACTGGCACAACAAGGCGTCCACCAGCTCGACGGACTCGCGATGCAGATGGCCCTTGAGACCCCGGTACAGGTCGATCTCGTCCCGGAGCAGTTCCAGCTCCGCCTGGCGGAGGTCCCCGGTCGCCGAGTAGATCTCATCGAGTCGGGCGAAGGGCGTCTCGCGCAACTGGGCCAGCGCCGCCTCCAGCGACGGAGCCCTCGCCAACTGCACGAAGACGCGGTCGGGCAGGATCTTGCTGATCCGCGCACGCAGCTTGGCGTTCACCAGCGAGTATTTGGCCAGCGGACCCGCCATCACGGCCCATCCATTTCAGGCTCGACGCTCAGGATGCCGTCGCAGATCCGGCTGACCAGCCCCTCGATCGCCTGGGCCTTGCCGTCGAGCAGGGCCTGGGCCTGCCGCTCGGCCTGTTCGAGGGTCTCGGTGGCAAGCCGTTCGGACTCGCGCTGCGCCTCCTCCTCCGCGGCCTGTACGATCTCCCTGGCCTGCTGGCGGGCCTGGGCGGTCCGTTCGGACGCCTCCCGGTCGGCCGCGAGCCGCATCTCCGACGCCTGCTGGCGGGCCTGCTGGAGGATCTCACCGATCCTCGACTCCGTCTCCAGGATCTCCTTGACGATCTTCCTCATACGGTCCTGTCCCCTGTAGATCCTTCCGGATACAGCCCATGGCAACCTGGGCGAGGAAACCCACAATCCATGATTATAGGCCAGACCGTCGCGACGGGTCAAGCCTCGTCCAGCCGGCATTGTCCGCCGGCAGAACCCACCCGTCCGCAGGGGAGACCCGTTGGGCACACGGAGACACCACAGCAATCCTACTTCACTTCGAAGACCTTGAGCACCTCGTCGCCGTAGTGGTTGATGACCTTTACTGCGATCTTGCCGGGCTTGCCTTCCTTGCCTTGCGGTGGGTCGAAGGGCCGGCTTACTGTGCTGTAGAGTTCGCTCCAGGCGGCCTCGTCGATCTCGGCACGCAGGGCTCGCTTGAGCTTGTCGTAGGGTTCCTCGGCGCCGGTGAAGTAGGCGTGGCGGACGAAGAAGCTCTCGGAGTTGTAGTTCGTGTCGATGAACCAGCAGGCGATATCGTCGGTGCTCGACGAGCGGATCGCCCCGGTCGTCGGATCGTACACGTCCACGCCCTTGATCTCGACCGTGATCTGGCCGCCCTTGACCTTCTTGATCTCCACGTCCGGCTCGCCGAAGACCATGAACAGGTTGCCCGCCCCGGTCTTCTTCAAGAGGTCCTCGCCCATCGACAGGTCCGGATTCATCCGCACCGGCAGCACCGTCAGCTTGCCATACCGCTTGGCCTCCTCCGAGACGTGCGGATCGAACGCGAACCCGCACACCAGCAGCAGGTCGAACCCGATCCCCTGCACCGCCTCCTTCGCCGCCTCCTTCACCAGTTCCGGTCCGACGGTCCCGTGCTCGGGGCCGATGCAGACGGCCACCCGCCGGGTCTCGCCGCTCTTCTCCGTATATTCACCCTCCGCGTGAACCCACTGGCCCGGATGGACTTCCAGGCGGTCGAACTTGAGCCGCTCGTTCTTGATCGTGTTCTGCACGCCGGCCTTCAAGAGGTTCTCGATGATGACGCTGGCGAACTGTCCGCCGCCGATCATCTTCATCGAGGCCCCAACCTCGCCGACCTCGGCCAGTCGCTTCTTCTCCTCGACGCTGATCGTCCGGTGCGGCGAGAGACTCTCGACCGTGAACGGCCCGCTGACGCGGACGGTCTTGTTGTCCTCATACGGCTGATCGTACAGCGTCTCGGTCTCGGCATGGCGGGCGATGGCCGCGTCGATCTGCTCGCGCGTCATGCCCTCCTGGATGTCCGGGTTGTTGGCGATGGACTTGAGCGTCACGTGCGGCACCCGCTTGTAGACGAAGCCCTTGCGGATGTCGCCCTCGGTCTTGTGCGGCGGCGGGACCTGGCCGGTGATTTCCGATTCCTTCTTGATCCCCTCCGGCGAGTCGGCCAGCAGGTAGTATGGGTACTTTGCCGCCATCAGCCGCGTCCGAGCCAATGCCAAGGCGACGCGGCTGGTGTCGCATGTAATCCATCGCCGACCCCACTGCTCGGCAGCATAGGGCGTTGTGCCGCCACCGCACGTCGGGTCGAGCACAAGGTCACCAGGATCTGTGGTCATCAAGAGACAGCGGGCGATAACCGACGCATTTGTCTGGACAACATATACCTTGTCCTTGGAAGCAAAACCGCCCATCTGGGTATCCAGCCACAAAGCGTTCAACGGCGCATAGGGGTAATCGTCAAGATACCGCCTGAACAGGAGCGTACTTCCTTTGATGAAGAGGCGGTTCGCTGCAATCAGATTTCTGAATCCTGCCTCCGTAGTTCGCCAGCCCCCTCGCGTTGGTACGAAGGAGCGACCATCGTACTTGACGCGGAACTGCGTCGCTGCACTCCCACTTCTGGACAGCAAATCCGCCAGCCAGAGGAGTTTTGCGTCCGCCGGAAGCGATGCGGGATTGGCGACCTCATGCCGGGCCAAGGGGCGCACATCGCCATCGATCTCGACATACCAAGAGATGGTCGGAGCCAGCGAACGTCTCTGCTGCTCCATCAATAGGGGCCGGTATTTCACGGTCTCTTTCGACTTCGCATACCAAAGCAAGAAATCTGTAACCGTAGCGGGACCGACGCTCGTCTGGCTACCTGTCGTGATGAATGGGATCAGCGAAATGAAGTTCTCGCTGCCGAACACTTCATCGAGCAAGCTCCGTACCAGATGCACGTTCTCATCCCCGATCTGTACGAAGACGCTGCCGGTTTCGGTGAGCAGGTCGCGGGCGACGACGAGGCGGTCGCGGAGGTAGGCGAGATAGGAGTGGATGCCGAGCTTCCAGGTGTCGCGGAATGCGCGGACCTGTTCGGGCTGGCGGGTGGCGTCCTCGGCCCTGCCGTCCTTGACATCGCGTTTGCGGGTGCTCACCTGCCAGTTGGAGCCGAACTTGATGCCGTAGGGCGGGTCGAGGTAGATGGTCTGGACCTTGCCCTTGAGGCCCTCCTTCTCGGCCAGGCTGGTCATCACCAGCAGCGAGTCGCCCAGGATCATGCGGTTCGACCAGTTGCCCTCGTGGTGGTAGAAATCGACGCGGTCGGAGAACTCGGCGGGCAGGCCGTTGAAGTCGGAGAACAGGTCGAGCTGGCCGCCGGAATGGTCGATGTGCGGGAGCTGGGAGAGGATCGCCTGCGGGTGGATCTTCTCCTGGATGTAGATGGGCACGACCGGCACGGCGAGGTCGTTGCGGTCCTGCTCGTCCTTACCCTTCCAGACCAGTTGCGGATCGAGCGATGAATCGCGGGGATAGAGCATCTTCTTCGGCGCGTTCTCATCTTCGGCCACGAAATCCCGCAATTCCTCCGTGGGGATGTTCTTTCGCTTGTCCTTATGGCGGATGGATTCGACTCTGTTCGATGCGTTCTTCTTGGCCATATCTTCAATCCCTGGAATCGGCGTCAATCGGCGTACTCTGCGGATTCATTCCTCCGTCCCTCCTGGAGTTGGCGGTACTGCTCCTCAAGGAAGGTCTTGATCTGGGCCACATCGGGCAGTTGCAGTTCGTACTTGGACACAAAGAGCCGGTTGTCCATTCCGGCCAAGGCGTACCTCACGAGGGCATGGTTTTTCTTCGTACACAACAGGATGCCGATGGGCGGATTGTCGCTCTCGGCCATCTCGTGTTCGCGGAACCAGGTGACGTAGGTGTTGAGCTGGCCCAGGTACTCGTGCTTGAAGCCGTCCACCTTCAGTTCAATCAGAACGTGGCACTTGAGGATGCGATGGTAGAAGACCAGGTCCACGAAGAAATGCTCGTCTCCAATGAGCAGGCGTTTCTGCCTGGCTTCAAAGCAGAAGCCTCGCCCCAATTCCAGCAGGAAGTCCTGGAGTCTCCCGATCAGGGCGGCTTCCAACTCCGACTCGGGCAGGACCTCCTGCGCCCGCAGTCCCAAAAACTCGAACACGTAAGGATCCCGTATGATGTGGGCAGGTGTGGAGATTTCGGCCGTCTCCTGCGCCAGGCGCGAGAGGGCCTCCTTGTCGCGCGACAGGCCTGAACGCTCGTAATAGAGGCTGGCGATCTGGCGGGCCAACTCCCGAACCGACCAATTGCCCTTGATGCACTCGATCTCATAGAAGGCCCGCTTGAGGGAGTCCTCGATCTTGAGCAACTCGATGAGATGAGTGAAAGACAGGCGGGCAAGGATCTGTGACGCCGGCAGGCTCAATTGTGGCGACGCTGTCGCCACCATCGGGTAGGCAGAGGGCAGAAGGGATTGGATTTCGGAAATCAGCGATTTCCGAAACGGCAGGGTGCTCGATTTGGCAGTCAGTGATTTCCAAATCTGCGGGTAAGCCTCATATAATTGGCGACACAGGCGCAGATATCGCGGGGTGTAGCAGCGATCCAGTGTCTCGCCCAGTTGGTTCGCCAGCCGCTCCACCAGACGCGCACCATATTCCGCGCGGTCTTCCCCCTGTTGTTCGTATTCCTTGATGAAGAATCCTATCATCCAGTTGCGCAGCGTCAGACTTGTGTTCACGGCCTTGATGGCTTCCGTCTGGAACCGCTCGTGAACCGTCGCGACCGTATGGACGAGGGCATCGAAGTTCATGGCTTGCTCTCCACAAGCTTGCGGATGGTCGTCATGGCATCCCACGGGTCGGCGATCTCGATGAAATCCCATCGGCCGAATCCACCATGATGGTTGACCGCGGGAATCCAGAGCGTCCGAGCGGTGGCGACCTTGGCGGCTTTGTCCTTCTTCTTTTCTCCGGTGACCTCGATCAGCAGGTTCAGCAGGTCGTCCGGGCCGTGGCCGTCGTCGATGCAGGCGATGAAGTCCGGGACGTAGTTCTTCGCCTCGCCGTTGAGCGTATAGGGAATCATGAAGCCGAGATTGTGGTTCTTCACATAGCGGACGACCTCGTCCATGTCTTCGAGCGTCTGCGCGAGCTTCTGTTCCCATGAATCCGTGTCGGCCACGACATGGGAGATGTGGCACTTGTCCTCCCGCGTGGCGTAGACCGGGCGGGTCGTGTCGAAATCGACGTAACGGGTAGAGCCAACGGTGTCATAGGGCCGCAGGATCGGCAGCAAAGTAGCACGGGCATCCTGCCCGTGAGATGTGGCATCGGCATCCTGCCGATGATTCATGGGCTGGAAGCCCATGCTACCTTGGACGATGGCCTTATAGATGCGGTCGCTGGCGTCGTGGGCGAACTCGATCAGTAGCAGCAGTTGGGGGAAGGTGTTGTCCTTCAAGACCACGCATTCGGCCAGCCAGCGTTTCGCGATGTCGAGGATCTGTGGGAACAGCCACGGCTTATCGTTGCCCTCATCGTCCCGGAAATACTTCTCCAACGTCAGCTTAGCGAGCAGGAACGCGACCTCATTGAGACGCCGACGCTTGATATCATCCAGTGTGTGCTTCTCGGTGGTCCCGACAATAGGCGACATCTCGGTTTCCGTCGGGATATCGGCGGTCGAGAGCGCCAGCTTCGAGTCCTCGGAGAACCTGGCGGTGATCCGTTCGCCATCGAGGTCGTAGCGGTAGCCGAGCAGACGGGGGAAGGTAATCTCGCATGCGATCCGGCTTTCCAGAGCGCGGACACGGGTCGGAATCGGGCCGGGCTTGGGGTCTTTGTTCGAGCCGCTGCACGGGATGAACGAGAAGGGAACGCCATAGACCTCGGCATACTCCGGCTCGAACAGACCGCCGTCATTCACCGCGTAGCTCATCCGCCGCAAGGCCCGCCCGACGACCTGCTCACACAGAAGCTGCGTGCCAAAGGCCCGGATACCCAGAATGTGCGTGACGGTGTTGGCGTCCCAACCCTCCGTGAGCATGGAGACGCTGACGACGCACTTGACGTGCTCGCCGAGCTTGCCGACCTTGCCGACGGTGTTCATGACCTCGCGGAGCAGGTCCTCGTCGGTGAGGTCTTCGCCGTCGCGGCCGGGGAAGCGGATGCGGTACTCGGCCTTGAACTCGTCGATCTCGCGGGCGGCGATCTTCTTGAAATCGGGACTCATCCCCTCGCCCGATTCGAGTTGCTGGCTGTCCACCAGGATCGTGTTCGGCCGCTGGAGCCAACCGCCACGCTCATCGTCGTTTCGGAAGATGGGCAGTTGACCCGCCTGGACGATCACTTGTGGCACGGGCATCTTGCCCGTGTCTTCACATCGGCTGGAAGCCGATGCCACGGGCTTCTCCCACCCGGCGATGTAGTCAAAGATGCGTTTCGAGGTGTTCGTGTTGTTACAGACGACGATGAACACCGGCGGCGTGACGCCCTTGGCCCGTGCCTCGGCGTTGTTCTCCCACAGGCGGTAGTACTTCTCGTAATTGCCGTAGAGGCTGTGCAAGGCCCCTTCAAGGGCTCCGGGGAGCTTTGGCTCACCACTGACATCTTCTGTCTTTCGGCCCTTCTTCGACAGGTTACCATCCTCACGGATGCGAAGCCACAGATCGCGGTACGTGGGCTGCTCGCCGGTCATGGAATCGTCGGCCACGGGCACGCGGGGGACCTTGACGATCCCGGCCTCAATGGAGTCGATCAGGGAGAAATCAGAAACAACCCATGGGAAGAGTACTCCCTCCTGGTAGCCCGAGCCGCGAAGGAAGAACGGCGTGGCGGACAGGTCATAGATGGTCTTGACGCCGATCTTGGCTTTGACTGCCTCGATACCGCTGATCCAGACGCGGGCCTCCTCCTCCCGCTGCTGGGCTTCTTTGCGGTCGTCGCCAGTGAGCTTCACGTCCTCGCCGTCGGGCTTGCGGCGGTAACAATGGTGGGCCTCGTCGTTCAGGACGACGATGTTCTTCTTGGTCCCCAGCTCCCGGCAGACCCGGCGGACCATCTCGTCTGGAGCCTCGGTGAAGGCGATACCCCCACCCTCCGCGAGGATCTGCTTGGTGAGCTTGCCGGCGGCGACCTTCTCCCGCAGCTTGAAGGCGTGAAAATTCGTGATAAGGATCTTCGCCCGACCCAGTTGCTCCATCGCTTGATTCGAGACGATGTCCCGCTGACGGTAGTAATTCTGGGGATCATTGGGCAGGAGTACCCGCAAGCGGTCGCGGATCGTGATGCCGGGCGTGATGATGAGGAACGTGTCGCCGAAGCGGGCGTCCTGGGGGTTGGCGAGTTTGTTCAGCGTATGCCAGGCGATGAGCATGGCCATCACGACCGTCTTGCCCGAGCCGGTGGCCATCTTGAAGGCGATGCGGGGCAGGCCGGGGTTGGACGAGTTGTTGGCGTCGCGCAGCTCGTTCGCGATCCACTCGTCGCCGTACTTGTGGGCAACCTCGGTGAGGTAGATGGCGGTCTCCAGGGCCTCGATCTGGCAGAAGAAGAGCTTCTTCTCGCGGTCGGGGTCCGTCCAGTAGGCGAGCAGACGGCTCGTGGTGGGCGTAACGCCGATGTGGCCGCCTTCACGCCAGAGCGCCACGCGGGCGCGAATCTGGTTGACGAGCTTGTTCTCCTCGATCCGGTCCTGGGTCCATTCGGTGTCGAAGACAAGCTGTTTGGAGCCCTTCTTCTTGCGAGGCTGGGCGATGGGGACGAAGTAGGAACTGGTCCGGCGGCCCTCGATGACCTCGTTGGTAATCCCCTCGTCGGTGAACTTGAAGTGTCGGCCCGGCTCCCGGAACGGCGAATTGATAACCGGGTTTTCAATGACAACCTGTTTCACGATGCAGATTCTCCCTCAGTGATCCCATCTGACGCCCGCGCTCGACATTTTCTCCGCCATAAGGGCCTCACCAACCAGTTCTTGATCCGCGAACGGCCCCATGATACAGCCAACCGGCGGGCGACGCAACCCGCGAAGAGGTGCGATTCTCGATTCCGGCGTGAAGCGTAGGCGAGTAGAAGCGTGGGAGCGTAGAAGCGTATATGCGGCGGGCGAATCCGTGTTCCGTGGCTCGCCGTTCCTCTGCGACCTTGGCGTCCCTGCGTGAGCAAATCGCACCTCGTTGCCTGGCGGCCTGAGCCTTGCGACTCTGTGTGCTCGGCGTCTCTGTGGTGAGAGGAAGGAAATGGAGACGAAGGGAATCGAACCCTCATTCCGGCGATGCGACCGCCGTGTGCTCCCGTTACACCACGTCCCCAGGGATCGTATGGGCCATTTTATGCGCTATCGGCCGAATGTCAAGAATTATTTAACTGCCTTTTGCAGAATCACTTAAGCGAGGTCAGAACTGCCATTTGTCGAAGGATGCGATGCGTTCGAGGGGCTCGCGGCGGTGCTCCTTGGGGGCGTCGGCGGGGTAGCCGAGGGCGAGCAGCTCGATGATCGTCACGTTGTCGGGGATGCCGACGATGGGCCGGACTTTGTCGGGGTAGAAGGAGCCGATCCAGCAGGTGGCGAGCCCTAACTCCGTTGCCTGCAAGCAGATGTGTTCGAGTGCGATGGCGACGTCGATGGGCCCGACGGCCTGGCCGCAACGCATGACGTGGTCGCTGACCGTGCAGGCGACAATCAGGGCGCCGGCGGTCTCCAGGAAACTCTGGTTATTGGCCGCGGCGGCGAGCCTCTTCTTGGTCGGTGCGTCGGTGGCGACGACGAACCGCCAGTCCTGGAGGTTCTTGGCGGACGGGGCCGACCGGGCGGCCTCCAGCACCGCGAGCAGCTTGTCCCGCTCGACGGGCTTGTCCTGGTAGTTGCGGCAGGACCAGCGGGTGCGGATCGCCTGGGCAACGTCCATGGGTGTATCCTTTTGAAACAGCGTAACTTCAGCAATTCAGTTCACATACGGCTTGCGAGAATATACGAGCCCCGCCGTGTTGACGCAAGCACGAAAAGCGGGTATTCTCATGCACTCGCCGGGCGGTTAGCTCAGTCGGCCAGAGCGTCTGCCTTACACGCAGAAAGTCGCAGGTTCGAATCCTGCACCGCCCACTCCAGAATTCTGCGCACTCGTGCAATCCGCTGCGACGGCGAGGAGAGCCGCATTTTCGGTCGTCGCATCAGGGGCGGTCTGCACGGGATTGCAGGGGTCCGCAGAGGGTTGCTGTGCCGGATTCCTCGCCGCTTTTTCCGGCTCGCTCGCACGCCGGGAATCCTCATCCGGGACTCGCAGGCAATGCTCTCCGGCGCTTCGCCTCGAATTGCCGATCCACGCACAGACCCCATGCTCCGGCCGGCATTCACAAAGGACCGTTTGCCGGTCGCTTCGCACGTTCTGAAACAGCTTCGGCCAGGACTTCCCCCCGTGCTTCTGCCGTAATCCGCAGCAGGTACGCCCGCAGGTTCAGGCCGCCCTTGTGGCGCCTGGCGATCACGAACTCGGCCCCCGGCTCGGCCGCCTCGAAAACCCCCAGCAGGTGCGGTCTCAGTTCGGGGAACAGCGGGGCAAGGCGAGATTCGCCGCCCGCATGGTGCCCGGTCTTGGGACTCCTCACGAACAGCCGGCCTTGCTCCCAGTCCACGTCCCGCCATCGCAGCCGCAGCGTCTCGCCCGGCATCCGCCTGGAGCACGAAGGATATCTCCATCCTGGTCTCTGTGGCCTCGTGGCTCTGTGTGCGACCGCTCCTGGCGAGATCCCCACAGGAGCCTGCCCTCGACCCGATCGGGGGGAAAGCGGGAATCCAGGTTCCTTCCACCACGGAGACGCAGAGCCGAGCAAGAAAGAACGCATCTTGAACTCTGCGTCCCTGCGTCTCTGCGTGAAATACAGTTCTTTTCGTTTCCAGCACTTGTATCATCCTCGTTCAAAATGCTTGCTGAGAAAACAAGATCCTGCGCCTTTGCAGTGTAGAGGATCGCGGGGACAGCGACCTTGAAACCACGAAGGTCGCGAAGGGAATCGTGCCAGCGACCGAAGCCAAGCCCTCCGCCGGCCTCCGGCCGGAACGCCTCCACGCTTCTACGCATCTACGCGCCCGCGCGGCCCCGGCGGTTTCAACCTTGACGCATCCCCTCCCGCCCGTGATAATCGGGACCATAGTGAATGCGAAGAGGTACGACTTGCGGCCACAGACCGCCCTGCGAGAAACGACAGGCGATGGAAACGACGAGATGGCGATTGGCAATTTCAACGTCGGAGGCAGAAAACCATGGCGAAGATCAAGGTGCTGAGCACGGACATAACAGTCCGCACACAAAACGACGAGGACTACATCAGCCTGACCGACATTGCCCGTTATAAGGACGCAGAACGCACGGACTACATCCTTTCGAACTGGCTGCGGAACCGCAATACTATCGAATTTCTGGGCATCTGGGAGCGCCTGAACAACCCGCGGTTTAATCCCATCGAATTCGATGGGATTAGAAAGCAGGCGGGACTGAACAGTTTCATCCTGACGGCCAAGCGGTGGATCGAGGCGACCGGCGCCATTGGGTTGATTTCCAAGACGGGCCGCTACGGCGGCACCTTTGCCCACAAAGATATCGCCTTTGAGTTCGCGACGTGGATCTCCGTCGAGTTCAAGCTGTACCTCATCAAGGAGTTCCAGCGGCTCAAACAGGACGAGCGGAAGCAGCTCGGCTGGGACATCCGGCGTAATCTCGCCAAGATCAACTACCGAATCCACACCGATGCGATCAAAGAGAACCTGATCCCGCCGGAACTGACTGCCCGGGATAGGGGGACAGCCACCGTTTTCTGACAGGCAATAGCGGATAGGAGGAACTGGCGGTCGCATCCGGAATTAGGGATTAGAGAATCGCGCCGGAATGTCCATTATGACGGCTCCTGGAGGAGCGAGAGCAGGCGATTCCTCACGGCCTTGGACGCGGCCAAGGCGGCTTCGACCTCCTCGCGGTCTGCGGACTCGCCGGGATAGCGGAAGATAACCGCGGAGCGAGACAGGAGTCGAAGTTCTTCCACCGGCCAGTGCCATTCGGGCCGGAAGGAACTGAGCAAGGCGCTCAGGACGGTGAGGTCATGCGTCTTCGGTAGAAGCTGCCCTGCCCCGATCAGTGCGGCCTTCATCAACTTCTCGACGCACTGCTGCGCGTGGAAGCAGACGGCATCGAAGTTCGGGGGATCAGCCTGGACCTCCCGAGTGGCCGTCAGGTAGTCCCCTCGGATTTGTCGATCCAGTCACGGATGACTTCGTTCATACAAGACCCGTCCCTGGTCCAATGCCTCTCGGATGAGCGGATCCCCCTGGACATACCGTCGCTGCGTATCGTCCGGGCGGCAAGCCAGAAGATCCAGCGCAAAAGGAGGATTCACTCGGCTGGCGATCTCGAGCGATTTCCAGAAGGGCTTGCCCTCGAACGCCAGGATGACGAGGAGATCGACATCCGAGTCGGTGGCAGCCGTACCGCGAGCGTGGGAGCCAAAGAGCACCACACGCTCCGGATCGAAGGTCTCCGCGATGCGGTCCACCACGGCCTGAATGTCGTTCATCGCCACCATAGTCGGCATCCTTCACGATTGTAGGATCACTCTGCTACACTGTATCGAGCTCCCGTGCAGGTGGCAAGCGAAGATTGGACACAACGAGGATCATCCTTTACGGCAAGGGGCAACGGTGTCTTCCGGGGCGAAAGACAGATTGCCGCGCTGCGCCCGCAATGAGGGGGTCGAATCGGCGTCCATCGGCGGAATCAGCGGATGACAACTCGTCGCTCGTGCATCGAGGAGACCTTCTCCCACAGAGCCACGGAGCCACAGGGGCAGGCAAGAGGGTTTGTCCGCCGATTTCGCCGATTTCCGCAGATTGTCCCGACTCGGAATCTGTGAAATCCGAGATTGAACGCGTGGGTTGAGAACCCACCTTACCCCCTTCGTGTCGCTTCGTGCCCTTCGTGGTGAAGAAGAACGGTGGCCATAGCCCACCCTACCGCTGCCGCCCATTCGCAGGCCCCGTTGGCATCAATCATCGATGATTGCCGAAGAGAGGTACAGGCAGGAAGCTCGGTGTTCTCTGAGTCTCCGTGGTGCGCACATCGGGATTGTTCTTTAGGTTGCGAAATTCTATATATTTTTGTTGACATCGCATTGCTGGGGCGGTAATTTGGGAGGTGCGTCGCACGGGTTTGCGGCGTGCCGGCCGGCGGTGCGGGCCGGGCCGGCGAAGATCGGAAGCGCGCGACGTTCGTCGCCATGATGGGAGGATCGAGCTATGCGCATCGTGCGGGAACCGGCAAAGAAAGGCGATCCGGGTTCGAAGTCCGAGTCTGCGCCGCGGAAGGTGGCGGAGCTGCGCGGGTGCCACAACTGCCTGCACGCGGTGTGGGACGACTACGAGCTGATGCAGTCGTTCGCGTCGGGCTGGGCCCACCTGCCGATGTGCTCGAACCATCCCGACTGGCCGGGCCAGATGCGTCGGGTGTTCCAGCGCGGGCCGTGCCGGAACTGGCGGCCCAAGCCCGAGCCCGCGGGCCAGGACCAGACGACGGGAACCTACGCCGGCGAGCGGCAGATCCCCCTGACGCGGAACCTCTTCGCCCTGGTCGATCCGGAGGATTACGAGTGGCTCAGCGAGTACACGTGGCACGCCAAGTGCAGCGAGGGTCGCTACTACGCGGGGACGGTGATCGACGGGGAGCCGGTGTCGATGCACCGGCTCATCATGGACCCGCCGCCGGGGATGTGGGTGGACCACAAGAACAACAGCACGCTGGACAACCACCGGTCGAACCTGCGGCTGGTGACGCGGGCCCAGAACCGGTACAACACGCGTCCCAGCCGGAAGGCCCGGCCCAACGGCAAGCGGAAGAGCTCGCAGTACATCGGCGTCAGCCGGTACGGCGACCGGTGGAAGGCGAAGATCACGCACGACGGGCATCGGTACGTCATCGGCCTGTTCGACGACGAGATCGAAGCGGCGCTGGCCCGCGACGCGAAGGCCAGGGAGCTGCACGGCGAGTTCGCCTGGTTGAACTTCCCCGACGGCCCGCCGCCGGGATACGAGAAATGGGCCTCGTGACCCGCGGCGGGGCCCCCCTGCCACGTTGAATGGCGGCGATCCGCATGCGAGTTACCGGACATAGGACGACGCGGCTCATGTGCCGGTCGGGCGGCGGACGCATCGCAACGGCTTTCCGCAACCCCCGCCGGCGAACGAGCGACAGAAAAACGCTTGAGCAGACGGGGGATTCGGCCGATGTAGCGGACGATGAACGGCTCGGCGACGGCGCCGGGGATTCGGATGGTGGGGAATCTGCGCGTGGGCAGGTCCGTGGAGAGATTGAACGTATGGTGACAACCGTATCGCTTGAAGACGTGATGTTGGATAGTGCCAAGGAGGTTTTCGCATCCATGGTGGCGATCCCCATGGAGCGGCTGGCCGACCCCGGGCCGGCGAGCGAGGACATGATGTTCCTCGCGACCATCACGTTCAAAGGCGACCTGGAAGGCTGCTTCGGAATCTCCTGCAACGACGCGTGCGCGCGTGCGGCGGCCGCGGGCATGCTGTGCATGGACGACAGCTCGGCCTTGGCCGACACCGAGATCACCGACGCGATGGGCGAGATCGCGAACATGATCATGGGCGGCGTCAAGACCCGCGTGCAGCACGAAGTCACGAACGTCGAGATCTCGATTCCGACGGTGGTCTACGGCCGGCAACTGAAGAACCGACTGGGCGAGGAGATGTCCTGTATCGCGGTGCCGGTGGCGGTCGGCCAGGAGCACCGCGCGGAACTGTCGCTGGTGCATCGGCATCGCGGCGGATGAGCGAGCCGGATCGCGTCGGGACGCGGAGAATGCGAGGGGCGTGTGGCGCTACACCGGGCCCATGCCGGACGATGAGATGATCCTCAGGGTGCCGTCGCGCTCGTGCAGACGTCTGGCCAGACGGACGATCCGCCATTCCCAGTTGCCGCTCCAGCCCTCCTCCTGCGCCTGTTTGCAGATCTCGATGGCCCGCGCGCAGACGTCCTGCTGTTCCAGGATGGTCGCGGCGTGCTGGTAGCCCAGGTGGATGGGAAGCGGCTTTCCGGCGGCTCGCGAGCGAAAGGCCTGTGCGGCGGCGGTCGAAATCCGGATCTGCTTGTGGCAGGCCGCGAACGCCAGATCCGCCGCGTCTGCGAAGTGGTCCTTCCATCGCAGGTGCAGGCGAATCATCTGGTGATAGGCGAAGTGCAGGCCGAGCACGTCGTTCTCGGCGATTGCCCTCTCTTCGGCCTTGGCAAGCACCAGGCAGGCGACAGGCCGATCCTGGGGCTGGTCACACAGCCGGTCGGCCAGGAGAACCAATAGTTCCGCAGCCGACTGTGCGGGCAACAACCCGCGATCCCGCGTCAGCGGCCTTGCCCTCTTCGGCAGGTCCGGCCCCTCGAACATCGCTTCCATGCTTCTACGCTGTCCGGCGGAGAATGTCGAAAGCCACCAGGCGCCCAGTCCGAAGTACCCCAGTTCGCCGCCGATTTCGGTATGTCGTTGGAGGATCGAGGTGAGCATACGAAAGGCGACAAGCCCATTGCCGCCTGATTCTAGCATCCAGATATAGCATAACAAATGCCCTGCGTCGGGCCAACAGCCGCCGCGAGCAGACGCCCCGGGCGGCGCACAATTTGCGTGTCATGGGCACGACCAGCGGGTAGAATGCCGTCCTGGATATCATGAAGACCCGGAATGCCGGAGGTTTGATGTCGTCCGAGAAATCAACTGTGGAAGGGACCGACCGCATCCCCCAGCGCTCGGACCGGCCGGTCCGCAGGCGCGTTTATGAAATCCTGACTCACGCGAAGGCCGTCGACAGGACCAGCAGCGTCTTCGACGTGTTCATCGTGGGACTGATCCTGCTCAATATCGCCGCTATGGTGGTCGAGTCGGTCGAGCGGATCCGTGCGCTCATGCCCCTGTGGTTCACCGTCTTCGAGTACTTCTCGGTGGCCGTGTTCTCCGTGGAGTACGTGCTGCGGGTGTGGTCGTGCGTGGAGGACCCGATCTATGCGAGTCCTCGCGTCGGGCGGCTGCGTTTCGCTCTGGCGCCGCTGTCGCTGGTGGATCTGGCGGCGGTCCTGCCCTTCTATCTGCCCTTCCTGGGCGTGGACCTGCGCGTGCTGCGGATGTTTCGTTTGTTCCGCGTGATGCGGATCATGCGGATCGCCAAGCTCGCCCGCTACTCGGACTCCCTCCAGATGCTCGTGCGGGTCGTCAAGAGCCGGCAGGACCAGCTCCTCGGCGCGGTGTTCATCCTGGTGATTCTCCTGGTCGTGGCATCCTCGCTGATGTACTACGCGGAGCATGAGGCCCAGCCGGAGGTGTTCTCGAGCATCCCGGGCGCCATGTGGTGGGCCGCGGTGACGCTCACCACCGTCGGGTACGGCGACGCTTACCCCGTCACCCCGATCGGCAAGGTGATGGCGTCCATGACCGCCATGCTGGGGATCGGGATGTTCGCCCTGCCGACCGCAGTCCTCGGCGCGGGATTCCTGGACGACCTGGCCAGCCGCAAGAAGACGCAGCGATGTCCCCACTGCGGAAAGGAGATCGCCGACCCATGAGATCCATCGGCACGCTGCACGACGAGACGCAGGCCAAACGCTTCGGCGACTTCCTCTACGCCAAGGGCATCGAGAGCCAGGTGGATCCGACTTCCGGCGGCGAATGGGAGATCTGGATTCTGGACGACGACCATATCGAGACCTCCAGGTCCTTGTTGGATCAGTTCCGGGCCTATCCCGACAATCCGGTCTTCGCCCCCGTGTCGCGTGTCGCAGCCCGACAGCAACGGCTGGATGAAACCGCCCGGCCCTCCACGCGATCTCGCGCCGTCGATGCCCGAACGATGTTCTACGTACCGCCGGTCCCGCTCGCACCCGTCACCATCGCCTTGATCCTCATCAGCATCGCGGTGGCGGTCTTCACTTCGCTGGGCGACAAGGTGGAGGCCACGCAGCCCCTGGCTATCACGCAATACCATCAGGAAGGGGATTCCATCTACTGGAACCGCCCGCTGCCGGAGATCCGCCAGGGCCAGATCTGGCGGCTGTTCACCCCCATCTTCCTGCATTTCGGAATTCCGCATATCCTCTTCAACATGCTCTGGCTGCGGGACATCGGGAGCATGATCGAAGCGCGCAGGAGTTCCTGGCTGCTGTCGGTAATGGTGCTGGTGATCGCCGGGACGTCGAATCTCGCTCAGTACCTGCACGCCGGCCCGCTCTTCGGCGGCATGTCCGGCGTCGATTACGGCCTGCTCGGGTACGTCTGGATGCAGGGCCGGTTCAATCCGGCCTCCAGGCTCTCGCTGCACCCGCAGACCATCAGTCTCGCCATCGTCTGGTTCTTCCTGTGCCTGTTCGGACTGGTCCCGCACATCGCTAACATGGCGCACGCGGTCGGGTTGGGGATCGGGATCGTCTGGGGATTCATCGAGGCGCGGGCGCGGGTGGCCCTCCACCGCTACTGAGAGCCCGCGACAAGCCGGAGGACGCGACTACGCGCGAGCAACGGGATGGCCCGTCTCGCCCGGCCCCACAGGTCCGGGCTCTGCGATCTGGGTCTCGTACGCGGTCACGCGCATTCGCTCCCCCACTTTCTTGTAGTGCAGCAGGGCGCTGTCCTTGTCCTTGAAGTCCCGGTCGGCGAACAACAGGGTCGTTATGCCGATCGTGATCATGTCGCCGTCGTGAAGAGGCACTTCGCCCTGGATCTGGCGATTGTTGAGATAGACTCCGTTGCGGCTCTTCATGTCATAGGCGACGTACTGGTTCGTGGCCGGGTCGAATCGGATCTGCAAGTGCTTGCGGGAGACCAGGCCGTCCAGGATCTGGATGGGCAGCGCCTCATCCCGCCCGATGACGTTCGTCCGACGACCCAGTGGATAGTAGTTCCCCTCCTGCTTGCCGTTTGTCACAATCACAGACGCCATGGCTCACCCCTCGACTCTCCTTCCATCCCCGTCCGGGGGTTCTCACGCAAGACACACTGCCACGGGAGACCTTCTCCCAGTGATTCCATGGTAGAGCCTCAGGCGGTCGCCGTCAAGCCCCCGCCACAGGTCAATCACAGCGAGCGCTCAGTTGCCGGATGAGTCTCGATTCTCGCGATGGAAGCAGAACCGGGGCGTTCGCTCGATCCTTATGGGACGTTCCCCCTCGCCGCCCGCGGTCTCTCCTGTCCCTTTATGGCCCCTGGACGGCTGAAATGCACGATCCGACGGCCCGATGCCAAGAGACTATGGAGAAACAACACCTGATTCGCCGACAAAGAGAACAGGGTCCATGGGGCCGTCGGGTGGCCATGCCCCCATCGTACCGGCCGCAAGCCGGAACGCCGACGACACGGTAGCAGAATGAACTGGAGCTGTGAACACGATGATCCTCAAGAGCCTCTTTGTCTATCCCAAACTGCCCGAGAACCTCGGCAAGCTGCACAAGCTCGCATCCAACCTCTGGTGCACGTGGAATTACCAGGCGATCCGCCTGTTCTATCGCATCGATCCACAGCTCTTCCGAGCGGTGAACCACAACCCCATCGAGTTCCTCGTCAAACTGCCCAAGGAGCGAATCCGGCAACTCTCGCACGACCGGGGCTTCCTGTTCGAACTGGACGAGGTCTGGCAGCAGTTCCAGCAGTACATGCAGTACGACGAACGGTTCAAGACCACGTATGACAGCGTCCTGAATCACGACGATATCGTGGCCTACTTCGCGATGGAGTTCGGTCTGCACGAGTGCATCCCGATCTACGGCGGCGGCCTCGGCATCCTGTCGGGCGACTTCCTCAAGGCCGCCTCGGACGTCAACATGCCGGTGGTCGGGGTCGGCCTGGTCTACAAGTACGGCTACTTCACGCAACGGATCACCGCCACCGGGGAGCAGTACGAGCAGTCCGCGGAATTCGACAACCACCTGATTCCAATGCACGAGGCGAGGGGGCCGGAGGGAGACCTGGCCTATATCGAAATGCGGATGCTCGACCAGACCGTCATGGTCAAGCTCTGGCAGATCGACGTCGGCAAAACCCGCTTGATCCTCCTCGACACGGACCTCGAAGAGAATCCGGCCCACCTGCGGGACATCACCCAGGAGCTCTACGTGGCCGACCGCACCAAGCGGTTCCAGCAGGAGATGCTGCTGGGCATCGGGGGCGTCCGGGCCCTCGAACGCCTGGGCATCAAGCCGCGGATCTACCATATCAACGAAGGACATTCCGCCCTGCTCATCCTGGCCAGGCTCCAGCAGCTCATGCTCCGCGAGAAGCACAGCTTCCTGGAGGCCAAGGCGCTGATCCGGGCCTCCACCGTATTCACGACACACACCCCGGTGATCGCAGGCAACGAGACCTTCGACACGGGCCTCGTCAGGCAATACATCGAGCCCGAGGTCCGGACGTTGGGTCTGTCGTTCGAGGATCTGGCCTCGCACGCTTTCATCGACGGCGACACGAAGAGCTTCTGGCTGCCGGCACTGGCCATGCGGTTCGCCCGGCATCTGAATGCCGTCTCGAAGATGCACGGGGACGTGTCCCGACGGATGTGGGCGAGCCTGTATCGCGGCCAGCCGAGAGTCGAGATCCCCATCGATTACGTCACCAACGGCGTGCACCACTCCTGGCTCAGCGAGTCGTTCATCGACCTGTTCAAGAGACACGTCGGGACCGACTACGTCCGCAGCGCCTGCGACTGCCAGGCCTGGGACCGAATCCAGGGCATTCAGGACGACGAGATCTGGGAGGCCCACCATCGGAACAAGCAAAGCCTGATCACCTTCATCCGCAAGAAGCTCGCGGACGACCTGGCGGCGCGGGGGTACATCGAGTCCAAGGTGGCCAAGCTGACCCGAGCGCTGAACCCCGAGTACCTGACGATCGTCTACGCCCGACGGTTCGCCCGCTACAAGAGAGCCACGCTCATCCTGCGGGACAAGGAGCGACTGGCCAGGATCCTGACGAACGCCACGAAGCCCGTGCAGCTCATCTTCGCGGGCAAGGCCCACCCCGCCGACAGCCTCGGCAAGAGCATGATCCGCGAGATCATCGAGTTCGCCAAGAGCTACCACCTCGAAGACCGCGTCGTGTTCGTGGAGAACTACGACATGAACGTGGCGCGGCACCTCGTCTGGGGCGCCGACGTGTGGCTCAACAACCCGGTGAAGGAGAACGAGGCCAGCGGCACCTCCGGCATGAAGGCGGCCATCAACGGCGTCCTGAACATGAGCGTCCTCGACGGCTGGTGGCCCGAGGGCTACAACGGACGCAACGGCTGGGCCATCCGCGGCGCGGAGTACAGCAACCAGCCCGAAATGCAGGAGGCGGCCGAGGCCGAGCAGATCTACGATTTGATCGAAGCCGAGATCAGCGAGTACTACTACGACCGCAACGAAGCCGGCATCCCGACCCGGTGGGTCGAGATGATGAAGCAGTCCGTCTGCTCCGTTTGCAGCCAGTTCAATATGAACCGCGTGCTGGCCGAGTACATGGACAAGTTCTACGCGCCGGCCAAGACCTTGGTCGAGGACCTGAGTCGGGACAACTGCGGGTCGCTCAAGCAGGCCCTGCACGACGCACAGGAAATCACCCGTCTGTGGGACAGCATCAGCATCGGCGGACTGACCACCAGCGTGGACAAAAAGGACGTCGTCGCCGAGGGCGAACACGTGGAAGTCGCCTGCGCCGTCGATCTCAACGGCGCACCGGCCAAGCTGTTCGATGTGGAGCTGTTCTACATGCTTCGCGACACGAACGAGCACCGTGTCATCCCGATGCGCCCGCGTAACGCGTCGGACCGGCCGGTCGTATTCGAGTGCGGCTTCGAGATCGCAGGGCGAGGTCTGCTCACCATCAACGCACGGATCAAGCCCGCGTCGCCCATCCTCAAGGACCTCCACCCCGAACTGGTCAAGTGGGCGTCGTAGTCGGCCTTCCGGAGGGCATCGAGCAGCGATCCCCCTGACATTGAGCGTTTCATAACACCCGCAGGGATAAGCCCTTACGTCATTTCGTGCGCTTTTTCCGCCAAAATCCCCCCCTAGACACTTGACGAGTTAAACAAACGTTTTAAACTGGCGCATGAAACGTCTGTTTTGACCAAGCGGTAACGGGACCCAAGGAGTCTGTGGAGAATACCATGGCGCAGAAGGTTCGAGAGACCACAAGAAGCGAGGCCCCGAGACGAAAGCCGGGCAGGATCGTCGTGAAGCTTGCCCTGGTGATCGTCGCGGTCGCCACGCTGTTCCTCCTGGCTTACATGCCCTCTCCAAAACGAGAGGTCGCGCCGTCGGATGCGCCACCGGTCAACGTGATGGTCCTGCCGGTCACGGCGGAAGCACAGTTGCCCGACACCTTCGATCTTCCGGCGGTCATCGAACCGAATCAGATCGTCACGGTCGCAGCGGAGGTCGCAGGGCGAGTCGAGTGGATCGGTCCGCGAGAGGGTTCCCCCATCAAGGCCGGCGACCTGCTCCTGAGACTCAACACGGATCTCCTGCAGGCGGAATTCGAGAGCATCCAGGCCCAGGCGAAGAACGACCGGACCGAGTTCGAGCGTCAGCAAGGGCTGGTCTCCGGCGGCGCGTCTCCCACGCGCGAGCTGGACCAGGCCGCTACGCAACTGGCGATCAGCGGCGCGAGACTCCAGGAGGTCGCGGCTCGCCTGGAGCGGGCGAGGATTTCCGCTCCCACGTCCGGCGTCCTCAACGACCTGCTCGTCGAGGCGGGCGAGTACGTCCAGGTGGGCACGCCGGTGGCCCGAATCGTCCAGACCGACATCGTCAAAGTGGCCGTCGACATCCCGGAGCGGGATGTCGCATTCTTCGCGACGGGCCAGAGCGCGGCCGTCTACACAGACATCAAGGGCAGCCCGCAGGCATTCGAGGGGAAGATCACCTTCATCAGCCGGGTGGCCGACGAACGGACTCGCTCCACACGCACCGAGATCACGCTGGCCAATCCGGACGGCCTGCTCCACAGCGGCCAGATCGTCCGCGCCCGTCTGACGCGACAAGTGCTTCGAAACGCCATCCTGATCCCCCTGCTGGCGGTCATCCCGATGGAGAATGGGTACGCCGTCTATGTGGAGGAGGACTCGAAGGCCCTCCGACGCGAAGTCCAGCTCCAGATCAGCATCATCAAGGGCGATCGCATCCAAGTCACCAGCGGCCTGCAACCCGGAGACAAGCTGATCGTCTCAGGTCATCGCTTCGTCGCCCCCGGGCAGCAGGTGAATGTGGTTTCCCAGATTTCTGAAGGCAAGTAGGTCTTATGCTGCTCACCGATGTCTCCATCAAGAACCGTACGACGGTCGCCGTCCTGGGTCTGATCATCGTCCTGCTCGGCAGCTACAGCTATATTTCCCTGCCCCGCGAGGCGTTTCCGGACATCCCCATTCCGTACATCATGATCACGACGATCTACGAGGGGGTCTCGCCCGAGGACGTGGAGACCTCCGTCACGATGAAGATCGAGAAAGAGCTCAGCGGGATTCGCGACGTCAAGGAGGTCCTGTCCAGCAGCGCCGAGGGCATGTCCCTGATCAGCGTGGAGTTCACGCCGAACGTCCGGACAGAAGTTGCCCTCCAGCGGGTGCGAGACCGCGTCGATCTGGCCCGAGGGGAGCTGCCCCAGGAGGTCGAGGAACCGGTCATCAAGGAAATCAACATCGCCGAGTTCCCGATCATGCAGATCAGCATCTCGGGCGACGTCTCTCCCTTCCAGCTCAAGGAAATCGCCGACGACATGGAGGACGCGCTGGAGATGGTTCCCGGCGTGCTCAAGGTGGACGTCCAGGGGGCCCTCGAACGCGAGATCCGCCTGGAGATGGACCCCGACCGCGTCGCCCAGTACAACCTGACGATCCCGGAGATCCTGGCGCTGATCCCGTCGGAGAACGTGAACATCTCCGCCGGCGGGGTCGAGACCCCCGGGACCAAGTTCAACGTCCGCATCCCCGCGGAGTTCGCCACGCCCGAGGAGGTCGATCACCTCCTGCTGGCGGTCCGCGACGGCAGGCCCATCTATCTGTCCGACGTCGCCACCGTGCGGGACACGTACAAGGACCGCGAGAGCTTCTCCCGCCTGAACGGCAAGGACAACGTGACGCTGCTCGTCCGCAAGCGGATCGGCGCCAATGTCGTGCGGGTTTCGGACATGGTCCGGGCCGTCGTGGAACAGGCCCGCAAGCAGATCCCCGGCGGCGTCACATTCGACGTGATCTACGACATGTCGAAGTACATCCGCAACACGGTGTCCGACCTCGAGAACAACGTCCTGGCGGCCTTGATCCTGGTCGTGGCCATCCTCATGCTGTTCATGGGCTGGCGGCCGAGCACCATCGTCGCGATGATCATCCCCTTGAGCATGCTGATCACCTTCTTCCTGATCCAGGCGCTCGGCTACACGCTGAACATGATCGTGCTGTTCAGCCTGATTCTCCTGCTCGGCATGCTCGTGGACAACGCGATCGTCATCGTGGAGAACATCTACCGTCACATGCAGCTCGGCTACAGCCGGGTTCAGGCGGCCCTCCTCGGGGCACGGGAGGTGGCGTGGCCCGTGATCACCTCGACGTTCACCACCGTCTGCGCGTTCCTGCCGATGATGTTCTGGCCGGGGATCATGGGCGACTTCATGAAGTATCTGCCCATCACGCTGACGCTCGGTCTGTTGGCGTCGCTGTTCGTGGCCCTGGTGTTCAGCCCGGTCATCACGTCGATCTGGGCCGGGCGGGCCGTCAAGGAGCAGAACCACCGCCACTGGTTCATGCAGGGGTACAAGCGGTTTCAGCGTCTGGGCCTGGAGAATCCCGGCATGGCGCTGTTCCTGTCCGTGTGCCTGCTGATCGCCATGGCGATGCTCTACGGCAAGATCGGCAAGGGCATCGAGTTCTTCCCCGAGGGCGATCCGGAACGGGCGTTCATCAGCGTCCGCGCGCCGCAGGGCACCAACATCCACGAAACAAACCGTCTCATCCGCACCATCGAGGAACGGATCAAGCCCTTCGAGCCGTGGTTCGACGACGTCATCACCAACGTCGGGTCCGCCAGCGGCAGCATGGACCTCATGGCCAGCGCCGGCGGCCCCCACCTGGCCAACATCACCATGGTCTTCTATGACTTCATGGTCCGCGAACGACCGTCCACCGAGATCATCGCGGAGGTCCGCAAGGCCATCGCTGATATCCCCGGCGCGGAGATCAAGGTCGAGCGGGAGGAGGACGGCCCCCCCACCGGCGCCCCGGTGACCGTCCGCATCGTCGGCGAGGACTTCAAGACCCTGGAACGACTCAGCGAGCAGGCCAAACGCATGATCGCAGACGTGCCCAACCTCGTCAACCTGCGAAGCGACCTGGAGGCCACGCGCCCTGAGCTGGCTTTCACCGTGGATCGACGCGTCGCGACCCTCCTGGGCGTCAACACCGCCACCGTGGGCAACTTCCTGAAGATGGCGATCTTCGGGACCAAGGTGGGCACCTACCGCCAATTCAACGACGAATACGACATCACGGTCCGCCTGCCGCTGAAGGACCGCGTCAACATCGACGATCTGTATCGCCTGCAGATCCCGAACGCGGCCGGCCAGTCCATCCCGCTCAGCTCCCTGGGGAAGTTCGAGTACAAAGGCGGCTTCGGCACGATCAACCGTGTGGACCAGAAGCGCGTCGTCACGGTGACGGCCGACACCGAAGGGCGTCTCAGCTCCGCGGTGCTGGCGGACGTCCAGAGGCGCTTGCATCCGCTGGGCGATCCCCGCCTTTCCCCCGCGGACATTCTCGACTGGGACGCGCTGCGCCGCGTCCTGTCCGATGCGCAGAACCAGTCCGGTTCCGGCGTTGTCGCCAGGGTCTGGCAGGCGTGCCCGAAGAAGGACGCAAGATCGTTGGCCGACGCCCTGGCGGCGCCCACGGCCGACGAGCAGCAGAACCAGTTGATCCTCCAGTCGCTCAATCGGGTGATTGCGACCCCCGGCTTCTTCCAGGCCGAGGACTTTCAGAATGCGGAGTTGCCCTCCCCTGGCCCGGAATTGCTCAAGCGAGGTCGCGAGAACCTCAACAACGAGGAGATCCAGTTCCTCAACCGCCAGGCCCTCGTCGCGGCCCTGCCCAAGGTCATCGCCCCCGGCGGGCGACTCGATCTGCCAATCGGATATGAGATTCGCTACGCCGGAGAGAAGGAGGAACAGGATGAAGCGCAGGCCTTCCTGGCCAAGGCGTTCCTGATCGCCCTGCTCCTGATTGTCCTGGTCCTGGTCATCCAGTTCAATTCTCTGCTGGTGCCGATCATCATCATGACCACGGTGATCTTGTCGCTGATCGGCGCATTGATCGGGCTGCTGGTCGTCGGCCTGCCCTTCGGCATCATCATGACCGGCATCGGCGTCATCAGCCTGGCGGGCGTCGTGGTCAACAACGCCATCGTGCTGCTCGACTACACTCGCCAGTTGCAGGCTCGCGGCATGGATCTGGTCGAAGCCGCGGCGGAAGCGGGCGCCACGCGGCTTCGTCCCGTCATGCTGACCGCCGCGACCACCGTCATCGGCCTGATCCCCATGGCCACCGGTGTCTCCTACGATTTCCACACGTTCTCCTGGGCCCTCAAGAGCGAATCAACCCAGTGGTGGCAGAACATGGCGGTCGTCGTCATCTTCGGCCTGAGTTTCGCAACGGTCCTGACGCTCGTCGTCGTGCCGGCGCTGTACGTGATGCTCACCAAAGCCTCGCTTCGGCTCCACGCCTGGCTCGGATGGCACCACGAGGAAGAAAGCAAGATCCCGGCTCCGGCCTCTACAGCGAGTTGATGCTCTATGGAATCACTGAAGAACAAACGCGGTTTCATCTGCGACATGGACGGCGTGATCTACCACGGGTCGCGCCTGCTCGAGGGCTCGAAGGGATTTGTGGACTGGCTCAAATCCGAGGGCAAGCAGTTCCTGTTTCTGACGAACAGCTCCGCCCGCTCCCCGCGGGAGCTGCACCAGAAGCTGATACACATGGGCATCGAGGTCGGCGAGGACCACTTCATCACCTCGGGCATGGCGACCGCTCATTTCATCGCGTCCCAATGTCCCGGCGGGCGGGTCTTCGCCATCGGCGATTCCGGCTTGTATCAGGCGCTCTACGAAGCGGGCCTGTCCATCGACGAGAGCCAGCCGGACTATGTGGTCGTCGGCGAGACCCGCAGTTACAGCTACGAGAAGATCGAGACCGCAATTCTCCTCGTGCTGGCCGGTGCCAAGCTGATCGGGACCAACCCCGACCTCACGGGCCCGACCGAACGAGGCATCGGCCCGGCGTGCCGGGCGCTGATCGCTCCCATCGAGATGGCCACCGCGCGACAGGCCTACTTCATCGGCAAACCCAATCCGCTCATCATGCGTCACGCCAGAACCCTGCTGGGCTGCGAACGCAATGAGACGGTCATCATCGGGGACCGCATGGACACGGACATCGTCGCCGGGATCGAGTCGGGCATCGACACCGTGCTCGTCCTGAGCGGCATCACGAAGGAATCCGACCTCGACCGCTACCCCTACAAGCCGCACTATATCCTCAAGGACGTCAGCGAGATCTCGACATAACCCCCTGAGGCAAATCCGAATACCGAAATCCGAAACAAGTTGAAAATGACCAAAATCTAATGCTCCAAACGGGTCGCACGACGATTCCATGCCAGTGTTTCCGTCATTTGAGTTTCGGCCCTTTGGATTTGTTTCGGATTTCGACATTCGTGCTTCGTGCTTTCACGTTATTGCAGAGGCCCCGCGTCCCCGGTACAATCCGACGCCATGGACGCATACAACCTCGTCAGCTTCGCGGGCATCTTCATCCTCGTGGGAATCGCCTGGGTCCTCTCCGCCGACCGTCGGAACATGAACTGGCGAGTGATCGGCTGGGGAATCGGGCTGCAATTGCTCGTCGCAACGTTCATCTTCGTGATCCCCGCGGGCGCTCGCGTGTTCCTGGTGGTCAACGACGCGGTCGTGGAGGTGCTCGACTCGGCCGGCGCGGGGGCGAGGTTCGTCTTCGGACGCCTGGCGCTGGGGCCGGGACAGGTCGATGAGAACGACGTGGAATCCCTCGGTTTCATCCTGGCCTTCCAGGGGTTTCCGACGATCATCTTCTTCTCGGCGCTGATCGGCATCCTGTACTACGTCGGGATCATGCCGCGTCTGGTGAAGGCCTTCGCCTGGGTCTTCACGCGACTGATGCGCGTCTCGGGCGCCGAGTCGCTCGCAACCGCCAGCAACATCTTCGTCGGCGCGGAATCGAATCTGACGATCCGCCCGCACCTGGCGAGGCTCACCCCCTCCGAGCTGTGCACGGTCCTGACCGCAGGCATGGCGACCGTCGCATCGAATGTCCTGGCGCTCTACGTTCTCACTCTTCAGCAACGGTTTCCCACCATCGCGGGACACCTGATCTCCGCGTCGCTGTTGTCCGCGCCTGCGGCGCTGGTCATGTCCAAGATCCTGGTTCCCGAGGGCGGCACGCCGGAGACGCTGGGTCTGCACGTGGAGCCCTGCTACGAGCGGGAGAGCAGCCTCTTCGAGGCGATCATCAACAGCGCCAACGCGGGCGTCCGCATGATCGTGGGGATCGCCGCCCTGCTCATCGCGGTGCAGGGTCTGGTCGCGCTGGCCGATCTGGTCTTGTCAAGCGTCGGCAATTGGCTCAATCCCCTGCTCGGCACGAAAGGCCCCTGGTCGCTGGGCGGCCTGTTCGGATACCTCTTCTACCCACTCACGCTGGTCCTGGGCGTGCCGTCGAGCGACGTCGGCGAGATCTCGCGGATCATCGGGGAACGACTGATCGTCACCGAAGTCACTTCCTACAACGACCTGGCGGTGGTCATGGAGAAGGGATTGCTCGAGCATCCGCGATCCGCGGTCATCGCAACGTACGCTTTGTGCGGGTTCGCGCACGTCGCGTCGATGGCCATCTTCGTCGGGAGCCTCTGCGCCCTGGCGCCCCAGTGTACCAAGACCGTCGGGACCGTCGCGGTCCGGGCGCTCGTGGCCGCCACGCTGGCCTGCCTGATGACCGCCTGCGTCGCAGGCACGTTCTTCACGGAAGGGTCCATTCTGCTGGGAGGGCCAAGCTGATTTGCGATTTATGATTGATGATGGGAGGTGTAGCCTGGAAGGTCGAATCGAGAATCACAAATCGAAGATCATCGCGCTGCGAGACTGTGAGGAATTCGTCGCTGGGGATCGCTCGATCCTTCGCGAGCTTCTGCACCCGGATAAGGCAGACCTGGCGATTCGCTACAGTCTGGCGCACGCGAGGGTCCGGCCGGGCGAGAAGACCACGCCGCATCGGCTCAGAACCGCCGAGGTCTACTACATCATCGAAGGACAAGGTCGGATGCACATCGACGCGGAGTCCTCCGAGGTTGTCGCCGGCAGCGCAGTCTACATCCCTCCCCGATCCATCCAGCACATCGAGAACACCGGGACACAGGATCTGGTGTTTCTGTGCATCGTGGACCCCGCCTGGCGGGCGCAAGACGAGGAGGTCCTGGACCCGCGAGACCTCAGTGGGCAATGACGCTGGAGACGCGGAAGACCGGCAACAGCAGCGCGACCGCAATGGTGCCGATGATCGCGCCGAGGATGGTGATCATCAGCGGCTCGATCAGCGTCATGACGTTCCGGATAGAGGTCTCCAGCTTCTTCTGATAGAAGATCGAGACCTTGTCGCAGACCTCGCCGAGCCGGCCGCTCTTCTCGCCCGCGCGGAGCATCTGAATGATGCCGGGGGCGATCAGGTCCGACCCCTCCGCGATGAGGATCGATTCGGACAACTGGTAGCCGTCCTGGATCTTCGCGTCCACCTGCTCCCACAGCTTCTGGAAGTGGTAGTTGTCCACGGCGCCCTGGATCACGCGGATGGCGTCCAGGAGGCGAACGCCGGTGTTCACCATCGTCGCCATGATCCGCATGCTCCGCGTGACCACCATATCGACGAACATGGTGCCGATGACCGGGGTGTGAATCTTGGCCGCATCGAGCATCCGCCGGCCATGAGTGGTCCTGGCCCAGTACCACAGGGCGCCGCCCGCCACGAGGACCGCGGTGATGATGCAGGTCATGATCTCGAAGTTGCCGATGATCTTGCTGAAGCCGACGAGCATCTGGGTCAGCTTCGGCAGCGAGGCGCCTCGGGCCGCGTAGATCCGCATGAATCGGGGCAAGACGAAGAACATCAGCGTGCCGGTCGCCGCGATCGCCATGAGGACCATGATGATGGGGTAGGTCAACGCGCTCTTGATCTGTTTTCGCGTGTCCGTCTCGAACGTGAGATACCCCGTCAGGACGGACAGCATCTCGACCATTCTGCCGGAGGCCTCGGAGGCCCGAACCATGCTGATGAACATGGAGTTGAAGGTGTGGGGATAGTAGCCCAATGCCTTGGAGAACGTGTCGCCGCCCTTGACGTGCTCGGAGATGTCCAGGATCGCGGCCTTGAATCGGACATCCGCGGCCTGCTCTGCGATGGCATCGAGGGCATCGCTCAGGATGACGCCGCTGTCGAGCATGACCGCCAACTGCGTGGTGAACAGGATCAGATCGCCGGATTTGGCGCGGACTCGACACAGCCGTTCCTGGGAAGACGTCGCACGACTCACTCTCGCGGTTGCAGCGCCCCGTTGGACGCCGGCGTCCTGCGCCGCCGAGGAATCGATCCGTGTCTGTTGCATTTGAGTCAGCAGTGTGCTCATAGGTCTTGCCGCCTGGCCTTCTGGGCCGCGTTCTACGTGACCGGGCCGTCGAGGGCCGCTGTCCGGAGGATCTCCTCGATCGAGACGATCCCTGCTTTGACTTTCTCGATGCCGTCGTGGACCAGGGGGAGCATTCCCTTCTCCATGGCCTTGGCTCGCAGCTTCTTGGTATTGATGCGTTCGGTAATCATCTCCGAGATCTCGTCGTCGGGGACAAGCAGTTCGTGAATCGCGATTCGGCCCGAGAACCCGGTGTTGCGGCACTTCTTGCAGCCGACGCCGCGATAGAACTTCGTAACCTCGCCGCCTTGCTGCTGCGCCATCTTGCGGATGCTGGCGGGCGGGTCGTACTCCGTTTTACAGCTCGAACAGATTCGCCGGACGAGGCGCTGGGCGATCACGCCGCGAAGCGACGCGCTCAGCAGGTACGGAGCCACGCCCAGATCCAGCAGTCGGGTCACCGCGCCCGGCGCGTCGTTCGTGTGCAGCGTCGAGAGCACCAGGTGCCCGGTCAGCGCCGCCTGCACGGCGATGCTGGCCGTTGCTTCGTCGCGGATCTCGCCGACCATGACGATGTCCGGGTCCTGTCTCAACAGGCTTCGCAGGGCCGTCGAGAACGCAAATCCGACCGCGGTGTTGACCTGGAACTGGTTGATGCCCGAGATGTTGCACTCGACGGGGTCTTCCACCGTGCAGATATTCACTTCCTCGTTGTTGAGCTCGGAGAGAGCCGCATAGAGCGTCGTGTTCTTGCCCGACCCCGTCGGCCCGGTCACCAGGACGACGCCGTTGGGGACCTGGATGACCTGCCGGAAGCGAAGGAGATTGTCGTACGTGAAGCCGAGCGATTCGAGATTGTAGAGGATCTTCTGCGGGTCGATGACGCGGATGACAACCTTCTCGCCGAAGTTGCCGGGCATGACGGAGACGCGCAGGTCGATGGGTCGGCCCTCGACCAGGACGTGGATGCCGCCGTCCTGGGGGAGCCGTCGCTGGGCAATGTCCAGCTCCGCCATGATCTTGACGCGGGAGACGATGGCGGGGTGCATCTGGTACGGCGGGCGCATCTTCTCGTAGAGCTTGCCGTCCACGCGGTACCGGACCCGCAGCTTCTTGTCGTCGGGCTCGATGTGGATGTCGCTGGCGTTCTCGCGGACCGCGTTGTACAGCAGGTAGTTGACCAGCTTGACGACGGGCGACTGGCCCGCCACCTCTTCCAGGTTGCTGATGTCCTGGGTGATGTTCTCGATGAGCGAGAACTCTTCGAGACCCTCCTCGTCGATGATGTCGTCGATGACGAAGACATTGGCCGCGGGCAGATAGGTCTGGAGGGTGGCCTTGATGTCCTTGCTCGTCGAACAGACCACCTGCACCCGGCACCCGCTGATCCGTTCGATCTCGTCGATCAGGAAGACGTTGGTCGGCTCGCTGATCGCGACGGTGAGCACGTCGTGCACCTTGAAGAGGGGCAGCACGACGTGCGCTTCGAGAAACTCGCGAGGGAGGACCTCGACGACCTTGGCGTCGCAGATCTTCGGGCTCATCTGGGCGTAGGGCACGCCGTACGCCTCCGCCAGGGCCGCCGCGATCTGGTTCTCGGTGCAGTAGCCCATCTCGACGAGCAACTCGCCGAGGAGCTTGCGATGGCCCTTCTCCCGCTGCTCCAGCAGGGCCTTGTCGATCTGCTCCTGGGAGACGACGCCTCGCGCCAGCAAGAGCTGACCGAGCTGCGACTTGTTCTCGAGCAGAATCTGCACCATAGTTACCTCAATACGTCCACGTCGTCCCTACGCGAAGCTCTTCACGGCTTCCGCCAGTTCCGCGTGGCAATCGAATTCGTCCTGCAACCTCGTGATTTCGAGGATCTTGCTGCAGTTCTCATCGAGACCCGCCAGGCGGAGCTGGATCTTGTTCTGGCGGCAGTAATCCCGGACCCACAGCAGCAGCTCCAGTCCCTGGCTGTCCAGGAAGCTCACGTCGGTCATGTCCAGGACAATGCCCGTCCTCTGGCCGCCGGCGATCTCGGTCACCGCGTTCCGCAGCGGCTCGACGACCTCCCCGTCGATCTCGCCCTGCAGCTCGACAACTGTCACTTCATCGTAATCCTGCCGTCGGATTCTCATCGCAGTAAGGTCCCCACCGCTTCGGTCCCGTAATCCGCGAAATGGGCGGCGTCGCCGCCCTCTGCCCCGCCATCTTGAATCATCTCCCACAGACGCTGGACATCGCTTTCGAGAAACAGCCGGCCAATGTGCTCGTCGAACTGCGCGCCCAGCCCCTTGCGAATCTCGTCCAGGGCACGCTCGACGCTCATGGCGTCGCGATAGACTCGCTTCGAGGTCATCGCGTCGAAGCTGTCCGCAAGCTGCACGATCTTGCCCGTCAGAGGGATCTCATCTCCCAGGAGGCCGTCGGGGTATCCCTTCCCGTCCACCCGCTCGTGATGACACAGGACTCCCGGCACGATGTCGCGCATCTGCTTGATCCCGCGCAAAATGCCCGCCCCGATGGACGGATGCCACTGGATGCACGCCCGTTCCTCGGGGGTCAGCTTGCCGTTCTTACGCAGGACCGCCTCGTCGATCCCGATCTTGCCGATGTCGTGCAGCAGACCCGCCAGGTAGATCGTGTGGATCTGCTCCTCCTCCAGCGGCTCCCGCTCGGCCAGACGCTCGGCAATCCAGCGGGAAATCAACGCGACCCGCTCGGAATGACCGCGCGTATACTGGTCCTTCGCGTCGATGCTGTTGGTCAGGGCCTTGAGCGAGCCGACGAAGAGCTCCTTGAGATCGTTGAAGAGCCGGCCGTTCTCGATGAACACGGCGCAGCCGCTCGCGACCGAGTTGAAAAGCTTGATGTCGGTGCTGTCGAAATCGGGCTTGTCGATCCGGTTGATCGCCACCATCAGTCCGATGATGGAGACGTTTCCCTTGGTCCGACGGGTCGAGCCCCCCTCGCCCTTGTCCTTGACGCACAGAGGCACCGCGATGATGCTCCGGACGCTCGCGGGCCAGTTGTACCGGAACGGCGAATCCACCTCGCTGTCCAACAGGGCCTCCCCCCCCTCGGCGATCTGCTCGGCCAAGCGGCTGTGCAGGGTCATCGCCAGGGTCTCATCGATGTCGATCAGCCCGGAGCCCGCGGCCACGACGAATCGCCGGTCCCCCTCCACGACCCGTTCCAGGAGAACCGCGATTCCTTCCACCAGAATGATGTCGGTCAGACTGTCGCAGGCGAGCTGGAGGAAGTTCGTGTCCGACTCCGTCACTCGCATGTTCGTGCTGATCCGGTGGAGCAGGACGAGTTCCTCGTAGACGCGCGACAATTCGACGCCGACGGTTTCGATCTGCTCCTCCGTCCGGATTGTCGTCTGGTGGCTCAGGGCGATGAGACGCAGCATCTCGCTGAAACAGGCGACGTCCTGCCCGGGGGTTCCCGCGCGAGCCGACGGATCGCCCATGTCGATGACGAGGGCGCCCACCGGATGGCGATACCCGCCAATGACCAGGGGCATCAGCAAGGGGGCAGCCACCAGTGAGTTGCCTTCATTGAACTGCCACAGGGGGATGTCGGGACCATCGTACCGCTGGTCCTCGATCCGGCCGAGGACGCACCGCCCGGCGTGCGCCAACTGCTCCGGATGGCTCTCGAACAGACCGGCGCCCACCAGGACGGGGATCTGGCCGTCGGCCGTCACCACCGCGAAGTTGACGCCCAGGCGAGCGATTCGCTCTCCGCATTTCTCCAGTTCCCGACGACGCGCCGGCGCCAGGGTCGAAGTCGTTGTGTTCGGCATGACCGTTTCCACGAGCCTACCTATCGCAATGTGCAGACCGTTGACGCCGTAGGACGGACACCATCATTTGCTGAGCACGAGCTCCTTCTGGTACAGAATGTCCTGGATCGTCTTGAGCAGCTCTTTCGGACTGAAGGGCTTGCTCAGACAATTCGAGACGCCCAGGCTCTCCTGCATCTCCGGGGAGATGGCGAAGCTGCGGGCGGTCAACAAAATGACGGGGATCTCCTTGGTGCGTTCGTCCTCGCGCATCTTCTCGATCAGCTCGATGCCGGTCAACAGCGGCATCTGGTAGTCGGTGACCACGATATCCGGCTTCTCGCGGCACGCCAGCTCGTACGCCTCGGCGCCGTTGTTGGCGGCAATCACTTCATATCCGTTGTTCCGCAGCTTGATCGCGACCACGTGGATGATATGGATTTCGTCATCTGCAACGAGCACCTTATTGGCCATTGTTCTCGTCCTCTTCTTGAATGATACCCTGTGGACCGTCGCTCCTCCGTGATGCCCTACGAGCGGATCCCTCTACACGAGGGCGGCCTGGCGGGCGGTCGCCAAGGGCAGATCGAAGCCAAACGTGCTGCCGACCCCGACCTGGCTGGTGACAAACACCCGGCCGCCATGTACTTTTTCGACTATTTGCTTGACGAGGTTTAACCCCAGACCGGTCCCCTTCGCTTGTTTATTGTTCGCCGCGACACGGTAGAACTTGTCGAAGACGCGGCCCACCTCGTCCGCAGGGATTCCAACGCCTGTATCGGTCACGCTGACGCGAACGAATCCGGAGGCCTCGTTCACCTCCGTGCCGATCGTCACGCGCCCCCCCGCCGGCGTGTATTTCACCGCGTTGCTCAATAGATTGACGATGACCTGGCAGATCATGTCCTTGTCGACGAGCACCTGATCGTAAACGATGGGCTGGCCGCCGGTCACCGTGATGTTCTTCTCCTCCGCGTAGCTGCGGATCATCTGCATCTGCTCCTCGATCAGGATCGTGAGGCTCGCCCGTTCCTTGTTGACCTTGATCAAGCCGGATTCGATGCGAGAGATGTTCAGGATGTCCTCGATCAGCCGGTTCAACCGCTGGGCCTGGCTCTGAATGACCGAGTAGAACTCCTTGCGGGTCTCCTCGTCGTCCGCCTCGCCGTCCGCGAGCATCTCCGAGTAGGCCGTGATCGAGGCCAGCGGCGTCTTGAGCTCGTGCGAAACGTGGCTGACGAAGTCGTTCTTCATCTGCGAGACTTCTTTTTCCCGCGTGATGTCGTGGAGGACCGCCACCACGCCAGAGACCTTCCCTTCGGTCTGAACGCACGAGAGGATCGTGTCGTAGATGTGCGGCCGGCCCTCGTACACGAACTGCAATTCCCGCTTGGTCGCCTCCGTGCGGCTCCGCCGGCTCTGAAGAAGCAGATCGACGAACTCGCCCTGCGCCGCACCCATCGTCTCGGCAACAGGCCTGTGACGGGCCGTCTGCGGATCGAACCCGAAGAGCCGGGCCGCCGGACCATTGGCCATGAGCAGACGGTCCGTACCGTCCATGACGATGACCGCGTCGCGAAGGCTGTAGAGGATCGCTTCCGTGTGCTGCAACTGCCGCTCCGCAAGCTGCGAGCGGATCTCGATGTCCTTCAGTTCATTCCGAAGCTGCTGAACCGCCCGATCTCGATCCGCGAGGCGATCCTCGATGGCGAGGGCCATCGCACGAAATGCCGGCGGTACGTGGCCGGAGGGGAACGCGGAATCGGCTTTCCAGTGTGCCGCCATGGACGTGACCGCCCCGGCCAGTCGGCAGTAGCCGATGCCGAGGACGATCACGCCCACAGCCCCTGCACAATAGATGGCGAGATGCAACGCGGCCGACCCGGCCCCCGCAGGGGCGCCGGCGCCCTGCAACCGAAGCACGGTCGCAGTCACCAGGGAAGCAACCGCCATCGCCGTGGCTGCCCAGATGATGCCTCGCTGCCTTCTCACCCACACTCCTCCGAAACCATCGGGCGGCGGATGGTCCACCGCCCATCACCAGACTACCGCTCAGTGTCTCGACCAATTCTCGGCCATCTGCGAATCCATCTCGCCGACCACCACGCTGTCCATCCGTCGGAACTGCTCCGGATCGGTCTCCGCGATGATCCGTTCCCGCAGGCGCAGAGCCTCCAGGTAGGTCGGTCGGAGCATCAATGCGATCTTCAGATTGAAGATGGCCTTCTCGATATCGCCCTCGAGATAGCACCGCGAGGCGCGGGCGTAGGCATTCTCGGCCTGCTTGGAGCTGTCGAGGCCAAAGAGCCCATTGTTCGTAGCCTCGCGCTTCCGCTCGATGTCGGCGACACGCGCGTCGCCGCCGGTCTCCGCGGGCTCGCCGATGATGTGAGGGGTCAGGACGATGATGACTTCCTGGCGGACCACCGTGTCCTTGCTGCCTCGGAACACCGCGCCGACAATCGGCAGGCTCCCCAGCAGGGGCACCTGGGACTTGCTGGTGGTCACGCTGTCGCGGAACAGGCCGCCGATGACAACCGTCTGCCCGTCTTTGACAACCACGTTGGTCCGCAACTCCGTCGAGGTTTCCTGCGGAAGGCCGTTCGACTGGAGCACGCCGTCGCTGTCCTTCGGATAGATGTCCATGCGGATGTAGCCGTCGTTGCCAATGAAAGGCCGGAAGGCCAGACGAGTACCGGTCTCCAGGAATTCCACCGACTGAGTCGTCGATGTCTGCGTCTGACTGGTCTGCGACTCATAGCCGAGCTTCGTACCGATGTACACGATGCCTTCCTGCTTGTTGACGGCCAGAACCTTCGGATTGGCCAGCAAGGTCGTGTCGGTGATCGTCTCGAGGGCGGTGATGACCGCCTGGACGTTGTCCGCGGAGAACGCCACGGTCAGACCCTTGCTGCCGGGCGTGCGGGCAAAACCGGCCGTCTCCATCTTCGTACCATACCCGGAGATATTCGCGGCGTAGTCGTTGATGGCGACGCCGGTCAACAGATTCCAGTCGATTCCGAATTCCATGTCCTCGGTCAGCTTCGCGGCCATGATGGTGGCCTCGATGAGGACCTGCTGCGGCCTCACATCGACTTCCCGAAGGACGGCCTCGGCTCTCTGGACGTTCTCCGGATAATCGTATATGATGATCAGGTCGTGGCTGGCGAGATTATTGCCCGCGCCCCCTCCCGATCCGAGGTCCCCCTCGCCGCCGGAGATCTTCGTCTCGGCAGGCGTGCTGGCTTCCACCTTGGCCGATGCGGACCCGCTCAGGACCGGCTTGACGAGTTTCATGGCCTCTGCCGCTTCGACGTAGTACAACGGGATGACCCTGTGCACCATCCGCTCCGGGTCCTCCTGCATCTTCCTGTACTGTTCGGCAGTGTACACGCGAATGAAGTTGCCCTCTTGCCTGTACCGGAAGCCGTACCCGAGGATCGCATCCAACGCTTCCTCGAACGTCACGTCGTACAACGCGGTGAGCGTCACCGGACCGTCCACGCCGGCCGCCGGCACGATGTTCTTCTTCGAGTACTGCGCCAGCAGACTCAGCGCCTGTTTGATATTGCCGTTCTTGTTGAATCGAATCTCTTCGATCCGACCGCTGGCCGGGTCCACCTTGACCATGCTGTTTGCATCGACCGCCTCGTCATTCGCCACCGCGGACGTGCCCGCGCCGACCGAGTTCGGTTCGGCTGCGCCGACCCAGCCCGTCATGCCGATTGCGAGCAGGACGGCACAGAGCCACCGCACGCTCGAATGATCGCTTGTTCGTTTCATGTTGGTTTCCTGATTCATAGCCTGACTCCTGTTCTATTCGCCAATTGCCAAGGGCATTGGCACCCGCATCTTGATTGGAATCACTTCACTGTTTGCGTACGTCCTCTGACTGCGTCAACTGGAGCGTCAGTTGTATGTCATTGCACTTCACAAGCACTGCATCGTCATAAACCCGCAACACTTCGAATTCGAAAACGCGGCCCTGTCGCTCCACGGGGAACGTGTCCCCCACTTTCAGCAGTCGATCATTCAGGAAAGCCTGGAGACTGCCGTTGCGAAGAACCGCTGTGAGCTTCAACGTCTGTGCGACCTGTTGAATCACTTCTGGATCACGATGGGGAGGAACTACCGGTACTTCTGTGTCAGTGCCTGTGTGGGAACCCGTCGCCGACCGCTGAAACGGCGCCCGGTCCTGAATCCTGAAACAATCTCGGGATATCGAATCGTTTCGTCCGGGAACGAAGGGCACTTCGACCTTCCGGACCCTGACGTTCGGCTCATCCGATTGCGTCTGCGTCGTCTGCTTCTTCGCCGTGGCGGCGCCGGCCGAGGCCGGCTTGTGCCCGACCAGGACCCGAATCCACATGACGGCCATCACCACGACCAGCGCCCCGGCCAGGACGACCCTTTTGCCGTCCGCCAACAGATCGCCGATCCGACCGGACTGCGCCACACGCGTCATTCGCTTATGCGCCACGGTTCACCTCCTCGCCCGACGACAACGACGCCGCGGTTTCCGCTCGGAAACGCGAGGACTGGTAGAAGATGACCACCTCCGCCTGCATACGAAGCTGCCCTGTGAACGCGGCGTCATTCTCGACCGTCACCTGCCCGATCCGCACCCGCCGGTCCAGCGTCTGAAGCCGACCGAAGAAACTGAACAACTGCGTCAGCGTGCCGGTGCACGTCACCTGCACGGGGATGCAGCCGAGATCGCCGGATTCCAGTTCCTTGCCGGGGAGAACCGTGGGATTCGTCAACTCGCACTGCGCCATGATGGTTCCCATCTGCTGCAGGAAGTTGCCCAGCATCCTCTCGGGCGGCACCGAGGCGTCAAACCGCTCGACGAGCCGCTCCGTGTCCCGCAGTTTGGCCTTCAACCGAGCGACTTCCGCGCCCTGCGCGGCGGCCAGGTCGATCGTCCGTCGCTGCTGCGACCTTGCCTGCTGCAGCGAGGTCAGCCGCTGCCGGGACGGCAACCAGCCGCACACGACGAAGTCGCAGAGGAACAGTCCCGCGACCACGCACACCCAGATCTGCTCCTTCCGGTGTAACGGCTTGGAGTCGGCCTTGCTCATGGCACCTCGGTCTCCGTGTAATTCGCCAGGTAGCACGTGATCTCGAACGACGTAACATTCTGCATCTCAGGACGCTTCAGGCCCGCCGCCCCGCTCGAAGGCGACGAGGAGGTCTTCACCTTGTCGTGGAAGAACGAGGGGCTGACCTGCTGGAAGTAGGCGGACTCGTCGAGCCGGCACACCAGGTCCGCGGCCGACGTCGGATCGACCGACACTCCCGCCAGAACGACCCGCAGTTTCGCATCGCCCAGCGGCATCTCGGATTGGGCCTTCTCCTCCTTGGCGGCCGTTCGCGCCTTGATGCTCTTCACGCGACCGGGGTCCCCTGTACGGGCGAACCGCTCAGCGATCAGTTCGATCTTGCTGAGCACGATCGATTCGTCCACAATATGGCTGATCTCCGCCAGGATCGCGGCGACGTCGAACCCCGCATCGATCCGGCGGACGAGATCCGCCCTTGTCTTCATCTGGTTCAGTTCTTTCGTGAGCCGGTCGAACTCGCGAACGACCGCCTCCGCGTTCATCTCCCGATCCGCGTAGCGCGTCAGTTCGGCCGAGACGCGGCCGGCCCTGTGCATGGCGGTCAGATTGAATGTCATCATCAGGAGGAATGCGGCCGCCAGCGCCAGGTACTGCCTGCGCATCCGGCAATGCCGCCTCCTGCGGTCCTTGTACCAATCGGGAAGGAAGTCGAGGTCTTTCACTGGGGCACCCCCTCCAGCAGCGGCTCCTGTGCGACCGCGTGCGCCTTGCCGGACGGGGAAGCACCCCAGCCTTTGAGGCTCAATCCGACCGCCAGCGCCAGATCCGCCGATCCGCACTCTCCGTCGTTGCCCTTGCCCAGATCGAAGCCGCGCAACGGTTCCGCGACCTCCACATCGACCGACAGATGACGTCGCAGGACGTCGCGAAGGACCTGCTCGTAGGCGCCGCCGCCCGCGACAACCGCCCGTTCCACGCGCTTGCCGCGGAACGTGACCGTGTAGTACCGCAGGCACAGCGAGATCTCGCCTGCGAGCTGCTCGGCCGTCAGGTTCAGCGCGTCGATCACCGGACGGCGCGTGGCCGCGTCCACCGGCTCATCTCGCAGCAGACGCATCCGAAGCAATTCCGCATCCGCCAGGGAGATTCGAAGCGAGGAGGAAATCTCCTCGTTGAATTGCCCGGTGCCGACCGGGATCTGTTTCACGAAGCAAATCTCGCTGCTGCGTCCGAAGACCACCGTGGTATGTCGATAACCCACGTCGATGAAGATGACCGTCCGCTCTTTGTCCTCCTGGCGGCGCATGGTCCGCTCGAACGTCCGGAATACGGCGCACGGCGGCGCGTCGATGCCCACCGGCGCCAGGCCGGCTTCTTCGAGGACCCGGATATGACCGGTGATCGTCTCATGGTCCGCAGCGAAGAGAATGTACTCGTTCTTCACTTCCTCGCCCTGGCGGACGGAGCCCGCATGGAGGTAGTTGATCGCATCGTGCGCCGGGTCCAGGGCGAATCGCTCGGTCGCCTCTTTTCGCAGGATCCGGTCGGCATCCATGGCTTCCGCCTCCGACAGTCGCAGCGATGTGATCTTGAGTTTGTCCATAGGCAGTGCGGAGATGACGCGCCGGCCGCGGAACCCTCCGTCGGCCAATGCCCGGCGCACCGCGAGAACCACCGCCTCGTCCTGCTCGCAATCTTCGACGCCGGGACCGAGGTCCAGCGGGACCCGCCGGGCCGACAACACCCGGATCCGATCCTCCTCGACCGACACCTGGACCATCTTCAGGCTGCTGTGCCCGATGTCCAGGCCGATCGGCTGGATCTGCTGTTTGCCGGTCATAGTATGCCACGTCCGCATGTCAGACCACTCAGTTCGGATTGTCGTTGATGTCAATGAATCCCGTAACCGCCTCGACGGTTACATCCCTCTGGCTCACGCCGGCTTGCAGCGTAATGCTGCCACCAGCAGTAGGGCTGCCCAGGTAATTGAAGCTCACTGTGTCGGAGCTGAACGTGGTACTGACGATTTCCACCCGGTCCAGGCGCCCATCGTTCGGGAAGCTGATCGAATACGGAAAATCCTTCTTGACCGGGTTGTCGATTGTCGTTCCCGTCGCATCCTCAATCCAATAGCCCTCGTTGATCGCATCGAATTCCACAGAGTGGCTCTGGCCCGTGCCGATCGCCAGACTCTTGGCATATTCCAGGTCGGCAGCCACCATGTTGGCCGCGGAACGCAGTTGCATGCTCGCGGCCGAGGACGCCATGGGCACGACGATCGCCGCGGAGATCGCGAGAATCACGATGACGATCAGCAGCTCGATGAGCGTAAACCCACCGGTGCCCCCGCTTCGCTGTCCCACCCATCGAACCATGTTCAGTCTTTCATTCCAGCGCATTGTGATCGTGCCTCGAATTACTATCGCTTCATTCGGCCTATTTGCGATGTGTCTTAATACAATCATACGAATTCAATCATCCGACAGCCAACGTCCGAAAAGCAGATATCGACCCGAAGGCCTCGCGCAGAACCCGCAGCCCGATAAGAACTCGCGGCAGGTCCCTGCGGGAAGGCGCGGTGGGAACGCGGCTGAGGGCGAATCGCGGCTTTTTGCAGCCCGATTCACAAGACAGGCGTGTGCAAGACCGGTCAGTCCTGCATCCGCTCGATGCTGCGGATGAACACGCCGGCCGCGGGGCTCCAGCACCGCTTCAATGTGCTGCTGAGATAGTTGATGATCGCGGCGGCCATCGGATCGACCTGGACGGTCACTCCCGATCCCGGACCGTCCAACTCCCATCGAGCCACGAAATCCGAAGCCGAGGTCCCGCCGGCAAGCTGGCTCATTTCGACGTCGCTCAGCGCGCGGCCGTAGATGTGTACGTCGTCGATCGCGCCCTGGTAGAAGTCCGCCAAGTCCGATCCGATGCGTACGGACGTGGCGGGCGAACTCGCGATGCTCCCCGCATAGGCCACGGTGGCCATGGGCACGCCGTCGATGTAGAGCTTGACGCTGCTGCCGTCGTAGGTCCCTGCAACATGGTGCCAGACGCCCTGGAAGGCCGTGGTGATCGCGCTCTGGGCGACCCTCGGCGCCGAGCCGACATAGACCGAGAATTCCACGTTGCTCCCGTTGATCACGAGGGAGTACGTCGTGGCGCTCTTGACCACAAGGGGCTCTCGCGTCGCCCCGCCCGCCCGCTCGGCCTGGACCCAGGCGGCCACGGTGATCCCGGTGGTGAGATCGAGGGCCGCGTTGTTGCCGCAATCCACGTAGTCGCTGTTCCCGTCGAGATGGAGGGATCCGCCCAGGGCCCCCGTCGTCTGCCATTGCGGATCGCCCACGAGCGTGGCGGTCAGGCCGTTGGCCGATGCATCGGGTGTTGTCTCGATGATGTCGCCGGCCACGTACAGGCCTCCGAGGAACCGCACGTTGGACACATTCGAGCCAATCCGCAGATTGCCGCCCACGACCGCCAGACCCTTGATCGTCAGGTTGCTGGCGTCCGTGAGCACCAGGTCGCCGCCCACGTACAGGGCCGGGAGGTTCCGAACCGTCGTGATGCTGCATCCGCTGCCCGCCACGGTGACGTTGCCCGTCGTCACGAACAACATGCCCTGGATCGAGGTGCCGGCGGCGAGCGTGATGTCGCCGCTGGTACACTTGAAGATATACTTGTTGGTTGTGGGTGTGGTGGGATAGTCCCCGCTCATCGTGGTGCCACCGGTCAGCGTGTTGGTGGAGTAAACGTAATTCTGATAGGCTGGAGTCACATAGGGCCCTAATAACCACTCTGGTGAAAGATCGGTGGTAGGATATGTTTGGCCGACGCAGGTCCCGGTCAGGCTCGTCGCGAACACGTCGCCGTCCAGCGAGGCGGTCGGAGCCTGGCTGACGACGCTGCCGGTGCAGTACAGATCGCCATGGAGGACCCAGTTCTGGCGAAACGTCAGGTCCTGGTTGCTCCGCAGACCGACGCAGGGATCCAGGCGCAATTGGGCGATCAGACCGGTCCAGCCGATCTGGTCGCCGTCGCTGTCCTTGCGATACGCCTTCGACGTGACGGTATACGTGCAGTAGTCGGTTTCGTCGCGCACGACGGTGACATCATAGAAGTCCTTGTAGCCGCCGGTGTCCGTGATCAACTGGAGTCCCGCGTCGCCCACCCAGTACCAGTCGTCGGACTCGACGTAACTGACGTTCAACGGCTGTGGACACAGCAACAGGCCCTTTGCGTGCTCCAGGCCCGAATGGGCCAGTTGGTCCATCTGCACGCGCAGCAGCATGCTCTGGCCGCAAGCCAGCTCGACGTCGGTGCGGGCGATGAACCCGGCCGACAGGATCGTCACCGCCATCACGATCAGCAGGACCATGAGCAAGACGACCCCGCGACGGCGATGAGCGACCAAGGGTCGATGGCCGGATGGTTCGCCTCGCTCACCAGGACAAGTCCAAACATCGTCTGGAGACAGTCTTCTAATCATCGTCATCGCCATCCACCAGCATGTTTGTGGTCGTGTCGAGTAAATGGGCCGTAGTGACCCGTCTGGTCATAATCATTTCGTAATGCGAGAGCTTCTCGTTCTCGCTGTTGGCCAGATCGAACGAGATCACCACCAGCGCCGTCCGCGGCGGTGCAGGGTCGATCGTCATGCTCAGGCTGTGGCACTGTTGCAGCAAAGTGGTCTTGCATACAACCCCGGTGTCGGCTTCCCCACACATCTGCACAAGGGCGGTCTTCGTCGCAGGATCGGCCAACTCCGTCAGGACGGGGGCCGTCTCCTCCAATCCCAGGGCCTCCAGGACCGTCGTATTCTCCGACGGGTCCAGCTTGAACTCCCATAACGTCAGGACATACCATGGTGCATTGTACTCCAGGTAGGCGATCTCGTTGACGTCGATTCGCCCGTTGGCGTTGCTGTCCGCCTTCCAGAAAACCAAGTGGTTGTCAAACGCTGCGCAGATCATCTTGCTATAGCTGACCATGTCCCAATTTCGCAACGTAGTGCCGCGGACATAGGCCTTCTCGCGAAACATATCGTCGGACACGCGAGAGGCGGTGCTCATGGCGAACGCCAGCGTCGCGACGGCCGACAGGAGAATGCCGGTCACCACCATGGAGACCATCAACTCGACGAACGTGAATGCCCTGGCGCGTCGGCTCATAGGTTGACCCAACTGCTGAGGGTGACGATTTCCCGGCCATGCCAGGCGACCGTCACCTTGATCAGCACGAACTGGACCTGGTTGCTGGTAGTCGAGAGCCCTTTGGTCGAACAGACCACGCTCCGGCTGAATCCCGAGTACATCGGGTCCGCAAACACAGCGCCGCTGGCGTCCGTCACCTCGCGCTCGGCCTCGGAATGACCGTTCCAGTCCGTGACAATTTGGGCAGGCGCCGTCGTCGCGATGATCTGCTCCATCAGATCGTTGGCCAGCTTGGCCGCCAGGGTCCGGCGCATGCCTTCCGCCTGGTTCGTGGCTCCGCTCGAGAACGGCAGCAACACGCCGGCGGCCGCCATCCCCAGGATCACCAGGGCCATCGTCGCCTCGGGCAGCGTGAAACCGGGCCGTGTCATCCCCGCGCCATTGCGAGGAGCGCAACGACGAAGCAATCTCAATCCACGGGATAGGAGATTGCTTCGCTGCGCCTGCAATGACCTTGGCAGCCATTGGCGGTCAGTAGGCATAGTATGCTGTTCCGCTATTGTCCGTACCGGAGTTGCCGGGTCGGATCTCGCCCGTCGCGGGCTTGTAGATCCAGCCGAATGCGTCATCCGCTACGGCCGGGAATTCCGCCGCGTCCGCAAGGACGTTGACGGTGTTCAGCTTGTTGAATGGATTCGCCGGAATATTGGACAGGTAGGGTCCCAGGGGATACCCTGCTGTGCCCCGCGCCTCGGTTTGTCCTTGCTGGTTGCTGGACAATGTGGCCTGGCTGACGAAGACGTCTTCCGTAGGAGCGGCCGATTTGTCTCCATTCGGATACCCCGGCGCCACCTCCAGATGCTGGCTCGCATAAACAGGAATGAACCTGCGAAGCAGATTCAAGTCCATGGCTAGCGTCGTTTCCCTCGCCGAAGTGGCGCCGTTGCCGATGGCGGGAATGACGATTGCGGCCAGGACGCCAAGCAAGACCACCACGATCAGAATCTCCACCAGGGTGAAGCCTCTTGCCCGTCTCATCGCTGACCCTTTCATGTTCTCCTCCCCAGTTCCTCGATCGACTCATTTGATGGTAGAAGAAAGGCTGACCGGCTTGAGCTTGGCTCCCGCACGGTCAGCCTTGATGAGCATCCTCCGAAGGCCGTCAGGCCAGGAGATTAGTACGCGGCGTGCTCGGTCGAGTCCCCGGCGTAGATCTCGCCCGTCGCTTCGACGTAGTCCCAACCGTTGGTGCCGCCGCCGGCTACTGTCTTGTCGTCCACCGCGCCGACCGTCGCCAGGTTACTGAACGGGTTCTCAGGAATCCGCTCCAGATACGGACCATAGCAGAAGGTGTCAGTGCGGACCTTCGTGCCGGTGCCGTTGACGTTGCCGTCGATGTCGGTGCAGTAGACCATGACCGTGTTGAAGTCGGCCGCAGCGGGCACCTTGTCGTTGTGCTGTACCTTGTACAGTTCGATCTGGGACCGGAGAGTCTGCAGGTTGCTGCACAGACTGTTCGTCTTGGCCTCGGTGCTGGCCTGGGTGAACTGCGGGATAACGATCGCGGCCAAAATGCCCAGAATGACCACGACGATCAGAATTTCAACCAGTGTAAATCCGCGTTTCGCTTGCATGTGTCGTTCCTCCTCGGTGTAGTAGAAAATCGTTGTTGCCACGTTTGGTAAAGAAGTACTGCTGTTTACCACTGTTGATCCTATCGACCGAATCGACAGGCCACTTGACTGACTCTCGCTATTTGAGTTGCCGACCTCCCGAAATGAAACAAACCCGGTTCCTCACACTCACACCCTACTTCCATGAAGACAGTTTCGTTGACGCATTCGGGGGCCTAAAGGTGCAGGCTTGGATAGGCCGAGCCGCGTTATCTGCGGCCCCCACTCAGTCCAAGCAAAAGATAAGAAACACCGGAGGAAGTGCAAAACGGAGAAGGCAAGAAAACTCGAAATTCGAAACTCGAAATCCGAAACAAGCACGAATGGCCAAAATCCAAAATCTAAAACGGATCATCCGACCGGCGACAACGTCTCCGTCATTTGGATTTCGTGCTTGGGATTTGTGGTTCATCCGGTTCTTGCGTGCTTTCGTGATCCAGGCACGCCCGAAGCGGTCGTGCACGGGAGATTCTCCGCTTTCAGCCAATAGCATGGCGGGAAGGCGGCGCGACACGCCAGTACGGATGTCTTGGGCCATACCATGCTATTGGCCCAAAGCGACAAATCTCAGGGGTTTGGGGACAGGTCCCCAAGAACCACCGAAGTACGCGAGAACCGGATGAGCCTGATTTGCTTCCGATTTCGGATTTCCGCCTTGCGACATTAGCGGATCTTCAGATATGCAGGCATGTTGCGAAGATGAATGGTCCTGGTTTTCTCGCCGGCATGAGCCAGATCGATGCGAACGGAGTCGATCCCGCGAATGGCGGACTCGATTTTATCCGCCCATTCGATCAGGACGACGGACTGCGGATAGCAGAAATCGTCGAAACCGAGCATCTCGAACTCCGCGATCGACTCGATCCGATAGGCATCTATATGATACAGGTCGAGTCGGCCGCGATACTGGTTGACGATGACGAACGTAGGGCTTGTGACGTTCTCGCGGTCCTGCGCTCCCGCTCCCGTTGCGACGCCCTTGATGAGATGCGTCTTGCCGCTGCCCAAGGGTCCGCAAATCGCGAGGACTTCGCCGCCTCGCAGCGCGGCGCCGATCCGCCGGCCCAATTCCATCGTCTCTTCCACCGACCGGGATGTGATCGTCGTTTCCATCTACTCAATTCCGAGTTGGGCAGGATAGTAGTAACCCATCGTCTGTGCTGCGACCCCCATGCGGTACAAATGATTCTGCAACAGACAGGGCCGTCGGTCCGGAGCGGGAATCGTCGTCGAGTAGATCCGCAGCTCGCCCTTGACGCAGGTGATGACCTCCTCGCGATGGTCCCCCAGGCAATCCATCACCGCGACGACGCGGCCTTCGATCGTCTGAATGGCCGGACCGTTCCAGTCCTGGACCGCTTTCCCGAAGATCACCTCCTTCTGCGGATCGCCGTCCCACCAGAGCGCCCGCGGGCTCAACGGGAGGTCTTCTTTGAATTCGATCAGCTCGCCGGAGGCGCTGTAGAGCCATCGCTTCTCGTAGTCCCGTTCGCCTGCGAGGACTTCCATGCCCGCGTATCCTGCGAGAACGTCGGCGGCCATACCCTGATTGTGCAGGTGGAACGTCGGCTCCTTGTGCGTCCAGAGCTTGCGCCCGGTGGCGGCGTCGACGACGCAGATGCCGTCCGTCTTCTGCTTGCTCTCGAACCCATAGAAGATCTCGAGTCCGGGATTGGCGGGATCGACGTCGCCCACGTGGCAGATATCCGGGTGTCCCATTTCCAGGGTCCAGAGCCCCTTGCCTGTGTCGTCCAGCACCGCGGCCCCCAGGACCAGCTCGTCGCGCCCGTCGCGGTCCACATCAGCCGCGATCAGGCCGTGAGACCCCTGGCCGGCGTACCTGGCCTTCTCCTGCGCGGCTTCCCAGTACCAGATGAGGCCGAGGTCTTTGTCCATCGCCTGGACCTTGATCACGTTGTACGTCCCCCGCTGCATGATGAGCGAGGGCGTCTTGCCGTCGAGATAGGCGACCGTGAGGAAATTGCGGCAGTAGTAGTTGTAGTCGGGGTATCCCTCGCGGCTGAGCCAGTCCGTCTTAGCAGCCACTTCTCCCGTCCGCCCATCGAGCTTGACGAGGTACTCGGGACCCGTCTGGACCAGCCCTTTCTCATCACGGGGATCGCCTTCGCCTGCTTTGCAGTAGACTTCCGCCCGCCCGTCGCCATCGACGTCGTAGACCACCCAAGGCGAGTACCAGATGCCCGCCTCGATGGACCAGCCCATGTCGTGACGCCACATCAGGGCGCCGTCGAGACGATAGGCTTCGATCTTGTACGTCGTCGTGCTCGGCTTCCAGTACCCTGGCTTCTGGTACGGATCGGTGTTGAAGTCCGGCTGCTTGATGACGAATTCGAGCGAGCCGTCGCCGTCCAGGTCGCCGACGCCGACCTTCTGGAAATCGTAGTCGCCTCCGAGCGGGATGCTCAGATAGGGCTTCGCGCAAACGCGCGTGGTCGCCAGAGGCTCTCCGGAAGGACGGCCGTTCTCGAAGCGGACCAGATCATATGCCGAGTCGCCGTTGGCGGAGCTGCGATGCACGAAATGCGTCTGCCCGCTCCCCTGCCCGTTGAGCACCATTCGCGAGGCATGATCCACGATTCCAAAGGCGATATCCGGCGGGTCCTCCTTCAGCAGACGCCAACTGAAGAACGTCGAGCCATCCGCCATCGGAAGCGCGATGAGCCCCCGATCCAGCTTCTCCAAGCCGTGAACCGCGGGGACCTGGGCCAGCAAGACCAGTGCGATTGCCATTGTTCTGTGTGCCTTCGTCATCGTGGTCTCCTCAGAACACTCAGGGACGTCAACTCGTCAGATGCTCGTACCCGCCGGGCTCAAGATCGACGACCGCGCCGCCGGGCCTTCGGATCTGCATGCGCCCCGTGTCGGTGATGCGTCCGATCTCCGTGAGGGGCACGGGACTGCGCCACAGCGAGCGAAGTCTGGCCCATTGATCGGGGGCCAGCGTGAACAACAGCTCGAAGTCCTCGCCCTCGTTCAGAGCGGAACTGGCCGGGTCCGCCTGTGCCTTTGCGTCGTCCGAAATCGGCAGACACGAGGCTTCAACGCAGGCGCCGACCCCGCTCTGTGTGCAGATGCGATTCAGGTCCGTGCTCAATCCGTCGCTGAGGTCCATCATCGCGTGCAGGTCCGCGATTCGGACCATCTCCAGGGCCTCTTCGACCCGCGGCTCGAAGTCGAGGTGCTTCCGCAGACCGGAACCGCCCAACCTGCCGGTCACACAGATCACGTCGCCGACCTTGGCGCCGTTGCGTCGGACCGGCGGCTTGTCGCCAGGTTTGCTCAGCATCGATACGCACACGACCAGACGTCCGGCCCCCTGCCACGAGGTGATGTCCCCGCCGACCAGGGGACAACGGTACCTGTCGGCCGCGAATACGATGCCCGAGTGCAGCTCTTTCAACTCCCGCCCGCTGAACCCGCGAGGCAGGCCGACCGCGACCACCGCGGCCAGCGGGATCGTCGCCATCGCGGCGCAATCGCTCAGACTGGCCGCCATGGACTTGTAGCCCACCCGTTTCAGGCCGGCGGTCGCAGCATCGAAGTGCGTCCCGTCGAGCAACATATCGGTCGTGATGAGCACCGAGCTGCCGCCGCCCAAGGCGATCTGCGCCATGTCGTCGCCGATCCCGATGGGGATATCGACAGGCGAGAGTTCTCGCTGCTGCCGGAACCAGCCGGTGATGTCGTCTTCTCTCATGGCGACAGGTGCTTCTCCCAGAATGCGAGTTGCTGACGGACCTGTTCCGGTCCGGCGGCCCCCGCGGAGACGTAGCGTTTCACCACATTCCCGGCGCCCAGATATTCGTACACGTCCTGGCCGATGGCCGGGGATCGCTCCTGGAACTCCTCCAGAGACAGTTGCGCCAGCGACCTGCCCTCTTTCTCGCAGCGAGCGACGAGCGAGCCGACGACGCCGTGCGCCTTGCGGAAGGGAACGCCTTTGCGAACGAGGTACTCGGCCAAGGCGGTCGCGTCGAGGAATCCCGCATCCAGCCCGGCCACGATCTCCTTCGTCCGGAACGTCGTGTGGCTCACCACCGCGGCGGCGATCTCCAGCGACTTGGCAATCGAATCGGCCGTCGCGAATACGTGGATCTTGTCCTCCTGCAGGTCGCGATTATAGCCGGAAGGCTGGCCCTTCAGGATCGTCAGCATGGCCATCAAGGCCCCGTACACCGTGCCGGTCTTGCCTCGCATCAGCTCCAGGACGTCGGGGTTTCGCTTCTGCGGCATCATGCTCGACGACGTGCAGAAGGCGTCGTCGATGCGGATGAAGCCGAATTCGCTCGATGAGAAGAGGATCCAGTCCTCGGCCAGGCGGGACAGGTGCGCCGCGATCAACGCACAGTCGAAGATGAACTCCGCGCAGAAGTCGCGGTCGCTCACCGCGTCGATGCTGTTGCACAGGATGTCCTTGAAGCCCAGTTCCGAAGCGGTGGCCTTCCGGTCGATCCCGAGCGTCGAGCCTGCGATCGCGCCCGCGCCGAGCGGAGAGACGTTCAGCAGGTCGCGACAGTTGCCCAGGCGGACCACGTCGCGCTCGAGCTGCTGCACGAAGCTCAGCAGGTACGCGCCGATGACGATGGGCTGCGCCCGCTGCATGTGCGTGTAGGCGGGCATCAGATCTGTCACGTGCTGGGCCGCCAGGGAAACGAGGGCCTTTTGCAGGTAGGCAATCGCAGCCTGCAAGACCGCGGTCTCGTCGCGCATCCAGAGTCGGATATCGGTGGCGACCTGGTCGTTGCGGCTCCGCGCGGTGTGGAGCTTCTCGCCTGGCTCGCCGATCCGTCGGATCAGCGCCCCCTCGACCGCCATGTGGATGTCCTCGGCCGCCTTGTCGAACTCGAACCGGCCCGCTTCGATGTCGTCGCGAATGCCCGCCAGTCCCTTGCCGATGGCCTCGAACTCCGCCTGCGTGATGAACCCCTGGGCCGCGAGCATGGCCGCGTGGGCCATCGAGCCGATGACGTCGTATTTGTACAGGCGCTTGTCATACGACAGGGACTCGACGTAGTCCACAGTCAGCTCGTCCGGCTTGGAACTCAGGCGTTTCTCCCAGCTTCTCTGCACGTCTTTCATGGATCGCACTCTCTCGATTTGCGGTCTTGCCCTTGGTCGCGTCGAATCCGGTCGGCCATGGCCCGGCCCAGGGCGTGACACTGCTCCAGTTGCTCGCCCGTCGCGGCGAACCGGGCCTCCACGACAGGTTCGATCAGCTCCAGCTTGCCGTCCTCGACGAACTGCTTGATCGCCTTGACCGCACCGCCGCTCCAGCCGTAGCTGCCGAACACGCCGACAGAGCGATGGCTGAGCTTCTTGGCGCCGAGCAGCCGCAGCAGCCAATCCATCGGGGGAAAGACGCCCAGGTCGTAGGTCGAGCTGCCCAGGATCAGACCCTGGTAACGCCAGGCGTCGCGAATCACGTAGGAAACGTGGCTCGTCGAGACATTGTGGACTCGGATGGTCTTGACGCCGCCGTCGGCGATGCCCCGCTCGACCGCCTCGGCCATCTTCTCCGTCGCGCCGTACATCGAGCCGAACACGACGACCACGCCGGGCTCGGTCTGGTGTCGGCTCCAGCGGTCGTAGAGTCTCACGATGTGGCCGGGGTTCGTCCGCCAGATCGGGCCGTGCGTCGCTGCGATGATCCTGATGTCCACGCCCGACAGCTTGGCAATCGCCTTCTGCACCATGGGCGAGTACTTGCCGACGATGTTCGAGAAGTACCGCAGGATCTCGTTCTCGTAGTAGTCGAGGTCCACCTCGTCGTCGAAGATCCCGCCTTCGAGCGCCCCGAAGCCGCCGAAGGCGTCGCCCGAGAAGAGGATTCCGTCGGTGGTCTCGTAGGTCATCATCGTCTCCGGCCAGTGCACCATGGGCGTGAGGAAGAACTTGAGCTTGCGCCGGCCCAGAGGCAGCTCGTCGCCGTCCTGGACCAAATGGATGTTCCCGTCGCCGTAGAGATCGGCGAGGAACTCCGCGGTCTTCTTGTTGCCCACGATCTGGACGTTCGGAAAGACCCGCTTGATGAGGGGCAACGCGCCGGAGTGATCGGGCTCCAGGTGATTGATGACCAGGTAGTCGATCTGCCGATGGGGACCGAGCAGATGCTTGAGCTTGTTGATGTACCCGTTGACGGACAGGTCTTTGACCGTGTCGATCAGGACGGTCTTCTCGTCCACGATCAGATACGAGTTGTACGACACGCCCAGCGGAATGGGCCAGATGCCCTCGAACAAGGCGGTCCGCCGGTCGTTCACGCCGACCCAGTAAACATCGTTGACGATGGGTATGCCGTTCTGCACCGAGCTACCTCCCCTGTGCCTATTGTCCTTCGGACGGTCCACGAGATTCGCCGCCCCACGAGCATCGGTACGATAGCCCAAAGCCCCTCCGGCGTCAACGAAAACCGGCCCCAGGCGCCCATCCCCCGGTTGACGCTTGCACCGGCAGGTCCCTTGGCGTATTCTCCCTCGCATGGCGCCGGGGCCGGTTCTGCGTCCCGGGACCCGAAACGATGATTCGTTGCACGGAGAAGACATGACTTCGCTTCTGATCACGAACTGCAGATTGTACGACTCTCACGACGCGGCCGCGCTGCGATCCATCCTGATCCGCGACAACACGATTGAACGGATCGTAGACGCCGCCGCGAGGCCCGAAGCCGACCAGGTGATCGACGCCGAGGGCCGGATCGTCGCGCCGGGGTTCATCGATGTCCACATCCAGGGCGCCGGGGGAGCGGACACGCTGGACGCAACGCCGGAGGCGCTACGGACGATCTCACAGACCTGCGCCCGGTTCGGCGTCACCGCCTTCCTTGCGACGACCATCTACAAGCACGGCCGGAAGAACGACCACCTCCGAGTCGCCGCGGAGTGTACCGGGCGCGACCTGGGCGGCGCCCAGTTACTCGGCACGCATCTTGAAGGCCCTTTCATCTCGCCGCACAAGCGAGGGATGATCCAGCCTGACTGCCTCGCAGAGGCGCAGCCTGGGGTCCTCGCGGACATCTACGGCCTGCTCGGCGATACCCTCAAGATGATGACTGTCGCGCCGGAGTTGCCCGGCAGCGAGGAGATCATATGCACGCTTCTCCGCAACGGCGCCGTCGCGTCCTTCGGGCACTCGAAGGCCACCTACGACGAGGCCGTGCGCGGCTTCGAGACGGGCATCACGCACGTGACCCACACGTTCAACGCGATGCCCTCGATCCACCATCGCGACCCCAGCCCACTGGCGGCAATGTTCGAGCGTCCCGACGTCACTTGCCAGGTGATCACCGACGGGGTCCACATCCATCCCTCCGTCGTGCGCCTGACCTGGCAGGCAATCGGTCCCGAGCGGTTCGTGACCATCACGGACGGCATTCAGGCTCTCGGCCTGCCCGACGGCCGATACGTCTACAACGGCCTGGAATACGAGTGCCGGAACGGCACGCCGCGATACAAGGACGGAACCTTGATCGGGACCGCGGTCACATTGAACGAGCTGGTCGCCCGCCTGGTCCGTTTCACACAGTGCCCGCTGGCCGCTGCCATCCGAACCGTTACGGAGAACCCGGCCCGCGTCCTGGGCCTGGGACACAAGAAGGGCCGCATCGCACCCGGATGCGACGCAGACCTCGTCATCCTGGAGAATGACCTGTCCGTGCAGAGAACCCTCGTCGCGGGAAAGACCGTGTACCATCGCTGACCGTGGGACTATCGCATCGCGTTCTGCAAGGCGAGAATCGCGGAATTGATGTCGGCGGCGGTTATGCCATGGTGGGTGACCGCGCGAATCCGCTTTGGGCCGACGCTGAGCACACGAACGCCCGCTCGGTCAAGTCCGTTCACCAATGCCTCCGCAGTCAAACCGTCGCGGACCACGTCGAAGTAGACGATGTCGGTATGCACGCGAGCGAGGTTGATCGACAGACCGTCGATCTTCGCGATGGCCGACGCCAGGCGGGAGGCGTTTTCGTGGTCCTCGCGAAGCCGGTCGATCATCCGGTCCAGGGCCACGATGCCTGCGGCTGCGAGGACGCCCGCCTGTCGCATGCCTCCCCCCAGGACCTTGCGGGTCCGGCGGGCCTCCGCGATGAACGCCTTCGACCCGCAGACCACCGAGCCAACCGGCGCCGCCAGCCCCTTCGACAGGCAGAAGGTGAGCGAATCCACATGTTGGGTCAATGCCTTCACGTCCACGCCCAACGCCACCGCGGCGTTGAAGACCCTGGCGCCGTCGAGGTGAATGGACAGGCCGTGCCGGCGGGCCAACTGCGACACCGCGCCCATGTACTCGGGCCGCACCGGCGCCCCATAGCATCGATTGTGCGTGTTCTCCACGCAGATCAGTCGCGTGCGGGGGAAATGGACGTTGTCCGGCCGGATGGCGGCCTCGATGTCCTCCAGGCGGAGCGTACCGTCCGGCTGATTGGGAACCGTGTGCGGATGGATGCCCCCGAGGGCGGAGATCCCGCCCGCCTCGTAGACGAACGTGTGGCACTGGTCGCCCAGAATGACTTCCTCACCCCGTCGGCAGTGGGTCAGGATGGAGGCCAGGTTGCCCATCGTGCCGCTGACGACCAAGAGAGCAGCCTCCTTGCCCATCCGCTCGGCGGCCATCCGTTCGAGCCGGTTGACCGTGGGGTCTTCCCCGAAGACGTCGTCGCCCAGCTCGGCCCGGGCCATCGCCTCTCGCATCTCGTCGGAGGGCAGAGTCACCGTGTCGCTGCGCAGGTCCACGATTCGCATGAGCAAACCCCTTCGATCACAAATTCTCCAGATTGCCAGCACGTTTCGACGATGGGCAAGGATAGTGCAACGGTTCCCAAGCGTCAACGATGCCGCTCGACCGAATCGAGCAGGGCATGTTCGTGGTGTGCCCGTCAGAGCCTGCCTGAGCCTGCCGAAGGGGCATATCCACCAGAACACCCAAGATACCGCCTGACGGCGTCACTACAAACGCGGTTTTCCGATTGGCTTGGGGTCCCACATTGCATATGATGGGCCGCATGAGTGCCCTGCTCTATCTCGTCGGCGGCCTGCTGTTCCTCGGGTCGGTGGGCGCGCACCTGTACGTGCGCCTTCGCCTCCGACCCGGCGAGGACTCCGACCTTGACGACTACTACCACGAGTTCGAGGACCAGCACCCCGAATATGCGCGATACACGAGGTGGCTTCAGATCACCCTCGCGGGGACGGCAATCGGCATTCTCCTGCTGTTTCTGGGAACAGTGTTCTGAGGCATGAGAACAACGCAATGGTCGGGAGAATCTCAGGAGAGACAAACGAATGACCCTCCAAAGGACCATACCCGGTCCGACATATCGCAGGCCGCTGAATCAGACGAAGAACGGTCCGCTCACAAAACGCGGCGATTTGAATGCGACCTTGATGTGCAGATAACGTGACAGACCGTGCGGCGCCCGCAGGGTGCGTACCACGCACCGGTGAATTTGTCCTGTGCACCTGAATATACAAGGAGTTCCGACCGTGTCCAACAAAGGCGTGTTGATGCGTAGCTCGCTCGTGGCCGCATTGGGAGGTCTGCTGTTCGGATTCGACACCGCCGTCATCTCCGGCGCGGAGGTGGCGCTTCGGAAGGTCTATGAACTGACCGATTTCTGGTATGGGTTCACCGTCGCCAGCGCCCTGATCGGGACGATTCTGGGGTCGATCACCGTCGGCAAGCCCTCCGACTGGTTCGGACGCAAGAAGACGCTGATCGTCATGGCGGTCCTCTACTTCATCTCCGCCATCGGCAGCGCGTGCGCGTGGGATTGGTATTCCTTCCTGGCCTTCCGGTTCCTGGGCGGCATCGGCATCGGCGGCACCACGGTCGTCTCCCCCACCTACATCGCGGAGATCTCGCCCGCCCGACTGCGCGGCCGGCTCGTCGCGATCACACAGTTCAACATCGTGTTCGGCATCCTTCTGGCGTTCCTCTCGAACTACATCATCACACGAATGCACCTGGGCGACATGGACTGGCGATGGATGTTCGGCGTGGAGGCGTTCCCCGCCGCGGCCTTCTTCTTCCTGCTGTTCGCCAACCCCGAGAGCCCCCGATGGCTGGTCGCACGCAAGAAGACCGACGACGCCAGGGCAGTCCTCACTCGCCTTGGCGAGGACGAGAACTCCGTGGAGGAGGAGCTCACGGCAATCCGAGCCTCGCTGGACGTGGAACACCACAGCCTGCAGGAGCCGTTCTTCTGCCGGAAATACTCCAGACCGATCATGCTGGCGGTCCTGATCGCGGTGTTCAACCAGCTCTCCGGGATCAACGCCATTCTCTACTACGCGCCCAGCATCTTCCGCATGGCGGGAGCCGGCGAGGAGAGCGCCATGCTTCAGTCGGTGGTCATCGGGTTCACCAATCTGCTCTTCACCATGGCGGCCCTTGCGATCATCGACCATTTCGGGCGCAAGCGACTCATGCTGGTCGGTTCGGTCGGGTACATCGTCAGCCTCGCGGCGGCTTCGGTTGCGTTCTTCATCTACGGCGAGAACTTCACCCCGGCCGGCGGCAAGGCGGTGCTCCTGGCCCTGATCGTGTTCATCGCCTCCCACGCCTTCGGCCAGGGGGCCGTGATCTGGGTATTCATCAGCGAAATCTTTCCCAACCGAGTGCGGGCCCGCGGCCAGGCGCTGGGGTCGTTCACCCACTGGGTGCTCGCGGCGGCGGTCTCCTGGACCTTCAAACCCATCGCCGGCGGCCTGGGCGGCGGTCCCGTATTCGCCGTCTACGCAGTCATGATGGTCCTGCAACTGCTCTGGGTCATCTGGTACATGCCGGAAACGAAGGGCGTGCCCCTGGAGGAGATCCAGAGGGAATTGGGGATCGAGTGAACCGCCCGGAACAGATTCCGCAAACTGATGCTTGACGCGCCGGGCGTTTTGGCGTACTTAAGACGCTGTTCGGACCCAGGGTCCCCGTAGCTCAATTGGATAGAGTGTCAGCCTCCGGAGCTGAAGGTTGTGCGTTCGAGCCGCACCGGGGACATTTTAGCCGCATCGCGGGCGGGCTTTGAGACGATGATCTCCATTCGGACCATGACAACGGACGATATCCCGCTGGAGCTGAAGCTCACGCGCCAGACGGGATGGAACCAACTGGAGGCGGACTGGCGGCGATTCCTGGCCATGCAGCCGGACAGTTCGTATTCATCGATGTTCCGCAGGACAACGCCCCCGCGGTCGCCCTGGTCGAGGCGGCTGGTCTGAAGGCCCAGCGCGACTTCACAAGGATGTGCCGGGGTCAACGAATCAGCGATCAGCCGCAGGCCATCTGGGCCAGCTCCGGACCGGAGAAGGGATGACTGCTACCCGCGCTCCTGCAGTGGATCTCAGTTGAAGCGCAAGACTGGAACGCATATCATGCCGAAGGCGCTGGGTCCGACGCCCTCGCTGCGCAGCCGCCAACAGGGCCGGCGGGATCTTGTTGAAGGGTTCTCGATGAGACTGCTTCTAGATGTTGTGTACTTTCTGGCGGCCTTGGCCGTCAGTCCGATTCTGGTGTACCGGGTGATCCGGCACGGGCGATACCGCACCGGCTGGGCGCAGCGGTTCGGCAAGGCGAGCCGCAAGGAGCCCGGCAAGAAGTGCATCTGGCTCCATGCGGTCAGCATGGGCGAGGTGAACGCCGCCAAGACGCTCGTCGCCGAGATCGAGAAGCAGTTCCCCGACTGCGAGATCGTCGTCAGCACGACGACCGACACGGGCTACGCCCAAGCGGACAAGCTCTTCGGACGCAAGTGGTCGGTGTTCTTCTTTCCCTTCGACATCTCCTGGATCATCCGTCGCGCGTTCAACCGCCTGGAGCCTTCGATCTGCCTGCTCATGGAGCTCGAGGTCTGGCCCAACTTCCTCTTCAGTGCCCATCGGCGGCGTGTCCCGGTCGTTGTCCTCAACGGCCGGATCAGCGACCGCAGCTTCTCGCGGTACCGCAGGATCAGGTGCGTGACCCGCACCTTCTTCGGCAGGATCGACCGCGTCCTGGCCCAGACCGAGCAGTACGCCGAGCGGTTTCGCGACCTGGGTTGTCCCGCCGAGCGCGTGCTTGTCACCAGTTCGTTGAAGTACGACACCGCCCAGGTGGCCGATCACGTCGAAGGCGCCCAGGCCCTGGCAGAGCAGTTGAATCTCGGCGCCGCCAGGCTCTGGGTCGCAGGGGGCACCGGTAACGACGAGGAGAAGATCATCCTCGACGTGTACAAGTCGCTCATCCAGGAACCGGCGTTCCGGGATCTCCGCTTGGCTGTCGTGCCGCGAAAGCCCGAGCGATTCGACGAGGTCGCGGCATTGATCGAGCAGATGGGTTTCCCCATGATCCACTACAGCCGGCTCAAGGGGACGTCGGCCCGTGCTCCCGCCGACGGCAAGGCCGTCATCCTCGGTGACACCATGGGCGACCTGCGGAAGTTCTACTCGCTGGCCGAGATCATCTTCGTAGGCCGCACGCTCGTCCCGATGGGCGGCTCCGACATGATGGAAGCCGCGGCGCTGGGCAAGTGCACGCTCTTCGGACCGCACACGTTCAACTTCCGCCAGACGGTGGAGGTCCTGCTCCAAGGCCACGGCGCCATCGAGGTCAAAGACAGCGACGACTTGCTCGCGACGATGAAGAAGTGCCTTTCCGACCGCGCCCATGCCCAAGCGGTCGCGCGAGCGGGCCAACAGATCATCCGCGAGAACCAGGGAGCAACCGCCAAGACGATGGAAGTCCTGCAGACGCTGCTCTTTCAGATATAACCCTGCGACTCTCTCCGTCGCGTGGGCAGTGGTGTTTGGAGTTCCGCGTTTACGCGGTCTTCACCTTCCCCTCACACCCCTCCGCCAGCCATGCCGCACGCAAGTCCCAGTGCCCTCCCCGTGATAGAGTGCCAGTCTACGGTTTCAGGCTCTGTGCCACGGCGCGGATGTGGTCGGGGGTGGAACCGCAGCAGCCACCGAGAATGTGGATGCCGGCGTCGAGGATCTTGCGGCAGGCCGCGGCGAATTCATCGGGCGTGACCTTGTAGACCGCCTGGCCATCGACCAGTTCCGGCTTGCCTGCGTTGGGCTCCGCGAAGATCTGGACCTTGCCCTTGGCCGCCTTTGCCGCAGCTACGTAGACCTTCGCGAGTTCCACGTATTCGTCGAGCGTCGCGGTGCCGCAATTGAATCCGACCGCGACGCTCGACGAATAGATCATCCTGCCGACCGCGGTCGCAGCGTCCACGCCCATCATGGTGCGAAAGCCCGCGCCGCCCTTGTCGAAAGACATCGAGGCCAGCACGGGCAGGCCACCCCCCGCGGACCGGGCGGCTGCAATGGCCACTTCCATTTCGTCCATCGCGGTCATCGTCTCGATGATCAGACCGTCCACGCCCCCTTCTCGCAGTGCCTTCACCTGCTCCACGAACGCTTCGCGGACCTGGTCCGGCTTGAGCGTGCCGAGGGGTTCGAGGAAATCGCCTGTCGGGCCGATGTCGCCGAGCACGTAGCGGCTCTCGCCCGCCGCCTTGCAGGCGACCTGGGCGCCTGCCTTGTTGATCTCGAAGGCCTTGTCGGCGAAGCCGTGCCGGCCGAGAGCATAACGATTGGCGCCGAAGGTATTCGTGATGATCGCGTCGGTGCCTGCATCGAGATAGGCCCGGTGAACGTCCAGCACGACGTTGGGCTGCTCGACATCCAGCCAGTCGTTGCACCGGCCCGGCTCGACCCCGCGAGCGAAGAGCTGCGTCCCCATCGCGCCGTCGAGTATGAACACGCCCTGCTGCATCCTGGTCTTGAGATTCCGTTTGGTCATCGTCTGAAATCCTCTTGTCATTCGGGCACCCATCGGCCCGCTTCGTATCGGAAGATGTTGTCGAACTTGCCCATATCCGGCGGCGAGAAGAGGAACTGTCGCTGCCGGTCGTTGAGCTGGGTGGTCTTCACGCCGGTGAGACGGATATCCATGGTGTCTTTCCGCCCGTCCGGAGCCGTCGAGACGACGCGAATCCGGGTCGGCACCTGGAATCCCTCCGCGACAGGCTGGTAGTCGCCAAGCTGTGCGACCGCAACCGCTTTGCCGCGTGCATCGAAGTACTCGATCTTGTGGACGCAGTAGTCGCACGCATAGACGTACACGCGTCGGACCATGCGACCCGCCGCGTCCCGGCGGACGAGGATGTCATAGGGTCCCTTGTTCTCCAGCGTCCACGAGGCCGCGTCGGACCCGCCTTCAGGCTCTGTGATAATCCCGAGGGCTTCGAGCACGACGCGAGGGCTCATCATCAGACCCTCGAAATCCCGCACCTCGTCCCAGGAGCCAAGATAGTAGCTGCTCATCTCCTTGGGCGCCACGGCCATCCAGAACTCCCGATCGTTGGCCCCGACGATCACCGCTTTCGGATCCACCGCGATGCTGCCCTGGATGTAGATACTGCCGGGCGGCTCGAACCACAGTCCCAAAGGCAGATTGTGCCGCTCGGTCCTCTTCTTGTTCGGCACGTGGTACGTCACCATGGCCTGACCGTTCGCCCGCAACGGCGTCGCGGCTCCCGCCCGAGCGGCCAATGTCTTAGCCGCCTCCTCGGCAGTCGCCTTCCCTGGACAGACAGCCAAATGGCCGGGACCCGTCGCACAGCCGTTGATCAAGAGCGAGAGAGCGACAACCACCAGGAGGAAAGCACGAAATCCGAAATCCGAAACTCGAAACGAATTCAAAGGACCGAAATTCAAATGACAGAAACGCTGACGCCGCATCGAATGATCCGTTTGGGATTTGGGATTTCGGTCATTCGTGCTTGTTTCGAGTTTGGATATTCGAATTTCGGATTTCGGGTCTTCGCTCATAGGTCCGCCTGGAGAATTTGGCCGATTTGCGAGGTGAGCTGCTCGATCTGATCCTCGCTGAGATGGGGGTTGACCACGTCGACGAGGTCCTTGTCGCCCGTCATGCGAAGCCGCCAGATCTCGCGCCCTTCCTCCGTCTTGGTCGAATCGTACTTGAGCCGGCGTTTTCGCATGAGCACCAGGGCCAGCACGAACCGGAAGCTCACCTTCTCCGGGTCCGTCTCGTTCGCCAGGCGCTCGAAGAAGGCCACCAGCATCTCATCGCTGATGAACAGTTCCTTCTTCTGGTTCGCCGCTGCGAGCTTCGTCTTCCAGAAGCAGTACACTGCCGGCTTCTCCCGTTCCCAAAACTCGCTGCAGAAGTCCCGTCGCACGAGCCCTTGCTCGACCTCGACGAGCGCCCCGTAGTAGTCCTCGCCCGGCTCGATCTTCCGTCCGCTTCCGCTGCACTGTCCCAGCGGCTTATTGATTTCCCAGTCGGCCATACATCCCTGTCTTCACTGACACCCTTGCGAGCGACACCCGCGTTCGTGCAGGTCGCAGACTCGCATCGACCGCACAAAGATACCAGAGAACAGGGATGCCTGGCAAGCCGAAGATCGTGCCTGATGCCCGCCAGTGGCAGGCAGCGGAAACACGAGCGAGAATAGAGCCCTGCGAAGGCGCGAGACGGGCTGTCCCCGCCGGGATCAGCACAGACCGACGCTATGGGTTTGCCCGGCCGGGGGTTGGGGTGGCTGGCTGCCAGTTGGCCGGGTCGTTGCCGTAAGTCTCCTGGTCGATCCGGCTCAATGACTTGCCTTGGCCGTCCGCTGCGACCGGCCAGGGGTCCACGCCATTTGCGAAGTCTTCGGGGTGCGAGCCGTCGCTGTAGGCAACCCGGTCCACCCGAATCCACTCTCGTGTGCCGTCATCGTCCACTTCGCCGGGCCTGCTGAGTTGCAGCTTCTCGCCGCCGTTGGCCAGCCTGCCGAAAGTCCAGGCCAACACCTGCACGCCCGCCGGGACCGTGTACGTCGCGTTGAACACGGTCAGGTCCTTGGTCAGAACGAGGTACTCGCCCGGCCCGAGCGTCACCGGCGAATCGCTCGGGAACAACAGCTCGATCTCGGGATCATCCGGGTCGTCCGTGAACCGCCAGGGGGCCTGCTGCATCGCGTCGTACAGGGTCGCCGCGGAATCGCTGATATTGAGCAGTTCCACGTACTCGGCCTCCTCGCTGCCCGACTGGTGGTACATGATCTCGTTGATGACGATGGGCCCGACGACCGGATCGGCGTTGGCCGCTCCCGGCGTGGGCTCGCTCAGGGCCACGAAGTTGTACGAGCCGGTGCTCTTTTGCCAGCGGCCGAACGACACGCCGGCATGGGAGGCGTCGAACTTCTCCTGCTCGCTATACCCGGTCAGGACGCCGGCAGAGCCCGAGTGCAGGTAGACGGTCTCGCCGTTCTTGCTCAGGCCGAAGGACGTGCTGCAGCCCGGATCGGAGTCGTTGCCGAAGTGCTGGTCCTGGTAGAACACCAGGTACCCGTCGGCGGGTATGCTCGTGCCCTCCGCGATCTCGTACTTGGTCAGATCGTCGGCGTCGTCGCTGAGGTACCAGCCTGCGACATCAATCGCCTCGGCGGTCGTGTTGTGCAGCTCGATCCAGTCGGAACCGCCGCCGGCGGGATTCGAGAGCAGCTCATTGATGACGACCGAGCCAGGCTCGGGAACCAAGCCGCTGTCGTTTGAGCCGGGCGAGCCGTCGGCATAGGCGCTGGGCCGCCATGCGCTCTTGCTACTCAGATCGGCGCTGCTCGACGGGTCACTGACCGTCAGCGAGAAGCCCGACCCGTCCGTCAGATCGAACCAGTCGTCCTCGTACTCGAAGCTCTGGATGACTTTGCCGACTGCATCGACCAGTTCGATCTCCTCACCCCCATTGTCCAGGTTGCCTGCGTACTGGCCGATGATGGGCAGTCCGTAGGGTGGGTTCTCAACCCACGTGTCTGGGGATGCTTCGATTGGGTTGGCGCGTGGGTCAAGGACCCACCCTACATATTCGCTGCCGA
>Ga0209200_1000060_pt1 | contig 125222 bp, 122 predicted proteins | sample AD_UKC033_MetaG_FD_184406 | JGI IMG/M metagenome (GOLD analysis project Ga0209200, IMG submission 184406) | Active sludge microbial communities of municipal wastewater-treating anaerobic digesters from USA - AD_UKC033_MetaG (SPAdes) (version 2) | ecosystem: Engineered > Bioreactor > Anaerobic...
ACGCTGCAACTGGCACCGCAGTTGCTGGGGATGGGCACAACTGCGCCTGCCGCAGGGATGGGTACTGTATGAAGTCCGAAAAGATCAGGGTAGACCCGCAAATCGCACCCTTGCTCGGGCCACACGGTGCATCGAGCCTCCCGATTGCGCCGGTTGCTTCGTCAATCGCTTCTTGGACCGAGTCCGGTCCTCCGGCCGCCGCGAAGCGAATGCTTCACAGGCTCTGAGCGCAAGACCCTGATGCACGCAGGCGCCGAGTCCGCGTTCGATCGCCGTCCAGAGGAGAATCGCCCCATGTGGTCGAGCCGCAGGAAGCCCCCCCCGATCCGCAACCTGGTGGGCGAGGGCGCCGTGCTGCACGGCGACCTGCGTTTTGCCGACGGCGTGCGCATCGACGGTGAAGTGCACGGCGACGTCGTCGCCATCCAGGGCCGGGGTCTGGTCGTGATCAGCGAGAAAGCCCGAGTGCATGGCGAGGTCAAGGCCGCGCATGTGATCATCAACGGCGAGGTCGAGGGGCCCGTGCAGGCGACCGAACTGCTCGAGCTGCAGCCCAAGGCGCGCGTGGTCGGAGCTGTCCGCTACGAAGTGCTGGAAATGCACCCCGGTGCGATCGTCGACGGCGAGCTCCGGCCCTTGAAAGCCGGCGAGAAACCCGCATTGGTCCTGGCAGCGTCCAACGACGCCTGAGCGCCCGGATGCGCCAGCAGCCCGCCCCTCGATTCGCCAGACCGCTTACTTGGAGTCGTGATGAACGCCATCGCCCAGCCCCTGTCCCCATCCGCCGACGAAATGCCGCCGCCGCTGGTCTTCACGGACAACGCCGCGGCCAAGGTGGCCGAACTGGTCGCCGAAGAGGGCAACCCCGATCTCAAGCTGCGCGTCTTCGTCCAGGGCGGGGGCTGCTCGGGCTTCCAGTACGGGTTCACCTTCGACGAGGAAGTCAACGAGGATGACACGCAGATGGTCAAGAACGGCGTCACCCTGCTGATCGATGCGATGAGCCTGCAGTACCTCGTCGGCGCGGAGATCGACTACAAGGACGAGCTGCAGGGCGCCCAGTTCGTGATCAAGAACCCGAATGCGGGAACGACCTGCGGTTGCGGGTCCTCGTTCTCCGGTTGAAGCCTACGCGCGCGCAGGTGCGGCGTAAACCGCACCGAGCACGCGCGCCGCGCGCGCGCCGGTGACCGACGGCAGGCTGGCGCTGCGCCCCGACAGGCGGCAAGCCGCCAGCCAGGCAAAGGCCAGGGCCTCGACCTGATCGGGTGGGATGCCGTCGGCGGCCGTCGATTCCGGTTCCACGCCCGGCAGCAGCGCGCGCAATCGCGCCATCAGGTGCCGGTTGAAGGCGCCGCCGCCGCAGATCCGCAGCCGACGCACCCCCGGCATCTGCGCACGCAGGGCGCGGGCGACGCCGACGGCGGTCAACTCGGCCAGCGTGGCCATGATGTCGGCCGCGTCCGCATCGCCGCGCGCCGTGCGGCGCAGGGCCCGGTCCAGCCATTCGGCGTGGAAATGGTCGCGCCCGGTGCTCTTGGGCGGCGGCTGCTCGAAGAATGGATCGGCAAGAAGCTCGGCCAGCAGGTCGGGGAGCACGGCGCCGCTGGCCGCAAGCACGCCATCGACATCGTACGGGTGCGGGCCGCAGCGTCGGCTCCAGAGATCCATCAGCAGGTTGCCGGGACCGACGTCGAAGCCGCTCACGCCGCCGGCTGCGGGCAGCAGCGTCAGGTTGGCGATGCCGCCGAGGTTGAGGACGGCCACGTCCTGCCCCGGGTGCGTGAAGCAGGCGGCATGAAAGGCCGGCACCAGCGGTGCGCCCTGCCCCCCGGCGGCGAGGTCGGCGCTGCGGAAGTCGCACACCGTGGCGATGCCGCTGCGTTCGGCCAGCAGTGCGCCGTTGACGAGCTGCAGGCTGTAGCCGATGCCATCGAACGCCAGCGGGCGGTGGCGCACGGTCTGCCCATGCGCGCCCAGGGCGAGCACGTCGTCGGGGGCGAGCCCGGCCTCAGCCAGAAGGCGGGCGACGACATCGGCATAGAGCCGCATCAGCGCGTTCGCGGCCAGCGCGGCCCGGTGCAGTTCGTCAACGCCGCTCCGGTTCAGCGCCAGCATCTCCTCGGCCAGCGCCTCGGGCATCGCGGCATGGATGTGAGCCCGCAGGCGTGTCGGACGCAGTGTCGCCGCATCGAAATCGGCAAGCACGCCATCGACACCGTCGAGCGAGGTGCCCGACATCAGGCCGATGCAGGTCGGCATGGCGCGCAGCCAGACGCGGGCCGCGCTGCGGCTATTCGAAGCTCGCGCGCGCGCCGCCCCCGAGGCTGCCGGCGAGCGCCAGCTGGCCGAGCGCTAGCTGTGCCTGCCCGCCGAAGCGGCTGCGATCGGCGGCGCTCAGTTCCTGCGCCTGCGAGGCCCTGGCGACGAGCAGCGGATCCTGGTGACGGCCGTCGATGCGGAACTCGAAATGCAGGTGCGGCCCCGTGGCCCAGCCGGTGGCCCCGACGCCGCCGACGGTCTGGCCCTGTTCGACGCGTTCGCCCTTGCGCACGTCGATGCGGCTCAGGTGCGCGTAGAGCGTCGTATGGCGGGCATCGTGGCGGATCTCGACGACGTTGCCGTAGCCGTTCTGGCGCCCGGCGAAGGAAACCGTGCCGTCCCCCACCGTGCGAACGTCGGTCCCGGTCGGCGCGCCGTAGTCGACCCCGAGGTGCGCACGCCAGGTCTTGAGCAGCGGATGCATGCGCATCTTGAAACCCGAGGTCACGCGCGAGAAGGCCAGCGGGCTGCCGAGGAAGGCGCGCTTGCGGCTCGCGCCATCGGGGCTGAAGTAGCCGCCGCGCCCCTGGGCGTCGACGAACCACATGGCCTGATGCCTGCGGCCGGCGTTGACGAACTCGGCTGCGAGCACGCGGCCGCTGCCCTCGTTCCAGGGCACGGCCTGCCCGTCGGCGCTCAGGGCTTCGTAGGCGACCGCGAAGGTATCGCCCTTGCGCAGCTCGCGGTGGAAATCGATGTCGGGGGCGAACACCTCCACCAGTTGCGCCGCCACAGCGTCCGCAAGCCCGGCCTCGTCGGTGGCGGCGAAGAGACTGCTGCGGATCGTGCCGCTGCTCAGGCGCACGCTGGCTTCGAGCGCGGCGACTTCGACGCGCGAACGCCACTGACCGCCGGCGCGGCTGAGCGTGAGCCGCGTGAAGTGGGTGCGCCGCTGCGTCGCGTCCTCCGTCGGGTAGCGCGCCACCAGCCGCTCGAGCGTGCCGTTGCCGTCGGCAAGCGCTTGCACCAGCTTGCCCCGGCCCTGGAGCAGGCGGCGCGCCAGCTGATCCTGGCGGATGAAGGCCGCCGCAGACGCATCCGAGACGCCCAGGCGTTGCAGCAGCGCGTCGACGCTGTCGGTGCCGCGGGTGACGGTGCTGCGCGTCAGGCTCAGGTTCTGCGCAGCCAGCGCTTCGAGCTGGGCGTCCAGTCCATCGGGCTGCACACGCTCGCGGATCTCCTGCAGCGGCAGATCCGCGGCGTCGGGCATCAAGGGGGCGATGCCGAAGGCGGTGACGGTAAAGCCACCCAGGCCGGCGACGACGGCGGCGATGATGCGGCGGCGGTTGCGGGTGGAGAACTGCAGCGCCGCGGTACGCCAGGAAGCGAGGGATCGATGGGACAACGAGGGACTTCCGAAGCGGGGGGCAGGCGGACCAGGAGTCCGGCGCGGGTCTCGGGAGGCCGGCCCATCCTCGGACCGTCCACTAAAATCCATTCCTTTGGCGAGCCGCAGGCGCAACCCCCTCGGATGGGTGGCCGGAGTATAGCCAAGCTGCCCGCCGCGACTCAACCGCGAAACAGTTCACTTTCCGCCCCGATTCCCATGACCGACGCCCCCGGTGCCGCGCCCGAGCACCCGATCACCGACCGCGTGCGCGAGGCGCTGGCGATTTCGCTGCGCGGCTGCAACGAGTTGCTGCCCGAGGCCGACTGGGTGCGCAAGCTGGCGCGCGCCGAGGCCACCGGCACGCCGCTGCGCATCAAGTTCGGCATGGACCCGACGGCGCCGGACCTGCATTTCGGGCATACCGTGGTGCTGAACAAGTTGCGCCAGTTGCAGGATCTGGGGCACGTGGTGATCCCGCTGATCGGTGACTTCACCACCACCATCGGCGACCCTTCGGGCCGCAACAGCACGCGCCCGCCGCTCACGCGCGAGCAGATCGAGGCCTACGCCAAGACCTACTTCGACCAGGTCGGGCTGGTGATCGATCTCGCGCGCGCCGAGGTGCGCTGGAACAGCGAGTGGAGCGACCCGCTGGGCGCGCGCGGCATGATCCAGCTCGCCGCCAAGTACACGGTGGCGCGCATGATGGAGCGCGACGACTTCAGCAAGCGCTTCCGCGAGGGCACGTCGATCAGCGTGCACGAGCTCCTCTACCCGCTGATGCAAGGCTACGACTCGGTGGCGCTCAGGAGCGACCTCGAGCTCGGAGGCACCGACCAGAAATTCAACCTGCTCGTCGGGCGCACGCTGCAGCAGGAGTACGGGCAGGAGCCGCAGTGCATCCTCACCATGCCGCTGCTCGAGGGGCTGGACGGCGTCGAGAAGATGTCCAAGAGCAAGGGCAACTACGTCGGCATCACCGAGCCGGCCAACACGATGTTCGCCAAGGTGATGTCGATCAGCGACACGCTGATGTGGCGCTGGTACACCCTGCTGTCGTTCCGTGCCGAGGCCGCGATCGCCGCCCTGAAGGCCGAGGTCGAGGCCGGTCGCAACCCCAAGGACGCGAAGGTGATGCTGGCCAAGGAACTGACCGCCCGCTTTCACGGCGCCGCCGCGGCCGACGCCGCCGAGGTCGATTTCCACAACCGGGCAGCCGGCGGCATTCCCGACGAGATCCCGGAACTTGCTCTCGGCGGCGCGCCGCTGGCCATCGGCGCCGTGCTCAAGCAGGCCGGGCTCGTGCCCTCGACGAGCGAGGCGATGCGCATGATCGAACAGGGCGGCGTGCGCGTGGACGGCAGCGCGGTGGCCGACAAGGGCCTGAAGCTGCCCGTCGGCACGTTCGTGGTCCAGGTTGGCAAGCGCAAGTTCGCGCGCGTCACGCTCGGCGCCTGAGAGCGATCGACCGTCCTGCGCCGTGCAGGTCGCAAGCTACCTCAAGCTCTCGATCGCGGTCGCGCTGGCGACCATCGCGCTGAAGGCCGCCGCCTGGTGGGTCAGCGGCTCGGTCAGCCTGCTCTCCGACGCGCTGGAAGCACTGGTCAACCTCGCCGGCGCGTCCTTTGCGCTGGCGATGGTGGTCATCGCCGAGCGGCCGCCGGACGACGATCATCCCTACGGCCACCACAAGGCCGAGTACTTCTCGAGCGGCTTCGAGGGCGTGCTCATCTTCGTCGCCGCGCTGGCGATCATCGGCGCGGCGGTGCACCGCTTCCTCAACCCCCGGCCGCTGCAGGACCTCGGGCTCGGCCTCGTGCTTTCGGTGCTGAGCTCGGTGCTCAACGGCGCACTTGCCTGGGCGATGCTCGGGAAGGCGCGCAGCCATCGCTCGATCGCCCTCGAGGCCGACGCGCGCCACCTCTTCACCGACGTCTGGACCTCGGCCGGCGTCGTCGCCGGCCTGCTCGCGGTGATGGCCACCGGCTGGCAGTGGCTGGACCCGGCGATCGCGATCGCGGTCGCGCTCAACATCCTGCGCGAGGGCGCGCGCCTGGTCTGGCGCTCGGCGCAGGGGCTGATGGACCGTGCGCTCGAGCCCGACGTGTGCGCCGAGATCGACCGCACGCTCGCGGGCTTCGCGCGGCCCTCGGTCCGCTTCGACCACGTCGTCACGCGCCGTGCCGGCCAGCGGCGCTTCGTCGATCTGCACATGCACCTGCCCGCGGGCTGGACGCTGGGCCGTGCAGCGGCGCAGCGCGCCTCGGTGGAGCAGGCGCTGATGCGCGCGGTGCCGGGGCTGCGCGCGAGCATCCAGCTGCTGCCGACGAACGTCGAGGCGCATTTCGACGATCCGGACGAGCAGCCATGATCGCCTTGCTGCAGCGGGTGCGCGAGGCGCACGTCGAAGTCGGCGGCGCGCTCGTCGGCCGCATCGGCCAGGGCCTGCTGATGCTGGTATGCGCCGAGCCCACGGACACCGAGGCGCAGGCGGCGAAACTCGTCGACAAGGTGCTCAAGCTGCGCATCTTCGCCGACGAGCGCGGCAGGATGAACCGCAGCCTGCAGGACGTGGGCGGCGGCCTGCTCGTGGTGTCGCAGTTCACGCTGGCGGCGGATACGCGCGGCGGCAACCGGCCGAGCTTCAGCGCCGCGGCGCCGCCGGCCCGGGGCGAGGCCCTCTACGAGGCCGTGCTGCGCCTGGCACGGGAGCGCCACCCCGTCGTCGAAGCCGGGCGCTTCGGCGCCGACATGCAGGTGCACCTGATCAACGACGGGCCGGTGACGATCCCGCTGCAGCTGCGTTGAACCGCAGGCCGGATTCAGGCGAGCTGGCGCAGGTCCTCGATCACCTTGCCGTCGTTGGGAAGGCTGCCGGGGGCGCAGAGTTCGATCTCGCCGCGCAGCTTGGTGATCTCGCGCACGCTCGCGGCGATCGCTTCGGACAGGCCCTCGGCGCGCCGGTCCACCTCCACGCGCAGCGTCATGCGGTCGGCGGCCATCTCGCCTTCGATCACCAGGCGCGCGCGCGCCACGCCTGGGTGGCGACGGACGACCTCGGCGATCTGGCTCGGGTGCACGAACATGCCGCGCACCTTGGCCGTCTGGTCGGCGCGCCCGAGCCAGCCGCGGATGCGGGTGTTCGTGCGCCCGGTGGGGCAGCGTCCCGGCAGCATGGCGGTCAGGTCGCCGGTGCCGAAGCGCACCAGCGGATAGTCGGGGTTGAGCACGGTGACGACGAGTTCGCCGACCTCGCCCTCGGGCAGCGGGTCGTTCGTGCCCGGACGCACGACCTCGACGATCACGCCCTCGTCGACGACCAGGCCTTCGCGCGCCGCGGTTTCGTAGGCGATCAAGCCGGCGTCGGCCGTGCCGTAACTCTGGTAGGCGTCGATGCCGCGCTCGCGCAGCCAGTCGCGCAGCGACGGTGGAAACGCCTCGGCGCCGACCGAGGCCTTGGTCATGGAGGCGATCGCGGTGCCGCTCTCCAGTGCCTTCTCGACCAGGATCTTGAGGAAGCTCGGCGTGCCGATGTAGCCGTGCGGGCGCAATTCGGCGATGGCCTGCAGCTGCAGTTCGGTGTTGCCGACGCCGCCGGCGAAGGTGGTGCACCCGACCGCGTGCGCGCCCGACTCCATCATCGCGCCCGCCGGCGTGAGGTGATAGCTGAAGCTCACGTGCGCGAGATCCCCGGGGCGAAAGCCCGCGGCGAAGATGGCGCGGCCCATGCGCCAGTAGTCGGCCGCCACGCCTTCGGGTTCGTAGATCGGCCCCGGCGACTGGAACACGCGCAGCGCGCGGCCGGGGGCATGGATGCCGCGCCAGCCGATCGCCGCGAAGCCGCCGAAAGGGTTCTCGGACCGCAGGGCCTTCTGGCGCTCGAGCAACTCCTGCTTGCGCGTCACCGGAAGCGCTGCCAGCGCATGGCGACTGGTGATCGCGCCGGCATCGACGTGGGCCAGGCGTTCGGCGAAGGCCGCAGTCGTGCCCTTGGCGTGCGCGACGTGCGCGGGCAGCGCCTGCATCAGCGCCGCCTCGCGCGCCTCGGGCTCGCGTGTCTCCAGCGAGTCGTAGTGTTCGGGCCTGCTCACCACGTGCTCCTCAATCCTCGTCCTGCCAGCGTCGCAGCCGGCGCTCGAGCTCGTCGAGCAGCTTGCGCTGTTCGGCCGCCGAGCGCAGCTGCCGCCGTTCCCAGGTCGGCGTCAGGGCCGGGCGCTGCGCGAGCAGCGCGGCAATGGCACCGTCCTCCACCTTCAGCCGCAGCACCGCCTTGCCCCGCAGCTCGAAGCCGTCGCCGCGCTCGCCGAGCTTCAGGTCGCGCAGCGCGCGCTTCAACTGCACGAGCGCGGCGTCGGCGTCGAACGCGGGCAGGGCCCAGCCGATGTCGTCGCCGTTCACGACAGCCACCGCTTGCGGCGTTTGTAGCTCTTCACGTCGCGGAAGCTCTTGCGGTCGGCGCCGCCGATGCCGAGGTAGAACTCCTTCACGTCCTCGTTCTCGCGCAGGTCGGCGGCCTTGCCGTCCATGACGATGCGGCCGTTCTCGAGGATGTAGCCCTCGTCGGCGTACTTGAGCGCGATGTTGGTGTTCTGCTCGGCGAGCAGGAAGGTCACGCGCTCCTTGGCATTGAGGTCCTTGACGATCTCGAACACCTCCTCGACGATCTGCGGCGCAAGGCCCATGCTCGGCTCGTCGAGCAGCACCATCTTCGGGTTGGCCATCAGCGCGCGGCCGATCGCGCACATCTGCTGCTCGCCGCCCGAGGTGTAGGCGGCCTGGCTGCCGCGGCGGGTCTTCAGGCGCGGGAAGTAGGTGTAGACCTTCTCCAGCGTCTGCGCCACCGCCGCCTTGCCGTCGCGGCGCGTGTAGGCGCCGGTGAGCAGGTTCTCCTCGATCGTGAGGTGCGCGAAGCAGTGCCGCCCCTCCATCACCTGGATGACGCCGCGCTCGACCATCTGTGCCGGACTGAGCTTCTCGATGCGCTCGCCGCGCAGCTCGATGCTGCCCTTGGTGACCTCGCCGCGCTCGCCCGCCAGCAGGTTGCTGACGGCGCGCAGCGTCGTCGTCTTGCCCGCGCCGTTGCCGCCCAGCAGGGCGACGATGCCGCCCTCGGGCACCTGCAGGCTCACGCCCTTGAGCACCAGGATGACGTGGTTGTAGATGACCTCGATGCCGTTGACATCGAGCAGCAGGCTGCTCATGGGCGCGCGCTCCGCTTGCCGGGATCCGGCCTCAGCTCTGGCACTCGGCCGCCGTGCGCGGCGTGATCTTCTTCTCCGTCGCGTACTTGGCGGCGGTGGCCTTGACCAGCGGCTTGAGGATGGTCTCGTCGGCCTGATACCAGTCGGAGCTGAACTTCCAGGCCTTGCCGTCCCAGGTGTGGATGCGCGCCCAGGCCGGACCCATGTGGTCGGCGCAGGTGGTCGAGACCGGGCGCATCACCTCGCCGAAGCCCAGCGCGTCGAGCTTCTTCTGGTCGAGGGCGAGGTTCTCCAGGCCCCAGCGCGTCTGCTCGGAGCTCATCCACTTGCCCTTGCCGTAGCGCTCCTGCGCGCGGCGCACGCCTTCCACGCCCAGCATGGCGCTCATGACGCCGCGCATGTAGAGCACCGAGCCGACCTCCTCCTTGGGCCCCGTGCCCTGGCCCTTGTCGTGCACCAGGGCGAGGATGTCCTTGGTGACCTTGGCGCTGGGGTGGGCGCCGTGCTGCATGGCCAGGCCGTTGTAGCCCTTGGCGCCCTCGCCGACGTCCTTCACGTCGGGCTCGGCGGCCGACCACCAGACGCCGTACATCTTCTCGCGCGGGTAGCCGGTGGCCTGCGCCTCCTTGAGCGCCACCGAGTTCATCACCCCCCAGCCCCACAGCAGCACGTAGTCGGGCCGGCTCTGGCGCACCTGCAGCCAGGTCGACTTCTGCTCGACGCCGGGCGCGGTCACGGGAAGCAGCTGCAGCTCGAAGCCGTGCAGCTTGCTGCGCTCCTGCAGCAGCGGGATCGGCTCCTTGCCGTAGGGGCTGTCGTGGTAGACGAGCGCGACCTTCTTGCCCTTGAGCTTGTCGAAGCCGCCCTCCTTCTTCGCGATGTGCTGCACCAGCACGTCCGCGCCGACCCAGTAGGTTCCCGCCAGCGGGAAGTTCCAGCCGAAGACCAGGCCGTCCTGCGACTCGCTGCGCCCGTAGCCGGCGGTGATGAGCGGGATCTTGTCCACCGGCGCCTTGTCGGTGAGCGCGAAGGTGATGCCCGTGGACAGGGGCTGGAAGAGCGTGGCGCCGCCGTGCTTGCCCTTCAGGCGCTCGTAGCACTCCACGCCCTTGGCGGTGTCGTAGCCGGTCTCGCACTCCTCGTAGACGATCTTCACGCCGTTGATGCCGCCCGTGGCGTTGACGAGCTTGAGGTAGTCGGCATAGCCGTTGGCCCAGGGCGTGCCGTTGGGGCCGTAGGCGCCGGTGCGGTAGGGCAGACCGGGGAAGAACTGCTCCTTGGCCTGCGCAAAGGCCGCGCCGCTGGCCAGCAGCGACGCGGCGGCGGTGATCGCGGCCGCGGCCGCAAGGGTCTTGACTCTCATGTCTGCCTCCAGGGGTGAAAAGCGTCGTGCGCCGGGTGGTGGGAACTGCGATGGGTGCGCGCTCAGTGCGGGAAGGGCCACAGGCGCAGCTTCTCCTTGCCGATCGACCACAGGCGTGCCAGCCCGTGCGGTTCGACGACGAGGAAGAAGACGATCAGGGCGCCGAAGATCATGTAGACCACGTGCGAGACCGTCGCCGTGTCGACCGGGATCCCGATCGCGCCGCCGAGCGCCGGCAGCAGCTGGTCGAGCACGATGGGCAGCAGCACGATGAAGGCGGCGCCGAAGAAGCTGCCCATCACCGAACCGAGGCCGCCGATGATGATCATGAACAGCAGGTCGAAGGAGCGGTTGATGTTGAACGCCGCCGGCTCCCAGGAGCCCAGGTAGATGAAGGCCCAGAGCGCGCCGGCCACGCCGACGATGAAGCTGCTCACCGCGAAGGCCGAGAGCTTGGCGTAGACCGGGCGGATGCCGATCACCGCCGCGGCGACGTCCATGTCGCGGATGGCCATCCACTCGCGGCCGATATGGCCGCGCACGAGGTTCTTCGTCAGCAGCGCGAACAGGCACACGGTGGCCAGGCAGAAGAGGTACTTCTGCAGCGGCGTCTCCACCGGCAGGCCGAGGAAGCCCAGTCCGGCCACCGACACCGAGCCCGAAGGCGTGTGGTTGGTGAACCAGCCGATGCGCAGGAAGGCCCAGTCGATGAAGAACTGCGCGGCCAGCGTCGTCACCGCCAGGTAAAGGCCCTTGATGCGCAGCGAGGGCAGGCCGAAGAGGATGCCCACGAGCGTGGCGCAGGCACCGCCCAGCAGCAGCGCCAGCGGCATGGGCATGCCGTCCAGGCGCACGAAGAAGTTGTAGGCCGCGTACGCCCCGACCGCCATGAAGGCGCCGGCTCCCAGCGAGATCTGGCCGCAGTAGCCCACGAGCACGTTCAGCCCGAGCGCGGCCAGCGACAGGATGAGGAAGGGGATGAGGATCGCGCGCAGCAGGTATTCGTCGGCCAGCAGGGGCACGGCGACGAAGGCCGCGGCCAGCAGCAGGCCGATGGCGACGCGGTCCTGCAGGATGGGGAAGATCTGCAGGTCGGCGCGGTAGCTGGTCTTGAACTGGCCGTTCTCGCGGTAGATCACGTTCTCTTCCCCCGGCTGGCTTGCACGCTTACACGCGGTCGATGATCTTTTCGCCGAACAGGCCCTGTGGCCGCACCAGCAGGACGAAGAGCACGAGCAAGTAGCCGAACCAGATCTCGATGCCGCCGCCGACCATGGGGCCGATGTAGATCTCGGCCAGCTTCTCGCCCACGCCGATGAGCAGGCCGCCGACGATGGCCCCGGGCACGCTGGTGAGCCCGCCGAGGATGACCACCGGCAAGGCCTTCAGCGCCACCAGCGAGAGCGAGAACTGCACGCCCAGCTTGCTGCCCCAGATGATGCCGGCCACCAGCGCGACGAAGCCGGCCACGCTCCAGACGATGATCCAGATGCGCGACAAGGGGATGCCGATCGACTGCGCGGCCTGGTGGTCGTCGGCCACCGCGCGCAGCGCGCGTCCGGTGCCGGTGTACTGGAAGAAGAGCGTGAGCAGCAGCACCAGCCCAGCGGCGATGGCCGCCGCGTAGAGGTCTTCCTTGTTGATGAGCACGCCGCCCTGGAACACCGACTCGAAGAGGAAGAGCGGGTCCTTGGGCAGGCCGATGTCGATCTTGTAGATGTCGCTGCCGAACACGGTCTGGCCGAAGCCGTCGAGGAAGTAGGCGATTCCCAGCGTGGCCATCAGCAGCGTGATGCCCTCCTGGTTGACGAGCCTGCCCAGCACCAGCTTCTCCACCAGCCAGGCCACGAGCACCATCACCAGGAGCGCCCCGCCGAAAGCCAGCAGGTCGGCGAGGATCTTGTTCTCGAAACCCAGCAGCCCGGGAATCCACTCGGAGAAGCGCGCCATCGCCAGCGCCGCGAACAGCACCATCGCGCCCTGCGCGAAGTTGAAGACGCCGCTGGCCTTGAAGATGAGGACGAAGCCCAGCGCGATGAGCGAGTACAGCATGCCGGCCATGAGGCCGCCGAAGACGGTTTCGATGAAGAAGCCCATGCTGCGCCCTCAGTGGCCCGTGCCCAGGTAGGCGGCGACGACCTCGGGGTTGGCGCGCACCTCCGCGGGCGTGCCGTCGCCGATCTTGCGGCCGTAGTCGAGCACGACGACGCGGTCGGAGATGTCCATCACCACGCCCATGTCGTGCTCGATGAGGACGATGGTGGTCCCGAACTCGTCGTTGACGTCGAGCACGAAGCGGCACATGTCCTGCTTCTCCTCGACGTTCATGCCGGCCATCGGCTCGTCCAGCAGCAGCACCTGCGGCTCCATGGCGAGCGCGCGGCCGAGGTCGACGCGCTTCTGCAGGCCGTAGGGCAGGCGTCCCACCGGCGTCTTGCGCCAGGCCTGGATCTCGAGGAAGTCGATGATGCGCTCGACGAACTCGCGGTGCGCGGTCTCCTCGCGCTCGGCGGCGCCGATGCGGATCGCCTGCTGCAGCAGGTTGGTGCGCATCTTCAGGTTGCGCCCGGTCATGATGTTGTCGAGCACGCTCATGCCCTTGAAGAGGGCCAGGTTCTGGAACGTGCGCGCGACACCCATCTCGGCGACCTGGCGCGAGTTCATGTGGCGGAAGCTGCGGCCGCGGAAGCTGATCTGCCCCTCCTGCGGCGCGTAGACGCCGTTGATGCAGTTGAGCATGCTGCTCTTGCCCGCGCCGTTGGGGCCGATGATGGCGCGCACCTCGTGCTCGCGCACGTCGAAGCTGATGTCCGAGAGCGCCTTCACGCCGCCGAAGCGCAGCGAGATGTTCTTCACCTCGAGGATGACCTCGCCGATCCTGCGCCCGCTCATGCCGCCTTCCTCGCCTGCGCAGGGAAGACCTTCGCATCGACGATGGCCAGCGTGGCGCTGACGTTGCCGCTGCGGCCGTCCTCGAACTTGACGGCGGTCTCGATGAACTGCTCGCGCTTTCCCTCGTAGAGCGCGTCGACGAGCACCTTGTACTTCTCGTTGATGAAGCCGCGCTTGACCTTGCGCGTGCGCGTCATCTCGCCGTCGTCGGCGTCGAGTTCCTTGTGCAGCACGAGGAAGCGGCTGATCTGGCTGCCGGCCAGGCGCTCGTCCTGCGCGAGGTCGGCATTGACCTGCTCCACGCACTCGCGGATGAGCTCCAGCACCTGCGGCTTGGCTGCCAGGTCGGTGTAGCCCGCGTAGGGCAGGTTGCGCCGCTCGGCCCAGTTGCCCACGGCCTCGAAGTCGATGTTGATGAAGGCGCAGACGCGTTCGCGGCCATCGCCGAAGGCCACCGCCTCCTTCACGTGCGGGAAGAACTTGAGCTTGTTCTCGACGTACTTGGGCGCGAACATCGCGCCGTCGTTGGCGCCGCCGACGATGCGCCCGACGTCCTTGGCGCGGTCGATGATCTTCAGGTGCCCGCTGCCGTCGAGGAAGCCGGCGTCGCCGGTGTGGTACCAGCCGTCGGCGCCCATCACCTCGGCGGTGGCGGCGGGGTTCTTGTAGTACTCCTTCAGCAGGCCGGGCGACTTCACCAGGATCTCGCCGTTGTCGGCGACCCTGATCTCGACGCCCTCGATGGGCACACCGACGGTGTCGGCGTGGACCTCGTCGTCGGGCTGCAGGCAGACGAAGACCGCGGTCTCCGTGCTGCCGTAGAGCTGCTTGAGGTTGATGCCGATCGCGCGGTAGAAGGTGAAGAGGTCGGGGCCGATGGCCTCGCCCGCGGTGTAGGCCACGCGCACGCGCGAGAAGCCCAGCGAGTTTCGCAGCGGGCCGTAGACGAGCAGGTCGCCCAGCCTGTAGGACAGGCGCTCGCGCCACGAGACCGGCTTCCCGTCCAGCAGCCGCGGGCCGACGCGCCGGGCCACCGCCATGGCGCGATGGAAGAGGCGGCGCTTGAGCGCGCTCGCATCCTCCATGCGGATCATCACGCTGGTGAGCAGGCCCTCGAAGATGCGCGGCGGCGCGAAGTAGTAGGTGGGACCGATCTCCTTGAGGTCGATCGTCACCGTGCTTGCCGACTCCGGGCAGTTGACGACGTAGCCGCAGGCCAGCCATTGCGCGTAGCTGAAGATGTTCTGTCCGATCCAGGCCGGCGGCAGGTAGGCCAGCACCTCCTCGCGCTCGGTGAGGCGGTCGAAGTCCGCGCCGGCGCGGGCGCGGTCGAGCAGCGTACGGTGGCTGTGGACGACGCCCTTGGGGTTGCCGGTGGTTCCCGAGGTGAAGAACATCGCCGCCACGTCGTCGGGCTGCGCGCGCGCCACTTCGGCGTCGAAGAAGCCCGGCTGCGCGGCGTCGAAGGCGCGGCCGGCCTCGAGCATGGCCTCCAGCGACGCCAGCCCCGGCTCCTGGTAATTGCGCAGGCCGCGGCCGTCGTCGTACCAGATGTGCGCCAGCCGCGCGCACTGGGGACGGATCTCGAGCAGCTTGTCGACCTGCTCCTGGTCCTCGACGATCGCCAGGCGCACCTCGGCACTGTCGATCGGGAACACGTATTCGGTGGCGACCGCGTCCTGGTAGAGCGGCACCGGGATCGCGCCCAGCGACTGTGCGGCCAGCATCGCTGCGTACAGGCGCGGGCGGTTCTCGCCGATGACCACCACGTGCTCGCCCCGCACCACGCCCTGCGCGGCGATCGCACAGGCCATCGTGCGCACCAGTGCGGCGAGCTGCGACCAGCTGAAGGTCTGCCAGATGCCGTACTCCTTCTCGCGTAGCGCCGCGGCGTCGGGCCGTGCCTTCGCGTGATCGAGCAGCAGGCGGGGGAAGGTGGTCTGCACCGAGGTCGGCTCCGCATCAGGGGTGTCGGCCGCGCATCGGTCATCGCGCCCGTGCCACATTGTCCGAAAGGCTTTGACGCCAACTTGTCGTTGTGGCGACAATTTTCGGGTCATCACCAAGAGGTATTTCCCGATGGTCACACCGGCTTTCCCGTCGGCGCGGCAGGCGGCAACGGTGCGCGCGTCGCGCTCGCGCGCGATCCTGCCCGAAGAGCTGCGCGCGATTCCCTGGCTGGGCCGCCTGGACGCGCAGGAGCGCCAACGCGTCGTCGACGACCTGCGCGTGGTGCAGGTCGAGCCCGGTGAGCTGGTCTGCCGTGTCGGCCGGCCGGTGACCTACTGGTTCGGAGTCATCGACGGCCTCCTGAAGATGAGCAACGACACTGCATTGGGCATGCCGATCACCTTCACCGGCCTGCCGCCGGGGGGGTGGTTCGGCGAGGGGACGGTGCTCAAGCGCGAGGCCTACCGCTACAACATCCAGGCGCTGCGCAGCAGCCTCGTGACCGGGATCACGGGAGACACCTTCCACTGGCTGCTGGACCGGAGCATCGGCTTCAACCGTTACGTGATGATGCAGCTCAACGAGCGCCTGGGGCAGTTCATCGCGGCGCGCGAGATCGACCGCATGACGAGCGCCAACGCGCGCGTGGCGCGCAGCCTGGGCTCGCTCTTCCACCCGGTTCTCTACCCGGGCGTGGGCGGCTTGCTTCGCATCACGCAGCAGGAGCTGGGATACCTGGTGGGCATGTCGCGCCAGCGCGTCAACGAGGCCTTGCAGGCCCTGCAGGCGGCGCGGCTGATTCGCATCGAGTACGGCGGGCTGCGCGTGCTCGATCTCGATGGGCTGCGCCGCTACCTCGATCCCGGGCCCGCGGCGCGTGCGGCTCAGGCGCGCAGCGCGCCGCGCGCGGCCTCGAGCGTGGCCTCGATCTCGGCGTCGCCATGCGCGGCGCCGACGAAACCGGCTTCGTAGAGCGCGGGCGCGAGGTAGACGCCGCGCTCGAGCATGGCGTGGAAGAAGCGGTTGAAGCGCTCCTTGTCGGTGGCCATCACGCTCGCGTAGTTCCGCGGCAAGGCTTCGGCGAAGAAGAAGCCGAACATGCCGCCTTCGCAGTCGCCGACCAGCGGCACGCCGGCCTCGCGGCCGGCGGCGGCGAGACCGTCGACGAGTCGCCGCGTCTGCGCCGAGAGCGCCTCGAAGAAGCCGGGCTTGACGATCTCGCGCAGCGTCGCCAGCCCGCAGGCGGTCGCCACCGGGTTGCCGCTGAGCGTTCCCGCCTGGTAGACGGGTCCGAGCGGGGCGAGCTGGCCCATCACCTCGCGCGTGCCGCCGAAGGCCGCCAGCGGCATGCCGCCGCCGATCACCTTGCCGAACACGCTCATGTCGGGGCGAAAGCCCGGCAGCGCCTGCGCGTACAGGCTCTGCGCGCCGCCGAGCGCGACGCGAAATCCGGTCATGACCTCGTCGAAGACGAGCAGCGCGCCGTGTTGCGTGCACAGTTCGCGCAGCCGCGCGACGAAGGGCAGGCTCGGGCGCACGAAGTTCATGTTGCCGGCGATGGGCTCGATCAGGGCGCAGGCGATCTCGTCGCCGTGCGCCGCGAACGCCTCGTCGAGCTGCGCCAGGTTGTTGTACTCGAGCACCAGCGTGTGCTGCACCACTTCGGGCGGAACGCCGGCGCTGGTCGGATGGCCGAAGGTCGCCAGGCCCGAACCCGCCTTGACCAGCAGCGCGTCGGCGTGGCCGTGGTAGCAGCCCTCGAACTTGATGATCTTGGCGCGTCCAGTGGCGCCGCGCGCGAGCCGCAGCGCGCTCATCGCCGCCTCGGTGCCGCTGCTCACCAGTCGCAGCTGCTCGACCGCGGGAACGAGGGCGACGATGGCCTCGGCCAGCTCCGCCTCGGCCTCGGTCGGCGCGCCGAAGCTCAGGCCATCGCGCGCCGCGCGCGTCACCGCCTCCAGCACCGCCGGATGGCCGTGGCCGAGGATCATCGGACCCCAGGAGCCGATGTAGTCGATGTAGCGCCGTCCCTCGATGTCCCACAGGAAGGGGCCCTCGGCGCGGCGGATGAAGCGCGGCGTGCCGCCGACGGCGCGAAACGCGCGCACCGGCGAGTTGACGCCGCCCGGCGTCACGCGCTGGGCGCGCGCGAAGGCAGCCTCGTTGCTGTGACCCGCTTCAGTGGACACGGCGCGGGCTCCCCGAGGTCGGCGGTTCGTCGGGCGGAGCGTCGTCTTCGTCCGGGGCAGATCCGGGCTCAGCCTCCTCGTCCGGAGGCGGCAGCGCCCAGAAAAAGCGGTCCGGAACGACGTTGCCCATGCCGGGCCGGAAACCCGCGTCCAGACTCTGGTCGAGGAAGGCCAGCGTCTCGCCGACCGCGGCCTGCAGCTCGCTGCCCGCCGCCAGCAGCGCCGCCAGTGCGGCCGCCAGGGTGTCGCCGGCGCCGATGAAGCCGATGTCGAAGCGCTCGAACTTCTCGCCCGTGAGCGCGCCCTGCGGCGACGCGAGCACGTTGTCGATGTACTGCTCGGCGCCCTTGGCCGGCAGCATGACGCCGCTCACCAGCACGTAGCGCGTGCCGTGCTCGCCCGCGGCCACCGCGAGCTCGCGCGCCGACGGCGGGCGCTCGCTGTCCCATTCCGGCAGCAGGAAGTCGGTCAGCGTCTTGTGGTTTCCCACCAGCACCTCGGTGGCCGGCAGGATGAGCTCGCGAAAGGCGTCGAGATAGGGCTGCAGTTCGTCCTCCTCGAGCCAGGGCAGCGGCGGCAGGTAGCTCACCAGCGGCACGTCGGGATAGTCCGAAAGCACCTCGGCGACGGCGCCCACGGTCTCGGCGCTGCCCAGGAAGCCGACCTTCCAGCCCGCGATCGTCACGTCCTCGAGGATCGAGCGCGCCTGCTGCGCCACGAGGTCGGCGTCGAGCGCGTGCTGGTCGAAAACCTCGGCGGTGTCGCGCATGACGATCGCGGTCACCACCGGCAGCGCGTGCGCACCCATCGCGGCGACGGTGGCGACGTCGCCGGCCAGGCCGCCGGCGCCGCTCGGGTCACTGCCGTTGAAGCACAGCACGCAGGGCGGGGCCGGCGGCTCGGCCGCGGCGAGTTCGGCGTCTTGGGCCGTTGCGGGGGAGGGCTTCATGGCGCTCGCTGAAGGGGCGTGGCTGCGGCGGGAGCCGGACCTCCGGGGTCGGCGAACCGGGCTTCGCGCAAGGTGAGAAGAAACCTTAGGATCGCGGCGTATGTGCGCACAAATCCTTGCTTTTTCGGCAATTGCCGTGGCTACAATCGTGGACCATTGTAGTGATCCGACGGTAGCAACGTGAGCGAGCCCGATTGCTGGATGTGCCTGACCTGTGGGTGGATCTACGACGCGGCCAAAGGCGACCCGGAGCACGGCGTGGCACCCGGTACGGCCTGGGCGGACGTGCCCGCGGACTGGACTTGTCCGGAATGCGGCGCACCCAAGCACGATTTCATGAGGGTGCCGGACTGAACCGCGCGGCCGCCCGCGGTGTCGAGGAGGGCAACTCGTGGTAGATGGCAGCACCGAGACCAGCGGCGGGACCAAGGTCCTCGTCATCGACGACAGCAACACCATCCGGCGCAGCGCCGAGATCTTCCTGCGCCAGGGCGGGCACGAAGTGGTGCTGGCCGAGGACGGCTTCGACGCCTTGTCCAAGGTCAACGACCACGACCCGCAGCTCATCTTCTGCGACATCCTGATGCCGCGCCTGGACGGCTACCAGACCTGCGCCATCATCAAGCGCAACCCGCGCTTCGCGCACGTGCCGGTGATCATGCTCTCCTCCAAGGACGGGCTGTTCGACAAGGCGCGCGGCCGCATGGTCGGCTCGGAAGAGTACCTGACCAAGCCCTTCACCAAGGAACAGTTGTTGCGCGCGGTCGAGACCTTCCGCCCCGCAGCCTGAAGCGGCCCGTCGAATCCGCCTGCGTCGCATCCCGAAGGACCCCGTCATGGCCATCCACAAGATCCTCGTCGTCGACGACTCGAAGACCGAGCTGCACCACCTCTCCGAGATGCTGGGCAAGCGCGGCTACAGCGTGCGCACGGCCGAGAACGGCGAGGAGGCGCTGCGTCGCCTGGCCGAGGACAAGCCCGACCTCATCCTGATGGACGTCGTCATGCCCGGGCAGAACGGCTTCCAGCTCACGCGCACGATCACGCGCGACCCGCGCTGGGCCACGGTGCCGGTCATCATGTGCACGAGCAAGAATCAGGAAACCGACAAGGTCTGGGGTCTGCGCCAGGGCGCCCGGGACTACATCGTGAAGCCGGTGAGCGCCGACGAGCTGATGAGCAAGATCCGCGCGTTCGACGCGGCCTGAGGCGGGTGGGGCAGCGATTCCCATGGCCAAGCGCGAAGCCCTGAGGGAACTGCAGAGCCGGCTGGCGGCACGTCTGCAGGCAGCGATGACGGAGGTGCCCGGGGCGTCCTGGCTGGCCGTGAATTGCGCCGGGCAGGGCCTGATCTTTCCGCTGCACACCGCGGGCGAGATCTTCACCGCCGCGGGCGTGCTGCCGGTGCCGCATACGCAGTCCTGGTTCCTCGGCGTGGCCAACCTGCGCGGCGGGCTGCATGGCGTCGTCGATCTCGGCGGCTTCCTGGGCCTGCGCGGCAAGCCGCCGGCGCTCGACGGCCTGGGCGAGCAGGCGCGGCTGCTGGCGCTCAACCCGGCCGGCGGCACGCACTGCGCGGTCCTCGTCGACCGCCTTGCCGGACTGCGCAATCCCGGGCAGTTGTCTCGCCTGCCCGACGAGGGCGGTGCGCGACCCGGTTTCGCCGGCGGGCGCTACCGCGACGAACAGGGCGCCGTCTGGCAGGAGATCGACCTCGCCGCGCTCGCGCGACAGGAGCAATTCCTGTCCATTGCCGCCTGAGCGTCTTCCTGCTCCGCTGTCGAATCGATGGACTGCCGCGAACCGATGAGGACCTCATGAGCTTCCTGGACAAGATCGGCGCATCGCCGCGCAAGCATGACGACTCGGGGACGGAGGGCGCCTTGCCTTCGATGCTGCCGGAGAACGCGATGGAGCGCACGATGCGCCTGGGCTCCGGAAGCGTGCTGCCGGACTCGGCGCTGCCGCGGGAGGATTCGTCCATCATCTCCGAAGCGGCGCCGTCGGAGTTGACGGCCGACTTCAGCGAGTCCCGGCTGTCGGCCGAGTTGGACGAGGTCGCCGCCTCGGGTCTGCCCTTCATCGCCCACTGGGCGACGGCGCGCCAGCAGCGGCTGCTGCTGCTGCTGTTCGGCGTCGGTCTGGTGGCGCTGATCCTGGTCGCCGTGGCGGCGCTCACCAGCACCGGGCGCAGCGCGCTGCAGGTCACGGCCGCCGGACAGGCGCAGTTGCAGTCGCAGCGGCTGGCCAAGTCGGTCTCGCAGGCGCTGCAGGGCAATGCCTCGGCGTTCGCCGAGGTCAAGGACAGCGCCGAAGCGCTGGCGCGCAACGTGCGAGGCCTGAGCGCGGGCAGCGACGAGGTGCCGGCCGCCCCGGGTGCACTGCAGGCGCAGGTGCAGGAACTGCTGCCGATGGTCGAGCGGGCCGAGAAGAATGCCGCGACCGTGGTCGCGCAGCAGGCCACCCTGACGCAGGTGGGCCAGTCGCTGCGCAACATCAACCGGCAGTCGGGCGACCTGCTCGAACTGGCGGAGTCGATTTCGGCGATGAAGCTGCAGCAGGGTGCGGCGGCGGCCGAGCTCTCGGCGATCGGGCAGGTCGTCATGCTGACGCAGCGCATCGCGCGCAGCGCGACCGAGTTCCAGGCCGCCGAAGGCGTCAGTCCGGAGGCGGTGGTCCTGCTGGGCAAGGATCTCGACACCTTCAAGATGCTGGTGCAGGGCCTGCTCGACGGCAGTGCCGAACTGCGCCTGCCCGGCACGCGCGACGCGACGCAGCGCGAACGCCTGCAGGAACTGAGCAAGCAGTACGAGGAGACGCGCGCCCAGGCCGGCGCCGTCCTCGGCAACGTGCAGGGGCTGGTCGCCGCGCGTGACGCCAATGCGACCATCGCCAAGGACAGCGAACCGCTGCGGCGCGCGCTCGGCAGCCTGCAGCAGGCCCTGGCCGAGACCGGCGGCGTCGGCCCCTGGTCGCTGCTGGCCGCGCTGCTCGCGGTGCTGCTGATGCTCGTCGGCGGCCTCGGGCTGCTGCGGCTCTTCGTCGTCGATCAGACCGCGCGTTCGCGCCTGGCCGAGTCGCAGCGGCAGGAAGCCGAGCGCCAGGAGTACGAAGCCAAGCGCGTCAACGACGCCAACCAGGCGGCGATCCTGCGGCTGATGAACGAGCTCCAGATCGTCGCCGAGGGCGATCTCACGCAACAGGCGACGGTCACCGAGGACATCACCGGCGCCATCGCCGACTCGGTCAACTACACCGTCGAGGAACTGCGCTCGCTCGTCGAGGCCGTGCAAAGCACCGTCTCGCGCGTGACCGACACGACGCAGCAGGTCGAGCAGACCTCGATCGAGCTGCTGGCGGCGTCGACCGAGCAGTTGCGCGAGATCCGCGAGACCGGCGAATCGGTGCTCGAGATGGCCGGCCGCATCAACGAGGTCTCGGCGCAGGCGCAGCAGACGGCGCAGGTCGCGCGCCAGTCGCTGGAGGTCACCGAGTCCGGCCTGACGGCGGTGCAGAACACGATCGGCGGCATGAACTCGATCCGCGACCAGATCCAGGAGACCGCCAAGCGCATCAAGCGCCTGGGCGAGTCGTCACAGGAGATCGGCGAGATCACCGAGCTGATTTCGGACATCACCGAGCAGACCAACGTGCTTGCGCTCAACGCCGCCATCCAGGCGGCATCGGCGGGCGAGGCCGGGCGCGGCTTCTCGGTGGTGGCCGAGGAAGTGCAGCGCCTGGCCGAGCGCTCGGGCGACGCGACGCGGCAGATCGCGGCGATCGTGCGCACCATCCAGACCGACACCCAGGACGCGGTGGCGGCGATGGAGCGTTCGACGCAAGGGGTGGTCGACGGCGCGCGGCTGTCCGACGCCGCGGGCTCGGCGCTCGCCGACATCGATCGCGTGACGCGCCAGCTCTCCGACCTCATCGCGCAGATCTCGGAGCAGGCGTTGCGCGAAGCCGATTCGGCCAACGTGGTGGCGGCCAACATCCAGCACATCTTCGCCGTCACCGAGCAGACCGGCGAAGGCACGCGCTCGACCGCGCAGATGGTGCGCGAACTCTCGCGCACGGCCGATGATCTGAAGGCCTCGGTGGCGCGCTTCAAGGTGGCCTGACCCGCCCCGGCGCGCGCTTCCGCCCGTCCCTCCTCACCTCATTCGCAGGACTGCCGTGGCCGATACGCTGGACAACAAGCCGATCGACGACCTGAGCGCGCTCGCCTGGGTCCAGGCCGAGCTGCGGCGCTCGCTGGAGAGTGCCAACAAGGCGCTGCGGCGCTGCCTGCGCGATACCGAGGCTGCGGCGCAGTCCGATGTCGATGCCCTGGACCCGGCGGCGCTGCGCAGTGCGCGCAGCCAGCTGCACCAGGGTGCGGGCGCGCTCGAACTCGTCGCGCTGCCGGCCGCGGCGCGCGTGCTGCGGGCGGCGGAGGCCGGCGTGCAGCGCATGCTCGTGCGGCCCGCGCTCGTCACCGAGGCGGCGGTGCACACGATCGAGCGCGCCAGCTATGCCGTGATCGACTACGTCGGGCGGCTGCTGGCGGGCAAGCCGGTCTCCCCGGTGGGCTTGTTCCCGCAATACGCCGCCGTGCAGGCGCTGGCAGGGGCCGACCGCGTCCATCCTGCGGATCTGTGGGAAGCCGATTTCTCCTGGAAGGCGCTGCCCGGCGAGACGGCGGTCGTGCCGCGCAAGGCCGACGACGCCGCACGCGGCATCATGGAAGCGGTGGTGCTGCGGCTGATGCGCCGCGGGGACGCGGCGGCGTGGCGCCGCCTGTCGGACCTGTGCGCCGAACTCGCCGCCGGTGCCGATGCGCGCAGCGCCGCGCTGTGGCAGCTCGCCGCGGCCTTCGCCGAGGCCGAGGCGGCGCGCCTGCTGCCGCAGGGCGACGTGCACACCAAGCGCATGGCCGCGCGGCTGCTGGCGCAGCTGCGGCTGGCCTCGCGCGGCGAGGACGAACCCTCCGAGCGCCTGGCGCAGGATCTTCTTTTCTATTGCGCCCATGCGCGCGCGACCGGCGAGGGCGGCGAGTCCGAGCCGCCGACGCCGCGGCTGGACGCGGTGCGGCGCAGCTGGCGGCTGCTGCCGCAATCGCCTCTCGACTACGAGCAGGAGCGACTCGGGCGTTTCGATCCGGCCTGGATCGCGCAGGCGCGCAAGCGCGTCGCCGGTGCCAAGGACGTCTGGTCGGCGGTGGCCGGCGGCGAGCAGCACCGGCTGCCGGGGCTGTCGGAGCAGATGGCGCTGCTCGGCGAATCGGTGGAGCGGCTGTTCCCGGGCGGCGCGCGCCTTGCGCGTGCGCTGCAGGAGACGGCGGCCCAGGTGCAGGCCGGCGACGGCGACGCGCCCGCGGCGCTGGCGATGGAAGTCGCCACCTCGATCCTCTATCTGGACGCCACGCTCGAGGACGGCGAACTCGACCAGCCCGAACTGGCCGCGCGCGTGCAGCGCCTTGCCGAGCGCATCGAAGGCGTGCAGCGCGGCGCCGAACCGCAGCCGCTCGAAGCGTGGATGGAGGAGCTCTACCGTCGCGTCTCCGATCGCCAGACCATGGGCAGCGTGGTGCAGGAACTGCGCGCCTCGCTCTCCGAGGTCGAGAAGCAGATCGACCAGTACTTCCGAGACCCCTCGCATCGCGAGCTGCTGATCCCCGTCCCCGGCCAGTTGCAGGCCATGCGCGGCGTGCTCTCGGTGCTCGGCCTGGACCAGGCCTCCGCGGCGGTGCTGCACATGCGCGACGACATCGATGCGCTCGCGCAGACCGAAGTCGATCCGGATTTGGCGTCCAAGGCCGGCACCTTCGATCGCCTCGCCGACAACCTCGGCGCCCTGAGCTTTCTCATCGACATGCTCAGCGTCCAGCCGGCGCTGGCGAAGTCGCTTTTCCGATTCGATGAGAAGGAAGGCAGCCTCACGGCGGTGATGGGTCAGCGTCCGCGTTCGACCGTCTTCGCGCCCGCCGAACCGGACGACTCGAGCGAGCCCAGCGGCGCGATGGACGCGACATCCCCCGTGGCGAGCCCACTGGGGTCCGCGCCGGCCGCGGCGCCGAATCCTCTGGCCGACGAGGTGCGTGCAGTGCTCGACCAGGTGAGCAGCGCGCCCGAGGCCGACCATGGTCCGGCGCTCGAACGCCTGAGCCAGCGCGCGCTCGCGGCCGACCTGCCCGGCGTGGCGGGTGCGGTCAGCAGCGCGCGCCAGGCGCTCGACCGAAGCAGCGACGAGCAGGAACGCCAAGCCGTCGGCGCCCGACTGGCGCAGACGGTCGACAGCCTGTTGCCGTCGTCGCCCGTCCCCGAACCCGCCGTCGCGCCGGCTCCGCTGCCGCCCCCGACGCAGGCGATCGAGGACGACGCCGAGATGCGCGCGATCTTCCTCGACGAGGCGCGCGAAGTCGTCGCCACCGCACGCGCCGCGCTGCAGTCGCTGGCCGAAGCGCCGGACGACCTGGGTGAGCTGACGACCGTGCGTCGGGCCTTCCATACCCTCAAGGGCAGTTCGCGCATGGTCGGACTGCGCGACTACGGCGATGCCGCCTGGGCCTGCGAGCAGCTCTACAACGTGCGCCTGGCGAGTGCGCCGAGTCTGGATGCCGACCTCGACGCCTTCACGCGCGACGCGCTCGATCACCTGTCGTCCTGGATCGAGGCCATCGACTCGGGGGACGCCGCGGGATGGCACGCGGCACCCGTCGTCGCCGCCGCGGATGCGCTGCGCTTGCACGGGCAGCGCCTGCCGATCGCCGTCGCGGCGGCGCCGCCTGCGCCGCCCTCGCTGCAAGACAAGGCTCCGGAGACGCCCGCTGCGTTCGACCTCTTGCCCGTGCTGGATGAACCGGCGCTGCAGGAGCCGGACGCGAGCATGGCCTTGGGCGAACTCGTTCCCGGGCTGCCGCTGGCCAGCGATCTCGATCTCGGTGCGCCGGCGCCCGTCGACGCGCCAGCAGCCGCGCCCGACTTCCAACTCGATCTCGGCGAGATGGAGGCCGTCGAGCTCGATCCGACGGGCGAGACACCGGCCATCTTCGATCCGGAGCCCGAGCCGGAGCTGCCGCAGGCAGCGGACCTCGCCGAGGTGCTCGAGGTCGATTTCGCCGCGTTCGACGACTGGCCGGTCGATGCCTCCGGCGCCGTGCCGGCGCCCGTGCCGGCGACCGACGCGCCGCTCGAGGGGACGGAGGCGGTGCATGAGGAGCGGCCGGATGAGACGGTCGCCGAGGCCGATGAACAAACGCGCGTCATCGGTCATTTGCGCATTCCGATTCCGCTCTTCAACATCTACCTCAACGAGGCCGACGAGCTTTCGCGACGGTTGTCGACCGAGCTGGCCGAGTGGAGCGTCGAGCACGATCGGCGGCCGCCGGGGCAGTCGACGGTGGCGCTGGCGCATTCGCTCGCGGGCAGTTCGGCCACGGTCGGCTATGCCGAACTCTCGAGCCTGGCGCGCGCGCTCGAGCACGCGTTGCTGCGCGCCGTCGACCTGGCGCGGGGATCGGCGACCGACGCCGAGCTCTACTGCGAGGCGGCCGAGGAGATCCGCCGCCTGCTGCACCAGTTCGCCGCGGGCTTCCTGAAGCCGATGACGCCCGACCTGCTCGATCGCCTGATTCGCGCCGAGCAGCAACTGGCGCATGCCGCGCCGGCGCCCGAACCGGAGTCCTGCGCCGCGCCGGAAGCCGAGGCGGAAGCCGAAATCGAGACGCAGACCGAGCGCACGGCGCCGCCCTCCGTGCTGGCGACGAGCTTCGCGGCACTCGATGCCCGCGCGGCGACGCCGCTCGCTGCGTCGGTGGTGCGCGACGATGCGTTCGACGACGACGAGGATCTCGAGGCCGTCGATGCGATCGACCACGACCTCTTCCCGATCTTCGAGGAGGAGGCCGAGGAGCTGCTGCCGCAATTGCACGCGCGGCTGCGCGACTGGCTCGGCGACCCCCACGGCGCCGACGCGCCTTCGGCCTGCATGCGCACGCTGCATACCTTCAAGGGCGGCGCACGCCTGGCGGGGGCGATGCGCCTGGGCGAGATGGCCCACCGGCTCGAGACGGCGATCGAGCACTCGAGCGCGGCAACCGCCGTCGATCCCGGACGGATCGAATCCCTGCTCGCCCGCGCCGAGGCGATGCAGGCGGCTTTCGAGGCCCTGCGCGGCCCGGGCCGGGGCGCATCGGTTGCGCCCGCCTTGCCCGCGATCGCCGAGCCGGTGGCCTTGCCGCTGGCGCTCGCCGAGCAGGCATCGGAGGAGCCGCAGGCGACGGCCGCGGCCGCCGGGGATCGGACGGAGGCCGGCGCGCCGCCGGCCGAAGGCGCAGGCGCTGCCCAGGCGGCGGATGCCGTCGTCGCCGCGAGTGCCGCCGCGTTCGACTGGTCACGCTTCGCGGATGCGGGCGCCGGCGACACGACGAGCGTCGACGAAGCGCCTGCCGTGGCGCCCGGCGGCGGTCACGCGGTGCGCGTGCGCGCGGCGCTGCTGGACCGGCTCGTCAACCAGGCTGGTGAGGTCAGCATCACCCGCGCGCGCATCGACGCCGAGATGCGCCAGATGCAGGGCGCGATCAACGACCTCACCGACAACCTCGAACGCATGCGCAGCCAGCTGCGCGACATCGAGCTGCAGGCAGAGACGCAGATCGGCTCGCGCATCGAGGCGGCGAAGGCGGCTTCGCAGGCCTTCGACCCGCTGGAGATGGATCGCTTCACGCGTTTCCAGGAACTGACGCGGATGATGGCCGAGTCGGTCAACGACGTCGCCACCGTGCAGCGCGCCGTGCAGCGCACGCTGCAGTCGACCGAGGACCAGCTCGCGGCGCAGGCGCGACTCACGCGCGAGCTGCAGGATGACCTGCTGCGCACGCGGATGGTCGAGTTCGAGAGCCTGGCCGACCGCCTCTACCGCGTCGTGCGCCAGGCGGCCAAGAGCAGCGGCAAGCAGGTGCGGCTGGACATCCTCGGCGGCTCGATCGAAGTCGATCGCGGCGTGCTCGACCGCATGGTCGGCCCCTTCGAGCACCTGCTGCGCAACTGCGTCGTGCACGGCATCGAGGACGCGGACGCGCGTGTGGCCGCCGGCAAGGAGGCGGTGGGCGGGATCAGCGTCATCGTCACGCAGGAGGGCAACGAGATCGGTGTCGAGTGCAGGGACGATGGTTCCGGCCTGGACCTCGCCCGCATCCGCGCCCGTGCCGAGGAGCGCGGCCTGTTGAAGCCGGGCGATGCCGTCGATGACGGTGCGCTCGCCGACATGATCTTCCGCCCGGGCTTCAGCACCGCCGCTGCGGTGACCGAGCTCGCCGGGCGCGGTGTCGGGCTGGATGTCGTGCGTGCCGAGGTGAATGCGATGGGCGGCCGCATCGAGACCGCCAGCACGCCGGGGCAGGGCACGAGCTTCAAGCTCGTGCTGCCGCTGACGACGGCGGTGACGCAGGTCGTGTTGCTGCGCTGCGAGTCCATGCAGGTGGCGGTGCCGTCGACGCTGGTCGAGGTCGTGCGCCGCATCCCGAACGAGGAGATCGAGCGCGCCTATGCCGATGGCGGCCTCTCGATCGGCGGCGAGCGTGTCCCCTTCTTCGCCTTCGGCGCCCTGCTTCAGCTGGGCGCGCGTGCCCGCACGCCCGGGCGCGCCCAGGTGGTGGTGGTCGTGCGCAGCGCGGCGCAGCGCGTGGCGCTGCACGTCGACGAAGTGATCGGAAACCAGGAAGTGGTCGTCAAGCACGTGGGTCCGCAGCTCGCGCGGCTTCCGGGCCTGGCGGGCGTCACCCTGCTGCCTTCGGGCGCCGTGGCGCTGATCTACAACCCGGTCGCGCTGGCGGCACTGTTCGGCGACGAGGCGCGCGCGCGTGCCAGGAATGCGCCGAGCGCGCTCGACGCGCCGACGCCGGCCGAGCCGGTGCCGCAGGCGCCCCTGGTGCTGGTCGTCGACGATTCGCTCACCGTGCGCCGCGTGACGCAGCGCCTGCTCACGCGCGAGGGCTACCGGGTCGCACTCGCCAAGGACGGCCTGGAAGCCATCGAGCGCCTGGCGCAGGAGCGGCCGGCCATCATGCTCAGCGACATCGAGATGCCGCGCATGGACGGCTTCGACCTCGTGCGCAACGTGCGCAGCGACCCGGCGCTGGCGGGGTTGCCGATCGTCATGATCACGTCGCGCATCGCGCAGAAGCATCGCGACTACGCTGCCGAGCTGGGCGTGGACCACTACCTCGGCAAGCCGTATGGCGAGGAAGAGCTGCTGCGCCTCGTCGCCGCGCACGTGGGCGTGGTCGCCGCCGCAACCTGACCGACCGCGTCGCCGCCCGCGCCGTGGACGTGCGGAAGTGCACGCATCCTGGCGCGTCCACAGTCAGGAGACCCATGGTGCGGCCGATGAATAGGCCAACAGAAGCTCCAGCCCGCGCGCGGCCATGCCTGAAGTCGTCGATCATCTTGCCGAACTGACGGGATTCCGGGACCGGGATGTCGTCGACGTGACGCTGGTGAGCGCGTTTCGGGACCTGCTGCAGCCCGACAGCGTGGCCATCTACCGTCCCGTGGGCGACCCGGACGCGCAGCGCTGGCTGACGCGGGCGCGGCTGCGCGCGCACGAGACGACGCCGGCCGCCGACTCGGCCTGGGCCGAGCTCGACGACCTGCCTCCCCTGGCAACGATGCCGCACCATGAGCGCTGCCTGCGCGAGCAGGCGCCCTTGTCCGTCAGGAGCGCCGGCGGCACGATCAGCCTGTTCCCGCTGGCCAGCGATCGCGAAGTCGCTGCCGTGCTCGACATCCGTACGCAAGGGGCGCTCAGCGACGAGCAGCGGCGCCTGGTCTGCAGCATCCTGCGCGTCTACCGCAATTTCCAGGGCTTGCTGGACTACAGCGAGCGCGACACGCTCACGGGGCTGCTCAACCGCAAGGCCTTCGACGGTGCCTTCCTCGATGTCGCCGCCCAGAGTGCCGCGACTCCGGTTGCGCAAGCCCGCGACGCCACCGGCGCGTCGGTGCGTGCCAGCTGGCTCGGGGTGATCGACATCGATCACTTCAAGGCGGTCAACGACAGCCACGGCCACCTGATCGGAGACGAGGTGCTGCTGCTCATCGGGCGCCTCATGCGCAGCAGTTTCCGCTACCGTGACCAGCTCTACCGCTTCGGCGGCGAGGAGTTCGTCGTGCTGCTGCGCGGCGGCATCCTCGAGCAGGCGCACATGGCCTTCGAGCGCCTGCGCAGCAACGTCGCCGCCTACGTCTTCCCGCGCGTGGGCCGGATCACGATCTCGATCGGCTTCACGCAGATCCGCGCGGGGGACTCGCCCGCGGCGGCTTTCGAGCGCGCCGACAAGGCCGTCTACCACGCCAAGCAGTCGGGCCGCGACCAGGTCGTGCACCACGGCGACCTGCTCGAACGCGGCCTCCTCGTCGAGCAGTCGCACACCGGGGCGATGGAGCTGTTCTGACCTGGTCTCGGGGCGCGCCGCGGCTGCCGTGCCGTGGTCGGCCGCGCGGAACTAAAATTCGGCCATGGCCAGCGCCACCCGCATCGACCTCACGAACCAGTTCCTGATCGCCATGCCGGGCATGGCGGACGACAACTTCGCCGGTTCGGTGGTCTACCTGTGCGAGCACAGCGAACGCGGCGCGCTCGGGCTGGTGATCAACAAGCCGATCGACATCAAGCTCAAGAACCTGTTCGAGAAGGTCGAACTGCCGCTGGCGCGCGCCGAGCTCGCCGAGCAGCCGGTCTTCTTCGGCGGACCGGTGCAGACCGAGCGCGGCTTCGTGCTGCACGAGAAGCAGGGCGAGGGCCAGAGCCCCTACACCTCGACGATGTCGGTACCCGGCGGCCTCGAGATGACGACGAGCAAGGACGTGCTCGAGGCCATGGCCGGCGGCGCCGGGCCGCGCCGCGTGCTCGTGACGCTGGGCTGCAGCGGCTGGTCGGCCGGGCAGCTCGAGGAGGAGATCGGGCGCAACGGCTGGCTGACCGTGGGCGCCGATCCGGCGATCATCTTCGACACGCCCGTCCCGCAGCGCTACGAGCGTGCCGTTTCGCTGCTGGGTTTCGATCCGCGCATGCTCTCCAACGAGGCGGGGCATGCCTGAGCCGGTGCCGGCCGCCTCGCGCCCGCGCTCCTTCCTGGCATTCGACTACGGCACGCGCCGCGTCGGCGTGGCCAGCGGCAACACCTTGCTGGCGCAGGCGCGCGCGCTGCGCACCATCGCCGCCGAGGGTGACGCCCGCTTCGCCGCCATCGGCGAGCTCATCGCCCATTGGCAACCCGACGCGCTGGTCGTCGGCGTGCCCTTCCACCCGGACGGTGCCGAGCACGAGAACACGCGTCGCGCGCGCCGCTTCGCGCGCCGGCTGCAGGGGCGTTTCGGCTTGCCGGTGCACGAGGTCGACGAACGCTACACGACCACCGAGGCGCTGGCCGCGGGTGCGCGCGACGCCGACGCCGCGGCGGCGGCGCTGATCCTCGAGCAGCACCTGCGCGGCCTCGGGCCCGCATCGCCGCCGTGACCGCGCTGCAGCTCGACGCCGAGGCCCTCTACGCCGAGCTGCGCGCGGGCGTGCGCGGCCTGCTGCAGGCGGACGCGGCGCTGGTGGGCATCTGGTCCGGCGGCGCCTGGCTGGCCGAGCAGCTGCACGCCGACCTGGCGCTGCCCGGACGGCCGGGCGTCATTTCGAGCGCGCTGCACCGCGACGACTTCGGTTCGCGCGGCCTCGCGGCGGCGCCGGCGACCCACCTTCCCTTCGAAGTCGAGGGCCGCCCCATCGTGCTCGTCGACGACGTGCTCTACACCGGGCGCACCATCCGCGCCGTCGTCAACGAGCTCTACGACTTCGGCCGGCCCGCGAGCGTGCGCCTGGCCGTGCTCGTCGACCGCGGCGGGCGAGAGCTGCCGATCGAAGCCGCCTACGCCGCCGCGCGCCTCGTGCTGCCGTCGACACAGTCGCTGCAGCTGGCGCGAGACGAAGGCGGGCGCTTCAGCTTCAGCGTGCGGGAGCGCCGCTGATGGCCGCGCGCCGCAACCCGCAGCTCAACGTCCACGGCGAGCTCATCCACCTGCTGTCGGTCGAGGGCCTGCCGCGCGAGGTGCTGGTGCAGATCCTGGACACCGCGGGCACCTTCCTGAGCGTGAGCGAGCGCGAGGTGAAGAAGGTGCCGCTCTTGCGCGGCAAGAGCGTCTTCAATCTCTTCTTCGAGAACAGCACGCGCACGCGCACGACCTTCGAGATCGCGGCCAAGCGCCTCTCGGCGGACGTCTTCAACCTCGACATCGCGCGCAGCAGCACCGCCAAGGGCGAAAGCCTGCTCGACACCATCGCCAACCTGTCGGCGATGCACGCCGACATGTTCGTCGTGCGCCACGGCGAGAGCGGCGCGCCGCACCTGATCGCGCAGCACTGCGCGCCGCACGTGCACGTCGTCAACGCCGGCGACGGGCGTCATGCGCATCCCACGCAGGGCCTGCTCGACATGTACACGATCCGCCACTACAAGCGCGACTTCACGCGCCTGAGCGTGGCCGTGGTCGGCGACATCGTGCACTCGCGCGTGGCGCGCAGCGACCTCCACGCGCTTTCCATCCTCGGCGTTCCCGACATCCGCGCCGTCGGCCCGAAGACGCTCGTCCCCGGCGATTTCGCCGCCATGGGCGTGCGCGTCTGCCACGACATGGCCGAGGGCATCCGCGACGCCGACGTCATCATCATGCTGCGTCTGCAGAACGAGCGCATGAGCGGCGCCATGCTGCCCAGCGCGAGCGAGTTCTTCAAGACCTACGGCCTGACGCCGGGCAAGCTCGCGCTGGCGCGGCCCGATGTCATCGTCATGCACCCGGGGCCGATCAACCGCGGCGTGGAGATCGATTCCGCGGTCGCCGACGGCCCGCAAAGCGTGATCCTGCCGCAGGTGGGCTTCGGCATCGCGGTGCGCATGGCGGTGATGTCGATCATCGCGGGAAACCCGGCATGAGGATCACGATCCACGGCGGCCGCGTCGTCGATCCCGCTTCGGGGCGCGACGAGATTGCCGACGTCGCCATCGCCGGCGACCGCATCGTCGCCATCGGCGCCAAGGCCGCCGAGCTCGAGGCCGAGCGGCGTATCGACGCCCAGGGGCTGGTGGTGGCGCCGGGCCTGGTGGACCTGGCGGCGCGGCTGCGCGAGCCGGGGCAGGAGCACGAGGGCATGCTGGAGAGCGAGCTCCAGGCGGCCGCGGCCGGCGGCGTCACCAGCCTCGTCTGCCTGCCCGACACCGACCCGGTGCTCGACGAGCCGGGCCTCGTCGAGATGCTCAAGTTCCGCGCGCGCAAGCTCTCGCGCTGCCGCGTCTTCCCGCTGGGCGCCCTCACGCGCAGCCTGCAGGGCCAGGCGCTGACCGAGATGGTCGAACTCACCGAGGCCGGCTGCGTCGGCTTCTCGCAGGTCGAGGTGCCGATCGTCGATACCCAGGTGCTGTTGCGCGCGCTGCAGTACGCGGCCACGCACGGGCTCTCGGTCTGGCTGCGGCCGCAGGAGGCCTGGCTCGGCAAGGGTGTCGCCGCCAGCGGCGCCGTCGCCACGCGCCTGGGGCTTTCGGGCGTGCCGGTGGCGGCCGAGACGATCGCCTTGCACACCCTGTTCGAACTCGTCCGCGCCACGGGCGCACGCGTGCACCTGTGCCGGCTCTCGAGCGCCGCGGGCGTGGCGCTGCTGCGCGCGGCCAAGGCCGAGGGCCTGCCGGTGACCGCCGACGCGAGCATCAACTCGCTGCACCTCATCGACGAGGACATCGGCTACTTCGACGCCGACTTCCGGCTGGCGCCGCCGCTGCGCCAGGCCGCCGATCGCGAGGCACTGCGTGCAGCGCTCGCCGATGGCACGCTGGACGCGCTCGTCTCCGACCACAATCCGGTCGCCGCGGACATGAAGGTCCTGCCCTTCGGCGAGGCCGAGCCCGGTGCCAGCGGCATCGAGCTGCTGCTGGCGCTGGCGCTGCGCTGGGGGCGAGAGCTGGGGCTGCCGCTCGTGCGCACGCTGGCACCGGTGAGCTGCGCCCCGGTGCGCGTGCTCGGCGACGCGCTCGGTTCGCTGGCGTCCAGCGCGGGGCGCCTCGTCGAGGGGGGCGTCGCCGATCTCTGCCTCTTCGATGCCGACGCCGAGTGGCCCGTGACCGCGGCCACGCTGTGCAGCCAGGGCAAGCACACGCCTTTTGCGCAGGCGAGCAGCGGTGGCATGCTGCAGGGGCGCGTCGTCACGACGCTGGTGGCCGGCACGATCGCGTTCGACCGCCGTTGAGGCGGCGCTCGACCGCCGACACTCCGCTCCATGACGACCTCCCTCTCGGCCCTGCGCATCCGCCGTGTCGGCATCGACACCTGGCGCGAGAACGTCGCCTTCCTGCACCGCAGCTGCCCGGTGGTGCGCGCCGCGGGCTTCCAGGCGCTGGCCAAGGTGACGGTTCGCGCCAACGGGCGCTCGATCGCCGCCGTGCTCAACGTCGTCGACGACGACTGCATCGTCGGGCCGCTGGAGCTGGGCCTGAGCGAGGAGGCCTTCGACCGCCTCGCCGTCGAGGCCGGCCGCGAGGCCTTCATCGAGCACGCGGAGCCGCCGGCGTCGATCGCCGCGCTGCACCGCAAGATCGCGGGCGAGCGGCTCTCGCGCGAGGACCTGGCGGGAATCATGCGCGACATCGCCGCGGCGCGCTACTCGAAGATCGAACTGGCGGCCTTCGTCGTCGCCACGCACCATTCGGAGCTGGACCGCGACGAGGTGCTGCACCTCACCGAGGCGATGATCGCCGTGGGCCGGCGCATCGACTGGCGTCACGACGTGCTCGGCGGCCCCATCGTCGACAAGCACTGCATCGGCGGCATCCCGGGCAACCGCACCTCGATGCTCGTCGTGCCCATCGTCACCGCGCACGGCATGCTGTGCCCGAAGACCAGCTCGCGCGCGATCACCTCGCCTGCGGGCACGGCGGACACGATGGAGGTGCTGGCCGAGGTCGAGCTGCCGCTGGCGCGCCTGCAGCAGATCGTGCGCCAGACGCGCGGCTGCCTCGCATGGGGCGGCACGGCCGATCTCTCGCCGGCCGACGACATCCTGATCTCGGTCGAGCGCCCGCTGGCGATCGACTCGCCGGGGCAGATGGTGGCATCGATCCTCAGCAAGAAGATCGCCGCGGGCTCGACGCACCTGGTGCTGGACATCCCGGTGGGCCCGAGCGCGAAGGTGCGCAGCATGGCGGAGGCGCAGCGCCTGAAGCGGCTCTTCGAGTACGTCGCGCAGCGCCTGGGGCTGCAACTCGACGCGGTGATCACCGACGGCCGCCAGCCGATCGGGCGCGGCATCGGCCCGGCGCTGGAGGCGCACGACGTGATGCAGGTGCTCGCGAACCACCCGGAGGCGCCGCAGGACCTGCGCCAGAAATCGCTGCACCTGGCGGGGCGCGTGATCGAGTTCGATCCCGACGTGCGCGGCGGCGACGGCTGGCGCATCGCGCGTGACATCCTGGATTCGGGTCGTGCGCTGGCGCAGATGAACGCCCTCATCGAGGCGCAGGGGCGCCGCGGCCCCATCCCGCCGCCGGCGCCGCTGGCGTTCGAGCTCGAGTCGCCCGCGGACGGTGTCGTCGTCGGCATCGACAACCTGCGCCTGGCGCGCATCGCGCGCATGGCCGGCGCGCCGCAGGTCAAGGACGCGGGCGTCTGGCTGGCGCGCAAGCTCGGCGAGCCGGTGCGCGCGGGCGAAGTGCTCTACCGCCTGCACGCGCGCCACGAGGTCGACCTCGGCTTCGCGCGCCGCCTGGTGATGCAGGACAGCGGCTACCGCATCGGGCGTGCCGACGAACTGCCGCAGGCCTACACGCGCAACGGGGGCATGTCTTGAACGCGCTGCTGCTGGCCTTCGACGACGAGTGGCCGCTGGCCGAGCGCCTGGCCGCGGCGCTCGCCTGGCCGCTGCAGCCGCTTGCGCGACACCGCTTTCCCGACGGCGAGACGCGGCTGCGCCTGCCGCCGCGCCTGCCCGCGCGGGTGGCGCTGCTGCGCGGCCTGCAGCAGCCCAACGACAAGCTCACCGAGCTCTGGCTCGCCGCCGCCGGCGCGCGCGAACTCGGCGCGGCGCAGCTCGCGCTGGCCAGCCCCTACCTGGCCTACATGCGGCAGGACATCGCGTTCACGCCCGGCGAAGTCGTCAGCCAGCGGCACGTCGGCCGGCTGCTGGCGCTGGCCTTCGATGCCGTGGTCACGATCGACCCGCACCTGCACCGCGTGCGCACGATGGATGAAGTCGTTCCCGGCCGGCGCGGCGTCGCGCTGAGCGCGGCGCCGCTGCTCGGACAGTGGATCGCGGCGCAAGTCCCCGGTGCGCTGCTCGTCGCCCCGGATGAAGAGGCCGAGCAATGGGTCGCCGCCGCGGCGCACGCGCACGGCCTGCGCTACCTGGTGGCGCGCAAGCAGCGCCTGGGCGACCACGAGGTGCGCGTCAGCCTGCCGCCGGCCGACCTGCAGGGTCGCGCCGTGGTGCTGCTGGACGACGTCGCCAGCACCGGCCGCACGCTCGTCGACGCGGCCTCGGCGCTGCGCGCGCGCGGTGCGGCCAGCGTCGACGTCGCCGTCACGCACGGCCTCTTCGTCGGCGACGCCGTCGCGCGCCTGCACGCTTGCGGCGTGCGTCGGGTCTGGAGCACCGACAGCGTGCCGCACCCAAGCAACTGCGTCAGCGTCGCGCCGCTGCTGGCGCAGGCGCTGGCGGAATGGGCCGCAGGCTGAGGAGTCCGCGGCCCCTCAAGCGCCCTTGCCCTGGCTCGCGACCGCGGCGGCGGCCTGGGCCGCAGCTTCGGCGTCGCCGAGGTAGTAGTGGCGCAGCGGCCGCAGTTCGTCGTCCAGTTCGTAGACGAGCGGGATGCCGTTGGGGATGTTGAGGCCGACGATCTCGGCGTCGCCGATGCCGTCGAGGTACTTCACCAGCGCGCGCAGGCTGTTGCCGTGCGCGGCCACCAGCACGCGTTGTCCGCTGCGGATCGCCGGCGCGAGCTGCTCGTGCCAGCAGGGCAGCACGCGTGCGACCGTGTCCTTCAGGCACTCGGTGAGCGGGATCTGCGCGCGCGCCAAGCCGGCGTAGCGGCGTTCCCCGTGCTCGCAGCGCGCGTCGCCGGGCTCGAGCGCGGGCGGAGGCGTGTCGTAGCTGCGGCGCCAGAGAAGCACCTGCTCCTCGCCGTACTCGCGCGCGGTCTCGGCCTTGTTCAAGCCCTGCAGCGCGCCGTAGTGGCGCTCGTTGAGGCGCCAGTCGTTGACGACCGGAAGCCAGACGCGGTCCATCGCGTCCAGGCCGTGCCACAGCGTCCAGATCGCGCGCTTGAGCACCGAGGTGTAGGCGAGGTCGAACTCGAAACCCGCAGCGGCCAGCAGCCGGCCGGCTTCGCGGGCCTGCTGCACGCCGGTTTCCGTCAAGGGGACGTCGGTCCAGCCGGTGAACCGGTTCTCGAGGTTCCAGGTCGATTCGCCGTGGCGGATCAGGACAAGCTTGTGCATGGGGTCGCGCGCCGCGCTCGGGGTTCTGCTGGATGCGCGATTCTATAATTCGCGGTTTCCCCGCCCTGCGGGCCCTGCGCCCATCCGCACCGTGAGCTTCATCCTCGAGAACTGGCCCCTGATCCTGCTCGCGCTGGTCTCCGGCGGCATGCTGGCCTGGCCGGCACTGGGCAAGGGTGGTGGCGCCCGCGTCACGCCGGCCGAGGCGGTGCAGCTCATCAACCGCGAGAAGGGCGTGCTGATCGACGTCAGCGAGCCCGCGGAATTCGCGGGCGGCCACGCCGCGGGGGCGCGCAACGTGCCGATGTCGGCACTGCCCGGGGCCAAGGAATTGCCGAGCAACAAGGCGCTGCCGGTGATCCTGCTGTGCACATCCGGCGTGCGCGCCGGACGTGCCGCGGCGATGCTGCGCAAGGCTGGCCACGAGCGGGCCGTGGCGGTGGCCGGCGGCAATGGCGCCTGGCGTGACGCGAACCTGCCGATCGAGAAGTCGACGCGGCCGGCCTGAGCGCCCGACGGCGCGCAAGGGCATGGCGTCGCCGTGAAAATGCGGCCACCCGAGCAGCGCGAGGATCCCGGCATGAACGCCGTCCGCATGTACACGACCCAGGTCTGCCCCTACTGCCAGCGCGCCAAGGCGTTGCTGCGCCAGCGCGGCGTCGAGCAGATCGAGGAGATCCGCATCGACCTCGACGCGGCACAGCGCGACCACATGATCCACCTCACCGGGCGGCGCACGGTACCGCAGATCTTCATCGGCGAGACGCATGTCGGCGGGTGTGACGACCTGATCGCGCTCGACCGTGCCGGCGGCCTGCTGCCGCTGCTGGGCGCGGCACCATAATCGCGCGCTTGCCCGCCGCCTTTCCCTGGCGGGCTTCTTCATCCCGAGAGACGACCGATGGCCGACGAAGCGAATCCCGTGTTCAACATCCAGCGCATGTACCTGAAGGACTTGTCGCTGGAGCAGCCCAACTCGCCGCAGATCCTGCTCGAGCAGCAGCAGCCGCAGGTCGACATCCAGCTTGCCGTCGGCGCAGGGCAGATCGCCGACGGCGTGTACGAGGTCACCGTCACCGCCACCGTGACGACCAAGGTCGCCGAGAAGACGCTCTTCCTCGTCGAGGCCAAGCAGGCCGGCATCTTCGAGATCCGCAACCTGCCCGAGGACCAGATGCAGGGCATCATCGGCATCGTCTGCCCGCAGATGATCTACCCCTACCTGCGCGCCATCGTCTCCGACGTCTGCACGCGCGCGGGCTTCCCGCCGATCCTGCTCAACGAAGTGAACTTCCAGGCGATGTTCCAGGCGCAGCAGGAGCAGGCGGCACAGCAGGGCAACGGCTCGCGCATCATCACGGGCCTGAACTGAGGTTCTGAACGCGTGAGGCCGCGCGCGGTGTCCGTCTCCCCGCAGCGTTCCCTGCAGCGGCGAACGCGATGAGAGTCGCGGTCCTCGGTGCCGGGGCCTGGGGCACGGCGATGGCCGTGGCCCTCGCCGTCCGCCACGACACCCTGCTGTGGGCGCGTGACGCGGCGCAGGCCGCAGCGATGACGCAGGTGCGCTGCAACGCGCGCTACCTGCCCGAAGTCATGCTGCCGCCGGCCTTGCGCATCGACGCCGACCTGGCTGCCGCCTGCACGCATGCCGCGGGCGGGATGCTGCTGCTGGCAACGCCGATGTCGGGCCTGCGCGGGCTCTTGCAGGCGCTGCCCGGGCGGCAGCCGGCGCTATGGCTGTGCAAGGGATTCGAGGCCGGCAGCGGCCTGCTCGGGCACGAGATCGCGCGCGAATTGCGGCCGGAAGTCCCCTGTGGCGTGCTCTCGGGCCCGAGCTTCGCGCTCGAGGTCGCGCGCGCGCAGCCGACCGCACTGGTGGTGGCGAGCGCCGACGAGGCGCTGGCGGCGGCCGCAGCGCAGGCGCTGCACGGCGAGGCGCTGCGCGTCTATACCGTTGCCGATGTCGTCGGCGTCGAGGTCGGCGGCGCGCTGAAGAACGTGCTCGCGATCGCCACCGGCATGCTCGACGGCCTGGCGGCGACGGGGGAGCCCGGAGCGCCCGGCCTGAACGCGCGCGCCGCGTTGATCACACGCGGCCTGGCCGAGATGACGCGCTTGGGCGTGGCGCTGGGAGCACGGGCCGAGACTTTCATGGGGCTCTCGGGTCTGGGCGACCTCGTGCTCACCGCCACCGGCGACCTCTCGCGCAACCGCAGGCTCGGCCTGCTGTTGGCGCAAGGCCTGGCGCCTTCCGCGGCGCTGGCGCGCCTCGGGCATGTCGCCGAAGGCGCGTACACGGCACGCACCGCGGCCGAGCGCGCGCAGCGCCTGGGCGTGGAGATGCCGATCACGCAGGCGGTCGTCGCCGTGCTCGAGGGCCGCCTGCAGCCGCGCGCGGCGATGGCGCTGCTGATGTCGCGGCAGAGCCGGGCCGAGAGCTGAAGCCGTTCAGGTCGCGCCGTCGAAGCCGTTCTGGCGCCAGGCCTCGAACACCGCCACCGCGACTGCGTTGCTGAGGTTGAGGCTGCGTTGCCGCGGCCGCATCGGCAGGCGCACGCGGCGTGCCGAGGCGAAGCCCTGGCGCAGCGCCGCAGGCAGCCCGGCGCTCTCGCTGCCGAAGACCAGCCAGTCGCCGGCACGCCAGTCGATCTCGTGGTGCGCGCGCGTTCCCTGCGTGGTGAAGGCGAAGCAGCGTTCCGGGTCCGGTGCGGCGTCGGCCAGCCAGCGCTCCCAGTTCGCATGCCGATGCAGCGTTGCGTACTCGTGATAGTCGAGCCCCGCGCGGCGCAGCAGGCGGTCCTCCATCGCGAAGCCCAGCGGCTCGACGAGGTGCAGTTCGCAGCCGGTGTTGGCCGCCAGGCGGATGACGTTGCCGGTGTTGGGCGGAATCTCCGGCTGCACGAGCACGATGCGGAACATGCACGCGCCTACCGATCTTCGCGCGGCGCCGGAGTGCGCGCGACGATCCACAGATCGACGCGAGCGGCGCCGGCCTCGAGCAGGGCGCGCGCGGCTTCGCCTGCGCTGGCGCCGGTGGTCATGACGTCGTCGACGAGGGCCAGGTGCCGTCCCTCGACCTGTCGCCGCGCGTGCGCGGGCACGGTGAAGGCGCCCTTCAGGTTGCGCATGCGCTGCGCGCGCGCGGAGCGCGCCTGCGGCGGCGCGTCGAAACCGCGCTCGAGCATTCTTGCATGCGCCGCGCGCCCGGTCTGCCGGCCGAGTCGACGCGCGAGCTCCCAGGCCTGATCGTAGCCGCGCTCGGCCAGACGGCGCGGCGACAAGGGCAGGGCGGCGAAGGCTTGCGGCCGCGGCGCGCGATCGCGATCCGCGCTCGCCAGCATGGCGGCGGCGAGCAACGCCGCCAGTTCGGGCGCCTGCCCGTACTTGAAGCGCGCGATCAGGCCCTGCCAGGGATAGCCGTAGTCCGCCACGCAGACGCAGTGCGCGAACGGCGGCGGTTCGCGTGCGCAATCCGTGCAGACCTGGAGGCCATCGACGAGCCGCAGCGCGCAGCGCCGGCAGCGATGCACGTGCGGCGCGAAGCGCGCGCTGCAGGCGGCACAGAGCCCGTCGCTCGACCAAGTGCCGCACACCTCGCAGCAGCCCGGCAGCCGCGCGCGCCGGCGGTTCGCAAGCCCCTCGTTCGCGGCTCCCTGCATCGGCTCAATATACTTCTCCGCATGCAGCCTGGACAGCGCGACGACCGGCAAGGCGCCGCGCTCGACCGCGTCGCGCTGGCACGCACCGCCCGGCGGCTTTGCGCCGCGCCGGGCGTGCCCTGGTTGCATTCCGAGGCGGCGCGACGCATGGCCGAGCGCCTGCCGATGATGCGGCGACGGCCCGAGCGGCTGCTCGACTGGAGCGGGCCGCTGGGCGGCAGCGCCGAGCTGCTCCGCGCCGCTTATCCGAAGGCCCGGCACGCGGTGGTGCGCGTCGAGGGCGCACCCGCGGTGCGCGCGGCCGCTGGACCGCCGTGGCGTCGGCTCTGGCCGGCGAGCCGGCGCGACGCCGGATCGGTCGCCGAGGCGGAGATCGAGCCCGGTGGCGCGCAGCTGCTGTGGTCCAACATGCTGCTGCAGGCCTGCGCCGACCCGCGCGCGCTGCTGGCGAAGTGGCAAGAGGCGCTGGCGGTGGAGGGCTTTCTGATGTTCGCCACGCTGGGGCCCGGTTCCCTGCCGGAACTGCGCTCGATCTACCGCGCGCAAGATTGGGGCGAGCCCATGCAGGCCTTCATCGATATGCATGACCTCGGCGACATGCTGGTCTTTGCCGGGTTCGCCGACCCGGTGATGGATCAGGAGATCGTCACGCTCACCTGGCCCGACGTGCCGGCGCTGATGCGCGAATTGCGCGAGCACGGATCCAATCTTTCACCTCACCGCCATCAGGGTCTGCGCACGCCGCGCTGGCGCGAACGGCTGATGCGGGCGCTGGCGGAGACGGCGCGCGACGGGCGACCACGGCTGAGCTTCGAAATCGTCTACGGTCACGCGTTCAAGGCCGCGCCACGAGCGCCGGTGCAGATCAGCAAACGCAAGCCGGGCCCGTCGTGAGGGCCTGCCACGCGTGCGGGCGACATGCGCCCGGGGCCACAACGGCCATGGGGTTGCCATTAGGCAAAACACTATCCCAGGCAAACGCCCAATCGGGGCATCTTGTAGCCGAGCTAGAATTTCGCCGTTTTGAGCCTGCGCAGATTCGAGGCGAATCGGCGGCCCGGGCGTCAAGCCCACACCTCCGCATCCGAAACCACTTGCCGTGAACCCCGCTGCCATCCCTCGCGCCTGGGGCCTGGAACCGCTGAACGCCCCGCCGCAGGGGGGCGAGTGTCGGGACCAGGGCGCCGTTTGCGGAGTCCCCGGCATGGCGCCCGCGCCGACCTGGCGCCTGCAGCGACGGTGCGCGCTCTCGCCGTCCCAATTCGCCGCCTGCCTGGGCTGCGTCGTGGCCTTGGCGATCGTGCTCGCGCTGTTCTTCTGGTCGCTGGGCGTCCCCTTGATCAGCGGATTCCTCGCCGTCCAGGTGCTGCTCGTCGCCGCCGCGTTCGCGCATCACGCCGTGCACGCGGCCGATGGCGAGACACTGAGCATCGACGGCGATCGACTGCATGTCGAGAACCGCGAGGGTCTGCGGCAGTGGCGCGAAGGTTTCGACCTGTCGTCGCTGCGCATCGTGCGCGCCGACGACGATCTCATCGAATTGCGCGCACCGGGTCGTTGCGTCAGGGTCGGGCGCCATGCGCAGGCCCCGCAGCGCCTGCGGGTACTCGCCGAGTTGCAGCATCTCGTGCCGGGCTGGTCGGTGCGCGGATGCGAGCGGGCACGAATCGAAGTGGAGCAGACGTGACGATGAAGACGAAGAGCAGCCTGCAGTCGCGCCTTGTCGCAGGCGCGGCGATGCTGGGTTCGGCCCTGTCCGCGCCCTGGGCGCTGGCCAAGGTCAACGACCTTCCGGGCGGCCCCGGGGTGAACCAGCTCAACCTGACGCCGGGCGCAACGGCGATGAGCCTGCACCTCTACGACCTGCACAACTTCGTGATGTGGGTCTGCCTGGTGATCTTCGTCGGTGTCTTCGGGGTCATGTTCTATTCGATCCTCAAGCACCGCAAGTCGCTCGGCTACAAGGCCGCGAACTTCCACGAGAGCGTGACGATCGAGATCCTCTGGACGCTGGCGCCCTTCCTCATCGTCGTCGCCCTGGGCGCGCTGGCCACGCGCGCCGTCGTGGCGCAGAAGGACACCTCCAACGCCGACATCACGATCAAGGCCACCGGTTACCAGTGGAAGTGGGGTTACGACTACCTCAACGGCGAGGGGCAGGGCATCCAGTTCCTCTCCACGCTCGATCCGGCGCACCGTGCGATGTCCGACGCCGGCGCGCCCGAAGGTGACGACTACCTGCTCAAGGTCGACAACCCGCTGGTGGTCCCGGTGGACCGGAAGATCCGCATCGTCACCACCGCCAACGACGTCATCCACGCCTGGATGGTGCCGGCCTTCGGCGTCAAGCAGGACGCCATTCCCGGCTTCGTGCGCGACACCTGGTTCCGCGCCGAGCGCACCGGCGACTTCTACGGCCAGTGCGCCGAGCTCTGCGGCAAGGAGCACGCCTACATGCCGATCCACGTGAAGGTCCTGAGCCAGGAGGACTACACCAGGTGGGTCGACGAGGAACTGAAGAAGATCGCCGCGGCCGCCGACGACCCGAGCAAGGTCTGGGAACTGGACGCCTTGATCGCCCGCGGCGAGAAGGTCTACGCCGCCAACTGCGCCGTCTGCCACCGCAACGACGGCAAGGGCGCGGCACCGATCAAGCCGCTGGACGGCTCGGCCATCGTGCGCGACGACGACCACAGCAAGCAGATGGCGATCGTGCTCAATGGCGCGGCCGGCGGCGCGATGCCCGCCTGGAAGCAGCTCAGCGACACCGAGCTCGCCGCGGTCATCACCTACACCAAGAATGCGTGGAGCAACAAGACTGGTCAGCTGGTGCAGCCAGCCGAACTGTCTGCGGCCCGCGGCAAGTGAGATCCTCGTCCCGAAGGAACCCGACATGAGTGCTGTTCTCGACCACCCCGGCGGTCACGCACACGAGCACGATCACGCGCAGCCGCATGGCTGGCGGCGCTGGCTCTTTGCCACCAACCACAAGGACATCGGCACGCTCTACCTGCTCTTCAGCTTCACCATGCTGATGGTGGGCGGCCTGCTGGCGCTGGGCATCCGCGCCGAGCTGTTCCAGCCCGGGCTGCAGTTCGTGAACCCGGAGCTGTTCAACCAGTTCACGACCATGCACGGCCTGATCATGGTCTTCGGCGCCATCATGCCGGCCTTCGTGGGCTTCGCGAACTGGATGATCCCGCTGCAGATCGGCGCTTCCGACATGGCCTTCGCGCGCATGAACAACCTCAGCTTCTGGTTGCTCATCCCCTCGGCCATCATGTTCGTGGGCTCCTTCTTCGTGCCCGGCGGCGCGACCGCCGCGGGCTGGACGCTCTACGCGCCGCTGACGCTGCAGATGGGCCCGGCGATGGACATGACCATCTTCGCCATGCACCTCTTCGGCGCCAGCTCGATCATGGGCGCGATCAACATCATCGTCACCGTGCTCAACATGCGCGCGCCGGGCATGACGCTGATGAAGATGCCGATGTTCTCGTGGACCTGGCTCATCACCGCCTACCTGCTCATCGCCGTCATCCCGGTGCTCGCCGGCGCGATCACCATGACGCTCACCGACCGCCACTTCGGCACCAGCTTCTTCAACCCGGCCGGCGGCGGCGACCCGGTGATGTACCAGCACATCTTCTGGTTCTTCGGCCACCCCGAGGTCTACATCATGATCCTGCCGGCCTTCGGCATGATCAGCCAGATCGTGCCGGCCTTCTCGCGCAAGAAGCTCTTCGGCTACACCTCGATGGTGTACGCGACGGCCTCGATCGCCATCCTCTCCATGATCGTCTGGGCGCACCACATGTTCACCACCGGCATGCCGGTGACGGGGCAGCTCTTCTTCATGTACGCCACCATGCTCATCGCCGTGCCCACCGGCGTGAAGGTCTTCAACTGGGTGGCGACGATGTGGCGCGGATCGATGACCTTCGAGACGCCGATGCTGTGGGCGGTGGGCTTCATCTTCGTGTTCGTCATCGGCGGCTTCACCGGCGTCATCCCGGCGATGGCACCGATCGACATCCAGCTCCAGGACACCTACTACATCGTCGCCCACTTCCACTACGTGCTCGTCGCCGGCTCGCTGTTCGCGATGTTCGCCGCCGTCTACTACTGGGGCCCGAAGTGGACCGGCGTCATGTACTCCGAGGCGCGCGGCAAGTTCCACTTCTGGGGCAGCATCATCACCTTCAACATCACCTTCTTCCCCATGCACTTCCTGGGTCTTGCCGGCATGCCGCGCCGCTATGCCGACTACCCCATGCAGTTCGCCGACTTCAACGCCATCGTCTCGGTCGGCGCGCTGGGCTTCGGGCTGATGCAGGTCTATTTCTTCTTCTTCGTCGTGCTGCCGATGATGCGCGGCCAGGGCGAGCCGGCGCCGCAACGTCCCTGGGAAGGCGCCGAAGGCCTGGAGTGGGAGGTGCCTTCGCCCGCGCCCTGGCACACCTTCGAGAACCCGCCCAAGCTCGACGCCAGCGCCACGCGCGTCGTCGGGTGACGGGCGGCGCGGTGCACAAAGGCCGATCGATGGCGCCCGATCCCGGTCAACGCAAGTCCAACCTGCGGCTGGCACTCGTGCTGGCCAGCGTGGCGCTGGCCTTCGCGCTCGGTTTCGTGGCCAAGATCTGGCTGCTGGGGCCGTACTGAAGCCGCGAGAGGAGGTCGAGCAAGCCATGTTGTCGCCCCTTGGCGCGATTCCCAACCGGCGCCTTCTGGGCAAGCTGCTGGTGATCGTCGCGCTGATGTTCGCCTTCGGCTACGCGCTGGTGCCGATGTACCGCGCGATCTGCCAGGCACTGGGAATCAACGTGCTCTCGATCACCGAGCAGCGCACGCAGTCATGGCTGGGCCTGGCGGGCTCGGCGCGTAACACGCAGGTCGACAGCACGCGCACGATCACCGTCGAGTTCGACGCCAACGCGCGCGGGCCCTGGGACTTCAAGCCGGCCCAGCGCTCGCTGCAGGTGCACCCCGGCCAGATGACGACAGTGATGTACGAGTTCAGGAACGTCCAGAACCGTACCATGTCCGCGCAGGCGATCCCGAGCTACGCGCCGCGCCAGGCGCAGCCGCACTTCAACAAGCTCGAGTGCTTCTGCTTCAGCGAGTACACGCTGGCGCCGGGCGAGAGCAAGCAGTGGCCGGTGGTGTTCGTCATCGACCCGCGCCTGCCCAAGGACGTGACGACGATCACCCTCTCCTACACCTTCTTCGAGGTCGGCGGCAAGGTTCCGGCGGCGCCGGCCGGCGCGCTCGGACGCAGCGCTGCGCTGGCCGATCGGGGAGGAAAGGCGTGACCGCGCCGCCGCCGCTCGGCGGGCAACTGCCGCCGCGCAAGGCGACGGCGCTCGAGGCCTTGCGCGCCGTGGTGTGGTCGTTCTGCGGCATCCGCGGCGGTGCGGCCTACGAACAGGACGTGCAGCGCCTGAGTCCGCTGCAGGTCATCGCCGCGGGAATCGTCGCCGCGCTCGCCTTCATCGGTGCACTGGTCCTGCTGGTGCGCTGGGTGGTGGGCAGCGGCGTGGCCGGGTGAGGGCCGGCCGGGACCTCTCACTCCAAGCGCAATCACTCGAACCGACCCAGGAGACTTCTTCCGATGTCAGCCGCAACGAAAGCGGGCAGCGCGCCCTACTACTTCGTCCCGTCGCCGTCGCGCTTCCCGGTGCAGGCGGCATTCGGCCTGCTGCTGGCCATCGTCGGCGCGAGCGCGTGGTTCAACGACTACGCATGGGGTCGATGGGTGTGCTTCGCCGGCATGGCGGTGTGGCTGGCGGTGCTCTACCAGTGGTTCGGGCAGGCGATCCGCGAGAGCGAGGGCGGGCTCTACTCCGAGCGCATCGACCTCTCCTACCGCTGGAGCATGAGCTGGTTCATCTTCTCGGAGGTGATGTTCTTCGCCTCCTTCTTCGGCGCGCTGTACTACGCCCGCGCGCATACGCTGCCGATGCTGGGCGACATCGACCACCAGCTCCTGTGGCCCGACTTCAAGGCCATCTGGCCCAGCGCCGGCGGCGGACACACGGCGTCGCCGACGAACACGGTCGAGCCCTTCGCGACGATGGGCCCGTTCTGGCTGCCGACGATCAACACCGCGCTGCTGCTGACCTCGGGCGTCACGCTGACCATCGCGCATCACGCGCTCATCGACAACCGCCGCGGCACGACGGTTTTCTGGATGTGGATCACGGTGATCCTGGGCGCGACCTTCCTGTGCGTGCAGGCCTACGAGTATGTCCACGCCTACCGCGACCTCAACCTCAAGCTCAGCTCGGGGATCTACGGCTCGACCTTCTTCATGCTCACCGGCTTCCACGGCTTCCACGTCTTCGTGGGCATGTTGATGCTGCTGTTCATCACGCTGCGGCTGATGAAGGGGCACTTCACCCCGACGCGGCACTTCGGCTTCGAGGGCGCGGCCTGGTACTGGCACTTCGTCGACGTCGTCTGGCTGGGCCTGTACATGCTCGTATACTGGCTCTGACGCCAGGGGCTCTGCCTCAGCGGCCCATCGGCAGCCCGGTGGGCGCGATCCAGCCCATCTTCCACGCCAGCAGAACGAGCAGGAAGACCGCCACCGACAAGCCCACGCGCAGCGCCAGCGCGTGCGCCATGCGGCGCTCGGCGGCGGCGCCCTCGGGCCGCTTGCGCAGCATGAAGACGCCGGCGCCGGCCAGCGCCGCGACCACCAGCGCGAGCATCAGCACGATGACGATCTTCATGGCGTCGAGCGTACCGCATCGGCGCGCGCGCGCAGACGTGCACCCGGGATGAGCGCGCGCGAGAGCGTCTTGCTCACGGCCGTGCTGCTGCTGGCAGCGCTCACCGCGGGCCTCGGCGTGTGGCAACTCGGGCGGGCGGCGCAGAAGACGGAGCTCGAACAGATGCGCGAAGCGCGCGCGCAGCTGCCGCCGCTGCCGGGCGAAGCCTTCGCCGCAGCCGAGCAGCCCGACGCCGCTTGGTGGCAGCGGCGGGCCGTCTTCGAGGGTCGCTGGCTGCAAGCCGAGACGGTCTACCTCGACAACCGGCCGATGAATGGCCGTCCAGGCTTCTACGTCGTCACGCCGCTGCTGCTGGACGACGGCCGCGCCGTGCTGGTGCAGCGGGGCTGGCTGCCGCGCGACGCGCAGGAGCGCACGCGCATCGCCGCCTACGACACCGCGGCGACGCGGCTGCACGTGGCCGGGCATATCGCCCCCGAGTTCGCGCGGCTGTACGAGCTGGGCGGAGCGGGCACCGGGGCCATCCGGCAGAATCTGGACTTGACGTCCTACGCCCGCGAGACGCGTCGACGGCTGTTGCCGCTGGTGCTCGTGCAGGACGAGGGCGACGACGACGGCCTGCTGCGCCAATGGCCGCGGGCCGCCTCCGACGTGCACAGGAATTATGGCTATGCGCTGCAGTGGTTCGGCCTGTGCGCGCTGGTGATCGGTCTGTATGTCTGGTTTCGAATCATCCAACCGCGACGCCGCGCCGGCCGTTGATCCGCTGGCCTTGACGGTCTACGAACTCGACGGGTCGCGCAGCAGGGAGGATCAGCGCCGCGTGCGCAGCGGCCGCATCAAGCTGCTGCTGGTGCTGCTCGTGTGCGCGCTGCCGGTCATCGCCTCCTACTTCACCTACTACGTCGTCCGGCCGCAAGGACGCACCAACTACGGCACGCTGATCGAGCCCTCGCGTGCCCTGCCGGACGTCACCCTGACCGCGCTCGACGGTGCGCGCGTGCCGCTGTCCTCGCTGCGCGGGCAGTGGCTGCTGCTGGTCGTCGGCGCGGCGTCGTGCGACGCGCCTTGCGAGGCACGGCTCTATGCCCAGCGCCAGTTGCGCGAAATGCTCGGGCGCGAGCGCGAGCGGCTGGACAAGGTGTGGCTGGTGACCGACGACGGCATGCCCGGCGCCGCGCTGCAGCAGGCGCTGCGGGCGGAGCCTGCGGTCACGGTGCTGCGCTACCCCGAAGACGAGCTGGCGCGCTGGCTCGCAGCCGAGCCCGGGCGCGCACTGCAGGAACACCTGTACCTCGTCGATCCGGTCGGGCAGTGGATGATGCGCTTCCCGGTCGATTTCGACCCTTCCAAGGTCAAGCGCGACATCGATCGGCTGTTGCGCGCGTCCGCGGCCTGGGATCGCCCCGGGCGCTGAGCCGCCACGGGAAGCACGCGCTCCGCGCCCTTGAACCGCCACCCGATGAGCACTGCCGCCACCGCTTCTGCTGCCCCGGCGTCGCGCCTTGCCCAGTACTACGCGCTGACCAAGCCGCGCGTGGTGCAGCTGATCGTCTTCTGCGCCGTCATCGGCATGCTCCTGGCCGAGCCCGGCGTGCCAGACTTCGCGCTGCTCGTGCCGGCGACGATCGGCATCTGGCTCGTCGCCGGCGCCGCGGCCGCGTTCAACTGCCTCGTCGAGCAGCACATCGACGCGCGCATGCAGCGCACGGCCTGGCGACCCACCGCCAAGGGCGAGTTGAGCCCCGCACAGGCGCTGCTCTTCTCGGCGCTGCTGTGCGCGCTGGGCAGCGCGATCCTGTGGCGGTGGGTCAATCCGCTGACGATGGCGCTGACCTTCGCCACCTTCATCGGCTACGCCGTCATCTATACGGTGGTGCTGAAGCCGCTGACGCCGCAGAACATCGTCATCGGCGGCGCCTCGGGCGCCATGCCGCCGGTGCTGGGCTGGGCGGCGATGACCGGCGAGGTCGGCGGCAAGGCGCTGATGCTCTTCCTCATCATCTTCCTGTGGACGCCGCCGCACTTCTGGGCGCTGGCGCTCTACCGCGCCGAGGACTACCGCAAGGCCGGGCTGCCGATGCTGCCGGTGACGCACGGTTCGGAGTTCACGCGGCTGCAGGTGCTGCTCTACACCGTGCTGCTTTTCACCGCCTCGCTGCTGCCCTTCGTCTACCGGCAGAGCGGCTGGATCTACCTCGCCGCGGCCGCGCTGCTGGGCCTGCGCTTCATCCAGTACGCTTGGCACCTCTGGCGCGACTACAGCGATGGCCTCGCGCGGCAGACCTTCCGCTTCTCCATCTGGCATCTCTCGCTGATTTTCGCGGCGCTCCTGCTGGACCACTATCTCGAGCCATGGCTTCACCGACTCGTCGCCTGATCCTTGCCACTGCCGCGGCGAGCGCGCTGCTCGCCGCCTGCGACCGCCCGGGCGGAGGCGACAAGCCCCGGTTCCAGGGCGTGGACATCACCGGAGCCGATTTCGGGCAGCAGCTCGCGCTGCACGACGGCGACGGCAAGCTCTACACGCTGGCCGATTTCAAGGGCAAGGTCGTCGTGCTCTTCTTCGGCTATACGCAGTGCCCCGACGTCTGCCCGACGACGCTGCTGGAGCTGGCCGAGGTGCGCAAGCTGCTCGGCGCCGACGGCCAGCGCGTGCAGGGCGTGTTCGTGAGCCTCGATCCCGAGCGCGACACGCCCGAGGTGCTCAAGGCCTACGTGGCCAGCTTCGGCGCCGACTTCATCGGCCTGCGCGGCAGCGAGGAGGAAACGCGCGCCGCCGCCAAGGAGTTCAAGATCTTCTACAGCAAGGTGCCGGGCAAGACCGAGAACAGCTACACCGTCGACCACACCGCGGGCTCGTACGTCCTCGATGCGCAAGGGCGCATCCGCCTCCTCGAGCGCTACGCGATCGGCGCGGACAAGCTCGCCGCGGACCTGAAGATCCTGCTCGCCGAAGGGGCGAGCTGATCGGCGCTCCGGAAGGCGCGCCGAGGCCCTCCGACGACGTGCGGCAGAGCGGCCGCGTGCCCGTCGGGCCTTTCAGGCCGCAACCGCCTCCAGCGCCTTGCGCATCTTCTTCATCGCCGCGACCTCGATCTGGCGGATGCGCTCGGCCGAGACGCCGTATTCGGCGGCCAGCTCGTGCAGCGTCATGCCGCCGCTGCCGTCGTCGTTGACGGCCAGCCAGCGCTGCTCGACGATGCGCCGGCTGCGCGCATCCAGCGCCTGCAGGGCCTGCACGATGCCGTCGCTGGCCAGCCAGTCGCGCTGCCGTGCTTCGAGCGCCCGCGTCGGCTCGTGCGTCTCGTCGGCAAGGTAGGCGATGGGGGCGAAGCTCTCCTCGCCGTCGTCGCCGGTCTGCGGTTCGAGCGCGACGTCGCCGCCGGCCAGCCGCGTCTCCATCTCGACGACCTCGGCGGGCTTCACCGCCAGCTCGGCGGCCACGGCCTCGATCTCGGCCGCGGTGAGCGTGCTGCGGTGCGTTTGCCCGTCCGCGCCCTCGCCCTTGAAGCCCTGCTTCATCGAGCGCAGGTTGAAGAAGAGCTTGCGCTGCGCCTTGGTCGTGGCGACCTTGACCATGCGCCAGTTCTTCAGGATGTACTCGTGGATCTCGGCCTTGATCCAGTGCAGCGCGTAGCTCACCAGGCGCACGCCCTGGTCGGGATCGAAGCGCTTCACCGCCTTCATGAGGCCGACGTTGCCTTCCTGGATCAGATCGCCCTGCGGCAGACCGTAGCCCAGGTACTGGCGCGAGATCGACACCACGAGGCGCAGGTGCGAGAGCACCAGCCGCCCCGCGGCCTCGATGTCGCCGTGCTGCTGCAGCCTGCGGCCCAGATCGGCTTCCTCGCCCGCGCTGAGCATCGGCAGGCGGTTGACGGCCGAGATGTAGGCGTCCAGATTGCCGAGTGATGGCACCAGCGCCCAGGGGTCGCGCAGCGTCAGAGCAGTCGATGAGGTGTGGTTCATGTCCCTTGGGATCAAGAGGCAGCCTTGAAGTTCCGGAATGTTAGCACTCTCGGTCTTCGAGTGCTAAGAATCTCGGTCGATGCGCTCCATACCTCTTGTACGTGCGCGCTTACATCTGATGCAAGGCTCAGTCAGCAGCTTCGACATGCCGCGCCAGCGCCTGGCCCAGGGTGGTGGTGTCGGCGTCGCCGCCCAGGTCCGGCGTGCGCGGCCCGTCGCGCAGGACGATCTCGATCGCGCGCAGAATGGCGTCGTGGGCCTCGCGGTAGCCCAGGAAGTCCAGCATCATCGCCGCGCTCCAGACCATGGCCACGGGGTTGGCGATGTTGCGGCCGTAGATGTCAGGGGCCGAGCCGTGCACCGGCTCGAACAGGCTCGGGAAGCGGCGCTCGGGGTTGAGGTTGGCGCTGGGCGCGATGCCGATGGTGCCGGTGCAGGCCGGTCCCAGGTCGGAGAGGATGTCGCCGAAGAGGTTGGTCGCCGCGACGACGTCGAAGCGCTGCGGCTGCAGCACGAAGCGCGCGGCGAGGATGTCGATGTGCTGCTTGTCCCAGCCCACGTCCGGGTGGCGTGCCGCGGCCTCGGCGGTGCGTTCGTCCCACCAGGGCATGCTGATCGCGATGCCGTTGCTCTTCGTCGCCACGGTCACGTGCCGGCGCGCGCGCTTGCGCGCAAGCTCGAACGCGAAGTTCAGCAGTCGCTCGCTTCCCGTGCGAGTGAACACGGACTCCTGCAGGACGAATTCGCGCTCGGTGCCGGCGAACATCACGCCGCCCACCGTGCTGTATTCGCCTTCGGTGTTTTCGCGCACGATCAGCATGTCGATGTCGCCGGCGCGGCGCCCCGCCAGCGGACACGGCACACCGTCGAAGAGCCTTGCCGGGCGCAGGTTGACGTACTGGTCGAATTCGCGCCGGAACTTCAGCAGGCTGCCCCAGAGCGAGACGTGGTCGGGCACCGTCGCCGGCCAGCCCACGGCCCCGAAGAGCAGGGCGTCCATGCCCTGCAGTTGCGCTTTCCAGTCGTCGGGCATCATCTGCCCCGTCCGTGCGTACCAGTCGCAACTCGCCCAGGCGATCGGCGTCACCTCGAGCGCGATGCCGAAGCGCCGCGCCGCCACGTCGAGCACCCGCAAGCCCTCGGGCATGACCTCCTTGCCGATGCCGTCGCCCGGGATGACGGCGATGCGGTGGGGTCTGCTCATCGCCGCACCACCGTCAGACGTTGAAGAGGAAGTTCATCACGTCGCCGTCCTTCACGACGTACTCCTTGCCTTCGGCGCGCATGCGGCCGGCGTCCTTGGCGCCTTGCTCGCCGCCGTGGGCGATGAAGTCGTCGAAGGCGATGGTCTGCGCGCGGATGAAGCCGCGCTCGAAGTCGGTGTGGATCACGCCCGCGGCCTGCGGCGCGGTGTCGCCGGCGTGGATCGTCCATGCGCGCACCTCCTTCACGCCCGCGGTGAAGTAGGTCTGCAGGCCCAGCAGCTTGAAGGCCGCGCGGATCAGGCGGGCGAGGCCCGGTTCCTCCTGCCCCATCTCGGCGAGGAACATCGCCTTGTCCTCTTCCTGCATGCCGGCCAGCTCGGCCTCGGTCTTCGCGCAGATCGCGACCACCGGGGCCTTCTGCCGCGCGGCATAGTCCTGCAGGCGTTCGAGCAAGGGGTTGCCCTCGAAGCCGTCCTCGCTGACGTTGCCGACGAACATCGCCGGCTTGGCGGTGATCAGGCACAGGGGCTTGAGCACTGCCTGCTCCTCCCTGCTGAAGTCGATCGAGCGCACCGGTCGCGCTTCGTTCAGCGCCGCTTCGCACTTCCTCAGCACGTCGACCAGGCGCTGCGCCTCCTTGTCGCCGCCGGCCTTGGCGACCTTGTTCCAGCGCGCCAGGCTCTTCTCGACTGTGGCCAAGTCGGCAAGGCAGAGCTCGGTCTGGATGACCTCGATGTCGGCCACCGGGTCGACGCGCCCGGCGACGTGGATGACGTTCTCGTCCTCGAAGCAGCGCACGACGTTGACGATCGCGTCGGTCTCGCGGATGTGGCTCAGGAACTGGTTGCCCAGGCCCTCGCCCTTGCTCGCCCCGGCCACCAGGCCGGCGATGTCGACGAACTCGACGATCGCCGGCACGATGCGCTCGGGCTTGACGATGGCCGCCAGCTGCGCCAGCCGCGGGTCGGGGAGCTCGACCACGCCGACGTTGGGCTCGATGGTGCAGAAGGGGTAGTTCTCGGCCGCGATGCCGGCCTGGGTCAGAGCGTTGAAGAGGGTGGACTTGCCGACGTTGGGCAGGCCCACGATGCCGCACTTGAGGCTCATGGCGTGCTTTCGCGGGGATGCGCGCGGGGACGGTGGAGGAGGGCGCCGATTGTCCTACAGCGTTCCTTCGTTCCCCGGTGAGCGCCCCGGGGTGCCGACCCGGGCGCAAGGGCGCTGCGGCGCGTCTACCATCGCCTCACATCACGAAGCTGCGTTGCGGGAGCACCATGAACGAGCGAGTCACGCTGCGGCAAAGCATGCCGCCTGTGCGCGAACTCGAGAGCACCTCGGGTCGCGTCGTGCAGGCGGGTGCACGCCCCTTGCCCCAGACCGAATTGAGCAACCAGTTGCCCAATCTGGGGCCTTACCGCATGGGCGGAACGATCTACTACGAACTGCAGGTCTATCCCGGGCCATTGCTGAAGATGGTCGGCGCGCCGGCACGCACGCCGGCGCTGGACACTTCGGCCTGAGCAGGTGCGCGGCAGCGATCAGGCGACCCGCGCAGCGCTCGCCTGCTGCCCCGGGCGCAGCACGCGATCGATGCCTTCGAGGATGATGCCGTTCATCCCGAAGCTGATGCCGCCCTGCACGCGTGCGTCGGCCCGGTAGGTCGACAACGTCTGCCAGGGTTCCCTGCCGACTTCGGCGTTGCCGGGGTCGACGTTGGGGATGACGCAGCGCACGCAGGGCTTGACGAGCCGGATCCGCACCGGGCCGCCTTCGGCGTCGATCGTGACCTCGTCGATGTGGTCCTCGTCGTGTGCCTGCAATCCCTCGAGCCAGAGGTTGGCGCGAAAGCGCTCGGCCCCGACGGCGGCATTCCCGCCCTCGACCAGGCGCCGGTTGAGCTCGGCGAGTGACGCCGTCGAAGCCACGAGCAGCGGAAAGCCGTCGACGAAGGCGACCTCGGCCTCGACGTCGCCCGTCCAGGCGCGGTCGGCCAGGCGCTTCTCCTCGGGGTCGAAGCGCACGAGCCGCGCCGGCGTGCCGAGGAAGTCGCTGAACCACTGCGCAGCCAGGGCCCCCATGTCGTAGGCCTTGACCTCGTCGCGCCAGACGCGGACCTGCGCCGGCGCTTCCACCGCGTCGAGCGAGACGTGCAGCGCCAGCATGCCCGGCGCGCGCAGCACCATGTCGTCCTCGCGCAGCCGCATCTGCACCAGCGCCATGCGCGGGAGCGCCCGCTGCGTGAGCATGACCCCCTTGGCATCGACCACCATCCACGCCCGGTCCAGTTGCAGCCCGGTTTCGATCAACAGCGCCTCGTCGACCGGAACGGCAGCGCAGGACTTGATCGGGTGCAGGTTCACTGCGGCGAGGCGGCAGTCGATGCGTTCGGTCACGGAAGTCGGCTCGGCTCTGGGGTTATCGGCGCAGCACGGTGATTGTGCCCGTACCCGCTCCCCGACCGATCCGGCCGCATGAAGGTCGAGTGCCGCGTGACCGATGGGGTCGTGGCGTCATGGACGAGGATGGCGCTCGATGCGGCGGGGTGGCGCACCATGGCGCGACGGTGCTTGCGGCCGGCTCTGCCGCCGCGACAGGCGACGGGAACGACAAAGGGCGACCACCGGTCGCCCCTTCTCGGCGGCGGCGCCGGCATGGCCGGCGCGCGGCTCCTTGCTCAGGCGCGGCGGCGCGCAGCCGAACCGGCGGCCAGCAGCGCTGTGACCACGAGGGCCAGCGACACCGGTTCCGGAACCTGCGTCGGCGGCTCAACGGTGCCGTTGCGAACGTTGAAAATGTAGCGGCCGGCGACGTTGCTGTTCAGCGAACCGCTGATCAGCGCGTTCGGACCGCCGTCCAGGAAGGCCCCGTTGATGGCGGAACCGGCCAGTTCGAACGTGGACGCGCCCCCGTTGGACCAGCCCACGCGCGCCGAGCTGCCGCCCAGACCGTTGGCGTTGCCGCCGCTGGCCGTACCGGCCTCCCACTGGATCTGGTCGTAGTTGAACTCGAAGTCGAAGTCGCCGGCCGCGATGTCCGAGCGGTCGGTGATGATGAGCTGGAAGCTGTTCAGATTCCCGTAGTACTGGCTGTAGTAGCCGACATCGATCCAGTTGACGCCGAAGACGCTCCGGCCGCCGATCGTGGCCTGACCGAAGCGGACCACGTCGCTGCCCGAGCCGCGGGTATCGACGTCGGCGAAGAACGGCGCCAGGATCTCGCGGCTCGTCGTCGACAGGCTGAACGGAGTGTAGGTCGACAGCGGTGCGTCGAAGGTGACATTGCCATTGTTGTTGACGAACAGTTGGCTGAAGCTCTGCCCGAAGAAGTTGATCGTGAAGCCCAAGCCCTGCGCGGCGGTCGAACCGTCGTCGTTTGCGCCCAGCACGTTGGTGAACAGTGCCGCATCGCGGATGGCCGCCGCCTGCACGTCGCCCGCCGGCGTCGCCAGCACCAGCGCCAGCGCGGCGGCGGACACCGAACCCATCAGCGCCTTCGTCATTTCTTCAATCTCCATTTCATGTTGCCGCTGCGTGCAACACCGCGTCGCACACTGCCAAAATGACAGGCAAATCCCGCGCCAATCATCGTAAGTCTTTGATTTTCTGGGTTATCTCTAGCGGCGCGCGGCAAGAGTGTCAGAAATCTCGACAGCCCGGCCGGGGCGCCCCCGACTTCAAGCGCCGACCGGCCCGCCTGCACCGGCCGGCCGGTATGCACACCGCCCGAGGTGCGCGATGTTGACCTTCGGGTCCAGCGCGCGGTCTGCACGCTGGCGTCGTCGCCGTCGTCGATGGGTCGCCATTCGACGCTGCGGACGTTCATCTCGAGCCGACCTGATCTGCGAGGCATCTCCGCCGGTCCGGGCTGTGGAGCTACACCACCAGCCGGGACACGACCCTCCCTGCCGCAGCGTGAGGACTTCAGGTTGTCGGATCAATAGAATGGCCGCATGGCGGCTTTCGACGTCTGCGTGCGCGGCTCGGGCTCCGTGGCGATGGCCGCGGCGCTCGCGCTTGCGCGCCTGGGGCTGTCGGTGGCGTGGACGGGCGCGCATGCCGCAGGCGCCGCGGCCGACCTTCGCACCTATGCGCTCAACGAGTGCTCGGTGCGGTTGCTGCAGACGCTCAAGGTCTGGGACGGCCTGCCCGTCGATGCGCGTACCGCGGTGCAAGACATCCGCGTCGAAGGCGACCGTCCCGGAGCGACGCTGCACTTCGACGCCGGCAGCAGCGGCGTCGGCGCCCTGAGCTGGATCGTCGATGCCGCCGAACTCGATGCCGGTCTCGGCGCGGCGCTCCGCTATGCCCCGCACGTCAGCCACCTGCCCGACGGGGCCGACGCCGCGCTGCAGGTGCTGGCCGAGGGCCGCGACTCGGCGGCGCGCAGGCGCCTGGGCGTGGCGATGCCGTCGCACGCGTACGGCCAGCGCGGCCTGGCGGCGCGGCTGCTCGCCGACCGCGCGCACGAGGGCGTGGCGCGGCAATGGTTCCGCGCGCCGGACGTGCTCGCCCTGCTGCCTTTCGACCGCCCGCAGGCCGGACATGGCTACGGCCTCGTCTGGTCGCTGCCGCAGGAGCGTGCGCTCGCGCTGCAGCAGTGCGACGCCGCGGCCTTCGAGGCCGAGCTCGCGCAGGCCACCGGCGCTGCGGCAGGCACACTGCGCCTGGCCAGCGAGCGCGCGAGCTGGCCGCTCGCGCTCGCCCAGGCGGAGGCCGTCTGCGGCCCCGGCTGGGTGTTGCTGGGCGACGCCGCGCACCTCGTGCACCCGCTCGCCGGGCAGGGGCTCAACCTCGGTCTGGCCGACGTCGCGGTGCTGGCCGAGCAGCTCGCGGCGCGCGAAAGCTGGCGCGGACTCGGTGACGAGCGCCTGCTGCGCCGCTACGCGCGTGCGCGGCGGCTGCCGACGCAGGCGATGGGCTTTCTCACCGACGGCCTGCTGCAGCTCTTTGCGCACCCGAGCCCGCTGGCGCGGGAACTGCGCAACCGCGGCCTGGATCTGGTCGATCGCCTGCCGCTGCTCAAGCGCGCGCTGGTGCGCCAGGCGATGGACTCCCGAAACCGCTGAAGGGGGTCGCCTGCGCCCCGCGAGGATTCGAAGTGATCAACTCCTCCATCCCGCTGCTCGCGGCCGCCGCCCTCGCGCCAGGAATCGTGCTGACAAGCGCGCTGCCGGCCCAGGCGCAGGGCCAGGTCCAGGCACGGCCCAGCGTGGCAGCGACGGCCGACGTCGTCGCCCCGGACTTGCAGGACGCGCTGCGCAAGAACCTGGCCGAGCGCATCCCGAGCCTGCCGAAGATCGACGAGATCCGCCGCACGCCGATCCCGGGCCTCTACGAGGTGCGCATCGGCCACGATCTCTACTACGCCGACGAGCGCGGCGACCACCTCATCGTGCAAGGCGCGATCATCGACACGCGCACGCGCGCCAACCTCACGGAGGAGCGCATCGACAAGCTCACCGCGGTCGCCTGGGACGCACTGCCGCTGAAGGACGCGATGCTGATCAAGCAGGGCAGCGGCACGCGCAAGCTGGCGGTCTTCGTCGACCCGAACTGCGGCTATTGCAAGCGCTTCGAGCGCGACCTCGCGGCGATCAAGGACCTCACCGTCTACGCCTTTCTCTACCCGATCCTGGGCGCCGATTCCCAGGTCAAGTCGCGCGACATCTGGTGCGCCAAGGACCCGGCCAGGACCTGGCGCGCGTGGATGCTCGACGGCACCACCCCGCCCAAGGTGATGGGCCGCTGCGACACGGCCGCCCTCGAGCGCAACCTCGCGTTCGGCCGCAAGCACCGCGTGCAGGGCACGCCCGCGGTCTTCTTCGAGGACGGCTCGCGCAAGCCCGGCGCGCTGCCGCAGGCCGAGGTCGAGCGGCTTCTCGCGGCCGCTGCGCGCAAGGGCTGAACGCGCGCCGCCCGTGCCGCGGCCGCATGCGGCGCCCGTATAGTGCGGGCGGACCTTCGCTGGAGACTCCTGCCATGACCGAACCCCTCATCCTCACCGAAATCCACGGCGAGGGCGAACGCCGCAGCGCGCTCATCCGCATCAACCGTCCCAAGCAGCTCAACGCGCTCAACGATGCGCTGATGGTCGAGATGGGCCAGGCCCTGATCGCCTTCGACCGCGACGACACCATCGGCTGCATCGTCATCACCGGCAACGAGAAGGCCTTCGCCGCCGGCGCCGACATCGCCGCCATGGCCAAGTACGACTACATGCACGTGCACCAGAGCGAGTACATCACGCGCAACTGGGAGACGCTGCTGCAGGTGCGCAAGCCGGTCATCGCCGCGGTGGCGGGTTTTGCGCTCGGCGGCGGCTGCGAGCTGGCGATGATGTGCGACTTCATCATCGCCGCCGACAACGCCAAGTTCGGCCAGCCCGAGATCAAGCTCGGCATCATTCCCGGTGCCGGCGGCACGCAACGCCTGCCGCGCGCGGTGGGCAAGGCCAAGACCATGGACCTCGTCCTCACCGGCCGCATGATGGACGTGCAGGAGGCCGAGCGCTCGGGCCTGGTCTCGCGCGTCGTGCCGGCCGACAAGCTGCTCGAGGAGGCGCTGGCCGCCGCCGCCGCCATCTGCGCCTACAGCGGCCCGAGCCTGGCGCTGGCCAAGGCCTGCGTCAACAAGGCGTTCGAAGGCGGCCTGCGCGACGGCATCGACCACGAGCGCCGCATCTTCCACTCGCTCTTCGCCACCGAGGACCAGAAGGAAGGCATGGACGCCTTCCTCAACAAGCGCGCGCCGCGCTTCAGGCAGCGCTGAACGCAGCCCGTTGCCGCGGCCGTTGCCCGAGGCCGCGGCTCACCGGGCCGTGTCGCCGGGCAGCGCCCATTGCGCGTCCAGCCAGGCCGCACGCTGCTCGAGCCAGTCGCTGAGGTAGGCGACCTCGCCCGCGTACGAGCCGGCGAGCGTGCGGTTGTGGGGCCAGCCCGGTTCCTCCCCGATGTTCCAGATGGCGTAGTTGCGCGTCTGGGCTGCGTCCAGCGCGGCGGCGCTGTCGTGCACGAAAGCCAGCAGAGCCGGGACGCGGCCGCCGAGGAACTGCCAGCGCGCCGCCACCTGGCGCGCGAACCCCGGGTCCTTGAACAACTGCGACATGTAGCCCAGGTCGTGCGCCCACCAGCCCCCCGGGCTTTCGTGCCCTTCGGGGTTGATGTTCCCGGCAGCGATGTCGAAGTCCCACAGCGGCCCGAACACCAGCTTGCCCTGGTCCTTGCGATGCACGAAGGTGCTGGAGAAGAACACGTCGTTGTTGCGCATCAGCTCGTTGATCAGGTAGTAGTCCACCAGCGCTTCGACATCCAGCCGGGCCGCATAGCCGGTTGCGGGGTCGGTGAAATCGGCCCCGAAGAGGCGTTGCTCGAAATCGTCGATCACCGCCGCGATGCGCGCGGTCTGCGCGGCGTCGGTGTCGGACTTCACCGTGTACGGCATGTTCAAGGGTTCCCTGCCGTAGAACCAGTAGTCCTCGTCCAGTCGCCCGTCGATCTCCAGCAGGAAGCCGCCGGGGTCGTCCGCCGTGGCGGCCGAGGTGCCGATGTCCACCCGCTGCGGGCCGACCTTGATGTGCTCGGTGAGTTCGTACACGCCGCGGTACTGGCCGTTGAGCCGCAGTTCGACGAAGCGGGATGCCGGTGTGTAGTCCATCCCCAGTTGCCGGCCCATGCAGAAGGCGAGCGCGTTGCGCAGCATCGTCTTGTCAAGGTAGTTGGCCAGCAAGGCCCAGTCGCGCTCGGCCGGCAGGCCCAACAGGGAGGAGGCCTGGCCGAGCTTGATGCGATAGGGCTTCTTCGGCAAGGCCCAGGTGGCGTTGCCGCGGCCGCGGATGGACAGCGGCAGCGCCTCGGCTGCCGCCTCGCCGGGCGCTTCGATGCGCAGCCGGCCCTTGACGTAGTCGGTCTTGGTCAGGATGGGTGCGGCGTCGTCGGTATCGATCTCCATCACCACCGGGCTGGCAGTGGTGCAGCTCGACGGATCGAGGGTTTGCGCCACTTCCCAGCCCAGCGTGCGCGCCGTGACACCGGGCAGCAGCCGGTGGCGCTCGGGGTCGAGGTAGCGCGCTGTCGTTCCCATCAGTGCCGCGGCCAGTGCCAGCGCCCCGTCGCCGTCCGCGCCGCGCCGGGCCAGTGCGGCGTTGCCGGCCTGCCAGGCGCCATGGAGCGCACGGGCCGTGGTCTGCAGCGCCGCGTCGTCCGACCAATTGGCGGCGTCGAGCAGGTCGACGTGCTCGTCGAGGCCGAACAGTTCGCGCAGGGGCCGCTGCGCCGCGTCCACGCCCTCGTCCGGGCTGATCTGCCATTGCAGAGCGACCAGCGTGCTGAAGACGCCCATGCTGGCGGCCGTTGCCGGCGCCGCCAGCCAGCTGCGCTGCGTTCCTTCGCCGCGTTCGGCGACCAGCAGCGTGTCGTCCGGGCTGGAACGACGGGGGAGCGTGAGCCGGTAGTGGCCGCTGACGTCGGCCTGGGCGCGAACGACTTCGTCGTCGTTGCAGGCGAAGTCACGGTTGGCGTCGGCGCAGACGGTCCAGGGCCCGTCGCCGTCCGTGGGCAGGATTCGACCTTGCACCTCGACGCCGGATCCGCCGCCGCAGCCGCTCAGGCTCATCGCGGCCAGGCTGAATGCGATCGCCAGCAGCGCGTGCGCGCCCTGCAGCGGATGAACTTTGCTCGTCATCGGTTCTCAAGCCTCGCGCCGCAGCGCCGGGAAGAGGATCACGTCGCGGATGCTCGGGCTGTCGGTGAGCAGCATCACCAGGCGGTCGATGCCCACGCCGCAGCCGCCGGCCGGCGGCATGCCGTACTCGAGCGCGCGCACGAAGTCGGCGTCGTAGTACATCGCCTCCTCGTCGCCGGCGTCCTTGTTCGCCGCCTGGGCGGCAAAGCGCGCGGCCTGATCCTCGGCGTCGTTGAGCTCGGAGAAGCCGTTGGCCATCTCGCGCCCGGTGACGAAGAGCTCGAAGCGCTCGGTGATCTGCGGATTGGCGTCGCTGGCGCGCGCCAGCGGGCTGACGTCGACGGGGTAGTCGACGATGAAGGTCGGCTGCCAGAGCTTGTCCTCGACCGCCGCCTCGAAGAGGCCGAACTGCAGCTCGGCGAGCTTCCAGTGCGCGGGCGGCTCCTGCCCGAGCGCGCGCAGCCGCGCCTGCAGCTCGGCTGCATCCTCGGCCTGCGCGGGCGTGAGGCCGGCGTGCACGACCAGCGCCTCGCGCACCGACAGGCGCGCAAAGGGCTTGTCCAGGTCGACCGCGCGCCCGCCGTAGCTGAGCGCGGCGCTGCCCGTGGCCATGCGCGCGGCGTGGCGCAGCAGCTGCTCGGTGAAGTCCATCAGCTCGTGGTAGGACCAGTACGCCGCGTAGAACTCCATCATCGTGAACTCGGGGTTGTGGCGGACGCTGATGCCTTCGTTGCGGAAGCTGCGGTTGATCTCGAAGACGCGCTCGAACCCGCCCACCAGCAGCCGCTTGAGATAGAGCTCGGGCGCGATGCGCAGGAACATGTCCTGGTCGAGCGCGTTGTGGTGGGTGACGAAGGGGCGCGCGTTGGCGCCGCCGGGGATGGGGTGCAGCATCGGCGTCTCGACTTCGAGGAAGCCGTGCTCGACCATGAAGTTGCGGATCGAGGCCACCGTCTTGCTGCGTGCCACGAAGCGCGCGCGCGCCTCCTCGTCGGTCATCAGGTCGACGTAGCGCTGGCGCACCTTCTGCTCCGGGTCGGCCATGCCGTGGAACTTGTCGGGCAGCGGGCGCAGGCTCTTGGTGAGCAGGCGCACGCGCGTGGCCTTCACCGAGAGCTCGCCGGTCTTGGTGCGGAACAGCGTGCCCTCGCAGGCGAGGATGTCGCCCAGATCCCAGTGCTTGAAGGCCGCGAGCGCCTCTGCGCCGACGTTGTCCAGCGTGACGTAGAGCTGGATGCGCCCGGAGCCGTCCTGCAGCGTGCCGAAGCAGGCCTTGCCCATCACGCGCTTGAGCATGAGCCGCCCGGCGACGGCGACCTGCAGCGCCTGTGCTTCCAGTTCCTCCCCCGGAACCTGATCGTGGCGGTGATGCAGGTCGGCTGCCTGGTGCGTCGGCCGGAAGTCGTTCGGGAAGGCCACGCCCGCAGCGCGGATCGCCTTGAGCTTCTCGCGCCGCTCGGCCATCAGCTGGTTCTCGTCGGGGGCGGGCGGCGCGTTGCCGGCGGCGGGGGTCTGCGGGGGCAAGGGAGTCATCGTGAAGGCCTCGGAAGCGGGCCAAATTCTAGAGGTCGACCCAGGGCCGGCACTTAGAATGGCGGGCTTTTCGCGCGTCGCCCCATGCCTGCCTTGCCGATGGACAGCGTTGCCCGCGGCACGCTCGTCAACCTCGCGACGCGGCTCCTGGGCGTCGCGCTGGTGCTCGCGATCACCGCGATCGTTGCGCGCATCGGCACCGAGGCGCAAGGCGCTTTCGCGCTCTTCACCAGCATCGAGGGCGTGCTGCTGGCGTTGTCCTCCGGTTTCGGCCTGGCGCTGGCGCGGCAGGTGTCGCAGCACGGCGCCTGGCCGCGCGCCCTGGCCGGCGCCGTCGTGCTGGCGTCGGCGCTGCTGGGCGTGCTGGCGGGCCTGGGGCTGCTCGCCCTCTCGATCTGGGGTCCGCCGGCCTACCACTGGTTGTGGCTGCTGGCGCTGGCGTCGCCGCTGCTTCTTCAGGCGCCCAACCTGCAGGGCCTGTGGCTTGGCGCGGGGCGCATGCTGCCGATGGCGCGGCTGGCGCTCGCGCCGCCGCTGCTGGCACTGCTGCTGGTCGGCGCGCTGGCGCTGCTGCAGCGCGTGCAGCTGGGCGGCGTGCTGCTGGCCTGGGTGCTGGCCAAGCTCGCCGTCGGTGGCGTGCTCGTCGCCTGGCTCTGGCGCCGCGGCCGGCTGGCCGCGCCGGACCTGCGCGCGCTGCGCGGTGAAGCCGGCTTCGTCGCGACCATCGGCCTCACCAATCTCGTCGCGCTGCTCAACTACCGCGTCGGTCTCTTCGTCGTCGAGCGGCAGCTCGGCCTTTCGGCCACGGGCGTCTATTCGATCGCCGTCGTCGTCGCCGAACTGCTGTGGTTCGTTTCCGGCGCGCTGACGCAGGCCGCCTACGGGCGCATCGGCCGGCCCGAGCGCGGGCAGGCCGCGGCCTTGACGGTGCGCGTGATGCAACTGGGCGTGGCCGCGCTGCTTCCGGCGGCGCCGCTGCTGTGGCTGCTGGCCTGGCTGCTCGTGCCGCGCCTGCTCGGCCCGGCCTACGCGGGCAGCCTGCTGCCGCTGGCGCTGCTGCTGCCGGGCGTGCTGCTCTTCGGCGCCGCGGGCTCGCTCTCGGCCTTCTTCACCAACCACCTCGGCCGACCGCAGGTGCCCGGGCAGGTTGCCGCGCTGTCGCTCGTCCTCAACGCGGGACTGTCGCTGCTTCTGGTGCCGCGCCTGGGCAGCGCGGGGGCGGCGCTGGCCGCGAGCCTTGCCTATGCGAGCAGCGTGTTCGTGCTCGCCCGGCGTTTCGCGCAGCACGCCGGGCTGCCGCTCCGGGCCTTGTGGCGGCCCGGCCATGCGCTGCGCGGCGACCTGCGCGTCGTAGCATCCCTGGCGTCGCGGTGGGGAGGGCGACGCTGATGCGCGAATGGCTGCAACGCGGCTGGCGTGCCCTGGTCGGGCCGCGCATGCTCTACGGCTGGCGCCGCGGCGACGGCGCCTGGCTGCCGCATACGCGCATCAGCAGCGCCACGCGCATCGAGTCGCCGGAGCGGCTCGACATCGGCGACCACGTCTACGTCGGCCCCTTCAACCTGCTCGACGCCTCGGGCGGGCTGCAGATCGGCGAGGGTGTGCAGGTGACGACGCATTGCGCGCTGCTCACGCACAGCAGCCACCAGGCGCTGCGCCTGGCCGGGCGCGCCTACTGGGGGCATGCCAGGCCGCCCGGCGAGGTGCGCGCGGCGACTTCCATCGGCGCCTACAGCTTCATCGGCCCGCATTGCGTCGTGATGGCGGGCAGCCGCATCGGCCGGGGCGTCCTCGTCAAGGCCTACAGCTACATCGACGGCGAAGTGCCCGACTTTGCCGTCGTCGCGGGCCGGCCCGCACGCGTCGTCGGCGACACGCGCGAACTCGATCGCGCCTGGCTCGAGGCGCACCCCGACGCGCGCGCGCCCTACGACGCCTGGGCCGGCGCGGCTGCCGCGTCACTCACGCGCCGCGGCGATGGCTGAGCCGCATCTGGCGCTGCTCGGCGATGCGACGAGCCCGCACGTGCGTCGCTGGGCCGGCGAGATGCTCGTGCGCGGCTGGCGCGTGTCGCTGGTCACGGCGCGGCCGGCGCCGATCGACGGCATCGAGCAACGCGTGCTCGCGCCGGTGCGCGCGTCCACCGACTGGCTGCGACGGCGCGGCGAGGCGGCGCGCGCCGTCGCGGCGCTTGCCCCCGACATCGTGCACGCGCACTACGTGACCTCGTACGGCTTCCTCGCCGCGGCACAGCCGCGCCGGCCGCGCGTCCTCACCGCGTGGGGCAGCGACCTCCTCGTGACGCCGCGGCAGAGCGGCCTGTTGCGCGCGCTCACGCGCTGGACGCTGCGGCGCGCCGACCTGGTGACCGGCGACGCCGACGAACTGCTCGCCATCAGCGCCGCGCTGGCGCCGCGCGTGCCGCGCGAGCTGCTGCACTGGGGCGTCGACCTGGCGCGCTTCCGGCCCGCGCCGCAGCCGCCGCCGCGCGCGCCCTTCACGGTGCTGAGCCTGCGCAGCTGGGAGCCCAACTACCGCATCGACACCATCGTGCGCGCGGTCGCGATGCTCGCCGCGACGCGGCCGGTGGCGCTGCACCTGCTCGGCGGCGGCGCGGACGAGGCCGCGCTGCGCGCCCTCGTCGCGTCGCTGGGCCTGGGCGGAAGCACCAGCTTCCATGGCCGCGTCGACGATGCGGCGATGGTCGGCGTGATGCAGCGCAGCCACGTCAGCGTCTCGGTGCCGACGAGCGACGCGACCTCGGTCTCGATGCTCGAGAGCATGGCCTGCGGGCTGCCGGTGGTGGCGAGCGACCTGCCCGCCAACCGCCGCTGGCTGGACGCCGATCCGCTGCAGATCGTCCCCGGCGGCGACGTCGCTGCGCTCGCCGCTGCCCTGGCAGCGCTGGCCGACGATCCCGCGCGCGCCGCGCGCATCGTCGCTGCGCAACTGGCGCGCATCCGCGGCGAGGGCAGCCGCGCGCTGCAGATGGACCGCATGGACCGGCTCTACCGCGGGCTGCTGGAGCAGCGGCGATGACGCGCATCAGCGTCATCGTTCCCTGCCGCAACGAGGCCGCGCATCTCGATCCCTTCCTGCGCTCGGTGCTCGCGCAGCAGCTGGCGCCGGGCGACACGCTGCAGCTGGTCGTCGCCGACGGCGCCAGCGACGACGGCACGCGCGCGCTGCTGGCCGAGCGGGCGGCGGCGGAACCGCGACTGCTCGTCATCGACAACCCCGGGCGCATCGTCTCCACCGGACTGAACCTCGCCGTCGCCCGCGCCGACGGCGAGGTGATCGTGCGCATGGACGTGCACACGGTCTACGCCGACGACTACGTGCGCCAATGCGCGCGGGTGTTGCAGGACACCGGCGCCACCTGCGTCGGCGGTGCCTGGACGCCGGCGGCCAGCGGTGGGCGTGCACGCGCCATCGGGCGCGCGATCGCGCGGGCCTTCGCCAGCGGCTTCGGCTCCGGCGGCGCGGCCTCGCGCCGCGTCGATTTCGAGGGCGAGGTCGACACCGTCTACCTCGGCGCCTGGCGGCGTGCCGATCTGCTGCGAATGGGCGGATTCGACGAGACGCTGGTGCGCAACCAGGACGACGAACTCAACCTGCGCATCCGCCGCGGCGGCGGGCGCGTCTGGCAGAGCCCGGCGATCCGCAGTTGCTACACGCCGCGCGCCTCGTTCACGGCGCTGGCGCGGCAGTTCTGGCAGTACGGCTACTGGAAGGTCGCGGTGATCCGCAAGCACCGCCTGCCGGCCTCGCCGCGCCACCTGATGCCCTTCGCGCTCATGCTGCTGGGGGCGGCGCTGGCCGCCGCCGGGCTGGCCTGGCCCGAGGCGTGGGGCTTGCTGGCCGTGCTGCTGGCGCTCTACGCCGGCGTGGCCCTGGGAAGCGCGGCGCGGCTGGCGCCGCCCTGGCGCGAGCCCGGGCAGTGGCTGGCGATCGCCTGGGCCTATGCCTGCATGCACTTCTCGTATGGCCTGGGCTTTGCGCGCGGCGTCTGGGACGGCTGGCGCGGCCGTTTCGGCCACGGCGAAGGCGCGACGCGGCTGACGCGATGAAGGCGCGGCGATGAGTACGCACGACGAACCGCGCGCCGTCGCCGAGCGCTACGCGCGCCGCAGCGCCGCCGCCGACCGCTATCGGCCGCTGCGTCCAGAAGTGCAGCATGCCCTGCAGGAACGCCAGCGCGCGCTGCGCGTGCTGCTGGCGCGCGCTGGAATGACGGCTGCCGGCGAGCTTCGTCTGACCGAAGTCGGCTGCGGCAGCGGCGCCAACCTGCTCGAGTTGCTGCATCTCGGCTTCTCGCCTTCGCACCTGCAGGGCATCGAACTGCTGCCCGATCGCTTCGCGCTGGCGCGCGCGCGGCTGCCCGCGGCGCTGCGCCTGATCGCGGGCGACGCGACCCAGGCCGACATCGCGCCCGCCAGCCAGGACCTGGTGCTGCAGTCCACCGTCTTCTCCTCGCTGCTCGACGACGCCTTCCAGCAGCGACTGGCGGACGCGATGTGGCGCTGGCTCGCCCCAGGCGGCGCCATCCTCTGGTACGACTTCACCGTCGACAACCCGCGCAACCCCGACGTGCGCGCCGTGCCGCTCGCGCGCCTGCGCCGGCTCTTTCCCGAGGGCCGGCTCGACGTCCGCCGCGTCACGCTGGCGCCACCGCTGGCGCGCGCGGCGGCGCGCCTGCACCCCGGGCTGCTGCCCGTCCTGAACGCGCTGCCGCTGCTGCGCACGCACGTGCTGGTGCGCATCGACAAGAGGCCAGGGCTGAGCAAGGCCCGACCGGGTCGGACCTAGAATCGCCAAGGCACTACATTCCTACCACGCTTGAGCGTCCCGGCATGAAAACCGTCTCCGCCGCCGAGGCCAACCGGCAGTTCTCCGCCGTCCTGCGCGAGGTCGCGGCCGGAAACACGGTGCTCGTCACCTCGCGCGGCAAGCCGGTGGCGAAGATCGAGCCGGCGGCGCCCACGCCGGGCCCGCAGAGCCGCGCCAAGCGCCGCCTGCTCGAACACCTGCGGCGCGTCGAACCCGTGGGCCACCGCGACTGGCAGCGCGACGAGCTCTACCCGTAGCGCGCACGGTCGTGCACACGCTTGCCATCGACACCAACGTCCTCGCCTACGCCGAAGGGGCGGGCGACGCGGCGCGCTGTGCGCGGGCGATCGAATTGCTCGAGGCCTTGCCCGAGTTCGCGGTCGTGCTGCCGGTGCAGGTCTTGGGCGAGCTCTACCGCGTTCTGGTCGGCAAGCTGCACCAGGCGCCGCGCGTGGCCAAGACCGCCGTCCTGCGCTGGAGCGATGCCTATGCGGTGCGCGAGTCGAGTTGGGCCGCCCTGCAATCGGCGCTGGACTTGTCGGCCGATCATGGGCTGTCGATCTGGGACGCCTTGATCCTCGCGGTGGCCTCCGAACAGCGCTGCCGCGTGCTGCTGAGCGAGGATCTGCAGGACGGCTTCAGCTGGCGCGGAACCACCGTCGTCAACCCCTTTGCGGCCGCGCGCGCACCCTTGCTCGCGGACCTCTGGCCGCAGCCGCCTGCGCACGCGGCCAAGTCCACGCGCCGACGTGCCGGGCGGACGGGAAGCTGAGCCCATGAACCCACCAGCCCAAGCCTTCCTCCCCTTCGCCCTGCCCGAGATCGGCGAGGCCGAGATCGCCGAGGTCGTCGACACCCTGCGTTCGGGCTGGATCACCACCGGCCCCAAGGCGCGGCGCTTCGAGGCCGACTTCAGCGCCTTCCTTGGCGACGCCACACTGCAGTCCATCGCCGTCAACTCGGCCACCGCCGGCCTGCATCTGGCGCTCGAAGGCCTGGGCATAGGCCCCGGCGACGAAGTCATCACGACGACGCACACCTTCACCGCCACCGCCGAGGTCGTGCGCTACCTGGGTGCGGACGTGAAGCTGGTCGACATCGACCCGACCACGCTGTGCCTGGACCTGAACCAGGTCGAGGCCGCCATCGGAGCCCGCAGCAAGGCCATCATTCCCGTGCACTACGGCGGCCTGGCGGTGGACATGCCGGCGCTGCTGGCGCTGGCGCGCCGGCATGGCCTGAAGGTGGTCGAAGACGCCGCGCACGCCCTGCCCAGCACGCACGGCGGTCGACTGGTGGGAACCTTCGACTCCGACGCCACGGTGTTCAGCTTCTACGCCAACAAGACCATGACCACCGGCGAGGGCGGCATGCTGGTCACGCGCGACGCGCAGCTGGCCGAGCGCGCCCGCGTCATGCGCCTGCACGGCATCAGCCGCGACGCCTTCGACCGCTTCACCGCCAAGACGCCGAGCTGGGCCTACGAGATCGTCGCCCCGGGCTTCAAGTACAACCTGACCGACATCGCCGCCGCCCTGGGCATCCACCAGCTGCAGCGCGCACGCGGCTTCCAGCGGCGGCGCGCCGGGATCGCCGCGCAGTACGACGCGGGCCTGGCCGGCCTGCCGCTGCTCACGCCGCCGCAGCCCCGGCCCGGCGACTGTCACGCCTGGCACCTCTACGCCATCCGCCTGACGGAGCAGGCCGGCATCGGCCGCGAGCGCTTCATCGAGGCCATGTACGAGCGCGGCATCGGCTGCAGCGTGCACTACATCCCGCTGCACCTGCACCCCTACTGGCGTGCGCGCTACGCGCTGCGCCCGGAGCAGTTCCCCCACAGCCAGCGCGCCTACGAGGGCCTGGTGAGCCTGCCCATCTACACGCGCATGAGCGATGCCGACGTCGAGCGCGTGCTCGAGGCCGTGCGCGCGCTGCTGCAGGCCTGAGCCGGCGGCGCGGGCCCGGCGGCACAATCGCGGCTGCGGAGGTGACGACGATGGCCCAGGCGCAGCAGCACATGAGTCTGGACGACTATCTGGCCTGGGAGAACCAGCAGCCGGGGAAGAACGAGTACTTCCGGGGCGAGGTCTTCGCCATGGTCGGGGCGCGGCGCGCGCATGGGCGGGTCGTCCTCAATCTCGCGCGTCGGCTGATGGAGCAGCTCGAAGGCTCACCCTGCCAGGTCTTCGCCGAAGGCATGAAGCTGCAGGTGGAAGACGACGCCGTCTTCTACCCCGACCTCATGGTCACCTGCGACAAGAACGATCTGGCCACGGTGATGATCTTTCGCGCGCCCACGCTGCTCGTCGAGGTGCTGTCCCCGCATACGCAGGCCTATGACCGCGGCGTCAAGTTTGCCGTCTACCGGCGCCTGAGCTCGCTGCGCGAGTACATCCTCATCGATCCCGAGACGCGCAGCGTGGAAGGCTTCCGGCGCAACGACGAGGGGCACTGGGTGCTGCACGACATGAGCGCGGGCCCGCTGCTGGAAGCCGCCAGCATCGGCTGCAGCGTGCCGCTGGCGCAGGTCTTCGACGGCGTCGACCCGCCTGCGGACTGAAGCCCTCGGTGCTCTCGCGCCCATGCCCAAGCGCGCCTTCGATGTATTCGGCGCGGCGCTGGCCCTCGTGCTGCTGTCGCCGCTGCTGCTCGTGCTCGCACTCATCGTCCGGCTCGATTCGCCCGGGCCGGTGTTCTTTCGCCAGGCGCGCGTCGGCCGCTTCGGGCGCCTCTTTCGCATCCACAAGTTCCGCAGCATGGTCGCCGATGCCGCCGCGCTCGGGCCGCCGCTGACCGTGGGCGCGGACGCGCGCATCACGCGCAGTGGCCGCTGGCTGCGCCGCACGCGGCTCGATGAACTGCCGCAGCTCATCGACGTGCTGCAAGGACACATGAGCCTGGTCGGCCCGCGGCCCGAGGTGCCGAAGTACGTGCAGCACTATCCGCCGGCGCTGCGCGCGCGCGCGCTGGCGCTGCGCCCGGGAATCACCGACCCCTCTTCGCTGCTGCACCTGGACGAGGCGGCGTTGCTGGCCGCCGCCGCCGACCCCGAGCGCGAGTACGTCGAGCGCATCCTGCCGCGAAAGCTGCAGGCCGCCGTCGACTACGCCGAACGCGCCACGCTGTGGAGCGACCTTGGCGTCATCGCGCGCACGCTCGGCGCGCTGCTCGGCCTGCGCCGGGAGCAGGGCGCATGAGGCCGGCAGCGCTCGCCGCCTGGCAGCGCCTGGACGCGCTGCTGGCGCGGCTGCGTCCGCATCGCGTGCCGCTGTCGCTGCTCGTCGACGCGCTCGTCGTCGTGCTCGCCTGGAACGCCACCTACCTCTTCCGCCTGGGCTTCGAGCGCTGGCTGAGCGCGCGCCCGGGCTACGACGGTGCGGTGCTCGCCGCCGTCGTGCTGCTCTACCTGCTCGCGCTGGCGGCACTGCGGCTGCCGCACAACCTCTGGCGCTTCACGGGCTTCGCCGAAGTGCAGCGGCTGACGCTGGCCTGTTTCGTCGTCGGCACGCTGGCCGCGGCGCTGGTGATGGGCGCGGGCCTGCGCGAGGTGCCGCGTGCGGTGCTGGCGCTGCACCCCGTCGTCACGCTGATGGGCCTGGTGCTCGTGCGCATCGTCTACCGCATGCTGTGGGAACAGCTGCGCCTGCACACCGCGGTCGACGCCGCGCGCGCGCGCCGCGCCATCGTCATGGGCGCGGGCGCTGCGGCACGCATGATGCTCGCCGGCATCCACGAGCAGGGCTGGGCGGTGCTGGGCCTGCTCGACGACGACCCGGGAAAGCAGGGCACGCGCATCGGCGACGTGCGCGTGCTCGGGCCCCTGGCCGCCATCGCCGACCCGGTGCTGCGCGGCACTGCCACGCACGTCATCGTCGCGCTGCCCTCGGCCACGCCCGAGCAGCGCCGCCGCGCGCTCGAGCTCGCCTCCGACACCGGGCTGCCGGTGCTCACGGTGCCGACGATCGAGGAGCTGCGCGAGGGCCGCAGCCTGGAGCGCCTGCGCCGCATCGAGCCCGAGGACCTGCTCGGGCGCGCGCCGGTGCAGCTCGACGAGGCCGGCATCGCCGACATCCTGCGCGGCGCCACCGTGCTCGTCACCGGCGCCGGCGGCAGCATCGGCAGCGAGCTCTGCCGCCAGCTCGCCCGCTACGCGCCGGCGCGGCTCGTGCTCTACGAAGCCAGCGAGTTCAACCTCTACGCCATCGAGCAGGAGCTGGGCGACACGCATCCGGAGATCGAGCTCGTGCGCCTCATCGGCGACGTGCGCGAGCTCGAGCACCTGCGCCAGACCTGCGCGCGCTGGCGCCCGCAGCTGGTGCTGCACGCCGCGGCCTACAAGCACGTGCCGCTGATGGAGGAGCACAACGCCTTCGCCGCGCTGCGCAACAACACCCTGGGCACCTGGAACGCGGCGCTTGCCGCCGCCGAGTCCGGCGCCGCGCGCTTCGTGCTCATCAGCACCGACAAGGCGGTGAACCCGACCAACGTCATGGGCGCGAGCAAGCGCGCGGCGGAGATCGCGCTCTCCGCGCTCGTTCCGCGCTTCCCCGGCACGCGCTTCATGGCGGTGCGCTTCGGCAACGTGCTCGGCAGCAGCGGCAGCGTGATCCCCAAGTTCAAGGAGCAGATCGCGCGCGGCGGCCCGGTCACGGTGACGCACCCGGACATCATCCGCTACTTCATGACCATCCCCGAGGCCGCGCGCCTGGTGCTGCAGGCCGCCGCCCTCGGCGAAAGCGGCCAGGTGCTGGTGCTGGACATGGGGCAGCCGGTGAAGATCGCCGACCTCGCGCGCGACCTCATCCGCATGGCCGGCCACACGCCGCAGGAGATCCCCATCGTCTACACCGGCCTGCGCCCGGGCGAGAAACTGTTCGAGGAGCTGCTGGCCGACGCCGACGCCACCTTGCCCACGGCCATCGAGCGCCTGCGCATCGCGCGCCTGACGAACAGCCATGGCCCCATCGACGATCTGCTCGAACTCGCGCGCCAGGCAGGCGCAGCGCCCGGCGACGAGGCCGTGCGCCAGGCGCTGGCGGCGGTGGTGCCGGAGTTCTCCGGCGGCTGAGCCGCATGGGAGAATTCGTGCATGTCCGAAGCGTGTTGGTTGCCGGCGTCGGGGACGCTGCCGGAGGGCGTCCCGTGTGGCTGAAGCGGCTCGGCGGCGGGGGTGGCCGTGACTTCCCGCTTGGCTACTCCGCCTCGCTCGACGGCGCGCGTGGCCTGATGACCCTGGGCGTCCTGGCGGCGCACCTGCACTACTACTGGTATCCGGGTGCCATCATCTTCATGGACACCTTCTTCCTCATGAGTTCGTACCTGATCACCTCGCTGCTGATCAAGGATCGCGACACCCTGGGGAAGGTCGACTTCCGGCGCTTCTACGCACGGCGCATCCGCCGCCTGCTGCCGGCGCTCGTCGTCATGCTGCTGGTCTACACCATCGCCGTCCTCAGCCTCGGGCGGCCCTGGGAGCCCGAGCGACGCGCGATTCTGGCCACGCTCTTCTACTTCATGAACTGGGCGCGTGCCTTCGAGTGGCCGATGTCGCCTTACCTCGGGCACGCCTGGTCGCTGTCGATCGAGGAGCAGTTCTACGCGCTCTGGCCGCTGCTCTTCACCTTGCTCATCCCCTGGCGACACCGTCCCGGACGTCTGGCGCTGCTGCTCGTCGCGGTGGCCGCACTCTCGGCCTTCTGGCGCTGGCGGCTTGCCACGCACGACGCCGGCCTGGCGCGCATGTACAACGGGACCGACGTGCGCCTGGACGCCTTGTGCCTGGGGGCGGCGCTCGCCTTCGCGCGCAAGGGCTGCGCCTGGATGTCGTCGCCGCGCGTGGTGGCCGTCCTGAAGCCGGCCTTGCCGCTGCTTGCACTCGTGCTCTTCGTCTGGGGGTTTTCGGCGAGCTACTACGACCGCCAGTGGTACCTCTGGCAGTCGCAGGTCTGCATCGTGCTCTCGACCCTGCTTGTCGCCGGCCTCGTGCTGTGTCCGCGCAGTGCGCTGCATCCCTTGCTCGAGGCCGCGCCCACGGTGTACCTGGGGCAGATCTGCTACGGGCTCTACATCTGGCATCACCCGATCTTCCTCGTCATGGAAGATCATCTGAAGATCGATCTGGCCACGCGCGTCCTCGTCGGCGTGCCGCTGACCTTCGTCGCGGCCTCGCTGTCCTACCGCTTCATCGAGCTGCCGTTCATGAGGCGGCAAGTTCGGCGGGCGCCTGCCCCCGTGCACGTCTCCAATGCCTGAGCATCCACCACCGGCTCCGCCTTCGCTCGCGCCACCGGCCTTGTCCGACACCGGCGACGCCGCCCTGGGCGATGCGCTGGTGGCCGCGGGCAAGCTCGCCCCGCGCGATCTCGAGCGCGCGCAGGCGGCATCCGCCGAGCTCGGCAAGCGCCTGCCCGACGTGCTGGTGCAGCTCGGCCTCGTCTCGGAGGCCGACCTGGCGCAGCTGCGCGCGCAACTGCACCGCGTGCCCTGGCTGCACGTCGAGGACTTCCCGCAAGGCCTGCCCGACGTGCTGGTGCAGCTCGGCCTCGTCTCGGAGGCCGACCTGGCGCAGCTGCGCGCGCAACTGCACCGCGTGCCCTGGCTGCACGTCGAGGACTTCCCGCAAGGCCTGCCCGAGCTGCCCGGCGTGCAGCGCGGCTTTCTCGTTCTGCATCACGTGCTGCCGCTCTCGGTCGAGGACGGCGCGCTGGCCGTGGCCGTCGCCGACCCGGGCGACGCCTTCGTGCTCAAGGCCTTGCGCCTGGCCAGCGGCATGCCGCTGCGCGTGGCGGTGGCCACCGCCGCGGAGATCGACAAGGCCCTGGCCGAGCGCAGCGAGGCCGGCGCCGAGGGCGAAGGCGATGCGGAGGCCGAAGTCGACAGCGGCGAGTTCGTCGAGCATCTGCGCGACCTCGCCAGCGAGGCGCCGGTGATCCGCATGGTGAACACGCTGATCGGCCGCGTCATCGAGCTGCGCGCCTCCGACATCCACCTCGAACCCTTCGAGGACGGCCTGCACCTGCGCTACCGCGTCGACGGCACGCTGGATACCGCCGAAGTCATCGCGCCGCGCCTGGGCGCGGCCGTGGCCTCGCGCATCAAGCTGCTCGCGCACCTGGACATCGCCGAGCGACGCTTGCCGCAGGACGGCCGCATCCGCACCCGCGTCAAAGGCCGCGAGCTCGACCTGCGCGTCTCCACCGTGCCCAGCGTGCACGGCGAGAGCGTCGTCATGCGCGTGCTCGACCGCAGCGCGGTGCGCCTGAGCCTGCCCGACATGGGCATTCCCGACGACACGCTCACGCTGCTGCGCGAGATGCTGGCGCGCCCGCACGGCATCCTGCTCGTCACCGGCCCGACCGGCGCCGGCAAGACGACCACGCTCTACGCCGGGCTTTCGGAGCTCGACGCGGCGACGCAGAAGATCGTCACCGTCGAGGACCCGGTCGAGTACCAGCTGCCGGGCATCGTGCAGATCCAGGTGCACGCGCAGATCGGCCTGAGCTTCGCCAACGCGCTCCGCTCCATCCTGCGCCAGGACCCGGACGTGGTCATGATCGGCGAGATGCGCGACGCCGAGACGGCGCAGATCGCCGTGCAGGCCGCACTCACCGGTCACCTCGTGCTCTCGACCCTGCACACCAACGACGCCGCCAGCGCCGTCATCCGCCTCGTCGACATGGGCGTCGAGCGCTTCCTCATCACCTCCACCGTGAACGGCGTGGTCGCGCAGCGCCTGGTGCGCGCGCTCTGCAGCCAGTGCAAGGCGCCCGAGCAGCCCGATCCGGCCTGGCTGCAGCGCTCGGGGCTGCACCGGCACCTGGCGCCCGGCGCGCCGCTCTACCAGCCGCGCGGCTGCCCCGCATGCCGCGGCACGGGCTACCGCGGCCGCCTGGGCATCTACGAGCTGCTGGTGATGGACGACCGCCTGCGCCGCGCCATCGGCGAAGGCGCGGACGCCAGCGCCCTGCAGACGCTGGCGCAGCAAGGCGGCATGCGCCCGCTGCACGACGACGGCCTGCGCCGCATCGCCGCAGGCCTGACCACGCTCGAGGAAGTGCTGCGCGCCACGCAGGACGCCGGCGATGCCTGAGTTCGACTGGCGGGCGGTCGGTGCCGACGGCCGCGCGGCCAGCGGCCGGCTCGACGCCGCCAGCCCCGCGCAGGTCGTGCTGCAACTGCGCCAGCGCGGGCTGGTGCCGGTGGCCGTGCAGGCCGCGGGTGCCGAGGGGAGCGCGACGTCCGCGCGTCCTGGCGGCGCGGCGCCGACGGCCGCACCGCGCCCGTCCCTCGGCCAGCGCCGCGGCGTCACGCGCGCCGACGTGCTCGCCTTGACGAACGAACTGGCGATCATGCTGCGCGCCGGCCTGCCGCTGGCCTACGCGCTGCGCGTGCTCGTCGACATGAACACCAGGCCGGCGCTGCAGGCGCTGCTGCAGCAGGTGCTGGACGACGTCAAGGGCGGCGCGCCGCTCAGCCGCGCGTTGGCGCGCCACGGCGCGCTCTTCGGCGAGTTCCACGTGCAGATGGTGCGTGCCGGCGAGGCCGCGGGCCAGCTTCCGGCCACGCTGGAGCGGCTGACCGAGCAACTCACGCGCGCCGCCGCGCTGCGCGAGGGCGTGCTCTCGGCGCTCACCTACCCGGCCATCCTGCTGGCCGTGGCCCTGCTCTCGCTGGTGGGCATGATCGGCTTCGTCGTGCCGCAGTTCGAGAAGCTCTTCGCCGACATGGGCGAGGCGCTGCCGCTGGCCACGCGCGCCGTGCTCGCCCTGAGCCACCACGCGCGCGACTGGGGCCTGGCCTGGCTGGCCGCGCTGCTCGCCGCCGGCCTGGGTTTCTCGGCCTGGCGCCGCACGCCCGCCGGGCGCTTGCGCTGGCAGCAGGCGCTGCTGCGCCTGCCGCTGCTCGGGCCGCTGCTGCACAGCCTGCACCTGGGGTTGTTCGCGCGCACCCTGGGCACGCTGGCCGGCAGCGGCGTGCCGCTGCTGGCGGCGCTGGACATCGCCGTCGACACCGTCACCAGCCTGCCCCTGCGCCGGGCGCTGGGCGGCATGCTGATGCCGGTGAAGAGCGGCATGCGGCTGGCGCAGGCGATGGCCGACACGCGCCAGTTCGAGGCGCTGGCGGTGAACCTGGTGCGCGTGGGCGAGGAGACCGGCCGCCTGGGCCCGATGCTGCTGGAGTACGCGCGCGTCGCCGATCAGCGCGTCGAAGCCGGCATCAAGCGCGCGCTGGCGCTGCTCGAGCCCCTGCTCATCGTCGTGCTCGGCGTCGTCATCGCCGGCATCATCGCCTCCATCCTGCTGGGCATCCTCTCGGTCAACGAGATCGCGGCATAATTTCCGGCTCGTTCACGGGGCGTCGGCGCGGTCGACGCCCTTTTCATGGAACCGCGCTGCCAGGCCAGCGTCTTACGCGCACCGTGCATCACTTCACCGCCCGAGGCCGTCGCCGTCGCGCCGGCTTCACCCTCATCGAACTGCTGGTCGTGCTGGCCATCCTCGCGCTGCTGGCCAGTCTGGTCGGCCCGCGCGTGCTCAACCAGCTCGGCGGCGCCAAGTCCAAGACCGCGCAGGTGCAGATCGCCGATCTCGACAAGGCGCTCGAGCTCTTCAAGCTCGACGTCGGTCGCTTCCCGAGCAGCGAGGAGGGCCTGCAGGCGCTGGTCAGCAAGCCCGCCAGCGTCGCCTCCGGCTGGGCTGGCCCCTACCTCAAGGGCAGTCTGCCGAGCGACCCCTGGGGCAAGCCCTATGAGTACAAGCTCGAGGGCGGCGCGGTCCTGATCCAATCCCTCGGTGCCGATGGCGCCCCCGGTGGCGACGGCGAGAACGCCGACCTTCGCAACACCCGCTGAAGGCCGGCGGGCGGCGCGCCGCGCGCAGCCGGGTCGCGCCCGCGGCTTCACCCTCGTCGAGCTGATGGTGGCGCTGGCCATCGCCGCCCTGGCCATCGCCGTCGTCCCGCCTTCGCTGCAAAGGCTGCGCGAAGGCATGGCCTACCGCGACACCGTGCGCAGCGTCGTCACCGGGCTGCGCGCGGCGCGCGAACAAGCCCTGGTCGAAGGCCGCGAGACGCGCTTCTACGTCGACCTCGCCGGACGCCGCTTCGGACCCGACCCGCGCGCGCTGCGCGCGCTGCCCGAACCGCTGCAGATGCACGTCGTCGTCGCCGGCATCGAGATGCGCGAACAGCGCCTGGCGGCGATCCGCTTCCTGCCGCAGGGCGGCGCCACCGGCGGCAGCGTCGACGTGCTGCGCCCCGGCGCGGGCGGTGTGCGCATCACCGTCGACTGGCTCTCCGCCGCGGTGTCGCAGACGCCGCTCCCACCATGACGAGTCGCGGCGGTCGCGGCTTCTCGCTGCTCGAGCTCCTGGTCGCCATGGCCATCCTCGCCATGTCGCTGGCGCTGCTCTACCAGGTCGACGCCGGCGTGCTGCGCGGCGTCGCCGAGCTGCAGATGCAGCAGCGCGCCACCGTGCTCGCGCAGTCCATCCTCGACAGCCGCGAGGCGGTGCCGGCCGCGGGCTGGCACGAACAGGGCAGCGTGGCCGGCCTCGATTGGTCGGTGCAGAGCGCGGCGCTGCCGCGTCCGGCGGAGGTCGCCGCCACCGCCCCGCTGCTGCACGAGGTGCGCATCGCGGTGAGCTGGCGCGGCCGCGGCGAGGGCCATGCGCTGACGCTGACGACGCTGCTGCCGCAGGCGCTGCCGCAGCCCGGGGAGCGGCGGCCGTGAAGATGCGCGGCGCCGCGCGCGGCCTGACCCTGGTCGAGGTCGTCGTCGCCATGGCCGTGCTCTCGCTCATCGTGCTGGCCCTGGGTGCCTCGCTGCGCGGGCTCTCGCAATCGGCAGAGCGCGTCGATGCGCGCGTGCAGCAGATCGACGAGATGCGCCTGACCGCGGCCCTGCTGCGCGAACTCCTGGCCAGCGTCGCGGCCGTGCGCGCCGACGGGCCGCAGCGTGCCCTGCTGTTCGAGGCCGGGCCGCAGCACCTGGCCTGGATCGCGGTCATGCCCGCGCGCTTCGGGCCGGGCGGCCAGCACGCGCTGCGCCTGGCCGCCGAGACGCTGGACGACGGCAGCCAGGCGCTCGTGCTGCGTTTCGCGCCCTGGCGCGGCGAGGCCGCGCGCTTCCCCGATTGGACCCGCGCCGAATCGCGCGTGCTCGTGCACGCCCTCGATCGCCTTGGCCTCGGCTACGACGGCCAGGGTCTGCTCACCGGCTGGGAGTCTGCATGGCCGAGGCCGCAACGCCTGCCGGCGCGCCTGCGCCTGGACATCCAGACGCAGGCCGCACCCTGGCCGCCGATCGTGCTGCCGCTGCATACGCCGCCGCGCGCGGGCGCGGGCTTCGTCATCGGAGGCAGCACGCGATGAGCGCACGCGCTCCCGCGGCCCGCGGCGCGCGCGGCGTCACGCTGATCATCGTGCTGTGGACCGTCGCTGCGCTCTCGGTGCTCGTGCTCGGCCTCGTGCACGCGCAGCGCAGCGAGCTGCGCCTGGCCGGCGCCGCGCGTGCGCTCGTCTTCGAGACGGCGCTCGGGCAGGCGGCGATCCAGCGGATGATCCAGGCCCAGCGCAGCGGCGCGGATGCGCCATCGCGCCTGCAGCGCCTGTCCGTCTCCCATGGCGGGCGCGAGATCGAGGTCGAGCGCATGCCGCTCACCGGCCTCATCGACCTCAACGCCGCCGGGCAAGCCCTGCTCGTCGCGCTCTTGCGCGAAGCCGGCAACCTTGACGAGCGCGCCGCGAACGCGCTCGCGGCCGGGTTGCTCGCGCTGCGCGAGCAACGCCTGCCCGACGGCAGCAACAGGCGCTTGCAAGCGGTGGAGGAACTGCTCGCGCTGCCCGGGGTCGACTACGGCCTGCTTGCTAGAATCGCGCCCCTTGTGACCATCGACTCCGCCGGCAGCGGCCGCGTCAACGCCCTCGCCGCCCCCTACGAGGTGCTGCTGGTCCTGGCCAGGGGCCGTGCCGACATCGCCCGGCGCGTGGCCGACGAACGCGACGCCGGCAGCCCCGGAGTCGACACCACCCGTCTCGAAGCCGAGTTCATCGATGCCACGGTCAGCAGCCGTTTCCGCTACACGGCCCACGTCCCGGGCGCGGACGGCGTGCGCGTCGCGGTGCAGCGCGACGTCGACCTGCAGCCCGCGCCCGAGGAGGCCAGCGAGGGTCGCGAGCGCGCGCCCTGGCGGATTCTGCGTGCGCGCCAATGGCGGCTTGCCGCGCCCGAGGCCTTGAATGCCGGCGATCCCAGTGGCGAATGAGGCGCCTGCAGCCGCGATGACCGGTGCCGCGATGCTGGACGCGCTGCTGCAGCCCTGGCGCGAGCTGCATCGCCTGCCGCCCTTGTCCTGGCTGCAGCCCGAGCTTCCGGTCTGCCTGCTGCAGGCCGACGGCGGCCGCTCGCTGTGGGTCGGCGACACGCGCCGCAGCGAGGCGAGCGCAGCCGCATGCGAAGCCGCGCGCTTCCTCGCCGTCGAGGTGCCCGCCGACGACACGCTGGAGTGCGATCTGCCCCTGCCGCCCATGCCCGAGCGCGATCGTGCGCAGGCCGTCGCGCTCGCCGTGCAGTTGGCCAGCCCCTTCGATCCCGCCGAGCTCGTCTGGGGCTGGCGCGCGCGGCCAGCAGGGGCGCTCGCCCTGCTGTGCACGCGCAAGGCCGTGCAGGCGCGGCTGGACGCCGCCGCCGCTGCCTCTGCGCGCGCCGTTGCGCCCGAAGTCTGGGCCCTGGATGGCCGTGGGCAGCCGGTCGTGCTGCAGGGCTTCGGTGAGTCGGCGCGCAGGCAGCACGGCCTGCGCGGGCGCCGCCTGGGCGCGCTCCTGCTCCTGGGCCTGCTCGTGCTCGCGGCGGCCGTGCTGCTGACGCCATCGTTGCAGCTGCGCCAGCGTGCGCTGCAGGCGCAGCAGGCCTACGACCAGGCGCAGCAGCGCCTGGCGCCGGTGCTCGCCCAGCGCGAGGCGCTGACGCAGCTGCAGGCGCAGCAGGCGGCGCTGCGCGAGCAGATGGCCGAGCGCGTCGAGCCGCTGGCCGTGCTCGACCTCCTCACCCAGGCCGTACCCGAGGACAGCTTCGTGCAGCGGCTGCAGGTGCAGGGCGACAGGCTCACCCTCAGCGGCCAGACGCCCAACACCGCCGCCCTGATGAACCGCCTGAGCGCGCAGCCCCTGCTGCGCGACGTGCGCTCGCCCGCCGCGGCCACGCGCAGCATGAGCGCCGGGCGCGAGAACTTCACCCTCGAGATGACCTTGCAGCCCGATGCGCTGCGCCCTCCTGCGGCCAGCGCCAGTGCCAGCGCCAGTGCCGCGGCCGCGCGGGAGGGGCGATGAGCACCCGGGCGCGTGCGCTCGCCTGGGCCTCGGCCTTCTGGCTGCTCGTCCTGGGCACGCTGCTGGTGCTGGCCGGCCAGTGGGTGTGGCATCGCCAGCAGGCCTGGGCGCAGCTCCTGGAGACGATCGAACCGCGCATCGCGCGGCTCGAGGGCCTGGCCGGCAGCAGCCAGCAGTTGCAGCAGGCCGTTCAGCAGACCGAGCGCGACGTGTTGCGCCACGCCTATGCCGCCGCGCGCGATGCCAGCCAGGCCGGCAACGATGCCCAGCAGCGCGTGCGCGAGCTCTTCAGCCGCTCGGGGCTGGAGGTGCTCAGCCTGCAGGTGCTGCCCGCGCGCGCCGTGCCGCGCTTCGACCGCATCCCCATCGCCGTGCGTGTGGAGGGCGAGCTGAGCGTGCTGCAGGCCACGCTTGCCGCCCTGTCGACGCTCTCGCCCTCGGTCTTCGTCGAGGGCTTCGTGCTGCAGGGCGCTTCGGCGAACGAGGCCGCGCCGCCGCGCGTGGTCGCCGAACTGCAGCTCTTCGTGCTGCGCGCGCAGGCTTGAGCGGCATGCGACGCTGGACGCTGCCGCTGCTGCTGCTGGCCAACCTGGGGCTGGCGCTGTGGCTGGCCTCGCTCTGGTTCACGCCCGAAGGCCGGCTGCGCGCGCTGCAGTGGCAGCCGCCGCCGCCGCTGCCGCCGGCGCTCGACGCCGATCAGGCGCTGCCGGCCACGGGGGTCGAGCTCGAACGCTACGTCGCCACGCTCGAGCAGCCGCTGTTCTCGCCTTCGCGCCGCCCGCCGCCGCCGCAGGCGGCCAGCGCTGCGGCGCCGGCCAGCGACGTCCCGCCCGAACTGCGCGTGCTCGGCCTCTATGGCGTGCACGCGGCCCAGGGTACGGGCGAGGCAAGGGGCGGCATGGTTGCGCGTATCGATGGTCAGGTGAAGCGGGTGAAGATCGGCGATGCGGTCGGCCGCTGGACGCTGAAGTCCTTGCGACCGGGCGAGGCGGTGCTGGCCCTGGGCGACCTGGAGCATGTGTATCCCTTGCAGCGCACGACGTCCGAGACGCCCGCGCCGGCTTCCGCGAGCGCCGACAATGCGCCGGTGCAGCCATCGTCCTCAGCCGCGCCGCGGGCGCCGGCGGCCAACCCGTACTATCGGCGGCAGGTGGACGAAGCCCGTGCGAACGTACGACGCGTCAACGCCTTGCGCGCGCGCAGCGGCTTGCCTCCATTGCCCGAACCTTGAGCGAATTCGATGGCCGATGTACGAGCCCCCCGCCTGATGCTGCTGCGCGCCTTGTTGATGCTCCTGCTGCCGTTGCTCGCGGCCCTGGGCCAGGCCTCTTCCGCTGCGGCGGGAAGCGCTGCGCGCGCCGATGCAGCCAGCGCGTCTGCCGCCGCAGCCGGCGATGCGCCGCCCGAGCCTGACTCGGGGCGGGTTCGTCTGTTGCCGGGCAACGATCGCGTGATCGCAGCACCCGCACCCGCGCCCGCGCTTCAGGGCCCGCCGGTCGACCTGCGCTTCGAGGACACGCCGGTGCGCGAGGTGGTGCATGCGATTCTGGGCGACCTGCTGAAGGTCGACTACATGCTCCATCCGCCCGTGGACGGGCGCGTGACCCTGATCGCCTCGAGCCAGGTGGCGCCGGACAAGGCGGTCTTCCTGCTCGAGGCGGCGTTGCAGGCCAGCGGCCTCCTGCTGGCGCGCGACGCCCGCGGCGTCTACCACGTCGGCAAGCCCGACCTGCTGAAGGCCATCACGCCCGACGTGCGGCAGGTCGGCGGTCAGGATCCGCTGCCGCCGGGGAGCGGCGTGATCGTGGTTCCGCTGAAGTACATCGGCGCCGGCGAAATGGCGACCATCCTGCGCCCCTTGGCGCCGCCGGAGGCGATTCTCCGCATCGACAGCGTGCGCAACCTGCTCGTGCTGGCGGGCAGCCGCGCCCAGGCCGAGGGCTGGCTCAGCCTCGTCCGGACCTTCGACGTCAACCTGCTCGAGGGCATGTCGGTGGGCGTCTTTCCGCTCAGGTACCTGAGCGTGTCCGACGTCGAGGCGGCGCTTGCGCTGGCGCAACAGGGTGCGGGGGCCGCGGCGACCCAGCCTGCAGCCGCACCGTCCGCAGGCGCCGCTGCGGCAACAGCGCGTGCGGGGCCGGCGTTCTCGGCCGAGCGCTTGCCGCTGTTCGGCGCCATACGCGTGCTGCCCATCGAGCGCCTCAACAGCATCATCGTCGTGTCGCCGCGCGCGGCCTACCTCGAAGAGGCGAGGCGCTGGATCGAGCGGCTCGACCGCCCGGGCAGCAGCGCCAACGAGCAGCGCCTCTTCGTCTACCCGGTGAAGAACGGCTCGGCGCAGCATCTGGGGCAGGTCCTGGCCGGCATCTTCGGCAGCAGCGAATCGGCCACGGGCGCTGCCGCCACGGGGACCGGCGTGGCGCCGGCCCTGGCCAGCGCGACCGGCGCCACGCGCAGTGGTACGGCTGCGGGCCTGGCCGCGGGTGCTGCTGGCACGGGTGCGACGCTTGGCATCGGCACGTCGCAGCCCGCGCGCGGCAGCGCGGCCAGCCAGGGGCCGGCCATGCTGCCGCTCGAGGGCGGCTTGCGCGTCGTCGCCGACGAGCGCAACAACGCCATCCTCGTCTATGGCACCGCGGCGCAGTTCGAGCGCATCGAGGACGCCTTGCGCCGTCTCGACCTGCCGCCCACGCAGGTGCTGATCGAGGCCAACATCGTCGAGGTCACGCTCACCGACGAGACCTCCTATGGCCTGCAGTGGACCTTCGGCGACACGCGCGCGGGCGGCGGTACGGGCACCAGCGTGCTCAGCAGCGTCGACGGCGGCGTGCTCGGCGGTGCGCTGGCCGGCTTCTCGTACACGCTGCGCAACAGCGTCGGCAACGTGCGCGCGGTGCTCAACGCGATGGCCGAGAAGTCGCTCGTGCGCGTGATCTCCTCGCCCTCGATGATGGTGCTCGACAACCACACGGCGCAGATCGCCGTCGGCAATCAGCAGCCCATCCAGAGCAGCGAGACGCTCAGCAGCGAGGGCAACGTGCGCACCACCTCGATCCAGTACAAGGACACCGGCGTCGCGCTCGCCGTGACGCCTTCGGTCGGTTCGGGCGACATGGTGACGATGGCCATCGACCAGGCCGTCACCGACGTTGGCCCGATCGACTCCGCCACCGGCCAGCGCGCCTTCCTGCAGCGCCAGTTCTCGAGCAAGGTCGCGGTGCGCTCGGGCGAGGCGGTGGTGCTCGGCGGGCTCATCCGCGAGAACGACACCGGCGGCTCCGCGGGCGTTCCCGGTCTGCATGAGATCCCGGTCCTCGGCGCGCTCTTCGGCACGAAGACGAGCTCGAAGAACCGGACCGAACTGCTCGTCGTCATCACCCCGCGCGTGGCCCGCAACGCCGCCGACGCGCGCGCCATCAGCCAGGAACTGCGCGAGAAGCTGCGCGCGCTCGAGCCGCCGCAGCCACCGCAGCCGCCGCAGGACGATTCGGCACAGCGCTCACCCGGTGACGCACAACGCTGAACCGTGCAGAATCCGGCCCCGCTTCGCGCCTGGCCCGCAGGGCTCGGGCCGTATCCCGCTTCCCCGAACGCACCGTGCTCCATGATCCCTTTGCTCCCCGTTTCACGCGCGCGCTTCCTCGGACTGCTTGCCGCTGCAGTCGCGAGTGCCGCGCTCGCCGGCTGCGCCGCGTTCGCGCCTGCGAGCCCCGAAGAACGTGTTCGCGAGCGTGCCCAGGCGCGCTGGGACGCGCTGCTGTCCGGCGACATCGAGAGGGCCTACGCCTTTCTGAGCCCAGGCAGTCGCGGTGTGGTGTCGTTGTCGCGCTATCGGATGTCGATCGGCGCCTCGGCTTCCTGGAAGAGTGCCAAAGTTCACAGCGTCGCCTGCCCGCAGGCCGACCGTTGCAAGGTGACGATGCTGGTTGCCTATACCCCGGTGTTGCCACGTTCGCGAGTCGCTATCATCGAAACCTCGGTTGATGAGACGTGGCTCTTCGAAGAAGGTCAGTGGTGGCTTCCGCACGGCCTCTGAAGTCGGCCATCCAAGGCGCCGGCGACCGACGCCCGTCTCGTCTCTACAAAGAAGGACAAAGCAGGACAAAGCAGGAGGGCGCCGCCTATCGAGGTGAAGAAGACAGACTTCTGTTGCGAAATCTCGACACACAGGGGTTTTCGGAGCATGCCACCGATGGGTTGCCCGTGATCGCTGTGCTACATTGAAGGAAGCGTGATTGCTTCCGTTGCGCTTAACCAATATCTACCCCGGAGTCAACGTAATGAAGAGAACCCTTGTTGCTCAGTGCGCCGCGGCCGTGCTCACCGGAGCCGCCTTCGTCGGCGCGAACGCTGCCGTGGTCGCACCTGCCGCTGGCGCGATCGATACCGTCGCAACGGCGACCCAGCTGGTGGCGAACAAAGACGGGATCGGCCACATCGTCGTCGTGCCCTATTACTCGGCGGCCAGCGGCAACGATACCTACCTCAGCATCACCAACACCGACATGCGCAACGGCAAGGCGGTGAAGGTTCGCTTCCGCGGCGCGTCGAACTCCGACGACGTGTTCGACTTCACGCTGCTGATGTCGCCTGGCGACGTCTGGACAGGCACCGTCACCAAGGATGCCACGAGCGGCAAGGCCAAGCTGCTCACCGGCGACAAGAGTTGCACCATCCCGAACGCGATTGACGGCTCCACCTTCGTGACCGGCCGTCTGGCTCCGTACCAGTCGGCCGACGCGCAGGCCAAGGAAACGCTGGAAGGCTATGTCGAGATCCTCAACATGGCCGACATCTATCCGAATGCGGTACCGGCGCTTGCAGTCGGCGGCTCTCCCACGCGCCTCCCTGCGGTCGCTCCTGCGGTCAACAACCCGCTGTTCATCGCGACCAAGCACGTCAACGGCGTGCCTCCTGGATGCGGCGAGACCACCCCGGCGATCGCGGCTCTGGCGAACGATCCGACCAGCTACAGCACGCCGACGGATGCGACTTCCGCAGTTCAAATGGGTCTGGATGTGCCGACCGGTGGCCTGACCGCGACTTGGACCATCATCAACGTGCCGCTGGCCACTTCGTATTCCGGTCTCGGCGATGCAGTTGAGGCAATCAACGCGGCTACCGGCCTGCCTGGCTGGGGCAACGTCGTGTTCTCCCCGCAGCTGGCGACTCCGGTGGCCGTTGCAGCGGCCCGCCTCGTGACGGCTGACCCGTTGCTGCGTGGTGGCGTGCCAGACAGTGAAAACGCCGTCCTGCCTGCGGTTGTGCGCGGCACACCGGTGCTTCCGACGGCTGCAACGAGCTACGTCGCGCCCGCGATGTACGATTTCCCGGATCTGTCCACGCCCTATCTGCAGGGCAGCATTGGTTCGATGGGCAACGGCGTCGCGACCCGACTGCAAGCTTCGCTGCTGACCGACGCCTATGCCGTGACTTCGGTGATGAACGAGTTCGTCACCGACGTCAGCCTGCTGGCCAAGACCGACTGGGTCTTCTCGTCGGCCACCCGTCGCTACAATGTCGCACGCAACTACGGAACGAGCGCAGCAACGGCGTCGACGGTCTTTACCGACCTCGAGTTTGACGATGCGAACACCGCTGGTGGTGTGACTGTCGGAGGTGCCACAACCGCCAACCGCTATGCGGTGAGCAATACCACGGCCGAAGGCAACCTGATCTGCGTCACGGGTGTTGGCACGGCGGCTGGACTCACCGCCCCTGTTCCAAACAACAAGTACGGCGCGGTCAACGCCGACCGTGAAGAGACCTTCGTCGGTTCCACCAGCCAGTTCGTGATCTCTCCGGGGACGCCGACGGCGCCGCTGACCATCTGCGGCGAGGTCAGCGTGCTGACCTTCAACAACGCCAGCGGTGGCGGTGCGCTCGGCGCGCAACTGACGAAGAAGGACTTGACCGGGACGAACGTCAACGGTTGGGCACGTCTCTCCACGCCCGGCCTGGCGGGTATCGCCCCCGGTACGGTTAGCGGCCGACTGGGTCTGCCCATCGTCGGTGCGTCCTTCATGCAGCTCACCAACGGCGCTGTTGCGGCCGGAACGTCGGGCAACTACGGCCTGACCTTCCCGCACCGCACGACCCGCTATTGATCGGCATCCGGGGTAGCAAAGGGGGCGGGGTAACCCGCCCCTTTTTTTTGAGATCTCGGTTCGCCGCCGAACCCGTGGCAACGCGGTCCGTCCAGGCCCGCGTCCTCAGCTTCACTTCCGATTCATGCTGTCTCCCCGCATTCATTTCCTAGCCGCTGCCGTGGCCGTCGCCCTGGCCTCACTGCCGTCAGCCGTACATGCGCAATCGCCCTCGCCGCTGGTCACGGGCGAGCACGGCGTCACCGTCACCCGGACCGACATCGAGGTCGCGATGGAGCGGGTGCCAGAGGCCTCGCGTGCCGCGGTGATGGCGCGTATCGACAATCTCTCGCGCCAGGCCGAACAGATCTACATCCGCCGAGTGCTGGCGGTGGATGCCGAGAAGGCGGGCCTGGACAAGTCTCCCGAGGTCGCGGCCGCGCTCGCACAGGCCCGCCAGCGCATCCTTTCGGACGCGCAGCTGGCAGCGATCAGCCAGAGCGTCAAGCTCAGCGACGAGACCGTCAGCGCCTATGCCCGCGACGTCTACCGCAGCGACCCCAAGCGCTACGAGGTGCCCGCGCAGACGCGCGCCCGCCACATCCTCATCGGCAACAGCGCAGATGGCAAGGCCAGGGAGCGGGCGGAGGAACTGCTGACGAAGATCAAAGCCGGCTTATCTTTCGAAGAGGCCGCGCGCGAGTTCTCCGGCGACTACGCCAGCGCGGCCAAGGGCGGTGACCTCGGTTGGTTTTCTGCCGGGGCCATGGTCAAGCCCTTCGAAGAGGCGGTGGCCAAACTCAAGCAGCCGGGCGAAATCGGCCCCGAGGTCGTGCAGACGCAGTTCGGCTATCACATCATGCAACTCGTCGGCCGTCGCGAGGCGGGGATCCAGCCCTTCGACGAAGTGCGCGCCGCCCTGGAGCAGGAGGTCCGCGCCAAGGCGGAGGAAGAAGCACGCCAGACCCGCATTCAGGCCATCTCGCGTGCTGCCAAGGTCGATGTGCCGGGGCTGGAGGCGATCGCGGCCGAGTACGCCAAGAAGACAAAGCCCTGATCCCGACAGACGGTGCCCGCTCCGCGACGATGCGGCTGGCCGTCGCCATAGTCATCTACCGACCGCGGCTCGCCGAGCTGCAGGCTGGCCTCGAAGCCATCGCGCAGGCCTGCGCGCAGGGCTCCACGGTTGCCGTCCACCTGTGGCACAACGACGAAGGGCAACAGGCCACGCCGGGGCTGGCGCTCGTGGTCGAGCGCCTGCGCGCTCGCGGTCTTGCCGTCCGGATAGGTGGCGGTGGCGGCAATCTGGGCTTCGGTCGAGCGATCAACGCCATCCTGCCCGCCATCGCCGCCGATCACCTGCTGCTGCTCAACCAGGACGCCATCCCGGAGCCCGGTGCGCTCGAGCGCCTGTGGGCCGTCGCGCGCGAGGATGGTCCGCAGGTCGCCGCGTGGGAGCTGCGCCAGATCCCCTACGAGCACCCCAAGGACTACGACCCGGTGAGCGGCGAGACCGGCTGGGTCAGCGGCGCTGCCGTGCTGCTGCGCACGCAGGCCTTGCGCGAGGTGGGCGGCTTCGAGCCGCGCTTCTTCATGTACTGCGAGGACGTCGACCTCTCCTGGCGGCTGCGCTGCGCCGGCTGGCGCTTGCGCTACCTGCCGCAGTGCGCGGTCGTGCACCGCACCTACGCGGTGGCGCACGAGGTCAAGCCGCTGGCCGCGATCGAGGGGGCTTACGCCAACCTCTGCCTGCGCACCCGCTTCGCCGGGCGCAGTGAACTGTGGCAAGGCCTGCGCCAGCATGTGCAGGCGCTGCGGGCGCCGCCGCGGTTTCCGGGCCAGCATGCCGGCTTGCGACGTGCGCTTCTTCGTTTCGCCCGCGACTTCCCCCACTTCCGCCGCACGCGCTGCGCCGCGCCCGATTTCGCGCCCTTCTTCCCGGGAGCCGACTACGAGATGCGGCGCGAAGGCGCCTTCTTCCCCTTTCTGGCACAGCACGAGCAGGGGAGAGCGCGGCCGCCGCTCTCCGCCCTCGTGCGCGCGAGCGGAGACGCCCAGGGGCTTGCCGACTGGCTGCGCTGTCTGGCGCAGCAGACGCAGCCGCCGCAGGAGGTGATCGTCGTCGGCGCCGACGACCCCGTCCTGCACGCGGTGATCGCCCGCGCCGACCTCGGCTTCCCCTGCCGGCCGCTGCCTTCGCTTGCCAGCCCGCTGGGCGCGATCGCCGCCGTGCACGCGCAAGCCGACTGGTGGCTGCTGTTCGCGGATGATCGCGAACGGCCTTATGCCGACCACGCGGAAGTCCTCCTGCAGGCCGCGCTGCAGCAGGGGGCCGACGGCGCCGCCGGCCTGCGCTGGGTGGTCCAGGCCAGCGCGCGCGAGCATGCCGCCGCGCACCGCCTGCACGCGCCCCGAACCGTGCTTGCCGGCCCGCCCGGGGAGCGGCCTGCGCTGCTCATGCACCGGCCCGCCGCCGGCGCCGAGCCTGCGCGCATCGCCGAAGTCGACAAGCTGACGACGCTCAGCTACCAGCCCCCTGCGCCGATCGAGCCTGCGACCGCCGGGACCACATCGCCCAGAGCGCTTCCTCGAAGTGGCGCGCAAAGCGCCGCGAGTCGAACAGCGGCGACGCCAGCAGCTGCGCCCTGAGGCCCTGGCGCAGCCCGGCCAGGGCCGCAAGCTCGCTCGTCAGGCGCCGTGCCCTGGCGACGTAGTCGTCCTCGTCCTCGGCGACCCAGTCCGCGAGCCCGACGTTGCAGGCGATGGTCTGGCCGTTGTGTCCGATGAAGCGGCTGCCGCGGAGCGTGAGCACGGGCACGCCCATCCACAACCCTTCCGCGCTCGTCGTCCCGCCCGGGAAGGGAAACGGGTCGAGCGCGACGTCGACGCGGGCATAGGCCTGCAGATACTCCTCCCGGGGCGAAGGCCCCTCGAGCAGCAGCCGCTGCGCGTCGATGCCAAGGCGCTGGGCGCGCTCGAGCAAGGCGGCCACCATGCCGGGCTCGGCGAGCTGGCCCGCCTTGAGGAACAGCCGCGAACCCGGCACCGCCTCGAGCACGCGCGCCCACAAGGCCAGGGTGCGATCGTTCACCTTGGCCAGGCTGTTGAAGCAGCCGAAGGTCAGCACCCCCTTGTCGAGCGCAGGCAGCGGCGTCACCGGGAGGTCGAAGTCCGGGGGCGAAAAGCAGAAATAGGTCTCGGGCAGCCGCCAGACCTGCTCGACGAAATGATCCTCCTCCTCGGCCGGCGTGACCTGGGGGTCGCCGAGCACGTAGTCGATCTCGCGCAGTCCGGTGCTGGCGAAGTAACCCAGCCAGGCCAGCTGCACCGGCGCAGGCTTGCGCAGGAAGAGCGGCAGGCGGTTGTGGGCGGTGTGACCGGCCAGATCGACGAGCAGGTGCACGCCGTCGTCGTGGATGATGCGCGCGGCGGTTTCGTCGTCGTGCATCCAGATCGGCTTCCACCCGTCGAATCCCTGCCGCAATTGCGTCGTGAGCGCGTCCTCGAGGCTGTTCGTCGGGTAGGCGACGAGTTCGAGCCGGGCCCCGTCCAGTCCGCGCAGCAGGCCCTGCAGGAAGTAGCCCACGGGGTGGCTGCGGAGATCGCCGGACACGAAGCCCACGCGCAGGCGCTGCGGGTTCTCCTCGGCGCGCCAGGCCCGCCGGACCTGGCGCACCCCTTGGCGCTGCACCTGGCCGTAGCGGATCGCCTCCTCCAGCGCCTGCGCCGCGGAGACTTCGGGCATGAAGTTCATCGCGTAGAGCAGATTGCTGTGCGCCTCGGCGAATCCGGGTTCGAGGCTCAGCACCCGTCGGTAGCTGGCCACCGCTTCCGTGAACCGCCCCTGGCCCATCAGCGCCACGCCGAGGTTGAGGTGGGCCTCGACATGCTGCGGATGCAGCGCGATCGCTTCCCGGCAACTGGCCTCCGCCTCCCTCATCCTGCGGCGATCGATCAGGATCGCGCCCAGATTGGCATGCGTGGCGACGTGCCGGGGGGCGAGGGCCACGGCGCGGCGCGCGCTCGCCTCGGCCTCTTCGAGCCGGCCCTGGCTGCGCAGGATGAGGGCCAGGTTGCCATGCGCCTGCATCAGGTCCGGCCGCAGCAGCGTGGCCTGGCGGCAGGCGGCCTCGGCTTCCTCCAGCCGCCCCAGCGCCAACAGCGTGGCGCCCAGCTGGTCGTGCACCGACGCCAGGCCCTCGTCGATGGCAAGCGCCGCCCGATAGGCGCGCTCGGCTTCGGCGAACCGCTGCTCACGCGCCAGCCGCGCACCCGCCTCGGCGCAGGCCCGGGCCGAGGCGGGGTCGTCGCCAAGGCGCGGATCCCCGTCCCCGTCGCCGTCCGCAGCAGCGGCGGGCGGCAGCCTGGCGGCGAGGGCATCGACCGCCGCGCCTCGCAGGCCGTGGCGTCGGCCTTCCTCGAGCACGGCGCGCGCGCGCTCGCCCTGGCCGACACGGATCAGGACCTCGATGTAGCTGATCCAGTACTGGGCCTGGGTCGGGCTGGCGCGCAGTGCGGCGAGCAGCCAGGGCAGGGCGGCGTCGGGGCCCTGGCTGCCGACGATCAGCACGCCCAGGTTGTGCTTGGCCTCCGCATGATCGGGCGCCCGTTGCAGCACGGCCCTGTAGGCCTGCTCGGCCTGGGCGAGTTTGCCGCCCTTGTGCAGACGCACGGCACGCTGGAAGGCGGTGGCGATGTCGGCGGACATGGCATTCACCCGCTTAAGGCCGCTCCCTGGCCTGCAGCGCCTGCGCGACCCGCTCCCGCGCCGCCCGGGCCGGGTCGCGCGCGACGAAGGCCTGCACCAGCGCCTCGTACTGCGGGTGCAGCGCGCGCATGGTCTGCAGCGCCGCGGCCTGCAGCGTCTGCTGGCGCGCGCTGAAGCTGGCGCCGCCGGCGTGGTAGACGAAGGCGTCGAGCGCGTGCAGGTGCGTCCAGCCGCGGCGGCTGGCGCGCAGGCAGAAGTCGTTCTCCTCGCCGTAGCCGGCGCCGAAGGCGGCGGCGTCGAACTCGCCGACCTCGTCCAGGCAGTCGCGGCGGATGTACATGCAGAAGCCGACCGCGGTCGGGATCGCGAGCCGCTGCGCGTCGAGCAGGCGCGCGAAGAGCGCGTGCAGCGCGGCCGGCGTCCAGCCGTCCGGCATCGGGTTGTCTGCGCAGAAGCGCGGGAAGGAGCAGATCGTCGCGTTGTTCGAGAACGGCGTCACCGTGCCCACGCGCGCGGCGCTCCAGGCGGCCGCGCGCAGGCGGTCCAGCCAGTCGCCGCTGACTTCGGTGTCGCTGTTGAGCAGCACCACGTCGCGCCGGCCGGCCAGGCGCATGCCGAGGTTGACCGTGGCGGCAAAGCCGAGGTTGCGCGCGTTGCCGAGCACGCGCACCTGCGGATGCAGGGTCGCCAGCGCGCGCAGCCAGGCCGCGGTCTCGGCGTCGGGGCTGGCGTCGTCGATCACCGTCAGCTGCCAGGGCCGGGAGCCGGCGCTGCCGAGCACGCTGGTCACGCAGCGGCGCACGTGCGCAAGGCCCCCGTGCACGGGGACGATGATCTCCACCGTCTCGTCGACCGGCGCGCGCGGGGCGGCGAGAAGCGCCTCGCGCAGCGCCAGGTAGTCGGCCGAGAGCGGCCAGCCGCATTCGATCTCCAGGCGCAGGGGCCCGGCTGCGCCCGGATCGACTGCCGCGGGCCACGGCAGCGCCAGGCTTGCCTCCGGACCGGTGAGCAGCAGGCGCAGCGGCTCGCCCTCGGCGGCAGACGCTGCGACCTCGAGCTCGCGCCGGCTTGCGGCCTGCAGCGCGAGCGCCGCGCCGGCTGCCTGGCCCGACCAGGACCACAGCAAGCCGCCCTGGGCGTCGACGAGGCGCAGCGCGTGCAGGTGCAGATAGCCCTCACGATCCGCAGGCTGCCAGCAGGGGCGCGCGCCGCGCGCATGGTTGGGCGGGATCTCGAAGGACAGCGTCTGCCGCGCCGCGCCGACGCGGCCGAGCCTGGACACGCGCAGTGGCGGCAACCCGGTCTGCCCGTTCGTGCCGCCGAGCACGAGTGTGCTGGCGAAGACGGCGACGTGCACGGCGGGATCGGGCGCCGGGATCGCACCCGCAGGCCCTGCCCCTGGTGCACCTTCGTCATGCATGCGCCGTGCCGCAAACACGAGCTGGTAGGCCGAGGCGTCGGGCTGCGCCAGCAGGTAGCGCGCCACCGTCGGCGGCAGGCGGTCGAAAGGCGTCCAGAACTCGGTGTAGTACCAGGTGGCGTCGATCGGCTCGACGCGCTCGACCTGCCAGCCTTCGTCCTCCAGCAGCCGGCTGAACGAACGTCGCGTGAAGAAGCGCAGGTGCGTGCGGTCGAGCAGGCCTTCGGGGCCGTACTTCCAGTCGCCGTGCATGAGCTCGACGATCATGCCGGCATAGGCGACGTTGGGGATCGAGGCCAGCAGCCGGCCACCCGCGCGCAGCAGGCCGGCGCATGCCTGCAGCACGCGCTGGGGCTCGCGCAGGTGCTCGAGCACGTCGGCGCAGACGATGCAGTCGTAGCCGCCGGCCTCGAAACGCTGCGCCCAGGCCTCGTCTTCCAGATCCAGCAGTTCCAGGCGCTGGTAGGCGTCGCGCGCCAGATGGTATTCGGCGCTGCTGATCGTCAGGCCGTCGACGCGGCAGCCGCGCTGCTGCAGGAGCCGCCCGAGCGCGCCGCTGCCGGTGCCCAGGTCGAGCACGCGCGCGCCTGCGGGGACCATGGCGGCGAGAACGGAGAGCGAGCTGCGCTCCTGCTCATCGACCGTGCGCCGGTACACGTGCGCCGTGCCGCTCGCGCGCCGGCCCGGCCAGCCGGCATAGAGCAGCGCGCACTCCCCGCGCGCGCTCTCGGCCAGCACCTCCACCCAGGGCTCAGGTGCGTCGGGCTCGAGTGCCAGGCGCAGGGTGAAGCCGGCGTCCTGCAGCCGTTCGTCGGCGAAGGCCTGACGCACGTCGTTGCGGCGCACGCCGGTGGCGCAGCGGTGCTCGCGGCCGTCGACGACGACCTTGACCGCGGGCAGCGCGCCGTCGTCGATCGACGCCGCCCAGCCGTCGAGCACGAGGCTCGTGCCCTCGATGCGGCGCTCGTCGACCCAACCCCAGGGCCCGCGCCGGAAGCCGCCGAGCACGGACAGGTCGCGCGCGGGATCGGCGCCGACGACGTAGAGGTCCTGCTCGTGCGCCAGGCCCTTGGCGATGCGCCAGGCCCGGCGCGCGTCTCCCGCCGCGGCGGCGACGGCGCGGCGCACGAAGGCTTCGCTCACCGTCGTCGTGCCGTAGGCCTGGGTGTCGAGGTCGGCGATCTCGCTCTGCGTCTTGAACAAGAGCCCGCCCGCGGGCAGCTGCTCGCCGGGCGCGAGCAGCGCCTCGTCGTGTACGCTGAAGCAGAGCACGCCGCGCGGCGAGAGCAGGGCCAGCAGCCGCGCGAGCCAGCGCTGGAACAGCTCCTCGGGCAGGTGCGAGAAGAGCGAGGCGACCCAGATGAAGTCGAAGCGGCGGCCGGGCTCGAAGTCCTCGGGGGCGAGGCAGGAGGGCAGGCCGTGCACGCCGAAGCTGCCGACCACGTAGTCCAGCGCCTCGGGCTGGATCTCGCTGGCGAAGAGTTCGAGCTCGCGCTCGCAAGCGCTGAGCAGGCGCAGCAGCCGGCCCCAGCCGCAGGCGAAGTCGAGCACCGAGACCGGCTCCGCGCTGGCGGGCAGCAGCGCGTCCAGGACCTGACGCATCGCGGCGTACTGCTGCAGCGCCACGTTGATGTACTGGCTCACGGCGGCCGCGGCGTCGCCATGATGGCGCAGCGAGTGCAGCAGCATCTGGTCGGCCGAGTGGATGCGCAGCTGCAGCGCCTCGCGCGCGCCGAGCTGCGGCCACTGCCGGCGCAGCAGGGCGAGCAGGCGTGGCTCGAGGCAGATCGCCTCCGCCTGCGCGAGCAGCGCGGGGAGGGCGGGTTCGGTGGTGCTCATCGGATCATGTCGGCCGGCGCGACGGCCTCGCCGTCACTCGCGCGCGGCGCCGATTCTCGCGTCGGCACGAGGCCCGCGCATGCCGGTGTCCGCGCCGCCGACCAGGCGAGCATCGCCAGCCCCAGCAGCATGAGCGCGAACTTGGCGTCGCGCAGCACGACGTTGAAGCCTGCGGCCCAGGCGATCGCCACCAGCACCAGCAGCGCCGGCAGCGCCGCCGCGCCGCGTCGCCGCACGCCGCGCAGCGCCTGCAGCCAGAGCAGGAGCGCCAGCAGCAGCGCCACCACGCCGCCTTGCTGCGCCAGCAGCAGGTATTCGTTGTGCGGCGTGGTGTGGCCGGTGAGGATGGGCTCGCCGCGCACGCGCGCGTGCCACAGCGTCACCCAGCTGCCGACGCCGTGTCCGATCACCGGACGCTCGAGCACGAGGCCGGCCGTGACCTCGACCATGCGTGCGCGCATGCCCCAGCTGGTGTCGACCGGCCCCGAGCTGCGGTAGGCCTGCAGCTCGGCGACGCCTTCGGCCAGACGCTCGCGCACCTGGGAGGAGCCCAGGCCCACCGCGAGCGTCGCCAGCGCGACGAGCGCGAGCCGGCGCAGCCGTCGGCCGCGCCAGCGCGGCTGCGCCAGCACCAGCACCGCCAGCAGCAGGGGTGCAAGAAGCAGGCCGGTGCGCCTGTCCTGCTGCGTGAGCGCGGCCAGGCAGAGCAGCGCCGCGCCCAGCCGGAGCGCCTGCGCGCGGCCGCGGCGGGCGTCGATCGCCAGCTGCAGTGCCAGCGCGCCGGCCAGCGCGAGCAGCAGCGAGAAGGCGATGCGCTGGTTGCCGAGCACGTCGACGAAGGGTCGCCACGCCGGGGGCGTCGGCAGCCAGCCTGCGGCGTCGAGCAGCACGAAGCTTCCGACCAGCGCCGAGGCGGCGACGAAGTGGCCAAGCGCGCGCAGCGCCGCGGCCGCTTCGAGCGCGAAGGCGATCGGCAGCACGAGCAGCGGCAGCGCATACATCCACAGGTGCGAGACGATGGCCGAGGCCGGCGCCGGGCTCCAGGCCGCGCTCAGGGCGAGCCAGACCCAGAGTGCGAGCGCCGCGCGAAAGACGGGGTGACCCGCGACCGTGCCAAGGCGCTGCTGACGCCACAGCATGTGCAGCGCAAGGCCGCTGCAGGCGCCCAGGGCGAGGTACTGCAGGCCGGTGGGCAGGTAGGCCGTCCAGGCCAGGGCCAGCGCGGCCCAGGGCAGCGCGCGCGCGGCGCCGGACTCGTGCCTCAAGCCCGCCTCCGCACGCAAAGCCCTTGCGCGATGCCGGCCAGCAGCGCGCCGAGCTTGCGCGCGCGCTGCCCTTCGGCGAGCGCGATGCCGGCGGCTTCGTAGCCAAGGCGCAGCAGGCAGAGCCGCGCGAAGGCCGGCTCGCGCAGCCCCCAGCGGCGCAGCAACAGCACGGTGTTGCGGCCGATCAGCCTTCGCCGCGCCGGGCCGTGGCCGGTGGCCTGCAGTTCGCGCCCGAACAGGCGGTAGCGCCGGCGCTCCCCGATGGCGTGCGCGAACACGTGGCGGCCGTGCACCCAGATGGAGAGGCCGTGCCGACGCGCGCGCAGGCAGTGCTCGGTGTCGACGTGATCGATGCCGAGTTGCTCGTCGAAATCACCGAGCCGTGCCAGCGCCTCGCGGCGCCAGACCGACATCGAGTTGACGACGAAGGCCACGCGCTGCAGGCCGTCGAACTCGCGCGGCAGGTGGCGCATGCGCCATCGCCCGAGTTCGATGTAGCGCGCGCGCAGCCCGGTGGCGCGCTCGCGGTAGGCGGGGGCGACGGCGGCCACGTCGGCGCGGGCAAGCAGGGCCTGCACCTCGGCGTCGGCGAGGAAGGCCGCAAGCACCGACGGGTCGGAGTCCTGGTCGACGAAGACGACCTGCCGCGGTGCGACCACGCCGGGTTCTTCCTGCAGGTGCCGCAGCGCGCGGTTGTAGGCCCCGGCCAGACCGCCGCGATTGCCGTGATGCAGCAGCTCGATACCGGGCAGCGACGCGGCGAGCCGCGCCAGCGCCGGGTCCGGCCGTTCGTTGTTGTCGACGACGACGACGCGTTCGACGAGGGCGCCGAGCGCGGGCAATGTGCCGGGCGCGGTGGCACCGTACACGACGAGGACGGCTGCGGTCGCCTCGTGGGCGGCCGCGCTTTCCTTCACAGCCGGTTGATCAGCGCCGCCGCCGTAAGCCCGAGGTTGCCGAGCAGGGTCTGGCGGAAGATGCCGGCCTCGCGCAGGCCGCGCAGCCGTTGCGGCAGGCTGCGCTGTCGAGCGCGGACGAAGGTGTCGAGGACGCGCTGGTTCTCCGGCGTCAGCAAGGGGTAGACGCGTTCCAGCGCGCGCAGGTTGGAATCGACCCAGCCGCGGAACCGGCCCTGCAGCAACTGCCGTGCACGGCTGGCCTGCGCCAGAACGGTTGCGTTGGAGCCGAACTGGTTGCCTTCGTGCTGGCGGTAGCGCACCGTCGGGTAGGGGTCGTAGTGCACGCGTCCGCCGCAGCCCGAGATCAGCATGTAGGCCCACCAGTCGTGCGTGATCGCCTCCACGTTCTCGCCGGCCCGGCGCAGCAGGTCGCGGGCGGCGCGGTTGAAGACCATGGTGTTGCCGCCGGCGATGCTCTGCACCAGTGCGTTGCGAAAACCCGGCGCCTTGGTGAAGAGCGGGGAATAGCCGATGTGCTGGTTGCGTGCGTCCACGAGCAGCGTGCGCGAGCCGTAGAGCGCAGGCACTTCCGCGGGAACGGTCTGCAGCCAATCGACGGCGCGTTCGAGTTTGTCCGATTCCCAGACGTCGTCCTGGTCGGCGTAGGCGAAATGGTCGGCGTCGATGTCGGCGCGGCAGGTGAGCGAGAGGAAGTTCGCCGTCGAGCCTTCGGCCGGGCCGTCGTGGATGGAGATGCGATCCCGGCCCCAGTGCGCCTGGTAGTACTCGAGGATGGCGTGCGTGTGATCGCCCGAACCGTCGTCCGAGGCCCAGATGGCCCAGCGCGGGTGGCTCTGGATGGCGATGGAGTTGAGCTGCTCGGCGAGGAAGCGCTGCCCCTGCATGGTGCACAAGAGCACCGCGACCTTGGGCGTCGACGCGTGCGGGCGGATCCCCAGCGATTTCAGGGAAACCAGCGGGATGACGCGGCGGAACTCCTCCCACGGCGCCAGCAAGGCATCGATGACCGATGCCTGCTGGCGGCTCCTCTTTGCGTTTTCGGGCTCGGCCGCGCGCTCTTTGGACAAACTCATGACGCGCGAAATTCTAGGGGACACCGATTGCACGGCCCGGGTTGTTGGTTACAAATCCCGTTCCTGTTGTCACAAGGCTGCACTTTGGCCTGCCGGGCTGCGGGATAATACGAAGGTGAGTGAGACTTCAACGGTGAGCGCGCCCGCGGCGCGCTTCGACAGCCTGGCGCTGGACGCCAAGCTACTGCGGGCGGTGGCGGATTCGGGCTACGAGTCCATGACGCCGATCCAGGCCAAGGCCATCCCCATCGTGCTCGCCGGCCGCGACGTGATGGGCGCGGCCCAGACCGGCACCGGCAAGACCGCGGCCTTCTCGCTGCCGTTGCTGCAGAAGATGCTGCGCCACGAGAACGCGAGCATGTCGCCCGCGCGCCACCCGGTGCGCGCGCTCGTGCTCGCGCCCACGCGCGAGCTCGCCGACCAGGTCGCGGCCAACGTCAAGAGCTACGCCAAGCACACGCAGCTGCGCTCGGCGGTGGTCTTCGGCGGCATCGACATGAAGCCGCAGACCTTGCAGCTCAAGGCCGGCGTCGAGGTGCTGATCGCCACGCCCGGGCGGCTGCTGGACCACATCGAGGCGAAGAACGCGGTCCTCAACCAGGTCGAGTACGTCGTGCTCGACGAGGCCGACCGCATGCTGGACATCGGCTTCCTGCCCGACCTGCAGCGCATCCTGTCCTACCTGCCGCGGCAGCGGCAGACGCTGCTCTTCTCGGCCACCTTCTCGCCCGAGATCAAGCGTCTGGCCGAGAGCTATCTGCAGGACCCGGTGACGGTGGAGGTGGCGCGGCCGAACGCGACCGCGTCCACGGTCGAACAGTGCTTCTTCCGCGTCGCCGACGACGACAAGCGCGCGGCCATCCGGCAGTTGCTGCGCGAGCGCGAACTGGGCCAGGCCATCGTCTTCGTCAATTCCAAGCTCGGTGCCGCACGCCTGGCACGCGCCTTCGAGCGCGACGGCCTGAAGACGGCGGCGCTGCACGGCGACAAGTCGCAGGACGAGCGCCTGAAGTCGCTCGACGCCTTCAAGCGCGGCGAGGTCGATCTGCTCGTGGCCACCGACGTTGCCGCGCGCGGCCTGGACATCGCCGACCTGCCCGCGGTCTTCAACTACGACGTGCCCTTCAACGCCGAGGACTACGTGCACCGCATCGGGCGCACCGGCCGCGCCGGGGCCTCGGGCCTGGCGGTGACGCTGGTGACGCGGGACGATGCGCGCCAGATCGGCGAGATCGAGCGCCTGATCAAGAAGAAGATCGAGATCGACGCCTTCGAGCTCGAGGACACGCGCCCGCGCCGCCGCGCGCGCGCGGACGAGCGCGGCGAGGAGCGTCGTGACGATCGCCGGGAAGGCCGGCGCGCGCCCCGCGCCGAGACGCTGCCGCCGCGGGACCATGCGCCGGCACCGGCGGCGGACCCGTTCTTCGACCGGCCCTATGAGGAGCCGCAGGACGCCGCCCCGGCCTGGGAGCGCGCCAAGGCCGATTTGCCGGCGAGGACGCCCAACATCCGGCCGAAGAAGAAGGTCGCCGCCCTGCTGGGCGGCTGACGCGTGCGCCGCGCCGCGGCGGGCGCGCAAGCACTTACTCAGGCGGCCTGAAGCGCGAACACCGCGGGCAGGCGATCGGGCATCGTCGGCGGCGCGCGGCGCCAGTCGGCGATGCTGCGGCAGCGGCTCCAGCCCTGCGGCAGCGTCAGCCCGCAACTGATCGCCAGCCGCGTCGACGGCTGCAGCGCCGCCAGCAGCGCCGCCACCATGGCGGTGTTGCGATAAGGCGTTTCGATGAAGAGCTGCGTCTGCTGCTGGCGCTGCGAGAGCGCCTCCAGTTCCCGCAGCCGGCGCTCGCGTGCCGCAGCCTCTTGCGGCAGGTAGCCGACGAAGGCGAAGCTCTGGCCGTTCAGGCCGCTGGCGGCCAGGGCCAGCAGTAGCGCACTGGGCCCCGCCAACGGCAGCACCGGCACGCCCGCGGCATGCGCGGCGGCCACGAGTGCGGCACCGGGATCGGCCACCGCCGGCAGCCCGGCTTCCGACAGCAGGCCCAGGTCGTGCCCTTGCAGCGCCGGCTGCAGCAGCAGCGTCCACTGCGCCGGGGCTACGCCGTCGCGGCTGCCCTTGCGCGCGCGCGGCAGTTCCGCGATGGCGATGTCCTGCAGCGGCGCCGCCAGCGGCGTCACCGCACCCACGCGTTTGAGGAAGGCGCGTGCGCTGCGCGCGTCTTCCGCCACCCAGTGATGCAGCGCAGCGGCCTGCTCCAGCACGCCGCGTGCCAGCACCGATTCGATCGGCACCGGTTCGTGCCCATGGTCCAGCGTGTTGGGCACCAGCAGTAGGCGGCCGGCGGGTCGGTCCTCGCTCATCGGCCGGCGTGCGCGATCGGGTCCAGCCCGGCCTCGCGCAGTAGTTCGCAGGTGCGGATCAGCGGCAGCCCGACGAGGGCGGTCGGGTCGTCGCTCTCGATCGCCGCGAGCAGCGCGATGCCCAGCGTCTCGGACTTCGCGCTGCCGGCGCAGTCGTAAGGCTGCTCCAGTTCGAGATAGCGCGCGATCTCGGCCTCCGTCAGCTCGCGCACGGCCACATGCACCGGCGCCAGCCGCACCTGCTCGAAGCCGGCGGCCGGCCGCAGCACGGCGACGGCGGTCTGGAAGACGAGGCGGCGCCCGCTCATGCGCCGCAACTGCTCGACGGCGCGCGCGTGCGTGCCGGGCTTGCCGATGGCCTCGCCGTCGAGGTCGGCCACCTGGTCCGAGCCGATCACGATCGCCTCCGGGTGCCGCGCCGCGACCTCGCGCGCCTTGGCCAGCGCCAGCCGCAGCGCCAGCGCGGCCGGCGCTTCGCCGGGCTGCGGCGTCTCGTCGACCGCGGGCGCGTCGACCTCGAAGGGCAGACGCAGGCGCTGCAGCAGTTCGCGGCGGTAGCGCGAGGTGGAGGCGAGGATCAGGGGCAGGGGCACGCAGCGATTGTCCTCTCGGCCGCCTGCCCATCTCGCAGGGGGCTGCCCGCTACACTGCCTCGCATGTTGCGCCATGGATTGCCGCTGTATGTCGACATGGACGGCACCCTCGTCAGGACCGACACCCTCAAGGAGGCCGCCTTGTCGCTTCTGCGGCGCAGTCCCTGGTTCCTGGTGCTGATGGTGGCCTGGCTCTGCCGCGGGCGTGTGGCGTTGAAGCGGGAGATCGCGTCGCGCGTCGCGCCGGCGCCCGATGGCCTGCCGATGCATCTGGAGTTCCTGGCGTTCCTGCGCGCCGAGCATGCACGCGGGCGGACGCTGGTGCTGGCGACGGCATCCGACGAACGGGTGGCGCGTGCCGTCGCGGCGCACCTTGGGCTGTTCTCGCACGTCCTGGCCACGCGGTCGGCCAACCTGCGCGGCCTTCAGAAACTCCGGGCCATCCAGGCGCACGCCCAAGGCCCTTTCGCATACGCCGGTAACAGCAGCGCAGACCTGCCCGTCTGGCAAGGCAGTGCCGAGGCTCTGGCCGTGTGCCCCTCGGCCGGCGTGCGGCGCCGTCTGCGGCGCATGCATCCGCACGCCAGGATCTTCGAGCGCCAGACGGCGACGGCCTGGGCCTTGCTCAAGGCGATGCGCCCGAACCAGTGGAGCAAGAACCTGCTGGTGTTTCTGCCGCTGCTCACCGCCCATGTGGGCGAGCCTGGTCAATGGCTGCAGGCGGCGGCGGCCTTCATCGCGTTCGGCCTGTGCGCCTCCGCCTCGTACCTGCTGAACGACCTGTTCGACCTCGAAGCCGACCGCGCCCATCTGCTCAAGCGCCGCCGCCCGCTGGCAAGCGGCGAGCTGGGCCTGGGGCTCGGGGCCTCGTCCGCGCTGCTGTCCGGCGCCGCCGGGCTGCTGATTGCCGCCAGCCTCTCGGTGTCGCTGCTGGCGATGCTGGCCGGCTACGTCGCCTTGACACTGGCGTATTCCAGCCGTCTGAAGACGATTCCTGTCGTCGACGTCCTTGTGCTGGCGATGCTCTACGCCTGGCGGGTGTTGGCCGGCGCGCTGCTCGTCGCGATCCCGCTGTCCAACTGGCTACTGGGATTCGCGTGGTTCCTCTTCCTGAGCCTGGCCCTGGTCAAGCGCTGCGCCGAACTCCAGCAGGCGTCGGTCGACGCCAAGGCCCTGTTGCCCGGGCGCGGCTATGTCGTGGAAGATCTGCCCATCCTGCGCGCGATGGGAATTGCCAGCGGCTTCGCCGCCGCGCTGGTGCTGACGCTCTACATCGACAGCCAGAACGGCAAGGCGCTGTACCCTTCGCCCGGCTGGTTGTGGGGGCTGGTTCCCCTCCAACTCGGATGGAATATGCGGATCTGGCTCAAGGTGGCACGCGGGAGCCTGCGCGGTGAAGACCCGGTGAGCTTCGTGCTCGGCGACGGCTACAGCTGGTTGACGGTCACTGCCATGGGCGCATGTGCCGTCGCGGCATCCCGAGCCGGATGAGCGCCGAGCCGGGCGATCGTCGGCTTCGAGTCCGAGCGGCCATCGCGGTGGCCCTGCTGGGGCTGTGCATGGTCGTGACCCTGCACACGCGCCGTGCCGAATTCTTCCTCGACGACCATCTCATTGATGCCATCACGCGCAGTGCGGTCGATCCGTTCTGGTTCTTCGGGCACCGTCATTTCTTCACCGAGCACCTGCACCGTCCGATGGGCTTCGCGAGCTGGTGGCTGCTGGCCGCCGCTGGCCCTGGTGCAGGGCCGCAACTGCTCGGCAACGCCTTGCTGTTGGCGGTCAACGGCACGCTGCTGGCCTGGCTGCTGCTGCGCTGGCAGGTGCCGGCGCTCGTGGCGGGCTTGACCGCCGCACTATGGATCGCTCATCCGGGATCGGTGGTGTTCGCCGGCTGGGCGGCCAACCGCTTCGAACTGCTGGCGACCGCCTTCGGCCTGGCCTGCCTGAGCGCGTGGACTGCCTTCCTGTTCGAAACCCGGTCGCGCCAGGCCGTGCCGAATGCGGTGCTGACCGCGGCGCTGGCCGTTGCAGCGCTGCTGTCCAAGGAATCGGCCGTGGTGCTGGCGCCGCTGCTGCTGGTGATGGCGACCACCGCGCGGCCGGCGGGCGGCGTGCGGCGGCGGTTGGTGGGGGGAACGGCCGTGGCGATCGCTGCCGTCCTCGCCGCCTTCGCCGGCTACCGGCGCTGGCTCCACGTGGGCCTACCGCAGGAGGTGATCGACGCCAACGGCAACTTCGCGTGGCTTGCCGGCATCGCCAAATGGTGGCGGCATCTGCCCGAGTTCATCTGCACCGCCTCGGCCTTGCCCGCAGCACTGGGCTGGCTGACGCTTGCGGTGTTACCCGTGGCCGTGCTGGCCTTGTCGCTCTGGGCCTGGCGCCGATGTCGCAGATCCAGCGAGGCGCCGTGTCCGCAGTGGCCGGTGCTGATCGGTGGACTGCTTGCGCTGGCGATGCCGGTGATCCAGGTCGGCCATCTCAGCCTTGCCACGATGGCGTTCGTCGACCCGGCCGGCAGGATGACGGGGCTGTTCGTCGAACGCTTCTACTTCCAGGGCGGAATGGGGCTGCTGATGATCGGCGCCGGGCTGCTGGCTGGCTGGCTGCGCCGCAGTGCCGGCAGATCCGGCCGCAAGAGCCCTGCGGCATGGGCCATGGTCGCCGGCGTGTTGGCCGTGGTGGCTTATCAGGGTCACCGCAGCCGGGAGACGACTGACCGTTGGCCCGACGTGACGCGGGACATCGTCCGACTGGCTCGTGCGGCGGCCGATGCGCTGGATGCCTCGGACGCCCGCAGCCGGCCGGGCTGTCGCGTGCGTTTCACGGGTGCGCCAAGTCCGGTGTTCGTGGCCTTCGCCGAAGGCATGATCAAGCCCATGGTCGGCGCAGAACCGGCCCTCGGCCGCTGCATCATCGAGACCGAAACGCGCCCGATGATCTCGATGACGCACGCATCGCGGATCGGCGACTATGCAACGCCGAAGGCGGCAGCCGAGCTGCCTCGCGTGGGCGACTGGTACTTCCTGCGCCCCACCCTCGTGGGTGATTCGACGGCGCCCGTCACGCATGCCTGGCGTTTCGACCCGCCGACAGCAGGGTTCCAGGTGATCACGGCACCCTGACATCGGCGCAACGCCACTCGTCCGGCCCGCTACACTGGCCGCAATGAATGCGCGCGACTTCGATGTTCGCCGCCTGGATGCGCAGGCCTTTGCCAAGGCGGCGGCCCAGCGCGAGGGCGCTTGGCCTTTGCAGGGCTTCGACCGGCTGCGCGACCTGCTGGCGCCGACGGCCGACGGGAATGCGGGGAACGCACCGTCATCGGACGTGCACTGGAGCCTGCGCGGCGAAGAACGCCCGGTGCGCGCCGCGCCGCCCGAGATTTGGCTGCACCTGGGCGCGCAGGCCGTGCTGCCGCTGGTCTGTCAGCGCTGCCTGCAGCCGTTGCTGCAGCCGTTGGCGTTGCAGCGGCATTACCAGTTGGTGCGCGGCGAGGAGGCCGCGGCGGCGCTGGACGGCGAGGTCGACCACGAGGTGTTGGCCCTGACACGCGAGTTGGACGTCCACGATCTGCTGGAAGACGAGCTGCTGCTCGACCTGCCGCTGGTGCCGCGCCACGCCGTCTGCCCGCAGCCGCTGCCACTTGCCGACGAAGCCTCCGCCGCAACGCCCGAAGGCCCCTTCGCCGGGCTGGCCGCGCTGCGCCGCGAGTCGCGCTGAGCCTTCGGAGCGGCCGCTTGCCGCTTGCAATGCTATACTTTCGGGCTTTGCAGGGTCAGGGTCGCAGCTGCGTGCCCGCCGACTTGCGCCCGCGGCGGAACGCGTTTGCCCGGGCTCCGATTCCAGGAGATTCCCATGGCTGTTCAGCAGAACAAGAAGTCGCCGTCCAAGCGCGGCATGCACCGTTCGCACAACGCGCTGGCCGCGCCGGGCACGGCGATCGAGGCGACGACCGGCGAGGTGCACCTGCGTCACCACATCAGCCCGACGGGCTTCTACCGCGGCCGCAAGGTCCTGAAGACCAAGGCCGACGCCTGAGACCGGGCGTCCAGCCCGGCCGCGGCGCCGCACACCTGCGCGGCCCGCGCCGGCAACGCATGAGCCGCGCTTTCCGGCAATGAGCTCGATCTGCGTCGCCGTCGACTGCATGGGCGGGGACCATGGCCCCGCCAGCACCCTGCCGGCCTGCCGCGCCTTCCTCGACCATCATGCCGACGCCGGCCTGCTCCTCGTGGGCACGGCCGAGGTGCTCGGGCGCACGAGCGATTGGCCGCGCTGCACGCGCGTCGCGGCGACGCAGGTGGTCGCGATGGACGATCCCATCGAGACGGCGATGCGCCACAAGCGTGATTCCTCGATGCGCGTGGCGATCTCGCAGCTCAAGAGTCGAGATGGACAAGCGCCCGCGGCACAGGCCTGCGTCTCGGCGGGCAACACGGGCGCGCTGATGGCGCTCTCGCGCTACCTGCTGAAGACGATGGAAGGCATCGAGCGTCCGGCGATCGCCTACGCCATGCCCAACCAGGCCGACCGCACGACGACCGTGCTCGACCTCGGCGCCAACGTCGACTGCACCGCCGAGCACCTGCTGCAGTTCGCCGTCATGGGCGCGGCGCTGGCCGCGGCGATGCAGGACGACGAGGCCTGGGAGCCGACGGTGGGGCTGCTCAACATCGGCGAGGAGATCATCAAGGGCGGCGAGACCATCCGCCAGGCCGGCGAACTGCTGCGCGCGGCGCACGAGGCCGGGCACCTGAACTTCGTCGGCAACGTCGAGGGCAACGACATCTACAAGGGCACGAGCGACGTCGTCGTCTGCGACGGCTTCGTCGGCAACGTCATGCTCAAGACGTCGGAAGGCCTGGCGACGATGATCACGGAATTCATGCGCCAGGAGTTCACGCGCAGTCTCCCCACCAAGCTCGCGGCGCTGCTGGCGCTGCCGGTGCTCAAGCGCTTCAAGGCGCGCGTCGACCCGCGCCGCTACAACGGCGCGGCGCTCCTGGGGCTGCGCGGCCTGGTCTTCAAGAGCCACGGTTCGGCGGACGCGCTGGCCTTCGAGCATGCGCTGCGGCGCGCGTATGATGCAGCGCGTCATCGGCTGCTGCAGCGCGTGCAGGATCGCCTCGCACAGACGATGCCCTCGATACCCGCCGTGGCCGAAGGCGCCGCTGCCCCGGCGCCCATGGATCCGGCCCGACGACTCGCATGAACGCCAGCCCCGCGAGACATTCGCGCATCACCGGCACCGGCAGCCACCTGCCCCCGCATCGCGTCACCAACGCCGAACTGGCGGCGCGGCTGGCGGCCGACGGCATCGAGACCAGCGATGCGTGGATCGTCGAGCGCACCGGTATCCGGGCACGCCACTTCGTCGCCCCCGGCGTGCAGACGAGCGATATCGCCGTCGATGCCGCGCGTCACGCGCTCGATGCCGCGGGCCGCAAGCCCGAGGACATCGACCTCGTCGTGCTCGCCACCTCGACGCCGGACATGGTCTTCCCGTCCACCGCCTGCATCGTGCAGCGCAAGCTGGGCATCCACGGCGGCGCGGCCTTCGACGTGCAGGCGGTGTGCACCGGCTTCGTCTACGCGCTGGCGCTGGCGGACTCGATGATCCGCACGGGCCTGGCCAGCAAGGCGCTGGTGATCGGTGCCGAGGTCTTCTCGCGCATTCTCGACTTCAGGGACCGCACCACCTGCGTGCTCTTCGGCGACGGCGCCGGCGCGGTCGTGCTCGAGGCCAGCGACGAGCCCGGCATCCTCGCCAGCGAGCTGCACGCCGACGGCCGCCACGTCGACATCCTCTGCGTGCCGGGCCAGGTCGCTGCCGGCGCGGTGACGGGCGACCCCTTCGTGCGCATGGACGGGCAGGCCGTCTTCAAGCTCGCCGTGGGCGTGCTCGACAGCGTCTCGCGCTCGGTGCTGGCCAAGGCCGGGCGCAGCGCCGACAGCGTGCACTGGATGGTGCCGCACCAGGCCAACATCCGCATCATGCACAGCGCCGCGCGGCGCCTGGGCGTTCCCGCCGAGCGCCTCGTCGTCACCGTCGACGAGCACGGCAACACCTCGGCGGCATCGATCCCTCTGGCGCTGGACGTGGCGGTGCGCAGCGGCCGCATCGAGCCCGGTCAGAGCGTGCTGCTGCAGGGCGTGGGTGGCGGCTTCACCTGGGGCGCGGTGCTGCTGGACCTCTGACCCGAGGCGTCCTGGCCGCTGCCCGCGTTCCCGCATATCCTCTTGCACATGGCAACGTTTGCATTCGTCTTTCCCGGGCAGGGCTCGCAGAGCGTGGGCATGCTCGACGCCTGGGGCGAGCACCCGGCCGTGCGCGAGGTGCTCGCCGAGGCTTCGCAGGCCTTGTCCGAAGACCTCGGCCGCCTGATCCGCGAAGGGCCCAGGGAGGCGCTCGAGCTGACCACCAACACGCAGCCGGTGATGCTGGCCGCGGGCATCGCCTGCCACCGCGCGTGGCTTGCGGAAACGGGGCTCGCGCCGGCAGTCGTCGCCGGGCATTCGCTGGGCGAGTACACGGCGCTGGTCGCCGCCGGGGCGCTGACGCTGGCGGAGGCGCTGCCGCTGGTGCGGCTGCGCGCGCAGGCGATGCAGCGCGCGGTGCCGGTGGGGCAGGGGGCCATGGCGGCGATCCTCGGCCTGGAGGCGGCCGAAGTCGGCCGCATCTGCGCCGAGGTGCAGGCGCAGACCGGGCAGGTCGTTTCGGCGGCCAACTTCAACGACCCCAAGCAGACGGTGATCTCCGGCGCCAAGGCGGCGGTCGATGCCGCCTGCGAGGCGCTGAAGGCCGCGGGCGCCAAGCGTGCGCTGCCGTTGCCGGTCTCGGCGCCCTTCCACTGCGCGCTGATGAAGCCCGCGGCCGAGGAGCTGAGGCCGGCGCTCGCGGCGACCGCGTTCGCGGCTCCGGCGATCGACGTCATCAACAACATCGACGTGCTGGCGCCGCGCGAACCGGCGGCGATCCGCGATGCGCTCTACCGCCAGGCCTTCGGCCCGGTACGCTGGGTGGAGATCGTGCAGGCGATGCGCGCGCGCGGTGTCGACGCCATCATCGAGTGCGGCCCGGGCAAGGTGCTCTCGGGCATGGTCAGGCGCATCGAGCCGGAACTGCGCACGACCACCGTGCTCGACCCGGCTTCGCTCGCCCAGGCCAAGGAGTTGCTGGCATGACCGACCCCCGGGAGACGCAGAGCGTGAAGGGACAGGTGGCGCTCGTCACCGGCGCCTCGCGCGGCATCGGCCGCGCCATCGCCGCGACGCTGGCGGAGCAGGGCTTCCAGGTCGTCGGCACGGCGACGACCGAAGCCGGTGCGGCGGCCATCGGCGCGGCGCTGGCGGCGCACCCGGGCTGCGAGGGCATCGTCCTGAACGTCAACGACGGTGCGGCGCTGGACGCCGCGATCGACGCCCTCGTCAGGCAGCGCGGCGCGCTGCACGTGCTCGTCAACAACGCCGGCATCACCCGCGACGGCCTGGCGATGCGCATGCGCGACGAGGACTGGGACGCGGTGCTGGACACCAATCTCAAGGCGGTGTTCCGCGCCTGCCGCACGGCCATGCGCACGATGATGAAGCAGCGCTACGGCCGCATCGTCAACATCACCTCGGTGGTCGGGGCCAGCGGCAACGGCGGCCAGGCGAACTACGCCGCCGCCAAGGCCGGCGTGGCGGGCATGACGCGGGCGCTGGCGCGCGAACTCGGCAGCCGCAGCATCACGGTGAACTGCGTGGCGCCCGGTTTCATCGCCACCGACATGACCGAGGCGCTGAGCGAAGCGCAGAAGACCGCGCTGCTGGCCGCGATCCCGCTCGCGCGCCTGGGCGCGCCCGAGGACGTCGCGCACGCGGTGGCCTTCCTCGCGTCGCCGCAGGCGGGCTACATCACCGGAGCCGAATTGCACGTCAACGGCGGCATGTACATGAGCTGAGCGCGCGCCGCGCCCCGCCCGAGCCGGCCCGCGGGCCGCTGCGGACGGCCCCGGTAGAATCGCGCGCTGTTTTTCGAACCCCACTCCCGGAGGAGTCATGAGCGACATCGAAGCACGAGTCAAGAAGATCATCGCCGAGCAGCTCGGCGTGCCGGAGGCCGACGTGAGCAACGAGAAGGCCTTCGTCGCCGACCTGGGCGCGGACTCGCTCGATACCGTCGAACTGGTGATGGCGCTGGAGGACGAGTTCGGCATCGAGATCCCCGACGAGGAGGCCGAGAAGATCACCACCGTGCAGCTGGCGATCGACTACGCGGTGGCGCACCAGAAGGCCTGAGCGCCGGGATGATGGGCAAGCGACGCATCGTCGTCACGGGCCTGGGCATCGTCAGCCCCGTGGGCAACACGGTGGCCGAGGCCTGGGCCAACATCGTCGCCGGCCGCTCGGGGGTGGGTCCGGTGACGAAGTACGACGTCTCGACGATGAACTCGCGCATCGCCGGGGAGGTCCGCGACTTCAGCGTCGAGGGCGTGTTCCCGGCCAAGGAGGCGCGCCACGTCGACACCTTCGTCCATTTCGGTGTCGCCGCGTCGCTGCAGGCGGTAGCCGATGCCGGGCTGCCGCACGGCGAGGCGCTGAGCGAGGAGCGCGCCGCGCGCATCGGCTGCCTGGTCGGATCGGGCATCGGCGGGCTGCCGATGATCGAGGCCAACTACAAGGAGTTCCACGAGCGCGGCGCGCGCCGCATCTCGCCCTTCCTGATCCCGGGCTCGATCATCAACATGATCTCGGGCCACGTGTCGATCCGGCTCGGCTACACCGGCCCCAACCTGGCCGTCGTGACGGCGTGCACGACCGGGCTGCACGGCATCGGCATGGCCGCGCGCCTGATCCAGTACGGCGACGCCGACGTGATGATCGCCGGCGGCGCCGATTCGACGATTTCGGCGCTGGGCGTCGGCGGCTTTGCCGCCGCGCGTGCGCTGTCCACGCGCAACGACGACCCGGCCGGCGCCTCGCGCCCCTGGGACCGCGGCCGCGACGGCTTCGTCATCGGCGAGGGTGCCGGCGTGCTGGTGCTCGAGGAGCGCGAGCATGCGCTCGCGCGCGGGGCGCGGGTCTATGCCGAGATCATCGGCTTCGGCATGAGCGGCGACGCGCATCACATCACCGCGCCCAACGTCGACGGCCCGCGCCGCTCGATGCAGGCGGCGCTGCGCGATGCCGGCATCGCGCCCGACGCCGTCCACTACCTGAACGCCCACGGCACCTCGACCCCGCTGGGCGATCTCAACGAGACCAACGCCATCAAGGCCGCCTTCGGCGACGCCGCCAAGTCCGGGCTCGTGGTCAGTTCGACGAAGTCGATGACGGGCCACCTGCTCGGGGGCGCGGGCGGCATCGAGTCGGTGTTCACGGTGCTTGCGCTGCACCACCAGGTGGCGCCGCCGACGATCAACCTCACCGATCCCGATCCGGAGTGCGATCTCGACTACTGCGCCAACGAGGCGCGCAGCATGCGCATCGACGTCGCGATGAAGAACAACTTCGGCTTCGGCGGGACCAACGGCACGCTGCTGTTCGCGCGCGCCTGAAGCGGCATGCGCGCCGCACCGCCGGTGCAGATGCGTTGCGGTCGCAGCGCCCTTTGGTCCGTCGCCGTCACCGTGCTGGGCGGTGCCGCCTTCGGCACCCTCCTGGGCTGGCTGGCCTGGCACGCCGGGGCGGGCGCGGCGCAGCTGCGGCTGACGATCGCCGGCGCCGCCCTGCTGGCGGGCGCCTGGAGCTGGCGCCGTCTTGCCCGGGCGCCGCAGCGGGTGCTGGCCTGGGACGGGCAGGCCTGGTGGCTGGACGGCGTGCCCGGATGGCCGCAGCGGATGATGGACACCGGCGGCTGGATGCTGCTGCGCTGGCGCGACGAAGGCGGCGGCCTGCGCTGGCTGCCCCTGGTGCCTGCGGCCTGCGGCGCGAGCGCACACTTGGCGCGCGCCGCGCTGCTCGCCCATGCCGAAGCGCCGCGGCGGCCCGCGCGAACCCTCTTCGAGCGCCATGGCTGAGGGGCCGGACGTCGACGCCCTGCTCGTCGAGCGTGCGCGCCGGGGCGAGAGCGCGGCCTTCGAGATGCTGGTGCTCAAGTACCAGCGCCGCATCGAGCGGCTGATCTCGCGCATGGTCCGCGATCCCGAACTGGTGCAGGACGTGGCGCAGGAAACCTTCATCCGCGCCTGGCGGGCGCTGCCGCAGTTCCGCGGCGAGAGCGCCTTCTACACCTGGCTCTACCGCATCGCGATCAACAGCGCGAAGAAAACCCTGGCCGACCTGCGCCGCGACCCGCTCGTTCCCGAGGCCGGCCTTCAGCGCGACGCGGAAGGCGACGAAACTTCCCGGGTCGAGAACGAACTAAGCGACGGCGAGACGCCCGACGCGCTGCTGGCCAGCAAGGAGATCGCCGCCGCGGTGAACGCGGCCATCGAGGCCTTGTCGGACGACCTGCGCCAGGCGATCACGCTGCGCGAGATCGAAGGCCTGAGCTACGAAGAGATTTCCGAGGTCATGAACTGTCCCATCGGCACCGTCCGCTCGCGCATCTTCCGCGCCCGCGAGGCCATCGCGAACCGCCTGCGTCCGCTCCTCGACACCCGCGAAGGCGTGCGCTGGTGAGATCCTCCCTCCGGCATTCCTCACCCCCCGAACCCCATGCGAAAGAACCTTCTTCCGGAACCGGACCCCGAGGACCCCTCGCCCGCGGGACAGCGCGTCTCCAGCCTCGTCGATGGCGAGTGCCCGGCGGCCGAGCTGGATGACGCGTGTCGGCGCTGGCGCGGCGATGCCGGCCTGCGGCGCGACTGGCAGCTCTACCATCTCATCGGCGACGTATTGCGCTCGGACGAACTGAGCCCGACGCGGCCCGCGGACGCGGCCTTCCTCGAGAGCCTGCGCGAGCGCATGGCCCGTGAGCCGGTGCCGCTGGCGCCGGCGCCGCTGCCGACGCGGCGGCAGCGCGACGGCACGACGCAGGGCTTCGCCCGCCGCTGGCCGCTGCCCGCGGCGATGGCCGCCGGCTTCGCGGGCGCGATGGTGCTGGGCTCGGCCGTGGTGCTGATGCGTCCGCAGGCGCCGTCGCCTGCGGGCGGCTGGGGCGAACCCACGGCGAGTGCGCTGCCGGGGGCGCCTCAGGGCGCGGCGATGGTCTCGCTGCCGGTGGCCGCGTCGGCGCATGCGTCGGGGCCGGCCGCGCTGGTGCGTGACCGGCAGCTCATCCGCGACGCGCGCCTGGACGCCTACATCGATGCGCATCGCGGTGCGCTCGTGCCCCTGCCGGTGGCGATGCCAGGCGCCTGGCCCCGGGACAGCGATCTGCTCGCGCCGCAGCGGTGAGGGCGCCCTCTCTCGCCGCGCGTGCGAGCGCCGGGACTTGCCTTTGGCTCCTGGCCGGCCTCGTGTCCGCACTGCCGCTGCAGGCCCAGGCGGCCGGCGCGACGGCGCCGGCCGAGGCCGCCGAGCGCACGAGCGCTGGCGCCGCGGAGGCGCCGAGCGACGCGCAAGGCTGGCTGGCGCGCATGGGCGCAGCGGCCAGCGGCCGCAACTACCAGGGAACGATGATGTACGTCACGGCCGGCGGCGCGATGTCGAGTTCGCGCGTCGCGCATTTCTGCGTCGGCGATCAGGTGTACGAGCGCATCGAGACGCTGGATGGTCGGCCGCGTCAGGTCTATCGACACAACGAACGCGTGCATACGGTCTGGCCGCGCGCCGGCGTGGTGATGGTGGAGCAGCGCAAGCTGCCTTCGACGCTGCCCTCGGTCACGCAGTCGGTCGACCCGAGTGCGCTGCTGCAGTACGAATTGCGCGACGAGGGCGAAGGTCGCGTCGCCGGGCGCGATGCGCGCGTGCTTCTGCTGCAGCCGCGCGACGCGCTGCGCTATGCGCAACGCGTCTGGGCCGACCGCGAGACCGGACTGATGCTGCGCGCCGAGGTCCTCGACGGCGGCGGGCAGGTGCTGGAGTCGACCGGCTTCTCGAGCGTCGAGATCGGCGTGCGCGCACAGCCGGAGTCGGTGCTGCAACCGATCCGCCAGCTCGCCGGGCTGCGCGTGCTGCGGCCGGCCCAGGTGGCAACGGCGCTCGAAGCCGAGGGCTGGGCGCTGGCGAAGCCGCTGCCGGGCTTCCGGCTCACGGCCTGTGTCAAGCGGCCCGCGGGCGGCGATTCCGCGGGCCGGGGCGAGAACCAGTGGCCCGAGGGCCTGCAGGCGGTGTTCAGCGACGGACTCACGCATGTCTCGCTCTTCATCGAGCCCTTCGATTCCGCGCGCGACCGCAGGCCCTTGCGCGCCCAGTTCGGAGCGACGCATTCGCTCTCCGCCCGCAAGGGTGATTTCTGGCTCACGATCGTCGGCGATGCGCCGCTGGATACGCTGCAAAGCCTCTTCGATGCCCTGCAGCGCCGACCCTGAGCGGCGCGCGGCAAATGAGGTTGGCGGCGGCTTCCTTCATCGTTTTCTTTCTTCCCCTGCCGTTGGAGCACCTGGCATGCGACTTTCGATGGATCCCACTCTGGCCTGGCGCGGTCTGCGCGCGCGGTGCGCCCCGCGCGCATGGGCCTTGGCAGCCTTGTTGCTGGCGAGCGCGATCGCCGCATGGCCGCAGGCGGCGCGGGCGCAGTCCGTGGGGCTGCCGGATTTCACGGAACTGGTCGAACGCGTCGGCCCGGCGGTGGTGAACATCCGTACCCTCGAGCGCGGGCAGCCGCATGGAGCGCTGGGGGGGCTGGACCCGAACGTCGAGGAATTCCTGCGACGCTTCGGCATCCCGCTGCCGGGCGGCCGCGCGGATCCGCGCCGCGGCCCGCGCGCAGACGATGGCGAGGAGCCCCCGCGCCAACGGGGCGTCGGCTCGGGATTCATCCTCGGTGCCGACGGCTACATCATGACCAACGCGCATGTCGTCGATGGCGCCGACGAGTTGCTGGTCACGCTCACCGACAAGCGCGAGTTCAAGGCGCGCGTGATCGGTGCCGATCGCCGCACCGACGTGGCGCTCGTGAAGATCGACGCCGGCGGCCTGCCGACGGTGAAGATCGGCGACGTCCAGCGGCTGAAGGTCGGCGAGTGGGTGGTGGCCATCGGCTCGCCCTTCGGTCTCGAGAACACGGTCACCGCCGGCATCGTCAGCGCCAAGGCGCGTGACACCGGCGAGTACGTGCCCTTCATCCAGACCGACGTGGCGATCAACCCCGGCAACTCCGGAGGCCCGCTGATCAACCTGCGCGGCGAGGTGGTCGGCATCAACTCGCAGATCTACAGCCGCTCGGGCGGATTCATGGGCATCTCGTTCGCGATCCCGATCGACGAGGCGATGCGCGTCTCGGACCAGTTGCGTGCGACCGGGCGCGTGGTGCGAGGGCGCATCGGTGTGCAGATCGGCCCGGTGACCAAGGAGGTCGCCGAGGCGATCGGCCTGGGTCAGCCCGCCGGGGCGCTGGTGCAGGCGGTCGAACCCGGGCAGGCGGCGGAGAAGGGCGGCGTCGAGGCCGGCGACATCATCGTCAAGGTCGACGGCAAACCGGTCGAGAAGTCGAGCGACCTTCCGCGCATCATCGGCAACACCAAGCCGGGCGCGCGCATCACGCTTCAGGTCTTCCGTCGCGGCGGCACGCGCGACCTGACGCTGACGGTGGGCGAGTTCGAGGCCGAACGCACGGCGCAGCGGGCGCCGGCCGAGTCCGGCGCCGCGCCGGTGACGCGCAGCGCGCTCGGACTCACCGTCTCCGACCTCACCGAGGAGCAGAAGAAGGACTTGCGACTGCGCGGCGGCGTTCGCGTCGATGCCGTCGAGGGCGCGGCAGCGCGTGCGGGCGTGCGCGAGGGCGACGTGATCCTCGCCGTGAACAACGCCGACGTGTCCGATGCGCGCCAGTTCGAGGCCGTCACCGGCAAACTGGACAAGGCGCGCGCCACCAGCCTCCTGGTCCGTCGTGGCGATGCCGTCAACTACCTCGTGATCCGACCGGGACGCTGACTCGGCGTCGGCGCGACCGCCCACTCAGGCTGCCGCGGTCGCCGTGGCCGCCATCGCCGCCTGGGCGATCAGCCGAGCGCGGCATTGGGTCTTTGCGCATCACGAAATGTCTCGGGACTATCGGTGCCGAGCTTGGCATAGTTTCAAGATCATATGAAAGCGGGCGCGTACTCACAAAGACAGGATCGATGCCTTTGATTCCCAACCTGAACGGCTAGAATCGAGCACCCGAGCGCGTTTTTTCGGCCCTCTCGGCGACTTGCAAGGCGGCGCGACGAGCTTCGGAAGGGTCTTCCGCGAACTGTTGATAAGCTGTTGACAAATTGCGCTGTTGGCACCCTGCAACGGCCGGAAAACAAGCACTGGCGCGGCTTCCAGCGGGATCGTTTTGGCTACAATGAAGTCCCAACAAGCAGTTGCCATACGTTTTGTTGGAAGGCACGTCACCTCTTTGACGTGCCTTTTTTTTAGTCCGTCTTCGGCACGCGGCGCCTTGCGTCTTCACATCGCCGTGCGATGTGAGTCTGCGTCGAAGCGGCTGCGCCGCTTTCGGCACGGTGCGGCTTGCACGACTCCATGAACCACATCCGCAACTTCTCCATCATTGCCCACATCGACCACGGCAAGAGCACCCTGGCCGATCGACTCATTCAACGCTGCGGTGGTCTGGCCGATCGCGAGATGGAGGCGCAGGTGCTCGACTCGATGGACATCGAGCGCGAGCGCGGCATCACCATCAAGGCGCAGACCGCGGCGCTGCAGTACACCGCGCGCGACGGCCGGGTCTACAACCTCAACCTCATCGACACGCCGGGCCACGTCGATTTCTCGTACGAGGTGAGCCGGTCGCTTTCGGCCTGCGAGGGCGCGCTGCTCGTCGTCGATGCCAGCCAGGGCGTGGAGGCGCAGACGGTGGCCAACTGCTACACCGCGCTCGACCTGGGTGTGGAGGTGATTCCCGTCCTCAACAAGATGGACCTGCCCAGCGCCGACCCCGAGAGCGCGCGCGCGGAGATCGAGGACGTGATCGGCATCGACGCCGCAGACGCCATCGCCTGCTCGGCCAAGACCGGCATGGGCATCGACGACATCCTCGAGGCCGTCGTCGCACGCATGCCGCCGCCTCGGGGCAACCCGGAGGGCCCGCCGCGCGCGATGATCATCGACGCCTGGTTCGACAACTACGTCGGCGTCGTCATGCTGGTGCGCATGGTCGACGGCCGCCTCTCCAAGGGCGAGCGCATCCGCCTGATGGCCACCGGTGCCGTCTACCCGATCGAGCAGATGGGCGTCTTCACGCCCAAGAGCGAGAGCCGTCCGGCTTTGCTGGCCGGCGAGGTCGGCTTCGTCATCGCCGGCATCAAGGAGCTTGCCGCGACCAAGGTCGGCGACACCCTGACGCTGGAGAAGAAGCTGCCCAACAACGCGGGCCCGGCCGCCGAGCCGCTGCCGGGCTTCAAGGAGATCCAGCCGCAGGTCTTCGCCGGCCTCTACCCGACCGAAGCCAGCGAATACGACGCGCTGCGCGATGCGCTCGAGAAGCTCGAGCTCAACGACAGCTCGCTGCGTTACGAGCCCGAGGTGTCGCAGGCGCTGGGCTTCGGCTTTCGCTGCGGCTTCCTCGGCCTGCTGCACATGGAGATCGTGCAGGAGCGGCTCGAGCGCCAGTACGACCAGGACCTCGTCACCACCGCGCCCAGCGTCGTCTACGAGGTCGAGCTCGGCGACGGCAGCGTGCAGATGGTGGAGAACCCGAGCCGCATGCCCGACCTCGGGCGCATCCGCGAGATCCGCGAGCCCATCGTCACCGTGCAGCTCTACATGCCGCAGGACTGCGTCGGCCCGGTGATGACGCTGTGCAACCAGAAGCGCGGCATCCAGATGAACATGGCCTACCACGGCAAGCAGGTGCACCTGACCTACGAACTGCCGCTGGCCGAGATCGTGCTCGACTTCTTCGACAAGCTGAAATCGGTCTCGCGCGGCTACGCGTCGATGGATTACGAGTTCAAGGAATACCGCGCCGCGGACGTGGTCAAGGTCGACATCCTCATCAACGGCGAGCGCGTCGATCCGCTGGCGATGATCGTGCACCGCTCGCAGAGCCAGCAGCGCGGCCGCGCAGTGGTCGCCAAGATGCGCGAGCAGATCCCGCGCCAGATGTACGACGTGGCGATCCAGGCCGCGATCGGCGCCAACATCATCGCGCGCGAGAACATCAAGGCGCTGCGCAAGAACGTGCTGGCAAAATGCTACGGCGGCGACATCACGCGCAAGCGCAAGCTGCTCGAGAAGCAGAAGGCGGGCAAGAAGCGCATGAAGCAGATCGGCAGCGTCGAGGTGCCGCAGGAGGCCTTCCTCGCCATCCTGCAGGTCGACGACTAACCCGGTCCCGGAGACCCTCACGGCATGAGTCCTCTCACCGCGGCGCTCTACGGCGCGCTCATCGTCTACCTGGGCGGCTGGTTCCTCGGCCGCTGGACGGGCAACTTCTCGCTGCTGCTGTTCGTGCTCACGGTGGTGACGCTGCTGTACTGGCTCGCCGAGCGCTTCCACTTCCGGCCCGCGCGCGCGGCCGCCGCCGCCGCACTCGAGCAGCAGGACGCCGCGCGCCGCCAGGAACTCGCGCGCATGGGGATCGACAAGGTCGACGGCGACGTGCAGGAGGCCAAGGCGCGCCTGCTCATGCAGCCCTGGTGGCTGGACTGGACGGCCGGGCTCTTCCCCGTCATCCTCATCGTCTTCCTGCTGCGATCCTTCCTCTTCGAGCCCTTCAAGATCCCTTCGGGCTCGATGATCCCGACGCTGCTGGTGGGCGACCTCATCCTCGTCAACAAGTTCCACTACGGCATCCGGCTGCCGGTGATCAACAAGAAGATCCTCGACAACAACCCGGTGCAGCGCGGCGACGTGATGGTCTTTCGCTACCCCGTGGACCCGCGGCAGGACTACATCAAGCGCGTCGTCGGCCTGCCCGGCGACGAGGTGAGCTACGCCAACCAGGTGCTGTCGATCAACGGCCAGCCAGTGCAGACGCGGTCGCTGGGCGAGTTCTACGACGAGGACAGCCTGCGCTACAGCCCGCTCTTCAGCGAGAAGCTCGGTGCCGTGGAGCACCGCATCCTCGTCGACCCGAAGCGCCAGGCCTACTACGGCCCCGAGCCCAAGACCTTCCCGATGGCGCAGAATTGCCGCTACAGCGGCGAGGGTGTGAGCTGCACGGTGCCGCCCGGGCACTACTTCATGATGGGCGACAACCGCGACAACTCGCAGGACTCGCGCTACTGGGGCTTCGTGCCCGACGAGAACATCGTCGGCCGTGCCTTCTTCATCTGGATGAACTTCGGCAACCTGGGGCGCATCGGCTCCTTCCACTGATCGCCGCGTGCCGTCACCCGCAAGAGGAGACTCGAGCAAGATGAGGTCCCGACTCCCATCGATGCCCCAGCTTCGCGGCGCGCGCGGCCAGCGCGGCCTGACGCTGTTCGGGCTGCTGACCTGGGCCATCCTCGTCGGCATGGTCGCCTACGTCGCGCTGCGCGTGTTCCCGACCGTCAACGAGTACCTGACGATCCAGCGCACGGTCGACAAGATCGCCGCCTCCGCGCCGAGCACCGTGGCCGAGGCGCGCGCGGCCTTCGAGCGCCAGAAGGACATCGAGTACTCGATCAGCACCATCGGCGGCAAGGACCTCGAGGTGACGAAGGAGAACGACAAGGTCGTGCTCAGCTTCGCCTACGACAAGGAGATCCCGCTCTACGGGCCGGTCTTCCTGCTCATCAAGTACGAGGGGCGCTCGCGCTGAGACGGCGCCCGCGCCGCGCATGGATTCACGCCCGCCGTCCCTGGAGCACGCGCTCGGCCACCGCTTCGACGAGCCCCGCCTGCTGGCGCGCGCGCTCACGCACCGCAGCGCCGGTCCCGAGCACAACGAGCGCCTGGAGTTCCTCGGCGATGCCGTGCTCTCGCTGGCGGTCTCGGCGATGCTCTTCGAGCGCTTCGCCGGCTCCGACGAGGGCGACCTCACGCGCATCCGCGCCCATCTCGTGCGCGAGGACAGCCTGCACCGCCTGGCGCTGCAGCTCGGTCTGCCCGAGCGAATGCGCCTGTCGGAGGGCGAGCTGCGCGGCGGCGGGGCGCAGCGCCCGTCGATCCTCGCCGATGCGCTGGAGGCGGTGATCGGCGCGGTCTTTCTCGACGGCGGCTACGAGGCAGCACGCCAGGTCGTCCAGCGGCTGCTGGGTGAACGCATCGACGGCACCGAGGTGCAGAGCTGGAGCAAGGACGCCAAGACCGAACTGCAGGAGTGGCTGCAGGCGCGTCGGATCGCGGTGCCGGCCTACCGCATCGTCGCCACGCGCGGCCAGGCGCATGCGCAGACCTTCGAGGTCGAGTGCGAGGTGGCCACGCTCGGCCTGTCCGAGCGTGGCGAGGGGCGCTCGCGGCGCGCCGCCGAACAGGAGGCCGCGCGCCGCCTGCTCGACCGCCTCGAGGCGAGCGACCGCCCCGGCGGTCCGCTGCGCGCATGAACACGGTGCCGCCCGCGCAGGCCGCGCGGCCCGCGGACCCGCCGCGGCGCTGCGGCCTCATCGCCATCGTCGGCCGCCCCAACGTCGGCAAGTCGACGCTGCTGAACGCGCTCGTCGGGAAGAAGATCAGCATCACATCGCGCAAGGCGCAGACGACGCGGCACCGCATCACCGGCGTGCGCAGCCTGGGCGCGACGCAGTTCGTGTTCGTCGACACGCCGGGATTCCAGACCGCGCACGGCACGGCGCTCAACCGCAAGCTCAACCGCACGGTGCAGGCGGTGCTGGGCGACGTCGACCTCGTGCTCTTCGTCGTCGAGGCGCGGCGCTTCGGCCTCGACGATGCCAAGGTGCTCAACCTGCTTCCCGCCGACAAGCCGGCGATCCTGGTCGCCAACAAGCTCGACGCCGTGCGCCGTCGCACCGAGTTGCTGCCCTGGCTCAAGGACATGCAGCAGCGTCATCCCTTCGTCGAGTTCGTGCCGATGTCGGCGCGCCGCGAGGCCGACGTGCAGCGCCTCTTCGCCATCGTCGAACGCCACCTGCCCGAGCAGGAATGGCTCTACGACGAGGCGACGCTGACCGACCGCAGCGAGCGCTTCCTGGCCGGCGAGATCGTGCGCGAGAAGCTCTTTCGCCTCACCGGCGACGAACTGCCCTACACCTCGACCGTGGTCATCGACGCCTTCGAGGAGGAGGAGGCGTCCAGGTCGCGCGGGCGGCCGCTCTACCGCATCGGTGCGACCATCGTGGTCGACCGCGACGCGCACAAGGGCATGGTGATCGGCGAGGGCGGCGAGCGCCTCAAGCGCATCGGCAGCGAGTCGCGGCTGGAGCTCGAGCGACTGCTCGGCGCCAAGGTCTTCCTCGAGCTCTGGGTCAAGCTGCGCTCGGGCTGGGCGGACGACGAGGCGCACCTGCGCAGCTTCGGCTACGAGTGAACGCAGGCCGCGCCCGCGCCGTGTGGAGGGCATCGCGATGAATGCGCCGCGCCGCGCCGCCGCCGCGCCGCTCTCCGCCTTCGTGCTGCATCGCTGGGACTGGAGCGAGAGCAGCCTCATCGTCGACCTCTTCACGCGCGAGCGCGGACGGCTGGCGGTCGCGGCCAAGGGTGCCAAGCGGCCGTACTCGCAGCTGCGGCCGGTCCTCATCCCCTTCCAGCGGCTGCTGGTGCAGCTCGGCCGCACACCCGCCGACGCCGCGGCCGAGGTGCACCTGCTGCGCAGCGCCGAGCGCGCCGCCGGCCTGCCCATGCCCGCGGGCGCGGCGCTGCTGGCGGGCTTCCACCTCAACGAGCTGCTGCTCGCGCTGCTGGCGCGCCAGGATCCGCACGAGCCGCTCTTCGATGCCTACGCCGACGCCGTGGCGGCGCTGCACGCCGCCGACGAGGCCGGCGTGCAGGCGACGCTGCGCGGCTTCGAGCTTTCGCTGATGCGCGCCGTGGGCGTTCTGCCCGCGCTCGACGTGGTCACCTCGACGCTGCGCGCGCTGGCGCCCGAACAGGGCTACGCGCTGCATCCCGAGGCCGGCATCGTCGCGGCGGCACCCGGTGCGGCAGCACTTCCCGGTGCGGCCTGGCGGGCGATCGAGGCCGCGCTGGCCGCGGGCGACGGCGCGGCGCTGCGCGCGGCCGCGGCGCCGGTCGCCGCGGCGCTGCGCGGGTCGCTGCGCGACCTGCTTCACTATCATCTCGGATCCCCGCAGTTGCGCACGCGCCGGGTGATGCTGGAGCTTCACCGCCTCCGTGGGCGCACGCCTTGATGCCATGAATCCCCTGCTCGTCGACGAGGCCGGTTCCGGCGCGCACCGCCACGGCGCCACGGCGCTGTCGGTCAACGTCAACAAGGTCGCGCTGCTGCGCAACAGCCGTCGTCTCGACATTCCGAACGTGCGCCACGCGGCGACACTCGCGCTGCAGGCCGGTGCCGACGGCATCACCGTGCACCCGCGGCCCGACGAGCGCCACATCCGGGCGCGCGACGTGGCTGAACTCGCGGGACTGCTGCACGACTGGCCGCAGGCCGAGTTCAACATCGAGGGCAATCCTTTCCACAACCTGCTGCCCTTCGTGCACGCGCTGCGCCCGCAGCAGGTGACCTTCGTTCCCGACGACCAGGGGCAGTTCACCTCCGACCACGGCTGGGACCTGCCGCGCGAGGCCGAGCGCCTGCGCCCGCTCATCGGGGAATGCCGCGCGCTGGGCGTGCGCGTGAGCCTTTTCATGGACGCGCAGCCCGAGGCGATGGCGCTGGCGCGCGCGCTCGGCGCCGACCGCATCGAGCTCTACACCGAACCCTATGCGGCGGCGCACGGCACGCCGCGGCAGGCCGCCGAACTGGCGCGCTTTGCCGCGGCCGCGCGCGCGGCGCAGACCGCGGGCCTGGGCGTCAACGCCGGGCACGACCTGAACCGCGACAACCTCGCGGCCTTTCTGCGCGCGGTACCCGGCGTGCTCGAGGTCTCGATCGGCCACGCGCTGGTCGCAGACGCGCTCGAGTTCGGCATGGCGGAGACGGTGCGCGAATACCAGCGCTGCATCCGCAGCGCCGGGCCGGGCGGGCAGGGCGCGGCGTGATCGTCGGCATCGGCACCGACGTCTGTGACCTGCGCCGCATGCGGGCAACGCTTGCGCGCCGCGGCGAGCGTTTTGCCGAGCGCGTGCTCGGCGAGCACGAACTGGCGGTCTTTCACGCGCGCCGCGCGCGTGCCGAGGTGCGCGGCCTGGCCTATCTGGGGACGCGCTTCTCCGCCAAGGAGGCGTTTTCGAAGGCGATCGGCCTTGGAATCCACTGGCCGATGACCTGGCGCGGCTGCGAGATCCTGAACGAGGCCGGCGGCAAGCCCTACGTACGCCTGAACGGCGCGCTGGCGCAGTGGTTCGAGGCGCGCGGCTGGCGCGCGCACGTGAGCGTCAGCGACGAGAGCGACTACGCGGCCTCGTTCGTCGTCGTCGAGGCGGTGCACGCCGCCGGCCGCCCGTAGCCCGGCGGCGCCGGCGCAGCCATCGGCGGCTCCTCCCGCGTCAGCACGGGTCGCTGTCGATCGCGCTCGTCAAGGCCTGCGCCGTGACGCGGATGGGCACCGCCGACTCCGAAAGCACGGCGACGATGCGGTGCGCCGCGTGCGCCGTGTTGCGCCACACCGGAGTCTGCCGCGCCTGGCCGTCGGCGCGCGTGAGCACGGCAACGCGCGGGTGATAGGCCTTGTCGCCGTTGCCGGTGACGATGCCGACCTCGTCGCTGGCCAGGCGCACGAAGCAGCCCGGGGGGAAGACGCCGAAGCTCTTGATCAGCGCCTGGCACAGCGGGCTGCCCTCGGCCATCGAATAGATCTCGCGCGCGGCGTCGTGCGCGCTCATCGCCGCGCGCGTGGCACGCCGGCTCATGAGGGCGGTGTAGATGTCGGCGAAGCGCAGCAGCTGGCCGAGCTCGCTGCTCGGCGGCCGCCGGCTCGGGTAGCCCTTGCCGTCGGGGGACTCGTGGTGCTCGCGCACCGCGGCCAGCCAGTCGTCGTCGTCCACGCCGGCCTCCTGCAGCATCTCGGCGCTGCGCAGCGGATGGGCGTCGATCATCTGCCGCTGGTTCGCGGTGAGCGGCGAGACCTGGTGGGCCAGACGTCCCTGCAGGTCGACGATCGACAGATTCATCGTCAGAGCCGCGTGCAGCGCGCGCTGCTGCTCGTCTTCGGACCAGCCCAGGGTGCGCGCCGTCACCTGGCAGGCGATGGCGGCGTTCATTGCATGCGCGATGCCGTAGTGCGCCTCGCTCGCCTCGTCCTGGCGCACCACCTGCGACATCGCGACGCCCGCGCTGCGCTGCACCAGCAGCGCGACGTTGCGCGCGGCGAGCGCGAGGGCCGAACGCCGCTCGTCCCGCTGCGGCGCCAGGGCGGCGGCCACGCGGGCGGCGCACTCGGTCCAGCGCTGAGGCAGCACAGCCGCGGGAATGACCTCGGGGGCCGTGCTGCGCGGCGGGGCGAAAAGCGGGTCGTCGGCGCCGAACGCGGCCTTCAGCTCCTCCATTTCGACGACGGCGCCGCGCTCGAACAACTCGTCGAACTGGTCTTCGTCGTACACGATCTGCCCCGTGGCCAGCAGCAGGGTCTTGTCGGCGCTGCGCACGCTGAAGGGCAGCGGCGCACCGAGCTGGACACGCGCGCGGACGGCGAGGAGGGGGAGCACCTGCATGGCATCGGGCGGGCGCGGACGCCCTGCAGACTGCATCGGCCGTCCGGCGCCGAGCTTGACCCCCAGCCGTGCGCGCACCGTGACGCTGTGCCCGCCGTGCGGGCCGCGCACCAGATCAACGCAGGCCGGTCTCGGCGTCGAAGGGCAGCCGCAGCTGGGACAGGTCCTTGCGCGTTTCGACGAGGACCAGCGGCCCGTCGTCGATGACCACGGCAGCGCGCGGCTGGCGCGTCACGCGCGCTGCGACCGGTTCGGCCGCCATTGCCGCCTGGGCCGCACGAATCTTCTCCGGATCGCTGCCGACCCATTCCAGGCCTGCGCTTGCAGCCAGTCCGCGCAGCGCCTCGAGGGGCAGACTGTACGGCTCCATCGGCGCGGCGACGGGTTGCGGCGGCGCGGGCATGGGCGCGGTCGTCGCCGCGAGGGCATCACCGCTTGTCTCGGCCACGGCTTGTGGCGATGCCGCGCCCTCGCGCTGGCCCTCGTCGTGGCCGATCGGTGCCTCGGGACTCTCGGCAAGCGCGCTGCGCGCGTTCTCGTCCGCGTCTGCCGCGTCTGCCGCGTCGGTGCGCATCGTCGCCGCCGATGCGGCGGCGGCATCGTCGCCTGCGACCAAGGAGTCGGTGGCGAGCATCGCCGCGCCGGCATCCGGGGTCGTGGCGGAATCGCCCGAGGCGCTCGTCTGGCCCTCGTCGCGCCGCTGGCCGCGCTCACGGCCGCCGCGCCGGCGGCGACGCCCGCTGCGCTCGCCCTCCTCGGATCGGGGCAACGCGGATTCGGGCAGCGGCAAGGTGTCGGCCAGCGTGGCATCGACCTCGGCACTCGCGGCCGCCGGCGGTGGCGTCGCGGCGCCGCCGCGGCCTTGCCGGCCCTCCCCATCCGGCCGCTGCTCATTGCGCCCGCCGCGTCGCCCGCCGCGCTCCCCGCCGCTGCGCGCCTCACCGCTGCGCGCCTCGGCGCGGCCGCTGCCGCGTCCCTCGCCGTGCCCGTCTCGTCCGCGCGTGCCGCGTTCGCTGCGGTCACTGCGGCTGCCACGTTCGCCGCGACGGCCTTCGCGACCATCGCGACCATCGCGGCCTTCGCGGCCTTCGCGCGGCTTTTCTGGCGCGGCTGCAGCCGGCACGGCCGCGGCCGGCGGCGCGGCCGGTGTCGGCACCGCGGGCGCGACGCCGAAGAGCTTGCGTAGCCAGGAGAAGAAGCCGGCGCCCGACGCGGCGGGCGCGGCCGGCGGCGCGGCCGTGATCGGAACGGCGGGCTCGGGCGTTGCCGGCGCCGGGGCCGGCGGCGTCGGTGCGGGTTGATCGGGCAGCACGCCCTTGATCACCGGCTCCTGCCGCGCCTTGACCTTCTCGCGCCGCGTCACGTCGACTTCGTCGTCGAGCTCCTCGATCATGGTGTAGCTGGCCTGCAGGTTCTCCAGCCGCGGGTCGTCGTGGCGCAGGCGTTCGAGCTTGTAGTTGGGCGTCTCCAGGTGCTTGTTGGGCACGAGCAGGATGGTGACGCGCTGCTTGAGCTCGATCTTCGTGATCTCGGTGCGCTTCTCGTTGAGCAGGAAGGAGGTCACCTCCACCGGCACCTGCACGTGCACGGCGGCGGTGTTGTCCTTCATCGCCTCCTCCTGCACCATGCGCAGGATCTGCAGCG